>Ga0180223_1000011_pt1 | contig 625556 bp, 589 predicted proteins | sample eDN5th30CKraftOP_FD_151337 | JGI IMG/M metagenome (GOLD analysis project Ga0180223, IMG submission 151337) | Enriched Organic Plus compost microbial communities from Emeryville, California, USA - eDNA 5th pass 30_C Kraft OP (version 2) (version 2) ... | reverse complement strand
CGATTACATCGAGCGGTTCTACAATCCCCGACGCCAACACTCAACGTTGGGCTACGTCAGCCCCATGCAATTCGAGGCAGCGGCTTGAGAAGTTAAACCAACTGTCCGGAGGAACGGGGCAAGGCCATTCTAAACGAGCAGACCGAACACTCACTGTCCGTGTCTGGCCGAAAGCGGCCGGCGCTAGCTCAGCGCTCAATTGTTGCTATGTGCCGTAGGCACGGAATACGAAAAGATACTAAACGAACCATATTATCTGCCCCAAGGTAAGGCTACCCCGCTTTCCACCAGTGATAAAAACCGAAAATGGACATAAAGACTATTCCCCACCGAAGCTGATCCGAAGCCCTATTCCCCGGTACCAAACAGCAGTACCGCTGTACTCATACACTGGAAATCGGTACAGTACAGGTACAACCATCAGTTCCCCGCGATTTCGTTAAAATACGCTAACCTTCTGATCTACAATTACTTTTACGTATTTCAACTTACGCTCACCTCCGTCACACTGCCCTACACAAACACTCTCAATCGCCAACTCAAAATCCCCCGCCTCAAGACGTACCAATTCGAGGCTGGCGACGAAACGCCAATCGATTTTCCTTCCTAGCCACCCAGCGCAAAAACGCGCCCGAATCCGCGGCCCGCAGCAATTAAAAAGTCGCCACAACGCGAATCAGACAAGTGCCACTCGGAACGCCCCTTCGACGCGTCTTACTCCTAACCATAATCGGCACCCAAACACCGCATTACCCGCCAAACCCCGCCCCCCAGCAGCTACCACCTCACTCCAACACAAACTTCGGCACCCGATACCCATCAGGATGCTCCACATACCGCATCCCAACCCCCCTATCCAACTTCAACTCAGGCAGGCTGTCATGATCCATATACCCGATCATGATGGGCCCCTCTTCTAGCGCGACGGCCACGACCAGGTGTGGGGCGGGATAGGCCGGTAGGTATTGGCGGTGGAAAACCGTCCAGGACAGGATCTTTCCCTTGCCCGATATTGGCGCCCATTCCACGTCGAAGCTGAGCGATTCGGGGCAGGCGGGCCCGGGCGGGTAGTAGAAGGTGCCGGTCTGGCGGCACCGCTGGAGTTTCATCTGGCCCTCTTCGATGCTTTGCCACATGGGCGCGTCGTAGGGCGAATAATGGCGTGGTGTCTTGCTCATGATGAAGTCCGTTCCCCGGGTCATTGTCCGTAGATGATCGACATGGCTTTGCCCGCCACGTCGGATACGTACTGCACGTGGCGGCAGTCGGGCACCTGCCGCTCGCCCTGCCCGCCGCGCAATTGGCGCACGGCTTCGAGCTGGTGGTTCCAGCCTTGCATGTAGGACTCGGACAAATGCCCGCCGTGCGTATTGACGGGCAGGCGGCCGCCGACGCCGATGCCGTTTTCGGCGATGAAGCGTGCGCCTTCGCCCTGGCCGCAGAAGCCGAAGCCTTCCAGCGCGAAGAAAATATGCGGGCTGAAGCTGTCGTAGACCAGGAGCGCGTCCACGTCCTTGGGGCCGATGCCGGCGGCGGCATATACCTGTTCCGCCGCGCGCAGTTGCGCCGGGCGGTAGAAGTCGACCAGGCGCGGGCCCAGGCTGGTGGCGTGGTGGTTGAGGTCGGACCTGCCCAGGCCTTTGATGTACACCGGGTTGCGGCAGGTTTTGCGGGCGCGCTCGGCTTCCATGATGATCAGCGCGACGCCGCCGTCATTGATCAGGCAGTAGTCGTTCAGGCGCAGCGGCTCGGCGATGTAGTTGGCCGCCAGGTAGTCGTCGATCGACAACGGTTTGCGCATGATCGCTTGCGGGTTCAGGCTGGCCCACTGGCGCTGGCCGACGGCGACCTGGCCGAGGTCGGCGTCGGTGACGCCCCATAGTTCCTTGTAGCGCTGGAACATCAGGGCGTAGAGCGCGCCCTGCGATGTCAGCCCCCAGGGGCTGTGATAGACGTACGACAGGAAGGCGCCGCCGCCCATGGCTTCGGGGCCGCCGTATTGCACGGCGGCGGAGCGCTGGTCGTTGCCGTAGACCAGCGCCACCACTTCGGCCATGCCGGAATGGATGGCCATCACGGCCTGGAATACGGCCTGCACCGCGTCGGCCTGGCCGCCCCAGCGCGGGTCGATGTTGAGGATTTCGCCCATGCGCTCGTAGGCGGTGGTGGGACCGACGATCAGGCCGTCGACTTCGGAACGGTGGATGCCGGCGTCTTCGAGCGCGCGGCTGAAGGCCAGCGCCCCGTAGCCGTAGGAGTCGAACGGTTTTTCGCCGTTGCGCACGCGGCGGTAGTCTTCGGCCCAATCGGTGTGGCCGATTCCCGTTACGGCGGAGATCCCCGCCGTGCGCCGGTAGCGCTCTCCTGTAGATCCGCTCACTTCAAGCTCCCTCATAGTGGACTCATTTTCCTGGTATGCGGTATTTTAGTGGGCGCAACCCGCTAGAATAGCCACCAAACGACCACATTGTGATATTCATGGCTACACCCGATACCCGCAAGGACAGGACCGGAACCCAGGCGATCCAACGCTGTGCCGCGTTGCTGCGGCTGATCACCACGTTCAATCGCAATGGCATGCGCCTGGTGGATCTCTATTCGAATGCCGGGCTGACCCGGCCGACGGCGCACCGGCTGTTGCAGGCCTTGGTCGCCGAGGGTTTTGTGCGGCAGGACGACCGCAGCAAGCGCTATTTCCTGGGGTCGCTCACGTACGAGATGGGCGTGGCCGCGGCGGCGCCGTATACGTACGATCTGCGCGATACCTGTGTCCCGTATCTTCGGCAAGTGGCGGATGCGACTGGCGATACGGTCTTCCTGACGGTGCGGTCCGGCCTGGATGGCGTGTGTATCGCCCGCGCCGAAGGCGCGTTCCCGATCAAGGTGTTCGTGCTGGATGTGGGCAGGCGGCGTCCGTTGAATATCGGCGGCGGGGCCACCGCGATCCTGTCGGCGCTGCCGGACGACGAGATCCGGCGCATCTGCCTGGCGAACAAGGAACGGACCGAGCGCGACTATCCGCGCTACGACTGGGACGAGCTGCAGCGCCGCATTGCCCGCGCCCGTGAAGAGGGCTACCTGGAGAACGAGGTGCTGGAAGTGGAGTCGGTGCGCTCGATCGCCGTCCCGATTCTCGACCCGCATGGGCGTCCCTTGGGCGCGGTCAGTATTTCCGCGCTCAGCAGCCGCCTGCGGGGCCAGGCGCTGGCCGACAAGGTGGGCGAGCTGCAGCGGGCGGTGCGGGCGATCGAGGCCAAGCTGCGCGAGCATGTCGCCGAGGACTAGCGCAGCAACCTGGCCGCGTACCGGTGCTTGCCGTGGCGCTAGCCAGCGGGGCGCATGAACACTTCCCCCCGCGCGATGATCCGGGCGGTGCGCTGTATGGCCGCTTGTTCGATTGTCGTCCCGGCGTCGGCGCGCACGCTGGCGCGCACCATGATGCGGCCGGCGGGGTGGCCGATGCGTATCGGGTCCGCCGCCGCGCCGCCGGGGCGCAGGAAGCGGGCCGCGACGGAACCGGGGATCCGGCAGGCCATGCCGATGGTCGCGGTGACGGTGGCGGCCAGCGCCTTGCTGGTGGCGCCGGTGGAGTATTGGCGGCAAAGCAGGTCGATGGAGTCCGCCTGGATGGTGTCGCGGCCGTTCAATGCCAGGTAGGACCGCGGCGACTGCACGGCGACCAGCATGGGGTTGGAAGGCGCGGCGCGGCTTTGCCAGTATTCGCCCATGCCCAGGCGGTGCGCCACCTCGCCGCGGATGGCCTGTATCCTGGCCACCAGGGGCGCGTTGCCGTCGATCTCGCGGGGCGATTCGCTGCCCTGCATGCCCAGGTCTTCGGCCGCGACCAGCACCACGAGGTTGGCGCCGTCGATCACGCTCACGCGGGTCGGGCCCAGCCCGGCCACGTCCAGCCGGGTGCGGGCCTCGCCCAGCGGCAGCAGGGCCCCCGTCAGCGATCCCGTGGCTTCCCTGAAATCGAGTTCGATCGGCGCACCGGTGCCGGGCACGCCGTCGATCGCCAGGTCCCCCGTGTAGACGGCCCGGCCGTGGCTGACGGGCACGCGCGCGTGGATGATGCGGCCGGTGTTCAGGTTGTTGATGCGTACCGTCGTGTGGCCGTCCGTGATCGGCACGTAGCCCTGTTCGATCGCGTGGGTGGCCACGGCCGCCGACAGGTTGCCGCAGTTGAGTTTGAAATCGACCTCGGCGTGGTTGATGCCGACCTGGGCGAACAGATAGTCGACGTCGGCGTCGGGGCTTGAGGATGGGCCCAGGATGGCGGCCTTGCTGGTCAGTTTGTCGCCGCCGCCCAGCCCGTCGATCTGGCGCGGGTCGGGGCTGCCGAACACGTTGAGCAGGAAGGCGGCCAGTTCGTCGCGATCCGCCGGCACGACGGCGCGGTCGAAGAACACGCCTTTGCTGGTACCGCCGCGCCACAGATGAAAGGGAATGCCGGATTGTGCTTGCATGATGCTTGCCCCTGGGGTTCAACGGCCGCGCGGCCTGGCGTCGGGCACGGTAGTTAATCGATCCCGCCGGCGGCCCGGCGCGGCAGCAGCGCCATCAATGCCGCCGTGGAACCGGACGCGACTTCCATGGCGCTGTCGAAGAACTGGTTCTGCGGGTCGCGATAGCCGCCGAAATCCAGGCAGTCGGCCCATTTGTCGGCCAGTTCGGTATCGGATAGCGGGCTCTGGTGCGAGCCGCGCAGCACGCGCACCTCCTTCTGCACCGCCGTGCCGTCGCGCAGCGCGACCCGGACGATGTTCCAGCGCGGCGCGGCCGGGCCCTGCGCTTCGTGCGTGGTGACGTGTTCCATCAGGGCGCGCACCGCCGGGCGCTGCACGGCCGCGTCGGTGAAGCTGGCGAGCCGCACCTGGCCGTCCAGGGCGGCGGCGGCCATGGCGTACGGCATGCTGAACTTGGCTTCCAGGCCGGTCTGCGGCCGGGGGTGGATCAGCGGCACCATGGCGCGATAGTTCGATTCGACGTGGATGGCTTCGATCTGGCCGGGCTGTAGTGCATGTTCGCGGCGCAGGTCGAGCATGCCGTCGATGGCCCGGTGCGCGGCGTAGCACATCGGGTATTTCTTGATCTCGAGGCCGCTGGCCAGCAGTTCCAGGGGTTCATGGCCCAGCGTGGCGAGTTCGCCAGCCAGCGATTCGCCGTTGCCGTACAGCGTGGTGAAGCCCTGCGGGCCGTCGAGGGCGTCCGGCGCGGCGTCCATGCCGGCCTCGGCCAGCAGGGCGGCGCGCAGGGCCGAGGCGTTGCAATGGCCGGTCTGGAACGACTTGGCCATGGTGCCGAAGCTGGCGCGGCTGCCCGAGCTCTGCGCGAAGGCCAGACCGATGGCATGCGCGGTCTGGCCGGCCGACAGCCCCAGCAGGTGGCTGCAGGCGGCGGCGGCGCCCAGCACGCCGATGGTGGTGGTGGCGTGCCAGCCTCGCGCGTAATGGTCGGACACCATGGCGCGGGCGATTTTCACCATGACTTCCAGGCCGACCGCATAGGCGGCCACCAGCCGCCGCCCGGGCAGGTCGCGGGCCTGGCCCAGGGCGAGCAGGGCCGGCAGCATGACGACGCTGGGATGGCCGCGCAGCGGCGAGCTCACGTCGTCGAAGTCGAGCACGTGCGCGGCCACGCCGTTGTAGAAGGCCGCGCCGGCCAGCGACGCCGATTCCGGGTGGGTCCAGGCCCGGGCCGCGGGCGCGGCGGCCTCGGCCCGCACGTAGCGCCATGCCGTGGCGCTGGTGGGGTCGCCCGCCGCGGCCAGCGCGATGCCGACGGTGTCGATGATGGCGCGCCCGACGCTGCGCTGGGCGGCCGTGGACAGTTGCGCGGGATCGAACGCGGCGCTGAAGCGCGCGATCTGCATCGAAGCCGTGTCGCAAGCAGGTGCCGATTGAGTGGTCATGATTTGCCCGATAGGTGATGGCGCCCCGTGTCAGTAAGCGTCGTTCAGTACGGCGACAAGGCGCGGCCGGTGCCGCGACAGTTCGCGATGGCGGTCGGCGTTGAAGTTCTGCAGCGCATGGTCGACGACGGCGGGGAACAGGTCCGGCGATACGCCGAAGTCGCGCAGGCGCATGGGGATGCCGAGGCGGGTGAACCACTGCCCGACTGCCTCGCCGATGCGATCCATGCCGTCCGGCGCGTCTTCGACGCCGATCGAAAGCGCCTGGGCGATGTCCGTGACGGCCTGCGGGCAGAGCCCGCCAAAGTGTCGCACGGCCGGTCCGGTCAGCAAGGCATGGGTGGTGCCCTGGTCGAGCTGGCCGGCCTGGTTGAACAAGGCGGCGCCCAGCGCGTACACGACGCGCGCGATCCAGTGCGCGTCCATCGGGCGTCCGCCGTCGTCCTCGTCGCGGTTCTGCAACAGCGCCGCGGCGCACATGTCGATGCGCGCCCGGGCGTCCCGCGCGTCGGCCATCCTGGGCAGGGCCGCGCGCGCCAGCGCCAGCGCGTGCAGGCGCGAGGCCTGCACCAGCGGGTTGGCCTCGCGCACCGCCCCGGCGTTCATCAAGGCGCGCCAGAAGACCCCCAGCCCGGTGGACCGGGCCAGCGCGGGCGGCGCCGTCAGCAGCGCGTCGGCGTCCCAGAATATCGCCGCCGGCCGGGTCTTGGGGTCGAAGAACTCCAGGCGCGGCCCGCCCGCCGTGTCCTTCAGCGCCGCCCCGCCCCGGTGCTGCGCGGAGGTGGCGGCGGTCAGGATGTTGATGATCGGCACCTTGGGCGCGCGCAGCCTGGGGCTGACGGGCGGCTGGCCGGGCGGGTATTGGGTGGCCAGGCTGGCCGGGCTGCCGGACTCGGCCAGCAGGATGGCGACCACGCGCCCGGCCTTCAGCACGCTGCCGGCGCCGATGGCGACCAGGCAGTCGGCGCCGGCGGCGCGCGCCTGCTCGGTGGCCGCGACCACGTCGTCGAGCGGCGCGTCCTTGCCCAGGGCCGTGTAGGCGCCGGCGTGGCGCGCCCCGGCCAGGGCCGCGACCCGGTCGAGCAGCGGCGTGCGGGTGGCCACGCTGCGGCCGCATAGCGCGAAGGCGCGGCGCACGCCCAGGCGTTCCAGTTCGCGGGGCAACCGTTCCAATGCGCCCGTCCCGGCATGGATGCGCACGGCCGGCGTGATGGAGCTGAAGGTGTCCATGCTGGCGGCGGCGCGCGTCAGGCGGCCGGCAGGCCGTTCTTGAGCAGGTCGCGCGCGATGACCCAGCGATGGATCTCGCTCGGGCCTTCGACGATGCGCATGACGCGGCACATGCGGGAGATGTATTCCAGCGGCATTTCTTTCGATACGCCCATGCCGCCGAACAGCTGGATGGCGCGGTCGGCCACGCGGGCGATCATCTCGGTGCCCTGCAGCTTGACCATCGAGCCGTCCAGGCGCACGTCGCCGCGGCCGTTGTCCATTTTCCAGGCCATCTGGTAGACCACCCAGCGCAGCATCTCGATTTCCTGGTAGCTGTCGGCGATCCACCATTGCACGGCCTGGCGGTCGGCCAGCGGCGCCCCGAAGGTCTTGCGGGTGTTGGCCTGCTCGATCATCATGGTCAGGCAGCGGGTGGCCAGGCCCAGGCAGCGCGAGGCGATCTCCAGCCGGCGCACGCCCAGCCGCTTGGAAATGGGCGCGAATCCGCCGCCCACCTCGCCCAGGACTTGCTCGTCGTCCAGTTCGACGTTGTCGAGCACCACTTCATAGGGGTGGTATTCGCCGATCATGGGGAACGAGGTCGGGATGCTCAGGCCCGGCGTGCCCTTGTCCACCAGGAAGGCGGTGTAGGCCGACCGCTTGTCGGCGGACGGGTCGGTGACCGCCATCACGATCATGAAATCCGAACGCCGCGCGTTGCTGATCCAGAGCTTGGTGCCGTTGAGCACCCACTTGCCGTTCTTGCGCTCGGCACGCGTCTTGATCGCGGCGGCGTCCGAACCGGCGCCGGGCTCCGACAGCGCCAGGCAGCTTTTCTTCTCGCCGCGCGAATAAGGCAGCAAGTAGCGGTCGACCTGGCTGCCCTTGCAGAGCTCCTTCAACAGGAACAGGTTGGGGCTTTCCGGCGGCAGCACGAACGGCACGATGCTGTGCTTGAGCTGCTCGATGACCAGGCACTTGTTCAGCAGGCCGAGGTCCTGGCCGCCGAATTCTTCCGGCACATCGATGCCCCACAGCCCGATATCGCGGGCCTTCTGCTGCAGGCGGGCCTCGACGTCCGGCGGGATGAGCGGCGTATCTTCGTAGCCCCGTTCGGCCTCGCGCCGGATGATGAGCGGCTCGAGCGCGATGAGCTCTTCCTGGACAAAGCGCGCGACGGTGTCGCGCACCATCCGCGACGATTCGGGGAGTTCGAAATCCATTTGACTTCCTGTACGGCCCGCGCCGGCGCGCGGGAAGTTGCGATGAATGGGATGGCTCAGCGGCCGCGATAGACCGGGCTGCGTTTTTCCTGGAATGCCTTGCGGCCCTCGATGCGGTCTTCGGTGTCGCGCAGCAGGCCGAACACGTAGCGTTCGGTGTCGATGGCCGCGGGCAGCGGCATGTCCAGGCCGCTGTGCACCAGCCGCTTGATGGCGCGCACCGACAGCGGCGCATTGCCGGCGATGCGCTCGGCGATCTGGCGGGCCGCCCCCGGCAAGGCATCGGCGCTGACCACCTGGCTGACCAGGCCCATGCGCAGGGCTTCGCGGGCATCGACCCGGTCGCCGGTCAGCAGCATCAGCAGCGCATTGGACGCGCCGATGGCGCGAGGCAGGCGCTGCGTGCCGCCCGCCCCCGGGATGCTGCCGATACGGACCTCGGACAAGGCGAAGACGGCGTTCTCGGCGGCGATGCGTATGTCGCAGGCCAGCGCGAGCTCCATGCCGCCGCCCATGGCATAGCCGTTCACCGCGCAGATCAGGGGCTTGTCGGTATCCAGGCCGGCCAGCAGGTGGTCGGATTCCGCACGCCCGAAGGTCAGTTCCGCGAAGCTCTCCTGCGGCGGCATGGTTTTTTTCAGGTCCGAACCCGTGCAGAAGGCCTTGTCGCCGGCGCCGGTCAGGATGGCCACGCGGATGGCGTCATCGTGCTTGATGCGCTTCCAGGCCTCGTGCAGTTCGCCGCGCGTTGCGGGGTCGATGCTGTTCATCGCCTCGGGACGGTTCAGCGTGATGGTGGCGATGTGGTCTTGTACTTCGAACAGAATGGGCATGATGGGCTCCTGGCAGGGTGGAGGGCGCGTCACGACAGGACGCCGTCCTGCTCCAGCTGGTCGATCTGGTCGTCGCCCAGGCGCAGCAGCTCGCGGCAGATCTGCCGCGTGTGCTGGCCCAGCAAGGGCGCCGGCGACGACGGCGCGGATTGCGCGTGCGAATAGCGATAGGGCGCGCTGTTGTAGGTGCTGGGGCCCACCTCCGGGTGGTCCAGGCTGACCCAATGGCGCCGCGCGGCCAGTTGGGGATCGTGTTCCAGTACGTCGCGCGCGTCCTGGACCGGGCCGCATGGCACCTGGGCGGCCTGCAGCGCGCGGGCCAGTTCCAGGGCGTCGCGCTGCGCCGTGGCGCGGCCGATGGCCGCGTCGATCGACGCTTGGTCGGCCAGCCGCCCGGCCATGGTCGCCCACTGCGGCCGGGCCGGCAGGCCCAGCAGGCCGGCCAGCGCCAGCCATTGGGCGTCCGTGCACACGGCGATGGCGATCCAGCGGTCCGCGCCGGCGCAGGGGTACACGCCGTGCGGCGCCCGTTCGGGGTGCGTGTTGCCGGCCCGCTGCTCGACCACGCCGTTGACGAAGTAGTTCATCAGGGACGGCCCCAGCATGGCCAGGGTGGGCTCCATCTGGGCCAGGTCTATCATCTGCCCCGCGCCGGCGCGCCGCTGGTGGCGCAGGGCCGCGAGAATCGCAAACGCGGCATGGCCGGGGTTGGGGATGTGGTCCGGATAGTTGGTGCCGGTGCCGGCGGGCTCGCGGTCGGGCAAGCCGGTCAGGTGCATGAACCCGGTCAGCGCGGCGATGGTCAGGCCGTATCCCAGGTCTTTGGCCGCCGGCCCGCTGGCGCCCTGCATCGACATGGAAGCGAACACCAGGTCCGGGCGCACGGCGCGCAGGCTCTCATAGCCCAAGCCGAGCTTGTCCATGACGCCCGGCGTGAAGTTGTTGGACACCAGTTGCGCGTCGGCGATCAGTTGCTTCACCAGTTGCAGGCCGCGGTCTTCCTTGACATTGATGGTGACGCTGCGCTTGCTGGAGTTCCGGTCGGCGAAGTAGCCGCTGCGGTTGACGCCCGCGATGCCGTCCTTGAACGGCTTGGTGATGCGCAGGGTGTCCAGGCGCTGGGAGCTCTCGATCTTGATGACGTCCGCGCCCAGGTCGGCCAGGATCTTGGTGGTGTACGAGCCGGCCCCGATCCAGGAAAAGTCGATGACCCGCAGGCCCGCCAGGAGGCGCCGCTGCGTTGCCGCGCCCGCGCCGTCCGCCCGCGCGGGCGCGCGCTCGCCGGCCGCGAGCCAGGCCCGGATTTCCGCGTTGTGCTGGCCCAGCCCGGGCGCCGCGCGCTCCAGGCGCCATGGGGTGGCGCCCAGCTGGTACGGCGCGCCGGGCATGCGCAGGCGCTTGCCCTGTTGGCCGACTGTTTCGACGAAGTAGTTGCGGTACTCGCGCTGCGGGTCGCGTGCGATATCGCTGGCGTCGCAGATCGGCGCGATCGGAATACGCTGGGCGCGGCCCTTGGCCTGCAGCTCGGCCTTGGTATGCGCCAGCGCGAACGGCGCGAACACCTCCTGGAACAACTGCTTGGCGGCGTCGGTCGCCAGGTAGGCCTGGTCGCTCCAGCATGCGTCGCGAAAGCGCGTGGCGCCTTGCAGGCCTTCGCTGATCAGCCATTCGGTGGTGATGCCCCAGAAGCGGTTGCTGCCGATGCCGCCGGCCATCAGGTACACATAGCCGTCCTTGCAGCGGAAGGCGCCGGTCCCCGCCAGCCGCTGGGTGCCCGCATTGCGCTTGCGTATGGTGCCTTCCAGGTCGTAGAACTGCACGGCGTTCTCGAGGCCCATCACGACGCATTCCTGCATCGATACGTCCACGTGCTGCCCCTGCCCGCTGGTTTCGGCGTCGTACACGGCCGCCAGGGACGCCACCGCCGCGAACAGGTTGGCCGCGCCGACGGCCTGCTCCCCGCAGGCGACCATGGGCGCACTGTCCACATAGCCGGCCAGGTACATCATGCCGCCCATCGCCATCGCCGTCAGGTCGGTGGCCAGCCATTCGGCATAGGGGCCTTCCTGGCCGAACGGAGTAATGCTGGTCAGGACGATCGCGGGATTGGCCGCGCGCAGTTCCGCGTAGCCGAGGCCGCGCCGGCGCATGACGCCCGGCATCTCGCTTTCGATGACGACGTCGGCCCGCTGCACGAGCTGCAGGAAGGTCGCGCGATCCCCGGACTGGTCCAGGTCCAGCACGACGCTGCGCTTGTTGGTGTTCTCGTACTGGTACTTCAGGCTGGCATCGGGCGTGCTGTCGCCGTGCACGTACGGGCCGACATGCCGCGTGGGCGCGCCGCCCGGCGGCTCCACCAGGATGACGTCGGCGCCCAGGTCGGCGTAGAGCTTGCCGCAGTAATTGCCGAGCGGGCCGGCGAGGTCGAGAACGGTGATCCCCTCCAGCGCGCGCGGAGGGGTGGCGGTTGATTTCTGCATCGGGGATACGGCTGTCCGGGGTGGCGTGAAGCGGGGCTGGCGGGGCGAGACGGGTTATTGCATCTGGTAGATGCCGGCCTTCTTGGCCAGGTCGCGCCATTTGACGAGGTTCTTCTCGACGCTCTCCCGCATCTCTTGCGGAGTGCTGGCGATGACGGCGTAGCCTTGCCGCTCCAGTTCCTGGCGATGGCCCTGCAAGGCTTTCACGATGGCGGCGTTGAGGGTGCGGACGACGGCCGGATCGGCGTTGGCCGGCATGTTGAAGCCGTACCAGGTATCCGAGTCGTAGCCCTTCAAGCCGATTTCGTCGAAGGTGCGCACGTCGGGCAGCGCCGGGCTACGCGCCAGGCTGCCGATGCCCAGCAGGCGCAGCTTGCCCTGGTCGGCCAGGTCCTTGGCCGAGGCGCTTTGCACGAACATCAGGTCGATGTGCCCGCCCAGCAGGTCCGCCATCGCCGGGGCGCCGCCGCGATACGGCACATGGGTGATCTCGACGCCCGCCATGTCCTTCATCAGCTCGCCGGCCATGTGCTGCGAACTGCCCACGCCCGCGGAACCATAGGAAAGCTCATTGGGGTGCGACTTGGCGTACGCGATCAGGTCTTCCATCGACTTGAACGGCGAGTTCTGCGTAACGGCCAGCACCAGCGGCGCGGCCACCGCGATCGACAGCGGCGAAAAGTCCTTCAATGAGTCGTAGTTCAGGGTCTTGTAGATGGACGGATTGACGGACAGCATGCCGTCCGTGGTCAGCATCCAGGTGTAGCCGTCGGGCTTCTGGCGCTTCACGTAGTCGGACGCGATGGTGCCGCCCGCGCCGGCCCGGTTCTCGACAATGACGGGCTGCTTCAGGTCTTCGGCCACCGACTGGCCGACCATGCGCGCCAGCGTGTCGGTGCTGGCGCCCGCGGCATAGGGCACCACCAGTTTCATGGGCTCCGAGGGAAAGCCGGCGGCGACGCTGGCGCCGCAGGCAAGCGCCAGCGTGGACGCGAGAAGGACTTGGCGTATGAATGTCGGGGTGTGCATGTTGTCTCCTGGGCTGTTCTAGTGGGCCGACGGCCAGGCCGCATCGTATGCAGTCCCCCCTTGGCAGGCAATGGCGAAAAGTCCACTATGTGAAAGCCTACTGGCGATTTCGCCAGCACCTGGCGGGACTCAGCGAACTTTGCTCACCATGTGGACCATTTATGTCGCCGCCCTGCCGCGGCGCGCCCGCAATTCCCCCGCGCCGGCGCCGCTATGAATAGCTGGCTCGCCACTCGCGCGGCGACTGTCCCGACTGCGCCTTGAACGCGCGGGACAGCGCGGCTTCGCTGCCGTATCCCACTTCGGCGGCGATGATCTTCAAGGGGCGGCCGCGGCGCAACGCCTTCTGCGCCAGCCGCACCCGCCAGCCTTGCAGATACTGTCCCGGCGTCAGGCCGACCTTGTCGCGGAAGGTAGTGGCGAACACGCTGCGCGACATGCCGGCGGCATTCGCCAGTTCGTCCAGGGTCCAGTCCCGCGCCGGCGCTTCGTGCATCGCCACCAGCGCGTTGCGCAGGCGCGGATGCGACAGGCCGGACAGCAGGCCGCCATGCACCGCGCCGCTTTCCATCAACTGGCGCAGGACCTGGATCATCACCACTTCGAACAGCCGCTCGATCAGCGCGACGCGGCCGCAGCGCTGTTCGAAGGCTTCCTCGAACAGCAGCGCCAGCACCGGCTCGGCGCCTGCGATGTCTTCGAGCGGCAGGCAGACCACGTCCGGCAGCGCCGCGGCGATCGGATTGCCCGCGCCGCCCTCGAATGACAGGTTCGCGCACACCATGTCCGCGCCGCGCGCCGGGTCGGTGACGAAGTGATGCGTCAGGGGCCGCGGGAACAACAGCAGGCTGGGACGCGCGACGGGCAGCAAGTCCGTGCCGTAGCGCACCTCGACCGAGCCGCTGCGCACCAGGTGCAGCTGTCCGTGCGCGCCATCGCTGTGCACCGTGTTGAGGCCGCACAGCGCGCCCGTGTTGAACACCTGGGCGTTCACCGGGAAATGCGCCATCAATGCCGCGAGCCGGTCAGCCATGGCAGTACTCCTGATCAAGTTTTCCGTATTTTACGTCACCTGAAGTTTCGCCTGGGCGCGCAGAATGCGTCTTACCGGGTCCACCCGCCCGGCCAGCCCACTGATTCGGAAACCCGTCCCCGTTCGTTACGCAACTCAGGAGTTACTGCCATGAAAACCACCACCCGCACCATCGCCGCCGGCCTGCTGGCGGCTTCGCTGCAAGCCGGCGCCGCCGAGCACGCCTCGCAACCCGCCTCTCCCGCGCAAATCGCCGCACGCGCCACGGTAGACGGCAACTACATCGTCACGGCCGACGGCGTGCGCCTGTACTACAAGGACTGGGGGCCGAAGGATGGCCCGGTCGTCACCCTCAGCCACGGATGGCCGCTCAGTTCGGACAGCTGGGAATCGCAGATGATCTTCCTGGCCGACCATGGCTACCGAGTGATCGCCCACGACCGGCGCGGCCATGGACGGTCCAGCCAGCCCTGGGACGGCAACGACATGGACCACTATGCCGACGATCTCGCTGCCGTGATCACCGCCCTCGACGTGAAGGACGTCACCGCGGTGGGGTTTTCCACCGGCGGCGGCGAAGTGGCGCGCTATATCGGCCGCCATGGCACCAGCCGGATCAAGAAGGCCGTGCTGGTCAGCGCGGTGCCGCCGCTGATGCTGCGGACGGCGGACAACCCGAACGGGCTGCCGCTGGAAGTCTTCGACGGCATTCGCAAGGCCTCGCTGGAGAACCGCTCGCAGCTGTACCTGGACCTCGCGTCCGGCCCGTTCTACGGCTTCAACCGTCCCGGCGCCAAGGTCTCGCAAGGCCTGGTCAACAGCTGGTGGGCGCAGGGCATGCAGGCCGGCCACAAGAACACCTACGACTCCATCGCGGCCTTCTCGGCCACGGATTTCCGCGCGGACCTGAAGAAGTTCGACGTGCCCACCTTGGTGATCCACGGCGATGACGACCAGATCGTGCCGCTCGACATTTCCGGCAAGGCGTCGGCCGCGCAGATCAAGGGGGCGAAGCTGATCGTCTACCCCGGCGCGCCGCATGGCCTGACTGACACCCACAAGGCGCGCTTCAATCAGGACCTGCTGGATTTCCTCGAGGACTGAGCCGGCCGCCAGGCGCTACCGGCCGCGGGAGCATGTCCCGCGGTCGTTCGCGGCCCGCGCCCTGTTGCGGATCCGGCAACAGGGCGCGGGCTTTGGCCTTGTGCCCGGCTATTGCGGCGCGAACCCGGCCAGCGTGATCTTGCCGATAGCCTGGCCGCTCTCCAGCAGCGCATGGGCCCGGCGCAGGTTCTGCGCGTTGATCGTCCCCAGCGACTGGGCATGGGTCGAGGCGATCTTGCCCTGGTCGGCCAGCCCGGCCACCTCGCGCAGGATCTCGTGCTGGCGGGCGATGTCGGCGGTTCCCAACAGCGGCCGGGTGAACATGAATTCCCAATGGATCGACAGGCTCTTGCGCTTGAGCGGCAAGATGTCGAGCGACTTCGGGTCGTCGATGAGCGCGATGCGCCCCTGCGGGGCGATGAGCGCCACGATGTCGTCCAGGTAGCGGTCGGTATGGGTGGTGGAAAAGACGAAGGCCGGCGCGCCCAGGCCCAGGGCTTCGACCTGCGGGGCCAGCGGCTGGCGGTGGTCGATGACGTGATGGGCGCCCAGCCTGGTGACCCATGCGACGCTCTCCGGCCGCGAGGCGGTCGCGATGACGGTCAGGCCGGTCAGGGCGCGCGCCAGCTGGATGGTGATGGAGCCGACGCCGCCGGCCCCGCCGATCACCACGATGGCATCGGCCGCGCCCGCCACGGGCTGCCCGACCCGCAAGCGGTCGAACAGGGTCTCCCAGGCGGTCAGCGCGGTGAGCGGCAGCGCCGCGGCCTGTTCGTCGCCGAGCGTGGCCGGCGCATGGGCGGCGATGCGCGCGTCCACCGCCTGCAGCTCGGCGCAAGAGCCCTGCCGGTCGATCGCGCCCGCATAGAACGCCCGGTCGCCGGGCTTGAATCCCGTCACGCGGGAGCCGACCGCCCGTACGCGGCCCACGGCATCCCAGCCCGGGATGCGCCAGGCGCCGGCGGCGGGCTGCGCGGACGCGCGCACCTTGGTATCGACAGGATTAACGGCGATGGCCTGCACTTCGACCAGCAGGTCGTGTTCGCCGTAGTCAGGGTCGGGCAGGTCGAGGTCGACCAGGGCGCGGGGATCGGCAATCGGTAGCGGCTGGTTGAAACCGACGGCTTTCATGGCGTGCTCCATTCAGTGAATAATGGATGCCATTTTTGCCGTTATTGCCGGTTTTGGTAAGAACGCACATATTTTGCATATAGTGTCGAAAAAGGTACTGTCATGGCCCGCACCCCGCATCAATCCTTCACCTGCGCCGCCGGCTGCACCGTCGAGGCCACGCTCAACCTGATCGGCGGCAAGTGGAAAGGCGTCATCCTGTACCGCCTGCTCACCGAACAGGTACTGCGCTTCAACGAACTGCGCCGCCTGCTGCCCAGCATCACCCAGCGCATGCTCACCAACCAGCTGCGCGAGCTGGAAGGCGACGGCCTGATCACCCGCAAGGTCTATCCCGAGGTGCCGCCCAAGGTGGAGTACCGCCTGAGCCAGTACGGCCAGACGCTGGCCCCGGTCATCCATGCGCTGAAGGCGTGGGGCGACGCCCATATCCAGGGCGGCGCGCGCCAGGCCCAGGGCCGGCAGGAGGCCAGGCTCAGGCGCCCGGCGCCGGGATGATCTTGCGGTCGGCCAGCACCCGCAGCCAATGGTGTACGCACTCTTCAGTGTCGTAGACCTGCGTGAAGCCCGCCTGCTTGATCTTCACGGTGCTGACGAAGGCGGGCGCGGGCGCCGCGCGCAGGCCATAGCCGAATCGCGCGTCGGCCGAGTAATGCGACTGGCCCAGCAGTTCCTCCATGCCGAGCGGCCGCAGCCCGTGTTTCTTGACGATCTGTGCCCACAGCGTCGCGCGGCTGGGCAGGTACTCGGCCAGGCACAGGGGCTGGTCCGGGCCCGGCTCGACTTGCAGCAAGGCGGCCAGGCCGGGCCACAGATCGCGCCAGCTGAAGACTTCGCCGTTGGTCAGGTTGTAGTGCTCGCCCCAGGCGCGCGGGTTGCCGGCCGCCCAGACGGCGGCGTCGCCGATCAGGCGCGCGTCCACCGCTTCGCGCGGGTACGGAATGTGGCCGGGATAGCTGAACGCCCTGCCCTCTTCCCGGCACAGCGCGGCATACACGCCGATGACCGGGATGGTGTTCATGGCCACGCCCACGTTGGGTCCCAGCACGATGGCGGGACGGAAGATGGTCCAGCCGAAGCCGTGTTGGCCGGCCTGCTCGCGGATGTAGTCTTCCTGGAACCAGTATGAATTCGGATGGTCGTCGCGCGGCTCGCGCTCGCGCGCGGGGATGCGGATGGGATGCAGGTGGACGCCGTACGCCTTGGTCCCCTGCAGCAGCGTGACATGCCGCAGGTGCGCCGTGCGGGCCAGCGGCTCGATCACGTTCTTGATCATGGCCAGGTTGGTGGCCATTTGTTCCGGGTCCCGCCAGCCGGCGATCAGGGTCGGCTTTTCGTAGACCGCGGCGTAGACCACGTGGCTCACTTGCGGCAGGCGCCCGAAGGCGGCCTGGCAGGCGGCGGCGTCCTGCAGGTCGACGGGCAAGTGCGTGAACGGCCGCTCGCTGAAGACTTCGGGACGGCGCCGCGAAACCGCGACCACATCCCAGCCCGCGTTCAGGAACGAATCGACCGCCGCGGTGCCGACCAGGCCGCTGGCGCCGGTAATCAGTACGGTGCGAGGCATGGCCGCGTCAATCCATGACCAGGTTGATCTGCTTGAACAGCGCCTTGAAGCGCTCGAACTCGTCGCGCATGCGCTGGCCGAACGCGGCACGGCTGTCCGAGGCCGCCACGATGCCCAGGCTGGCGAACTTCGCCTGCACGTCGGGGCTGGCCACCGCCTTGGCGATTTCGTCGTGCAGGCGGTCCAGGATCTCGGTGGGCGTGCCGGCCGGCGCCACGATGCCATACCAGGCCACGCTCTCGGCGCCCGGCAGGCCGGCCTCGGCCACCGTGGGCACGTCGGGCAGCAGCGGCGAGCGCTTCGCGTCGGCGACCGCGATGGCCCGCAGCTGGCCGGATTTCACGAACGACAGGATCGGCGGCACGCCGCTGATGACGATCTGGGTGCGGCCGCCCAGCGTGTCGGTGATGGCCTCGCTGTTGCCCTTGTAGGGCACGTGCAGGATGCGGGTCTTCGACAGGTGCTGGAACAGCTCGCCGGCGATGTGGCCGCTGGTGCCGACGCCGGCCGACGCGAAGCTGACCTTGTCGGGGTTGGCCTTGATGTAGGCGATCAGTTCCTGCAGGTTCTGTACCGGCAGCGACGGATTGACCAGGATGACGTTGGGGCCGGTGGCGATCAGGGCGACCGGCGCCAGGTCCTTCATGGAGTCGTAGGGCATCCGGGACCGCGCGTTCGGATTGACGGTAATGGGTCCGGCGGAGGCGAAGCCGATGGTGTAGCCGTCCTTGTCGGCCTTGGCGACGATGTCGGTGCCCAGGTCGCCGCCGGCGCCCGGCTTGTTCTCGACGATCACGGGCTGGCCCAGTTGCTCGGACAGCGGCTTGGCGACCAGGCGGGCGATGATGTCGATGGAGCTGCCGGGGCCATAGGTGGCGATCAGGCGGATGGGGCGCGCGGGCCAGGTGGTGGCCGCCTGGACGGCGGCCGCCGTGGCCAGGCCGAGGGCCAGGCCGGCGATCAAGCGGTGCAGCTTCATGATGTTGTCTCCTGAGGATGTGCTGTGCTTGGCATGTGGGAATACATCGGCTTGCCGGGATGCGGCAGGCGCGCGCGCAGGATGACGCCCTGCTCCGCTTCGGTGATATACAGGCTGCGCCCGTCGTCGCCGCCGAACGCGACGTTGGTGGTCCGCAGGCCGGCGCAGGAACGGATGCGGTACAGCGGCTCGCCCAGTGGGCTGAACAGCCACACCGTGCCGGCCTGGGCATGCACGATGGCGAGGTTGCCGGCCTCGTCCAGCGCCAGGCCGTCGGGGCCGGCGGTGCTGCCCGACAACTGGATGAAGCGGCTGGCCTTCTTCATGGCGCCGCCGGGCTCCAGACGCAGGGCGTAGATGGCGTTGTCGTGCGTGATGGCGACGTACAGCACGTTCTCCGCCCGGTTCAGCACCAGCCCGTTGGGGCCGGCCAGGCCGTCCATCAGCAGGTCCACGGTCTTGCCGTCGGCGCGCAGGCGGAACACGCGGCCGGTGGGGTTTTCCAGCGCGCTCTCGCCCTGGTCGGTGAAGTACAGGTCGCCGTTGGCGGCGAAGAACAAGTCGTTCAGGCCGCGCAGCCCTTCGCGCTGCACGTGCTGCAGGTAGGGCCGGATGGTGCGGGCCGCGGGGTCGACCAGCATCAGGCCGTGCAGATGATCGGCCACGAAGATGCGCCCGTCCTGGTGGATCTTCAGGCCGTTGGGTTCGCCCTCGTAGCGCACCACCACCTCGAAGTTGCCGGCCGGGTCCACCCGCAGGATGCGGCCGTGCGCCAGGTCCACGCACCAGAGGTTGCCGGCGCGGTCGAAGGCCGGCCCCTCCAGGAACGAGTGCATCTTCACATGGCGCGCGGCCAGCCAGGTGGACGGCTGGTCCGTCAGGTACAGCGATTCCGGCAGGCGGGCGAATATCTCGGTGGGCAAGGGTTCTGCGGGAGGATACATATCGGCCTCTCAGGATTGCGCGGCGCCGCCGGGCAGTTCGATGCCCAGCATCAGCGCGCTCAGCGACTTGCCATGCGGGTCGAGCCGCAAGGAACGCGTCACGCCGCCGGCCAGCACATTGGGAATGACGAAATTCAGCGCCTTCAGGCTGGCCACCTCGTAGCGCCTGACCGCCCCCGCCCCCAGGTGGGCGAAGGCCTGCTCGACGCGCGCGGCGGTCAGGTGCTGGCGCAGCACCTGCCAGCCGGCATCGTCGTAGGCAATGACGGCGATGCTGGAAGTATTGCCCTTGTCGCCGGCGCGCGCATGCGCCAGTTCGTAGACCAGGATGCCCATCGCTATGCCCTCGCCATGATCACTTGCGGGACGACCCAGTTGCGCGGGATCAGCACCGCGTCCACGGCGATGATTTCCTTGGCGCCCAGGTTGACCGGGCCGCCCGCGCCGTAAGGCCCCTGCATGTTCAGTTGCCGCACATGATCGCCCAGCAGGTGGGCGCTCTTCTTGTCGGGGCAGCGCGCCGCCACGCGCAGCCGCACTTCATAGGGTTGGCCGGCCAGCGCCGCCGGATGGCTGCCGTGCAGGCTGGTGACGCCGATCAGGTCGACCTGGATTTCGCTGGCGACGCCGCCATCGAGCCGGAAGCGCTCTTTCACCGTCTCGGCCGCCAGCTGCGCGCGCGCCACCGCGTTGACGCCGGCGTAGGCTACTTCGCCGGTGCCGATCCAGCCGTCGAAGTAGCCCACCACCACTTTGTAGCTGTCGGTGCGCGGCCGGGCATGGATGCCCCGCACGGCCACGCGGTCCGGCGACAGCGCCTCGAAGTGCAGGCCGTCCAGGCTCAGCACGCAATCCGGCGTGATGTAGGCGTCGGGATCGTGGATCTCGTACAGCGCCTGCTCGGTGCAGGTCATGCGGTCCAGCCGGCCGCCGGAGCCGTCCGGCTTGCCGATGAACAGTTCGCCGTCGGGGTACAGGTCGGCATAGGGGTAAGGCAGCTCGGCCAGGCGCGGCACGTCTTTCTTGCCCGGGTCGGCGAAATAGCCGCCGGTGACCTGGGCCGAGCATTCCAGCAAGTGACCCATGATCGTGCCGGCCGCCACGCGCGCCAGGTCGTCATAGGCCCATTGGTGGTGGTGCAGCGCCACGCCCAGGAACAGCGAGGGGTCGGCCACGCGGCCGGTCATCACCACGTGGGCGCCGGTGGCCAGGGCGTCGCGCACGACGTCGGCGCCCAGGTAGGCATTGGCCGAGGCCAGCCGGGGCAGGATGTGCTCCAGCGGCAGGCCGCGGTCCATCAGCTGCAATTCGGGATGCGTGCGCACGCGGTCGATCACGTCGTCGCCCACTACCGCCGCGCATTGCAGGTCGCGCCAGCCCTGCTCCCGGCCGATCGCCAGGGCCGCCTGCGCGGCGCCGACGGGATTGGCCGCGCCCATGTTGGACACCAGCCGCACCCCCTTGCGCCGGCACAGCGGCAGGAAGGCGCGCATGCGTTCTTCCAGCATTGGGTTGTAGCCGCGCGCGCCATCGTGGCGGCGCGACAGGGTTTCCCTGGCGATGGTGCGCTCGGCCAGGCATTCGCAGACCAGGTAATCCAGGTCGCACTGTTCCAGCAACTGCAGCGCCGGGCCGATGCGGTCGTCGGCCATGCCGGCCCCGACCCCGACGCGCAGGCGCCTGTGCGGCTCGTTCATGCTTGTCTCCGTACGGCCGCGCCCGCCCCACTGGCGGCGCAGCGCTTGCAGGCAGTATGCGCAAGGATGCCTAATGTTCAAAATGATATATTCATATCTCGGTGATAACTTTTGTGCATTACCATGGCAAGCCCGCGGCTGACCCTCACCATCTCCGAACTGGAAGCCGTGCTGCTGGTGGCGGAGACGCGCAATTTCCGCATGGCGGCCGAGCAGGCGCACATCTCGCAGCCGGCCCTCAGCCGGCGCATCCAGGCGGCCGAGCAGAAGCTCAATGCCCGGCTGTTCGACCGCGACAAGCACGGCGTGGCGCTTACCGATGCCGGCGCGGAACTGGTGCCGATCGCCCAGCGCATGCTGTCCGAGTTCCGCGATTCGCTCAGCGACCTGTCCGAATTCATCGCCGGCCGGCGCGGCAGCGTCAACATCTGGGCCCTGCCGTCGGTGGCGGCCGCCGTGCTGCCCCCGGTCGCGCAGGCGCTGCGGCAATCGCACCCGCACATCCGCCTGGTGATCCAGGCGGCTTCGGCGCGCCAGGTGACCCAGGCCGTGGCGGAAGGCAAGGCGGACCTGGGCATTTCCATCGAGATCGCCGGCCAGCCCGCCGACGTGGAGTTCGCGCCGCTGCTGAAGGAAAAGTTCGTCCTGATCTGCCCCATCGACGACCCGCTGGCGCGCAGGAAAAAGGTGGACTGGAGCGTATTCGCGAGCCGGCCGTTCGTGGCCAGCGGGCCGGCCAGCAGCATCCGGGTGGTGACGGACAGGATACTGGCCGCCTCGGGCCGCGCCGCGGACGCGAACTATGTGGCCGACAACATTTCGGTGGTAGGGGCCATGGTGGCCGCCGGGGTGGGCGTGGCGGCCGTGCCGCAACTGGCGCTGCGCCTGATGGACACCACGCGCCTGCGCAGCGTGGCCCTGCATGCGCCGGTCGCCACCCGCGAGATCGGCATCCTGATAAGAAAACGGCGCTCGCTGTCGGCCGCGGCGCTAAGGTTCGTAGGAGTACTGCAAAAGGTCAGCGGAAAGATTGCCGAGGCACAATAGCTCTCCGACAACAGTCATCCTGCCGCGTCGACGGCAGCCAGGCATCCTCCAGAATCCCGCGCGGCTCAATCGACCGTGGCCCCCGAGGCGCGCACCAGCACGGCCCACTTCTCGGCATCCGCGCGGATGCGGCCGGCGAACTCCTCGGGCGTGCCCGATAGCGACGCGGCGCCCAACTGCACCAGCCTGGCCTGCAGTGCCGCATCCTTGCCCATGCGCATCATCTCGGCCGACAGGCGGTCGACGATGTCCTGCGGCATGCCGCGCGGGCCCACCACGCCGAACCAGACGTCGGCCACATAGCCCTTGACGCCGGCTTCGTCCATGGTGGGCACGTCGGGCAGCTGCGGGGCGCGGGTCTGGCCGGTGACGGCCAGGGCGCGCAACTTGCCGGCCTTCACGTACGGCAGGGACCCGGGGAAGTTGTCGAACATCAGCTGCAGCTGGTTGGACAGCAGGTCGGCCATGGCCGGGCCGCTGCCCTTGTAGGGCACGTGCATGATGTCGACCTGCGCCATCGACTTGAACAGTTCGCCCGACAGGTGGTTGGTGGTGCCGTTGCCGGCCGACCCCATGTTGAGCTGGCCCGGATTCTGCCGCGCGTAGGCGATCAGTTCCTGCACATTGCGGGCCGGCACGGCCGGGTTCACCACCAGGATGTTGGGCACGCCGGCGAACAGGCCCAGGGGCGTGAAGTCCTTGTCGATATCGAAGGGCAGCTGCTTGTACAGCGAGCCGTTGATGGATTGGGTGCCGACCGTGCCGAACAGCAGGGTGTAGCCGTCGGCCGGCGCCTTGGCCACCACGTCCGAGCCGATGACGCCGCCCGCGCCCGGCCGGTTCTCGACCACTACCTGCCGTCCCAGGCTATCGGCCAGGCGCTCCGCGAATACGCGGCCGAGCAGGTCGGTGGTGCCGCCCGGCGGGAACGGCACGACCAGGCGGATGGGACGGTCCGGGTACGCGCCTGCCTGCGCGCCGGCGGCGGCGACGGACAGCACGGCAATCGACAACATGCGGATGATGGCTTTCATGATGATTCCCCTTGTTTGATGTTGCGTCGTTGAACAGCCGCCTTCAGCCGGCGGCCAGGGCCTCCAATGCCTGCTCGCGGGATTGGGCAGCTTGCGCCAGGGCCGCGCGGCGCGCCGCCAGCCGTTGGCGCGCCGCCCGCAGCGCGTCGTCCTGCTCGCGCGCGCGCGCCGCGACCCGCTCCGGCGCCGGCCCGCCCGGCACCGCCCGGGCCGCCACGCCGGCCACCGGATCGAGGCAGCGCGCCACGGTCTGCGGGTCCAGGCCCATCGGCCGGCCGAGTTGCTCGCGGCCGGCGGCATCGATCATCTGCGCCGTGATCGCGTCGGCCGGCAGGCCCTGGTCCAGCGCCTGGCGCACCACCGCGCCGACGATATGGTGGGCCTGCCGGAACGACACATCGGCCTGGCGGACCAGCGCATCGGCCAGGTCGGTGGCCATGGAAAAATCCTGCCGCGCCCGCGCCTCCATGTGCGCGCGCAGCGGCCGCGCGGCGCCCAGCACCAGGCCGAACAGCCGGGCGCCCCGCTCGCATTCCTGCGCCGCCTCCCAGAAGCTGCGCATGCTCTCGCGATTGCCGTGGCCGGTATGCGTGAAGTTGGACTCTTTCACGCTGCTGAGCGCCGCCGCCTGCAGGCCGATCATGTGCCCGGCCTTGCCCTTCAAGTATTCGAGCACCACGGGGTTCTTCTTCTGCGGCATGATGCTGGAGGTGCCGGCCACGCTGTCGGGAAACTCGATCAGGCCGAACTCGGGCGTGGACCAGACGTAGAAGTCCTGCGCCACCCGGCTCCAGGTCACGGCCGCGACCGTCATCGCCGCCAGCAGTTCCCAGGCGAAGTCGCGCGAGGCGACCGAGTCCAGCGCATTGCTCGTGCAGGCGGCGAAGCCGAGCAGGCGCGCGGTTTCTTCGCGCTGGATCGGGAAGGCCGTGCCGGCCAGGGCGCCGGCGCCCAGCGGGCAGGCCTCCAGCCCCGCCAAGGCGGCTTCCAGGCGGCCCAGGTCGCGGCCCAGGGTCTCGGCGACCGCCGCCAGGTAGTAGCCATAGGTAATGGGCTGGGCCGCCTGCAAGTGCGTATAGCCCGGCATGACCACGCCGGCGTACTCGCGGGCGCCGTCGAGCGCGCGCTGCCAGGCGTCGCAGACGGCGTCCATCAGTGCCAGGCCGGCATCGCGGGCCCGCAGGCGGTCGTGGGTGGCCAGGATGTCGTTGCGGCTGCGCGCAATGTGCAGGCGGCCGCCCGCCTCGACGCCGGCCAGCTCGATCAGGCGCGCCTCGTAGTTGAAGTAGGCGTCTTCGCGCTGCGGGTCCAGCGGCACCGCGGCGGGCCCTTCCCGCTCCATCTGCCGCAGCACGCGCGCCAGTTGCGCGGCGGCTTGTGGCGCCAGCAGCCCGGCCCGGCGCAGCATCAGCAAGTGGGCCTGGTTGATCTGGGTGAGATACGCGAAACCGCTGGCGAACTCGCGCGCCAGGCGCGGCTCGTAGATGTATTCGCAGATTTCCGGCGCGGTGGCCTGCCGCAGGCGCCGGCTGACTTTCGATTCCATGATGCGGGTGTCCTTCATCCTCATGCGCGCCATTGCCGGCGCCGACTGCAGGCAGTATGGAAATCACCTCATATACGGTCAAATCATTTGTTTTGTAGAATTCATACGGTTTTGATATGACCTTTCCGCCACGCCGCCGCGCCGGCCGGCACACGTCTCCGCCGCCATGAACTTCAAGCAGATCGAGACCTTTCGCGCCGTCATGCTGACGCGCTCCATGACCGTGGCCGCGGCCCAGCTGCATACGTCGCAGCCCAATGTCAGCCGCGTGATCGCGCAGCTCGAGGCCGCCACCGGCCTGCGCCTGTTCACGCGGCAGTCCGGCCGCATCGAACCGACCGCCGAGGCGGAGTTCCTGTTGCGCGAGGTGGAGCGCTCGTTCGTCGGCCTCGACAGCCTGCGCGACGCGGTGCGCGCCATCCGCCAGCAAGGCGCGGGCACGCTGCGCATCGGCGTGGTGCCCTCGCTGGCGATGAGCGTCATCCCGCTGGGCATCCGGCTGTTCCGCCAGCGGCATCCGCAAGTTCCCATCGCCGTGCATACCAGCGATTCGCCCACCGTCGCCAAGTGGACGGCCACGCGCTTCTGCGATGTAGGCCTGGTGTCTTATCTTTCCGACGTGCCGGGCGTGCAAGCCCGCCTGTGGCATCGCGAGCAAGGCGTGTGCATCGTATCCGCCGGCCACCGGCTGGCGCGCAAGCGCCGCATCGCCAGCCGTGACCTCGATGGTGAAGAGTTCATTTCGCTCAACCATGGCGACGGCACGCGCGCCATCGTCGACGCCGCCTTCGTGCCGGACCGCCGCCGCCTGACTTTGGAAACTCCCTACGCGGTCACCATCTGCACGATGGTCGGCATGGGCCTGGGCGTCAGCGTGGTCAACCCGCTGGTCGTTTCCAGCCTGCAGCTGCCCACCGTCAAGAGCCTGCCCTTCGAACCGGCCACGTTCTTCGAGAGCCATGTCCTGCACGCGCAGTCGCACGCGGAACCGGCGCTGGCCGGCGTGTTCATGGAATGCCTGCAGGAAGCGATCGACGCCGGCGCGCGGCCCGGCGACGCGCGGCGAGCGCGCCGCCCGGGAGTGGCCCGCAACGCTTGACCAATTAATAACTGATGGGTTATGGTTAATTCATAACTACACAGTTATTAATTTCATGCCCCAACCGCCCGACCTCCTGTTCCGCACCTTGGCCGACCCAACCCGGCGGGCGATTTTCGAACGCCTGTGCCGTGACGGCGAGCAGACGGTGGTCGCGCTCACCGCGCCGTCCGGGATCTCCCAGCCGGCAGTTTCCAAGCACCTGGCCGTGCTGAAGCAGGCCGGCTTGGTGCGGGATCGCCGCGCGGGCCGGTCGACGCACTACAGCGCCCGGCCGGACGCGCTGGCCCCACTAGTGGACTGGACCAGCCAGATGACTGAATTCTGGGAACGCCGGTTCGATGCCCTCGATGACCTCTTGAAAAGGATGGACCAATGAGCAATGCCGATACCGCCGCGCGTTCGGTCGTGGTCGAACGCGAATTTCCGCATCCGCCGGAAAAAATCTGGCGTGCCTTGACGCAGCCGCACCTGATCGCGGAATGGTTGATGAAGAACGATTTCCAGGCGGTGGTGGGCCACCGCTTCCTTCTGAACGGCGATTGGGGCGGCACCCTGGACTGCGAAGTGCTCGCGGTCGAGCCGCCCGCGACGCTGTCGTACACCTGGAACTTCCCGAATGAAGACCCGGCCTACAACCTGCGCAGCGTGGTGACCTTCACGCTGGCCCCGACCGCCGCGGGCACGCGCTTGCGCGTCGAGCAGTCCGGCTTCGGCCCGGACCAGAAGCAGGCCTACGGCGGCGCCCGGGCGGGCTGGCCGCAGTTCCTGGACAAGCTCGAACAGGTGCTGGCCCGGGCCGATTGAAACGGCGCGGGCGGGGCGCCCTTGCCCGCCGGCCAGCCTGCGCGGGTTGCTGGTCAAGATCTCGGACGGCAAGACGCACCGGGACTCGCCCGCAGGCCCACGGCCGGCGTCACTCGCGCACGTGCAGCGCGAAGCCCTTCGCGCCGCGCCCGCCGAGTTCCGGACGCAGCTCCATGCTGGGGATGAAATAGTCGCCGCCATTCTGTTTGCGGTAGGGAATCGGCGGCGTGGTTGCCAGCGCGCGCATCCGTTCGCGCAGCGCCTGCGCCGTCGCGGCGAAGGCGGCCTCGTCCATGCGGTCGACCTTGTAGGCCACGAACGGCGGCAGCACGTCGTAGCCGGGATAGTGCAGGATGCCGTGATTGATGGGGAACAGCAGGTCGTCGATCGGGCCGTTGATGCCGCGCGCCGAATAATGTTCCTGCCAGCCGCCGGTGGTCACGATCAGCATGGCGCGCTTGCCGGCGAAGACGCCTTCGCCGTACCGGTCGCCCCAGCGGGTGTCGTTGTGCTCGCCCACGCCATAGGCAAAGCCGTACGAGTAGACGCGGTCCACCCAGCCTTTCAGGACCGCCGGCATGGTGAACCACCAGAGCGGGAATTGCAGCAGCAGGGTATCGGCCCAGCGCAGTTTTTCGTGTTCCGCCTTGACGTCGGCGGTCAGGGCATCGGCGGCGTAGGCCTGCTTGGACGCGCGGCTGGGCTGCAGGCGCTCGACCGCGTCCAGATGCGGGAAATCCAGGCGGTCGATCTGGGCTTTCCAGCCGTCCGCGTACAGGTCGGACACGCGCACCTCGTGGCCGAGCGACACGAGCTCATCGACAGCAGCGTCGCGCAGGGCGCCGTTCAGCGACCGGCGCTCGGGGTGGGCAAAGACCAGCAGTACTTTCATGATCGGGAATCCTCCGGGGTAAACACTCAGGCCTCAAGCGTAGACAGCCCGCCGCCAATCCGGTAGATAGCTGGAATGGATATGATTCTGCCGGATTATGGATAAATCAGACGTCACGCTCGAGCGCATGCGCGCCTTTGTCCGGGTGGCCGAACGCGGCAGCCTGTCGGCCGTGGCGCGCGAGCTGGGCGTGGGCCAGTCGACCGTCTCGCGCCAGTTGAAAGAACTGGAGGAAGCCGTCGGCGTCGCGCTGCTGAGCCGCACCACGCGCCGGGTCACGGTGACCGACGAAGGCGGACGCTACTACGCCCACTGCGTGCAGATCCTGCGCCTGGTCGAACAGGCGCGCGAGGAAGCGCTGGGCGAGCGCGGCGCGGCCGCCGGGACCGTGCGCGTGTCATGCACCGCGGCCTTCGGCGTGCTGCACGTCAGCCGGCTGGTCTTCGCCTTCCAGGACCGCTTCCCGGATATCCGCGTCGACCTTGGCCTGACCGACGACCGCATCGACCTGGTGCGCGAAGGCGTCGATATCGCCCTGCGCCTCGGCCCGCTCGGCGACAGTTCGCTGAAGCTGCGGCCGCTCGGGCTGTCGCGGCGCCTGCTGGCGGCGGCCCCCGCCTACCTGGCGGCGCGCGGCACGCCGGCGCGCCTGGCCGACCTGGCCGGCCACGAATGGATACGCATGTCGAACGTATCCGGCAGCGACAGCCTGGCGCTGCGGGGGCCGGACGGCAAGGAACACCTGGTGCCCATCGGCGGCCGACTGCGGGTCGACCACGGGCTGGCCGCGCGCGAAGCCATCGCGGCCGGGCGCGGCATCGCGGCCGCCCACCAGTGGCTGGTCGGCGACTTGCTGGCCAGCGGCGCGGTCAAGCCGGTGCTGCCGGGCTACGGCTTGCCGCCGGCGCCGTTGAACATGCTGATCGTTCCCGAACGGGCCGGCATTGCCCGCGTGCGGCTGTTGATCGACTTCCTGGCCGAACACATCGGCGCCCTGCCCGGCATCGAGGCGCCGCGCCGGGGCCGCTAGCCGGAAGCGCCGGCCGGGCGCGCGGCGCCGCATTGCCAGCAAGTGGAGAACTGCGGCTCGAGCCATTCGCCGCAGGCATCGCAGTGCCAGTGCGGCAGGTCGCGCGCCGCGCCGGCATACCCCTCGATGAGGCGCATGGCGGCGGCGCGATCGTCCTCGTTGTCGATCCACAGGTCGGGGCCGCACTGGTCGACCGGGATCTCCCCGGCCGCCCCTTGCAGGTAGCGGCCACTGACGTGGCAGGCAATGCCGGCCTGCTGCAGCAGGTTGGCCCAGTGCTGGCCGAGCAGCAGGTCGGGAGCGCGGATCAAGCGGATCATCGGCACCACCAATGGAAGAAAGACCTCTTGCATCATAAAAGCAGATGCGAGCGGCTGTCCCGCGATGGGGCCGGGACCCCGCGGCCTAGTCGAGCTTGACCCCCGCCCGGCCGACCACCTCGGCCCACAAGGGCACCTCGCGTTCGATCAGGGCCTGCAGGTCGGCCGGGCTGGACGACTCCAGCAGCAGGCCTTCCTCGGCGTAGCGCTGGCGGAACTGCGGGTCGTCGAGCGCCTTGGCCAGCATGGGCTGCAGCACGTCCACGACTTCCTGCGGGATTCCCTTCGGGCCGACCACCGCATACCAGGTGGTGGCTTCGAGCCCCTTTACGCCCAGTTCGCCGGCGGTGGGAACATCGGGGATCACGGCGAGCCGCTGGTTGCCGGTGATGGCCAGGGCCTTGACCTGCCCGCCGCGATACTGCTGCAGCATCTCCGAGACCTGGGTCACGCCCAGGTCCAGCTCGCCGGACATGATGGCCATCAATACCGGCGCGCTGCCCTTGTAGGGCACGTGCACCATCGCGTTGCCCATCTGGGCGTTGAGCAGCTCGCCCGTCAGGTGCGTGATGCTGCCGGCGCCGGACGAACCATAGTTGAGCGCGCCGCGATTCGCGCTGGCGGAGGCGATCAGGTCGGTCAGCCGCTCGGCCGGCAGCTTGGTGCTGGCGGCGAACACCAGCGGGCTGCGCCCCACCAGGGTCAGGGGCGTGAAATCGCGGCGCGGGTCGTACGGCAGTTTGGAGTACAGGCTGGGCGCGGTCGCCAGCGTGGACACGTTGCCCAGCAGCAGCGTATAGCCATCGGCCTCGGCGCGCGCCACGCTCGCGGTGCCGATGGTGCCGCCGGCGCCGGCGCGGTTTTCCACGACCACCGGCTGGGCGGTCTGTGCGCCGAGGTTCTTGGCCAGCGCGCGCGCCAGGGTATCGGCCGCGCCGCCGGGCGCGAAGGGAACGACCAGCCGGATCGGCTTCTCCGGGTACGCGGCGCCATGGGCGGCGAGCGGCCCCAGGGCCAGCAGCGCCGGCATGACGGCAGTGGCGAGCAAGCGCCTGCGGGCAGCGCGGAATGACGTAACCATGGTGTTCTCCTCGTTCAGGTAGTTTGTGTTGTGGAAATGCCCCGCGTCAGGCAATGGGGGGATGCGTGGCCAGCCAATGGCGCGCCACATCGGCGCGCCGGCAGACCCAGACGTCCCGGTGGGCGGCCACGTGGTCCAGGAAGCGCTCCAGCCCGGCGGCCCGGCCGGGATGCCCGGCCAGCCGCAAGTGCAGCCCGACCGACATCATCTTCGGCTGCGCGGCGCCTTCGCGATAAAGCATGTCGAAGGCGTCCCGCAGCGACTCGTAGAAATCATTGGCGGTGGCCAGCGCGCCGCGGATGAACTTGGCGTCGTTGTGGACCAGCCCATACGGCACGACCAGGTGCGCGCGCTGCTCGACCCGCAAGTAATAGGGCAGCTCGTCGTTGTAGGCGTCGGAGTCATACAGGAACCCGCCTTCCTGCGCCACCAGCCGGCGCGTATTGACGCTGGGCCCGTAGCGGCAGTACCAGCCCTGCGGGCGCTGGCCGACGCTGGCCTGGATCGAGCGGACCGTGCGGGCGATGCGCTCGCGCTCCTCGTCCGGGCCGAGGTTCTGGTGGCGCTCCCAGCGCCAGCCATGCGCGCAGATGTCCCAGTCGCTTGCCCGGATGGCGCGGCAGACCTCGGGGTTGCGCTCCAGGGCCAGGGCGCAGGCGAACAGGGTGGCGGGAAACTGCCGCTCGCGCAGCAGCCGCGCGATGCGCCAGAAGCCCACGCGGCTGCCGTACTCGAACATCGATTCGGCCGCCAGGTCGCGGCCGGTGAAGCCGCCCGCGCCGCCCTCCGTCAGGCCGGTTTCCGACGCCGGATCGCCATCGGGCATCGACGGTTCGCCGCCCTCTTCGTAGTTGATGCAGAAATTCAGTGCCAGGCGCGCCTGCCCCGGCCACTTGGGATCGGGCGGATTGGCGCCGTATCCGACGAAATCGCGTGCGAGCGCATCGGCCAGGCTCATGTCAGGCTCCTTCGGGCAGGGTTGCGGGAATCGTCACATGCACCGGCGCGGGCAACGGCCAGAACTCGTCGTCGCCGCCGTCGCCGGCCACCGCCATGGTCACCACGAATTCGGCCCCGCCCCGCATGGCCGACAAGCCGTGGTGCCAGACGCCCGGCGCGTAGCTCACGCCCTGGCGGCCGGACGCCACGAAGGCCTGCAGCCGGGCCAGGTCCGGCAAGCCGTCGGGCAGCGAAGGCGCGACGATGACCAGGTACGGGCTGTGCGTCAGCGGAATGAAGGTCTGGGCGGAACGGACGTGGCGCTCGAGGGCGGTCACGCCGACCGGGCTGGCGAGGGGCTGCTCGACGCGCGAGATCCACATCTTGTGCTGCAGGCCGCCGGCCGCCACCGAATAGGGCGTGGAGACATAGCGGCGCCGCGCCGGCCCGGCGTGTTCGAGCACATCGCCATACGGCGCGAACGCGGCTTGCGTCAGCGGGACCGCGCGCACGGCGGCGGGCGGGGAAGATATCTGCATCATTGCCCCAGGTAGCCGAGCGTCTTGAGATAGGCCTGGCGCACGTTGGCCAGGTGCGCCACCATGGCGGCGCGCGCCGCTTCCGCATCGGCGCGCCCGAGCGCGTCGAGGATCGCGAGGTGCTCCTGGCGCGCCAACAGCCAGCGGTCGGCGATCCGCTCTACGTTGCACAGCCGGGCGCGCAGGCGCACGTCGGCGATCATGGCCGCCATGGTGCGGTTGCCGCAATGCTGGGCCACCAGGTTGTGCACTTCGTTGTCGTATGACCAGTCCTGCTGCTCGGTCAGCATGGTCTGCTCCAGGATGGCCTGCAACCGCTCGCGCACTTCTTGCAGCCGGGCGGGCGGGATTCTGCCGGCGGCCAGCGCGGCCGCCTCGCCTTCGAGCAGCGTGCGCACCTGCAGGAATTCCAGCAGCTCGGTGGCGCCGAAAGCTTTCACGATGACCGAGCCGTTCGACAGGCGGGCCAGGATGCCTTCGCCCAGCAAGCGGTTCAGCGCGGCCCGCATGGGCGTGCGGGATACGGCCAGCTCATCGGCCAGGCGTCGTTCTTCCAGTACTTCGCCGGGGCCGATGCGCCGCGACACGATGCTGTCGAGGACCGCCTGGTAGGTACGCTCGGACACGCTTTCCAGGGGTTTGGGTGGATACGGCATGTGTATACAAGTGGGATCCCAATGGAATCCAATTGTAGCGGAAGTGCCGCCCTTGGCAAGCACGGCCGTGTCCGCGGTCCGGACCGCGCGCGCAGGGAATCTCCATACAGTCATTACAATCCTGCCCATGCAGGCGGGCGGCCATGCCCCCGCCCGGCACACATATCCGGGCCCGTCCTCCCACCCAGCGGCGGGCCCGTAGGGATGCCGACCCGCCTACGCGCGGACGGCATCCCATGATCGACCCGGCCCTACCCTGCGCTGCGATGTCGTTCTGATGATTTCCCGACCGATTCATTGAGAACCACGAAAAAAGGTATTTTTCATGTCGCAGCGACTCAAGCGCCTTGCCGGCCTTGCCGCCAGTCTCCTCGTCAGCGCCGCGGGCGTCGCCCACGCCGCGTATCCCGAACGGCCGATCAACCTGGTGGTGCCCTTCCCGCCCGGCCAGGCCACCGACATCTTTGCCCGCATGGTGGCCGAGCAATTGGCCAAGGCAGTGGGGCAACCCGTCGTGGTGGAAAACAAGGCCGGCGCCGGCAGCAACATCGGCATGCAGCATGTGGCCCGCTCCACGCCCGACGGCTACACCCTGGTGGTGGGCGGCAGCGCGGCGGCGGTCAACCAGACGCTCTACAGCAACCCGGGCTATTCGTTGCAGGACGACTTCAGGCCGGTGGGCGGCATCTTCACCGTGCCGCTGATCTTCCTGGCCACGCCGCAAAGCGGCATCGCCTCGCTGGCGCAGCTGATCGAACAGGCCAAGGCCAAGCCGGGCGAACTGGCATACGCCAGCGCCGGCATCGGCGGCACGCAGCACCTGTCGGCCGAGATGTTCAAGGCCGACGCCGACATCGACCTGCGCCACATCCCCTACAAGGGCAGCGGCCCCGCCCAGGCCGATTTCCTGGGCAACCATGTGCCGCTGATGGTGGATTCGGTGACCGCCGCGCTGCCGCACGTGCAGTCGAAGGCGGCCGTGCCGCTGGCGGTGACCACCAGCCAGCGCGTGCCGCAATTGCCGGAGGTGCCGACCGTGGCCGAATCCGGCCTGCCCGGCTTCGAGGCGGTCGGCTGGGCGATGATCTTCGCGCCCGCGCAAACGCCCGACGACGTGGTCGCCTACTTGAACCAGAAGGTCAACGCCATTCTCGAATCGCCCGAGATGGCGCGCGCCCTGGCGGATCGCGGCGGCCAGCCGCTGGTCTACGCGCCCGAGGAAGGCCGGCGCTTCGTGGCCAACGAAGTGGAAAAATGGGGCAAGGCCGTGAAGCGGTCGGGCGCCTCGGTGGACTGATCGTCCGCGCACGCCGCCGAGCCGCCGCCATGCTGACCTTCAAGCAGATCGAAGCGCTTTACTGGGTGGTGCAGCTCGGCGGCTTCGCCAATGCCGCCGAACGGCTCAACACGACGCAGTCGGCCATCACCAAGCGCATCCAGGAACTGGAAACCAGCTTCGACATCCAGATCTTCAACCGCAGCGGGCAGAAGGCCACGCTGACGCGCACCGGCGAGGAATTGCTGGAAATGGCCGCCGACCTGCTCGGCCGACGCGACCAGATGCTGCTGAAGATGAAGGGCTTCAAGCCGTTTTCGGGTTCGCTGCGGCTGGGCATCACCGAGATCACGGCCATGACCTGGCTGCCGCAGTTGATGCAGGCCCTGCGCACTACCTTCCCCGAGCTGATCGTGCAGCCCAAGATCGGCATGGCGTGGCAGCTGCAGCAAAGCCTGCTGAACGGCCAGCTGGACATGGCGATCCTGCATTGGGAAATCCGCCATCCGCATCTGGAGATCGAACCGATTGCCCAGGTCGACTTCGGCTGGGCGGGCAGCCCGGCGGTGATTTCGCCGGCCAAGGTCTACACGCCGGAAGACATCTCGCGCATGAACATCATCCGGCAGGATCCGGATTCGGCCCTGAACGCCATTTACGACGAATGGCTGGCGCCCTATACCTCGCAGTCGAACCTGTTCACCATCAACAGCCTGCAGGCCATGGTGGGCCTGACCGTGGCGGGGTTCGGCGTGGCCTGCATCGCCACCGGGTATTTCTCGGACCTGTTCAAGAGCCGCAAGCTGGTGCTGGCGCGCACCACCAAGCCGATGCCCACCTCGATGTACTGCGCCATGTACGCCAAGCAATCGAACACCATGTTCTACCAGGAAATCGCCCGCATCGCGCGCGACGTGTGCGATTTCTCCCGGCCGTACGGCGGCGGCCTGGGCGCCTAGGCCGGCCGCAGGTTCCGCCGCCTCAGCGTGACAGGGCCGCGGCGACGAAGGCGGCCAGGTCGCGATTGAACCGCTCGGGCTCTTCCAGGAAAGGCGCATGGCCGGCGTCCGCGTACAACCTGGCCTGGATGGCCGGGTTCAGGCTGGTGGCGCGGGCGATGGACGGGCCGGCTTGCACCAGGGCATCGTGGGCGCCATAGATCAGCAATAGCGGCACCCTGGCCTGGCCCAGGCCTTGGCGGGCCGCCACGCTCATCGACGGAACCGCCCGCTGCATGTCCCATGCGGCCAGCGCCGCATTGGCCAGCAGCCGCTCGAAGGTAGGCGTGTCCGGCTGCGCATGGAAGCACAAACGCAGGAACCGCCGCTGCCCATCCAGATGGGTCTTCAGGTCGGCCGACACCATGTCCCGGTATACCTCCGGGTGGGGCGCAATCTGGTCCGGGTGCAGCTCAATCACGCCGCCGACATAAAGCGCGCCGGCAATGCCTGCATCGCCATGGGCGGCCAGATAGTTCGAGATCACCGCGGCTCCCAGCGACCAGCCCACCAGCACAGGCCGGCGCGCGCCCGAGGCAGCGATGACGGCGGCCAGGTCGTCGGCCCAGCGCCGGCCGTCGCGATAGGCCTCCAGCCCGGCGGGCTTGCCGGACAGGCCGTGGCCGCGCAGGTCATAGGTAATCAGCCGATAGCGCTGCAACGCCGGACTGGCGAGCTGCCGTTGCCAGCTCAGGTGACTGCCCAGCAGCCCGTGAACGAAAATGACAGGCGGGCCGGCAGGGTTGCCGGACTCCTGGACCGCCAGGCTGACGCCATCGGGCGCCGTGACGGTATAGGCCTTGATGCCGGCCTGCGCGCTCGGCCACCAGGCCAACAAGACGAACGCCGCGGCCAGCATGGCACGGGCGCGGCGAAGCAGAAGGGAATACATGGGTGAAGACTCCGCGATCATTAACATACGCGCAGTCTCAACCCTGACACCAGTGTAAGAGTCAAGCGGGAAGTGCTATCTTTTTGCCATGAACCCGACCACGCCGTCAGGCCCCTTGTCGATCGGCGCGTTGGCACGCGCAACCGGGGCCAGCATACGCTCCATCCGCCATTACGATGCGCACGGATTGCTGACCAGCGACCGCGCGGCCAACGGCTACCGGACGTTCCCTCCTGCGGCCGTGGCGCAGGTCAGGCAGATCCAGCGCCTGATCGCGACCGGCTTCAGCCTGGCGGAGATCCGCGCATTCCCGGACTGCATGCGCATGATCGAAGGCGCCAGCGCCTGCCAGGAAACCACCGGCGCGCAGCGCCGGCGGCTCGCCTCGATCGAGCGGCAGATCGCCGACCTGGAACGCCGCCGCGCCCGGCTACTGGAGATGTTGGCCGAGGGCGCCGCCCCGGCGAAGCGTTGAGCGCCTCAGTGCCGGATGTCGGCCAGGAACTTGCGGGCCCGCTCGGTGCCGGCCTGCGCGAAGAACTGCTCGGGCGGCGCCTGCTCGACGATGCGGCCGGCATCCATGAACCAGACGGTGTCGGCCACGTCGCGCGCGAAATTCATCTCGTGGGTGACGCACACCATGGTCATGCCTTCGGCGGCCAGCGATTTCATCACCAGCAGCACCTCGTTGACCATCTCCGGATCGAGCGCGCTGGTGGGCTCGTCGAACAGCATGATGCGCGGCTTCATGGCCAGCGCGCGGGCGATCGCCACGCGCTGCTGCTGGCCGCCCGACAGCTCGCCCGGATAGGCGTCGGCCTTGTGCGCCAGGCCGACGCGCTCCAGCAGCGCCAGCGCGGTCTCGCCCGCTTCGCCCTTGCTCATGCGCTTGAGCATCACCGGCGCCATCATCAGGTTGTCCCGCACGCTCATGTGCGGGAACAGGTTGAACTGCTGGAACACGAAGCCGATGTGGCTGCGCATCTCGTCCAGCGACTTGCACTGGTAGACATCCACGCCGTCGACCAGGATGCTGCCCTTCTGGATGGGCTCCAGGCGGTTGATGGTGCGGATCAGCGTCGACTTGCCCGAGCCGGACGGCCCGCACACCACCAGCACCTCGCCCTGGCGCACGCTGGCGTTGATGTCGTCGAGGGCGAGATACTCGCCATACCATTTACTGACGTTCTTGAATTCGATCATGAGAGTACCCAGGGGCGCCGCCGCTAGACCGTCACGATGCGCGTGCCGCGCATGCGGGTCTCGACGAGCTTGACGACGCCGGTAAGAATCAGGTTCAGCGCAAAGTAGGTGAGCGCCAGCAGCGTGAACACCTCGAACGGCTTGGTCAGCAGGATGTTATTGACCTGGGCGGCGGCGAAGGTCAGCTCGTGCACGCTGATGACGAAGCCCAGCGAGGTCTCCTTCACCGTGGAGATGAACTGGCTGAGCATGCTCGGGATGGTGTTGTACAGCGCCTGCGGCAGCACGATCTTGCGCATGGTCTGCATATGGCTCAGGCCCAGCGACCGGCCGGCTTCCATCTGCCCCTTGGGCAGGGCCTGGATGCCGCTGCGGATGATCTCGGACAGGTACGCGCCCTCGTAGATGATCAGCGCGGCGGCCATGGTGACCACGCCGCTGACCGAGGCGCCGATCACCAACGGCAGGAAGAAATAGGCCCAGAAGATGAACATGATGAGCGGCAGCCCGCGCACCACGTACACCACGGCCGTGGCCGGCCAGTAGAACACCCGGTGCGAGCTGATGCGGCCCAGCGCCAGCAGCACGCCAATGGGAAACGCCAGCGCCAGGCTGACCAGCGCCAGCCCCACGGTGGCCACCAGCCCGCCCATGGGGCCATTGGGCCACTGGCCCACCAGCAGCAGCAACCAGTTGTCGGAGAGAATTTCCAGCATGACGATTTACCGGGCCTTGGCCACGTAGGCGGCCCGTTTGGACAAATAGGCGCCGGCCAGCATCAGCAGCAGCGAGATAGCGAGGTACAGCACCGTGACCACGAAATAGATCTCGAAGGTCTTGAAGGTGGCGGACTCGATCTCGCGGCCCGCGCCGGTCAGCTCGATCAGGCCGATGGCCATGGCCAGACTGGTGTTCTTGAACAGCAGCAAGGTCTGGTTGGTGAGGGGCGGGATCGAGATCTTGAAAGCCTGCGGCAGGATCACCTTGCGCATCGCCTGCAGATAGCCCAGGCCCAGGCTGCGCGCGGCTTCCATCTGGCCGCGTGGAATGGCGCGGATGGCGCTGCGCAGGTCTTCGCCCACATAAGCGGCCGTGACCAGCCCGATGGCGATGGTGGCGTAGAAGAACTCGCCGCCGATGATGTTGATGGCGTCGTTCAGGGCCGGCGGCACGATGGACGCCACCCCGAAGTACCACAGCAGAATGTGCACCAGCATCGGCACATTGCGGTGGAAGGCCACGTACACGGCGATCAGCCAGTTGAGCGGCCGCAGGTTGAGCATGCGCAGCACGGCCAGCAGGCTGCCCAGCGTGAACGCCATCAGCCAGGCCAGCAGGGTCATCTTCAGGGTGGTGGCCAGGCCACCCAGTATCAGGGTCGGGTAGCCGTTACTCAGTAACGCACCAAAATCCAATGTGTATTTCATAACCAGCTACCCGCCACGCAGGCCATCAGCCCTTGATTTCCTCGACCTTGAACACGCGCTTGGTCGGAAACTTGGTGTCCGGGCCGAACCAGCGGTCGAAGATGGTCTGCAGCTTGCCCGAGGCTTCCAGGTCGGCCAACGTCTTGTTGACCTCGTTGCGCAGGCCGTCCTCGCCCTTGCGCAGGCCGATGCCCCAGGGCTCGACGAACAGCGGCTCTTCGATGATGTCGAGCTTGACCGGCGACTTCTCGGCGTCCTGCTTGAACTTCAGCAGCATCAGCTCCGAGCCGACGAAGCCGGACACTTTCCTCTGCTGCAGGGCCATGAAGGCGGTCGGGGGATCCTTGAAGGTCACCGTGGTCACGTCGGGGATCAGGCGCTTGGCGCCGGCTTCCGACGACGACCCCGAGACGGCGCTGACGCGCTTGCCGGCCAGGTCGGCGGGCGTCTTCAGGGTGCCGGCGTCGTCGCGACGAATCAGGATCTTCTGCGGGCTGACGTAGTGCTGGTAGCTGTAGTCGATCTGCTTGGCGCGATCGGCCGACCAGCCCAGGTTGGCCGCCACCAGGTCGACCCGCCCGCCGGCCAGCTCGGGAATGCGGGCCGCCACCGAGATCATCTTGATCTCCAGCTTCACGCCGAGGCGGTCGGCGATCTCCTGGCACAGGTCCACCTCGTAGCCCACCACCTGGCGGGTCTTCGGGTCCTGGAAGCTGAACGGCTCGGACGTGCCCAGCGTGCCGCACACCAGCGTGCCGCGCGCCTTGACGTCGGCCAGCGCGTCGGCCTGCGCCACGCCCGCCACACCCAGGGCCGCCAGCAGCGGCACGCACTTCAACAGGTTCTTCAATCGCATGGTTTTCTCCCTGAATAGTTATTTAAGTTGGCCGCATGCCCACGCCAGCTTTTCGCAACCGGTGCGGATCGTATCCAGGTCGGTGGCGAAACTCATGCGCATGTGGCCGGGGTTGCCGTAGGCGGAGCCGTCCAGGACGGCGACACCCGCGGCGTCGAGCAGGTAATGCACGAAATCCAGGTCATTCCCGATGGGCTTGCCCGCGGGCGTGCGCTTGCCGATGAAGCCCTGGATGTTGGGAAATACATAGAACGCGCCCGCCGGCCGCGGGCACGACATGCCCTCGATGCCGTTCAGCAGGTCGACGATCAGGTCGCGGCGTTCCTTGTACAAGGCAATGATGTCGGCCACGCATTGCTGGTCGGCCGACAGCGCGGTGGCCGCCGCCACCTGGCAGATCTGGCTGGCGCACGAGGTGGACTGCGAAATCAGCGTCGAGATCGCCTTGACCAGCCAGGCCGGCCCGGCGGCATAGCCGACGCGCCAGCCCGTCATGGCATAGGCCTTGGACACGCCATTGACCAGCAAGGTGCGCGGCGCCAGCGCCGGCGCCACGGCCAGCGGCGAAACGTAGCGGCCATCGTAGCAAAAATGCTCGTAGATCTCGTCCACCATCAGCAGCACCTGCGGATGCTTTTCCAGCACGGCCAGCAGTGCGGCCAGCTCCGCGTCGGTGTAGATGGCGCCAGAAGGATTATTCGGCGCGTTGAGCAGCAGCCATTTGGTGCGCGGCGTGATCGCCGCTTCCAGCGCCGCCGGCGTCACCTTGAAGTCCTGCGCCTCGGTGGTCGGCAGGATCACCGGCTTGCCGTCATTGAGCAGCACCATGTCGGGGTACGACACCCAGTAGGGCGTGGGGATGATGACTTCGTCGCCGGCATCGAGCGTGGCCTGCAGGGCCGAGAAAATCAGCTGCTTGGCGCCGGTGCCCGCCACCAGCTGGTCCAGCTCGAACGACAGCCCGTTCTCGCGCTTGAACTTCTGCTGCACGGCAACCAGCAGCTCGCGGATGCCGGACGACGAGGTGTACTTCACCGCGCCGCTCTCGATGGCGGCGATGCCGGCCTGGGCGATGTGGCGGGGCGTGCCGACATCCGGCTCGCCGATCGTGAAATCGACGATCATCTTGCCCTCGGCGCGCAGCAGGTCGACCTTGCGCTTGGCCGCCATGCTGGGCGACGGCTTGATGGCGCCCATGCGCCGGGCCAGGAACGTGGCGGCCTGGTCCTGTTGATTCGGGGTTGCGGTCATGTCGCGGCCTACAGCAGGTTCTTGGCTTCGAGGACGGGATGCAGCCAGCTCTGGCGCGCGGCGCCGCTGGCGATCTCCGCCATGATTCGTTCTTCCTTGGCGGCGTGCTCGCGCGCCTTCTGCACCAGCGCCTCGGCCTGGCTGGGCGGGAACGACACGATGCCGTCCTCGTCGGCCACGATCACGTCGCCCGGCTGGATCACCTGGCCGCCGATATTGACCGGCACGTTGACCTCGCCCGGGCCGTCCTTGTAGGGGCCGCGATGCACGTGGCCGCGCGCGTAGCAGGGGAATTCATCGTTCTCGAACGCCGCCACGTCGCGGATGGCGCCGTCGACGATCAGGCCGGCGCAGCCGCGCTGCTGCAAATAGCTTTTCATGATCTCGCCGACGCAGGCGTTGGTGAGGTCGCCGCCCGCATCCACCACCAGCACGTGGCCCGGCTGCACCAGGGTCATGGCGCGGTAGATGAACAGGTTGTCGCCCGGGCGCGTCTTGACGGTAAGCGCGCTGCCCACCAGCTTGCCCTTGCGGTTGTAGCGGGTCAGCCCCACCACGCCGCGCTGGCGGTGCAGGTTGTCGCTCAGGTGCGGGGTGACGATCGACCGCAGCGCGGCGACCAGGTCAGCGCCCAGCACTGGCGGGGCGGGATTGAGAGTGAATGAAGGATTCTGCATGGGTCCGTACTCCAGGAGTAGCGATCATGCAAAAAACCTCTTGAATCCTAAAGGGAATTTAAAGCTTAAGCTTTTATTCCCTGGAGGAATGAAAGTCGCCCGCCGGCCTTGCCTTCGGCACCGGGAATGAGCCCGATAGTTCCGCCAAAACAATGGCTTACCGCCGCACGAGGCGGCCACGCCGACGGCTGCGCCGCGGCATCGCGCCGCACATTCGTGGCGCACCGGGCGGCCGCGGGTTGGGGTAAATCCCCATACGGCGCGCGTCCGCCTGCCGCAACAGAAGCAGACGAATAAGAACCATTTCCATTACTATTCATTTCCTGCTTCAACAATCCCGCAGGGTTCGATCGTGAGCGCCGCGCCCTTTCCCTACTCCTCCCCGCCGTCCATGGACGTGCTTTATGCGGATCACCACGCCTGGCTGCGCGCCTGGCTGCAGCGCCGCCTGGGCAACGCCGCCGACGCTGCGGACCTGGCGCACGAGGCGTTCCTGCGGCTGATCCTCAAGCCGGCGCCGCGCGGCTTCGGCAGCCCGGGGGAGGCGCGCGCCTACTTGCGCGCCATGGCGCAGGGCATGTGCATCAATCTGTGGCGCCGTCGCGAGATCGAACAAGCGTGGCTCGACACGCTGGCGGCCCAGCCGCAGGCCCATGCGCCCTCGGCGGAACGGCAGGCGATCGTGCTGGAGGCCCTGCAGGAAATCGCCGCGCTGCTGCTCGACCTGTCGCCCAAGGCGGCGCAGGCTTTCCTGATGTCGGCGGTGTGCGGCATGACCGCGGCCGAAGTGGGCGCCGAACTGGGCGTATCGTCGCGCATGGTGCGCAAGTATGTCGCCCAGGCCATGCTGCGCTGCATGCAGGGGCATGCCGCGCAGACGGCGGCGGCGCTGCGCCAGGCGGCCGCGCCTTGAGCGGCCCGCGCGCCCTGCCGGACACTCCCGCGGCCGCTGCCGCGCGCCGGCAGGCCGGCGGCGACGAGGTGCCGCCGCCGCACCACATCATGGAGCAGGCAGCGCAATGGTATGCGCTGCTGGTCTCGGGCGAAGCCAGCGCGGCCGACCAGGCCGGGTGGCGCGCCTGGCTGGCGGCGCATCGCCAGCATCGCCAGGCGTGGCAGTACGTGGAATCGGTCAGCCAGCGCGTGCTGGCGCCGCTGCAGGACACGCCCGACCCGCGCCTGATGGCCAGCCAGGTGTACAGCGCCCATGCGCGGGTGCGGGCCCGCCGGCGCACCCTGGCCGCGTTGGGCGCCGTGGCCGCCACCGGCATCCTGGGTTGGGCGGGCCGGCCCTGGCCGGCGCTGGAGGACGCCTATATAGCCTGGACCGCCGGCTACCGCACGGGCACGGGCGAGATCCGCGCTTTCACCCTGGAAGACGGCTCGCGCATCTGGCTCAATGCGGCCAGCGCGGTCGATGCCGATATGGGCGCCGGCATGCGCCGGCTGTACCTGGCGGCCGGCGAGATCCTGGTGGCCACCCGGTCCGGCGACCCGCGCCCCTTCATCGTCGATACGCCGCAAGGCCGCATGCGCGCGCTGGGCACCCGCTTCACGGTGCGGCGCGAGCCGGACCGCACCTTCCTGGCGGTGTACGCCGGCTCGGTGGAAATCCGCACCGCCGCCGATGCCGCATCGCGCGTCATCCCGGCCGGCCGGCAAGCCCGCTTCAGCCGCGACGCCATCCTGGCCAGCGCGCCGGCCGACCCCGCGCGCGAAGCCTGGAGCCGCGGCGAACTGATAGCCTGGGACTTGTCCCTGGCGCAGATCGTCGCGGAACTGGACCGCCATCAGGCCGGGCACATCAGCCTGGCCCCGGACGTGGCGCAGCGGCGCGTGTTCGGCACCTTTCCCCTGCATGACGTGGACGGCGCGCTGGCCATGCTGGCCGAAGCGGCCTCGGTGCGGGTCCGCCGGCCGCTGCCGTGGTGGATCTCCATCGAGGACCGCCCGCCGCAAGCGCCTGCCGGCCAGGGCTCATAGGGCCGGGCGACGGGCGCGCCCGGGCGGACGGCGTTTTTTTCTGCCGGGCCGGGTTCCGCTTTTTGCCCTCTCGATTGATTTACAGGCAAAGAGGCCCGTATCGGCGCCCCGCGCGCGCCGATACAAGCCGGCCACATCATCAGCCACCGTTCGAGAGGAAACCTTCATGTCTCGCTGCCCAGAGCATGCCTCGCATCCAGCCCGCCACGGGATGCGCCTGGCGGTCTGCACGCTCATCCTGGCCGGCGCCTGCCTGCCGGCGCGCCCGGCCGGCGCGGCCGAGCCCGCTGCGCCCGACGCCGCGACGTCCGCCGGGCAGCGCCGCTACGACATCCCCGCCGGCCCGCTCAGGACGGTGCTGACGCGCTTCGCCAGCGAGGCCGGCATCTACCTGGCGGGCTCGATCGCACTCGCGGACGGCAAGACCAGCCCGGGCTTGCGCGGCACCTACACCGTCGCGCAGGGCCTGGCCAGCGTGCTGGCGGGCACCGGCCTGCAGGCGGTCCCCGACGCGGACCGGCGCTATGTGCTGCGGCCCCTGCCCGTGGCGGGCGTCAGCGAGCTGCCGACCGTCACGGTCACCGGCCAGGGAGAAAGCGCCACCGGGCCGGTCGTCGGCTACATGGCGCAGCGCAGCGCCACCGCGACCAAGACCGACACGTCGATCGTGGAAACGCCGCAGTCCATCTCCGTGGTGACGGCCGAGCAGATCCGCGATACGGGCGCGAGCTCGCTGGACCAGGCGCTGAGCTACACCGCCGGCGTGCGCACGTCGATCTACGGCGCCAGCACGCGCCTGGACGCGGCCGAGGTGCGCGGCGTGGAGATCGAGGACATCTTCCTGGACGGCCTGAAGGACCGCGTGAACTTCTGGACCAGCACGCCGCGCGTGGAACCCTACCTGATGGAACGCATGGAAGTGCTGCGCGGGCCGGCGTCCATGCTGTACGGCCAGGGCGGCACGGGCGGGCTGATCAACAATGTCAGCAAACAGCCCCAGGCCGAGGCGCAGCGCGAGATCGGCGTGCAGGTGGGCAACCACGACCGGCGCCAGCTGCAGGCCGACCTGACCGGCCCGCTGACCGAAGACGGCACCTGGCTGTACCGCCTGGTGGCGCTCGGCCGCGAAAGCGGCACCCAGATGGACCACGGCCAGGACGACCGCCAGGTGGTGGCCCCTTCATTGACCTGGGCGCCCAGCGCCGCCACCGAACTGACCCTGCGGCTGAAATGGCAGAAAGACCGGGCCAGCGGCGACTCCGGCAGCACCCTGCCCTGGGAAGGCACGATCCTGCCGAATCCGAACGGGCGCATCGCGCGCCACACGTTCGTGGGCGAGCCCGGCCTGGACCACTTCGACGCCGACAGCTTGCAGGCCGGCTGGTCGTTCCGGCACGACCTGAACGACCAATGGACCTTCCGGCAGAGCACGCGCTGGACCGACAACCGCACCGACTACGCCGCCTTCGACGTGTATGCGCCCTACCTCGACGCCGAACAACGCGTCCTGGCCCGGGCCGGCTATTTCTGGAAGCACCGCACGCAGGTCCTGGCGGCCGACCAGAACTTGCAGGGCAAGTTCTCGACCGGGCCGGTCGCGCACCAGTTGCTGGTGGGCGTGGACTTCCTGCGCTACCGGGACTCGGGCTCGGGCGTCGACGACTACACCGGGCTGGCGCCGATCGACGTCTACAACCCGGTCTACCAGGGCAACTACGAACCGCCGCCGCGCGAGCCGATCGCCACCAACGGGATCAAGCAGCTGGGCGTCTACATACAGGACGAGATGCGCTGGCGCAACTGGATCCTGCTGGCCGGCTGGCGCCACGACGAAGTCAAGACCTGGGAAGACGGCGCCGCGGACCGCAATGACCGCGCCGATTCGCTGCGGTTCGGCCTGATGTACGAGATCGTGCCCGGCCTGCTGCCGTACATCAGCTATGCCGAGTCGTTCCTGCCCCAAGCCAATACCAGCCATGGCCAGCGCCTGCGGCCGCTGCGCGGCAAGCAGTGGGAGGCCGGCATCAAGTACGAGCCGCCAACGCAGAACTGGCGCGCGTCCGCCGCCGTATTCGACCTGCGCGAAGTCAACCGCACGGTGGAAATCTCCGAAACGGAAGTCTCGCAGCGCGGCAAGACCAAGAACACCGGCCTGGAGCTGGAATGGATCGGCTCCATCACGCCGCAGCTGGATATCAACGCCAGCTTCACCTATGTGGATGTCGACAGCCAGCTGGCCGGCGTGCCCGAGCGCCAGGCCGCGCTGTGGAGCACCTACCGGTTCGCGCTGGGCAGCCTGGACGGCTTCACCGTCGGCGCCGGGGTGCGCTACGCCAGCGGGTTCGTCGACGATTCCAGCGCCGGCCTCGATGTGCCCCGCACGCCGTCGGCCACCCTGTTCGACGCCATGGTGGCCTGGGAAAACCGCCATTGGCGCGTCGCGCTCAACGCCAGCAACATCGCCGACAAGGAATACTACAGCCGCTGCTCGGAATGGGGCACGTGCGCGTACGGCGCGGGGCGGCTGGTGACGCTGACGACGTCCTATCGCTGGTAGCGGCGGCTGGCATGCCGCGCCAGGCCGGCGGCGCGCGGCGACGCGCTATGCTTGAGCCCTTCGCAGCGTCCGGCAGCGCCGGTATCGGGAAATTCCATGGAAGTCATACTGCAGGCCGACACCCCGCTGTCGGACAGCTTCGCCGAGCGCGCCGCGGCGTGCGTCGGCGCGCCGTCCTACACGCGGGTGGACGAGGGCCAGGTACAGCTGCGGGCCACCGTTCCCGCAGCCGCCCAGGGCGGATGGCGCGACGCCCTGCTCGCGCTGTGCCAGCCACAGCGCGCCGACGTGGCCATGCTGCCGCAACGGCGCAGCCTGGCCGACTATCGGCTCATCGTGTTCGACATGGACTCCACCCTCATCAATGTCGAATGCATCGACGAACTGGCGGCCTGCGTCGGGCGCGCGGCCGAAGTGGCCGCCCTGACCGACGCGGCCATGCGCGACCCGTCCATTCCCTACGACGACAGCCTGCGCGCGCGCGTGCGCTGCCTGCGCGGGCTGCCGCTGGCGGACGTGCATCGCACTTATGAGCAGCGAGTGGCATTCAATCCCGGCGCGCGCGAGCTGGTCGCGCATGCGCGCGGCCTGGGCCTGCGCACCGCGCTGGTGAGCGGCGGGTTCGCCGAATTCGCCGAACCCGTCCGCCAGGCCCTCGGTATCGACTACATGGTCTGCAACCGCTTGCAGGCCGCCGACGGCCTGCTTACCGGCGAACTGGTGGGCACATTGATCAACGCGCGCGAGAAAGCCAACGCGCTGCAGGCGCTGTGCGACCAATTGAACTGCCCCACCGCCGACGCCATTGCGGTGGGCGACGGCTCGAACGACCTCGGGATGATGGCATTGGCGGGCGTGGCGGTCGGTTATCGCGCCAAGCCGGTGGTGCGCCAGCGTGCCCACGTGCTGATCGACCATGGCAGCCTGCAGCGCCTGGCAAGCATGCTGGGCGGTCAGGCGGCTTCGGGCCGCGGCACCGAGTCCCGGTAGACGAATTCGCCGGGAAACACGCGCATCTCCGGCTCGCTGGCCGAGCCCAGCAGCAGCTCCAGCGCGTTCTCGATCATGACTTCCACCGGCTGGCGGATCGTGGTCAGCCGGTACGCCTCGCGCGACGCCACCGGGTGATCGTCGAAACCCAGCACTTGCACGTCTTCGGGGACGCGGCGTCCCAGGCCGAAGCGCAGCGCGTCCATCGCGCCGGCGGCGATCTCGTCATCGGCGCAGAACAGCGCATCGACGCCGGGATGCCGCTTCAGCATGGCGAGCGCCGCCTCGCGCCCCCAGTCGTAGGTGTACTCGCGCTCCACCAGCGCGATCGGCGAGGTGCCGCGCTCGGCCAGCGCCTCGACGAAGCCCCGCTTGCGGTCGCGGTTGGTCGAGACTTCCGGGATGCCGCCGATGAAGCCGATCTCGCTGGCGCCGTTGGCCAGCAGGACGTCGGCGGCCATGCGCCCGCCCCGCACGTTGTCGCACGACACCGAATGTGCGCCGCCGACGCTGGAATAGCGATTGAACTGCACCACCGGCACGCCGCGGCGCGCGCAGAGCTCGGCGCCGTGGGAAGACAGCGTGGCAGTGGTAATGATGACGCCGCGCACCCGGTACTGCAGCACCAGCGCCATCATGTCGTCCACGGTATGAGGAGGGGTGGCATTGAACAGCAGCGCCTGCAGCCCGCGCGTATGCAATTCGCGGGTGATCTGCTCGAGCACGACCGGGTACCAGGGGTTGGTGATATTGGCCATGACGATGGCCACGATGTCGAACCGCCCGCTGCTCAGGCCGCGCGCCAGCGGATCGGGCCGGTAGTTCACCATCTCCACGGCCTTGATGATGCGCTCCCGGACCTCTTGCGACAAACTGCCATGGCCGGAGATGAAGCGTGATACTGCGGCCTGCGAAACACCCGCGAACCGGGCGACGTCTTTCTGGGTAGGAGGTTTTTTCTTCACGACGAGACAGCGCAACGGGTGTAGCGCCGCACGCAGTTCTGCAAGATGCGGGATACCCCGTTCTCGTATTGGTTATGGAACAGGCTACCCAGGAATGTAATCGATCCCGAGGCAAACAGCCCGCCGCCGCCGGCCGTCGTGCCGCACACCATGTGCGCGCAAATGCCCTCATAGGGGCGGGGCAGCCCGGCCGCCATGGTCCAGGTCAGGATCTCCTCGGGCACGGTCTTGAAGGACGGGCCGTGCCCCTGTGATACGGCGATCACGCGCAAGTTCTCGTCGCTGCCCAGGTCGAAGGCCCGCTGGTCCAGCTCGAAACCCGCCGCGCCGCCGCCCGACAGGCCGTAGTCGCCGATGCGCGCCTCGGCCACCCCCTCCAGCACCCAGGCCACGTCGGGATGCGTCGCCTCCTCGGTGCGCACATAGTAGCTGCCTTCGAAGTTGCCTTGCACCGCGAAGCCGACGCCGCCCACCACCTGGGGCGCCCGGCCGTTGCGGCGCCACATGCCGCCGTACTCGCCGTCGAGCTGGTTGTAGTATTCGCCGGGCTCGCTGGCCCACGCACGGATCCCGCCCTCGGCGCGCCGTATTTCCATGACGTGCGGCAACGCGGCGTGGCGGGCGATCTTCCAGTAGAAGCCGTTGGCTCCCATGTACATGAAATTGCCGCCGCCCTCGCGATAGGCCAGAATGGCGTCCAGCATGCGCCGGGTATGGTACTCGGGATGCGAGCCGGTGATCACCAGGTCATAGCCGCGCAGCGCCTCGACACCCTGCTCGTCCAGGTCCTCGTCGGTAATGACGTCGAAGGCATGCCCGTGCACGCGCAGCCAGTCCGTCAGGTGCGAGTCCGCCACGAAATGACGCAGGCCCGAGCCGCGCGGATCGGCGAACGTCAGGTAGCCCGGGCGCATCGTCAGTATGGGACGCAGGCGCGACGACAGGCTGATGCCCGAGCCGTCCGAATGCCGGTTGTAGGTCGACTTGCCGTACAGCGTGACGCGGTCGGGGTTGTGGGGATACGCTCCCCAGGCCGCCACGCGCTCGGCCAACGCTCCCTCGAAATTGCCGCGCGCATGGTTGGCATATGCCAGATACGTCAGCGTGGAAGCCAGGTACAGGATCTTCCGGCGCGGCGCTGCCCGGCCGGGCAACACGAAGAACGGGATAGTGTCGGCCCCTTCGGCGCTGCGCACCTCCAGGCCGTAGACGGCCGACTCGGCGTCGTCGGGAATGCGCAACGACACGCTGGTCTGCCACCCGCAGTCAGACAGGTCGTCGTCGTGGAAATGGATCGCGGCATATTGTTCGGGCGCGGCCTTCCAGTCCATGACCAGGCCGGTCCAGGCCGAAGAACGCACGGCGCGCACGGGCACGTTGACCAGCGCGAGGGCATGCCCCGGGTTGAGCCGGTCGGGCACCCGTTGCTCGGTCATGGCGTCGCCGAAATGCCAGTGCGCGGCGACTTCGAACGCCCCGTCGCCGCGCGCCAGCGCCAGCTCCGGACCTTCGAACAGGCCATTGCAGCAATGCGCCGGATGGCCCTGCCAGATCGCCGCCACGCACAAGGTGTCCAGCGCCGCCGCGAGCGGAGCCCCGGGCACCTCGAAGGTGGTTTCCCGGTCCGCCGCGCGCGCGCCGCGACGGGTATCGGCGAGGCGCACGCGCACCCGGCCGGCGGCCACATCCCAGGTGGCCGTCACCATGGTGTAGCGGCGGCTGGGCAAGCGCGGCCCATCCGGGGCCTCGCCGCCCACGGCCTGGCCATCGGCCAGCACGCCGCAGGCCAGCCGGCCGCGCCGCAGGCCCAGCCATACCCCTTGCCGGCCGGCGGCATCCTGCAGGCACCACAGCACTTGCGTCGCGTCGCGGTCCAGGGTCGGCTGCACCGCCAGGCGCACCCGCAGCGCCGTCGCGTCGCCCAAGGATGGCACGGCGCCCCATGCGCAGGAACCGGGGTACACGGGCTGCTCCTTGCCCGGATACCGGCCTTCCACGCCCATGGCGACCGGCGCCAGCTTCATGCCCGGCCCGGCGGGGTTCGGGTCGCAACAATCGATGCGCACCACGCGCGCCTCAAAGGGCAAGTCGGCGCGCGAGCTGACCTTGAATTCCAGCGTATCCCCCGGCCGGCCGCTCAGCGGCGTGACATAACCCACGATCGCAGGCACATACTCCATCATGATTCCTCAAATTGATGACCAGGCGGGCCGCGGCGGCCGCCGCTCAATGCACCGCCAGATACTGTTCCAGCCGGGCGGGATCGGCGCGCGCGACGCCGGCATCGAACCGATCCGCCACGCTGCCGTTCTCGAGCACCACGATGCGGTCCGCCAGCTCGACCGCCATCTGCAGATTCTGCTCGACCAGGACGATGGTCAGGTCGTCGCCCTTGAGGGCGCCGAGCGCCTCGCTGACGGCCTTCACCATGATCGGCGCAAGACCCTGCGATGGCTCGTCGAGCAGAATCAGGCGCGGCCCCATGGCCAGCCCGCGCGCCATCACCATCATCTGTTGCTGGCCGCCGGAGAGCTCGCTGCCTTTCTTGTCCAGCAATTCCTCGAGCAAGGGGAAAAGCGCCACCAGCCGGTCCAGGGGATAAGCGGAGCCCTTGCGCCACCCCAGCATGATGTTCTCGCGCACGGTCAGCAGCGCGAACGGATCGCGGGTCTCGGGCACCAGGGTCAGGCCCAGGCGCGCAATATGGTGCGGCGGCAGCGCGGCGATGTCCCGCCCGGCGAACAGTACGCGCCCGCGCGCCGGCGGGGTCAGGCCCATGATGGAGCGCAGCGTGGTGGATTTGCCGGCGCCGTTGCGGCCCAGCAGCGCCACCACCTCGCGCTCGCCCACCTCGAAAGAAACGCCATGGACGGCCTGGCTCTGGCCGTAGTAGGTGTCGATGTCCTGTACGCTCAATAGCATGCTCATCGTCCGAAGTAAGCCCGGTGCACGTCTTCATTGGCGGCGATCTCGGCGGCGGTGCCGCTGGCGATCAGCGCCCCCCTGTTCATCACATGGATACGGTCGGAAATTTCCATGACCACGTTCATCTTGTGCTCGATCATGATGATGGTGTAGCGCGCCTTGATGTCCTGGATGAAGCGCTTGACGCGCTCGGTCTCGCGCTGCGACAGGCCGGCGGTCGGCTCGTCCAGCAACAGGATCTCCGGCCGGGTGGCCAGCGTGACGGCGATCTCCAGCAGGCGCTGGTCGCCATATGAAGTCTGCTTGGCCGGCAAGTCGCGATAGCCCGACAGCCCCAGGTCATCGAGGATGCGCGCGGCCTGTTCGCGCAGGTCGCCATAGGCGTGCACGGGCTTCCAGAAGCCGGTCCGGCCCATGCGGGCAGCCCGGTAGACCGCCAGCCAGACGTTTTCGAGAAAGCTCAGGTCCAGGTAGACACTGGAAATCTGGTAAGAGCGGCCGACGCCGCGCCGCGCGATCTGGTGCGGCTTGAGATGGCTGATGTCCTCGCCCTTGAGCAGGATGCGGCCGCCGGAGATCGGCAGGTCGCGCGTCAGCAGGTTGAACAGCGTGGTCTTGCCCGCGCCGTTGGGCCCGAGGATGCTGTGCAGGCGGCCGGCCTCGAAGCCGAGCGACAGGCGGTCGATGACGGTGTTGGCGCCGAACCGCTTGCTGACGCCATCGGCATGCAGCACGTAGTCGCTCATTTGCCAGCCTCCCCGGCCCGCGCGGCCTTGCCGCCCAGCCGCGCGCAAAGACGTTCGAACAGTTCCACCACGCCCCCCTTCAGGAACAGCACGACCAGGATCACGAACACGCCGAACAGCAAGGGCCAGCGCGCCCAGATCAGGCTGAAGAAGCCTTGCAGCCAGATGAAAATGGCGGCGCCGAAAATCGGCCCCAGCATCGACGAAATGCCGCCGATCACGACCATGAACACGGCGTTGCCCGAATTGGCCCAGGACACCGCGTCGATGGGCATGATGCGGTAGAGCATGGCGAACAGCGCGCCTGCCAGGCCCGACAGCCCGCCCGCTACCACGAACGCCAGCAGCTGGGCGCGATAGACCGAATAACCCAGCGAGGCAGTGCGCCGGGCATTCTGGCGGGCCGCTTCCAGCACCAGCCCGAGCGGGCTGTGCGTCAACCGGTAAAGCAGCAGGAACACCAGCAGGAAACACACGGCGGTCAACACATAGAACGCGTGGTGGTCGCCCAGGTCGAGGCTGCCCAGGCCCGGCAGCCACAATGCCGGACGACCGATGCCGCCCAGGCCATCCTCGCCGCCGGTCACCGACCGCCAGCTGTAGGCCAGGTAGTAGATCATCTGGTTGAAGGCGAACGTGAGCATCATGAAATAGATGCCGGTGCGGCGGATACTCATGGCCCCGATTGCCGCCGCCAGCGCCGCGCCGGTCGCCACTGCCAGCGCCAGCCCCGCCAGCAGCGGCGCGTCGGTATGCACGAACAGGAACCCGGCCGCGTACCCGCCGGCGCCAAAGAACGCCGCCTGGCCGAATGAATAGAGCCCGGCCCGGCCCACCAGCAGATTGGTCGCGAGGGCGAAAATACTGAAGATGAGGATCTCGGTGGCGATGTTCACCGGCAGCGCCAGCGGCGCAGCCACCGCGATGGCCACCACGCTCGCCCCCTGCGCGAGCGCCCGTTTTTGCGTGTCGCGCATCAGCGTTCTCCAAACAGGCCTTGCGGCCGGATCATGATGGTGGCGACCATCGCCACGTAGATCAGCACCGTACTGGCTTCCGGCACGAAGACCGACGAAACGCTCTGGATCACGCCGACGATGAGCCCGGCGGCGATGGCGCCGTAGATCGAACCGAGCCCGCCGATCACCAGCACCACGAAGGCGATCGCCAGCATGTCCTGTCCCATCGTGGCATTGGCGCCCAGCAGCGGCAGTACCAGCCCGCCCGCCAGCCCGGCCAGGCCGGACCCGAGCGCGAACCCGGCCGTCAACAGCCGGCCCACGTCGACGCCCAGGCATTGGGCCATTTCGCGCTTGTCGATGCCCGCGCGGATCTGCGAACCGATGCGCGTGCGTTCGATCAACAGATAGACTGCCGCGATCACCAGCCCCGCCATCACCGCGTTGAACACCAGATACCGCGGCAGGTAGGTGAAGCCCAGGTCGAACGCGCCCTGCAGGATCTCGGGCGGACTCATGCTCAGGCCTACCGTGCCCCAGGCGATGATGATGAGTTGTTCGAGAATGAGCGCAATGCCGAACAGGAACAACAACTGGTACAAGTACGACGAGGCCATCAGCCGCGCGACCCCCAGTTTCTCGACCAGCGCGCCCAGCAGGCCGGGCGCCACGAAGGCGCAGACCAGCGCCAGCGCGAAAGGCGCGCCGGCCTGGTGCGCCGCATAGCAGACATAGGCCCCCAGTGCGTAGAACGCGCCGTGCGCGAAGTTCGGAACGTTGAGCAGCCCCTTGATGATGGACAGCCCGAAAGCCGTCAGTGCGTATAGCAGCCCGATGGCCAGGCCGTTGATCAATTGCGCCGCGAGTAAAGTCGTCATGAGGCGGTCCGGGATGGGCTGCGCTCAGGCGGCACGCTTGCACTCGTTGAGTTCGGCCGGCTGGGGTTTCTCGCCAGTGGCCACGATGGTGGCCAGGTCGAACTCATCCGCCATGTCCTGCTCCGCCTTGCACTGGATCACGTAGTACGGCCTGACGGTCTGGTGCGTGTGCGCATCGATCGAAGTCGCGCCGAAGATGCTGTCGAAACTCATTCCCTCCAGCGTCTTGGCCACTGCTTCCACCTCCACGCTGTTGGCCCGCTCCATGGCCAGCAACAAGGTGCGGAACGAATCGTAGCCGTAGGCCGACGCATACGACGGCGCCGAGCGGTGGGCCTTCATGTAGCGCGCCACGAACGCCTTGTTCACCGGTGTGTCGATCGTGTGGTAGTAGTTCAGGCCCAGGATCATGCCGGCGCGCATGCTTGCCGACAGTTCTTTCATCTGCTCGACCTCCAGCGTCCACGGCCCCACCAGTTGCACCTGCTTGACCCCGAAACTGTGGAACTGGCGCACCGCCGAGACGGCATCCGCGCCCGAGGTGAGCAGCAGGATGATGTCGGGGCGGGTCGAGAACGCCCTGGTGAAGTATTGCGTGAACTGTCGCTCGCCGGACGGATGGTTGGCGTTGCCGACCAGTTCCAGGTCCAGCTCCTTGGCGGCGACCTCGGTGTAATGCAGCAGCGACTGGCCGAAAACATAGTCGGCGGTGATGGTGTAGATCTTTTTCTTGTCGGGCATGTGCTGCTTGACGTATTCCAGCGTGGCCCGCAGGGCCGTATACGCGTGGCACGACCACTGGAAGGTATACGGGCTGCAACGCGCCCCGGTGAAGTCCTCGGAACCGCCCGCCGCGTATTGCAGCACCTTTTCCTGGCGGGCGACCTCGAGTTCGGCCAGGCCTACCGCGCTGGAAAAATTGCCGCCGAAGTAGCGCAGTTTGTCGGACGCGACCGCCTCGGTCAGGCGTCGCACGCCCACCGCGGGCTTGCCCTCGTCGTCGCGCGAGATCAGGTTGATCTTGTGGCCCAGTATCGTGCCGCCACGCTCTTCGACCGCCATCTGCGCCCCCTTGAGCACCAGCGGCCCGGTGTACGCGAACGTGCCGGTGTTCTGCGAAATGACGCCCATCGTCAATGTGCCGGCGCCGTCCTGCGCCCACGACAGGCCGGCCAGCGACGAGCCGGCCGCCGCCAATCCCGCCTTGAGCAAGGCGCGGCGCGAGAGATCGGGTTGGAAGTCCATATGCGTTCCCCTGAGTTTTCTTCGGTGATGGAGGCAAAGTGCCAGTTACAACGGCAGCTGCATTTCCCGCGCGAACGACCGCAGTCCGGATTCCAGCCGATCGAGCAGGTCCTGCAATTCGGTCTCGGTGATCGTCAATGGCGGCGCCACCAGCGCCGCATTGTTGTAGGGCGCGATGCCGGCTCCGTAGACAATCAGCCCGGCATCAAAACAATGGGATACGAACCGGCTATTGGCTTGCCGGGCGGCGGGCAGCGGCTCGCGCGTGGCCGGGTCCCCGACGAACTCGAATCCCCACAGCAGGCCGCGACCGCGCACGTCGGCCATCCAGGGATAGCGCGCCGACAGGGCCCGCAGCCCTGCTTCGAGGCGGCGCCCCTGTGCCGCCACGTTGTCCAGCACCCGGTGCGACTTCATGTAGCGCACCACCGCCAGGCAGACCGCCGCACTGAGCGGGTTGTTGCTGAACGTGTGGCCGAACGGAGCCGCCTTGCTGCCGGCGCGCGAGGCGTCCACCAGCTTGTCGCGGAACAGTACCGCGCCCATCGGGGTGTAGCCGGATGTCATGCCCTTGCCGGTGGCGATCATGTCCGGCACGATGCCATCGTGCTGGCAGCCGAACCACTCGCCCGTGCGCCCCATGCCGGTGATGACTTCATCGGCGATCAGCAGCACGTCGTGGCGGTCGCATATCTCGCGCAATGCGCGCAGGTAGCCCACCTCGGGCGTCAACGCGCCGCCGGCCGCACCCACCACCGGCTCGACGATAATGGCGGCCACCCGTTCCGGGCCGTGCTCGCGCAGCACGCGCTCCCATGCGGCGGCGCCGTGCTGCCCGGCATCCTTGCCCTCAAGGGGGAAGCGGTAGGGATACGGCGGCGGCGCCACCGCGAAGGTGTGCAACAGCGTGCCGTAATCGGCGCGGCGCGCCGAGTGTCCCGACATCGACAGCGCGCCCATCGTCATGCCGTGATAGCTGATCCGCCGGCCAAGGATGTCCGTCTTGCCGGGCTGGCCCTGCTCGCGCCAGTACTGCAGAGCGGCCCGCATGGCGAGTTCGGTCGCCTCGGAGCCGCTGTTGACGAAGAAGGCGTGATTGAGGTCGCCCGGCGCCAGCCCAGTCAGCTCGGCGGCCAGTGTCTCGGCGGCCTCGCTGGTGAAATGTGAACGGTAGGTGTAGCAGATACGGCTTGCCTGGCTGGCCATGGCCTGCAGGACTTCCGGCACGCCGTGCCCGATCGAAACCGTCATGGCGCCGCCCGAGCCGTCGAGATACTGCCGGCCCGCGTCATCGTAGATGTACACGCCCTCGGCGCGCGCCGCCCTGGGCGGCTGCTGGTCTAGGGTCTGCTTCAATAAGGCGCTAGTCATGAATACGTATTCACATTAAGTTCGAAAAAAGGTGGATGAACTCCACCTGCGATAACCCAGCACTACGAACGCTTTGCAACAGATCCGGCGCAAACCGGAGAGCATGAATCTGCCGTACTTGAATACGTATTCTGTTTGGTTTCCACCCTCCGCTGGAATTGGGGTTTTCCCCGTCACGCGCCGCGCATCCCCGCGCGGCGGGTTTTACTGCGCCGCCAGACTCGGGCAATATGGAAGCTCCTCCGTGGCGCCCCCCTGGCTTCGGCTCGAGAGCATGAATGCATGGGGCGCCCGCCCATCTGGTCCGCGGCGATCTGCTCCGGTAGTGCCCGGCCTTTCATCTCAAGGAGTACATCCATGGCCCAAGCGAGCGCCCGCCATATCCTGGTTTCGACTGAAGAGAAGTGCAACGAGCTCAAGGCCGCCATCGAAGGCGGCGCCGATTTCGCGCAGGTCGCGCGCGAACACTCCACCTGCCCCTCCAGCCGCGACGGCGGCAACCTGGGCACCTTCGGCCCCGGCCAGATGGTCAAGGAGTTCGACACGGTGGTCTTCAGCGCGCCGGTCAACGTCGTGCAAGGCCCGGTCAAGACCCAGTTCGGCTACCACCTGGTCGAAGTGACCGACCGCCAGGACTGATAAGCGGCAGGCCGGCGGCACGCCCGCCGGCCTTCTGCATTGCACGGAATACAGCCGCCTCTACATGGCGATCGCCGGTCGGCACGCCTCAACGACAAGCAAAAGTTACCGTTCGTTGAGAAACACTTCCCGCCCGCGGTTCATTAGGGTACGAGTGATATCCTCGACCGAACCCTCCATACGCCAGGCGGCGATGCGAGCCATCGGCCGGCCGGCACTTGATCGATAGGAATATCGCCATGAAGAAAGCCCTCGCCACGACCCTGTGCCTGGTCTTCGCCGGCATCGGCGCCGCACACGCGCAGCAGTCGTCCGTGCCCCGCATCCATCATGCCCAGTTGGAACCGCTGGACACCGACAAGAGCGGCGCCGTCAGCAAGGGCGAATACCAGACCTTCATGGGACAGGCCTTCGCCAAGCTGGACGTCAACGGCGACAAGCGCCTGAGCCAGGACGAATTGGCCAGCGTGGTGGCCCACGAACAGATCGTGGCGATGGACACCAGCCGCGACGGCAGCGTCGACCAGGCCGAGTTCATGAACCAGGTCATGGCGGATTTCACCGCCTCGGACACCGACGGCGACGGCCAGTTGCCCGTCACCCCCTGACACGAACGCCAAGAGACGCCGCATGCCGCGCCTGCTGATCGGCTGCGCCCTCGCGGCCATGGCCTGCGGCCTGCCCGCCAGCGCGGCCGAACGGATCCCGCCGCTGGCGCGCTGCCGGGCCGACCACGCTGCCGGCCCCGCAATAGGGCCGCGCGCCATGACGGCCGGCCAGCCGGACCTGCATTAATATCAGCAGGTCCGCGTCGCGGACTCTGTTCTCGTCGGCTTCATCCCTGGTGTCCCGCCATGACCCGAAAACTCACCAGCCTGGATATCGCGCGGCTGGCTGGCGTATCGCAAAGCACGGTATCGCGCGTCGTCCGCCAGTTGCCGAACGTGGACGAGCAGACGCGCGAGCACGTGCTGCAGGTCATCCGCAAGCACCGCTATGCGCCCAGCGCGGCGGCGCGCTCCATGAAGACCAACCGCAGCGGCAACGTGGCGGTAGTGGTGGCCAACCTGGACAACCCGCTGTACCCGGCGCTGCTGCACCACCTGGTGGAGCAACTGGCCCGGCGCGGCCTGCGCACGACCGTCTGGGAGCCCGCCGGCGACCTGGACGCCGCCACCGCGTGCGCCATCGCCGAGAGCGCGGCGGACGGCGTGATCTTCACCACGGCGGTGGACGCGGCGCAACTGCAGCACGAAGCCATCGCCCAGTCCAAGCCGGTCATTCTGATGAACCGCAGCCTGTCGGCCAAGCTCTTCGATGCGGTCGTCAGCGACAACCTGGCGGGCGGCAGGCTGGTGGCGCGGTACTTCATCGACGCGGGCCGGCGCAACATCGGCCTGATCTCGGGACAGTCGCCGGCCAGCACCATCCAGGAGCGCGAGCGCGGCTTCCTGCGAGAGCTGTCCCGGCACGGCAAGGCCCTGCGGTGCCACGCCTCGACGCTGCGCTTCGATGCGTTCAACTACGACAACGGCTACCGCGCCGCGCGCGACCTGCTGGCGCGCCATCCGGACATCGACGCGCTGTTCTGCAGCAATGACATCCTGGCGATCGGCGCGCTGGATGGGGCGCGCGCCGCCGGCCGCGCCATCCCGGACGACTTGTGGGTGGTCGGCTACGACGACATCCCCATGGCCGGCTGGGACGCCATCGGCCTGACCACGGTGCGCCAGCCGCTGCGGGACATGACCGCGCGGGCGGTCGAGCGGCTATGCCAGCGCATGGCCCAGCCCGACCTGCCGCCGCGCACGGTCAAGCTGGCGAACGAGCTGGTGCCGCGCCGCTCAACCCGCCGGGCGGCTGGCCCGGCGCCGGCGCCTCAGCCACCCAGCATGGCATTGAACGTCACGTAGGATCCCCAGATCGCCAGCAGCGTCAACAGCACCAGCACGATGGTGTGCAGCTTGTTGCCCGCCAGGTCGCCCATCAGGTCCTTGCGGTTGATCAGCACGATCAGGCCGATCGACACCAGCGGCATCAGCACGATTTGCGCGGCGTTGACGAATACCGTCAGCCAGATGAAGCCCGGCATGCCGGGAATGGCCCAGACCAGCGGCAGGATGGCGACCAGGAAATAAGCCACCCGGAACGCCGGATCCTTGCTGGGCGCATCGCGGTATTTTTCCTTGCGGGCCGGCGCGACGCAGTACAGGCACTCCATGGCCATCTTGGGAAAGCCGTGCGCATAGCCGATGACGGAACTGAAGCAGGCGCACAGCACGCCCAGGTAGATGATAATCTCGCCCGCCCGGCCGGCCACCTGGCCCAGCAGTTGCGCCAGGTCGTTGAAGTCCTCGATGGTGATGCCGCGCGGATGCAGCACCTCGGCGCCCATGACCCAGACGGCCAGGTCCAGCACGATGATCACGAAGATGCCGAACAACAGGTCATAGCGCTGCACGCGCCGGTGCTCGGGGCGGATGTAGCCCTTTTCCTTCATGAAGGTGGGGTACAGCAGGTTGGCCAGCGAGCCGCCCACCGCGCCGATCAGCGACACCACGATGACGACGGCGCCGAACGCGCCGACCTGCGTCGGCGTCTCGAAGGCGAACGTGCCCGTCACGATGGCGCCGACGTCGGGACGCGCCATGATGGCCCCGCCGACCAGGCTGGCGGCCAGCACCACCAGGATCACTTTCTCGACGGTCTCCAGGTAGCGGTAGACCGCCTTGCCGGTGATGGCGACCGCCGCGATCACGGCGAACACGCTCCACAGCAGCACCGAGCCGCTTTCCCCGGTAAGGTGGTACAGCGCTTCACCCGAGCCCCGGATGGTGTACGACTCATAGAAGTGGCCCAGCACGATGCCCCCCACGCCCAGCAGGATGGGGTAGTACTTCCAGACCAGCGCGTAGCCCTCGAATATGGTGTGCCCGCGCACATTCATCAACTGGTAGTGGGCGATGATGCTGACCAGGAAATAGCGCACCAGCAAGGCCAGGGCCAGCCCCCACATGAGCGCGTAGCCATAGTGCGCGCCGGCCATGGCGTTGTCGACCAGGTCGCCCGCCCCCAGCCAGGTCAGCACCAGCACGATGCCGGGCCCGAACGATTTCACATAGCCCCAGAACGAAGTCGGAATCGGCGCGCCCATGGCGGACGCGGCGACGCCCGCACTCCGGGCGGGCAAGGCGGGCTGATGCACCGCCGACGGATCTGCACTCATGATTGTCTCTCCCCATGTCGTTATGATGCGGTGCAGCGCCATGGCGTGCTCGCATGCGAGCACCGCCCGTGGGCGAGCCATGGCGGCGCGGGCCGGCCCGCGCGGTCCTGGCGGCGCGTCAGGCCGTGGCCAGTTCCAGGTCCAGCGTGGTGGTGCGGCGCAGTTCGCGCCGGTACTTCTTGTCGTCGAAGCGGCGGCCGCGATGCATGGTGGACCGGTTGTCCCAGATGACGAAGTCGCCCGGCCGCCATTCATGGCTGTAGACCAGTTCCGGCCGGGTGGCATGCTCGGTCAGGTCGCGCAGCAGCGCGCGGCCTTCCGGCACCGGCCAGTCGACGATGTGCGAGGCGTGCGAGGCCAGGTACAGCGACCGGCGGCCGGTGTTCGGGTTGACGCGCACCAGCGGATGCACGGCGCCCGGCAGCTTGCCCCGCTCTTCTTCCGAGAACTCGAAGCCGAGCACGTGGCGCGAGTACACAATGGAATGGAAGGCGCGCAGCGGCTCGATGAGCGCCTTGGTCTCGTCGTCCAAGGTGTCGTAGGCGGTGTACATGTCGGCGTATTCGGTATCGGCCCGCACCGGCGGGACGACCTTGCACGACAGCATCGAATAGCGCCCGGCCGGATCCTGGAACGACGCATCGGTATGCCAGAGCCGGTTGCTCAGCGAACTGACGCGGCGCCGGTCGTTGTCCTGCAGCAGCTCGCCCTTGTCGTTCACATTGGAGATATCCGTCAGGGCATCGCTGCCGAAGCGGTTCTTCTCCAGCACCGAGAGCGAGGTCTTGGTGTGCAGCACACCGTCGAAGCGCTGGGAAAACTCGAGCTGTTCCTCATTGCTCATGGGCTGGTCGTGAAATACCAGCACGCCGTAGCGGTCCATGCCGGCGCGCAATTGCGCCAGTTCGTCCTCATCGGCGCGGCGCAAGTCCACCCCCGCCACCTCGCCGACGAAACAGGGGTGAATCTGCTTGATCGAGAGTGCCATGATGTCTCCTCGTGTTATGGCTCTATGGCTTCCAATCAGCTGCATGACTACGTAATCATGTTTAAGCCGGCGCGGCGAAAAGTCAATGAGGAAGAATGCTACCGATTGATTCCGGCACGCCCGTCGGCCCCCTACAATTTCTGTCGCCATCACTCACTTATCGCGAGGCTCCATGGACGTAGAGGTAGCGTTACCCGTAAATCGCGACGTGTTCGTGCATATACGCACCATCCTGGGCATGGTGCTGGGCCTGAGCATGGCCCGGCTGGTCACCGGCCTGGCGCGCTTCGTACAGCATCCGCGGCGCGGGCAGATCTATCCGGTCCATATCGGCTGGGTCGCCTTCCTGCTGCTGTCGCTCGTGCACTTCTGGTGGTTCGAATTCGGGCTTTCGACCCTGCGCCACTGGACGTTCGAGATCTATCTGTTCCTGATCCTGTACACGATCGTGTTCGCGATGCTGTCGGTGCTGCTGTTTCCCGACCAGATCGACGAATACAAGGGCTACGAAGATTATTTCCAGTCGCGCCGGCGCTGGTTCTATTCGTTTCTGGCCTTGATCTTCGTGCTGGACGTGATCGATACCTGGATCAAGGGGCCGGAGCATTTCCGCGCCCTGGGCATGGAATACCCCATCCGCCAGGCGGTATTCGCGCTGTTTTCGCTGGTGGCGGTGTTCACGCCCAGCCAACGGTTCCAGGCTGCGTTCGTGACCGTGGGCGTGGTGTACCAGACAACCTGGATCTTCCGGCAGTTCGACGTGCTGAATTGAGCCGCCCGGCGGGCCGACCCGCCTTCTGCCGGGCTGGTCATCACGACATCATGATGTCATAATGTCGAAATGCCGCTCGATCCCGCCGCCCCGTTGCCCCTCTACTCCCAGGTCGAGCAGGCGCTCGCCCGCGAAATCGCCGCCGGCGAGCGCGTCCCGGGCGATCGCCTGCCTTCCGAAGACGAACTCGCCGCCCGCTTCGGCGTCAGCCGCATCACCATCCGCAAGGCGGTCGAAGGGCTGGTGGCGCGCGGGCGGCTGGAAATCCGCCGCGGCAAGGGCACCTATGTCGCCGAACCCAGAATCCGCCAGGAACTGACCGAGTTGAGCGGTTTCGTGGAAGACATGCAGGCACTGGGGCGCACGCCCTCGGCGCGCCTGCTGGGCCAGCGGGTGGTGGCGGCCGACCAGGTAGTGGCCGGCAAACTGGGGCTGGCCCCCGGCGCGCAGGTCTACCGCATCGAGCGAGTGCGGCTGGCCGACGGCGTGCCCGTGTCGTTCGACGAAACTTATCTGCCGTTCGAGATCGGCCGCCAGGTGGTCGAGCACGACCTGGAAGCCGAGCCGATCTTTTCCCTGCTCGAGGAAAAACACGGCGTGCCGCTGGTCGAGGCCGAATACCAGCTCGAGGCGGCCGCCTGCGACAGCCACGTCGCCGCGGCGCTGGCCGTGGCGCCGGGCAGCCCGGTCTTCCTGATCGAACGCACATCGTTTTCGCTGCACGGCCGGCCGGTCGATTACGAGCGCCTGTATTACCGCGGCGACCTGATCCGCTTCGTCACGCGCCTGGCCCGACGGCCCAAGGACGCGCGGCGCGGCGAAGGCGCGGGCGCCTGATGACCATGGACCCGTGGTATTCGCTGGGCTTGTGCGCGGCCGCCTTCGGCGCCAGCGCGCTGGGCGGCGTGCTGGGCATGGCCAGCGGCATCTTCATCGTGCCGGCGCTGACGCTCTGGGCCGGGGTCGACATCCGCGTCGCCATCGGCGCCAGCATCGTCTCGGTGATCGCCTGTTCCTGCGGCAGCGCCGCGCCCTTCCTGAAAAGCCGGCTCACCAACATCCGCCTGGCGCTGGTGCTGGAAGTGGCCACCACCCTGGGCGCGCTGACCGGCGTCTTCCTGATCGGCCTGGTGCCGGTCGCCTATCTCTACGGCCTGTTCGCCGTGGTGCTGGCGGTTTCCGCGCGCCAGATGCTGGCGCGGCGCGCCGACCCGGCCGTGCCCGGCGCGCCGGCCGGCGGCCTGGCGACCGCGCTGCGCCTGCATGCCAGCTACCCGGACCGGACGGCCGGCCGCGAGGTGAGCTACCAGGTCTGCCGCGTGCCCATGGGCCTGTCGCTGATGTACGGCGCCGGCCTGATCTCCGCGCTGCTGGGCATCGGCAGCGGCGTGCTGAAAATTCCCGCCATGGACACGGCCCTGCGGCTGCCGATCAAGGTGTCGTCGGCCACGTCCAACTTCATGATCGGCGTGACCGCGGCCGCCAGCGCGGGCGCGTATTTCGTGCGCGGCGACATCGACGCGGCCATCGCCGGGCCGGTGGCGCTCGGCTCGGTGGCCGGCGCGCTGCTGGGCGCCCGGCTGCTGATGGGCCTGCCGGCGGACAAGCTGCGCCTGTTCTTCGTAATCGTGCTGGCGGCGCTGGCGGTCCAGATGCTGGCCAGCGCCTTCGGCCTGCACCTGACGGGGGCGCCGGCATGAGCCAGGCCGACACCACGCAATGGCGCGAACGCCGCATCGCCGGCTTGCTGCACCATGGCACCTGGCTGGCCTCGGCGCTGGTCGCCCTCGGCATGCTGGCCGCCTGGCTGGCCGGCACCCCATGGGGCGCCACCCTCGTGCAGGCGGGCATCGGCCTGTTCATCGCCCTGCCGATCCTGCGCGTGGCGCTGATGCTCGGCATGTTCCTGTATGAACGCGACTACCTCTACAGCGCGCTGGCGCTGACGGTGCTGGCCATCATCGCGGCCGGGCTGGCGGTCGGCATCTACGGCTGACGCGTCCTACCGCCACTCCTCCAGCGGCAGCATCCCTTCGCGGCTCTTGATCTTGCGCATGACGATGTGCGAACAGAGATCGCGCACGCCGGGCATCTTGCTGAGCTTGTCCTCCACGAAGGCCGAGAAGGCAGCCAGGTTGCGGGTGCGCACCGTCAAGATGTAGTTCGATGCGCCGGTGACGATACTGGCTTCGGTGATCTCGTCGTGCAGCGCGATGCTGGCCAGGAAAGCCTCGTGCCAGCCGGCGCGCGACTGGTCCAGCGTGACGTGCACGATGGCCTCCAGCTCGAACCCCAGCTTCTCGGCGTCGAGCACGGCGCGGTAGCCCTTGATGAGCCCGTGCTCCTGCAGGGCGCGCACGCGCCGCAGGCAGGCCGACGGCGACAGCGCAACCTGCTCGGCCAGCTCCTGGTTGCTGAGGTGGGCGTCGTCCTGCAGGCGGCAGAGAATGCGGCGATCAATCGTATCTAGCTGCATGGCGCAATCCAGTTGTGAAATTACCGTATTTCCGCAATTTACTGCGATTACGAGCCGCCGGCACGGCCGCAATCGCAATCCTGCGCCGCCGCCGCCCTGCTAGTATTTCCCGGTAATCAAGGAGCCCCCATGCGCACCCGCGAAGACTGCCTGCAGGCCGACCTGCACGACCCCCTGGCCCCGCTGAAACAGCAGTTCGAACTGCCGCCCGGCCTCATCTACATGGACGGCAATTCGCTCGGCGTGCTGCCGCGCGCGGCGGCGGCGCGCAGCGCGGCGGTCATCGGCCAGGAGTGGGGCGCGGGCCTGATCCGCAGCTGGAACACGGCCGGCTGGTTCGAGCTGCCCGCGCGGCTGGGCGACAAGCTGGCGCGGCTGATCGGCGCCGGACCGGGCGAGGTGGTGGTCACCGACACCACCTCGCTGAACCTCTTCAAGGCGCTGGCGGCGGCGCTTCGCATCCAGCAGCACGCCGCGCCGCAACGCCGGGTCATTGTCTCCGAGCGCGACAATTTCCCCACCGACCTCTACATGATCCAGGGCATGATCGACCTGCTGCAGCAGGGCTACGAAATGCGCCTGGTCGACGAGACGCTGCCGCTCGAGCAGGCGCTGGACGATTCGGTGGCGGTGCTGCTGCTGTCGCACGTGAATTACCGCACCGGGCACATGCACGACATGGCGGCCGTCACGGCCCGCGCGCACGCGCGCGGCGCGCTGGCCATCTGGGACCTGGCGCACGCCGCTGGGGCGGTGCCGGTGGACGTGACCGGCGCCGACGCCGATTTCGCGGTGGGCTGCACCTATAAGTACCTGAACGGCGGGCCGGGCTCCCCTGCCTATATCTGGGTGGCCCCGCGCCACAGCCAGGACTTCTGGCAGCCGCTGTCGGGCTGGTGGGGACACCAGCGCCCCTTCGACATGGCGGTGGCCTACGAGCCCGCCGGCGGCATCCGCCGCTACCTGTGCGGCACGCAGCCCATCGTGTCGCTGGCGTTGGTGGAGTGCGGCCTGGACATCAGCCTGGCGGCGGACATGGCGGAAGTCCGCAAGAAGTCGCTCGCCCTGGGCGACCTGTTCATCCGCCTGGTCGAAGAGCGCTGCGCCGGCCATCCGCTGACGCTGGTGACGCCGCGCGAGCACGCGCTGCGCGGCAGCCACGTCAGCATCCGCCATCCGCAGGGCTATGCGGTCATGCAGGCGCTGATCGCGCGCGGCGTCATCGGCGACTACCGCGAGCCCGAAGTACTGCGCTTCGGACTCACGCCGCTGTACCTGGGCTATGCCGACGTCTGGGACGCGGTCGAGGTCCTGAAGGACGTGCTCGATAGCGGGGCGTGGCAGCAGCCGGAGTATTCGCGCCGCACCGCCGTGACCTGACCGCCGGCGCGGCGCCCCCATACATAACAAGACCATCGAGGAGACACCCATGCCAGACACCCCTGGCTTCGAGCATATCGCCGCGCGCGAACAAGGGCTCAGGCGCCGCCTGACCTCCGGCCAGATGGGCATGATCGCCATCGGCGGGGCCATCGGCACCGGCCTGTTCCTGGGCAGCAGTTTCGCCATCGGCTTCGCGGGCCCCAGCGTGCTGGTCAGCTATGCCATCGGCGGCCTGATCACGCTGCTGCTGATGGGCTGCCTGGCCGAGATGACGGTGGCCCACTCCACTTCCGGCTCGTTCGGCGCATACGCCGAGCACTACATCGGGCCGCTGGCCGGGTTCCTGGTGCGCTACGCCTATTGGTCGTGCATCGTGCTGGCGGTCGGCACCGAAGTGACCGCGGTGGCGGTCTACATGAAGTTCTGGTTCCCCGCCGTGCCGGCCTGGGTATGGGTGTGCCTGTTCTCGGCGGCGCTGATCCTGATCAACGCGCTCAGCGTGAAGGCCTTCGGCACCATCGAGTATGGGTTCTCGGCCATCAAGGTGGGCGCGATCGTGGCGTTCATCCTGCTGGGCGCCTATGTGGTGTGGGGCAGCCCGGATTATGGCGCCGCGCTGTACACGGCCCACGGCGGGTTTTTTCCGAATGGCTGGCAAGGCACGTGGATCGCGGTGGTGATCTCGATCTTCAGCTATTTGAGCGTGGAGATGATCGCGGTGGCGGCCGGCGAGGCCGAACACCCCGAGCGCGCCGTGAAGCAGGCGTTCCGCGCCACGATTGTGCGCTTGCTGGTGTTCTATCTGCTGTCGCTGGCGCTGATCCTGGCCATTGTGCCGTGGGACCAGGCCGGCAAGGCGGGCAGCCCGTTCGTCAAGGTGATGCAAGCACTGGCCATTCCCGGCGCGGCGGGCGTGATCAATTTCATCGTGCTGGTAGCGGCGCTGTCGGCCATGAACAGCCAGCTCTACATCACCACGCGCATGATGTTCAGCCTGTCGCGCGCGGGCCATGCGCCGGCGGCCATGGGCCGGCTGACGCGTCACGGCATTCCGCTCAATGCGCTGCTGTTGTCCACGGTGGGCATCGCGCTGGCCACGGTGCTGAATGTGCTGTACCCGGACGAGTCGTTCACGCTGATGATGGCCATTTCTATGTTCGGCGCCCTGTTCACGTGGATGATGATTTTCCTGACCCACTATTTCTTCCGGCGCCGCTGGCGCCGCGAAGGCGGGCATGCCCTGTCGTTCCGCATGCCGGGGTTCCCGGTGCTGACGCTGGCGGGCTTCGTGCTGATGCTGGCGATCCTGGTCACCACGTACTTCACGGACGTGTTCAAGATGACGCTGGTATTCGGCCTGCCCTTCCTGGCATTGCTGTGCGTGCTGTACCGGGTGTTGTTCCGCGGGGCGCCGGCCACGCCGGTGGCGGCGGCGCGGGTCGCGGGGGATGAAGGGCTGTGATGCCGATGATGGGTTCACTGCTGGAACCGGGCGGATCTTGAGTTCTTGAGACGCCCGCGCGTGCCGGCGGAGCCTGGGCGGCCACGTCGCTCGGCTCGGGCGCGCCACCAGGCGCCCTCGGCCCCCTGCGGGGGCTACCCTCCCTCCAACTGGCCGCCCAGGCTCCGCCGGCACGCGCGGGCTCGCAGTTTCTCTGGTCGACACTCTGGTGCCGCATGTTCGTAGGTATGCAGGTGTCAGACACCCCCTGCACGTCATCTCATGAGCAAGACAGTGCATAGGGGTGTCTGACACCTACCGACGAATCGCGAATCTCCCAGTCCTCAAAGGTTCAGCGGACCACCGCATGCCGCTGTTGTGAGTCCTGGGCGGGGCTGGGGAGTGCGGGACGGCCAGTTGGAGGGAGGGCAGCCCCCGCAGGGGGCCGAGGGCGCCTGGGGGCGCGCCCGAGCCGAGCGACGTGGCCGGCCCGCACTCCCCAGCCCCGCCCAGGACGCCCCAAGAACGCATCCCTCGCCCGCCGACGTCCCAAGCACACACCGACACCTCAGCACACACCCACGCCCCGCATGCATGCCCCCACCACCTAACCCCCCTCGCCCGCAGCATCCTCCAGAATCAAATCCGCCCCCTTCTCCGCCACCATCATCACCGCCCCCTGCGTATTCCCCGACACCATCCGCGGCATGACTGAAGCATCCACCACCCGCAAGCCCGGCACCCCCCGCACCCGCAACCGCGAATCGGTCACGGCGGCCTCGTCGCTGCCCATCCGGCACGTGCCGATCGGGTGGTAGATCGTCTGCCCATTGCGGCGCGCGAAATCCAGCCATTCCTCATCGCTATCCACCCCGGCCCCCGGGCTGAGCTCCCGCTCCACATAGCGCTGCATCGCCGGCTGCCCGACAATGCGCCGGGCGATCTGCATCCCCCGCACCAGGCTGTCGCGGTCGACCTGCGCGCTCAGGAAATTGGGGCGGATCGCCGGCGGCGCCAGCGGATCGGCGGACTTGATATGAATGGACCCCACCGACTCGGGCCGCAACTGCGCCACGCCGATAGTCATGCCGGGGTGGCGGTCCAGTATGCGGTCCGCCGCATTCGCATAGCTGGCATGCACAAAGAAATACTGCACATCCGGTGTCGCCAAGTCCGGCCGCGTCTTGACGAAACCATGCACCAGGCCCGTGCCCAGCGTCAGGATGCCGCGCCGCGCCGCGTAATAGCGCGCCACCTGCGCCGCCAGCCGCCACCCGCGCGACATCTCGTTGAGCGTGACCGCATTGCGCACGCGCCAATTCATGCGCGTGGCATAGTGATCGATGTAATGTTCACCCACCTGGCTGGCCGCCGCGCGCACCGGAATCCCCAGCTCCCGCAGCCGCGCCGGGTCGCCCACGCCCGACAGCTCCAGCAACTGCGGCGACTGCACCGCCCCCAGGCACACCAGCGTCTCGCGCGCCGCCCGCACCTCCACCTCGCGGCCATCGCGCCGATAGACCACGCCCGCGCAGCGCCGGCCCTCGAACAACAGGCGCAGCACATGGGCGCCGCTCTGCACCGTCAGGTTGGGGCGCCGCAGCGCCGGCTTCAGGTAGCCGTCCACCACGCTCCAGCGCCGGCCGCGCCGCTGCAGCACCTGGTAATGGCCGAAACCTTCCTGGTCCGGGCCGTTGTAATCGGGGTTGAGCGGCTGACCGTCTTGCACCGCCGCCCGCAGAAAAGCATCGGAAACCGGGTAGCGCTCGCGCACCTGCTCCAGCACCATCGGCCCCGCCTTGCCGCGCCGCGCATCGCCCTGGGCATAGTTCTCGACCTTGCGGAAATACGGCTCGACCTCCGCCCATCCCCAGCCCTGCGCGCCATCGGCCGCCCAGGCATCGTAGTCCCGCGGCTGGCCGCGCACGTAGATCATGCCGTTGATCAGCGTGGAGCCGCCCAGCCCCTTGCCGCGCGGCACGGCGATCACGCGACCCTGCACGTTGTCCTCCGGCTCGGTCTGGAAGCGCCAGTTGAAATGCGGGTCCACCAGCAGCTTGCTGAAACCCGCCGGAATGGGAATCCACAGGCTGTCGCCCGCGCCGCCGGCCTCCAGCAACAGCACCCGGTAGCGGCCGCTGGCGCTCAGGCGGTTGGCCAGGATGCAGCCGGCCGTGCCGCCGCCGGCAATGACGAAATCGTATTCGCCCCTATGGTCCATCGACATCACGCCCTTCCGTTCAGGCGCCCGGCACGCCCAGGGCACGCGCCATCAGCGGAATCTGGCAGGCCAGCATGGGCGCGCCGTAATGCACCGGGCAGCCGCGCGCCTGCGCCGCCAGCAGCAAGGGCGTGTCCTTGGGCTGCATGATGACTTCGCACACCAGCTGCGCCGGCTGCAGGCGTTCGGCATCGAGCGGCAGCGGATGCTCGGGCGCCATGCCCAGCGAGGTCGCGTTGACCACCAGGTCGTGCCCGGACGGGTCCGGCGTGCCGATATCGATGCGGGCCTGCGGATACACCGACAAAATACGCTGGCGCAGGTCCTCGGCCTTGGAGCGGGTGCGGTTGGCCAGTGTCAGGCGCGCCGCGCCGGCCGCCACCAGGGCGAAGGCAATGGCATTGGCCGCGCCGCCGGCCCCGGCCATGTAGGCGGACTTGCCGCGCACCTCGCGGCCGGCCTCCAGCAGCCCGCGCACGAATCCTTCGCCGTCCAGCATGTGCGCGGTCAGGCGCCCGTCGGGACCGCGCGACAGCACATTGGCCGCGCCGATCTGCCGCGTGACTTCCGAAGCCTCGTCGCACAGCGCCAGCACCTCGGCCTTGTGCGGCATGGTGACGATCACCCCGCCCAGGTTTTCCATCTGGCGCAAGCCCGCCACGACGGCCGCCAGGCCCTCGGGCTTGACGTGGATGGGCACGCAGACGCCGTCGTGGCCGATCTGCGCGAAATAGGCATTCAGGCGCTGCGGCGTCTTCACGTGATAGATGGGATCGGCCAGGATCCCGTACAGCCGGGTGTTGCCGGTAATCGTCTTCGGTTCGGTATCGCTCATCGGTGGACTCCATGGTTTCGGTTCATGCGGTCAGCAGCTCCAGCGCCACCTGCTCGACGCCGGCGCCGTCCAGCTTGTAGTGCGCGTACAGCGTGGTGGGCGGGGCGATCAGGCTGTATTCATCGTAAATGCCGTGGCGGCGCAGGCGCGCGCCGGCGCCGGATTCGGCCAGCACCTCGGCCACGGCCGAGCCCAGCCCGCCCAGCACATTGTGCTCTTCCAGCGTCATCAGCAGGGGCGCCCGGCGGGCCGCGTCGAGCACCGCCTCGCGGTCGAGCGGCTTGATGGTGGGCATGTCGATCACCCCCACCGAATAGCCGCGCGCCCGCAGCCGCTCGGCAGCTTCCAGCGCGGCGCTGACCGTGATGCCGCAGGCGACCAGGTTCAGGTCGCTGCCCTGCGAATGCTGCACCGCGCGGCCGAACGTGAACGGGCAGCCGTCGGCATAGACCTGCGGGTCGCGCCCGCGGCCGATGCGGAAGTAGATGGGCTCGGGCCAGTCCACCGACGCCTTGACCGCCGCCGCGAGCTGCGCGCCGTCGGCTGGCGACACGACGGTCAGCCCGGCGATGGCGCGCATGGCGGAAATGTCCTCGGTGGCATGGTGTGAGGTGCCGTAGAACCCCAGGCTGATGCCGGTATGGTGGCCGACCAGGCGCACCGGCAGGCGCGCGTAGGCCACGTCCATGCGGATCTGCTCGCAGCACAGCAGGCCCAGGAACGACGCGAAGGTGGCGACGAACGGCATCATGCCCGTGGTGGCCAGGCCCGCGGCGGCGGACACCATGTTCTGTTCGGCGATGCCGAACTGCACATAGCGGTCCGGGTAGGCCTCGGCATAGCGGTTCAGGCCGTTGGAATACTGCAGGTCGGCCGCGCCGGCCACCACCGGATGGCCGGCGCGGGTCAGGTCGATCAGGGCGTCGGCCAGGTAGGACAGGCCCGGCGTTACCGCGTTCAGCGCGCGATACTGCCAGGAATCGGGGGAAAGCATTTGTGCCATGTCGTGCAGCCTCAGATGTCGCGTGACTGGATTTCGGCGATCGCGGCCTGCGCATCGGCCGGCGCCAGGTAGCCCAGGTGCCAGCCCGGCTCGGTTTCCATGAACGACACGCCCTTGCCCTTGACGGTGCGGGCGATGACGCAGGCCGGGCGGGTGCGCGCGGTATCGGCTTTCAGCCGGGACAGCAGCCCGGCCAGCGCGCGCAGGTCGTGGCCGTCGACTTCGTGCGTCTCCCAGCCGAACGCCGTCCATTTGTCCTTGAGCGGCTCCACGCCGATGACCTCGTCGACCTTGCCGTCGAGCTGGTAGCCGTTGCGGTCCACGATGGCGATCAGCCGGCCCAGCCGGTGGTGGGCGGCGAACTGGGCGGCCTCCCAGACCTGCCCTTCCTGCATTTCGCCGTCGCCCAGCATGACGAACACGCTGAACGGCAGGCCCTGCATGCGCCCGCCCAGCGCCATGCCGGCGCCATTGGACAGGGCGTGGCCGATCGAGCCGGAGCTGAAGTCGACGCCGGGCACCTTGCTCATGTCGGGGTGGTCGCCCAGCGGGCTGCCGAGACGGGTATAGCCGTCCAGCAGTTCCGCCGGGAAGAAACCCAGGTCGGCCAGCACCGGGAACAGCCCCACCGCCGCATGCCCTTTGCCCATCAGGAACCGGTCGCGCCCTTCCCAGCGCGGCTCGCCGCGCCGCAGGCTCATGACGTGGTAGTACAACGCGGCGAAGATCTCCGCGCAGGAAAACACCGAGCTGTAGTGGCCGACCTTGGCGATCTCGATCAGCCGGATGGTCTCGAGCCGGATGAAGCGGGCTTTTTGGCGCAGCAGGCTCAACTGCGCGTCGGTGGGGGCGTGCGGCGCTTGCATCGCGTCTCCTCGCTGCCGTGTTATTGGATATATGATATATAATATAGCCCATGCGCTCAGAAATGGCTATGGCGAGCTAGAATTCATGCGTCCTGTTCCCCGCCGTCCACCGTCATGTCCAGCCTGAAACCGGTAAAAAAAGAAAACCTCTCCGTCAGGGTCTACAACGAGATTCGCAATGCCCTGATCAACGGGCAATACGAGCCGGGCGAACGCCTGATCATCGGCGAACTGGCGCGCCAGATGGGCGTGTCCATTACGCCGGTGCGCGAAGCCATCTTCCGCCTCATCAGCGAGCAAGGGCTCGAAATGCAGGCCGCCACCGCGGTGTACGTGCCCTACGTCAATTCCGAGAAGCTGCGCGAAATCCAGCAGATCCGCTTCCACCTGGAAGGCATGGGCGCGGCCGAGGCCGCGCGCAACATCACGCCAAAACAGCTCGACAACCTGGTGGCGCTGCAGAAGGAATTCCTGTCCTACACGGCCACCGACCCCAAGCGGGCCAGCTACCTGAACCGCAAGTTCCACTTCTCTATCCTCGAGGCCAGCAACAAGCCCATCCTGCGCAACACGGTGGAATCGTTCTGGGTCATCACCGGCCCGATCCTGAAGGTATTCCACATCAAGACCGCCGGGCTGGACTACTCCACCGACGAGCACCGCCACGAGGCGGTGCTGGCCGCGCTCAAGGCGCGCGACCCGGAAGCCGCCGCCAAGGCCATCCAGGCCGACCTGGTCTGGGGCGGCGAAATCATGATCGACTGGCTGGTCCAGCGCGAACAAGAGCAGGCCGAACAGGAACGCGAGCAGGGGCGGCGCCAGGCCGCGGGCCGGGCGCGCCGATAAGGAACCTTCCATGCTGAAGATCTTCGGCGGCCCCAGCCGCTATATGCAGGGCGCCGGCGCGCTGGAGCGCCTGGGCGAAGTGGCCGCCTGGTTCGGCAAGCGCGCGGTGCTGGTGGCCGACAGCTACGTGCACGGCGTGCTGGGCGGACGGCTGGCCGCCCTGTGCGCCGGCCACGGCGTCGCGCTGCGGCCGCTCACCGTCGACAGCGACCTTACGCCCGACCTGGTCGAGCGCCTGCGCGCGCAGGCGGCCGCCCGGCCTTTCGAGCTGGTCATCGCGGCCGGCGGCGGCAAGTCGCTGGACGCCGGCAAGGCGGTGGCGCACGCGGCCCATTGCCACCTGGTCACCGTGCCCACCGTGGCATCGAACGACGCGCCCACCAGCAAGAACTACGTGCTGTACGACGCGCACCATCAGTTGCTGGCGGTCGAGCACATGGCCTTCAACCCCACGGCCGTCATCGTCGATACCGCGGTCATCGCCACCGCCCCGCCACTTTTCTTCCGCGCCGGCCTGGGCGACGCGATCTCCAAGAAATTCGAGGCCGCGCAATGCCTGGGCGCCGGCGGGCGCAACATGTACGACGGCGCCTCGACCCTGACAGCGCAGTACATCGCCGACGGCTGCCTGGCCACGCTGCTGGCCGACGGCGAGGCCGCCCTGGCGGCGGCCGGCACCGGCCAGCCCACGCCCGCCTTCGAGCGCGCGGTCGAGGCCATGATCCTGATGAGCGGCCTGGGCTTCGAAAGCGGCGGGCTGTCCATCGCCCATGCGCTGACCCGCGGCCTGCCCCGCATCGCCGGCGTCGCCACCGCCCTGCACGGCCTGCAGGTGGCGGTGGGCCTGCTGGTGCAGCTGGATCTCGAACAGCGCGACGACGACATGCTGGCCCGCTTGCGGCGCTGGTACGGCAAGGTCGGCCTGCCGGCCAGCCTGCGCGACCTGGGCGCCACCACGCCGGACCGCCAGGCCATCGACGAAGCCGCCGCCCTCACCCTGAAGGCGCGCCATGCCGCCCATTTCCCGCACCCGCTGACGCAGCGGGAACTGGCCGACGCCCTGCTGCGCCACTTCTGACGCGCCCTCAGCCGGCCGGCGCAGAACAGTGCAGGTCGGCGCAGGTCGGTGCAGGGCAGTGCAAGGCAGTGCATGCAGGTGTCTGACGCCCCAGGCGAAACCGCCGGCATGCCAGGACCGCCTAATGGGGTGTCAGACACCTACCGCACCTACGGCACCTAGGGCACCTCCGGACGATTCGAGAACCGCGCTCAGGCCCATAATTTCCACCCTTGCCGGCATGCGACAGAGATATAAGATATATGACAAAAATTGGCTCGCCGACCCCAACAATGCCGCTCCGCCGCAAAAAAACACTTATCTGACGCGGATTTAGGGAAATCCCTGATTTCCCGGCCTGCCATGCCAACTAGAATCAGGTCGGAGTTTTTCGAACTGGGATCACATATATCATATATTCTTTGACAGGCCGGCTGCGGGCTTGATCGGCCCCCATCCATACCAACAACAGGAGACAGGCAATGTTCAAAATCCGGAAGTTCGCCCTGGCGCTGGGCATCTGCGGCGCGCTCGCCAGCGGCAGCGCCGCGGCCGACATGAAAATCGGCGCGCTGTTCCCCTTCAGCGGCGCGCTGGCGCTGCTGGGCCAGGAAAGCTATCGCGGGCTGGAATTGGCGGTCAACGAGATCAACGCCGCGGGCGGCATCAACGGCGAGAAGATCGAAATCCTCAAGGCCGACGCGGTCGACCCCACCCAGGCGGTGTCGGAAACCAAGCGCCTGATCTCCTCCGAGGTCGTGGCGGTGTTCGGCAGCTACGCGTCCGGCATCTCGTACGCGGCGTCGCCGGTGGCCGAGCTGGCCGGGGTGCCCTACTTCGAGCTGGGCGCCACTGCCCACAAGATCACCACGCGCGGCTACAAGTACCTGTTCCGCAGCAATCCCAACACCGCGCTGTACGGGGTGGCGGTGGTCGACGCGCTGCACGAGATCATCGGCCCCGGCATGGGACTGGACCCGAAGCAGATCAAGATCGGCATCATCCACGAAGATGGCCCCTACGGCACCGACGTGGCCGCCACCGAGAAACAGCGCGCGCAGGAACTGGGCTACACCGTGGCCGAAGTGCTGCCGTATTCGGCCAAGACGGTCGACCTGTCCTCGCTGATCCTGCGCCTGAAGGGCGCGGGCGTCGACGTGGTGCTGCAGACGGCCTACCAGAACGACGCCATCCTGTATTTCCGCCAGGCGCGCGCCGCCAACTTCAAGCCCAAGGTGGTGATCGGCGCCGGCGGCGGCTATTCGCTGGCGGACACCGCCAAGGCGGTGGGCGCCGACATGAACGGCGTGTTCGACCTGGACTTCCCCCAGGCGTCCATCAACCCGGCCGGCGCGCCGGGCCTGGACAAGTTCCTGGAGGCCTACAAGACCACCTACAAGAGCGACCCGCAGTCGGGCCACAGCCTGACCAACTACGTGGGCGCCAAGGCCTTCTTCGAAGCCATCGCCAACGCCAAGTCCACCGACGCCGACAAGATCCGCGAGGCCGTGCTGGCCTACAAGAAGCCAGCCGGCCAGAGCGCCAACGGCTGGGGCTTCGCCTTCGACGAGGAAGGCCAGAACACGGCCTCGACGTTCTATGTGATGCAGTGGCAGGACGGCAAGCTGGTCACCATCGCGCCGTCCAACCTCGCGCTCGGCAAGCCGATCTTCAACAAGTAGGGCGTACTGCCAGCCGGGAAATCCGGGCCCGCGCGGGAGCCCGGATTTCCGCATCTGACGAGGTTGCACAATGGATATATTCGTTCAACTGGTCATCAACGGCCTGTTGCTGGGTGGCGCCTACACCATCATCAGCCTGGGCCTGACGCTGATCTTCGGCGTGGTGCGCGTGGTGAACTTCGCGCACGGCGAATTCCTGATGGTAGGCATGTACCTGGTCTACCTGATCGCGGTGCAGTTCGGCCTGCACCCCTATGCCGGGCTGATCCCGGTGGCGGTGATCCTGTTCGCGCTGGGCGTGCTGACGCAGCGCGCCATCATCCAGCCGCTGCTCAATGCCGACGAGCATATCCAGATCTTCGCCACCGTGGGCGTGTCGACCATCCTGCTGAACTTGGCGCTGGTCATCTTCGGCGCCAACGTGCTGCGGCCGCCGGTCGAGCTGGGCACGCACTCGTTCAGCGTCGGCCCCTATTCCATGGTGACCGGCCAGCTCATCACCTTCGTGGTCGGCATCACCCTGGCCGTGCTGCTGCACCAGTTCATGCACCGCACCTACCTGGGCCGGGCCCTGCGCGCCGTGGCCCAGCACCGCTACGCGGCCATGCTGATGGGGGTCAACGTGCACAGCGTGTACGCCATCGCGTTCGGCCTGGGCACCGCGTTCGTGGGCATCGCCGCCGGCCTGCTGGCGCCCCAGTACCCGGTGTTCCCCACCGTGGGCACCTACTTCGTGCTGACCGCCTTCGTGATCGTGGTGCTGGGCGGCCTGGGCAGCCTGTACGGCGCGGTGGCCGGCTCGATGATCCTGGGCATCGTCGATACGCTGGCCGGCTACTACATCGCGCCCGACCTGAAGGAGGTGGTGTATTTCGGGATCTTCCTGCTGATCCTTGTCCTGCGTCCCACCGGCCTGTTCGGCATCGGCACAGAATAAGGAGCGCGCCGTGTTTCCCGACTTCCGCAGCCCCAAAGCCTACGTCAGCCTGCTGCTGCTGATCGCCATGTTCCTGGTGCCCGCCATCATGGGCACGCCCTTCTGGACCAACCTGTTCGTCCTGCTGTTCGTGTTCGCCGCCCTGTCGGTGGCGTGGAACATCGTGGGCGGCTATGCCGGCCAGCTCTCGCTGGGCCATGCCGTGTTCTACGGCATCGGCGGCTATACGGCCACCTTGCTGACCCAGAACTTCGGCATCACGCCCTGGCTGGGCATGCTCGCCGGCGCGCTGATCTCCGGCGCGGTGGCGGTGGTGATCAGCTACCCCACCCTGCGCCTGCGCGGCCCGTTCTTCGCGCTGGCCACCATCGCCATCCTCGAAGTGGTGCGCCTGCTGGTCATCCATGAAGAAAGCTGGACCGGCGGCTCCAGCGGCATCAGCCTGCCGCTGAACATCGGCTGGACCTGGATCGTCTTCCGCGAGAAGCTGAACTACGTCATCATCGCCTTCGCGCTGCTGCTGCTGGTGTTGTGGGTGTCGTGGTTCATGCGCAAGTCGCGCGTCGGCCACTACCTCATCGCCATCCGCGAACGCGAGGACGCGGCGCTGGCGGTGGGCATCCACACCGTGCGGGTGAAGATCCTCGCCGCGGTGGTGTCGGCCATGCTCACCAGCATCATCGGCACCTTCCACATCACCTACCTGACCTTCGTCGATCCCAGCTCGGCCTTCTCGCTGGAGCTGTCCATCCAGATCGCCATGTTCGCCCTGATCGGCGGCCTCGGCACGGTGGCCGGGCCGGTCGCCGGCACCTTCCTGGTGCTGCCCATCGCCGAAATGGCGCGCGGCTGGCTCAGCGCGGTCGGCAACGGCATGCACGGCCTGGTCTACGGCCTGATCCTGGTGGTGGTGGTGCTGACCATCCCGCGCGGCCTGGCCGGCGCTTTCGGGCCGGCCATCGAGCGCCTGCTGGCGCGCCTGCCCTACCTGGGCACGCCGCGCGCCCGCCGCGAATACCCCGAGCACGGCACCGCGCGCGACCCGTCGCGCGACGGCCAGCCGGTGCTCAAGGCCGAAAACCTGCACAAGCGCTTCGGCGGCCTGCGCGCCACCAACGACGTGTCGCTGACCCTGCACCAAGGCGAGATCCTCGGCATCATCGGGCCCAACGGCGCGGGCAAGACCACCGTCTTCAACCTGCTGTCGGGCTTCCTGGCGGCCGACCAGGGCAGCGTCACCCTGCTGGACCACCATGGCCGCTGGGTCTCGTGCAAGTCGCCCGACGCCTTCGCGCACCACGGACTGGGCCGCACTTTCCAGATCGCCAAGCCGTTCACCGGCCTGAGCGTGCTGGAGAACATCATGCTTGGCGCGTTCATCCGCACCGCCAACCGCGACGAAGCGGAACAGATCGCCCGCCGCGTGGCCGAGCAGACCGACCTGACCGCCGCGCTCGACATCGAGGCGCGCAGCCTGACCGTGGGCGGCATGAAGCGGCTGGAAGTCGCCCGCGCGCTGGCCATCCAGCCGAAGATCCTGCTGCTGGACGAAGTGATGGCGGGCCTGAACCCGACCGACATCGAAAAAGCCATCGCCATGATCCGCCGCATCCGCGATAGCGGCGTGTCGGTGCTGCTGATCGAGCACATGATGCGGGCCACCATGGCGCTGTCGGACCGCATCATCGTCATCAACGAAGGCGCGGTGCTGGTCAGCGGCAAGCCGCAGGAAGTGGTGGAGAACCCGGCCGTCATCGAGGCGTACTTGGGCAAGGAGTACCAGGATGCTTAAGGTATCGAATCTGAGTTCCGGATACGGCAAGAGCCAGGTGCTCAACGGGCTGGACTTCGAAGTCCACCCGGGCGAGATCGTCACCCTGATCGGCGCCAACGGCGCCGGCAAGACCACCACCCTGAAGACCCTGTGCGGCATCATCCCCGCCACGGCCGGCACGGTGGAATTCGAGGGCCGCGACCTCACCAACCATACGCCGTACGACATCGTCGACGCCGGCATCACCATGATCCCCGAAGGCCGGCAGCTGTTTCCGCACTTCACGGTGCACGACAACCTGCTGATGGGCTCCTACAAGCGCGCCGCGCGGCCCATCGTGCAGCGCAAGCTGGACGAAGTGCTGGCCCTGTTCCCGCGCGTGCGCGAACGGCTGCGCCAGTACGCCGGCTCGCTGTCCGGCGGCGAGCAGCAGATGGTCGCGATCGCCCGCGGCCTGATGGCCGACCCGAAGCTGCTGGTGTTCGACGAGCCGTCGCTGGGGCTGTCGCCGCTGCTGGTGCAGCAAATGTTCGACACCATCCGCAACGTCACCCAGCACGGCGTCACCGTGCTGCTGGTGGAGCAGAACGTCTTCCGCACGCTGCGCCTGGCCGACCGCGGCTACGTGCTGGAGAACGGCGCGATCGTGCGGCGCGGCACCGGACAGGAACTGCTCAACGACCCCCATGTGAAAAAAGCCTACCTGGGCCACTGACCGAGGATTTCCGCATGACCGACACCTGCATGTATATCGACCACGGCCAGGGCGGCGCGCCCGCCTGCCTGGTGCCGGCGACCCGCCCGGTGGAACGGCCCGCCGGGCGGCAGGTACTGATCGAGGTCGCCTATGCCGGCGTGAACCGGCCCGACGTGCTGCAGCGCGCGGGCGCCTATCCGCCGCCGCCGGGCGCTTCCCCATACCTGGGCCTGGAAGTGTCCGGCCGCATCGTCGCCGTCGGCCCCGATGCGCGCGACCGCAAGGTGGGCGAGCAGGTCTGCGCCCTGACCCCCGGCGGCGGCTACGCCGAGTACTGCCTGGCCGACGAACGCCATTGCCTTCCCGTGCCGCGCGGCCTGAGCCTGCTGGAAGCCGCCGCGCTGCCCGAAAACTATTTCACGGTCTGGACCAACGTGTTCGAGCGGGCCCGCCTGCGCGCCGGCGAAACCTTCCTGGTGCACGGCGGCTCCAGCGGCATCGGCCTGACCGCCATCCAGCTCGCGCAGGCCTTCGGCGCCGAGGTCTGGACCACGGTCGGCACGGCCGCAAAGGCCGACGCCTGCCGGCAGGCCGGCGCCGCCCACGCCGTGCTGTACCGCGAACAGGACTTCGAGGAGCAGATCCGCGCCGCCACCGGCGGCAAGGGCGTGGACGTCATTCTCGACATGGTGGGCGGCCGCTACATGAACAAGAACCTGCGCACCCTGGCGCTCAACGGCCGGCTGGTGCAGATCGCCTTCCTGGAGGGCAGCAAGGCCGAGATCGACGCCATGCCCATCATGCTCAAGCGCCTGTCCTTCACCGGCTCTACCCTGCGTCCGCGCAGCGACGAAGACAAGGGCGCCATCGCGCAGGCCCTGGTCGAGAAGGTCGTGCCGCTGCTGGAAGCCGGCCGCTGCCGGCCGCGCATCCATGAAGTGTTCCCCCTGGCGCAGGCCGCGCAGGCGCACGAACTGATGGAAAGCAGCCGCCACATCGGCAAGATCATGCTCAAGGTAAAGGACTGACCATGCGCCTGGCAGGAAAGACCGCCATCGTCACCGGCGCGGCCGGCGGCATCGGCTCGGCCATCGTGGCCGGCCTGCTGGCCGAAGGCGCCCGCGTCGGCCTGGTCGACGCCGACGCCGCCGCCGGCCGGGCACGCGCCGACGCGCTGGCGGCCGACGGCCACGCCGTCTGCTTCGCCGCGGCGGACGTGGCGCGCTACGAGGCGTGCCGGGCAGCCCATGAGACCATCACCCAGGCCCTGGGGCCGGCCGACATCCTGGTCAACAACGTCGGCATCTCGCCCAAGACGGACGGCCGTGCGCTGAAGGTATGGGAAATGCCGCCCGGGGAATGGGACAGCGTGGTGGCCGTCAACCTCAACAGCGCCTTCTACATGACGCACCTGGTCGCGCCGCACATGGTCGGCCAGCGCGCCGGCCGCGTCATCAACATGTCGTCGGTGGCCGGCAAGGCCTATTGCGACATCGTCGGCGCCCACTACGCCGCCACCAAGGCCGCGCTGGTCGGCCTGACGCGCCACTGGGCGGCCGAACTGGGCGAATACGGCGTCACCGTCAACGCCCTGGCGCCCGGGCGCATCGGCACGCCACTGCTGCGCTCCGTGCCGCAGGCCGTCAACGACGCCGTGCTGCGCGTCACGCCGCTGGGCCGCCTCGGCACGCCCGAGGAAGTGGCCGATGCCTGCCTGTTCTTCGCGTCGGACCAGGCCCGGTTTGTCACGGGCCAGGTGCTGGACGTGGCGGGGGGCTGGTTGATGACGTAAGACTAGTAAGCGCCACGCTGTGCGGCACGGTCATGGCGCCCGCCCGAACGCAAGGACGGCGTTATTGCCGCCCATGCCGAAGGAGTTACTGATCGCCAGGCGCAGCTCAGGCAATCGGCGGGCCGGGCCGGGCACGTAGTCGAGATCGCATTCCGGATCGCCGCCTTCGAAGAACAAGGTGGGCGGGACGACGCCGCGCTGCACCGACAGCGCCGTGACAGCGGCTTCGATGGCGCCGGCCGCCCCGATAGCGTGCCCGATGGCGCCCTTGATGCTGCTGATGGGCAGATGGCAAGCATGTTCGCCGAATACCTGCTTGATGGCGGCGGTTTCGATACGGTCACCCACCAGCGTGCCGGTGGCATGGGCGTTGATATAACCGATGTCGCTTGCGGCCAAGCCGCCGTCGGCAAGACAGCGCAGCATCGCCAGCGCCTGACCGCGGGCGTCGGGGTGCACCGGATGGGTCCCGTCGTTGCTAACGCCATAACCACGAAGTTCGGCGATCACGGTGGCATTGCGTGCCCGAGCGTGTTCGGCGGACTCCAACACCAGCATTGCAGCCCCCTCGCCCAAGGCGAATCCGCTGCGTTTGTGACTGAACGGCCGGCAATAACCACCGCGCGCGTCCGCGGGCTCGGCGCACAGGACGTACAACTGCTTCCACGCCGCCATGAGCGCGGGAGTGAACATCGATTCCGTCCCTCCCGCGATGGCGATATCCAGATATCCATCGCGCACGCGGCGGAAGGCTTCTCCGATGGCGACGGCGCCGGCTGAACACGCAGTGGCGTAGGTTTGTGCCTCGGCGACCGACTCCAGCTTCTGCGCAATCAGCGCCGCCGGGGCATGGGGCATGACGGCGGGCACCACCAGCACCGGGCGACGGGGCCGGATGCCATGGTAGGCCTCGACCGCCTCGCACAGTGTCGACACGCCGCCAATGCCCGTCCCCACGAAAACGCCACACTCGGACAGGCGGGAAGCGTCCAGGGCCGCTTCCGCGACGGCCTGGTCGGTGGCGTACTGAGCCAGCAGCGTCACGCGGTCCATCATGCGGGCCTGGCTGGGCGGCGCGGCCCCGGAAACGTCCTCGCGCACATAACCGACACTCTTTTCGATGCCAGGATCGGGATGCCTGCCAATGCCGCACTTGCCGGCAATGAGCGCCTCGAAAGTTTCCCCAGCCGAGCCGCCCAGAGGCGAAGCCATGCCGATAGCGGTGATCAATACACGTCGGCGCATCATTCGGCGGCCTCCGTACGCTCGGGTGGCTTCCCATTCTTGGCGGCGCCACGCCGAGCGGCCAAGACGGCGCGCGGGTCGGTGGCGTCGGCCTGCAGCGTGGCGCGACGCGCCGCCACTTCGTGCATATAGGCCATCAAGCCGCTCAAGTTCTTGGGAAACACGCTGGTGATTTCCTGCGCACCGAGGTTGTGGTCGGTAGGCAGCATTTCGTCTGTGGTCAGTCCGAACTCGGTTTCGATTTCCAGCAGGATCTCGAGCACGGCCATGGAATCGAACTGCGCCACGACGGCCCCGAACTCCTGGTCCTCGAGCAAGGGGGCTGACTCGCAGCGGCATGTCGCGGCGATGATGGAGGCCAGCTTTTCTCTCAGCAGCGCGGGCTCCGGCAGAGATACGGGTGGCAGCGGCGGAAGCAGGGTCGATATGCTTGACATGTCAGTTATAGGTGAAAGTCAGGACGGCGCCGGCACGCACCTTACCGGCGGTCACGGTCGGCTCGACCTGGAGATAGCTGGCGCCGACGCGGAACAACCAGCGGCTGGAAGGCAGTCCTTCGAGCGAGGCGCCCATGCCGTTTTCCACTTCCCCGAAGCGCGCGTGGCGATACTGGCCGGTTACCGGGTCTGCCAGCCAAACCTGGATGCCGACGCCGCGCGCACTCTGCGAACCCGTTTCCAGGTTGCTCAGCGTGGCCGGATAACCGGTGACGGGGTTGGTCGGCGTGATTTTGATGCTGGGCGACACATCGCTCGGCGAGCTGCAGGCGAGCTCCAGGTTGGCGGTCGTAATACCCATGCCTTCGCCGCGTTGCAGCATGTGTACCGGAAGCCCCGGAAGCTGGACAGTCAAGGCGGCGCTATTGCTGACGCTGCAGGTGGGCGGCGTAATCCGGATGCTTTCCGCCAGGAATACGCGGTACAGCGGTGCAGTGGAAATGGCCCCGCCGCCCGTCAGCGAAGCCCGCCCGAAGATCGAGCCAGCGCTGATTGTTCCGGGAACGATAGCATCGCCAGTCGCGATGAAATCGATGCGCGTCCGGAGATTAGTGCCCAGCTGATGAGCCCCATTGAACGGGAACACCATTACGCCAGCCTTGTACGGGTTGGCGTACTCCACCGGCGCGGGCCGGCTGTCCGTATCGCTGATGTAGTAATAGACGCGGTAGCCGATGCCGGGTACGCCGGTCGCATACAGATTATTGCCCATCAGCGCGCCGTTGCCGTCGAATCGTTCGATCGTTCCAGCCGGGCAACCATATACCGGCGCCGCTTGTCCCTGAGACCGGGTGTCACCAAGAAACGGAAGCGGCGTCTCCTGCGTGGAAAACAACAGCTCGCCGGCCGTTACGCGCGGCGGCAAGGCAATGGTCGTTTGCTGCGGCCGGACGGCCACCTGAAAGAGCGTACTGTTGTATCGGTCGTAAGCCTGCCCGCTGGGTGCCGTGCCGCCGGGATTCTGCTGGCACGCCGCCTGGGCCGACGAACTCCAGGCAAAACCTGCGAGCAGCGCGCATATGTGCCAGGCATACCGCCAGCCCTGGCGAAACCGGCTCGGCAGGCCGTAGCCGCGCCTCGTCATGATCCGACGCATCTCACCTCCTTGCCGGTCCGGCCGGCCGCGTCGCCGAGTGTCGACGCATCGATCTCGAAACTACACTGCTCCGCGCCGGATGCCCCCCATCTCACGGAAAAGCGCCGGGTTCCTTCCAGGCCGGTCAGCCAGACCCTGCCCACCGGACCGACGATGCCGCGCTGCTCGCCGTCGTCCGCATAGACGATGGCGCCGAACGGCAATTCCATACCGGCAGCGTCCCGCAGCACGATCAGCACCGTGCGGCCGATTTCGGTATCGAACCTGGCCACGACGATGGCGCCGCGGGTCGGCACGACGGTCTGTACGGTCTGTTTCAGGTACGCATCGTCGGTCTGGTAGTCGGATGCCAGCGAAATGCGGTTTTCCCGGTACGGATTGGCGTAGGGGATGAGCGCGCGCCCCTCGGCGTTGGTGCGCACGCCGGGCCGCGCGTCGACCCCCACCCCGGCAGCGCCGGGCGCCTCGACGATGATGGCGGTTTCGCCCAGCGACTGGCCGAGCAGCACGCCTTTACCATCCAGCAGTATGGCGCCGCTGAAATCGGCGTATGTGTTGGAAGTGTCGCGCGAATAGGCATGGCTGAGGTTGGCCGTCCCCACCGGCGACGCGTATCCGATCGCCCCGTATCCCGTGGCGCCGCTATGGCCGTTGTCCCCGCGGCCCGAACCGGCCTGCAAGGCATAGGTCAGGGAGTAGTCGTCGAGCATGGCTCCGTTGAGGCTGACGCCATGGCTGATTCCGTCGCTACGGGTCCGGTTCATCGTATAGCTGGCGCTGTGGCTGCCGCCGAGCGGGATATTGAGGCTCAACATCACAGTAGACTCACGCGACTGCCAGGGGCTGCGGCTGATCGCATAGTTCAGCGAATAGCCTACCCGGCCAATCGAGCTCGAATAGCCCAGCTGCGCGTACGTTGCGTTGCCCGAGGGGTTTCGATAGGCAATGCCGTAATAGCTGAGGGAGATTGATCCGTAGCGGTCCAGCCGCTGCGACACTGACAGCTGGTATTCGTGCTCCCGATCGAAGCCGTGGTGCTCCCGCTTGCCGGCACGTTCGCGGATCGCGTCGTCCAGGCTGCGATAGCCGCCCGAGTGGTAGCGGTAGCTGGCCAGGGTGAAGTCCGTGCCGGTACCGGGGAAGAACTTCGAATACTGCACGCGCGCGGCGCTGCCAGTCAGGGTATTGCCAGCCAGGCTACGGGAACGGGAGCTCGTGACATCGACCGACAACGCGCCCAGCGCGCGCAGGTTCGCGGCCACTCCCAGGGCGCCCGCATGGTAGCCGCCCTGGGCGCTGGTCCAGCCGCCATAGCCCGTCAAGCCATAGGGCAACCCATACGCCAGCGTCACCTGGCCCATCAGCGGACGGTTGGTATCGTAGTTGTGGCGGTGCTCTCCCACCATGGCGCTGTAGTTCCAGATACCTTCCCGCAACATCGCGGGCAACGCCGAAAACGGCTGGAAGTAGCGGGTGGTCCGGCCGCCCAGTTCTTCTATCTCGACCTCGAGGTCGCCGCCGCCCGGCGTTGAATACAGATCGTCTATCTCGAACGGTCCTGCAGGCACGAAGGTCGTGTAAATGGCATGGCTTTGCTGGCGTACGGTCACCTTGGCGTTGCCCGCCGCTACGCCACGGACCACCGGCGCGTAGCCGCGCTGGCTGTCGGGGAGCATGCCGTCGTCGGACTGGATCTGCGCCCCTCGGAAGCGGACCGACGTGAAGACATTCCCTGGCGTCGTGCTGTCCCCCATGCGCAACCGCCCGCGCCATGCGGCAATGTCGCGCTCCATGTACAGGTCGGTCCAGTCCCAGCCTGTATCGTAGCCATTGTCGTAATAGGTTCCATTGCCCCGCAGCCGCCAGGCGCCAAGGTTCAGCCCGTTCCGGAAGCTGGCGTAGTACGTGTCGTTGGTATGCCTTCCCTGCATGCTGGAAAAGCTGGACCGGTTGTACGACAGCCGATAGGATGACCATAGCGCGGTCGTTCCCGGATCCCACAAGTGGGCCGGCACCACGCCTCGCGCCTTGCGATCCAGGGCGGCTTGAGGAATGGACAGGTTCATTACATTCTTGTCCTGGTCGTAGGTCACCCTGGCGGCAGGAATATGGCCAAGAGTGCGCGCGCAGTCGGCGTCTTGGAGTTGTTCCAGGCCCGGGAAAGCCTGTACCTTTACGCCCAGTTCGCGCAACGCCGATACGGACAGGCATGGCTGCGCATCTTCGTGTGCAGATCCCTCGACGAATTCGATCTCGCGCATGCCTAACGTCTGGCCATTGAGTTGCAGGACGACCGACCGCACGCCAGGCAGCACCCGGTTGGAAAAGGCAAAGACGGATAAATCCGCTCCCTGCTGATTGCGGTTGCGATGCAGGAAGGTTTCGTCGAATACCATGGCTTCTGCCTGCGATTGCGCATTGCTCATGGCGGGTAGCGCCAGGCAGAGCGCAGCAGCGATGCCTGCCCCCGCAGGCCCGCCCAGGAGACGAACCGGGGTCATCGTGCATGCGCCCCAGCGGTGTCGTCGGAGGCACCCTGCGGTGGCACAGCCACCCGCGGCCAGACCTCGAGCACGCCGTAATCATTGACGACACTCGGCGTCAGGCTGAAGGTCTGTGCCGCCGGACACTTGCCCAGCGGGATGCGGGTGATATCAAGCGGCCTGGCAATGACCGTGCGACCGAATCCCGGCGCCTCCCCGGGGATGTCGATGCGAGCGAAATTGACCGTGTAGGCAGATGTATTGTCGATCGACAACGTGCAAGCCTGCCCGTTGCGACTCCAGGCCCATTTGAGTTGACCTTCGCCGCGTGGCATTTTTTGAATGGCGGCGGGGCGATATAACAATTTGATCCGGGTGCGAGTGGTCAAGACCAGGTTGTTCGGCCCGGCCTCTTTTTTCTGAGGAATTTCAAGGACATTGATCCAGTAATAGGATTCGCGGTCACCCGGCAGGCCTTTTTCCGCCACGCGGGTGATGTCCAGCCTGCGCTCCACCCCGCCATCGAAACGGCTCAGCGGTGGAGTGATGAAGAATGGCGTATCCATTTCCTCGGCTTCGCCGTCGATCCAGGCCTGGACAACATAGGAATCGTTCGACAGGTTCTTGGCGAAAACGGAGGCATGCCGCTCACCCTCATTCATGATTACGCGGGTGCTCGAAAGCTGAATGGCAGCTTGCGCGGCACCGCCTGCCATTCCGGTGATCGCGGCGGAGGCCAGCAGTAGATGTCCGATGAGATTTTTCATGGTGGCAATCACACGGTCGGCACCATGGCCTGCCGATATGCCGTTGTGAATAAACAGGAAGGGGGGGCCGGACAGACTCGCCCGGCCCTTGGGGTAACGCCAGTGGTACTACGAGTACGTCACCTCGAACACCGCCCGGGCGTTGGCGGGACCAGCAGTGACGGTGCTGTTGACCGCTTCGTAATACGCCTTGAACCGCAGAACGTTCGTGCCATCGACGAGGTTGTACGGGCTCGTCGCCGTACCGATGGTGATCGGCCCGGCGCTGTCGGCCAGACTCACGGCTACGCCCTGGGCACCAGCGCCGTTCTCCAGGCTCAGCAGACGACCGTCGACGATGCTGCCGGCGCCCGGCCGGAAGGTGAATGCCGCGGCGCTGGAAACCGTCGTGTCGCAACCGAGCAGGCTGATCTCGAACTCGGTCTCGGGCCCCTTGGAGCCCACGCCGGTAAAGACGTTGTTCGAGATGCTGCCCATCGGCACGACCATGTTGGCGCCGAGTTGGCCACCGCCGATGGAGCAAGCCGACGTGGTGATCTCGCCGACGAAGGAGATATTGCCGCTATCGGCGACAGCCGCCCCTGCCATCGTGCCGAGACATCCGGCGACCAGGATACTGAGGACCTTCTTTTTCATGGTTTAGAACCCAAGTAGAACGTTGTAGAAGAAATGCGCGACCGCTGGTGACCGAAGAACGAGCTACCCGGCTTGCCGGACAACCGGCGAACCGCGGATAGCGACAGAAAGACTCCGGAGCCGAGCAGCCAGTTGCTTGGCCAGAAAACACAGCACCGTATCAACCAGCCCCGCAAGTGGCGATGGTGGCTGACGCCTTTCCGGTATTTCAGGTCTGCCGCCATCCAGCGAACCGCGCGGGCTAGACCCCGTGCCAGCAACGGATACCTGAGCATCAGCCGGGAACATGGGTTCGCCCACAGGCGGTAGCCCAGGTAGGTAATCGGCGTAAAGGCTTGCGCGCAATGACTCGCGTCGAGAACCCAGTCTTCGAACGAAATCAGGTTCTGACGACGCAACTCGTTGCACACGATCTTCTGGTCGTAACCGACCCACACCCCCAGTTTTCCCATCAATTAGCTCAGTGAGTTTGATCCGTACAAGACACGGCTTGCATGCCATCGACCGACGCCGGCAAATGAAAGCAAGTGACGGTAGTAAACAGCAGGGGTCACAGCCCAACAAGCCAAGACGACCTGCCTTTTGGACTTCCTCAACGACGTGGACCAATAGGAAATTTCCTACATCTCGATGAGAATCTTCCCGCTTCCTTGACACAATGGTCATGGGTAGTTTCGTTAGATGGCTTGCTTGCCCGGAGCAGAGCCCCGGTACGCGTATTAAATGTAGGCAAAGTGGCGTTGAGGGCCGGCAGGAGAATGCAAGGATGCTTCCGTCCTATTCTTTGACCGCGTTCTTTTCCATGGCATCTGCAATGCGTAATGTCTCGAACACAGCGACGCCGACGGCGACTCGAATCGCTGGGCCATGAAACGAACTATAGGTAGTGACCATCCTGTACTCCGCATCAATTTCGATCCAACAATCACCGCGTGGGCGCCGCAGGTGGGACCTCTCCTTCGCGGCCACCGCCGTTCTTTTCCCCACTATGCCGATGGCCGGGATGCCACCAGAGATACCGGCAATGGGAAGTCAGGCCTGGTGGCTGTCCCCGCCCTTCTCTATAGTGCTTCTAATCGTGCTGGCGGGCCTCGTATGCGTTCTGATCATGCTGTACGGCGCGCTGCGCCAGGAGCGGCGTTCGGTACAGACGCTGAAAGCCCTGATGAAGATGCAACTCGCCGTTCTGGATGCGATCCCTATGCCGGTCTATCTGCGCGATCGCCAGCTGAATCTCACCGTATGCAACAGCAAGTACCAGTCGGCATGCAGGAAAACACGTGGCGCCCTGAGGAACTCTCCGCTTGAAGCCATTTCCGGGGTCATGGGAACCAGCACTTCGGACATCGAATCCCTCCGCCGCGATTACCTGCAAGTCATGGAAACAGGCGAACCGCTCATCCAGGATCGCACGCTGACGGCCCAGGGAAAAAGAATGGCCTTGCGACACTGGATCGCGCCGCTGCGTGACGCGTCGGCCGGAGTGGCCGGCGTCGTCGGCGGATGGATCGACGTCACCGATCGCCATCGGGCGCTGGCCGATCTGGCCGATGCACGCGACCGAGCGGAAGCCGCCAACCGTGCCAAATCCACCTTTCTCGCATCGGTCAGCCACGATATCCGCACGCCCATGAATGCCATCATGGGCATGTTGGAACTGACCCTTCTGCAGACCGCCCTCCCCGCACATGCACGCCAGCAACTCGAAATGGCGCTACAGGCGGCTCGCTCATTGCTGTCGCTGATCGGCGATCTACTCGACCTATCCAAGATGGAGGCAGGCAAGTTCCAGCTGCAGCCATGCTCCGCATCTCTACGCGAGGTCGTGCACGAAGTCGCAGGCGTGTTCTCCCCCGTGGCGCACAGCAATGGGGTCGTACTGGAGGCCACGGTCGCGCCATCCGTTGCGCCGATGCATTTGGTTGATCCCTTGCGTCTCAAGCAGGTGCTCAACAACGTCGTTTCGAATGCCGTGCGCTTCACCAGGCAGGGCCATATCCGGCTCGAGGTGAAAGCCACGCCGGAGAAAAGGCGGCACCAGTGGGTCGAGTTCACGGTCAGCGATACAGGCATCGGCATCTCGCGCAAGACCCTGCCGGCCTTGTTCGAACCTTTCGTCCAGGAGCACCCCGAAATCGGCGATCACGGCGCAGGACTCGGACTCTCCATCTGCAAGCGCCTGGTCGACAAAATGGGAGGTGTCATACGCATTGAAAGCAAGTTGGGTCACGGCACGCGGGTCGTCACGCGCCTCCCCTTGCCAGTGGTTTCGAGTACTGCCCTGCAAGCGACCCAGGCATCGGCACCCACCGATCCAAACGTGGATGCCGCCCTGGATGACCTACCCATCCTGGTGGTGGACGACCAACCGTCCAATCGCCTGCTGATCCAGTTTCAGTTGCACAAGCTGGGACACAAGGTGGTATGCGCCGAGGATGGCTTACAGGCGCTGGCCGCCGCCGCGAAGCAACCATTCCAGTTGGTGATCTGCGATTGCGCCATGCCAGAAATGGATGGCTTTGCGTTCACCCAGGCGCTGCGCGCCCAGCCTGGCGCCAATGCCGCCATCCCGGTCCTTGCATACACGGCTGGCGCACAGGAAACTGACGTCAAGCGTGCGCTGGCAGCCGGCATGAATGCGGTGCTGATAAAGCCGGTCAGCATTGCCGATCTGCGCGAGGCGCTACATGCCCATTTGCCGCGGCCCGGATCCGATCAGCGCTAGGCGCGCCCCCAAGTCATTTCAGCGCCGCCAACACCGCCAGCACGCGCTCGACGGCTGGCACATAAATGGCATGTAGGGCCCGCAGGGTATCCGCCTGCTGCTGTTCTGCCAGGACCTCGATGCGTTGGCTAAGCCTAGCCAGCGAGGCCGTTCCCGCCATATGCGCGGTGCCCTTGATGCGATGGGCACGGGCGCGAACTTCTTGCCAATGCTGGGCGGCACAGGCTTGTTTGAAGCAAAGCAGGTCGGCCGATGTGGTGTCTATGAGGCTGGCTACGAGCTGCGCGATGATCGCGGTATCTCCCTCGACCAACCCGCTGATGTGCTGACCAATGGCCGGACATTCGCCGGGCAACGGCAGCAAATAGCCCGAATTGGCTAGCGCGGTGGCAATGACGCCTTCCGTAATGGGTTCGGGCAGGACTCTCCCGATGTACGCAGTGTTATCTGAAGCGCTGCCGACAACAAGTTGAATGGCATCGGATAACCCGGCGTCCCTCCATTGGGCCGCCGTGGGAGGCGGATCTCCCGGCGCTAGGCGGACAATAGCGACGGCATATGCCAGCGGATCTTTCGGCACGTCGTCGAAACCAACAGATTCGCACACGGCAAGGCTCAACCAGGAGAGCGCATCAGACAGCCCGCTGCCAGCCGCCCAGCCGGGGATGCGCGAAATAACCAGGGCATTGTGCATAAATGGATGAATATCGGCAGGGTATTTGACTCAGGCAACCGGCAAATAGAACCACGAGGATTCAGCGAGCGGCATCCTGTTTTCGGGCGAAATCAACCAGCTCCACCAACGACCTGACACCGAGCTTGTTCATGAGCCGCGTCTTGTAGGTACTGACAGTCTTGTTGCTGATGTAGAGTGCGTCGGCAATTTCTTTATTGGACATCCCACGCACGAGCATCTGCATGACGATCAATTCCTTGTTGGACAGCCCGTCAAGCGCGTAGGCCCCGGCGGGTCTGCCCGCGACGCGCTGCGATCTGTCTATGTCGGGGAAAATGGTGTAGCCCGCCATGACCGCTTCTACAGCACGAACGATTTCGGGCATCTCCTGAGCCTTGCTGATGTAACCCTGCCCTCCGGCGGCCTTGACGCGCGGGGCAAAGACAATCGGATCCTGCCCTGAAATTACCAGGATGCGAACATGGGGTTGCAGCGCCTTCATGCGCGGGATGGCCTCCAGACCGTTCATCCTCGGCAGGTCGATGTCCAGGACAATCAGGCCGGGGGCATGCTCACGCACTGCCTGAATGGCATCCTGGCCATTACCGGCTTCAAGGATGCCAGTCACACCGAGAATCTGAGACAAATGCTGCCTCAGCACCAACCGCAGGGAAGGGTGGTCGTCGACGATGAGTACGGTGGTCACGAAACTAGTTTATCCATTTTTCGATGCACTGCCGCAAGGTTTCGGCAGTGACGGGCTTGATCAGGTGGTCGTCGATATCGGCGTCGCGACAACGCTGCATCTCGTCGGCACCGAAATGGGCGGTCAGCATGATGATGGGCAAGCGACGCCCGCTATCGGTCTCCTGCGCACGTACACGACGGGCCAGCTCGCAGCCATCCATTCCGGCCATGCCAAGATCGGTGAACAACATAGCGTAGGACCGATTGGCCAACGCAACCAGGGCCTGGGCGCCGTCAGCAACGGCATCGCATTCGAACCCTGCCTTGATCACCAATTGCCGGAGGATGATTCGATAGGGCTCGTGATCGTCGACTATCAGGACCCGCGCCTGGATGGCGGCGGTTTGGCCCAGCGGCTCCGACAGCATGGCAGCGGCGATTTCCGGTGATCCAGCTGCCTTGTCGATCGGTATCGTGGCAACCCTCAGCGGTAGGCGTACTTCAAATGTGCTGCCCATTCCCAGAGTACTGCGGAACCGGATGGTCCCCCCCAGGAGCTCAGCCAATTGGCGGCAGACTGCCAAACCCAGCCCGCTGCCCCCGTACTGACGGGCAATCGACACGTCGGCCTGCGTGAACGGCTGGAACAACTGGCTTTGAACTGATTCGGGGATACCAATACCGGTATCGGTCACTGACAGGACAATCCATTGCGGATCGGCACTGAGAAGGGAATCGATCCGCACGGAAACGACGATGCTGCCTCGCGCCGTGAACTTGACCGCATTGCCGAGCAGATTGAGGGCAATCTGTTTTATGCGGACAGGGTCGCCGAGCAGCCAAGGTGTTATCCGACCATCGATATCGAGGGAAAGTTCGAGTTGTTTGCGGCGTACCTGGGCATCGAATACCCGCAGGACCTCTTCAAGTAGGACGGGCAATTCGAACGGAACGGATTCCGGCTTGGCGTTGCCCGCTTCCAGCCGTGAGAAATCAAGGATATCGCCAATGATTTCCATCAGCAGGCGGGCAGCATTGTCCGCCTGGTCAAATTGGTTGCGCTGGAATGGATCCAGCGCGGTGTCGCGCAAGAGATCCAGCGCGCCGATCAGCGTGGCCAGCGGGGTACGGATTTCGTGGCTCATGGCCGCGAGGAAACGGGCTTTGGCTGCGGCGCTGGCTTCGGCTGCGGATTTGGCCTGCGCCAGTGCCTGCGCCTGCTCATGTTCAGCGGTGGTATCGACCCAATAGCCTTTCCAGCTGACTGAACCATCGGCATTCTGTTCCGGCCGCCCCGTGCCCAGACGGATCCAACCGGATTCCTCATCGTGGCAAACGCGTACATCGATCAGGATGGGACTGGAGTCGGCGATGGATCGTTCGATAGCTTGGCTGATCGTGGGCCGGTCTTCGTCGAACACGCACTCATGCCAACGAGCGCCGTTGGCCATAATCTCCTCGGCGGGCAGGCCTATGAAAACTTCCGTGCGGCCGGTCACGTAGGGAAAATACTGGCGGCGCTCAGCATCCAGCCGCAAATGGAATAGCGCCACTGGCATCGCCTTAGTAATGCTGTCGATAGCATGCTGGATCTCGAAGGCGTGCCTCTGAAGCGCAGCATGCTCACGCCGCCGTTTCGAGCGATCGAGCAGCAGTGCCATCACGGTAACCAAGCCAATGGGCAGGAGCAGCGCGAGTATGACCGTCCAGGCGGCCTGGGTTGGGTTGGCCATCGTCAAGCCTCCCAAAGCGTCGTATGGGCGCGAATGAGAGTAGCGTACAACGATGGGCCAACTCAGCATATAGCGGGATGCTGCGCCAGTTCGTCGACGATGAAATCGACGAAGGCGCGCACCTTGGCCGCCACATGCCGGCGCGAGGGATATACCGCGTAGACGTAGGTTCCAACCATCGACCAGTCGTCGAGCACGGTACGCAGCCGGCCCTCGGCCAGGTCTTGCCGAACGTAGGTGAGAGGAATCAGGCTGACGCCAAAGCCGGCCCTTAGCGCATCGCGCACGGCGAGGCTGGAATTGACACGATAACGGCCCCTGATGGCGACCCGTACGCTTTGCCCGGCACGCTCGAACACCCACTCGTCGGCATGGCCGGACAGGCTGAAGCGAATGCAGTTATGCGCCTGCAGCTCTTCCGGACTAGCAGGCACGCCATGCTCTTCGAAATACGACGGAGCCCCACACAGCACGTGGGTCAATAACGTGAGCCGGCGCGCAACCAAGTTGGAATCTTCGAGGCGGTCGCTGCCGCGAATTGCCAAGTCAAAGCCTTCCCGGACAATGTCCACGCGACGATCGTCCAGATGCAGATCCAGGGATAAATCAGGATAAGCCCGCAAAAAGCGGGGAATGGCCTCGGACAGCCCAATGAGGGTCAGCGACATGGGTGCACTGACACGCAGCACGCCGCTGGGCCGGGACTGCATGGGCCCTAGTGAGCGGCCAGCCTCGTCGAGATCGTCGAGGATGCGGACGATCTGGTCGTAATACAGAGCGCCGGCCTCCGTAAGGCTCATGCGTCGGGTAGTGCGATTGAGGAGCCGCACCTGCAGATGGGCCTCGAGCTCGCCGACATTCTTGCTGACAGCAGCAGGCGACAGCCCCAGCTGCCGTGCAGCGTGGGCGAAGCTGGTTAGTTCGACTACCCGGCGAAAGACTCGCAGTGCAGTGAGATGATCCATAAATTATTCACCATTAGTGAATAGTGCATCAACTAAGTAGCTAATTATCAATTATAGGTAGCTCAATTAGTCTTGCACGACGGCGTCCAGAAAAAGGACTCAATCCTTTTTGTTGCATCGCCGGAAGCACTCTGCACATTGTTGCGAGTCCACCGGGATGCTATCCACTTCAAGGAGTACAAGACTGATGGAGAACCCCCTTATCACCGCCATCGAACAAAGGATGTCGGCCAATTTCTTTGATTCCACATATCAAATGCCGGTGCCCCTGATCGAGCGGCTTGTCGGGCTGGCCACGCGCGCCCCCTCCGCGTTCAACCTGCAAAACTGGCGCTTCATTGCCGTACGCTCAGCCGCGGCGAAAACGCGCCTGTGTGCGCTGGCCTGGGGTCAGCGAAAAGTGCACGACGCCGCCACCACCTTCATTGTCGTAGGAGCCTTGGCACGTCACGACGTGCTCAAAGAACGGCTGCAACCCTCCATCGATGCAGGACTGATGCCATGCCGAATGGCCCGTGCCTGGATACAGGCCGCCCGCGAGCTATATGAAGGCTCGCCCCAACAGCAGCGCGACGAAGCCGTGCGCAGTGCTACGTTGGGCGCGGCCACGCTGATGCTGGCGGCCCAGGCGCTGGATCTGGCATCGTGCCCGATGAGCGGCTTCGACTCCGCCGGCGTGGCGAACGAGTTCGGCCTTGCCGGCGACGAGTTGCCAATAATGTTAGTGGCGGTGGGTCGCCCTTCTACCGGCAACTGGCCACAAAAGCCACGCCGGCCGCTCGCCCAAGTGCTGCAAGTTGTCTGACAAGGAAAGACCATGAACCGCAGCACCGACGTGCTGGCCACCGCCCTCGCCCCCGCCATCTGGGGCAGCACCTACATCATCACCACCGGGCTGCTGCCGGCCGGCTATCCGTTGACGGTCGCCATGCTGCGCGCCCTGCCCGCCGGGCTGCTGCTGTTGCTGTGGGCGCGCCGGCTGCCGCAAGGAGTCTGGTGGCTGCGGGCGGCGCTGCTGGGAACGCTGAACTTCTCGATATTCTGGGCCATGCTGTTCGTCACCGCGTACCGCCTGCCGGGCGGCGTGGCGGCCACGCTGGGATCGATCCAGACACTCATCGTCATCGTGCTGGCCAGGGCGCTGCTGGGCACGCCGATACGCGCGCTGTCGGTCATCGCGGCCCTGGCCGGCATGGGCGGCGTGGCGCTGCTGGTGCTGACGCCCGAGGCCGCGCTCGATCCCGTCGGCATTGCCGCCGGCCTGGTGGGCGCAGTGGCGATGGCGCTAGGCACGGTGCTGAGCCGCCGCTGGCAGCCGCCGGTGCCGCCGCTGGCTTTCGCGGCCTGGCAACTGGTGGCCGGCGGCCTGGTGCTGGCGCCGTTCGCCTGGTGGCTGGAGCCGGCGCTGCCCAGCCTGACGCTGGCGCACCTGAGCGGCTTCGCATATCTGGCGGTGATCGGCGGCGCATTCACGTACGCGCTGTGGTTCCGCGGCCTGGCCCGGCTGGGGCCCACGGTGGTCGCTTCGCTCGGTTTCCTGAGTCCGCTGACCGCGGTAATGCTGGGCTGGGGCCTGCTCGGCGAGCGCCTGAACGGATGGCAGATCGCCGGCATGGCCATCGTGATCGGCAGCGTGTGGCTGGTGCAGCGGGTCCAGCAGGGCGTGGCCGACCGGCCCGCCACCGTTAACCTGAAGTTGAAAAAGCTTTGACTTGCGCGGCGCCCGGCGCGGCATCGCGCTGGGTACAGTGCCCGACAACAAGCCGGCGGCTGGCGCCGGCGGGAGTCAGGCACATGAAGACATACCGCATCGCGACCATCCCGGGCGACGGCATCGGCAAGGAAGTCATCCCCGCGGGCCGCCAGGCCATGCAGGCGCTGGCCGAGGCCGACGGCTCGTTCGCCTTCGCGTTCCAGGACTTCGACTGGGGCGGCGACTACTACCGCCGCCATGGCGTGATGATGCCCGCCGACGGGCTGGACCTGCTGCGCGGCCAGGACGCGATCTTGTTCGGCTCGGCGGGCGACCCGGACATTCCCGACCACGTCACGCTGTGGGGGCTGCGGCTGAAGATCTGCCAGGGCCTGGACCAGTACGCCAATGTGCGGCCGACGCGCATCCTGCCCGGCATCGATGCGCCGCTCAAGCGCTGCGGACCCGGCGACCTGGACTGGGTGATCGTGCGCGAGAACTCGGAAGGCGAGTATTCCGGCGTGGGCGGCCGCGTGCACCAGGGCCTGCCGATCGAGGCCGCCACCGACGTGTCGATGATGACGCGCGCCGGGGTCGAGCGCATCCTGCGCTTCGCGTTCCGGCTGGCGCAGTCGCGGCCGCGCAAGCAGCTGACCGTGGTGACGAAGTCGAACGCGCAGCGCCACGCCATGGTGATGTGGGACGAGATCGCGCTGGAAATCAGCCGTGAATTCCCCGATGTGGCGTGGGACAAGGAACTGGTCGACGCGGCCACGGCGCGCATGGTGAACCGGCCGGCCTCGCTGGACACCATCGTGGCCACCAACCTGCACGCCGACATCCTGAGCGACCTGGCCGCCGCGCTGGCCGGCAGCCTCGGCATCGCGCCCACCGGCAACATCGACCCGGAGCGCCGCTTTCCGTCGATGTTCGAGCCGATCCACGGGTCGGCGTTCGACATCATGGGCAAGGGGCTGGCCAACCCGATCGGCACCTTCTGGTCGGTCGTGATGCTGCTGGAGCATCTGGGCGAACGGTCGGCCGCCGCCCGCATGATGCAGGCCGTGGAGCGCGCTACCGCCGATCCCGCGCTGCATACCGGCGACCTGGGCGGCCGCGCCACCACGGCGCAGGTGACGGACGCGGTCTGCCGCTACCTTAATGAAGGTGTCTGACACCCGCCGCGATACCTCCCGCGGGGAGTCAGAAACCGTCCGACTGCACCAAGACTATTCGACAAGAAAAGAGGAGACATCATGGAGAAGAAGCAACCAAGCGGCATGCGCCGCCTGCTGGCTGGCGCGCTGTGCGCCGCGGGACTGGCCATGGCGGCCGGCGCGGCCGCGCAACCGTATCCGAACCGTCCCGTCAACCTGGTGGTGCCGTTTCCGGCCGGCGGGACTACCGACGTGCTGGCGCGCGCGCTGGGGCAGGAACTGGCCAAGAGCCTGGGGCAGCCGGTGGTGGTCGAGAACAAGCCCGGGGCCGGCGCCACGCTAGGCGCGGACTACGTGGCCAAGGCGCCCGCGGACGGCTACGTGCTGCTGATGGGCGCGGTGCACCACACCATCGCCACCAGCGTGTACCGCGGCCTGCAATATGACTTCCAGAAGGATTTCACGCCCGTGACCACCGTGGCGCTGGTGCCCAATATCCTGGTGGTGAACCCGCGGGTGCCGGCGCAGAACGTGCAGGAACTGCTGGCGCTGGCGCGCCAGGAGCCGGGCAAGCTGACCTTCGGCTCGAACGGCATGGGCACCGGCCAGCACCTGATCGGCGCGCAGTTCCAGGACATGGGCGGCGTCAAGCTGCTGCACGTGCCGTACAAGGGCAGCGGACCGCTGACCACCGACCTGCTGGGCGGGCAGATCGACATGTCGTTCGACACCATCACGCCGGTGCTGGCGCACGTGAAATCCGGCAAGCTGCGCGCCCTGGCGGTGACCACCGATCAACGTTCGGCGGCGCTGCCCGAGGTGCCCACGCTGCAGGAGGCCGGCCTGCAGGGCTTCAACATGGGCACCTGGTTCGGCGTGCTGGCGCCCGCCGCCACGCCGCCGGACGTGGTGGCGCGCCTGAACGCGGAAATGGTGAAGATCATCAAGTCGCCCGGGTTCGGCCAGCGCATGGCGGAGATCGGCGCCGTGCCGATCGGCGACAGCAGCGCGCACATGGCGCAGCAGATCAAGGAAGACACGGAACGCTATGCCCGGCTGGTCAAGCAGGCCAACGTGGCAATCAACTGAACGGCCCCGCGCCGGCGGCTACCAGGCGGCGGCCTCGCCGCCCTGCCGCCGGTCGCGGAAATAGTCGACCAGGAAATCAATGAAGACGCGCACCTTGGCCGACAGATGATTGCGCTCGGGAAACACGGCGTGGATATCGGCGGGCGGCAAGGCGTAGTCTTCGAGCAGCAGTTCCAGCCGGCCGGAGCGCAGGTAGCGCGCCAGGTCCCATTCGGCGCGCTGCAGGATGCCCAGCCCGGCCAGCCCCCAGGTCAGCGTGACCTCGCCGTCGTTGCTGCTGAGATGGCCGCGCACCTTGATGGTCTCGCTGTGGCCGTCCTTCATGAAGCGCCATAGCCCGTAGGTGTCCTCGTTCTGCCGCAGCACGATGCACTGGTGCCGCGCCAGGTCCTGCGGAGTCTGCGGGCGGCCATGGGCCTTCAGGTAGTCCGGCGACGCGCACACCAGGCGGCGGTTCGGCGCGATCTGCCGCGCGATCAGGCGCGAGCCCGGAATGTCGCCGAAGCGGATAGCCACGTCGAACGCGTCCTGTACGACGTCGACCGGCGCGTCGGTGAGTTCCAGTTGCACGCCGACATCGGGATAGCGGCGCGAGAACAGGGCCACCGCGGGGGCGATATAGGTACGGCCGAAACCCAGCGGCGCGTTGACCTTGAGCAGCCCGCGCGGCTGCGCCTGGCGGCTGGCGATGAGCTGGTCCAGGTGCTCGATGTCGCTGAGTATGCGGCGGGCATTGTCCAGGTACAGCTCGCCCTCGGCGGTCAGGCTGATGCGCCGCGTATTGCGATTGAGCAGGCGCACGCCCAGGCGGTCCTCGATCTGCGCCAGGCGCTTGCTGACCGCCGCGGTGGTCACGCCCATCTCGCGCGCGGCCGCCGAAAAACTGCCGGCGCGCACCAGCTCGACCAGCAACTGCAATTCTTGGGACTGGCCCATGGCATTCGGCATTGTGCGGGGATGGCGGCCATAGTAGCGCAGCGGCCCGCGCGTAACCGGAGTTTGCATCCGCGCGCGGATTATTTAGAATGAGAGTGGTTTTCATTTCTATTACGATATTGCGCCATGTCGACCTCCCTGCCCGCGCCGCATGACGCCGTCCACGGCCTTTACCGTGATCATCATGGCTGGCTGGACGGCTGGCTGCGGCACAAGCTGGGCAATGCCTGCGATGCCGCCGACTTGATGCACGACACCTTTGTGCGGGTGCTGCGCCATCGCGCCGAGTTGGCCACGGTGCGCGAACCGCGCGCCTACCTGACCACCATCGCCAAGCGCCTGCTGTCGAACCACTACCGGCGCCGCTCGCTGGAACGCGCCTACCTGGAGGCGCTGGCCGCCCTGCCCGAGCCGCAGGCGCCCTCCCCGGAGCAGCGGCTGCTGATCCTGGAAACCCTGCACCAGATCGACGCCTTGCTGCACGCCTTGTCACCTCGCGTGCGCCAGGCCTTCCTGCTGGCGCAGCTGGAGCGGCTGGCGTACGACGAGATCGCCCGGCGCCTGGGCGTTTCGGTGCGCACCGTGCAGCGCTACATCGTGCAAGGCTACGAGCAGTGCATCCTGGCGACGCCGTAGAGGCCGGCGGCGAGCCGCCGCTGAACCGCGAAGCCGCGCGCGCGGCCGCGCGCTGGCTGATGCGGCTGCAATCGGGCCAGGCAAGCGCGGCCGATGTGCGCGCCTGCGACTGCTGGCGCGCCCGCAGCGCCGAGAACGAGCGGGCCTGGCAGCGCGCGCAGGCGATCAGCCGCGCGCTGGGGCTGATTCCGCCGGCCTTGGGCATGGCGACGCTGGGCCGGCCCGCCGCCAAGGGGCGGCGCGCCACGCTGAAGACACTGGTGGCCTTGATGATGGCGCCGGCGGCCTGGGGCGCGTGGCAAGCGGCGCCGGCGTCGTGGCGCGCCGATCATCGCAGCGCGGCCGGACAAAGACGCGACTTGCGGCTGGCCGACGGCTCGCGGCTGGTGTTGAACACGGCCACCGCGGTGGATGTGGATTTCAGCGCGACCGCCCATGCCGTGTGGCTGCGCGAAGGCGAGATCTACGTCGAAGCCGCCGGGCCGGACCTGCCGCTGCAGGTGCTCACCCGCCTCGGCGGGGTGTCCGCGCATGCCGCCCGCTTCGCGTTGCGGCTGCAGGCGCACCGCTGCCAGGTGGAAGTGACGACGGGCCAGGTGGAACTGCGGCCGGCGCGGGCCGACGCGCGTCCCGTATCGCTGCGCGCCGGCCAGCAGGCGGAATTCGACGCCAGCACGGTCTATCCATGGCGCAGCGCCGATCCGCGCGGCCCCGCCTGGCTGCGCGGCCTGCTGCACGCCGACGCCATGCGGCTGGACGCCTTCGCCGCCGAGCTGGACCGCTACCGCCCGGGCGTGGTGCGCTGCGACCCGGCAGTGGCGGCGCTACGCATCTCGGGCACATTCCAGCTGGCCAACACCGATGGCGTACTGCAGGCGCTGCCGGCGCTGCTGCCGGTGCGGGTGCGCTATGTGACGCCATATTGGGTCACGCTGGGTCCCGCGGACGAGGCATGAGCCGATGCGGACGGCCGTCAAGAAAATAAACAGAAAATCCGCGCCGGCGTGTCCGGTCCGGCCGCGATGCGGGTCATGGAGAGTAGAGGCAACCCCCTGCCGGTTGCCGTTGAACCTGCTCTCCAAGGTACCTCATGGCTTCTACGCATGCTTCTTTGTTCTTCACGATGCCGCCGCGTCCGCGCCGCACCGCGCTGGCGGGCGCGCTGCTCGCCCTGGGCCTGGCCGGCGGCCCGGGAACGGCGACCGGCCAGGTCCGGGCGCAGCCGGCGGCGGATGCGCCGCTGCGCGGCTACCAGGTGCCGGCCGGCGACCTGGGCCAGGCCCTGGCGCGCTTTGCCGACCAGGCGGGAGTCACCGTGCTGTTCCAGCCTGAAGCGGTACGCGGACGCCGCAGCGCCGGCCTGCAAGGCGCGTATGCCGTGGACGAGGCATTGCGGCGCCTGCTGGACGGCAGCGGCCTGGTGGCCCGCGAGCGCGGCGTCAATGCATTCGTGCTGCTGCCGCAGGACGCCGCCGTCACCCAGCTTGCGCCGGTCACCGTCCAGGCCGACGCCCCGGACATCGAGCCCGCCTGGGCGCGCACGACCACGCGACAGGATCTGGACGCGATGCATGTGCGCGACTGGAGCGACCTGGGCAAGCGCCTGGATGCCGGCGTGGGGTTCAATCGGCAGAACAACAGCATCAATATCCGCGGGTTGGACGGCGACCGCGTCGCCACGCGCATCGACGGCATCCGGCTGCCGTGGCTGGACGACGGCGCGCGCGGCGTGAAGGGCGGCTTGAACGCGGTGGACTTCAATGCCTTGTCACGCCTGGATATCGTGCGGGGCGCCGACTCCGCTTCGGTCGGGTCGGGCGCGCTGGGCGGGGCGGCCGAACTGCGCACCCTGGACCCGGACGACCTGCTGCGCGACGGGCGCGACTTCGGCGCGCTGCTCAAGGGCGACTATGATTCCGCCGACACCAGCCGCGCCGCCAATGCCGCCCTGGCCGGACGCTTGCCGTCCGGCACCGCCTGGCTGCTGCAGGCCGGCGTGCGCAAGGGCCACGCCCTGGACAACCGGGCAAGCCACGGCGGCTACGGTCCGGAGCGCGACCGCCCCGACCCGGAACACTACACCCAGCGCAACGTGCTGCTGAAGCTGCAGCAGCGCTTCGACGGCGGACACCGCCTGGGGCTGACCGGCGAGTACTTCGACTTCGATTCCGACAGCGACAGCAAGTACGAGCAAGGCCCGGACACCAGCTACCTGACGGGAGAGAACACGGCCAGCGAGAAGATCCGCCGCGAGCGGGTGTCGCTGGACTACGAGTACCGCGCGCCGCACGCCGGCGCGCCGATCGACAGCGCCCGCGCGGTGCTGTACTGGCAGCGCCTGCGCCTGGACAAGGGGCTCGATGGCGTGCGCCGGGTGGACTCGCGCGCTTTCATCATCCCGGGCGACCCGATGCGCTACGGCTACCCCAACGGTCCCTATGGCCGCGACAACTCCATCCAGGAGACGCTGTTCGGCGTGAACGGCGAAGCCACCCGGCGCATCGACGGGACGGTGTCGCAGTTGTGGACGCTGGGCGCGGAATGGGTGGGCAACCGCACGGAACAGTATTCGGACGGCTATGACAACTGCCCCGAGCTGCCGCCCGGCTTGCCGGCGCGGTTCGGGCCGCGCGCTTGCGACATGCTGCACAGCAACCAGGCCGACATGCCGCGCGTCAAGGGCAGCCAGTGGGCCGTGTGGGCCCAGAACGAGATCGGCTTTGCCGACGGGCGCTACACGCTGACGCCCGCGCTGCGCTACGACCACTACGAGCAGAAGCCGCAGTCCACCGACAGCTACGGCAGCAATCCCAACGCCGACGGGCTGCCGCCGTCATCGAGCGGCGGGCGCTTCTCGCCGCGCCTGGTGGGCACCTGGAAAGCGCGCGAGCAGGTGACCCTGTACGCGCAGTACGCCTACGGCTACAAGGCGCCAACCGCCACCGAGCTGTACACCAACTACGGCGGCCCCGGCACCTACCTGCGGGTGGGCAATCCGGACCTGAAGCCGGAAACGAGCCGCGGCTGGGAGCTGGGGGCGCGCCTCGGCGACGAGCAGCTGGGCGGCGCGCTGTCGCTGTTCGACACGCGCTACCAGGACTTCATCGACAAGCAGGTGCCGTTGACGGCCGGCTCGCCGCAGTGGCAGGACAGCTGGACCGGCCAGTACCCGCTGGGCGTCACCGGCGCGGTCAACCGCGCGCGCGTGCGCATCTACGGCGCGGAGGCCTCGGCTCACTGGCGCTTCGCGCCGGGCTGGCGCGCCTGGGGCTCGCTTGCATGGACGGTGGGCAGGGACCAGGACACCGGCCAATACCTGAACTCGGTGCCGCCGCTCAAGGCCATCCTGGGCCTGGGCTACGAGCGCGAACAGTGGGGCGTGGATGCCCTGCTGACCGCGGCGGCGCGCCGCAACAAGGTCGAATATCCGGACGCCGCGCCGGAAGCGCCCCACCCGGATTTCCGCGTCCCCGGCTACGGCGTGATGGACCTGATGGCGTACTGGAAACCCGCCGCCGTGCGAGGGCTGCAAGTGCGCGCCGGCATCTTCAACCTGTTCGACAAGAAATACTGGGAGGCCATCAACGTGCCCACCGCCGGCGCAGTGGCGCTGCCGCGTCCGGTAGACTGGTACACCGAACCTGGCCGCAGCGTGCGCATTTCATTAACCTATCAATACTGACCCACGGGCCGGCACGCCGCGGCCCGGTGTCAGCACCGTCCGCCGCGCCCGGACACAGGAGAGCAACCTCATGAGCAATGCAAGCTACGACGAACTGGCCGCGCAACTGCGGGCGCGCAACGATGCCCTGGCCGCCGCCCAGCCCGGCCAGCGGGCCCGCAACCTGGCCCAGGCGCTGGGCGTATCCGAGGCGCAATGGGTGGCCGCGCAATGCGGCGGGCTGCGCGCCACGGCGCTGACGGGCGCGCCATCGCCGCAGCACGTCTTCCGCGAACTGGGCACGCTCGGCGAAGTCATGGCGCTGACCCGCAACGACTGGTGTGTGCACGAGCGCCACGGCCGTTATGAATCGATCCAGGCCGAAGGCCCGGTGGGCCTGGTGCTGGGTCCCGACATCGATCTGCGCGTGTTCTTCAGCGGCTGGGACACGGCCTGGGCGGTCGAGCAGGACGGCCGCCACAGCCTGCAGTTCTTCGACCGCGCCGGCGTGGCGGTGCACAAGGTGTACCGCACCGATGCGACCGACGCGGCCGCTTACGACGCGCTGGTGGCGCGCTACGCGGGCGCGCCCGCCTGGCCCGAGACGCGCCCCTACCCGCCCGGCGACGAAGCCGGCACGGTGGCCGACCCGCAAGCCCTGCGCGACGCCTGGCTGGCAATGCAGGACACGCACGAGTTCTTTCCCATGCTGCGCAAGTTCAAGGTGTCGCGGCTGGCGGCGCTGGAAGCCGCCGGCATCGACCTGGCGCAGCGCGTCGAGGCCGATGCGGCCGAGCGCATGCTGCAGGCGGCCGCGGACTCGGAACTGTCCATCATGTGCTTCGTGGGCAACCGCGGCATGATCCAGATCCACACCGGGCCGGTCATGAACCTGCGCCGCACCGGGCCATGGTTCAATGTGCTGGATCCGAAATTCAACCTGCACCTGAATACCCAGGCCATCGTGTCGGCGTGGGTAGTCAGCAAGCCGACCAGCGATGGCTGGGTCACCTCGCTGGAACTGTACGCCGCCAGCGGCGACCTGATCGCGCAATTCTTCGGCGAGCGCAAGCCCGGCAAGCCCGAGCTGGCCGACTGGCGCCGCCTGCTGGCCAGCCTGTGCGCGCAGCCGCTGGCCGCATGACGAGGCAAAGGAGCACCATGGCGGCACGATTCCTGCAAGGACTGCTGGCCCTGCTGGCGGCCGCGTGCGCGGCCTGGCCGGCGCAGGCGGAGCCCGCCGCGCGCGTGGTGGCGCTGGGCGGCACGGTCACCGAGATCGTCTACGCGCTCGACCAGGGGCACCGCCTGGCCGGCGCCGACCTGTCCAGCCTGTACCCGGAAGCGGCCACCCGGCTGCCGCGCGTGGGTTATTACCGGGCGGTGCCGGTCGAGGGCGTGCTGGCCCTGCGTCCCGACCTGGTGCTGGCTTCGGACCAGGCCGGCCCGCCCGCCGCGCTCGCGCGCCTGCGCGAAGTGGGTGTGCGGGTAGAGATGGTGTCCGACCAGCCTTCGGTGCAATCGCTCGACGAGCGCATCCGCCAGGTCGCGCGCGCGCTGGACGTGCCGGAACGCGGCGAAAAACTGGCTGCGTCGGTGGCCAGCGCCCTGGCCGAGGCGCGCGCCCTGCCGGCCTCGCAGGCGCGCGCGGTGCTGATCATGAACCGCACCGGCACACCGCTGGGCGCCGGCAGCGACACGGCCGCATCGCTGGTGCTGGAATTGTCCGGGCTGGTCAACGTGCTGGCGGGGCAGCAGGGCTACAAGCCCTTGTCGGCCGAAGCCCTGAGCGCCCTGGCGCCGCAAGTGATCGTGGTGCCGCGCATGTCGCTCGAAGCGGCGGGCGGCATGGAAAAACTGCGCGCCATGCCGGGCGTGGCCAACACGCCCGCGGCGGCCGACGGCTGCATCGTCGTCATGGACGACCTGCTGGCGCTGGGCACCGGGCCGCGGCTGCCGCAAGCCATCCGCACACTGAAGGAGACCGACTGTGTCGCTCGCCAGGGCCGCCGGCACCATGCGGCCCGCTAGGCAATCCGGGCCGGCCGTGCTGGCCGGGCTGGGCGTGGCGGCCCTGCTGGTGGCGCTGCTGGCGGCGCTGAGCGGCGCCGTGCAGATTCCCGTGGGCGATGCGCTGCGCGTACTGGCGGGCGCCGGCACGCGGCCGGACGATGCCCTGTGGCGCAATGTCCTGCTCGACATCCGCCTGCCGCGCGTGGCATTCGCCATGCTGGCCGGCGCGGCGCTGGCCATCGCCGGCGCGGCCATGCAGGCGCTGTTTCGCAATCCGCTCGCCGAGCCCGGCCTGGTCGGCATCTCGGCCGGCGGCGCGCTGGGCGCGGTAAGCGCCATCGTGATGACCGCCGGCGGTTTCGCCGTGACCGCGCCGGCCGCCTTCGCCGGCAGCCTGCTGGCCACCGCCGCCGCGTATTCGGTGGGCCGCCGCGTGCCCGGCGTAGCCGGCCTGCTGCTGGCGGGCATCGCCATCAATACCGTGGCCGGCAGCCTGATCGGCCTGTTGACCTACATGGCCACCGACGCGCAGCTGCGCGACCTGACCTTCTGGAGCATGGGCAGCCTGGCGGGCGCGAGCTGGCCGCTGCTGGCCTTCCTTGCTCCCTGGACCCTGCTGTGGTCGGGCTGGCTGATGCGCCAATGGCGCGCCATGAACGCGCTGCTGCTGGGCGAGCGCGAAGCGCAGCACCTCGGCTTCGCGCTGGTCACGGTGCGCTACAAGCTGGTGCTGGCCACGGCCCTGATCGTCGGCCCGCTGGTGGCGGCCACGGGCGGCATCGGCTTCGTCGGGCTGGTGGTGCCGCACCTGGTGCGCATGACCCTCGGCGCCGACCATCGCTGGCTGCTGCCGGCGTCGATGCTGGCGGGCGCGCTGGCGCTGACGCTGGCCGACTGGCTGGCCCGCATCGTGGTGATACCGGCCGAGCTGCCGATCGGGCTGGTCACCAGCCTGGTGGGCGGGCCGTTCTTTTTGTGGCTATTGGCGCGGGGGCGCAGATTCTGATGAGCGTGCGAGCCCATGACCTGACCCTGTCGCGCGGCGGCAGCCGCGTCCTGTCGAACGTGTCGCTCGAGATCGAGCCGGGACGCGTGCTCGGGCTGCTGGGCGCCAACGGCGCGGGCAAGTCCACCCTGCTGGCCGCGCTGGCCGGCGAGCTGCGCGCGGACAGCGGCGACATCTGGTTGAATGGCACGCCGCTGGCGGGCCTGCCGTTGCGGCGCCAGGCGCGCCACCGTGCCGTGCTGCCGCAAAAGCCCTCGCTGAGCTTCGACCTGGGCGTGCACGAGGTCGTCGCCATGGGCGCCTACCCCTTTCCCGAGCTGGACCCTGTGGAGGTCGACGAGCTGGTGGAGGCCGCCTTGACGCTGGCCGGCGTGCCGCACCTGGCGGCGCGCCGCTACCCGGAGCTGTCCGGCGGCGAGCAGCAACGCGTGCAGTTCGCGCGCGTACTGGCCCAGTGCCAGGCGCTGCGCGAACCCGACACGCCCCGCTACCTGCTGCTGGACGAGCCGATTTCCAGCCTGGACCCCAAGCACCAGATGGCGCTGCTGCGCACCACCGCGCAACTGGCCCACACGCAGGGCGTCGGCGTGCTGGTCATCGTGCACGACGTCAACCTGGCGGCGCGCTGGTGCGACCGCCTGGTGCTGCTGGGCGCGGGCGCCGTCGTAGCCGAAGGCACGCCGCAAGCGGTGCTGACGCCGGCCCACTTGCGCGCGGTGTACGACATCGAAGCCGACGTGCTGCCGCATCCCACCCTGCCGGGCCGGCTGCTGGTGCTGCCGCACTAGGCCATGGTCATTAGTTTTGCGCCGCGCCGGAAATGCGGACGATGTCCTTCCACTTTGCGGTCTCGGACTGCAGGAAACCGGCCAGCTGCTGCGTGGACATCTCCATCGGAACCAGGCCCATCGTATTGAGTTTGTCCCTGACTTCGGGCATTGCCATCAGCTTCGCCATTTCCGCGCGCAGCCTGGCGACGACCGCCTCGGGCGTTCCCGCCGGGGCCAGGAGCAGGATCCATCCCTGCAGGTCAAAGCCCTTCAGCCCCTGCTCCTGCAGCGTGGGGATATCCGGCAATGACGGAATCCGGGAAGCGGAAGTCACCCCCAGCGCCTTGACCTTGCCTGCTTGCAGCAGCGAATTGACGACGGGCACGTTGTCGGAAATGAAATCAATCTGCCCGCCGACCAAGTCGGCTGCGGTCTGCACCCCGCCGCGGTAGGGAACATGTGTGGCCTGCAGGCCGGACTGCTCCAGCATGGAGGAAATGACCAGATGCGGCGTCGTCCCGTTGCCGGACGAGCCGTACGTCAGGCGGACGCCGGGCCGTTTTGCGTAGGCAAGCAGCTCCTGGTAGGTGGACGCCGGATAATCCTTGCGTACAACCAGCACCTGCGGCGCCCAGGCCACCGCCCCGACGGGTACGAAGTCGCGCGCGGCGTCGTAGCCCAGGGTGCCTGGCCGCAGCCATTGGGCAATGGTCATGGGTCCGGTCGACCCCATCGCCAGGGTGTAGCCATCCGCCGGCTGGCCGGCCGCGTAATCCGTGCCGATCACACCGCCCGCGCCGGTGCGGTTCTCGACGATGACCGACTGGTGCAACGCCGCACTGAGCTTCTCCGCGATCAGCCGCATGGAAACATCCGATGAGTTGCCCGGCGGGAACGGGACGATGATCCGGACAGGACGCTCCGGCCAGGCGGCCATGGCACTCCCGGCCAGGCACCATGACAGCATGACGCAGGACATCAACCGATGCAGGCTTGCCTGCAAGAAAAAGGCGCTCATAGTTTTCCCCTTGAAGTTCTTTATGGATTGCGTGTCGACCGGGCGTAGACGCGTCAGCCGGCACGCGCCACGTGGCCGCTGGCGCCGGACAGGTCCCCCAGCCGTTCACCCTTGGCAATGCGCTGCGTGTTGCTGGCCTGCCGGGCCTGCTTGGCCGCCGCCATTGCGGCGACTTCCCGGACCTCGTCCGGCGGCAGCACGAGCACCCCGTTCTCGTCCGCCAGGATGACGTCGCCGGGCGCCACCACCACCCCGCCGCACGACACCGGCACATTCATTCTTCCGGCCAGGTCATAGATGCGCGTGGTAATGGGAGAAATGCCGCGGCACCAGACCGGCAGGCCGTAATGGGCGATTTCCGAAGGATCGGTACACATGCCGTCGACGATTGCTCCCGCGGCCTGCGCCGCCACCGCGCCCTGCGTCACGCCTCCGCCCCAGCATGCGTGCTTGAGGTCGCCCAGGCGATCTATCACGACGATATCGCCTGGCTGCAAGGAGCTCAGCGCATGATGCAGCATGGTCGAGTCCTGCGCGGGCAACGCCAGGGTGATCGCCCGCCCGACGATTTTCTTGCCATGGCCCAATGGCTTTATCCGAGGGTCCATGAAACCCCAGTGGCGGAAATGGCCGATCGTCGCGGTCTCAATGTCGGCCAGCAGCGTGTACACCTCCGCGGCCAGGGGCGGCGGCGGCGGGCCGATTTCATATTTCTGCATCTACAGCACCTTGTGGGAAGCCAACGGAATCTGCGCGCGAACCTGGGAGACGTAGGCGGGGTCCAGCCTGGTGGACACGGCGCCCACGCCATCGGAGGCCTTGGCGACGATATGGCCCCACGGGTCGCAGACCAGCGAATGCCCGTAGGTATGGCGCGTCTCGGTTCCCTGCTGGAAGGCGCCGTGCTGCGCCGGCGCGAGCAGATAACATTGCGTTTCGATAGCCCGGGCGCGGCACAAGACGTCCCAGTGGTCCTTTCCTGTCTGCAGGGTGAACGACGCGGGCAGCATGAGCACCTGCGCGCCCTGCTTCACGAGCTGCTGGAAGAGCTCCGGAAAGCGAATGTCATAGCAAATCGCTAGGCCGAATTTGATGCCATCCACATCCGCGACGACCACCTCGGACCCGGCCCGCACCGCGTCCGATTCGCCATAGCGCAGGCCGTCGGGCGTGACAATATCGAATAGGTGGATCTTGCGATAGCGGGCGATTTCCCGGCCGGCCGGATCGAATACCACCGAGGTGTTGAATACTTTCTTACCATCCGGGGTGCGCTCGTAGAAGCTGCCCGTATGCACGTGGATCTGGTGGTCCGCCGCGAGCTGGCGACACATGGACCAGGCCGGGCCGTCCCGCTCGCCTTCGCCAGCCGCCACCTTGTCGGCCGCGCTGCCTCCCGCCCAGTCGAAATGCTCCGGAAAAGATATGAATTGCGGCTGCTCCGCCGCGATGGCGGCCCGCGCGAGACAGTCCGCGTCGTCGACATTCTTGCGCTTGTCCGGCACGGAATTCATTTGAATCAGACTGATTTTCACGATTTCTCCTGAGGAAGTTCGGGCATCGCGGTCTCCCACGCCAGGGCGGAATCGCAGGCCTCGCAATACCTGGAGGCCGCCTGCCGGGCCAGCGTCGCCACGGCGCGCGGCAGCTCGCTGCGGCCTTCGCGGATGAACGCCGCTACGTAATGCACCTGGGCAAATGGCTTGGTCGTGGGCAGCGCGACCAGCAAGCCCTGTTCGATCTCCTTGCTCACCGCGGCCAGGGGGACCGCGGTGATGCCGATCCCGGAGGTCGCCATTTGCACATTGGTGGGCAGAGCGGCGGACGCATGGATGATCACGGTCTGCTGCACCTCGCTCGCGAAATATTCTTCGATCCGCGCCTGGGAAGGAGTGCCAGGGGGGTAGCCGATGATGGGATAGCCGGCCAGTTCGCGTGGAGACAGCGGCGCGCCGCGGTCGATGTTGAATGCCGGACTGGCGACGAAGTGCATGGCGAACGAGCACAGCGGCGTCACTTCTATGTCCAGCCTGTCCGGCGGGGCGCTCGAGATGATGGCGACGTCGAGCCGGCCGGCCTCGAGCTCCTTGATCAACCGCTCGGACAACTCGGTCGTGACGCTCAGCGACACCTGGGGATATTCCTCCCGGATCGTGCGCACCAGCGTTGGGAAAACGGTCGGGATCATGGTGCTGACCGTACCCAGCCGCACGTGGCCCTTCAAGCGGGCCGGATCGAGCATGCTGCGCCTCAGTTTGTGGTACGCATCGATGATCTGCTGGGCCTGGTCGATGAACCGGAGGCCGTCCGGCGTGGGTTCGACCCCCTGTTCCGAACGTGTGAACAGGCACACTCCCAGGTCCTGCTCGATGGACGCGATCCGGTTGGAAATGGCCGTGTGGGTAATGCACAGCTTTTCCGCCGTGGCCTTGATGCTGCGCAGGCGCGCCAGCCACAGGACTGTCTCAAGGAACCGGATATTCATGCCGACCAGTCCCGTGTCTCGATCCCGGCGCGCACAGTAGCCATGATGGGGACATCGCCCTCCAGCGTCGTCCGATACATTGTCCTCACATAGGCGGCATCGTCGAAGCCGGTTGCGCAATGCTGCGTGCAGCGGTTGTCCCACAGGACGGCGTCGCCCGGCCGCCACTTCTGCGTGAAGATGAAGCGGGGCTGCTGGGCGAACTCCTGCAGATAACGAATCAGCGCGCGCCCTTCTTGCGGGTCCACGCCTTCTACATCGCAAGCCCAGCGGCCAATGTAGAGAGAGGTCCGGCCGCTGTCCGGATGCCGGCGCGCCAGCGGGTGGAAGACATCGGGACGATCCCGCTTCTCCTTTTCGGTCAGCGGGTCCATCAGGGGGTAATGGGTCGCGTGCAAGTCGATGCGGCTATACCGCGCGCGTCGGCCGGCGATGGCGTGGCGGACCGGTTGCGGCAGCGCTTCATAGACCGAATACATGTCCACGAACAAGGTATCGCCCCTTTCGGGCGGCACGCGCCGCGCATACAGCAGGGAGCCGGCATTGGGAATACGCTTGTCCTCGCCGTCGGTGTGAAACCCCTCTCCCGCTCGCTTCAGGCCGGCCTCGCCTGCCCCGCCCTCCCTGGATACGGGCTTGGAGGGGTCCTCCTTGCTGGCGTTCGACACGACGAACACCTCGGGATAGTCCGGCAAATTGAATTTGAGCGGCTTCATAATGTGCAGCTCGCCAAACCGCCGGGTGAAAGCAATGTGCTGCTCGGGCGACAAATCCAGGTCGCGGAACAACAGTATGGAATGATCGATCCAGGCCTGCCTGATCTTCTGGAAATCGGCCTCGCCGACCTCCAGGCTGGCCGGCACCCCGGCGACCTGGGCGCCGAAACCTCGTTCGAAAGGAATGATGTCTACAGGCATCGCTATGGCCTCGTGATGGGAAGGCAGCAGTATGCGAGCCCGGTTGCCGCCTGTCGAACGGGTTTTTATTGACCGGCTTGCAAGTTTTTTATGCCCCCCTCGGCCACGCGGCGGCAGCCCTGGATTTGGTTCTGCGCCCAGCGGCCGCCCGGCCGGCGTTACCATGTCGCGGCAACGTTGACGCTATATGAGGACTACGAAGTGCCGCCCTCCCCGACCTCCGCCATCCAATACCGCCCCCTGCAGGAAGCCGACCTGCCCCAGGCCCATGCCCTGTCGGCCGCGCTGCAATGGCCGCACCGCCTGGAAGACTGGCGCTTCGGCTGGCGCCTCGGCGCCGGCGAAGCAGCGTGGCACGGCGCCGACCTGGCGGGAGTGGCGCTGCACTGGGATTACGGCACTTGCATGACGCTCGGTCATATCATCGTCGCGCCTGCCCACCAGGGCCAGGGCATCGGCGGCACGCTGGTGGCGCGCGCCCTGCGGCATGCGGCGGCGCCAGCGGCGCTGCTGCACGCCACGCCCGCCGGCGCGGGAGTCTATGCCCGGCAGGGTTTCGGCGTCGTCGGCCAGGTGGCCCAGCACCAGGGGGTGGTGCCCGCGCAGTTGCCGGCGGCCGGCCCGTTGCCCGCCGGGGTCGCGCTGCGCCCGCTGGCTCCGGGCGACCGCGCCTGGGCCATGGCATGGGACACGGCGGCCACCGGCATGCGGCGCGAGGCGCTGCTCGGCGCACTCTGGGACACGGCGCAGGGCGTGGCCTTGATGCGCGCCGGCCAGCCGGCCGGCTTCTCGCTATTGCGCCGCGCCGGGCGCGGCTGGGTCGTCGGCCCGCTGGTCGCGCCGGACCTGGACGGCGCGCAGGCCATGGTCCGGCACTGGCTGGCGGGGCGCCCGGGCGAGTTCTTGCGGGTGGACACCGGGGCTGATTCGGGACTGGGGCCATGGCTGGCGCGCCACGGCCTGCCGCGCGTCGACTTCGGCGCCATCATGTCGCGCGGCCCGATGCCGGCGCGCGACTCCCGCCGGCGCGCCTATGCGCTGGTGTCGCAGGCGCTGGGCTAGCGGCCGGGCGGACCGCGGCACGGCCCCTAGACCAGCACCCGCTCGATGCCGCCCGCGTTGGCGCGCCGCACGTAGTCTTCCATCCACTGCGCGCCGAGGATGTGGCGCGCCATCTCGACCACGATGTAGTCGGCGTCCATGGCGGTATCGCCCTGGTAGCGCGACAGGCCTTGCAGGCACGACGGGCAGGACGTCAGCACCTTGACTTCGCCGGCGTAGCCGTCCTGGCGCAGCGCGGCCTGGCCCTTCTGCAGTTCCTCTTGCTTGCGGAAGCGCACCTGGGTGGAGACATCCGGCCGGCTGACCGCCAGGGTGCCCGACTCGCCGCAGCAGCGGTCGGTCTTGACGGCGCCGTCGCCCACCAGCGAGCGCACGGTCTTCATCGGGTCCTGCAGCTTCATGGGGGTGTGGCAGGGGTCGTGGTACATGTAGCGCACGCCCTTGGCCCCTTCCAGCTTGATGCCTTTTTCGAGCAGGTACTCGTGGATGTCGATCAGGCGGCAACCGGGGAAGATCTTGTCGAACTCGTAGCCGGCCAGCTGGTCGTAGCAGGTGCCGCAGCTGACCACCACGGTCTTGATATCCAGGTAGTTGAGCGTATTGGCCACCCGGTGGAACAGCACGCGGTTGTCGGTGATGATCTGCTCGGCCTTGTCGTTCATGCCGTTGCCGCGCTGCGGATAGCCGCAGCACAGGTAGCCCGGCGGCAGCACCGTCTGCACGCCGGCATGCCACAGCATGGCCTGGGTCGCCAGCCCCACTTGCGAGAACAGGCGCTCCGAGCCGCACCCGGGGAAATAGAACACCGCTTCCGTGTCGGCCGTGGTGGCCTTGGGATCGCGGATGATCGGCACGTAGTTGGCGTCTTCGATATCCAGCAGCTTGCGCGCGCTCTGCTTGGGCAGGCCGCCCGGCATCTTCTTGTTGACGAAGTGCACCACCTGCTCGCGCAGCGGCGGCTTGCCCACCGTGGCCGGCGGGTGCGCCGTCTGTTTGCGCGCGAAGCTGGACAGCAGGTCGTTGGCCAGGCGCTGCGCCTTGTAGCCCACGCCCACCATGGCCTTGCGGGTGGCGTTGATGGTGGCCGGGTCCTTGGCGTTCAGGAAGAACATGGCCGCGGTGGTGCCGGGATTGAACGACTTGCGGCCCATGCGGCGCAGCAGCGCCCGCATGTTCATCGAGACGTCGCCGAAATCGATGTCCACCGGGCACGGGTTGTAGCACTTGTGGCAGACCGTGCAGTGGTCGGCCACGTCCTCGAACTCTTCCCAGTGCTTCAGGCTGACGCCGCGCCGGGTCTGCTCTTCGTACAGGAAGGCCTCGACCAGCAGCGAGGTGGCCAGGATCTTGTTGCGCGGCGAATACAGCAGGTTGGCGCGCGGCACATGGGTGGCGCACACCGGCTTGCACTTGCCGCAGCGCAGGCAGTCCTTGATGGATTCGGAAATGGCGCCGATGTCGCTCTGCTGCATGATGAGCGATTCGTGGCCCATCAGGTTGAAGCTGGGCGTCCAGGCATGGCGCAGGTCGGCCCCCGGCATCAGCTTGCCGGCGTTGAAATGCCCGCGCGGGTCGACGCGGCGCTTGTATTCCTGGAACGGCGCCAGCTCGGCCTCGGTCAGGAACTCGTACTTGGTCAGGCCGATGCCGTGCTCGCCGGAAATGACGCCGTCCAGGTCGCGCGCGATCTGCATGATGCGCGCCACCGCCTGGTGGGCCTCGGTCAGCATCTCGTAGTCGTCGGAATTGACCGGGATGTTGGTGTGCACGTTGCCGTCGCCGGCGTGCATGTGCAGCGCCACGAACACGCGGCTCTTGAGCACGCGCGCGTGGATGGCCTGGAACTCGTCGAGGATGTGCTTGCCGGTGGCGCCCGAGAAGATGCCGCGCATGGGCGCCAGCACCTCGGTCTTCCACGAGACGCGCACCGTGCGATCCTGCAGCACGTCGAAGATGCGGGCCCGCGGCTGCGCCGCCACGCGGTCGGCCAGCGCCCCCTGCAGCGGCGTCATGCCCAGCCCGGACAGGTCGGGCAGCGCCTGCTGCACCGGCAGGTCGAGGTTGTCGAGCAGCCACTGCCAGCGCCGCCGCACGCCGGCCAGCACGTCGATGGCCTGGCGGGTGCGCTCGGCCAGCGCCTCGGCGCGCGTCGCCTCGTCTTCGGCGTCCTCGGCCTTGCCCACCGGCAGCGGCGCCGCCAGGAAGGCATCCAGCGCGTCCAGCAGCTTGAGCTTGTTGCGGGTCGACAGCTCGATGTTGATGCGCTCGATGTGGTCGGTGTATTCGCCCATGCGCGACAGCGGGATCACCACGTCTTCGTTGATCTTGAAGGCGTTGGTGTGGCGCGCGATGGCGGCCGTGCGCGAGCGGTCGAGCCAGAACTTCTTGCGGGCCTCGGCGCTCACGGCCACGAAGCCCTCGCCATGCCGCGTATTGGCCAGCCGCACCACTTCGCTGGCGGCGGCGGCCACGGCGTCTTCGTCATCGCCGACGATATCGCCGATCAGGACCATCTTGGGCAGCGTGCCGCGCTTGCTCTTGGTGGCATAGCCGACCGCGCGCAGGTAGCGCTCGTCCAGGTGCTCCAGGCCGGCCAAGATGGCGCCGCGCGCGCGGCCCTCGCCGTCCAGGTAGCCCTTGACCTCGACGATCGACGGAATGGCGTCGCGCGCCTGGCCGAAGAACTCCATGCAGACCGTGCGGGTATGGCGCGGCATGCGGTGCAGCACCCAGCGCGCCGAGGTGATCAGGCCGTCGCAGCCTTCTTTCTGGACGCCGGGCAGGCCGGCCAGGAATTTGTCGGTGACGTCCTTGCCCAGCCCTTCCTTGCGGAACACGCGGCCGGCGATTTCCAGTTGTTCGGTCTTCAGCAGGCGCTCGCCGGGCTTGCCGGCGCCGTCGAACCACTTGAGTTCGAAGCGCGCCACCTCGACGTCGTGGATCTTGCCGAGGTTGTGCTCCAGGCGGGTGACTTCCAGCCAGTTGCCGTCCGGGTCGACCATGCGCCACCAGGCGAGGTTGTCCAGCGCGGTGCCCCACAGCACGGCCTTCTTGCCGCCGGCGTTCATGGCGATGTTGCCGCCCACGCACGAGGCCTCGGCCGAGGTGGGATCGACCGCGAAGACGAATCCGGCCTGCTCGGCGGCCTCGGCCACCCGCTTGGTGACCACGCCGGCGCCGGCATGGATGACCGCCGCCGGCTCGGTCAGGCCGGGCAGGATACAGGACTCCACCGGCCCCAGGGCGTCGAATTTCTCGGTGTTGATGACGGCCGACTTCCAGGTCAGCGGGATGGCGCCGCCGGTGTAGCCGGTGCCGCCGCCGCGCGGCACGATGGTCAGGCCCAGCTCGATGCAGGCGCGCACCAGGGCGGCGGTCTCGCCCTCGTTGTCGGGCGTCAGCACCACGAAGGGGTACTCCACCCGCCAGTCGGTGGCGTCGGTCACGTGCGACACGCGCGACAGCCCGTCGAACTTGATGTTGTCGCGCGCCGTGATGCGGCCCAGCACCTTCTGGGCCTGCTTGCGCAAATGCGCGGTCTGGTCGAATTCGCTTTCGAAGGCGGCCACGGCCGAACGCGCGCGCGCCAGCAGCTCGACCACCTTGGCGTCGCGCTGCGGGTCATGCCCTTCCTGCGTGGGCACGCCGGGCTCGCGGCGCTTGTCGATCTCGCCCAGGCGATGGTGCAGGGCCTCGATCAGCAGCTTGCGGCGCTTGGGATTGTCGAGCAGGTCGTCCTGCAGGTAGGGGTTGCGGCGCACCACCCAGATATCGCCCAGCACTTCGTACAACATGCGCGCCGAACGGCCGGTGCGGCGCTCGCCGCGCAGGTCGCTGAGCCACTGCCAGGCATCCGCGCCCAGCAGGCGACCGACGATCTCCCGGTCGGAAAACGAGGTGTAGTTGTACGGGATTTCGCGCAGACGCGCGGTGGCTGCGGGCGGGATCGCCGCGGACAGGATTTGGCTGGCGAGGGGGGCGTTCATGGACAAGCGGAAGTGGGCCCTTAAAGAATCATTTTAAGACATTGCGCGACCGGACCTGTCCGCCCCCTCCGGGCATGGCCTCAGACCGGCTGCGGGAAGAACCACAGCAGCCCGGCCGTCATGACCGTGTAGCGGGCGAATTTGCCGATGGCCATGTACAGGACGCAAGGCCAGAAGGCCAGCCGCAGCCAGCCGGCCACCGCGCAGAGCGGGTCGCCCACGGCGGGCAGCCACGACAGCAGCAGCGCCGGCGGGCCCAGGCGATGCAGCCAGTCGTGCGCCCGCAGGTGCCAGCGGCCGCGCATGCGGTCGCCGAAGCCGCCGGGGTGGCCGTGCGGCGCGCCCTCGGGGGCCGGATGGGGGTGCTTCTCGCGCCAGCGCTCGAAAGCCCGGTGGGCGCCCAGGCCCATGGCGTAGCTGATCGCCCCGCCCACGGTGTTGCCGACCGTGGCCACCAATACCGCCGGCCAGAACATTTCCGGCGCCAGCTTGACGAAGCCGAACACCGCCGGCTCGGAGCCGAGCGGCAACAAGGTGGCCGACACCAGGCTGACGACGAAAATGGCCGGCAGCCCCACCTCGGGCAGGGCCACCAGCGCCAGCACCCAGTGGACGGCGTTCAGCAGGCTTTGTTCCATGATGGGCGGCAGTGTAGCGCCAGCGGCCGGGCAAGTGGCAGAGCAGGTGTCCGGCACCCTGGGGAGCCCCGAAGGTGCCTGACACCCAAAGGGTGTCAGGCACCTCACTGGCAAGGAAGTCGGACGCCTTGCCGCTCGCCTGCCCGGAAACCCGGAAATGCCCAAGCGGCCCGGCAGACCCGTGTGATATTCTGCCCCACGCCTTTTTTCCCTCACCCCGGCTGTTTTGCGCCATCATGTCCGCCGATTATCTGAAACGCATCCTGACCTCCAAGGTCTACGACGTCGCCGTCGAATCTCCGCTCGAAGCCGCTCCCCTGCTGTCGCAGCGAATTTCGAACACGGTGCTGCTCAAGCGTGAAGATACCCAGGCGGTGTTCAGCTTCAAGCTGCGCGGCGCCTACAACAAGATGGCCAACCTAGCGCCGGCGGCCCGCGCGCGCGGCGTCATCGCCGCTTCGGCGGGCAATCACGCCCAGGGCGTGGCCCTGGCGGCCAGCCGGCTGGGCTGCCGCGCCGTCATCGTCATGCCCACCACCAGCCCCCAGGTCAAGGTCGACGCCGTGCGCCGCCTCGGCGGCGAGGTCGTGCTGGCCGGCGAAAGCTTCTCGGACGCCTATGCGCACGCCCAGAAGCTCGAAAAGAAAGAAAAACTGACTTTCGTTCACCCGTTCGACGACCCCGATGTCATCGCCGGCCAGGGCACCGTGGGCATGGAGATCCTGCGCCAGCACCCGGGCCCGATCGACGCCATTTTCGTGGCCATCGGCGGCGGCGGCCTGATCGCCGGCGTGGCCGCCTACGTCAAGCAACTGCGGCCCGAGATCAAGATCATCGGCGTGCAGACCGAGGATTCCGACGCCATGCTGCGCAGCGTGCGGGCCGGACGCCGGGTCCAGCTCAGCGACGTGGGCCTGTTCTCCGACGGCACGGCGGTCAAGATGGTGGGCGCCGAGACCTTCCGCCTGACGCGGCAATACGTGGACGATTTCGTGGTGGTCGACACCGACGCCATCTGCGCCGCCATCAAGGACGTCTTCACCGACACCCGCAGCGTGCTGGAACCGGCCGGCGCCATGGCGGTGGCCGCCGCCAAGCAGTACGCGGCCGAACACAAGCTCAAGGGCAAGACCCTGGTGGCCATCGCGTGCGGCGCCAACATGAACTTCGACCGCCTGCGCTTCGTGGCCGAGCGCGCCGAGGTCGGCGAAATGCGGGAAGCCGTGTTCGCCGTCACCATGCCGGAACAGCGCGGCAGCTTCCGCCGCTTCTGCGAACTGGTCGGCCACCGCAGCGTCACCGAGTTCAATTACCGCATATCCGACGCCGAGCGCGCCCATGTGTTCGTCGGCGTGCAGGTCAATTCGCCGGCCGAATCCGACAAGATCGCGGCCAACTTCCGTCGCCATGGCTTCGATACGCTCGACCTGACCCACGACGAAATGGCCAAGACCCACCTGCGCCACATGGTGGGCGGGCGTTCGGCGCTGGCCAGCCACGAACTGCTGTACCGCTTCGAGTTCCCCGAGCGCCCCGGCGCGCTGATGCGCTTCCTGAACGCCATGAACCCGGACTGGAACATCAGCCTGTTCCACTACCGCAACCAGGGCGCCGACTACGGCCGCATCCTGGTGGGCATCCAGGTGCCGCCCTCGGACAAGAAGCTGTTCAAGACCTTCCTGGCCGAACTGGGCTACCCGCACTGGAACGAAACCGACAACCCCGCGTACCGGCTGTTCCTGTAGCCGCCGGGCGGCCGCCCTGGCAGCCGCCCAAAAAGCGGAAGGGCCTCGAAGAGGCCCTTCCTTTCTAGGCACAGACACGTCCGGCGCAAACCTTCGCGGGGTCAGTTGTCACTCGACGGGCAGCGGAAAACCCGTGCATTCGGCAACCCGCGCCGGACGCGGCATGCGCTTAGAACCGGTGACGCAGACCGAACGCAACGGCAGTGCTGCGCAGGTCTTGCACGAACAGGTAGTCGTCCGCGTACGAGACGTACGCGTACAGGTTGGTGCGCTTGCTCAGGTCATACGTGTAGCCCAGGCTGTAGACGTCCATCGAGGCGTCGTCGCCCAGGTGGTCGTCCTTGGGATCGGCGCGCTGCCAGGAAGCGAATACCTTGTGCGCGCCCAGGGGCACGGTGGCGCCCAGCATGTACGAATTGACCCGCGAGCCGTCCGCCAGGACGAAGTCGGGCACCGGCAAGCCGCGCGCGTCGGTGCTCACGAACCAGCCGTCGCGCGTCTGGCCGAAGGCGGCCGAGACCTTGACGACCTCGAAGTCGTAGGCCGCGCCGATGTTGTACTGCTGGATCCTGGCATCGGTATCGATGCTGCTTTCCGGGTTCATGCGATCGTAGGACAGGGCCACGGTCAGCGGGCCGTTGGCGTACTGCGCGCCGACGGTGATGACGCGGTTGTTGTCGCTGGTGCGGAAATTGCCCTCGCCGCTGGCGTTGAACGAATAGGCGACGCCCAGCTGCAGGCCCGAGAACGACGGGGTCTGGTACATGACCATGTTGTCCAGGCGCATGGTGTTGGCCGAACCGAAGGCCGTGCCCAGGTTGGCCGTTTCATAGCTCAGGCCGAACGGATCGATGGGGGTGAAGTACTTCGAGGCCAGGTTGGTCTGGCGGCCGAAGTCGAGGCGGCCCCAGGCATCGCTTTCCAGGCCGATGGTGGCCTGGCGCCCGAACATGCGGTTGTTCTGGGCGTGGTTGCCGGTATTCGGCGAGAAGCCGCCTTCCAGTTGGAAGACCGCCTTCAGGCCGTCACCCAGGTCCTCGGTGCCGCGCAGGCCGAAGCGCGAGCCGCTGTTCACGCCGTCGACGGCGCCAAAGCGGCTTTGCTTGGCATCGTGCAGCTTGATGCGGTTGTAGCCCAGACCCGCGTCGATCAGGCCGTACAGGGTAACGGAGGTCTCCGCCTGGGCCGCGCCCGCGAAGCCCGCGGCCAGGGCGACGGCCAGTAGCGTTTTCTTCATGATGATTCCCTAAAGCAAGGTGACAGGAAGGCCATGCGGGGCCGGCTCGCGAGGAGCCACGCGCCGCATGTTGCGTAAAAGTATCTTTCCAACTGCAAGAAGGATTAACCGCAGATTTGGCGAGCTGATAACCAAAAGCGCAGTTAATGCGTCCTACGTTGGGGGGATACCGCCTTCCGTCCCAGGGAAACGACGTCCTGGAAGCGCGGCCGCCAGCGCCGGATTCATGTCAAACAGGCAGGAGCGCGCCCCTGCCCACGTTGCATTTCAGCAACATTGACGGCCGCGCAGGCGCGGGCCGCGACGGGGCGAGGCGCCTCAGCGCGGTTCGGATGGGTAGTCCAGGTCGCCGAAGCTGACTTCGCCGGCGGCCTTGGCGGCCTCCAGCTCGGCCCGCACCTGCGCGCGGGTCTTGCGCGTGGCGGGCGGCCGTTCCGGCGGGTAGTCGAGGTCGCCGGAGCTCATCTCGCCGGCGGCGCGGGCGCGGGCGAGTTCCGCGCGCACCTGGGCGCGGGTCTTGTACGAGGCGGCGGGCGCCGGTGGCGGGTAGTCGAGGTCGCCGGAGGGGATCTGGCCGGCCGCGCGGGCGGCGGCCAGTTCGGCGCGCACCTGGGCGCGGGTCTTGCCGGGGGGCTTGGCGGACATGCGGGTCACCGTGCTGATCGCGCCGACCAAGCGGCGACGGGCCTCATGATACCGCCGCCCCTGCCTTCCAGTATTGGTATCGTTACGGTGCCGCGGCCCGGCGCGCCCATTGCGCAAGGTCATGCCACGGCTGTTCGCCCGCCGCGACGGCGCCGATTGTTCCATTTTCGACAAACGCATTGTCCATCGTGATGGGATATGTTTTCGCCAGGCATTGAACCTGAAGAGCACCATGGATATCCAGCTCAACGACATCGCGCTGTTCGTCGAAGTCGCCAAGCGCAAGAATTTCAGCCACGCCGCTGAAGCCCTGAATATTCCCGCCTCGACGCTGTCGCGGCGGGTCAGCGAGCTTGAACAGAGCATCGGCATGAAGCTGCTGAACCGCAGCACGCGCCGCATCGAGCTGACCGAGGCCGGGCTGGTGTACTTCGAGCGGTGCCGCCCCATCGTGGAAGAAGCCCGCGTGGCGCACGACCAGCTGCTGGACATGGCGGCGCAGCCCAAGGGCCGGCTGCGCATCTCCATGCCGTCGAGCCTGGCCCAGTTGTTCCTGCCGGCGGTGATCCGCGAATTCCGCACGCTGCACCCGGACATCGAATGCGATTTCGACCTGAACATGCAGCACATCGATCCCATCAGCAATCCGTACGACCTGGTGCTGCGGTTCGGCAAGCAGCCGGACTCCAGCCTGGTGGCCCGCCAGATCGTCCTGATGCAACACCGCCTGTACGCCTCGCCGCAGTACCTGGCCTTGCATGGCGAACCGCGCGCGCCGGCCGACCTGGGCCATCACGAATGCCTGCGGCCGGCCATGAGCGAAGCGTTTTCGTACTGGGTGCTGCATTCGGGCGAAAAGGTCGAACGCGTCGCGGTGTCGGGCCGGCTGGCGGCCAACAACATCGGCATGCTGTCGCGCCTGGCTAGCCAGGGGCTGGGCATCGCGCCGCTGCTGGTGTTCGACACCATCGGCCAGCCGATCCGCAACAAGGGCCTGGTGCCGGTGCTGCCCGACTGGACGCTGACGCCGGTGCCGCTGTTTGCCTTGCTGCCGTCGCGCGCCATTCCCGCCAAGACGCGCGCTTTCCTGGACTTCATCCAGCCGCGGCTCAGCGAGCCCGCTTCCTGGGCAATGGCCGAAGCCGCCTGAACGGCCGGCCTATTCCGCGTTGTCGTAGCTGCACACCGTGAACAGCGGCGTGCCGGTGGCGGCCACCTTGCCGGAGCCGCCCAGCTCGGGCAGGTCGATGATGGCGGCGGCCTCGACCACATTGGCGCCCAGGCGCTGCAGCAGCTTGATGGCGGCCAGCATGGTGCCGCCGGTGGCGATCAGGTCGTCGACCAGCAGCACGCGCTGGCCAGTGCGCACCGAATCGGTGTGCATTTCGACGGAAGAATTGCCGTATTCGAGGGTGTATTCCTCGGCCACGGTGCGAAACGGCAGCTTGCCCTGCTTGCGCACCGGCACGAAGCCGAGGTTCAGTTCGTAGGCCAGCACGCTGCCGATGATGAAGCCGCGCGCGTCCACGCCGGCCACCAGGTCGAGGCGCTGGCGCATGTAGCGGTAGACGAACAGGTCGATCAGGACGCGGAAGGTGCGCGGATCCTGCAGCAGCGGAGTGATGTCGCGGAAGATCACGCCGGGCCGGGGCCAATCGGGGACGCTGCGGATGGTGCGCCGGATGAGTTCGGCGGTGTCGGTCTGCATGGGAACGCCCCGGAAAAATGAAGCAAGGCGAACTATAACCGTGTGGCCGATGTTAGGCCAGATCGGCGGCCGCCAGGCGGCCGCCGCGCAACCGCAGGCAGCGGTCCACCGTGTCGGGCGGCAGGCTGGCGTGCGTGACCAGGATCACGGTGCGGCCGCGCGCCGCGCCGGCCAGGTCGCGGAAGAACGCCTCCTGCGTGGCCATGTCCAGGCCCGCGGTCGGCTCGTCCAGGGCCAGGACCGGCGCAGGCGACAACAGGGCGCGCGCCAGGCACAGGCGGCGCGCCTGGCCGGCCGACAAGCTGGCGCCCGTCTCGCCGACCCAGGTATCCAGCCCGTCCGGCAGGCTGCGCACGAATTCGCCCAGGCGCGCCGCGTCCAGGGCCGACCATAAGGCGGCATCGGCGGCGCCGGGCGCGCCGATCAGCAGGTTGGTACGCAGCGTGCCGAGGAAAACCGGCGCATCCTGGCTCAGCCATGCCACGCGCCGATGCAGTTCGGCCTGGGCGGCGTGGCGCACGTCCACGCCGCCGAAGCTCACTCGACCGGATCGGGGGTCTTCGAGCCGCAACAGGAGCTGCAACAACGTGGACTTGCCGGCCCCGCTGGGGCCGATGATCGCGACGCGTTCCCCCGGGGCGATGCGCAGATCGATCCCGTCGAGCACCGCCGGCCCGGCCTGCCCGTCGGCGGCCGGATAAGCGAAATGGACCTGCTGGAACTCGACCGCCCCGTTGACCGGCAAGGCTTGCGGCGCGGCGGGGTCGCGCTGGTCGGGCGACTGTTGCATGACCGCCCCGATGCGCCCGGCGGCGGCCACCGCGCCGCCCAGCCGCGCGGCGCCGCGCATCAGCGGACCGGCCACCTCGAACAGGCCGAGCACGGCCAGCAGCAGGCCGGCCAGCAGCGGGCCGCCGAGCTCGCCGCGCGCCAGCGCGTCGAGCCCGAACCACAGGACCGCCACCACACAACCGCCGGCGGCGACCTGCAACAGCCACAGGCCGGCCGCGGCCGTGCGGGCCTGCGCGTCGCGCGCCCGGGCCGCCGCGGCGCACTGGCCGGCGAAGCGCGCGCGAGCCTGGCCGGCGGCATGCAGGACGACCAGGTCGGCGTGGCCTTGCACGGCTTCCAGGGTGGCGGCGCGCAGGGCGGCCAGGCTTTCCTGGGCGGCACGGCCCGGCCGGCGCGCGGCCAGGGCCAGCCAGGCCGGGATCGCCAGGGTGACGATGCCCATGGCCAGCGCGAGGATCGCGCCCGCGACGGGCAGCCGGTACCCGAGCACGCCGGCCAGCAATGCGCCGGCGGCGGCGGCGGTCGCAACGGGCGCCAGTACATGGAGGAAGACCGTGTCCAGCGCATCGACATCGCCGGTCAGCCGGGCCACCAGGTCGCCGCCGCGATAGCGCGCCAGTTGCCGCGGCGTCAGGCGCACCAGGGCGTCGAACACCCGCGTGCGCAGGTCGGTCAGCAGGCGCAGCGTGGCGGCATGGCCGACCAGCCGCTCGGCATAGCGCGAGGCGATGCGCACGAACGACAGCAGGCGCACCAGGGCCGACGGCACGAAGAGATTGAATGCCGTGCCGGCGCCGGCCAGCGCGGCGGCGCTGAGGAACCAGCCCGATACGCCCAGCAGGCCGACGCCGGCGGCGATGGTAAGCAAGGCCAGCGCGAGGGCCGCCAGCAGGCCGCGCCAGCGGCGGCGATACAGCGGCAGCAGCAGGCGCAGCGACCTCATGCGGGCTCCAGCGTGCCGCGCGCCAGGCGCACGACGCGCGGCAGGCGCGCCGCCACGGCGGGCGCATGGGTTGCCAGCAGCAAGGTGCGGCCGCGGGCAAAGGACAGGATTTCGTCCAGCACCTGGGCCTGGGTGACATCGTCCAGGTGGGCCGTGGGCTCGTCCAGCAGGATCAGCCCCGGGTCGCGCAGGAACAGCCGCGCCAGGGCGACCCGCTGCATCTGCCCGCCGGACAGGCCGTGGCCGCCCTCGCCCAATTGCGTCTGCAGTCCGGCCGGCATGGCCTGCGTGAAGGCCAGCACATGGGCGCGGCGGGCGGCCTCGCGCACTTGTTCATCGGTGGCATCGGGGCGCCCCAGGCGGATGTTGGCGGCAATGCTGCCGGCGAACAGGTAAGGCCGCTGCCCGATCAGGGCCACGCGGGCGCGCAATGCCGCCTCGTCCCAGTCCGCCAGCGGCCGGCCGTCGATACGGATCTCGCCGGCGCAGGGCCGCAGCCGGCACAAGGCTTCGAGCAACGTGGTCTTGCCCGCGCCGCTGGCGCCCATCAGCGCCATATGGGCGCCAGCCGGCAGATCGAGCCGCGCTGCGTCGAGCACCGGGACGGGCCGTCCGGCGGCCGGCACGGTCAGGCCGGACGCCTGCAACGCGGCCGCCCCGGACCCGGCCGGCACGGGCGCCTGGGACGGCTGGCGCGGCGCGGCCGCCTCGGGCAGCCCGTCGAAGACCTGGGCGATCTGCGCCACCGCCGCGCGGGCGGCGGCCCGGTCGTGGTAATGGGCGGCGAACTGGCGCAGCGGCGCATAGACTTCCGGCGCCATCAGCAGGCAGAAGAACCCGGTCTGCAGGGTCAGCGGCGTAGCGCGCAGGTCGAGAAACCCCAGGTAGGTAAGGCCGAAATACACGGCGATGCCCGCCACGCCGAGCGCCGCGAAAAACTCGAGCACGGCCGATGACAGGAAGGCGATGCGCAGCACGGCCATCGTGCGCCGCCGCAAGGCCTCGCTGGCCGCGGCCACGGCCTGCCCCTCGGCCTCGGCGCGGCCATACAGTTTCAGGGTGACCAGGCCGCGCAGCCGGTCGGCGAAAAAGCCCGACAGCCGGGCGAAGGCGCGCAAGTGGCGGCGGCTGGCCGCCTCGGCGCCCCACCCCACCAACGCCATGAACAGCGGGATCAGCGGCGCGGTGACCAGCAGCAGCACCCCCGCCACCAGGTCGAATGGCAGCAACGCCACGGCAAACGCCGGCGGCAGTACCGCCGCCGCGATCACGGCCGGCAGGTAGCGGGAGAAAAAACCGTCGAGCGCATCGACCTGGTCGACCACTGCGCTGGCCAGCTCGCCCGAAACGCGCGTGCGCGACCAGGCGGGACCCTGCGCGAGCAGGCGCTCGAACAGGGCCAGCCGGACCGACTGCTTGATGCGCTCGGCGGCGCGCGCGCTGGCGCGCTCGGCCAGCCAGGCCAGCCCGGCGCGGGCCAGCATCAACCCGGCGATCACGCCGATGGCGCCGGCCAGTTCGGCGCGCGGCGCCTGTCCCGCAATGGCGGCGTCGAGCAGGCGCGCCAGCCACCAGGCCTGCAGCAGCAACAGGACGCCGCCGGCCAGGGGCGCCGCCGCGGCCAGGCCGAGCGGCCCGCGCACGGTGCGCGCCTGCGCCGCCAGCCAGCGCGCGTGTTCGGGCGACGACGGGCGCGACGCGGCGGGGTCGCGCTCCAGGCCCGCGATACCGCTCACGCGTCGCCGGAGGACTTGGCCGGGTCGTGTTCAGCGCCTTCGCGCAGTTCGAACCACATGGCATTCAGGATGGCGAACGCGCAGGCCAGGCTCAAGCCGAGAATCCACGAGAAATACCACATGAGCGGCTCCTAGTAAGAATTGGGCGTGCCGCCCACCGATTCCTGCGTGACCTTGCCGCGCATCACGCGATAGACCCATGCGGTGTACACGGTGATGATGGGCAGGAAGAACAGCACGGCCAGCAGCATGATCCACAGCGTCAGCCGGCTGGACGAGGCGTCCCAGACGGTCAGGCCGAAACGCGGGTCGGTCGAGGACGGCATCAGGAACGGGAACAGCGCCAGCCCGACGGTGAGGATGACGCCGGCGATGGCCAGCGACGACACGATGAACGCCAGCCAGTTGGCCCGCAGCGTCAAGAGCAGCGCCACCAGCAGCGCGCCGCCCACGCCCAGCGCGGGCGCGATCCAGGCCAGCGGCCATTTCTCGAAATTGGCCATCCAGCCGCCGGGCTGCACCGTCACCGCCTTGAGCAGCGGGTCGGAGGCCGCCATGGCATTGGCCGGGCCGCTCAGGACATGGCCGTCGATGCCGCCGGCCACCCAGACCCCGCCCGCCACGAACAGCGCCGCGGTCAGGATGGCGGCGACGCGGCCGGCCTGCCGTGCGCGCTCGGCGACGGCGCCGTCGGTGCGCCAGGCCAGCACGATGGCGCCGTGCATGACCAGCATGGCCAGGCTCAGCAGGCCGGCCAGCAGCGCGAACGGACTGAACAACTGGTAGAAGTGGCCGTGGTACACCGGCCGCAGCATGGCGCCGTCGAAACCGAACGGCACGCCGACGACCAGGTTGCCCATTGCCACGCCGAACACCAGCGACGTCACCACGCCCGACGCGCACAGGACGTTGTCCCAGGTCTGGCGCCAGCGCGTGCCTTCCATCTTGCTGCGGTACTTGAATCCCACCGGCCGCACGATCAGCGCCACCAGGGCCAGCATCATGGCCAGGTAGAAGCCCGAGAACGAGGCCGCATACAGCAGCGGCCAGGCCGCGAAGATGGCGCCCCCCGCGGTGATGAGCCAGACCTGGTTGCCTTCCCAGACGGGGCCCACCACGTTGATCACCACGCGCCGCTCGATGTCGGTGCGCGCCACCACGGGCAGCAGCGCCGCCACGCCCAGGTCGAAGCCGTCCATGACCGCGAAACCGATCAGCAGCAGGCCCAGCAATACCCACCAGATGACCCGCAAGGTCGCGTAGTCGAAAGGAATGAGACTGTCCATTTGCGAGCTCCGTGGTCAGGCGGCGTCGATGGCCGCGATGGCGGGGTCGGCCGACGCCCCGGCAGAGACGGGCTTGTCCGGCTTCGGGCCGGCCTTGATGGCGTGCAGCATGACCTTCACGCCGATGACCAGCAACACCGTGTACAGCACCAGGAAGATAGTCAGGCTGATCAGCAGGTCGCTCATGGAGAGGCCCGAGGCCGCGTAGTAGGTGGGCAGCACGCCCTCGATCACCCACGGCTGGCGGCCGTACTCCGCCACGAACCAGCCGGACTCGATGGCGACCCATGGCAAGGGCAGGCTCCAGAGGGCCACCTTGAGCAGGGCCGGCCGGCTGTCGAGCCTGCCGCGCGAGGCGAGCCAGAAGGCCACGCCGAAGAACAGGATCAGGTACAGCCCCACCGCGACCATGATGCGGAAGGCCCAGAACAGCGGCGCCACGTTCGGGATGGTGTCGAGCGCCGCCTGCTGGATATCGGCCTCGGTGACCTTGGAGAGGTCCGGCTGGTGGCGCTTGACCAGCAGCGCATAGCCCAGGTCGGGCCACAGCCGGTCGAGCGTCATGCGGGCTTCGGTGTCATTGGGGTTGGCGCGGATGCGCTCCATTGCCGCGTAGGCCTGCAGGCCCTCGCGAATGCGGAACTCGGCGCGCTTGACCAGGTCGTCGATGCCCAGCAGCGGCGTGGTGAGCGAGCGCGTGCCGATGATGCCCATGACGTAGGGAATCTCGATCGCGAAGTCGTTCTTGCGCTCGGCCTGGTTGGGAATGGCGAACAGGTTGAAGCTGGCCGGCGCGGGCTCGGTATGCCACATGGCCTCCATGGCCGCGATCTTCATTTTCTGGTGCTCGGTGGTCAGGTAGCCGCTTTCGTCGCCCAGCACCACCACGGACAGCGCCGAGGCCAGCCCGAAGCTGGCGGCCACCGCCATGGAGCGCTTGGCCAGGTCGACGTGGCGCCGCCGCAGCAGGTACCAGGCGCTGATCGACATGACGAACATGGCGCCGGCCACATAGCCGGCGCTGACCGTATGCACGAACTTGGCCTGCGCCACGGGGTTGAAGATGACCGCGGCGAAATCGGTCATCTCCATGCGCATGGTGTCGGGGTTGAACACCGCGCCGACCGGGTTCTGCATCCAGCCGTTGGCGATCAGGATCCACAGCGCCGAGAAGTTGGTGCCGAACGCGACCAGCCAGGTCACGATGAGGTGGCCGACCTTGGACAGGCGGTTCCAGCCGAAGAAGAACAGGCCGACGAAGGTGGCTTCCAGGAAGAAGGCCATCAGGCCTTCCAGCGCCAGGGGCGCGCCGAAGACGTCGCCGACGTAGTGGCTGTAGTACGACCAGTTCATGCCGAACTGGAATTCCATCACCACGCCGGTGGCCACGCCCAGCGCGAAGTTGATGCCGAACAGCGTGCCCCAGAACATGGTCATGCGGCGCCAGATGTCGCGGCCGGTCATGACGTACACGCTCTCCATGATGGCCAGTATGAAGGACAGGCCCAGCGTGAGCGGCACGAAGATGAAGTGGTACATGGCTGTCGCGGCGAACTGGAAGCGCGACAGATTGACGACGTCGAGATCGATCATGGACAGCTCCCTAGCAGACAGCAAACCACGAAGGCACGCACATGCCGAGGTCGATACGACAGCTGGCCCGCGATGCGGGACGCCGCGGCAAGTTCATGGGGATACTCCTCGATTTGTGCCGCGGTGTCATTCCCGGCCCCGCAGCTTGCCGGCAAAATCCAACACTTTCTGTACCTTGGTGCCCAGTTTCATCAGGCTTTGCAGCGTCTCGGGCGGCAGGCGGTGCACTTCGTCGAACCAGCCCGTGGACAATTCGATGAGCTCGAGCATTTCGCGCATGCGCTGCTGGGCATAGGCCTCGGAGGCGCCGGCGGGCGGCGCGAGCAGCGTGTCGCGCAACAGGGTGAGCGTGGGGTCGATTTCGCGCTTGCGCTTTTCTTCCATGAGGATGCGGAAGATTTCCCAGACATCCTTGGGCGACTCGAAATAGTCGCGCCGGTCGCCCACCTGGTGCACCAGCTTGACCAGGCGCCACGACTGCAGCTCCTTGAGCCCCATGCTGACGTTGGAACGGGAAAAACCCAGGGCTTCGGCGATGTCGTCCGCGTGCAGCGGCTGCGGCGACAGGAACAGCAGGGCGTAGATCTGCCCCACGGTGCGGTTGACCCCCCACCGGCTGCCCATTTCGCCAAAATGCAGGACGAAGCGTTCGGTCTGGGGGCTGAGCGTCATAAAAATTCTGTTACTTCGATTTCAGTAATTCCTGAAATTATCGAACCAACAGAAAGAAAATGCAAGCTCGTTGCGAATTGGCAAAGCAGCGTCCAGGCGGGAAAGCTAGGCGGGCACGACTGGCCCGCCTGCGTTTTATGTGCGCACGGCTACCGTGGCAGCGACGCGCCCGGCTTTTTCGCGGGCCGCGTCCACGTCGGCCGCCACCGCCAGGGCTACGCCCATGCGGCGCTTCACGTAGGATTCCGGCTTGCCGAACAGCCGGATGTCCGTGCCGGGCTCGGCCAGGGCCTCGGCCACGTGGTGGAACGACACCCCGCGCGCATCCACCCCGCCGTAGATGACGGCGCTGGCGCCAAGCTGGCGCAGCGAGGTGTCGACCGGCAGGCCCAGCAGGGCGCGGGCGTGCAACTCGAATTCGCTCTGGACCTGGCTGATCATCGTGACCATGCCGGTATCGTGCGGGCGCGGGCTGACCTCCGAGAACCAGACCTGGTCGCCCGCCACGAACAGCTCCACCCCGAATACGCCCAGCCCGCCGAGCTCGGTGGTGATGGCGCGGGCGATCTCGCGCGCGCGCTCGAGCGCCGCGGGGCGCATGGGGTGCGGCTGCCAGCTCTCGACGTAGTCGCCGTCGACCTGGCGGTGGCCGATCGGGTCGCAGAAGTGGGTGTGCACCGTGCCGTCGGCCCCCCGCGCGCGCACCGTGAGCAGGGTGATCTCGTAGTCGAAGCGGATGAAGCCCTCGACGATGATGCGGCCCGCGCCCACCCGGCCGCCTTCCTGGGAATAGCGCCACGCGCCGGCGATGTCGTCGGGCCCGTGGATGACCGACTGCCCCTTGCCGGAGGACGACATGACCGGCTTGACCACGCACGGGTAGCCGATGCCGCCGTCGATGGCCTGGCGCAGCTCGGCCTCGCTGTCGACGAAACGGTACGGCGAGACCGGCAGCTGCAGGGTCTCGGCGGCCAGGCGGCGGATGCCCTCGCGGTTCATGGTCAGTTGGGCGGCGCGCGCGGTCGGGGTGACGCGCACCGCGCCGGCCGCCTCGAGCTCGACCAGGACATCCGTGGCGATGGCCTCGATCTCGGGCACGACCACGGCGGGGCGCTCCTGCTCGATGATGCGGCGCAGGGCCGGCGCGTCGGTCATGGGGATGACGTGCGCGCGATGCGCCACCTGGTGGCCGGGCGCGTCGGCGTAGCGGTCGACCGCCACGACCTCGGCCCCCAGCCGCTGCAAGGCAATGATGACCTCCTTGCCGAGTTCGCCGGCGCCCAGCAGCATGACGCGGGTAGCCGAGGCGGACAGGGGCGTGCCCAGCACGGGCGCGGGAAACGAAGACATGATGTGACGGCCTGGAAAAAGAGTTGAAACCGGAAATTGCGCCGCCAGCATGCCATAGCCCCCCCGGCGCCAGCAACCTGCCATACTACGATTAAAATCCCGCCATGACTGAGCATCCCCATTCTTCGTCCGAAGCCGCCCTCGACTCGGCGCGCCGCACCCTGCAGGTCGAGGCGCAAGCCATCCACGACCTGTCGGCCCGGCTGGACGACGGTTTCTCGCGCGTGGTCGACATGCTGCTGGCCTGCCGCGGCCGCGTGGTCGTCAGCGGCATCGGCAAGACCGGCCACATCGCCCGCAAGATCGCCGCCACCTTCGCCTCGACCGGCACGCCGGCGTTCTTCGTGCATGCCGCCGAGGCCATCCATGGCGACCTGGGCATGATCACCCGCGACGACGTGCTGATCGCGATCTCGCATTCCGGCTCCGGCCAGGAATTGCTGACGATCCTGCCGGTGGCGCGCCGCATGGGCGCCGGCCTGATCGCCATGACCGGCAACCCGTCTTCCGAGCTGGCGCGGCTGGCCGACCTGCACCTGGACACCAGCGTGGCGCAGGAGGCCTGCCCGCTCAACCTGGCGCCCACCGCCAGCACCACCGCCGCGCTGGCGCTGGGCGACGCGCTGGCCGTGGCCTGCCTGGAAGCGCGCGGCTTCGGCCCCGAGGACTTCGCCCGCTCGCACCCGGGCGGCACGCTGGGACGCCGGCTGCTGACCCACGTGCGCGACGTCATGCGCAAGGGCGCGGCGCTGCCCACGGTGGCCCAGGATTCCCCCCTGTTCCCTGCGCTGGAAGAGATGTCGGCCAAGGGCATGGGCATGACCATCGTGCTCGACGCCGCCGGCAAGCCGGCGGGCATCTTCACCGACGGCGACCTGCGCCGGCTGATCGAGCGCCATGGCGACATCCGCAATCTGACGGTGGCCCAGGGCATGACGCGCATGCCGCGCAGCATCGGGCCGGATGCCCTGGCCGTCGAAGCGGCCCGCCAGATGGACGAACAGCGGCTCAACCAGATGCTGGTGCTGGATGCCGACGGTTCGCTGCTGGGCGCCCTGCACATGCACGACCTGATGGCCGCCAAGGTGGTATGACCATGACAACCTCCCCCTCCGCCACCCATCCCGCCGAAGCCCTGGTGCTGGCCCGCATCGCGCCGGCCGTGCGCGAGCGCGCCGCCGCCGTGCGTCTGATGGTCTTCGACGTCGACGGCGTGCTCACCGACGGCAGCCTGTATTACGGCGAAAACGGCGAACTGTTCAAGCGCTTCCACGCGCTGGACGGCCACGGCCTGCGCCTGCTGATCGAGGGCGGCCTGAAGGTCGCCCTGGTCACCGGCCGCTCGGGCCCCATCGTGGACCGCCGCGCCGCCGAACTGGGCATCGCCGAAGTCCACCAGGGCGTGCGCGACAAGGCCGCCGCGCTGGCGGAACTCGCCCAGCGCAATGGCGTCGAACTGACACAGACCGGCTACATGGGCGACGACATCATCGACCTGCCCGCCATGCAGCGCGCCGGCTTCGCCGCCAGCGTCGCCAATGCGCCGGGCTATATCGCCCAGGCCGCGCACTGGGTCGCGTCGCAGCCGGGCGGCAGCGGCGCGGTCCGCGAGTGCTGCGACCTGCTCCTGGCCGCGCAAGGCCGGCTGGGCGCCTTCATGATGGCGCCGGGCCTGCTGGGCCCCGGCGCCATCCAGTAACCGCCGCCACGGCATGAAAGAACGTCTCCCCTCCCTGATCGCGCTGTTCCTGCTGATCGCGCTCGTCGCCGGCACCTGGTGGGCCGCCGACTACGCGCAGCGCGCCATACCGGTCGACCCGCCGCGCCGCCTGACCCACGAAATGGATTCCTGGGGGCGGGATTTCGTCATGCTGCGCACCGACCCCACGGGCAAGCCGATCAACCGCCTCGAAGGCGACTATGTCCAGCATTTTCCCGACGACGATTCCTACCACGTGACGGCGCCGCGCGCGATCGGCCAGCAGGCCGAGAACCCGGTCACGGTCGGCACCTCCAAGACTGCCATCATGGAGCGCGACGGCAAGCGCATCGTCATGAACGGCGAGGCGCATGTGCACCGCCAGCCCGACGCCAACAACGACGCGCTCGACGTGCGCAGCGAGCAGCTCATCATCCTGCCCGACGAGGACGTGGTCTACACCGACCTGCCGGCCGTGGTCGTGAAGGGCCGTTCGCGCATGAGCGGCACCGGCATGCACTACAACAACAAGACCCGGCAACTCCAGGTGTCGGCCTCCACCGACGTCAAGATCGACGGCTCCGAAACACGCCAACGCCAGTCGCGCGAATCAACCCAGAATCGACCATGACCCATTCCCGCCCCCTTCTCGCCTCGACGCGGCTGATCGGCGCCCTGCTGCTGGGCGCGGCCATGTGCGCGCAGGCGCAGCAACAGAACGCGCCCGCCGAAGAGCCGAGCACGCTGATCCTGTCCGACACGCTGCACTACGACGACGTGAAGCGACAGAGCATCTTCACCGGCAATGTGGTGCTGACGCGCGGCCTCATGAAACTGACCGCCGACCGGCTGGAAGTCCATGAAGACGCAGCCGGCAACCAGTACGGCACCGCCACCGCCGAGAAAGGCAAGATCGTCACCATTCGCCAGGAACGCCCCGAGACGTACGAAGTCATCGAGGGCAAGGGCCTGCGCGCCGAGTACGACGGCACCAAGAGCCAGTTCGACCTGATCGGGCAGGCGGTCGTCACCCGCTACATCTGCGGCAAGCCGTTCGACACCATCCGGGGCGAACGGGTGCGCTATAACGAGAAAACCGGCGTCTACCAGGCCCAGGGCGGCCCCAATTCGTCGGCGCCCGGCGGCCGCGTGCGATCGCTGTCCGAGCCGCGCGCCAAGGCCGACGCCGCCATCGCCGAATGCCGCGCCAGGGGCGGCAAGAGCGCCAAGCAAGGCAGCTGACGCCCCCTCGCCTAATCCGAACGCATCCACGATGACCCAGACTTCCAAGCCATCCTCCCCCGCCCCGGGCGTCAAGCAGGGCAGCCTGCGCGCCACCGGCCTGCGCAAGATCTACAACGGCCGCACGGTCGTGCAGGATGTTTCGCTGTCGGTCGTCAGCGGCGAGGTCGTGGGGCTGCTGGGCCCCAACGGGGCCGGCAAGACCACCAGCTTCTACATGATCGTCGGCCTCGTGCCCGCCGATGCGGGCCGCATCGAGATCGACGACGCCCCGATCACCGCCATGCCCATCCACAAGCGGGCGCGCATGGGCCTGTCGTACCTGCCGCAGGACGCCTCGGTATTCCGGCGCCTGACCGTCGAGCAGAACATCCGCGCCGTGCTCGAACTGCAGATCGACGCCGACGGCAAGACCTTGTCGGAACCCCAGATCAAGGAACAGCTCGAGGCGCTGCTGGACGAACTGCAGATCGGCCACATCCGCGGCAACGCCGCCATTTCGCTGTCCGGCGGCGAGCGCCGCCGCGTGGAAATCGCCCGCGCGCTGGCCACGCGGCCGCGCTTCATCCTGCTGGACGAGCCGTTCGCCGGGGTGGACCCGATCGCCGTGATCGAAATCCAGCGCATCGTGCGCTTCCTCAAGGGACGCGGCATCGGCGTGCTGATCACCGACCACAACGTGCGCGAAACCCTCGGCATCTGCGACCGCGCCTACATCATCAGCGAAGGCAAGGTGCTGACCGACGGCCAGCCCGACGAGATCGTCGGCGACCCGGCCGTCCGGCGCGTCTACCTGGGCGAACACTTCCGCATGTAACCCAGCCGCGCCCGCGCGGCAAGCCCCCTCCCGCCCCGGGAAAACCCCTGCCCACGGCCGCCCTGGGAGGACGCTTGCGCTTGTCCCGGCGCAACTTGTTTTACCCGCCAGAGTCTATACACTAGTACTGAACGCCGCCGTTTTCCGCGGCGGCGCAAAGCTTCTTTTCACCCTTTCTACAGGAGACCCTTTTACAAAATCCCTCGCGCGATTCGCGCACCCATTTCTCTTTTTCAAGGAAGGAGAGCGCACTATGAACCTGAGCATCTGCGGTCGTCACCTCGACGTCACCCCGGCCATCCGGGAATATGTCATGAATAAACTGGCGCGAGTGCTGCGGCATTTCGATCACGTGATCGATACCCAGGTCATGCTCTCAGTAGAGCCCCTGCGGCACAAAGCCGAAATCACCATGAGACTGCGCGGCAAGGACATCCACTGCGAGGCAGTGGACGAAAACCTCTACGCAGCCATCGACCTGCTGGCCGACAAGATCGATCGCCAGGTCCTCAAGCACAAAGACAAGGTGCAAAGCCATTCAGCCGAGTCGGTGAAGCGACAAGCCGCTGCCATCGCGCAGGAGAATCCGTAGTCCCGCGCCTCATCTTTCGCTCGCGCCGAGCATGCGCCCGAGCTTGAAACCCACGATCCCACCGGTGGATCATCCGACCCCGGTGTCCCGCAGGATGCAGTACCCATCCCGTCGGGGCATCGGCTAGACACTCCCCCCTCCCATTAGCGTCCGGAACCGACTATGCTGTCGCGTTCACAAGGCTCGCCGCCGCCCTGCGTTTTTGCACTGCGGCATATAACCATATAATGACCCGCATGAATCATTTGTCGCGCATCCTACCCGCCGGCAACATCGTGCTCGACATGAACGCCACCAGCAAGAAACGGGCGTTCGAGCAGGCCGGGCTACTTTTCGAAAACCATCATGGCCTGGCCCGGACCGTCGTGTTCGACAGCCTGTTCGCCCGTGAGCGCCTCGGCTCGACCGCGCTCGGCCAGGGCGTGGCGGTGCCGCACGGCCGCGTCAAGGGGCTGGAGCAGCCCCTGGCCGCGTTCATCCGGCTGGCGCAGCCCGTCGCGTTCGACGCCCCCGACGGCCAGCCGGTCACCATGCTGATGTGCCTGCTGGTGCCCGAGACCGCCACCCAGCAGCACCTGGATATCCTGGCCGAACTGGCGCAGCTCATGTCCAACAAGGCGTTGCGCGAAGGCCTGGCCACCGAATCCGATCCGGCCGAAGTCCACCGGATGCTCACCACGGGCCAACGCTGACCTCCGCGGAGTCGCTGCCATGCTTACCGTGCAGGAACTGGTCGACGACAACGCCGACAAAATCCCCTTCAACTGGATCGCCGGCCACGGCGCCGCCGACCGGGCGATCCGCGACGACGGCATGGCGGCCGCCGACCTGGTCGGCCACCTGAACCTCATCCACCCCTCGCGCATCCAGGTGTTCGGCCAGGAGGAACTGGCCTATTACAGCCGCTTCGACCTGCGCCGCCGCACGCACCACATGGACGAGCTGCTGATCGGCGGCGTGCCGGCCATCCTGCTGGCCGACGGCCTCACCCCGCCGCAGGACCTGATCGACCAGTGCGAACAGCACCAGGTGCCGCTGCTGTCCACCCCGGTGGCGGCGGCCCAGCTCATCGACCTGTTGCGTATCTACCTGGGCAAGAAGCTGGCGCCCACCACCACCGTGCACGGCGTCTTCATGGACGTGCTCGGCCTGGGAGTGCTGATCACCGGCGAGTCAGGCCTGGGCAAGAGCGAACTGGCGCTGGAACTGATCTCACGCGGGCATGGCCTGGTGGCCGACGACGCGGTGGAATTCTCGCGCACCGCGCCCAGCATGATCGAAGGACACTGCCCGCCGCTGTTGCAGAACATGCTCGAAGTGCGCGGGCTGGGTCTGCTGGACATCCGCACCATTTTCGGCGAGACCTCGGTGCGCCGCAAAATGCGCCTGAAACTGATCGTCCACCTGGTGCGCGCCACCGCGCAGGACAAATTCGAGCGCCTGCCCCTGCAGGACATCACCCAGGACATGCTCGGCCTGCCGGTGCGCAAGGTGATGCTGCAGGTCGCGGCCGGCCGCAATCTCGCCGTGCTGGTCGAGGCGGCCGTGCGCAATACCATCCTGAAGCTGCGCGGCATCGACACCCTGGGCGAGTTCATGGAACGCCAGGCCATGGCGATCCTGCAGAGCAGCAAATAGCCCCGCCATCGGGTGGGGCTCTGCCCAGGGCGGGCCGGCCCTAGTCGAGCGTCGCGGCGCTGCGCGCGCGCTTGACGTCGAACGCGGTGACCGAGCCCGCGCCATTGCCCCAGCTGGACCGCACATACGACACCAGCGCCGCCACGTCGGCATCGCCCAGCAGCGGGCCGAACGGCGGCATGCCGTGCGGACGCGGGTTGGCCGCCGTGGCGGGGGCGTAGCCGCCGTCCAGCACCACGCGGATCGTGTTGACGGGCGACGGCGCGGTGACGGTCGGGTTGCCCGCCAGCGCCGGCCACGCCTGGCCGCTGCCGGAGCCGTCGGCCTGGTGGCATTGCACGCAATGCTGCTCGTACAGCTGGCCGCCGCGCTGCATCAGGGCGGCGCCGGCCGGGCGCCCCGGCACGGGCTTCGTCTCGGCGGCGGGCAAGGACTTCAGGTAGACGCCGATTGCCAGGGCGTCGGCGTCGGTCAGGTATTGCGTGCTGCCGAGCACCACTTCGGCCATCGGCCCGGCGGCGCTCGAATGGCGCGCCATGCCGGTCTGCAGCAGGGTGGCGATGTCCTGCTCGCTCCAGCGCCCCAGCCCGGTAAGCGGATCGCCGTCCAGTGGCGGGGCGTACCAGTCCAGCCCGGCGATCAGGGCGCCGCCCAGGCGCTCGGCCCCGACGCTGGCGCCCAGGCGGTTGCGCGGCGCATGGCAGGCCGCGCAGTGGCCGAGGCCCTGCACCAGATAGCGGCCGCGGTTCCACTGCGCCGGCTGGTCGGGCTGGTCCTGCTGGACGCCGGGGCGGAAGTAGAGCGCCCGCCAGACCGCCAGCAGCCAGCGCTGGTCGTAGGGGAACGCCAGGTCATGCGGGCGATTGACCCGCTCGACCGGTTCGACGGTGCGCAGGAAGGCATAGAGGGCATCGGCATCGGCCCGGGTAATGCGGGTGTATTCGGTATACGGAAACGCGGGATACAGCAAGCTGCCGTCGCGCGATTTGCCGTTGTGCAGCGCGCGCCAGAAATCGTCGGCGCTCCAGGTGCCGATGCCGGTCTGCCGGTCTGGCGTGATGTTCGGCCCGTACAGGGTGCCGAACGGGGTCGGGATGGGCGTGCCGCCGGCATAGGCCTGGCCGCCGCGGGCCGTATGGCAGGCCGCGCAATTACCCAGCCGGGCCAGGTAGCGGCCGCGTTCGACGAGTTGGCCGGCGTCGGCCTGGACGGCGGCGGCGCCATCGGCGTCGTCTTCGCGAGTGCCCACCCAGTACAGGACGGAGATGCCCGCCGCCACGGCGAGCACCAGAACCAGCAGGAGTTGTTTGATGAGTTTCATGCCGCCCCCCTTAGTGCCCGGCCTGGCTGCCGCACTCGACCGGCAGGTCCGCCGACCCGGCCGGGTCGGGTTGGTAAGGCTCGACGATGGGGCGCGACGCCAGCCATGCCGACAGGGCGCCGATGTCCTGGGGGGTGAGCTGGTCGGCGATGGCGGCCATGCAGTCCGGCTCCGCCGCCCGGCGCAGGCCGTTCTTCCAGCCGCCGATCTGCGCGGCGATGTAGTCGCGCGGCAGGCCCAGCAGGCCGGGAATGGCGGGGGCCAGCCCGCTGAACGCCGCCCCATGGCAGGCGGCACAGGCCGGCAGCTCGCGTTGTGGGTCGCCTTGGGTGGCCAGCAGCCGGCCTTGCTCCAGAACGGCGGCCGAGACGCCCGGCGCCGCCGGCGGCGGATACGGGACGTGCTGGTCGGCGAAGTAGGCCGCCATCTCGCGCAGGTAGTCGTCGGGCAGGCCGTCCAGCAAATGGGCCATGGGACGGTATTGGCGCCGCCCGTCGCGGAAATTCAGCAACTGGTGGTAGAGATAGTCGCGCGGCTTGCCGGCCAGCCGCGGATAGTAGCCATCCGTCCCTGCTTTACCCTGGTCGCCGTGGCAGGCGGTACAGGCGGCCACACGCGCCTGCATGGTGTCCGGGCGCAGGGACTCGGCCTGTTGCGCCGCGGCGGGCCCGGCGGCCAGTGCCGCCATTCCCGCCGCGGCGGCCAGCGCGGCCCGGCCCGCAATACGGGAGAAAAGTGAAAATGCTGACATTCCTGGACAACATCGATGCAGAAGAAGGCCGCGCCTGGCGGGGGAGCGGGAAGAGGAGCCCGCCCATGTTACAGGCCAATGGCGGTGTAATGCTATATCGGGCCGTATCAAGCGGGTATCACGACGGCAAAATCGTGCAACAATCAAGGCCATGTTGAAAGTCGTCCTCATCACCGGTATTTCCGGCTCGGGCAAGTCGGTCGCGCTGCGCATGCTGGAAGACGCCAGCTACACCTGCATCGACAACCTGCCGGTCCGCTTTCTCAGCGAAGTCATCGCCGGCGCACGCGACGACGGTCTGGAGCGGATAGCCATCGCCATCGACGTGCGCTCGCCGGGCGAACTGGCCGAACTGCCCGGGGTGATCACCGCACTGCGCGCCATGGGCACGTCGCTGCGCGTCGTGTTCCTGGACGCCAACACGAACACGCTGGTCCAGCGCTATTCCGAATCGCGCCGCCGCCATCCCCTGACCGACCGCCTGGCGCGCGGCGGCACGTCGCCGTCGCTGCTGGACTGTATCGCGTTGGAGCGCGACCTGCTGGCCCCCCTGCGCGAGCAGGAACACGTCATCGACACCTCCGACCTGACGCCGGGCCAGCTGCGCGCCTGGATCCGCGGCCTGATCCAGGCCGACCGGCCGCCGCTGGTGCTGACCTTCGAGTCATTCGCCTACAAGCGCGGCGTGCCCAGCGATGCCGACCTGGTCTTCGACGTACGCTGCCTGCCCAACCCCTACTATGATCGCAACCTGCGGCCCTTGACCGGCCGCGACGAACCGGTGGCGAACTGGCTGGCCAGCTTCGACATCGTCGGCCAGATGATCGACGATATCGCTGGCTATCTGGGCCGCTGGCTCCCGCAATACACGCAAGATACGCGCAATTACCTGACCGTTGCCATCGGTTGCACCGGTGGCCAGCACCGCTCTGTGTATGTGGTGGAGCAGCTGGCGCGCCGCTTCTCCGACCACACCCCCCTGCTGGTGCGGCATCGCACGCAATTGCCCGACGAACCCGCATGACGAGATCCCGACAACTATTCACGCTCCTGCTGATAAGCCTGGCCCTGGCGGTCGCGGGCTGCTCTTCGCCCAAGCCCCGCCAGACCGCCGGCGGCGGCTACTACCAGGACGACGGCCCCGACGCCAACCCGCCGGCCGGCCTGGAGAACCTGCCGGATGCCATCCCGCGCCTCGAACCGCTGGCCAGCGGCGCCAACCGGCCCTATACGGTGTTCGGCAAGCGCTATGTGCCCGACGACGGCGAGCAGCCCTACAAGGAGCGCGGCATCGCCTCCTGGTACGGCAAGAAGTTCCATGGCAAGCGCACCGCCATCGGCGAGGTCTACGACATGTACGAGATGACGGCGGCGCACCCGACCATGCCGCTGCCCAGCTACGCGCGGGTCACCAGCACGATCAACGGCAAAACCGTGATCGTGCGGGTGAACGACCGCGGCCCGTTCCACAGCAACCGCATCATGGACCTGTCGTATGCGGCGGCGCGCAAGCTGGGCATCATCAAGCCCGGCAAGGGCGAGGTCGTGGTCGAACGCATCCTGCCGGAGGAAATCCGCCTGGCGCAGGCCGGCCGCCAGACCATGACCGACACCGCGCCGTCCCCCACGGTGCTCGCGTCGGCCAGCCCGTCCGGCCTGCCGCCCGAGCCGGCGGGGCTGACCATGACCGAGCTGGGCCCCGCGACGCCGGCCCCGGCGGCCGCGCCCGGCCAGGTGTACTTGCAGGTCGGCGCCTTCAGCGAGCCGGCCAATGCGCAATCGCTGCTGAGCCGGGTCAACCAGCAACTCGGCCCCGCCGCCGGCGACCCGCCGGCCACGGTGCAGCAGACCGGCAGCCTGTACCGCGTCAAGATCGGCCCCTATGCCGACCGGGCCAGCGCGCTGGACGCCGTCGGCCAGGTGGCCGATCGCATCGGCATCCTGCCCAACGTCGTCGGCCCCTGACCTACCAGGGCAGTTCGGCCTGGCCGCTGTCGACCCGGCGCGTGCGCGCGTGACGGCCCAGGTAGCGGTGCCCCTCGTGCGCCAGCAGGGCCTGCTTGCGCGGCAGCCCGCCGCCGAACCCGGTCAGCGAAGTGTCGCGGCCGATCACCCGGTGGCACGGAATGATGATGGAAATGGGGTTGCGGCCGATCGCCTGGGCCGCTGCCCGTACGGCCTTGGGCTTGCCGATGGCCGAGGCCAGTTCGCCGTAGCTGCAGGTCGCGCCGAACGGCAGGGCCAGCAAGGCTTGCCACACCGCCTGCTGGAACGGCGTGCCGAGCGGTTCCAGCGCCACCTCGAACTCGCGCCGCCGGCCGGCGAACCATTCGGCCAGTTCGGCGCGCGCCTGGCACAGCACCGCATGCGACGGCGCCAGGCGCCAGGCCGGCGATGGCGCGGGCAGGTCGTCCTGGTCCAGGAACCATGCGCCGCGCAGGGCGGTGTCGCTGGCGGCCAGCCGCAGCGGCCCCAACGGCGTATCGGTATCGAGATAGGCCACGGCCTCGGTGGCGGCCGGCGGCTTCATGATGCGGGGCGCCGCGCCAGCGCCAGGGCATAGAGGACATCGCGGGGCTGCCCGGTGACTTTCGCGGCCACCCGCGCCGCGTCGCGCACCGACAGGCTTTCGAGCAGCGCGTCGAGCAGCGCGCCGGTGGCCGGGTCGTCGGCGGCCGCCGCATCGGCAGCCGCGGCCTCGGCGGCATGGACGATCAGCACGAATTCCCCTTGCTCGCGGTGCGGGTCGTCCGCCAGCCATTGCGCGGCCCGCGACAGCGGCATGGTGGCGATCTGCTCGAAGCGCTTGGTGAGTTCGCGCGCCACGGTCAGGCTGCGCTGCGGGCCGCAGACCTCGAGCAGGTCGGCCAGGGTCGCAGCCAGCCGGTGCGGCGACTCGAACATCACCACGGGCGCCGCCAGCGCGCACCAGGAACGCAGCCAGCGCTGGCGCGCCGCTGATTTGGACGGCGCGAAGCCGGCGAACGCGTAGGCGGGATTCTCGTCGGAGGTGACGCCGCTGCCCATCAGGGCCGTGATGACGGCGCTCGGCCCCGGCACCGGCACCACCGCATAGCCCGCCTCGCGCACGGCGCGCACCACGCGGGCGCCGGGATCGCTGACCGCCGGCGCGCCGGCGTCGGACACCAGCGCGACCCGCTGCCCCTGCGCCAGCCGCTGGCAGATCTGTTGCGCGGCGGCGGCCTCGTTGTGGCGATGCGCCGCCATCAGCGGCGTGGCGATGCCCCAGGCATCGAGCAGGCTGCGGCTGGAGCGGGTGTCCTCGGCCGCGATCACGTCGGCGCGGGCCAGGGCCTGCCAGGCGCGCAGGCCGAGGTCGCCCAGGTTGCCGATGGGAGTGGCCACGACATACAGCGCGGCCTCGGGCCAATGCTGGCCGGCCACGCGCTCGGCCATGCGGGTCCAGGCGTCGCCGGCGGGTGCAAGCGGGACATTCTGATTCATTGACGGTGGCGGCTACGGGTGAAACTGTGCCAGTGTAGCCTTCCATTCCCGTCAACGGCATTGGCATGGACGACCCCGCCCTGGATATCGCCTTTGAACGCGCCCGCCAGGCGCAGCAGCGCCTGCTCAAGCGCCGCCGGGCCGCCGGCGGACGCGCGGCGGCCCGGCGCAGGCCCGAGGATGCGCCGCGCCTGTCGCCCACCCAGCGCGCCGGCGCGGCGCGCGAGACCCAGGCCGCGCGGCTCCTGGCGGCGGCCGGCCTGGTTCCGCTGGCGCGCAACCTGCCCGGCGGCGCGGGCGAGATCGACCTGGTCATGCGCGATGGCGACGTGCTGGTGTTCGTCGAGGTGCGCGCGCGCGCCAGCGGCCGCTATGGCGGCGCCGCCGCGAGCGTCGGCCGCGCCAAGCAGGCGCGCCTGCTGCGCAGCGCCGCCATGCTGCTGCCCGCGCTGGCCGACCGGCACTGGGGCGGCCGCATCCCGGCGGCGCGCTTCGATGTCGTCGCCTTCGAGCCCGACGGGCCGCGCTGGCTCAAGGCCGCGTTCAGCCTGTAGCGCGGCGGCGCCATGAGATAATGGCGGTCATGGATATGACTTCTCGGATGACGTCGCACTTCCGCGACGCCATGGCCACCTGTGAACAGAGCATGCAGGCCTTGTCCGGCCCGCTGGCGGGCGCCGTGGACCTGCTCTTCGCAGCCTTGGCCAACAACGGCAAGATTCTGGCCTGCGGCAACGGCGGCTCGGCCGCCGACGCGCAGCATTTCATCGCCGAACTGGTCGGCCGCTTCGAACGCGAACGCCTGCCGCTGGCCGGGGTGGCGCTGAACACCGACACGGCCATCCTCACCGCGGTCGGCAACGACTACGGCTTCGAAGAAATCTACGAGCGCCAGGTCAACGCGCTGGGCCAGCCGGGCGATGTCCTGGTGGCGATCTCCACCAGCGGCAATTCGGCCAATGTGGTCCGCGCCGTGCAGGCCGCCCACGACCGCGAAATGCCGGTCATCGCCCTCACCGGCAAGGGCGGCGGGGTAATGAGTGAACTCCTGGGCGCGCATGACGTCCATCTCTGTGTGCCCAGCGACCGCACCATGCGCATCCAGGAAATCCACGGCCTGCTGCTGCACGCGCTCTGCGACGGTATAGACGCCCTTCTTCTAGGAGACACCGAATGATGCCCGACGCCAAAACCGCCGCCCGTCCCCTGCTGTTCGCCGCCCTGCTCGGCACCGCCGCGCTGTCCCTGTCGGCGTGCGCGCCGCTGGTCGTGGGAGGCGCCGCCGCCACCACCGCCGTGGTCATCTCCGACCGCCGCACCTCGGGCGCCCAGCTCGAAGACAAGAACATCGCCTACAAGGTCGAGCGCGACACCGCCACCAAGCTGGGCGCCAGCGCCCGCGTCAACGCCATGGCGTACAACGGCGTCGTGCTGCTGACCGGCGACGTGCCGTCCGAAGCCGCCAAGAGCCAGGCCGCGGCCCTGGCGCAGAACGTCCAGCACGTGAAGAAGGTGGTCAACCAGCTCAACGTCGGGCCGGCCGCCTCGTTCAGCACCCGCTCCAACGACACCTGGCTGAGCTCCAAGGTCCGCACCGCCCTGATCAACACCAAGTACGTCCCTTCGGGCACCATCGACCTCACCACCGACCGCGGCGTGGTCTACCTGATGGGCCTGGTGACCGAGGCCGAGGGCAACTACGCCGCGACCGCCGCCTCGGAAGTGGGCGGCGTGTCCAAAGTGGTTAAACTGTTCGAAGTCATCAGCCGCGAAGAGGCCCTGCGCCTGTCGGGCTCCTCGACCCAGCAGCAGGGGTCGCAGTCCGGCAACGCGCCGCAGCAAAGCCCGGCTCCCATCGAGTCGGGCGGCGGCGGCACGGTCGACGGCGTCCAGGCGATACCCATCAAGTAAATGAAAAAGCTCATCCTTTCCCTGGCCGTCCTGGTGGCGGCCGGCATCGGCGCCTGGTTCGTCTGGCGCCCGGCGCCGATGGCGCCCGATGTCGCCTTCACCACCATCGAGGGCAAGACGTTCAGCATGCAGGACCTGCGCGGCAAGGTCGTGCTGGTCAAGTTCTGGGCCACCAGCTGCGTCACCTGTGTCAAGCAGATGCCCGACACCATCCAGGCCTACCAGCAGTACGCCCCCGAGGGCTACGAGGCCATCGCGGTCGCCATGAACTACGACCCGCCCAACTATGTGCTGAACTTCGCCGAGACCCGCAAGCTGCCCTTCCCGGTGGCGCTCGACACGAAGGGCGACATCGCGCGCGCCTTCGGCGACGTGCGGCTCACCCCCACCGCCTTCCTGATCGACAAGCACGGCCGGATCATCAAGCGCTACCTGGGCGAATACGACCGGGCCGAGTTCCACGCCGCCGTCGAGAAGGCGCTGGCCGCAGGCTAGGGCCTGTTCCCTCCAAAAGCAGCGCGGGGCCGCCTCGCCCGCCACGGTCCGGCCGCCCATGCCCCAGAAGATCAACTTCAAGCTGCTGTCGGCCTTCATCTCGGTGGCCGAGCACGCCAGCTTCCGCAAGGCCGCCGAGCAGAACTTCGTCTCGCTGCCCGCCATCAGCATGCAGATCAAGCAGCTGGAAGAACAGGTGGGCGTGGCCCTGTTCCAGCGCACCACCCGCCGTGTCGAGCTCACGGCCGAAGGCGAGCAGTTGCTCATCAGCACGCGCAAGGCCATGGCCGAGCTCGACAGCGGCCTGAGCCTGATCCAGCAGGCCGCCAATGCCCAGCACGGCACCCTGGCGCTGGCCTGCGTGCCCACGGTGGCCGGCACGCGCCTGCCCGCCCTGCTGACCGAGTACGCGCGCAAGTACCCGGGAATCGCGGTGCGGGTGCGCGAGCTGTCGCACCACGACCTGCTCGAGGCCGTGCGGCGGCGCGAGGTCGATTTCGGCATCAGCCCGGTGGAGGACAAGCGCCCGGAACTGGAATTCCAGCCCATTTTCGACGACGAGTACTGCGCGCTGCTGCCGCGCGGCTACCGGGACAACGGGCGCAAGACCATCTCGCTGCGCGAACTGACGCGCCTGCGGCTGCTCACGCTGGCGCCCAATTCATTGTTCCGCGGGCACCTGGAAGCGGCCCTGCAGGCCAATGGCATCGAAGCGGACCTGAGCTACGAGTTCACCCATGTCAGCACCTTGATCGCCATGGTCGAGGCCGGGCTGGGCGCCGGCATCCTGCCGCGCATCGCCATCCCGCGCAACACGGCCCTGAAGACCGTGCGCATCGCCCGCCCGGCCCTGCAGCGCACCATCGCGGTGGTCACGATCCGCGGCCATCGCCTGTCGCCCCCGGCCGCGCGGCTGGTCGACATGCTGCAACAAGGGCTGTAAGGCCAGTGGCGTCCAGTACTAAATTTTTCTGAACAATCGCTCATATTATTTGATTTGTCTGCACGCAGCGGGCGGCATACCATGCCTTCCAGTACACAACCGGGTCCGCCCGCCACTGGAAGAGCGTTCATGAAGATCAGGAAAATCGCCGGCGCACTGGGCGCCGAACTGTCCGGCATCGACCTGGCCGGCGGGCTGTCGGCCGGCCAGGCCGCCGAAGTGCGCCAGGCGCTGCTGGACCACCAGGTCATTTTCATCAAGGGCCAGAAACTGGACTCGGCCCAATACCTGGCGTTCGCGCAGGCCATGGGCGAGCCGATCGAATACCCCTTCGTGCGCGGCCTGGAAGGCTATCCGACCATCATCGAGGTCAAGAAGCTGGAGCACGAGACGTCGAATTTCGGCGGCATCTGGCATTCGGATACCGCCTACCTGCGGGAACCGCCGATGGGCTCCATGCTGCTGTCGCGGGAAATCCCGCCCTATGGCGGCGACACCCTGTTCGCCAACCAGTACCTGGCCTACGAGAGCCTGTCGGCGACGATGCGCGGCGTGCTGGAAGGCCTGGTCGGCATCAACAGCTCGGCCCAGGCGGATGTCTCGAAGACGCGCGAGGACCGCATCCGCAGCGACGGGCGCGACGCCGCGCCGGTGGAATACGTGGCCGAGCACCCGGTGGTGCGCACCCATCCCGAGACGGGGCGCCGGGCCTTGTACGTGAATGTGGCCCACACCGTGGGCATCAAGGGCATGAGCAAGGAAGAAGCGGCGCCGCTGCTGCAGTTCCTGTTCCAGCACCAGGTCAGGCCGGAATTCACCTGCCGCTTCGCCTGGGAACCCGACACCATCGCCTTCTGGGACAACCGCTGCACCCAGCACAACCCGGTCAACGACTACCACGGCTTTCGCCGCGTCATGCACCGGATCACCCTCAAGGGCGACCGCCCGGCCTGAGCCGGGCGGCGCCGGCTCAGAATGCCGGCACGACGGCGCCCTTGTATTTGTCCTGGATGAACTGCTTGACCGCCGGGGAATGCAGGGCGTCCACCAGCTTCTTGATGGCCGGCGCGTCCTTGTTGTCTTCGCGGGCGGCCACCAGGTTGGCGTAGGGCGAATCGGCGCCCTCGATGAACAGGGCGTCCTTGGTGGGCACCAGGCCGGCTTCCAGCGCGTAGTTGGTGTTGATCAGCGCCAGCGCCACGTCGCCCAGGGCGCGCGGCAGCATGGCGGCCTCGAGCTCGCGGAACTGCAGCTTCTTGGGGTTCTCGACCACGTCCAGCGGCGTGGCCACGATGTTGTCCGGGTCCTTCAGCTTGATCAGGCCCTGCTTCTGCAGCAGCAGCAAGGCGCGGCCGCTGTTGGACGGGTCGTTGGGGATGGCCACGGTCGCGCCCTCGGGCAGCGCGTCCAGCGACTTGACCTTGCGGGAATAGCCGCCGAACGGCTCGACGTGCACCAGCCCCACCGACACCAGCTTGGTGCCGCGGTCCTTGTTGAAGGTGTCCAGGTACGGCTTGTGCTGGAAGAAGTTGGCGTCCAGCTCCTTGTCGGCCAGCTGCAGGTTGGGCTGCACGTAGTCGCTGAAGACCTTGATGTCGAGCTCGACGCCTTCCTTGGCCAGCACCGGCTTGACCACCTCGAGGATCTCGGCGTGCGGCACCTGGGTGGCCCCGACGGTCAGTTTTTCGGCGTGGGCGGCGCCGGCCAGGATGAAGGCGGACGCCAGCAGGGCGGTCCGGACGAAAGCAAAGCGCATGGGCGACCTCGTAGAGTGGGATGACGGCGGCCAGCCGGCCCCAGGGGGCGGCGGCCGTTGCAAAAACGCCCCCAAATTTACCTTAATGACGGTCATTTGTCGGGCATAACATCATGGGAACCGGGTATAAGCCGGCTATGGGTACTACAATTCCCAGTTGCGCCGAACCCGCGCCGGCGCAGGCATTTTTCCCTTTTTCAATCACTACCAGAGCGCATCCCGCCATGACCGACACCCCCGACCCTGCCGCCGTTTCGTCTCCCGCTGTGAAGGCGGCCGTTCTTTCCGAAGCGCTGCCTTACATCCGACGATTCCACGGCAAGACCATCGTGGTGAAGTACGGCGGCAACGCCATGACGGAAGAGCGCCTGCAGCGCAGCTTCGCCCACGACGTGGTGCTGCTCAAGCTGGTCGGCCTGAACCCGGTGGTGGTGCATGGCGGCGGCCCGCAGATCGACGACGCGCTGCGCCGCATCGGCAAGCAGGGCACCTTCGTGCAAGGCATGCGCGTCACCGACGCCGAGACCATGGAAGTGGTCGAATGGGTGCTGGGCGGCCAGGTCCAGCAGGACATCGTCATGATGATCAACGAGGTCGGCGGCAAGGCCGTGGGCCTGACGGGCAAGGACGGCATGCTGATCCAGGCCCGCAAGAAACTCATGGCCAACAAGGACAACCCCGGCGAACCGATCGACATCGGCTTCGTGGGCGACATCACCCAGGTCGAGCCCGCCGTGGTCAAGGCCCTGCAGGACGACCAGTTCATCCCGGTCATCTCGCCCATCGGCTACGGCGAGGACGGCCAGGCCTACAACATCAATGCCGACGTGGTCGCCGGCAAGATGGCCGAGGTGCTGGGCGCCGAGAAGCTGCTGATGATGACCAACACCCCGGGCGTGCTCGACAAGAGCGGCAAGCTGCTGCGCAGCCTGTCGGCCCAGACCATCGACGAGCTGTTCGCCGACGGCACCATCTCGGGCGGCATGCTGCCCAAGATCGCCTCGTCGCTCGACGCCGCCAAGAACGGCGTCAACTCGGTGCACATCGTCGACGGCCGGGTGCCGCACTGCCTGCTGCTGGAGATCCTGACCGACCAGGGCGTCGGCACCATGATCAGCTCGCACTGATGCAGGTGCGCCGCCACCTGCTGCGGCCGGCGGCGCGCCAGCGCCGTTCGCGCCGCATCGCCACGGGCGTGCCAGACCGCCTGTGGCTGTTCGACCTCGACAACACCCTGCACGACACGTCGCACGCCATTTTCCCGCGCATCGACGACGGCATGACGCGGGCCGTGGCCGAATCGCTGGGCGTGGACGTCGACACCGCCAACCAGCTGCGCGCCAAATACTGGCGGCGCTACGGCGCCACCGTGATCGGCATGGTGCGCCACCACGGCATCGACGCCGACACCTTCCTGCGCCTGAGCCACGACTTCGACGTGGCGCCCCTGGTGCGCGCCGAAACCGGCCTGGCGGCCAAGCTGCGCCAGCTGCCGGGCCGCAAGGTGCTGCTGACCAACGCGCCCTTCCACTATGCCCGCGCGGTGCTGCGACGGCTGGGCATCCTGCGCCACTTCGACAGCCTGTGGGCGATCGAGCACATGCGCCTGCACGGCGAGTACCGGCCCAAGCCCTCGGCGGCGCTGCTGCGCTACGTCCTGGCGCGCGAGGGCGTGCCGGCCGCGCGCGCGGTGCTGGTCGAAGACACTCTGTCGAACCTGCGCGGAGCGCGCCGCGCCGGCCTGCGCACGGTGCATGTCTACCATCCGGGCACGCCGTTTGCGCGGGGCGGCAACCATCGGCCAGCGTACGTCGACTTGCGGGTAAACTCGGTCAGTGACCTGCTGCTGCGCCGGCGTCCGCTGCGCGGATAGCGGCGCGACCTCCACCCCCCTTCCCCGTTGTGAGCCCATGGCCAGCAAACCCGGCGAGCGCAAAACCCAGATTCTGCAGACCCTGGCGGAAATGCTGGAACAGCCGCACGCCGCCCGCATCACCACCGCTGCCCTGGCCGCCCGGATGCAGGTATCCGAGGCCGCGCTGTACCGCCATTTCGCCAGCAAGGCGCAGATGTTCGAGGGGCTGATCGAATTCATCGAGGTCAGCCTGTTCACCCTGGTCAACCAGATCATCGCGGCCGAGCCCCGCGGGCTGGGCCAGGCGCGCAAGACCGTATCCATGCTGCTGGCCTTCTCCGAGCGCAACAAGGGCATGACCCGCGTGCTGACCGGCGACGCGCTGGTCACCGAAGACAACCGCCTGCAGGAACGCATCAACCACATCAACGACCGCATCGAGGCGTCGCTGAAGCAGTCGCTGCGCGTGGCGGTGGGCGACGGCGACCTGGCGGCGGACGCCAACATCGCCGCGCACGCCAGCCTGCTCACGCACCTGGTGCTGGGGCGGTGGCTGCGCTATGCGCAAAGCGGCTGGCGCGTCGCCCCCACCCTGCACCTGGACGACCACCTCAAGGCCGTGCTGTAGCGCCGCCCGGCGGCGCCGCTACGACTGCGGACTGCGGTGCCGGGAAATGCTCATCAGGATGCCGCACGCAATGCCCATGGTGAACAGCGCGGTGCCGCCGTAGCTCATGAACGGCAGCGGCACCCCCACCACTGGCAGGATGCCCGTCACCATGCCGACGTTGACGAACACATAGATGAACACCATCATCGTCAGCGCGCCGGCCAGCAGCCGGCCGAATTGCGACGAGGCGCGCACCGATATGGCCAGCCCGCGCGCGATCAGCAGCCCGTACAGCACCAGCATGGCCACCCCGCCGTACAGGCCGAACTCCTCGGCATACACCGCGAAGATGAAGTCGGTGGTGCGCTCGGGGATGAAATCCAGGTGCGTCTGGGTGCCCTGCATGTAGCCCTTGCCGTACAGCCCGCCGGACCCGACCGCGATCATCGACTGGATGGTGTGGAACCCCTTGCCGAGCGGGTCGGAACTGGGGTTGAGCAGGGTGCAGACGCGCTGTTTCTGGTAGTCGTGCAGCACCACCCAGTCGATCTCGGGCTGGCACAGCGTATCTTCGTAGTAGATCAGCGTGCCGATGCTCAGCACCCCCACCACCACCAGCGGCACCAGCAGCTTGAACGACAGCCCGGCGAAGTAGATCACGCAGAAGCCGGCGCCGAAGACCAGCAGCGCGGTGCCCAGGTCGGGCTGCAGCACGATCAGGCCGAACGGCGCGGCCAGCATGACGGCCGCCGCCAGGAAGTCGCGGATGCGCACATCGCCTTCATGCCGCTGGAAGTACCAGGCCAGCATCAGCGGCACGGCGATCTTCATCATCTCGGACGGCTGGATGCGGGTGATGCCGAGATCCAGCCAGCGCGTCGCGCCTTTGCTGGTCTCGCCGAAGAATTCCACGCCCAGCAGCAAGGCCACCCCAACCACGTAGAACGGCAGGGCCATCTTCATCAGGGTGCGCGGCGGCACCAGCGCCACCAGCCACATGGCGCCGAAGGCGATCAGGAAATTGCGCGACTGCTCGGCGAAGCGCCAGTCGGTGCTGCCGACCGCCGAATGCATGACGGTCAGGCCGAGGCACGCGAACAGCACCAGAATGAAGAGCAGCGGCCAATCGAAGGCCAGGAACACGCGAGCCAGCAGGGCGCCCAGGCGTTTCATGGTCGGTCTCCCTGCGCCGGCGGCGGCGACTCGAACAGGTCGTTGAAATCGGACAGCGCGGGCGCGGCCGGCACCGGCGATGACGCGCGCGGCGGCGGGCGGCGCTCACCCTCCTCGGGCAGCTTGGGCAAGGCGCGCGGCCGGGGCGCCGGGCGCGGCGCCGGGGCCGGCTCCGGCGTGCGGACCGGCGCCGACTGCGGCGCGGCGCCCGGCGCCGCCGAGGCATCCGGCGCGGAGCCCGCGGCGGGCGGCAGCGGCGCGGCCGGCGCCGTCTTGGCCAGCCAGAAATCGAATACCTTGCGGGCGATCGGCGCCGCCACGCTGGCGCCCCAGCCCGCGTTCTCGACCAGCAGGGCCACGGCGATGCGCGGCCGGTCGAACGGCGCGAAGCCCATGAACAGGGCATGGTCGCGCAGCCGTTCGTCGATTTCGCTGGCGCGGTACTGCGCGCCGCGCAGGCTGAACACCTGGGCGGTGCCGGTCTTGCCGGCCGCCTGGTACGGCGTGTCGGCGAACGCGCGGCGCGCCGTGCCCACGCGCACCACGTCGGCCATGGCCGCCTTGATGATGTCGACGTTCTGCTGCTTGAGCGGAATGCGGTATTCCGGCGTGGACGGGGTCTTGGTGATCTGGCCGGTCCGCGTGTCGCGCGTCGCATGGACCAGGTGCGGCGTGCGGTACGCGCCGTTGCTGGCGAGGGTGGAGGTGGCCTGGGCCAGCTGCAGCAGGGTGAACGAGTTGTAGCCCTGCCCCACCGCCACGGAGATGGTCTCGCCGGCGTACCAGCGCTGCCGCTCGCGTTGCTTGTAGGCTTTGCGCTTCCATTCGGTGGACGGCAGCACGCCGGTGCGCTCGCCGTCCAGGTCGATGCCGGTGATCTGCCCGAAGCCGAACTGCTTGGAGAAATCGTGCAGGGCATTGACGCCGATCTCCGGCCCCAGGGAATAGAAGTACGTATCCGACGAGACCACGATGGCGCGGTGCATGTCGGTCATGCCGTAGGCGGCGCCGCCGGCGTTGCGGAAGCGCTGGCCGCCGAACTCGTAGTAGCCGGGGTCGGCGATGCGGGCGGTGGCGCTGCGCACGCCCAGTTCCAGCGCGGCCAGGGCCACGAATGGCTTGTAGGTCGAGCCGATCGGGTAAGTGCCGTAGAGCGGCCGGTTGATCAGCGGGTGGTCCGGCGATTCGTTGAGCAGGCGCCAGTTCTCGACGTCGATGCCGTCGATGAACAGGTTCGGGTCGAACGACGGCTGCGATACGAAGGCCAGCACTTCGCCGGTGGCGGGGTCGATCGCGACCAGGGCGCCACGCTGGTCGCCGAAGGCTTCCTCGGCGACGCGCTGCAGGTCCAGGTCGATGGACAGCATGATGTCGGCGCCTGGCACGGGGTCGGTGCGCCGCAGGGTGCGCACCGGCCGTCCGCTGGCGGTCACCTCGACCTCCTCGACGCCGGTCAGGCCGTGCAACTGCTGCTCCCAGCTTTTCTCGATGCCCTTCTTGCCGATGACGTCCGTGCCGCGATAGTTGCCGAGTTGCCCCGCCTCTTCGAGGGCCTCGATATCGGCGTCGGAAATGCGCCCGATGTAGCCCACCACGTGGCCGGCGGTGGCGCCATGGGGGTACTCGCGCACCCAGCGCGCGCGCAGCTCCACGCCGGGGAATTCGTAGGCATGGGCGGCGAACCAGGCCGCCTCGGTCTCGTTCAGATTGTTGCGCAGCACCAGGCTGGCATAGCGGCTGGACTCGCCCACGCGCCGCTTGAAGCGGCGCAGGTCGCCCGGGCTGAGGTAGACGATGGGCGTCAGGCGCGCCAGCATGGCGTCGATGTCGCCAGCCTGCGCCGGCACGACTTCGAGCGTGTAGGTGCGATAGTTGCGCGCCATGACCGTACCGTTGCGGTCGAGGATTTCGCCCCGGCGCGGCGCGATCGGCACCACCGCGATGCGGTTGCGGTCGGCCCGCTCGGACAGGCCTTCATAGCGGTCGACCTGCAAATACCAGAAGCGGCCGGCCAGCACCCCGAAGCAGACCAGCGCGAACAGGCCGCCGACCCAGGCGCGCAACTTGAAGCGCTGCCGCTGCTGTTGGCCGGTCTGCTTGAACTCGAACATGGCGAGGCTCAGACGGACGACGATTCGACGTCGTCCGTGCCCCGTTGCGGCAGGTACAGCACCCAGCCGACCAGCGGCCAGATGGCCGCGGTAAGCAGGACGGAGATGGTCCAGTCCCAGCCCGGCCATTTGCCGGCCAGCCAGGCAAAGACCATCTGCTGCACCAGCCGGGCCACGAAGAACACCGGCAGCATGTGCATTGCCTGGCTCCAGAGGTCGAAGCGCTGCAGGCGCCGGTGCAGGGCCACCGCGCCGTAGGCCACCAGCGTGTACGAAAGTGCGTGGCCGCCCAGCACGCTGGCGTCGTGCACGTCCATCAGCACGCCGAACACGAAGGCCGCCACCATGCCGACGCGGCGCGGCTCGTGCACGCACCAGAAGGCCAACACCAGCGCCAGGATATCGGGCGCGCCGGACCAGACGCGCCAGGGCAGCAGCGACAACAGCCACGCCAGCAGCAAGGAGCCCCACACGAAGGCCCCGTGCGCCGGCCGCGCCAGGTGCTCGGGATGGACGTTGCTGGGCATGCCCAGGCGGCGGGGCGGCGGGGCCGGCTGATTATTGCGATCCACCGGTATCGGCCTCTTGAAGATCGGACTGGGCGCGCTCCACGTCCACTTGCAATACCAGGAAATGGCGGTAGCGTTCGGGGTGCGCCAGGGGTTCGCAGACGGCGCGCGCGAAGCCGGACGCGGTGTCGCGCTCGACTTCCAGCACCTTGGCTACTGGCAGGCCGGCGGGGAACAGCCCGCCGACGCCGCTGGTGACGATGATATCGCCTTCCTTGATGTCGGCATTGGCGGCCAGGTAGCGTACTTCGATGCGCCCGGGCGAATTGGAGCCGAAGGCGATCAGGCGCAGGCCATTGCGCAGCACCTGCACCGGCACGGAGACGCGCTCGTCGGTGACCAGCGCGGCCTCGGCGGCCATGGGCGTGACGCGCACGATCTGGCCGACCACGCCGCCTTCGTCGATGACCGGCATGCCCGGCGCCAGGCCGTCGCGGCTGCCCTTGTTGAAGACCAGCCGCTGCTGGAAGCCGTTGGCCGGCTCGTACAGCACCTCGACCACCACGGCGGCCTGTTCGACCGTGTCGGTGACGCCCAGCAGGCGCCGCAACTGGGCGTTCTCGGCGGCCAGCTGGGCGGCGTGCGTGGCGACCTGCGAAAGCTCGATGCGCTGGCGCTGCAGGGCCTCGTTCTCGCTACGGATCAGGTTGGCGGCGTTGACCCATTCGTTGACCTGCTGGGCCACGTCGCGCGGCGCCATGACGGCACGCTGGAACGGGTACAGGGCGACCGCCACGGCGCGCCGCATGGGTTCGAGCACGTGCAGCTGGGAATCGAGGACGAGCAGCACCAAGCACAGGGCGGCCATGACGGCCAACCGGACTTCTGCCGGCGGGCCGCGCCTGAACAGCGGTGGAGTCCCTTGTCGTTGCATGAATACCCAGCCCGGACCTCAGCCCGCTGCCACTGCGCCGGGCGGCGCCGGCGAGGCGGCGCCCGCCGGCCGGACGGACTTAGTCGTTGATGAAAATGGCGCCCAGTTTCTCAAGGTGCTCGAGCGCCTCGCCGCAGCCGCGCACCACGCAAGTCAGGGGATCCTCGGCCACCACGACGGGCAGGCCGGTTTCTTCCTGGAGCAGGCGGTCGAGGTCGCGCAGCAGCGCGCCGCCGCCGGTCAGGGCGATGCCCTTGTCGGTGATGTCCGCGCCCAGTTCGGGCGGGGTCTGCTCGAGGGCGATCTTGACCGCGGAAACGATCTGGTTGAGCGGATCGGTGAGCGACTCGAGGATTTCGTTGGACGACACCGTGAAGCTGCGCGGCACGCCCTCGGCCAGGTTGCGGCCCTTGACTTCGATCTCGCGCACCTCGGAGCCGGGGAAGGCCGAGCCGATTTCCTTCTTGATCAGTTCGGCCGTGGGTTCGCCGATCAGCATGCCGTAGTTGCGGCGGATGTAATTGACGATGGCTTCGTCGAACTTGTCGCCGCCGACCCGCACCGACCCCTTGTAGACCATGCCGCCCAGGGAGATGACGGCGACCTCGGTGGTGCCGCCGCCGATGTCCACCACCATGGAGCCGCTGGCGTCGGACACGGCCAGCCCGGCGCCGATGGCCGCGGCCATGGGTTCCTCGATGAGGTACACGTGCGAGGCGCCCGCGCCCAGGGCCGATTCGCGGATGGCGCGGCGCTCGACCTGGGTGGAGCCGCAGGGCACGCACACGATGATGCGCGGGCTGGGCGCCAGCATGTTGCGGGGGTGGACCATGCGGATGAACTGCTTGAGCATCTGCTCGGTAACCGTGAAATCGGCGATGACGCCGTCTTTCATGGGCCGGATGGCCTCGATGTTGCCGGGCACGCGGCCGAGCATCTGCTTGGCCTCGTGGCCGACGGCCTGGATGATTTTCTTGCCGTTGGGGCCGCCTTCATGCCGGATCGCGACCACCGAGGGCTCGTCGAGCACGATGCCCTTGCCCCGGACATAGATCAGCGTATTGGCGGTACCAAGGTCGATCGCCATATCGCTGGAGAAATAACTGCGCAGGAATCCGAACATGGGAGCTCAGCGAGAAGGAATTAGGGTCAAACTGCCTGCGGCGGGCCACGAACGGGCCCTGCCAATCCAGAGCAGCGATTAAACCGTGAATGATAACTTATAATTTCCCTGGAAATAGCGCATAAATGCGGGCTATTCATGCTTTGTCACAGCACCGGGCGGTGTACGCTGCGGTACTGCGCCGGCCGGCCCCGTCCCCTTCGATTTTTCTCAGTTTTCCCTCATGGCGCTCAACGAACAAGACGTGGCCCGCATCGCCCGGCTGGCCAGAATTGAATTGACCCCCGACCAGCGCACCCGCGCCCAGGACGAACTCAACGGCATCCTCCACCTGATCGAACGGCTGCAGGCGGCCGACACCGAGGGCGTCGAGCCCCTGGCCCACCCCCTGTCGGCCCACCAGGACATCGCCCTGCGCCTGCGTCCCGACGCCGTCACCGAGACGGCCACGGAAGCCCGCCGCGCCGAGCTGCTGGCCAACGCGCCGGCGGCCCGCGACGGCCTGTTCCTGGTCCCCAAGGTCATCGAGTAAGCCATGACGACTCCCGCCCTGCATACCCAATTCGGCGGCATCGCCGAGCTGCGCGCCGCCCTGGCGCAGCGCCAGGTCAGCGCCCGCGAGCTGGCGCAAAGCGCCCTGGCGGCCGCCCAGGCCGCCGCCCCCCTGAACGCCTTCCTGCACATCGACGAGGCGCAGACCCTGGCCCAGGCCGACGCGGCCGACGCCGCCCTGGCGGCCGGCACGGCCGGCCCGCTGGCCGGCGTGCCCATCGCCCACAAGGATGCCTTCGTGACCCGCGGCTGGCGTACCACCGCCGGCAGCAAGATGCTCGAAGGCTATGCCAGCCCGTTCGACGCCACCGTGGTGCAGCGCCTGCAAGAAGCCGGCGCGGTCTCGATCGGCAAGCTCAACTGCGACGAATTCGCGATGGGGTCGGCCAACGAGAACTCGGCCTACGGCCCGGTGCGCAACCCCTGGGACGCCGACGCGGTGCCCGGCGGCTCCTCGGGCGGCTCGGCCGCGGCGGTCGCGGCGCGCCTGGTGGCGGCGGCCACCGGCACCGACACGGGCGGCTCGGTGCGCCAGCCCGCCGCCCTGTGCGGCGTCAGCGGCATCAAGCCCACTTACGGCACCGTGTCGCGCTTCGGCATCGTGGCGTTCGGCTCCAGCCTGGACCAGGCCGGCCCGCTGGCGCCCAGCAGCCGCGACCTGCTCGAACTGCTCGACCCCATGAGCGGCTTCGACCCGCAGGACGCCACCAGCCTGGAAAGCTGCGACGGCGCCGCCAACGCGCCGGGCCGCGTGCGCGCCGACCACGACCGGGCCCAGGCGGCCTATGACGCGGCCGGCAGCCAGCCCCTGAAGGGCCTGCGCATCGGCGTGCCGCAGGAATATTTCGGCGCCGGCCTGGCCAAGGACGTGGCCGACGCGGTCGAGGCCGCGCTGGCGCAGTTCGAGGCGCTGGGCGCCCAGCGCGTGGCGGTGTCGCTGCCGCGCACCGAGCTGGCCATCCCCGCCTACTACGTCATCGCCCCGGCCGAGGCCTCCAGCAACCTGGCCCGCTACGACGGCGTGCGCTACGGCCACCGCGCCGCCGAGTACGCCGACCTGAACCAGATGATCGCCCGCTCGCGCGCCGAGGGCTTCGGCGACGAGGTCAAGCGCCGCATCCTGATCGGCACCTACGTGCTGTCGCACGGCTACTACGACGCCTACTACCTGCAGGCGCAGCGCGTGCGCCGCCTGATCGCGCAGGACTTCCAGCGCGCCTTCGCCGGCCAGTGCGACGTGATCATGGGCCCGGTGACCCCCACCGTGGCCAAGAACCTCGGCGACAACCGCGACGACCCGACCGCCGACTGGCTGGCCGACGTCTACACCCTGGGCGTCAGCCTGGCCGGCCTGCCGGCCATGTCGATCCCCTGCGGCTTCAGCCCCGAGGGCGCCGGCGGCGCCAAGGCGCGCCCCGTCGGCCTGCAGATCATCGGCAATTATTTCGACGAAGGCCGCCTGCTGGCCATCGCCGACCGTTATCAACAAGTCACCGACTGGCACCGCCGCGTGCCGGGGCAGCAAGGCACCGCGCAATGAACTGGGAAATCGTCATCGGCCTGGAAACGCACACCCAGCTTTCCACCGACGCCAAGATCTTTTCGGGCAGCAGCACCCGCTTCGGCGCCGCGCCCAACACGCAGGCCAACCTGGTGGACCTGGCCCTGCCCGGCAGCCTGCCGGTGATGAACCGCGGGGCGGCCGAGCGCGCCATCCGGTTCGGCCTGGCGGTGGGCGGCACCGTGGCGCCGCGCTCGGTGTTCGCGCGCAAGAACTACTTCTACCCCGACCTGCCCAAGGGCTACCAGATCAGCCAATACGAGCTGCCGGTCGTGCAGGGCGGGTCGATTTCGTTCTTCGTGGGCCAGGAGGAAAAAACCGTCAACCTGACGCGCGCCCACCTGGAAGAAGACGCCGGCAAGTCGCTGCACGATGAATTCACGCTGCCCAATGGCGCCCCCGCCAGCGGCATCGACCTGAACCGCGCCGGCACGCCACTGCTGGAAATCGTCACCGAGCCGGAAATGCGCTCGGCCGCCGAGGCTGTCGCCTACGCGCGCGCGCTGCACAGCCTGGTGGTGTGGCTGGGCATCTGCGACGGCAACATGCAGGAAGGGTCGTTCCGTTGCGACGCCAACGTGTCGGTGCGCCCGGTCGGGCAGAAGGAATTCGGCACCCGCACCGAAATCAAGAATGTCAATTCGTTCCGCTTCCTGGAACGCGCCATCCTGTTCGAGGCGCGCCGCCAGATCGAGCTGATCGAGGACGGCGGCACCGTGGTGCAGGAAACCCGCCTGTACGATGCCGACCGCGATGAAACGCGCAGCATGCGCAGCAAGGAAGACGCGCACGATTACCGCTACTTCCCCGACCCGGACCTGCCGCCGCTGGTGATTGCGCCGGAATGGATCGAACAGGTGCGGGCCGGCATGCCCGAACTGCCGGCCGCCCTGCGCGCCCGCTTCGAGCGCGACTACGGCCTGTCGGCCTACGACGCCGCGCAGTTGTCGGCCAGCCGCGGCCTGGCCGCCTATTTCGAGGACGTGGCGCGCGCCCTGCCGGCGGGCCAGGCCAAGCAGGCCGCCAACTGGATCATGGGCGAAGTCGCGGCCACCCTCAACCGCGAGGAAAAGGACATCGCCGACTCGCCGGTGCAGGCGCCGGCCCTGGCCGCCCTGATCGGCCGCATCATCGACGGCACCATCTCCAACAAGATCGCGCGCGACGTGTTCGCGGCCATGTGGGCCGGCGAGCACGGCGGCCAGCCCGACGCCATCATCGAGGCGCGCGGCCTGAAGCAGATCAGCGACACCGGCGCCATCGGCGCCATGATCGACGAGGTCCTGGCCGCCAACCCGGCCATCGTGGCCGAATACCGGGCGGGCAAGCAGAAAGCCTTCAATTCCCTGGTGGGCCAGATCATGAAGGCCGCCAAGGGGAAGGCGAATCCGCAGCAGGTCAACGAGCTGCTGAAGCAGAAGCTGGATAGCTAGCAGTGGCGGGCGGCCGCCCTTTGGGGCCGCCGTGCCGCGTTCCGCCGGCACCGAGGGAGAGCCGGCCCGCTCATGCGGGTGCCAGGTGTCTGACACCTACGCACGCGGCCGGTTCCGTGAAGCCCGGCCACCGCTCGCGCCACCCCGTGACGGCCAATAGAACCACCTCCGCCGTCAATCGCCCCCATGTACCGTCACACGCCGGTAACCGCCCCTTAACGCCCCTGTTGCACTCCCGCTCTACTGTTGCGCCTTTGCCTGACCAACAGTAGGAGCAAGTCTTGTCTTCTGAAGACCCCACACCCGCGGACCGCGATGAACCGCCGGCCTCGCCCAGGATCGACGCCCGCCGCCGCGTGCTCGTGCAAGCCGGCCTGGGCGGCTGGCTGCTGCCCGCGCTGGGCGCGACCTCGCTGCTGACCGCCTGCGGCAGCGGCAGCGACGACGATGATGACGCCGGCAATGGCGGCGGCGACGACGGCGGCACGACGCCCCCGCCCGCGCCGGCCAAGGTGTCCAGCTTCGGCCTGGTCGTGTTGCCGGACACGCAGTTCTATTCCCGCTACGCCACCGAAGAAACCGGCAACCAGTTCCGCAAGCTCTACGGCAGCGAACCGTACCTGGCGCAGACGCAATGGATCGTGCGCAGCGCGGCGGCGCTCAAGGTGCCGTTCGTGATCCACCTGGGCGACGTGGTCGACCAGGTCGGCAGGCCGCAGCAGTGGGAAGTGGCCGACACCGCCATGAAGGTGCTGGAGGATGGCGGCGTCCCGTATTCGATCCTGGCCGGCAACCACGACGTGTTGCGCGACATCGGCTACGACCGGGACCCGGTCGGCGGCACCGACGCCGACCGCGACCTGTCCCAGGAGCCCTATCTGCAATGGTTCGGCACCGAGCGGGCCAGCAAGCAGCCGACTTTCGGCGGACGCCATCCCAGCGGCTTCCACGAATATCACATCTTCGAGGCCGAGGGACAGCAGTTCCTGGTGCTGTCGCTGTCATGGCGCGCCTCCGATGACGCCCTGGCGTGGGCCTCGCAAGTGCTGCAGACGCACTCCAGCCTGCCGGCCATCCTGGTCAACCACCAGTTGCTGGCGATCGACAACGACAGCACCAGCCCGCTGGAAGTGGACTACGGCCTGATGCTGTGGGACAGGCTGATCCGCGGCCACGACCAGATCTTCCTGACGCTCAACGGCCACTACCATGGCGCTGCGCGCCTCACCAAGACCAATGACTTCGGCAATCCGGTCGAGGAAATCGTGGTCGACTACCAGATGGCCTACCAGGGCGGCAACGGCCTGCTGCGCTTCTTCGAGTTCGACCTGACCAACAACCGCATCCACGCCCTGTCGTTCTCGCCCTGGGTGCCGGAAAAGCCCGCCGACACCCTCAACGAGTTCGACCAGGCGATGCTGACCGACGCCAACAACCAGTTCAGCATCGAGATCGACTTCGCCAAGCGGTTCGCCGGCTTCAACCCAGGCTTCAAGGCCGCCGCGCCGACCAACGAATCGCTGGCCGCGGCGGCCACCGCGCTGGTCCTGGAAGGCTTCGAGGACCGGCCCGCGCCGCCCAGGACGCCGGCCGCCAACGACGAGGACTACCCGCACGTGGCCGAGACGGTGGCCCACTGGCGTTTCGTGGGCGGCGCGGCCGGCACGGCGGTGGCCGCCGGCACCGTCATCGCCGACAAGTCCGGCAACAACAACGGCATGACGCGCGCGCCGCTGGACCAGCCGGCCGGCAACCCGGCGCAGCTGGACGACCTGCAATGGAGCGCGGACCGCCATCACCTGTCGGCCGCGCCCGGCAGCGTCCAGTTCCGCAATGCCGGCGGCGACCGCCTGAGCTATTTCATGACCGACGCCGCCGCCGCGATCAACAACGAGACGTTCGCCAATGGCTACACGGTCGAGGCGTTCATCAAGCTGGACAAGGACTGGAGCGCGCAGACCAACGCGTGGATGAACATCATGGCGCGCGCCGGGCGGCGCGGCAACCTGCCCGGCTTTGCCGGCGGCCTGCCGGAATCGCCGCCGCTGCAATTCGCCATCTCCAACCTGCGCGAAGTGCAATGGGAAGTGATCCCGGAGAGCACCGTCTCCGGCCAGCGCTCGTCGCGCACCAACTGGTCGGGCGAGATCATGGTCGACACCTGGCTGCACATCGCGGTGGTGAACGACCCCGCCACGCGCGAGACCACCATGTACGTGGAAGGCGCGCCGGTGCTGCGCAACGCCATCGACACAGTGGGCCTGGCCACGCTGGGCTTGCCGTGGGCGGTGGGAGCCGGCTTCTGGGACGGCGGCCCGCCGGGCAGCGGCTTCCTGGGCGCGCTGGGCGAGATCCGCATCGTCGCCAAGCCGCTGCCGCCCGGCCAGTGGCTGACGGCGCGGGCCGGCTGATCGGGCGGGTGGACCTCGATGGGTGTCTGACAGCCCGCGCGAAACCGCCGGCCGGCGGCGGGCGTTTCATGGGGTGTCAGACACCTGGGGGAGCCGGGTCCGGACGGGTGTCAGACACCCGATGCCTCAGAGAATGCCGTACTTGGCCCGGTATGCCAGCACCGCCTCGCGGTTGCTGGCGAACTGGGCGTCGTGCTGCAGCAGGGTCAGGATGTCGGCCAGCGAGGCGATGCTGACCACCGGCATGCCGTAGGTGCGGGCGACGTCCTGGACCGCCGAGTGCGGCGACAGGGCGTCATCGGGGCCGGCGCGTTCCTGGCGGTCGAGGGCGATCAGCACGGCGGCCGGCTCGGCGCCGGCGGCGCGGATGATTTCCACCGATTCGCGCACCGAGGTGCCGGCGGTGATCACGTCGTCGATGATGACCACCTTGCCCTGCAGGGGCGCGCCCACCAGGGTGCCGCCCTCGCCGTGGTCCTTGGCTTCCTTGCGGTTGAAGGCGAACGGCACGTCGCGCCCGCCCATGCCGGGGTGGCCGGCCAGCGCCACGGCGGTGGCGGTGGCCAGGGGAATGCCCTTGTAGGCCGGGCCGAACAGCATGTCGAAGGCGATGCCGGAATCCAGCAGCGCCTGGGCGTAGAACTGCGCCAGCCGCCCCACCGAGGCGCCGCTGTTGAACAGGCCGGCATTGAAGAAGTACGGGCTGATGCGGCCAGACTTGACCTTGAAACTGCCGAAGCGCAACACGCCCTCATCCAGGGCGAAACGGACAAAATCGGTAGAAGTGGCGGAGGCGGCGGCCATGCGGGAGGTTCCGGGAAACGAGACAGACCGGCATTTTAGCCGCCCGGGCCGGGGCCCATCGGGCGGGCCGCCCGCCGCCACCGGCCGCGAGTCGGTTAAATTCAGCCCTTGGACCGGCGCCGGCCGGGCCGCTTTTTCAGGAGTCCCGTCGTGCTGCGCATTACCTCGATCAACCTCAACGGCATTCGTTCGGCGTTCCGCAAAGGCCTGCAACCCTGGATGCAGACCCACGCGGCCGATGTGCTGTGCCTGCAGGAAATCAAGATCTCCGATAGCGACCTGACCGATGACATGCGCCATCCGCCCGGCTACACCGGTCATTTCTGCCACGCCATCAAGAAGGGCTACAGCGGCGTGGGCATGTACCTGCGCAATACAGCCGAGCGCGTCACCACCGGCATGAACTGCGAAGAGTTCGACGCCGAAGGCCGCATCATCCGCGCCGACTGGAAGGACTTGTCGGTGATCAGCGCCTACCTGCCCTCCGGTTCCAGCGGCGACGAGCGGCAGCAGGCCAAGTACCGCTTCCTGGACGTATTCGGCCCGTGGCTGGACGATCTGATACGCGAACACAAGAAGACCGGCCGCGAGTTCGTGATCTGCGGCGACTGGAATATCGCGCACAAGGAAATCGACCTGAAGAACTGGAAGAGCAACCAGAAGAACTCCGGCTTCCTGCCCGAGGAGCGCGCCTGGCTGACGGAGGTGTTCGACAAGCGCGGCTTCATCGACGTGTTCCGCACGCTGGACGAGCGGCCCGAGCAGTACACCTGGTGGAGCAACCGCGGCCAGGCCTGGGCCAAGAACGTCGGGTGGCGCATCGACTACCAGATCGCCACGCCGGGCATCGCCGCGCGCGCCCGGGCGGTGTCCATCTACAAGGACGAGCGCTTCAGCGATCACGCGCCGCTGACGATCGACTACGAAACCGCGCTTTGAGCCGCCCGTGGCCCTCATTAAATTGGGGCCACATTATTGCGAAGGTAGCGCCGCGATGTCGCTGCGTCCGATTTTCGACCAGCCCTGATACGCGGCGCGCTGCCACGCGCGGCCAGCGCAGCTACGGCAAATAAAACAGGGACGCTTTCCATGCGCCAGGAAATACGGGCATGAGCGCGCGGCGCGCCCCCTGGCGCATGCCCTGCCGGGCGCACCCGGAAATAAAGCGTCCCCAATAACGATCGGCCGCAACGCCAATATCCATGCGGGTTTCCGGCCGACGGCGTTTTGCCGGGGGAGCCGGAATCGCCTTACAATCCCGCACCGAACCAGTGCAATGACGCACTGGGTTGGACCGAATGCGCACCACATCGACGCAAGCCTGCACCGATCTGTTGCGTTCCCCCAGGAGACCGGTGTGAAACTGCAGAGTCTTGACGACTTCCTGCGCCAGGTCGCCGCGCGCGACCCGCAGCAACCCGAATTCATGCAAGCCGTGCACGAAGTCATGGCGAGCTTGTGGCCCTTCCTCGAGCAACACCCCCACTACGCCGACCATGCGCTGCTCGAGCGGCTGGTCGAACCCGAACGCGTGATCCAGTTCCGCGTCTGCTGGACCGACGACCGGGGCCAGGCGCGCGTGAACCGCGCCTTCCGCATCCAGCACAATTCGGCCATCGGCCCGTTCAAGGGCGGCATGCGCTTCCACCCGTCGGTCAACCTGTCGGTGCTGAAGTTCCTGGCCTTCGAGCAGACCCTGAAGAACGCCCTGACGACCCTGCCCATGGGCGGCGGCAAGGGCGGCTCGGACTTCGATCCCAAGGGCAAGTCCGACGGTGAAGTGATGCGCTTCTGCCAGGCGCTGATGGTCGAGCTGTACCGCCACCTCGGGCCGGACACCGACGTGCCGGCCGGCGATATCGGCGTGGGGGCGCGCGAAGTGGGCTTCATGGCGGGCATGATGAAGAAGCTGTCGAACTCGGCGGCCAGCGTGTTCACGGGCAAGGGCCTGACGTTCGGCGGCAGCCTGATCCGTCCCGAGGCCACCGGCTACGGCACGGTCTACTTCGCCGAGGAAATGCTCAAGCGCGCCGGCATGTCGTTCGACGGCCTGCGCGTTTCGGTATCGGGCTCGGGCAACGTGGCCCAGTACGCCATCGAGAAAGCCATGTCGCTGGGGGCGCGCGTGGTCACCGTGTCGGATTCCGACGGCACGGTCATCGACGAGGCCGGCTTCACGCACGAGAAGCTGGCCGCCCTGATGCACCTGAAGAACGACCTGCGCGGCCGGCTGGCCGAGTACGCCGGGCAATTCAAGCTGGGCTACGCGCCCGGCAAGCGGCCGTGGCACGTGCCGGTCGACGTGGCGCTGCCCTGCGCGACCCAGAACGAGCTGGAACTGGACGACGCCCGCACCCTGATCGCCAACGGCGTGAAATGCGTGGCCGAGGGCGCCAACATGCCCGCCACCCTGGAAGCCGCCAAGCACTTCATCGAGGCCGGCGTGCTGTACGCGCCGGGCAAGGCCAGCAATGCCGGCGGCGTGGCCGTGTCGGGCCTGGAAATGAGCCAGAACGCCATCCGCCTGGCCTGGAACCGCGACGAAGTCGACCAGCGCCTGCACGCCATCATGCGCGACATCCACGAAAACTGCGTGCGCCATGGCCAGGGCCGCGGCACGGCGGTCAACTACCTCGACGGCGCCAACATCGCCGGCTTCGTCAAGGTGGCCGACGCCATGCGCCAGCAAGGGCTGTATTGAACCCTGCGCGGAGCGCGCCCAAGGTGTCAGGCGCCGGAGGTGCCTGACACCTGCTTCGGGCGCCGTCCCTGTCGTGGCCTCGAGGTGCCAAAGGTGTCAGACACCTCTGGTGTCTGACACCTGTCTTGCACACCTGTCCTCCCCGTGGTGTCTGACACCTGTCTTGCACACCTGTCCTCCCCGGCCTGCCGCTGGCCGCGCGCCCCTCAGTGCCAGTCGTCGCGATACACGAAGCGCGGCATCTGCCAGTTGTAGCGCAGCGCCAGCAGGCGCAGGGCCAGGCCGACCGCCAGCGCGACCGGCACGGCCACATTGGCCACCACGCCCATGGCCGACAGCCCCAGGTACAGGCCGCCGGTGACGATCGATACGCTGGCGTACAGCTCTTTGCGGAACAACAGCGGCACATCGTTGCACAGGACATCGCGCAGCACCCCGCCGGCGCAGCCGGTGATCATGCCGCTGATCAATACGATGCCGGGCGACAACTCCATATGCTGCGCCACCTGGCAGCCGATGACGGTGAATGCCACCAGGCCCAGGGCGTCGAGCAGCAGGAACAGGCTGCGCAGGTGCCGCATGAGCGGCGCCGCCAGCGCGGTCAGCATGGCCGCGCCCGCGGTCATGCCGAGGTATTCCGGGTGCACCACCCAGGTCAGCGGATAGTGTCCCAGCAGCACATCGCGCAGCGAGCCGCCGCCCAGCGCGGTGACGCAGGCGATGATGCACACGCCCATCCAGTCCATGTCGCGCCGGCCGGCGGCCAGCGCGGCGGTCATGGCTTCGGCCACGATGGCCACCAGGTAGAGGACGTGCAGCAGCACGGTGGACGTTTCAATCGACATGGGCGACCCCAGGATTGGCCGCGCGACGCGGCCGGGACGATCAGGCCGGCGGCTCCAGCGCGTCGATGGTACGGCGCTGGCGCCACAGCAACAACAGCCCCGGCAGCGCGATCGCGACCGTGAGCAGGAAGAAGCCCGGCCAGCCCAGCCAATGCACCAGCGGCGGCGTCAGCGGCCCGGCCAGGTAGATGCGGCCGACCGCCGACAGCGCCGACAGCAGGGCGAACTGGGTGGCCGAAAAGCGATGCTGGCACAAGGCCATCAGCAGGGCCACGAAGGACGCCGTGCCCAGCCCGCCGCACAGGTTCTCGATGCCGACCGCGGCGCCCATCAGCCAGATGCTCTTGGGAGCGACGGCGATGACCCAGTAGCCCAGGTTGGAGATGGCCTGCAGGATGCCGAACGCCATCAGCGAGCGGAACAGCCCCCAGCGTGCCATCAGCGAACCGCCGGCGAGCGCCCCGACGATGGTGGCGGCCAAACCCAGCACTTTGTTGACCGTGCCGACTTCGGTGGGATCGAAGCCGGCGCCGCGGATCAGGAAGGTGGTGGAGAGGGCCCCGGCGAAGGCGTCGCCGAGCTTGTACAAGACGATCAGCGCCAGCACTGTATAGGCGCCGCGCCGGCTGAAAAACTCGCGGAACGGCTCGACCACCGCCTGGCCCAGGTTGCGGGGGGCGGTGGCGGGCTGCTCGGGCTCGGGGGCCCAGAGCGTGGCGAGCGAGCACGCGAGCATCAGGGCGCCCATCAGGATGTAGGTGGGGCCCCATCCCAGCCATTGGTCGGCCAGGATCAGGGCCAGCCCGCCGGAGACGACCATGGCCAGCCGGTATCCCAGTACCTTGATGGCCGCGCCGGCGCCACGCTCTTCGCGGCGCAGCACGTCGGTGCAGTAGGCGTCGAAGGCGATATCCTGGGTGGCCGAGAAGAACGCCACGGCGACCGCCAGCAGGGCCAGCGGCAGCAAGGCGGTGGCCGGCGAGAGCGCCCCCATGACCATGATGGCGGCCGCCAGTAGCCACTGGGTCACCAGCATCCAGCCGCGCCGGCGGCCCAGCAACGGCGGCACATAGCGGTCCACCAGCGGGGCCCACAGGAATTTCAGCGTATAGGCGGACCCCACCAGGGTGAGGAAGCCGATTTCTTCCAGCGACACGCCATCGACCGTCGCCCATGCCTGCAAGGTCCCGCCGGTCAGGGCCAGCGGCAGTCCGCTGGCGAAGCCCAGCACCAGCAGGGGCATTACCCGGCGACTGAAATAGACATGGGATGCGGCGGTAATGGAGCTCTCCTGGCAATGACGGTGGCGCGTCGCGCGACATCCGGCATATTAACCAATGCGCTTGGGGCGGCTGATCGGCTTGAACGGGACGGTGGCGGTCGTTGGGCGTCCTGGGCGGGGCTGAGGGAGGCGGGCGGGCCACGTCGCTCGGCTCGGGCGCGCCACCAGGCGCCCTCGGTCCCCTGCGGGGACTGCCCTCGCTCCAACTGGCCGGCCCGCCTCCCTCAGCCCCGCCCAGGACTCACAGCGGCGGCATGCGTGGGGGTGGGGAACCGTTGGTCATTGGGGGGCGTGGTGTGGCGCTGTCGGTGTCAGACACCCCCGTGCACATCGTCTCTTCAAACACAACCGTCGCAAGGGGTGTCTGACACCTGTTAGACCAGCACAAAGGTATCCGACGCCGACATACCCGAGATCCTGCGAGCCCGGGCGTGCCGGTGGGGCCTGGGCGGCCAGTTGGAGCGAGGGCAGCCCCCGCAGGGGGCCGAGGGCGCCTGGTGGCGCGCCCGAGCCGAGCGACGTGGCCGACCGGGCCCCACCGGCACGCCCGGGCGCCTCAAGAACTCAACACCAGGCACCCCACGAGCAACCCGTCACGCGCCGAACCTCAAACCGCTATTCAGCCGCATACCGATACACCGCCAACGTACTCCGCCACCCGGGCAGCACGGTGACTTCGCGGTCTTCGTGGAAGGTGGCGCGCTCGAGGATGCGCAGGCCCAGGTCGGCCGCCAATTGCTCGAAATCGCGCAGCGTGCACAAGTGAATGTTGGGCGTGTTGTACCACTGGTAAGGCATCTGCCCCGTCACCGGCATGCGGCCGCGCAGGATCGACCAGCCGTGCGGCCAGTAGCCGAAGTTGGGGAACGACACGATCCCGTAGCGCGCCACGCGGGCCATCTCGCGCAGGATGTGCTCGGTGCGGTGCATGGACTGCAGCGTCTGCGACAGCACCACCGTATCGAACTGCTTGTCGTCGAACAGCGCCAGCCCGTCTTCCAGATTCTGCTGAATGACCTCCACGCCACGCCGCACACAGGCAATGACATGGTTGTCGTCGATCTCGACGCCCGCGCCGCGCACCTGGCGCTGGTCGCGCAGATAGGCCAGCAGCGCGCCGTCGCCGCAGCCCAGGTCGAGCACGCGGCTGCCGGGTTCGATCCAGCTGGCGATCCGGACCAGATCAGGGCGCATGCCGGCCGTGCTTGCCGGGCGAGCCGAAACGGGATTCATGCGGGATATCCCTCCGAAGGCACCGATACAGCCGGCACGGATTGCGGCGCGGCGGCGGGAACGGACGCCGCCCGCGGCCCGGCGGGCGCCCCCTGCAGGCCCAGCTCGCGCGCGATGCGGTCATAGTAGCCGCGCACCACCGCATGGTAGCGGGCATCGTCGAGCAGAAACGCATCGTGCCCGTGCGGCGCGTCGATCTCCGCATAGGTGACCGGGCTGCCATTCTTGAGCAGGGCCCGCACGATCTCGCGCGAACGCTCCGGCGGGAAGCGCCAGTCAGTGGAAAACGATACCAGCAGGAAATCGGCCTGGGCGGGCGCCAGCGCCCGGGCCAGGTCGCCGCCGGTGTCGCGGGCCGGATCGAAATAATCGAGCGCGCGGGTGATCAGCAGATAGGTGTTGGCATCGAAATAGCGGCTGAACTTCTCGCCCTGGTAGCGCAGGTACGACTCTACCTCGAACTCCACATCGTAGCCGTAGCGGTAGGCGCCGCCCTCGGCCGGCTCGCGCTGGGTGCGGCCGAACTTCTCGGCCATGTCGTCGTCCGACAAATACGTGATATGGCCGATCATGCGCGCCACCGAGAGGCCGCGGCGCGGCACGGTGTTGTGCGCGTAGTAATCGCCGCCGTGGAAATCCGGGTCGGTGATGATGGCGCGCCGCGCCACCTCATTGAAGCCGATGTTCTGCGCCGACAGGCGCGGCGTGCTGGCGATGACGATGCAATGCGCCACCCGCTCCGGACAAGTGATGGCCCAGCTCAGCGCCTGCATGCCGCCCAGCGAGCCGCCCATCACGGCGGCGAAGCGCTCGATGCCGAAGTGGTCGGCCAGCCGCGCCTGGGCGCGCACCCAGTCCTCGACCGTCAGGACCGGGAAGGCGGCGCCCCAGGGGTGGCCGGTGGCGGGGTTGACGCTGGCTGGGCCGGTCGAGCCGAAGCACGAACCCAGATTATTGACGCCGATCACGAAAAACCGGTCGGTGTCGAGCGGCTTGCCGGGCCCGACCATGTTGTCCCACCAGCCGATGTCCTTCGGGTCGTCGGCGGCCACGCCGGCCACGTGGTGCGACGCGTTGAGCGCGTGGCACACCAGCACGGCGTTGGTGCGTTCGGCATTGAGCGTGCCGTAGGTCTCGACCGCCAGTTCGTACGATTGCAGCGATTGCCCGCTGGCCAGGGGCAGCGGTTCGTCGAAGCGGATGAGCCGGGGAGTGACGATGCCTACCGAACCGGGGTCGGCAGGGGTGGCGGCGCTGGGGACAAGCCCGCCGGCCGGATGCTGGGCGTGGGGGGTCATACGGACCTCTTTAGCTGGATTTATAGAGGCGCCCGCAAGCGGATCAGGCAAATCGGCGCCGAGTGAAGGGGGCATTCTAGCATCCGGGGCGGATGGCGGACCAGCCGCGCGGCGCTCAAGTCGTGAGCGCCGCCCCCGGCTCCTGCCCCAGGTACTCGTAGGCGGCCGTATTGACCCGCGACACCCGCCACTCCACGGCTTGGCGGTTGTACGAGTAGGCCACGCGGCGGATCTCCAGCAACGGCGTGTGCTCGGCCACCCCCAGCCACTCGGCATGGGTGGCATCGGCCAGGCAGACGCGCAGCCGTTCGTCGGTGGCGATCACATTCACCCCGAAAGCATCCTGGTACAGCGCATACAGGGTGCTGGGCCGCTCGCGCAGGTGGCCTTCCGTCATGCCGGGAAAGCGCGACTCGGGCAGGCAGATGTCGTCGACCATCACCACGTCCCCATTGAGCGACAGCACGTTCGAGAACTCGAACACATACGCCCCCGTCGGCAGGCCCAGCCGCTCGCGCACCAGGGCGGTGGCGCGCGCGCGCCGGAAGCGCAGCAGCTGCGTGGCCGGGTACGACTTGTGGCCGTCCTGGCGGACGATGCGGAAGAACTTGAAGAAATGGTGGTTGCGGGTGTGCACCGCCACATACGTGCCGCGCCCCTGGTGGCGCACCAGGATGTTCTCGGCCGCCAGTTCGTCGATGGCCTTGCGCAGCGTGCCGATCGAGACGCCGAAGCGTTCGGCCAGCGTCTTTTCGGGCGGCACCGCGTCGCCCTGCTTCCATTCGCCGCTCGCCAGGGCCGCGAGCATCGCCTGCTTGACCTGCGCATACAGGGGGCTGCCGAGCGGGACGGTCGAAGTGGCGGTGTTTCTCATGGCGTGGCGGGCGGTTGAAATCGCGGAATTGTACCGGCGCGCGGCGCGCCAATCCGAATCATACAACTCATATATATGATTTAGTTGACTTGGATGCAAGCGCGCCCTAAGATTCGATGGACCGCCACGGCCGCGCAGCCAGGCGGGCCATCACACCAGAGAGGAACAGAATGATTCACGCCGTATTGCACGATGCGAAAGACACGGTGGCCGTGGCCGTCGTGGAAGGCCTCAAGGCAGGCACCGACCTGAATGCCTGGATCATGGACGAAGACAAGATCATCCAGCTCAAGGCCGTGCAGGACATCCCCATCGGCCACAAGGTGGCGCTCAAGGACATGGCTGTCGGCGACACCGTCTTCAAGTACGGCACCGACATCGGCAAGGTGGTCGAGCCCATCAAGGCGGGCGAACACGCCCACGTCCACAACATCAAGACCAAGCGCTGGTAAGCGGCCGCGGTCCCCCTCAACGATCTACACACATAGGAAACCGCCATGGCCATTGTCAATGCCTCGACCACCTTCCGCGGATACCGCCGCGACAACGGGCGCGTCGGCGTGCGCAACCACGTCATCGTGCTGCCGGTGGACGATATCTCCAACGCCGCCGCCGAAGCCGTCGCCAACAACATCAAGGGCACCATGGCCCTGCCCCACCCCTACGGGCGGCTGCAGTTCGGCGAAGACCTGGAACTGCATTTCCGCACGCTGATCGGCACCGGCTGCAACCCCAACGTCGCCGCGGTGATCGTCATCGGCATCGAGGAAGGCTGGACCAAGCGCGTGGTGGACGGCATCGCCGCCACTGGCAAGCCGGTGGCCGGCTTCAGCATCGAATTGCACGGCGACCACGACACCATCATGCGCGCGTCGCGGCAGGCCAAGGAATTCGTGCACTACGCGACCGCGCTGCAGCGCACCGAGTGCCCCATCTCCGACCTGTGGGTCTCCACCAAGTGCGGCGAATCCGACACCACCTCGGGCTGCGGGGCCAACCCCACGGTGGGCAACGCCTTCGACAAACTGTATGCGCTGGGCAACACCCTGGTGTTCGGCGAAACCTCCGAACTGACCGGCGGCGAGCACATCGTGGCCGAGCGTTGCGCCAACGACGCGGTGCGCGAGCGCTTCATGTTCATGTTCAACCGCTACCAGGACATGATCGACCGCTGGAAGACCAGCGACCTGTCCGAATCGCAGCCCACCAAGGGCAACATCGCCGGCGGCCTGACCACGATCGAGGAAAAGGCCATGGGCAACATCCAGAAGATCGGCAAGAAGTGCCGCGTCGACGGCGTGCTGGACAAGGCCGAGATTCCCACCGGCAAGGGCCTGTGGTTCATGGATTCGTCCTCCGCGGCGGCCGAGATGGTGACGCTGTGCGCGGCCTCCGGCTACGCGGTGCATTTCTTCCCCACCGGCCAGGGCAACGTCATCGGCAACCCGATCCTGCCGGTCATCAAGATCTGCGCCAACCCGCGCACGGTGCGCACCATGCGCGAGCACATCGACGTCGACACGTCCGGCCTGCTGCAGCGCGAGATCGACCTGGACCAGGCCGGCGACAAACTGCTGGAGTGCATGCTGGCCACCGCCAACGGACGCTGGACCGCGGCCGAGGCGCTGGGTCATCGCGAGTTCGTGCTGACGCGCCTGTACGAGAGCGCCTGACCGCCCGGGCGGCCATCACGATGCATGCGGGCAAGCAGCATCCGGCCCGGCTGACCGCCGGGCCATGAAGCAGAACGCGACGCGCGGTGCACCGGCGCACAGAATGCCGGGCCCGCGCGCCGCAATACGCCTATCCAGGCGCCATCCCCAAGGAGGAAGACATGAAGCGAATCACGCGTATTGCAACGGCCGCCTGTCTGTCGGCCGGCATGCTGCTGGGCGCGGCCGCCCGGGCCGAAGTGTCGGAGCTGACGGTCGCGGTGCAGCCGGGCATCAGCTACCTGTCGCTGATGGTCATGCAGGACGAGAAACTGATCGAGAAGCATGCCCGCCAGGCCGGCATCGAGGACCTGTCGGTGAATTGGTCGCGCTTTGCCGGCGGCAACGTCATGAACGAGGCCGTGCTGTCGGGCAGCCTGCACTTCGCCTCCGGCGGGGTCGGCCCGCTGGTGACCATGTGGGCCCGCACGCGCGGCAACCTGAACGTCAAGGCGGTGTCGGCCATCAACGCCATGCCGCTGTACCTGAACTCGCGCAACCCGCAGGTCAAGTCCATCAAGGACCTCACGGAGAAGGACAAGATCGCGCTGCCCGCCGTACGCGTGTCGATCCAGGCGGTGACGCTGCAGATGGCCGCCGAACAGGCCTTCGGCGAGGGCCAGCAGAACCGGCTGGACAAGCTGACGGTGTCGCTGGCCCACCCGGACGGCATGACCGCGCTGCTGTCGGGCTCCAGCGAGATCACGGCGCATTTCACCTCGCCGCCGTTCCAGGACTTCGAGCTCAAGCAGCCGGGCATACATCGGATCCTGAGTTCCTACGAGGTGCTGGGCGGGCCGGCCACCTTCAACCTGGTATGGACCACCGAGAAGTTCTACAAGGAGAACCCCAAGGTCTACGCGGCCTTCGTGGCGGCGCTGCAGGAAGCCACGGACAAGATCAACAAGGACAAGACCTGGGCCGCCGACGCCTATCTGCGGCTGGCCAACGACAAACGCACCAAGCGCGAGGACGTGATCGAGATCCTCAACAACCCGGACATCACCTACACCCTGACCCCCAACAACATCATGAAGTACGTGAATTTCATGCACAAGGTGGGCTCGATCAAGGTCTTGCCCGACTCGTGGAAGGACCTGTTCTTTCCCAATGCCCAGCAATTGCAGGGCAGCTGACGCGCCGTGGCGCAACCGCCGCCCCGGCTCCGGCCGGGGCGCCACACCGGAGGGTAGGCATGACTGATGCAACAGCCGGCGCGCCGCTGCTCGATGTGCGCGGCGTGACCCTGCAGTACAAGACGCCCGAGTACCTGATCACCGCCACCTACCGGGTGGACTTCCAGGTCTGGCAGGGCGACCGCTTCATCCTGCTGGGCCCGTCGGGCTGCGGCAAATCGACCCTGCTCAAGGCGGTGGGCGGCTACCTGCCGCCGGTCGAAGGCGAGATCCGCCTCAAATCGGAAGTGGTCACGCGGCCGGGCCCGGACCGCATGATGGTGTTCCAGGAGTTCGACCAGTTGCTGCCCTGGAAAACCGTGCGCCAGAACGTCGCCTTCGCGCTGCTGGCCAGCGGCCGGCTGGGCGCGCGCGAGGCGGATGAGCGCGCCATGCATTACATCCAGAAAGTGAACCTGGCCAAGTTCGCCGACAGCTATCCGCACATGCTGTCCGGCGGCATGAAGCAGCGCGTGGCGATCGCGCGCGGCATGGCCATGGAACCCGACATCCTGCTGATGGACGAGCCGTTCGCGGCGCTGGACGCCCTGACCCGCCGCAAGATGCAGGACGAGCTGCTGCAGCTGTGGGACGACACGCATTTCACGGTGCTGTTCGTCACCCACTCGATTCCCGAGGCCATCAAGATCGGCAACCGCATCCTGCTGCTGTCGCCGCACCCCGGCCAGGTCAAGGCCGAACTCAACAGCGTGCCGCGCGGCGACCATGACGCGGAGCGCCTCCAGGAGCTGGAAGAGCGCATCAACGCGATGCTGTTCTCGGACCGCGTCGAAGAGGAGGAACAGCATCATGGCTGAACTGCAGACGCCCCACGCGGCCGGCCGCGCCGAGCGCTACCTGGAGCCGGTCGCCGACGAATCCTTCGGCGTGGTCCAGAAACCGCTGTCGGCCTGGGAACGGCTGTACAACATCGGCGCCTTGCGCAAGCTGTTCCTGCTGGCGGTGCTGGCGCTGATCTGGGAAGTCTACGCGCGCAGCATCAACAACCCGCTGCTGTTTCCCACCTTCGGCGCCACCGTGGGCGCGCTGTACGACGGCCTGGTGCACGGCGCGCTGCTGCTCAAGGCCTGGACCTCGATCCGCGTGCTGCTGGTGGGCTACGCCGCCGGCATCGGGCTGGCCGCCCTGCTGACGGTGCTGGCCATCACCACGCGGCTGGGCACCGACCTGCTGGAGACGCTGACCTCGATGTTCAACCCGCTGCCGGCCATCGCGCTCCTGCCGCTGGCGCTGATCTGGTTCGGCCTGGGCGAAGGCAGCCTGGTGTTCGTGCTGATCCACTCGGTGCTGTGGGCCGTGGCGCTCAATACGCATTCGGGCTTCCTCTCGGTGTCGATGACGCTGCGCATGGTGGGGCGCAACTACGGCCTGTCGGGGTTCGGCTATGTGCGCCGCATCCTGATCCCGGCGGCCTTTCCCAGCATCCTCACCGGCCTGAAGATCGGCTGGGCCTTCGCCTGGCGCACCCTGATCGCGGCCGAGCTGGTGTTCGGCGTCAGCAGCGGTTCCGGCGGCCTGGGCTGGTTCATCTACGAGAACAAGAACCTGCTGGAGATCCCGAACGTGTTCGCCGGCCTGTTCACCGTGATCCTGATCGGCCTGCTGGTCGAGAACGTCATCTTCCGGACCGTGGAAATCCACACCATCCGCAAGTGGGGAATGCAGCACTGACCTGCCGCTCTGCCGGCGCCAACCCGAACCAAAGGAGAACCCGTAATGCGCAATGATCGTCACGCCTGTCCCGATGCCGGCCGCCGCAAAACGCTCGGCCTGCTGGGCGCGGGCGCCCTGGCCCTGGCGCCATGGTCGCGCGGCCTGGCCGCCCCGCAGGACTGGCCGCGGCGGCCCATCAGCTATGTGGTGCCCTTCCCGCCGGGCGGCCTGACCGACGTGGCGGCGCGCCAGGTGGGCCAGGCGCTGGCCACCGGCGAAGGGTGGAACGTGGTGGTCGAGAACAAGCCGGGCGGCAGCGCCAACATCGGCGCCTCGCTGGTGGCGCGCGCCGAAGCCGACGGCTACAGCTGGCTGGCCATCACCATGACGCATGCCGCCAACGCGACCCTGTTCGCCGGCCGGGCCGGCTACGACCTGAAGAAGGACCTGGTGCCGCTGGCCGGCCTGGCGTCCTCGGCGATGATGGTGGTGGTCAACGCCAAGAGCCCCATCCGCAGCCTGGCCGAGCTTACCGAGGCCGCCCGTTCCAAGTCGCTGTCGGCCGGCTCCAGCGGCAACGGCACGCCGCCCCACTTGACGCTGGCGCTGTACCAGAAGCTGACCGGCACCTCGCTGCTGCACGTGCCGTACAAGGGCGGCGCGCCCTCGCTGACCGACCTGATCGGCGGCCAGCTGGATGTGGTCTTCTCCAATTACCCGGAGTCGCTGCCGCACGTCAAGAGCGGGGCCTTGCGCGCGCTGGCCGTGAGCACGGCGGAACGCAGCCCCGACCTGCCCGACGTGCCGACCGTGGCCGAGGCCGGCATGCCCGACCTGGTGGTGGAGAATTTCACCGGCGTGCTGGCGCCGGCCGGCATGCCCGACGCGCTGGTGCAGCGCATCGGCGGCGCCATCGAGAAACAGGTCTCGCAGCCGGCCATGCAGCAAGCCTTGCAGCGGCTGGGATTCGTGCCGCGGCCGCGCGGGCCGGCGGCGTTCAAGCAATACCTGGACAGCGAAGTCGACCGTTGGGGCAAAATCATCCGCGAAGCCAACATCCAGGTCGGCTAGCCGGCCTTTTCCCGCCCGGCCGGCGCTCGCCGGCCGGCCCACCGCTACTGAAGATACCCGATGCACATCGTCATTTCCGAATTCATGGATGAAGCGGCGGTCGCCGCGCTGCGCGCCGATTTCGAGGTGCGCTACGAGCCGGACCTGGTCGACCGCCGCGACGCGCTGCTGGCCGCCCTGCCCGACGCCGACGCGCTGATCGTGCGCAACCGCACGCGCGTGGACGGCGCGCTGCTGGCCGCGGGCGCCCGGCTCAAGGCCGTGGGGCGCCTGGGCGTGGGGCTGGACAACATCGACGTGCCGGCCTGCCAGGCCCGCGGCATCGCCGTGCTGCCGGCCACCGGCGCCAATGCGCGCGCCGTGGCGGAATATGTGATCGCGGCGGCGCTGATGCTGCTGCGCGGCGCCTATCACGACAGCGACCGGGTGGCGGCCGGCGCCTGGCCGCGCACCGAGTTGTCCAATGGCCTGGAAGCCGAGGCGCGCACCCTCGGCATCGTCGGCTTCGGCGGCATCGGCCGGCTGGTGGCGCGCCTGGCGCAAGGCCTGGGCATGCGCGTGGCCGCGCACGACCCGCTGCTGCGCGACGACGACCCGGCCTGGCGCGATGCCGGCGTCGAGCCGGCGGGACTGGATGCCCTGCTGGCGCGCGCCGACGTGCTGACGCTGCACATCCCGCTGACCGACGCGACGCGCAGGCTGATCGACGCGCCCCGCCTGGCCGCCATGAAGCGCGGCGCGGTGCTGGTCAATACCGCGCGCGGCGGCATCGTCGACGAGGCGGCGCTGGCGCAGGCGTTGCGCAGCGGCCACCTGCGCGGCGCCGCCATCGACGTATTCGAGGACGAACCCCTGCCGGCCGGCAGCCCGCTGGCCGGCGCGCCCAACCTGGTGCTGACGCCCCATATCGCCGGCCTGACCCAGGAAGCCAACGCGCGCGTCTCCAGCATGGTGGCGCAACGCGTGGCGCAGGCCTTGCAAGGCGCCTGAAACCCTCCATCCGACTGTGAATCTTCCATGGCAACTCTAGACCTGAAGTCCTTGCATGAACTGGCCTGCGCCGCCCTGCGCGGCGCCGGCGCCAACCCCGACATGGCCGACAGCGCCGCACGCGCGCTGGTCTATGCCGACGCCCAGGGGCTGGCCTCGCACGGGGTGTCGCGCATCCCGTCCTACGCCGCGCAAGTGCGCAACGGCCGGGTCGCCGGCGCCGCGGTGCCGCGTATCGCCCAGCAGCGCGGCGGCGCGGTCCTGGTCGATGCCGGCGCCGGCCTGGCCTTCCCCGCCTGCGCGCTGGCCGTGCAGGAAGCGGGCGCGCGGGCGCGCGCGCACGGCGTGGCCTTTGCCGGCGTGACCAACAGCCATCACTTCGGCGTGGCCGCCTATCATCTGGACGCCCTGGCGCGGCAGGGCCTGGTGGGTTTGGCGCTGGGCAATTCGCCCGCCGCCATGCCCGCGTGGGGCGGCAAGCGCGCGCTGTTCGGCACCAACCCGATCGCGGCCGCGTTTCCGCGCCGCGACGGCGATGCGCTGGTGATCGACCTGTCGCTGTCGGAAGTGGCGCGCGGCAAGCTGATGGTGGCGGCCCGCGAGGGGCGCGAGATCCCGCTGGGCTGGGCGCTCGACGCCGACGGCAATCCGACCACCGACCCCAAGGCCGGCCTGGCCGGCAGCATGCTGCCGATGGGCGGCGCGAAGGGCGCCATGCTGGCGCTCATCGTGGAGTTGCTGGCCTGCGCCCTGACGGGCGCCCATTTCGGCTTCGAGGCCGACTCGTTCTTCACCGACGAAGGCAACCAGGCGCGCATCGGCCAGGCCTTCCTGGCCATCGACCCCGGCGCGCTGGCCGGCCGCGAGGTGTACCTGGAACGAGTGGAAACGCTGGTCGCCGCCATGCTGGCCGACAGCGGCGTGCGCCTGCCGGGCGGGCGGCGCGCCGCCCTGCAGCGGCAAGCCGAAGAACGCGGCGTCGAAATCCCCGACACCCTGCTGGCGCAATTGCGCGAACTGGCCGGCGCCGGCTAGGGCCGGCCTACCACAGGCTGCGCACGCCCGAGACCACCAGCGCCACGCCGGACAGGGTCAGCAGGCCCAGCACCAGGCGGCGGAAGGTCGCGTCGCTGAAGCGGCGGTACAACCGCACGCCGGCCAGCGCCGGCACCAGGACGGCACCGCCCACCACGGCGAACACCGGCACCATGCGGGTGTCCAGCAGGCCGGCCACGGCGTAGCTCGACAAAGTCACGCCATGCATGACCAGGTTGAATGTCTGGAACACGGCGCGCTGCTGGTCGCGCGGCCAGCCGCGCAGCACGCACCAGAGGGTCAGCGCCGGTCCCGGCAGCCCGCCGAAGCCGCTCATGATGCCGGACAGCCACCCCACGCCGGCATCGGCGGGACGGCCGCCGCGCGTGACCCGGGGCAGTTCGGCCGCCAGCAGCATGGCCGGGCAGTACACCAGCAGCACCAGGCCCACGCCCAGCCGGAAAGCCGCCGGGTCGACATAGTGCAGCAGGCCGACGCCCAGCGGCACGCCCAGCAAGCCGCCCAGCAGGAACGGCGCCAGGCGGCGCCAGTCCAGGCCGTGGCGCAGCGAGCGCACCGCCAGCAACTGCCCCACCAGCGAACCGAACACCACGGCCGGCGCGGCCAGCGAAGGCGCGAGCGTCCATGACCAGAAGGTCATGGCCACCAGGCCGAAGCCGAAACCCGCCAGGCCTTGCACGAACGCGGCGGCGCAAGCGCCCGCCGCCAGCAGCAGCCAGGTCTCCATGCGCGGCGGCGTCAGCCTTGCCGGATCACGGGCGCGGGCAGGCCGGCCAGGTCGACATTCACGCAGGTCGGCAGATCGGCGCGCAGCGCGGCATCGAGCGCGGGCGCCAGCGCGGCCGCCTCGGTCACCCATGCGCCGCGCGCGCCGAAGCCCTCCGCCACGCGGTCGTAGCGGGTCGGCAGCAATTCGCAGCCGACCAGCCGGTCGGGGCCGTAGCTGTTGAGCTGGATCTGGTATTCGGCGTTCCAGCGTGCGTCGTTGCCCACCACGCAAATGAACGGCAGCCCATAGCGCACGGCGGTATCCAGCTCGGCGCAATGGAACCCGAAGGTGCCGTCGCCCATCATGGCCACGACCGGCGCGTCGCGGTGCGCCAGGCGGCCGGCCAGCGCCATGGGCAACGCGCTGCCGATGGCGCCCGCCGCGCCGTTGATGACGCGGTGCGGCGCGCGCAGGCAGGCCTGCGCCCACTGGCCGAACTCCCCGCCGTCGCACACCAGCACCGAATCGGGGTGCGAGTCCAGGATGCGCTGGACCGCGCGGCACAGTTCGGCCGGATGCAGGCCGGCCCCGCCGGCGGCCTCGCGCCATTCGGCCGGCCGATACGCCACGGCGGCCGCCGCTTGCGCCAGCCAGGCGTCGCGCGCGCCCGGCATGGGCAGCCGCGCCAACCCGCTCAGCGCGGCGGCCGCATCGGCGATGGCGGTCTCGTGCAGGCGCTCGCCGACGGCCCGCCGGGTGCGCGCCAGCTCGCTCTCTTCCGCGTCGATCTGCACGAAGGCGCAGTCGGCATGAAAAGCCTTGCCGAATTGCAGGGTGAAATCCAGGCGCTTGCCCAGCAACAGCACGCAATCGGCCTGCGCCAGCAACGGCGCGAACGCGCCCAGCGCCGGATCGTTGGCGCCGCGCGGGCTTTCGGTGGCGATCACCGGCAGGCCCCAGGCGCGCTGCAGCGCGGCCACGCCCGCGCGCCCGGCATCGGTCAGGCCGGCCGGGCCCACCAGCACCAGGGGCCGCTGCGCGCGCGCGAGGCGGGCGGCCAGGGCGGCCGCCTGGCTGTCGTCCAGCGGCATGGCCAGCGCCGCGTAGTCCTGCGCCGCCGGCGGCGCGGCATCGGTCCGGGCTTCCAGTACATCGGTGGGCAGGCTCAGGTGGACCGGCCCCGGCCGGCCGCTGCGCGCGATGCGGCAGGCACGCGCGAAGTCCGCGCCCAGGCCGTCGGCCATGGCCGCGGCCCAGGCCGCCTTGGTCACCGGCGCGGCCATAGCCGCCTGGTCCATTTCCTGGAACGCGCCCCAGCCCGCCTGGCGATTGGGCGCGTGCCCCGACAACAGGATCACCGGCGATTCGGACATCTGCGCGGTATACAGGGCCGACACCGCATTGGCGTGCCCCGGCCCGCCCGTCACCAGCGCCACGCCCGGCTGGCCGGTCAGGCGCGCCCAGGCGTCCGCCATGTGCACCGCGGCGGCCTCGTGGCGCACGTGGACCAGCTCGATGCCGGCCGACAGGGCCGCGTCGAACACGGGCATGATGTGATTGCCCGACAGGGTGAACAGCCGTGTGATGCCCGCGGCCTGGATAGAGCGGGCCAACGCATCGGCACCGCGCGATGAGACTGTCATCAGTCGGACTCCTCAGTGGACGGCGCGGTGGCGCCGCCATCTTGTCATTTGAGCGAAATGCCCGCGGAACTTCCCAGCTTGCGGTAGGTTTCCACCTGGGCCTTGACGAATTCGCGCGTCGGCCCGGCGGCGCGCACATCCGGCACGCTGCCCAGCCGGCGCGTGCCGTCGCGCCAAGCCTGGCTCGACGATACACCGTCCAACACCCCGGCCCACTTGCGGACCGCCGCCGGGTCCATGCCGGGCGGGCCGTACAAGGCGCTCCAGCCGGTGATCACCTCCAATTGCGGGAAGCCGGCCTCGCGCGCGGTGGGCACGTCCGGCAGCGAATCCAGCCGCTGCGGGGTGGTGGTCACCAGCGCGCGCAGCCGGCCATCGCCCAGCGGGCCGGAGATCGGCGCGTAGTTGGTGCAGACGAAATCGACCTGCCCCGACAGCGCGGCCAGGGTGGCCTCGCCCGAGCCCTTGTAGGTAATGGGCATGGCCGCCGTGGACGGCAGGCCCAGCACATCGAACAGCAGCTGCGGCCCCAGGTTCAATACCGTGGCGGGGCCGGTAGTGGCGTAGTTCAGCTCGCCGGGCCGGGCGCGGATGGCGTCGATCAGGTCTGCCAGGCCGCGATAGGGCGAACCCTTCGGCACTGCGCAGACGTAGGGATTCAGCTCCAGCAGCCCGAGCACGGTGAAGTCGTCCCAGCGATACGACAGGTCCGGTTGCAGCGCGGGCAGGATCGCCTGCGAGCCCACCCGCGCCAGCAGCAGGGTATAGCCGTCGGGCGCGGCGTCCTTCACGTACTGCGAGCCGATGGCGCCATTGGCGCCGCCCCGGTTCATCACCACCAGCGGCTGGCCCAGGTATGGCTGGATCACGGCGGCCAGGTTGCGCGCCGCCAGGTCGGCATCGCCGCCCACGCTGAAAGGCGTCACCAGCGTCACCGGCCGCTGCGGATACGTCTGCGCCACGCCCGCGCCGGCCAGCGCCAGGCTTGCCGCCAGCCATGCCCCGCCGGCCGCCAGCCGCCATATCGTCGCTCGCATCGCCATACCCGTCTCCCCGTTTTTCGTGGTCACCATTCGTGGTGCTGCAAGGTGTCCGGTGCTGCCACACCGCAAGGTGTCTGACACCCCATGAAACGCCCTTCGCCTGCCCACGGCCTGCCGCAGGTGTCAGACACCTCTCGCGGCCGCCACCGGGATCGTGCCCGGCCGATCACGCCGCGGCTTGCGCCAGCAGCGTCTGCCCCGGCCGCACGCGCGTGAAGCGCACCGGGCGCCGGCTGACCTCCATGCTGTCGCCGCGCTGCGCAACCACCGAGAACCAGGAGTGCTCCAGGTCGCGGGCCTCGGGGAAGTCCGCGCGGAAATGCGCGCCGCGCGAATCTTCGCGCGCCAGCGCCGCGCGCACGATGGCCTCGCTGACGTGGACCAGGCTGTCCAGGTTGAGCCAGTCGTGCCAGGTCATGTTGAAGGCCCGCCCCGTATCGGCCACGCCCACGTGGTCGAGTTCCTCGCGCAGCCCGGCCAGCGCGGCCAGCGCGCGGTTCAGCCCGGCCGCGTCGCGCACGATCCCGGCGTCGTCCCACATGATGCTGGACAGGCGCTCGCGCAGGCCATGCAAGTCGCCCCCGCGCCGTCCCAGCGGCGCCTGCGCGCGCGCCAGCGCCTGCTGCAGCGCCGCCGGGTCGGGCTCGGCCCACGACTGGCCCGGCGTCCAGCGCGCCATGGCGTCGCCCGCGATGCCGCCGAACACCGTGGAGTTGGCCACGCCGTTGCCGCCCAGGCGGTTGGCGCCGTGCACGCCGCCGGTGTCTTCGCCGGCCGCATACAGCCCGGCCAGGGAGGTACGGCAATCCGGCTCGAACAGCACGCCGCCCATCATGTAATGCGCGGTCGGCACCACCTCGACCCGGCCCGCCGCCAGGTCGAAGCCGCAATCCGCGCAGCGCTCCACCATGCCCTTGAACTGGCGGCGCACCCGCTCGGGCCCCAGATGGGCCATCTCGATGTACACCCCGCCATTGGGCGTCGTGCGCCCCGCCCGCATCTCGGCATAGATGCCGCGCGAAACAATGTCGCGGGTCGCGCGCTCGGCGCGCGGATCGACCGCCTGCATGAAGCGCTCGCCCTGGCCATTGAGCAGGTAGCCGCCGGCGCCGCGCAGGCCTTCTTCCAGCACCGTGCCGGTCATGCGGGTATCGGCGCCGGCCAGCAGCCCGGTGGGGTGGAACTGGACCATCTCCATGTCGCGCAGCTCCAGCCCCGCGCGCAACGCCATCGACAGGCCGTCGCAACTCTTGTCGCCGGAGGGCGTATGGAAACGGTACATGGTCGGGCCGCCGCCGGTGGCCAGCAGCACGGCCTTGGCGCGCACCAGCACGAAGGCGCCGGTGCGGATATCGATCATCAGCACGCCGGCGATGCGCCCGCCGTCGCGCGCGGGAATCAGCGCCACCGCGCGATGCTCCTCGAGCCGGTGGATGCGCCGCGCCCAGACTTGCTCGGCCAGCCGGTTGATGATCTCGATGCCGGTCAGGTCGCCCTTGTGCACCGTGCGGTCGAAGGTCTGCCCCGCGAAAGCCTTCTGGTGCAGCGTGCCGTCGGGATTGCGGTCGAAGAAGCAGCCCAGTTCGTTTTCCAGTTCGTGGATGCGCTCCACCGCCGTGTTCACCAGGGTCCAGGCCAGTTCCTGGTCGGGCAGCCACTTGCCGCCCTCGATGGTGTCCATGAAATGCCGCTCGATCGAGTCGCCCTCGGCCAGCGCCACGTTGTAGCCGCCCTGCACCATGCGCGTGCAGCCGCATTTGCCCAGCAGCCCCTTGACCGCCACGGTGATATCCAGGCCCGGCGCGGCCGCGTGGGCGTGCAGGGCGGCGAACAGCCCCGCGCCGCCCGAGCCGAGGATCAGCACGTCGGTCTGGCGCACTTGCACGGCGGCGCTCATCGCGCCACTCCCAGGCCGGCCAGCACGGCCGCGCGGCGCGCCGCCACGTCCTGCGCGACCTGGTCATAGAGCGAGCCGCCGTGGCTGTCCATGGCCACCAGCAGCGGCCCGAAGTCGCGGATGCGGAACTTCCACAGCGATTCGGGGTTCAGGTCGTCCAGGTCGACGTCCTCGATGCATTCGATCCAGGTGGTCTCCAGCGCGGCCGTGCCGCCCACGATGGCCAGATAGGCGCCGCCCTGCTCCTTGAAAGCCTGGCTGGACCCCTGGTGCATGCCGCCCTTGCCCACGATGAAGCGCACGCCGCATTGCCGCATCAGTTGCGCGGTGAAGCGCTCCATGCGCGACGAGGTGGTGGTGCCGATGCACACCGGCGCGTAGCCGGCGGGATGCTGCGGCGTGGGCGCCACCTTGCGCACGTTGGGCGCGGTGTGGATCACCGCGTGGCCGCGCATGTCGAAGCGGGTGGCGCGGCCCCGGTCGAACAGGGCGATATAGCTGGCGTCGCGGATGCCGAACAGGGTGTGCTGCAGGGTGACCGTGTCGCCCACGCGCAGCGCGCGCGCCTGGTCTTCGGTCACCGGCATGGCGAGATCGTGATGTGTCATGGCTGCGATTCCCGGGTCGAAGGCTCAGAAGCCGTACTGCACGCCGCCGGGCGTGAACGTGGCGCGCGCGCGGCGCGCCGAATGGCACTGCATGTTGACCGCCACCGGGTTCATGGTGATGTGCGTGGCGGCCAGCTCGATGTGCACGGCGAACGCCGTGGCATCGCCGCCCAGCCCTTGCGGCCCGACCCCCAGCTGGTTGACCGCGGCGGATAGCTCCTGCTCCAGTTGCGCGCCCAGCGGGTCGGCGCAGCGCGAGCCGAGCGGCCGGGTCGCCGCCTGCTTGGCCAGGTGCACGCACAGGTCCGACGTGCCTCCCACGCCCACGCCCACGATGGTGGGCGGACAGGTCTTGCCGCCGGCCTGCATCACGCAATCGACGACGAAGGTCTTGACCGCGTCCAGGCCCTCGGCCGGGATCGCCATGCGCAGGAACGAATTGTTTTCCGATCCGCTGCCCTTGGGGATCATCTCGATTTCGAGCTGGTCGTCCTCGGCGCAGAAATCCACATGGATGACCGGCACGCCCGGCCCGCACGAGGTGTGGTCATTCTTGCGGCTGATGGGGTGCACCACGCTGGAACGCAGCGGGTGTTCGCGCGTGGCGCGCTCGCAGCCGGCGCGAATCGCCTGTTTCAACCGCCAGCCGTCCAACGCCACGCGGCGCCCTACCAGCACGTTGTAGATGGGGATGCCGGTATCCTGGCACAACAGGTTGTCGCGCTCCTCGGCGACCGCGATGTTGGTGGTCATGGTGTCCAGGATCGCCTGCGCGCGGGCCGACGACTCGGCGGCCCGCAGGCGCCCGAAGCCCTGCTTGATGTCGTCCGGCAGGCGCTTGAGCGCGCGGATATACAGTTCGCGCGCGGCCTCCTCGACCTGCGCATAATCGATGTCTGGCATGATTCAACTCAGCATGTTGGCCACGAACAGCAACGACACCGCCAGCGACGCGGCCGTGCCGGCGGCGATCCAGCGCAGCCGCAGGCCGCGCCAGGGAGCGAACTCGATCCACAGCAGGCGCAGGCCGCCGGCCAGGTGCGCCGCCAGGCACAGCACCAGCGCCCACTCGCCGAACTTGAACACGGGGGCCTCGTACCAGCGCAGCGCGCCGTCGAGCGCGGCCTCGCCCTGCAGCGCCAGGCCGAGCGTCCAGAAATGCACCGGCAGGAACGCCAGCAGCAGCAGGCCGGAAATGCGATGCACGGCGAACGCCAGCCAGCTGGGGTGCGCGCGGGCGCGCGTGTCGTTGCGGCGCATGTCAGCCTCCCCAGGTCACCGCCGCCACCGCCCGCCAGCCCAGCGCCAGCAGCAGTAAGGCGGCCACGCCGCCCAGCACGCCGGCCAGCCGGCGCGTGGGCGTCCATTCGTCCAGCACGTTGCGCAGGCCGATGGCGGCATGCAGCGCCACCAGCGCGACGAACACGCCATAAAAGGCCATCCAGGCCAGGCTGCCGCGCGTGCGGCCGAGTATCTCGGCGGCGCTCAGGCCGCCGCGCACCGCCAGCATGATGACGGCCAGGTGGACCAGCACGAACAGCGCCAGCGCCATCGCGCTGAGCCGCTGCCAGTACCAGCGCCGGGCGGCGCGCGCCGCGCTCATGGCAGGACCTCCGACACGCCGGCGTCGCGCCCGGCACGGTCCTGGACGGTATCTTCGGTGTCGTCCAGCTCGCCGCGCAGCGCCGCGCGCGCGGTGACGCGCTTGAGTCCGGCAATGGCGGCGGTGGGCGCGATGCCCTTGGGGCACCGCACCGTACAGGAACCCTGCGTATGGCAGGCATGGCAGCCCGCGTCGCCGGCCACCGCCGCCAGGCGCCGCGCGCCAGCGGTGTCGCGCTCGTCATTGACCAGCGTCCAGGCGCGGTTAAGGGCGGCCGGCCCGAGGAATTGCGGCTTCCAGCTCACCACGTCGCACGAGGCATAGCAGACGCCGCAGCCGATGCATTCGATGCCGGCGTCGGCGGCGCGGCGCGCGGGCGATGCCGGATCGACCCGCGCCACTGGATCGTGGCGTCCGGTCGCGCCGGCGTAGCGGCCCTGCGCGCGCTGCCATTTGTCGAAGAACGGCGCCATGTCGGTCACCAGGTCCTTGACCACCGGCAGGTTCGCCAGCGGCGCGAGCTCGATGCGGCCGGCGCGCGCGACGCGCGCCACGTGGGTACGGCAGGTCCAGCGGGCCACGCCATTGACCGTCATGGCGCACGAGCCGCACATGCCGACCCGGCACGCATAACGGTACGAAAGCGTGGGGTCCAGGTGGCGTTGGATATGGGTGGCGACGTCCAGCACGGTCTGGCTGTCGCGGCGCGGCACTTCAAATTGCTGGAATTCGCCATGCGCGCCGCCGCGCCAGACGCTGACCTGCAGTACGCCCAAGCTCGGATGCTGATCTGACATGCCCATGAAACCGCAGAGGAAGCAATGCTCTCGATAGTGCCGCGGGCTTTGACAGAAGTAAAACTATTAATTATTTTTGATAGACCAAGTTTTACTTATATAGTCGCCGCCATGCCATCGATCCGCCAGTTCCGCACCGCCCTGGCCGCCGCCCGGCTGGGCAGCTTCGTGGCCGCCGGCCGGCAGGTGGGCCTGACGCAGGCCGCCGTCAGCCTGCAGATCAAGAATCTCGAAAGCGAGCTCGATACGCAGCTGTTCGAGCGGCGCGCGCAGGCGGCCGTGCCCACCGCGCATGGCCGCCAGATCCTGGCCGAGCTCGAAGACCTGGTGGCCCGCTACGAACAGCTGTTGGCCCAGAGCGGCGACGCGCTGCGGGGCAGCCTGCGCATCGGCACGCTGGTGTCGTCGCTGATGGGCACTTTCGGCACGGTGCTGGCCCGCATCAAGCGCGACTACCCCGCCCTGCGCATTACCTTGCTGGCCGGCCAGTCGGCTGATTTCGCGGCGCGGGTGGCCAGCGGCGAGCTCGATGCCGCCGTAGTCACCGAGCCGCCCCACGGGGTCGAGCCGGCGCTGGTCTGGACGCCGCTGTACCAAGAACCGCTGGTGCTGATCGCCGCCGCGCGCCTGCGCCGCAAATCGGTCGCCAGCCTGCTGGCCAGCGAGCCGTTCCTGCAGTTCGACCGCTCGCTCTGGACCGGCCGGCTGATCACCGAAGCCCTGGCGCGGCAGGGCGCCTCGCCCGACATCATCCTCGAGCTGAACTCCATCGAGGCGATCGCCGAACTGGTGCGGCAGGATTACGGCGTGGCCGTGGTGCCGCTGCTGGCCAACGCCGACTGGCGCGCCCGCAAGCAATTGACGGTAAAGCCGCTGCCGGGGCCGCCCATCATGCGGCGCGTCGGCATGCTGGAGCGCCGCCGCCATGGCAAGCTCGCCATCACCAGCACCCTGCGCGGCCTGTTCGCGCAAAGCGCCGGCTGAGGCGCACGACTATTACAAGCCAAATTGCCGATTCAATGCGATTGCGCATGGAAGCTTGAACGCGCTTTTACGGCGTGGAGAATCGCCACGAGCCATCCAGCCCGCCTCTTTCAAGACGCCGCCATGCCATCCAAACCTCTTTCCAAGCGCGAAGTCGAGTGCCTGCACTGGGCCGCGATGGGAAAAACCAGTTGGGAGATCGGCATCATCCTGGGCGTCAGCGAACGCACCGTCAATTTCCACGTCGGCAACGCCTGCGGCAAGCTGGGGGTCTACAACCGCCGCGCCGCCGTCGCCCAGGCGCTCAAGCACGGCCTGCTGCCGTCGTTCATTTCCTGAGCTTCACCGAACGCACGAACTCCTGCGCGCGCTCGCGCGGCAGGCTTTGCTCGGTGCCGGCGGCCACCGCATCGATCAGCATGGTGTCGGTCAGCCATACCCGCGCCATCAGCCATCCCGGCTGCTGCCCGGCCTGGCCGTGCACGACGATCTCGTCGCCGTAGCCGGGCAGCGGCTCGGGCGGCCGGGCCTTCAAGTTGGCATAGAGCGACTGGCGCAGCGCGCGGCCCAACGCGTCGCGGGCCTGGGGATCGGCCGCCACGGCGGGCGGCAGGGGCGCGTGGCCGACCGCGAACATGGCGCCGTCGACCTCCGCCATCGTCAAGGTGAAACGCAGCGTCTGGCCGCCCAGTTCGATGTCGCGCGTCTCGCTCTGCACCCGCGCCGGGAAGGCCGCGCGCGCGTGGCCATCGGCCACCTCGATCTCGCGCCAGTTGTAACTGGGGGTGCAGGCCGCCAGCAACAGCAGGACGGCCGCCAGGCATGGCAGTTGCGCGCGCAACCGGCGCAGCAGGCTGGAAATCATGGCGGGAACTCTCCGCTTGGGAATCAGACAGGACAAGCGCGCATTGTCGCTCATCGGAATATCCCCTCCGTTTGACCAATTGCCCCTGGCGCCGGTGCAGGCTCCCTCGGCAGGAATGCCCGGCAACCCGTAAAATCCGGCGTCAATCCCAGAATATCCATATGACCGTGACCGATACCGCCGCCGACCGCCTGGCCCGTCTACAAGCCCATCCCGCCCTGCTCGCCCAGACCCTGCGCGGTATCGAAAAAGAGGGCCTGCGGGTCGACGCGCAAGGGGCCCTGGCCCTCACCGGGCACCCGGCCGGGCTGGGCTCCGCGCTCACCAACGAACACGTCACCACCGACTACTCCGAAGCGCTGCTGGAACTCATCACGGGCACGCATGACCGCGTCGAGCCGCTGCTGGCCGAACTGGAGCACATCCACCGGTTCGTCTACAGCGTGCTGGACGGCGAATATATCTGGAACCAGTCCATGCCGGCGGCGCTGCCGCCCGAGCGCGACATTCCCATCGCCTGGTACGGCACCTCCAATACCGGCATGCTCAAGCACGTGTACCGCCGCGGCCTGGCGGAACGCTACGGCAAGGCCATGCAGTGCATCGCCGGGGTGCATTACAACTTCTCGCTGCCTGACGCGCTCTGGCAACTGCTCGACCCCGCCACCGCCGCCGAACAAGACCGCCGCTCGCGCGGCTATATCGGCCTGATCCGCAACTTCACGCGCTATTCGTGGCTGCTGATGTACCTGTTCGGCGCCGCGCCGGCGCTGTCGCGCAGCTTCATGGGCGGGCGCGAGCACCTGCTGCAGGCGCTCGACGCCGACACCCTCTACCTGCCGTACGCCACCAGCCTGCGCATGAGCGACCTGGGCTACCAGAACAAGGCCCAGTCGCAGCTCAAGCTCTGCTACAACGACCTGGCCACCTTCCTGGCCCGGCTGTACGGCGCCGTCACCCAGCCGTGGCCCGACTACCAGGCCATCGGCACGCATCGCGACGGCGAATGGATCCAGCTCAACACCAACGTGCTGCAGATCGAGAACGAGTACTACTCCAGCATCCGGCCCAAGCGCACCACCGGGCGCGGCGAGCGCCCCGTCACGGCGCTGGCCGAGCGCGGGGTGCAGTACGTCGAGGTCCGCTGCCTCGATATCGATCCCCAGCAGCCGGCCGGCATCGCGCCCGAGACGGCGCGCTTCATGGACGCCTTCCTGCTCTTCTGTGCCGCCTCGGACAGCCCGTACTTCCCGGAAAACGGCTTTTGCCAGCGCAGCGTCGACAATTTCTCGGTCGTCGTCAAGGAAGGCCGCAAGCCCGGCCTGCTGCTCGACCGCGACGGCGCCGCGATCGGCGTTGCGCCCTGGGGCCACCAGCTGCTCGACCAGATCGAGCCCTACGCGGCGCTCTACGACCAGGCGCTGGGCGGCGACGCCTATGCGCGCGCCGTGCAAGCCCAGCGCGAGAAGCTCGACCACCCCGACGCGACGCCGTCGGCCCGCCTGCTGGCCGACCTGCGCGACCACGGGGAATCGTTCCACGCCTATTCCCTGCGCCGCAGCCGCGAACACGCCGCGGCGCTGCGGGCCCAGGCCCTGCCGCCCGAGGTGGCGCAGGCCTACGCCGACGCCGCGCGCCAGTCTCGCGCCGAACAGGCGCGGCTGGAACAGGACGACGATGTCGATTTCGATACCTACGTGGCCCGCTACCACGCCGCGCTGAAGGTGCCCCGGCCAGCGTGACCGAGGGGGCCCGCCGGGCCCCGCAAAGGCGTATCGTTGAGGTTTGCGCGCGCCGCCCCGCGCCCCGGCGCGGTGCGCCGTCCTCTGCCAGGAGGCCTGCCATGCTACGCACCCTCGCCCTGTCCCTGCTCGCCGCCTGCTGCGCGGCCGGCGCCCCGCATGCCGCCGCGCCCGCGCCGCGGGCCGTCGACCAGTTGGACATCCAGCGCTATGCCGGCAAGTGGTACGAGATCGCCCGGCTGCCGTCGGCGCTGCAGCGCGCCTGCGTGGGCGACGCCACGGTCGAGTACACGCCCGCCCCCCATGGCGGCCTGCACATCAACAACCGCTGCCGCGCCAAGGACGGCAGCGTCGCCGCCGTCTCCGGCACCGCCACCCGGGCCGAAGACGCCGCCGGCGCGCAGTACCAGGCGCCGTTCCTGCAGCCGGCTGGCGACTACTGGGTCATCGGCCTGGACGGCGAGTACCGTTGGGCGGTCGTGGGCAGCCCCGACCGCAAGGCGCTGTGGATCCTGGCGCGCGCGCCCCAGTTGCCGCCGGAGCTGCTCGAACAGGCGCTGGGGGTCGCCCGCGCGCAGGGGTACGCGGTGGACGAACTCCAATATACGCCGCAGCGCTGAACCAGCCGGTCACGGCGCGGCAGGACGGGCGGGCCGCCGCCAGTCCCCCTGGTGCCGTTCGATCTGTTCCCGCACGAACCCCGCCAGGGCCTGGGTGGCCATCGACGGAAAGCGGTTGGGCGCAGTCAGCAGGTACACCGCATTGCCGACGCCTTCCGGTTCGAATTCGGGCAGGATTTCCGTCAACAGCCCGTCGCGCAATTGGGTCCACACGGCGTAGCGCGGCAGCAGCGCCACGCCCAGCCCCGCCAGCACGGCGTCGCGCAGGAAGGGGTAGTCGCCCGACTGCAGGCGCGGCGCCACGCGCAGGATGAGCGGATCGCCATGGGCGGGCTTGAGCCGCAGATCGAAGCGGCGTCCGAGCGACTGCGGCGCGATCATCGAACAGCGCCCCAATTGCGCCAGCGTACGCACCGGCCGGCCGTCGAGCAGGAACCCCGGCGTCGCGCACAGGCACCACTGGATGGCGCAGAGGCGGCGCGCGACATGGTCTTCCGGCGGCGCCGAGGTGATCTTGAGCGCCAGGTCGACTTCGGCGGACACGAGGTCGCCGATGTTGTCATTGATATGCACGCGCAAGGCGATATCGGGATAGCGGCGGGTGAACTCCAGCAGCACGGGCGCCAGGTACAGGTGCCCCAGGCCGGTGGGCAGGCGGATGCGCACGTCGCCCCGCACCGTGCCGCCCAGGCTGTCGATCGACGACCGCGCGGCGCGCATCTCGTCGAGCAGCCGCACGCCGTGCTGGTACAGCAGCCGGCCGGCCTGGGTCAGCTCGACGTGGCGCGTGGTCCGGCGCAGCAGTTGCGCGCCCAGGGCCAGCTCCAGGCGCTTGAGGCGGTGCGACATGTTCGAGCGCGTCATGCCGCAACGCTGCGCGGCCTCGCTCAAGTTGCGCGACTCGACCATCGCCACGAACAGCCGCACCAGGTTCAGATCGGGCTCATTGTCAAACATGGTTCACCATTCCAGGCACAGACTGGTGGATTGTCGAACCCGGAGGGGCTGCCTACCATCGGTGGATACACCCACTTCCCCCGCCGGAACCGTCCATGCCTGTTGCCCCGCCCGCTTCCCATCCCCTGCCCTACGCGGGCCTGCGCGTCCTGGACATCAGCCAGGGCATTGCCGGGCCCTATTGCGCACAGATCCTGTGGCAGCAGGGCGCCGACGTGGTCAAGGTGGAGCCGCCGGACGGCGACTGGGGACGGCACGTGGGCGTCGTGCGCGACGGGCACAGCGCGCTGTCGATCGCCTATAACGCCGGCAAGCGCGGCCTCTGCCTGGATGCCCGCACGCCCCGGGGCCGCGCGGCGCTGGGGCGCCTGGCCCGCCAGGCCGATGTGGTGATCCAGAACTTCCGCCCCGGCGTGGCGGCGCGTATCGGCGTGGACTACGCCGAGCTGGCGGCCGAACGGCCCGGGCTGGTGTATGTGTCCATCAGCGGCTACGGCCAGGATGGGCCGTGCGCCGACGCGCCCGCATCCGACTCCGTCATGCAGGCCGACAGCGGCCTGATGTTCGCCAACCGCTCCCCGGACGGCGAGCCGCGCCGCCTGGGCCTGCTGATGGCCGACATCGCCACCGCCCTGTACGCCGTGCAGGCCACCAGCGCGGCGCTGTACCGCCAGGCGCGCGGCGGCGGCGGCGCCCATGTCGAACTGAGCCTGTTCCAGGCCTGCGCCGCGCTGCAGGCCAACGATATCCTGGCTTACCACATGGCCGGCGCGCGCGTAGCCGGGCCGGTCAGCGCCCCCAACGGCGTCTTCGAGACAGCCGACGGCCGCCTGTCGCTGCTGGCCTTGAACAACGACCAGTTCGCGCGCCTGTGCCGCGCGCTGGACCGGCCGGAATGGCTGACCGACCCGGCCTACGCGGACAACGCCGGGCGCATGGCCCGGCGCGCAGCCCTGCACCACGAGATCGCCGCCCAGTTGCGCCGCCAGCCGACCGACCACTGGGTCGAGCGGCTGGCGCGCGAGCAAGCCCTGCACGCGCGGGTGCGCGACTACGACGACCTGGCCGCCCACCCGCAGGCCGTGCACCTGGGCCTGCTGGAGCCGCTCGCGCAGCCGGGCGGCGCGCCGCTGCCCTATGCGCGCGTGCCCGGGCTGGCGGCTGGGCGCGCGCTGGCGCCCGCGCCGGCCATCGGCCAGCATTCGGAACAGATCCTGGCCGACTGGGGCATCGAGGACGCCGAGATACAGGCCCTGGTGCAGGCCGGGGTGGTGCGGCAGGCCGCGCAGGAGCCCGCATGATGCGCGCCCTGGTATGCGAGCGGCATGGCCCGGTGGCGGACGTCGCGCTGCGCGAGATCGCCGACGCTCCCGCGCCCGGCCCGCACGAAGTCACCATCGAGATCGACTACGCGAGCGTCAGCCATGCCACCCGGCTGCTGATCGAAGGCAGCTACCAGAGCCGCCCGCCCCTGCCGTTCGTGCCCGGGACGGAGGCCGTGGGGCGGATCATCGCGCGTGGCGCCGGCGTGACCCGGCTGGCGCCCGGCGACGCCGTGGTCGCGGTGGCCCGCTGGGGTTGCTACGCCCAACGCCTGACCCTGCCGGAATACACGGTGTACCCGGTGCCGGACCAGTTGCCGGCGCTGGCGGCGCTGCCGGTGCCGATCTCGTACGGCACGGCCTACACCGCGCTGCTGTGGCGCGCCGGCATGCTGCCGGGCGAAACCGTGCTGGTCCTGGGCGCCGGGTCGGGAGTCGGGCTGGCGGCGGTCGAGATCGCCCGCCAGGCCGGCGCCGTCGTCATCGCCTGCGCCAGCACCGCTGAAAAGCGCCAGGCGGCGCTGGCTGCCGGCGCCGCCCTTGCGCTGGCAGCCGATGCCGACCTGGCGGCCCATGTGAAGGCCGCGACCGGCGGGCGCGGCGCCGATATCGTGTTCGACCCGGTCGGCGGCGCGGCCTTCGAGCACAGCGTGCGCGCCGCGGCCGCCAATGCCCGCATGCTGTCGATCGGCTTTGCCAGCGGCCGGGTGCCGGCGGCGCCGCTGAACCTGCTGTTGGTCAAGAACATCGCGCTGCACGGCTTCTTCTTCGGACGCTACCTGGGCTGGACCCCGGCCGACGAACGCATCGTACATGCCCCGGCGCTGCAACGCGCCATGGGCACCCTGCTGGACTGGGCCCGCGACGAGCGGATCCGGCCGGCTGTCACGGCGGTGTATCCGGCCGCCGAACTTGCCGCCGCGCTGGACGCGCTGGAATCCCGACGCGTCATCGGCAAGGTGGCTCTCAAAATAAACTAGGAGACACCCCATGCTTGCCCTGCAACACTTCCTGCGCGCCAGCCGGTGCGCGGCGGCCTGCGCGGCCGTCGCCTGCCTGGCGGCCGCCGCGCCGGCGCACGCCGGCGCCTTCCCCGACCGCCCCATCACCATGGTGGTGCCCTACCCGCCCGGCGGCCCCACCGACACCGTATCGCGGCTGGTCGCGGCCGAGATGTCCAAGACCATCGGCCAGAATGTCGTGGTCGAGAACAAGCCCGGCGCCAGCGGCATGATCGGCGCCGACCTGGTGGCGCGCGCCAAGCCGGACGGCTATACCTTCCTGGCCAACGCCTCGCTGCACGTCATCAACCCCTATCTGTACAAGTCGATGCGCTACGACTCGTTCAAGGACTTCGCGCCCATCACGCAACTGGCCGACGTGCCGCTGGTGCTGGTGGTGCCCGCGGCGTCCGGCGTGCGCACGGTGCAGGACCTGGAGAAGCTGGGCAAGACGCGGCCGCTGAACTTCGGCTCGGCGGGCACGGCATCGGCCCAGCAACTGGCCGGCGAGTCATTCAAGGTGCGCAGCGGCCTGTCGATGCAACACGTGCCCTACAAGGGCAGCGCCCCCGCCCTGACCGACCTGGTGGGCGGGCAGATCCAGCTGATGTTCGACTCGATGCCCTCGGCCATGCCGTTCATCAAGGCCGGCAAGTTGCGCGCCGTCGCGGTCACGACCGCGCAGCGGGTCGATGAACTGTCCGACGTGCCCACCATGGCCGAATCCGGCTATCCCGGCTTCGACATCAGCACCTGGTACGGCCTGTGGGCTCCGGCCGGCACGCCGCCCGACATCGTCGCCAAGCTGTCCGAACACGCGGCGCGCGCCCTGCGGCAGCCCAACCTGATGCGCCAGTACGCCAGCCTGGGCGCCAAGCCGGTGGGCTCCGACCCCCAGGCCTTCGCCCGTTTCACCGAATCGGAAGGTCGCAAGTGGCGCGAGATCGTCACCGCCGCCGGCATCCAGCCGCAATAGGAGCGCGCGGCGCCGCCGTCAATCGTGCGGCGCTTCGCGCGACGAGCGCTGGCGCGCCGGCCCGCCGGCGGCGCTGAGGTTGTAGGCCGTATTGACCAGGCCGATGTGCGAAAACCCCTGCGGGAAATTGCCGACCAGGCGCCGCCGCACCACGTCGTACTCCTCGGCCAGCAGGCCGAGGTCGTTGCGCAGCGACAGCAAGTGATCGAACAGGCGGTTCGCATCGTCGAGCCGTCCCTGCATGATGTAGGCATCGGCCAGCCAGAAGCTGCACGCCAGGAACACGCCCTCGTCGCCCGGCAATCCGTCGTCGCTCTGCTCGGTCGAATAGCGCAGCAGCAGGCCGTCGCGCAGCAATTCGCGCTCGATGGCCTGCACCGTGCCCACCACGCGCGGGTCGTCGGCGGGCAGGAAGCCCACCTGGGGAATCAGCAACAGGCTGGCGTCCAGCGCGGCGCCGCCGTAATACTGCACGAAGGTGTTGCGCGCGCTGTCGTAGCCATTGGCACAGATATCCGCGCGGATCTCGGCGGCGAGGCCGCGCCAGCGCTCGACCGGGCCTTCCAGCTTGAAGCGCTCGCACGACTTGACCATGCGGTCCATCGCCACCCAGCACATCAGGCGCGAATGCGTGAACGCCCGGCGCGGCCCGCGCATTTCCCAGATGCCATGGTCGGGTTCGCGCCACAGGTCCTCCAGCGGCTTGAGCAGCACTTTCTGCAGACGCCAGGCCTCGGCCAGCGGCGCCAGGTCGGCCTCGCGCGCCGTGTGCAGGGTCTCGATCAATTCGCCGTAGACGTCGAGCTGCATCTGCCCGGCCGCGGCATTGCCCAGCCGCACCGGCAGGCTGCCCTCATAGCCCGGCAACCAGGGCACCTCGTGCTCCGGCAACCAGCGCTCGCCGGCGATGCCGTACATGATCTGCAACTGGTTGGGATGTCCAGCCGCCGCGCGCAGCAGCCATTGCCGCCAGGCCTCGGCCTCTTCGCGATAGCCGGCGTTGAGCAGCGCGTACAGGGTCAGCGCCGAATCGCGCAGCCAGCAATGGCGGTAGTCCCAATTGCGGCTGCCGCCCAGTTGTTCAGGCAGCGAGGTGGTGGGCGCCGCGACGATGCCGCCGGTGGGCTGGAAGGTCAGCAGCTTCAGCGTGATCAGCGACCGCACCACCGCGTCGCGGTGCGCGCCGGGGCCGTTTTCCCAGCGGCAGCGCTTGGCCCACTCGTGCCACCAGGCGATGGTGCGGTCCATGCTCTCGAGCCGGTCCGGCACGAAATGCGGCGTGCGGTGCGAGCGGTGATACGACAGCGTGAACGGCACGGTCTGGCCTTCCTGTACCGTGAAGTCGGCCACGCTGGTCATGTCGCGCCCTTCCAGCGCGACGGCGGTGTGCAGCTCCACGGCATCGGGGCCGGCGATCGCGCTCAGGCCGTAATCGCGCCGCCGCACCCATGGCACCGCCTGCCCGTTGTTGAAGCGCAGGGTGAGTTCCATGTGCATGTCGACCCGGCCCGATTCGCCGCGCACGATGCGCACCACGTCGACGCGCTCTTCTTCGTCGCTCAAGGGCATGAAGTCGTACACGCGCACCACGCCCGTCGCGGTCTCGTGGCGCGTTTCCAGCACGGCGGTGTCGGGCAGGTAGCGTCGCGCCACCCTGCCGCCCGCCTGCCCGGGCGCAATGCGCCAGCGCCCATGGCGCTCGTCGCCGAGCAGGGCCGCGAAGCAGGCGGGCGAATCGAAATGCGGCAGGCACAGCCAGTCGATCGAGCCGTCGCGCGCCACCAGGGCGGCCGACAGCATGTTGCCGATGAGTCCGTAGTCTTCCAGCGGCTTGGACATCGCGCTCAGCCCGCGCCGCGAAACGCGGGATAAAGCGTCATGCCGCCGTCGACGAACAAGGTCGAACCGGTCACGTAGTCCGAGTCGTCGCTGGCCAGCCAGGCCACGGCCCGCGCCACGTCCTCCGGCTCGCCGATCCGCCCGTAGGGGATCAGCTTGAGTAGCGCCGCGAGGCTGTCCGGCGTGTTCCAGGCCGGCGCGTTGATCGGCGTGCGGATGGCGCCGGGCGCCACCGAATTGACGCGGATCTTCATCGGCGCCAGTTCCTGCGCGAGCGATTGCATCAGCAGCGACACGCCGCCCTTGGAGGCCGCGTAGTTGGCCTGGAATGCCCACGGAATGACTTCGTGGACCGAGCTGATGAAAATGATCTTGCCGGCCGCGGCATCGGCGGGCGGCCGCGGCTGGCGCTCCAGGAAGGCACGCGCGGCGGCGCGCGAGCACAGGAACTGGCCGGTCAGGTTGACGTCGATGACCTTCTGCCACTGGGCCAGCGTCATGTCCTGGATGGGCGCCGGCTGCTCGATGCCGGCGTTGTTGACCAGGATATCGACGCCCTGGAAGTGGTCGTGCGCCGCGCGGAACAACTGGGCGACGTCATCCTCGCGGCTGATGTCGGCCGCCGCCGCCACCGCGACGCCGCCCGCGCGCGCGATCTCGTCCACCACTTCCAGGCCGCGCCGGGTCGAGTCGTCGTTGGGGCGGTGGTTCACCACCACCTTCGCCCCAGCCGCCGCCAGTTCCAGCGCGATGCCGCGCCCGATACCCGAGTTGGCGCCGGTGACAATGGCCACGCGCCCGGACAGGTCTGTTGCATGCCGCATGCTGCTCTCCTTGCGGCGCGCGGTTCCAGGTGCTGCCATGCGGATCGGACGCGCCGCGGTCGATAGCCAGTCTTCAGCTTAGACCGGGATACGGCCCCGGTTCAACCCGGCGGCGGCCACGCGGTGGACGCGACGACGGCCGCGAAAAAAGAAGCCCCGGCCAGGCCGGGGCGAATCACTTCAAGACTCTGCTCAGGCCGCTCTGATCCTGGAGCAAGTGGGATTGTCACATGGCAGTAAATAATAATCAATATCAATTGTGGGTTTCTCTTGGCTGGGGTTTTGGTGGTTTTCTTGGTGTTGTCTTCTCTTTATAGGACGGGGGCTTGCTCGTAGGGCGTCCTGGGCGGGGCTGGCAGTGCGGGCCGGCCACGTCGCTCGGCTCGGGCGCGCCACCAGGCGCCCTCGGCCCCCTGCGGGGGCTCCCCTCCCTCCAACTGGCCGTCCCGCACTGCCAGCCCCGCCCAGGACTCACAGCCGCGGCATGCGTCCGGTCCGCTGCAAGGCATTGCACGTTGGTGGTGGACGGCGATGCTGCGCGGTGGGTGTCAGACACCCCTTGCGGCACTCCCGCCTATTTGCCCCACTGACCCAGGGGTGTCTGACACCTGAAAGCCGACGCACGGCATAAACCTACGGACACGACCCTGCGCATAGGTGTCAGACACCCCTTGCGGCATTCCCGCCTACCTGCACCACTGACCCAGGGGTGTCTGACACCTGGAAGCGACGCAAGCCATAAGACCCGAACCCGAGATATTGCGAGCCCGCGCCTGCCGGTGAGGCCCGGGCGGCCAGTTGGAGCGAGGGGAGCCCCCGCAGGGGGCCGAGGGCGCCTGGGGGCGCGCCCGAGCCGAGCGACGTGGCCGCCCGGGCCTCACCGGCAGGCGCGGGCGTCTCAAGAAACTCAAAACGGCCCATACACCCAGCGCCCCCAAGCCATCCCAAAAAAATCGTAGGATTGTTAACAATCCAATTGTGCTCTAACATCACCCCCAGTGACCTGACCCGCATCCCCGCCGTGCCCAGACCCAGCCAGCTGCTCACCGACCTCGAAAACGCCGTGGCCTTCCGCCTGTTCGAAGGCCGCCAGAACACGCCCACGCTCACCGTGCCGGAGCAGATCGCCGCGCAAGTGGGCGACGCCATCATCAAGGGCAAGCTGCGGCCCGGCGAAGCCCTGAACGAACAGCGCCTGGCGGACTCGTTCCACGTCAGCCGCGGCCCGGTGCGCGACGCCATCCGCATCCTCGAGCGCGAAGGCCTGGCCACCATCTATCCGCGCCGCGGCGCGGTAGTCACCGACCTGACACTGGACGAAGTGCGCGAGATCTTCGAGATCCGCGTCGGCCTGCTCGAAATCGTCGCCCGCAAAATCGCCGCCAACCACAGCCCCGAATATCTGGCCACGCTGCGCGCCGGAGTCGAAAAACTCGAAACCCTGGCCCGCATCGCCGACGACCGCGGCCAATACGCCGAAACCTCCTACCGGCTGTCGATCCTGTCAGTGCGCAACTGCGACAACCAACGGCTGACCCAGATGCTCACCGCCCTGTCGCTGCAGACGCTGCGCTACTCGTACATCAGCCTGGCACCCATCGAACGCCGCCAGGCGTCGGCCGCGCTGTGGCGCAAGGGCCTCGACGCGCTGGAACGCGGCGACACCAAGACGTATATCGCCATCTCGCGCCAGCGGGTCGAGGAATCCGGCCGCGCCGTCGTGCGGCGCCTTTCCGAAAGCGCCCAGGAACCCGCACGGAGACGCGCATGACCGCTGCCTCCCCCGGCCCGCTGGCGGGCCTCAAGGTCGTGGAGATCTGTTCCACCATTGCCGGGCCGGCCTGCGCCCGCCTGATGGCCGACTTCGGCGCCGAAGTCACCAAGGTCGAACCCCTGGAAGGCGACGGCGTGCGCCAGATGGGCAAGCACGTCGAGGACGTCTCGCTGTACGCGGCCACCATCCTGCGCGGCAAGCGTTCGGTGGCGCTGGACCTGAAATCCGCGCAGGGCCGCGCCATCACGCGCGCCCTGATCGACCGCGCCGACATCCTGGTCGAGAACAACCGCCCCGGCGTCATGGAGCGCCTGGGCCTGGACTACGAGACCCTGTCGGCCAGCAACCCGGGCCTGGTCATGGTGCGCATCAGCGGCTACGGGCAGGACGGCCCCTACGCCAGCCGGCCGGGCTACGGCGCCATCTGCGAGGCCTTCGGCGGCGTGCGCCACATGACCGGCGACCCGGACCGGCCGCCGGCGCGCGTCGCGTTGGCCACCACCGACTACCTGACCGCCGTGTACGCGGCCTTCGGCGCGCTGATGGCCATCCACGAACGCAGCCGCACCGGCCTGGGCCAGGTCGTGGACGCGGCCCTGTACGAAACCGCGTTCAGCCAGATGGAACCGTACGTCCCGGCGTTCGAGAAGCTGGGCTTCGTGCCGAAACGGGTCGGACCCAACCTGCCCACCATGGCGCCCAACAGCCTGTACCCCAGCGCCGACGGCGCCTGGGTGCTGATCGCCGCCAACAGCAACCTTGTCTTCAGCCGGCTCGCGCATGCCATGGGCCAGCCCGGACTGCTCGCCGACCCGCGCTTCGCCACCATCCGCGCGCGCGGCGAACGGCAGAACATGGCCGCGCTGGACGCCATCATCGGCGAGTGGACGCGCCAGCACGACGCGGCGTCGCTCGAACAGCTGCTGATCGCCGAGTCCATCCCGGCCTCGCGCATCTACACCATCGCCGACATCTACGACGACCCGCATTATGCCGAGCGCGACATGCTGGTGCGGGTGCCGCATGCCTCGCTGGGGCACACCACGCAGGCCGGCGTGGTGCCCAAGCTGTCGCGCACGCCGGGCCACATCCGCCACAGCGGCCCCGACCTGGGCGCGGACACCGAGGCCGTGCTGCGCGAACTGGGCATGAGCCCCGCCGAGATCCAGGCGCTGCAGGCGCAACAGATCATCAAGACCCGCCCATGAACACTACAACGCCAGGGCAGGCACTGTCGGAGAGCAGGCAATGGAACAGAGGCACGACGCAACCGCCGGACAGGACTGGGAAGCGGAACTGCGGGAACTGGCGGCGCGGCGCGAGCAGGCGGCCGCCATGGGCGGCCCCGAAGCGCTGGCCAGGCACAAGGCGCGCGGCCGCCTGAATGCCCGCGAGCGCATCGCGCTGTTGTGCGATGCCGGCACGTTCCGCGAGCTGGGTCGCATCGCCGGCAAGGGCCGCTATGACGCGGACGGCTTCTTCCAGTCGCTGTCGCCGGTCAACGCCATCATCGGCTCCGGGCGCATCGACGGCCGCAAGGCCATGATCTCGGCCGACGACTACACGCTGCGCGCCGGCTCCTCCGAAGCCACCATCTCCGACAAATGGATCTACGCCGAACGCATGGCGCTGGACCTGCAGATGCCCCTGGTGCGCCTGGTGGACACCGCCGGCGGCAGCGTCAAGCTGCTGGAGCAGCAGGGCAGCAGCAAGATCCCCGGCTATCCCACCTGGCCGGTGGTGCCCCTGCTCGACGCCGTGCCGGTGGTGGGCGTGGCGCTGGGCGCCTGCGCCGGGCTGGGCGCCATCAAGGTGCTGATGTCGCATTTTTCGGTCATGGTGCGCGACCAGGCGCAGGTCTTCGCCGCCGGGCCGCCGGTGGTCAAGCAGGCCTACGGCATCGACATCGACAAGAACGAGCTGGGCGGCTACCAGGTGCACCGCCGCAGCGCGCTGGTGCACAACGAAGCCGCCAGCGAGGCCGATGCCTTCGAGCAGGTGCGGCGCTTCCTGTCATACCTGCCGCGCCATGCCGGGCTGATGGCCGAGCGCATCGCCACCGACGACCCGCCGGGCCGCGCCGACGACTGGCTGAAGAACGCCATTCCGAAAGACCGCCGCAAGGTCTACGATCCGCGCAAGATCCTCGCCTCCGTATTCGACCGCGACAGCCTGTTCGAGATCGGCCGCCACCAGGGCGGCTCGACCATCACCGCGCTGGCGCGGCTGCACGGCTACCCGGTGGGCGTGCTGTGCAGCGACCCGCGCGTCTCGGGCGGCGCCATGACCACCGCCTCGGCCTGGAAGATCGAGCGGCACGTCAAGCTGTGCCAGACCTTCAACCTGCCCGTGGTGCACCTGGTGGACCAGCCGGGCAACGCGACCGGGCCGGAAGCCGAGCTCAGCGGCACGCTGCTGGGCGCAGTGCGGGTCCTGACCACGATCGAGAAGGCCACCATCCCGTGGGTGTCGATCATCATGCGGCGCGCCTTCGGCATGGCCGGCGGCCTGCACGCCCCCAAGCATTTCCCCCGGCTCAACCACCGTTTCGCCTGGCCCTCGGCGCGCTGGGGCTCGATTCCCATCGAGGGCGGGGTGGCGGCGGCGCACCGCAACGAGATCGCGTCCGCCGACGACCCGGCGGCCGAGCAGGCGCGGCTGGAAGCCTACTACCACCGCATCGCGTCGCCATTCCGCACCGCCGAGAAGTTCGGCATGCTGGATGTGATCGACCCGCGCGAAACGCGCGACGTGCTGTGCGACTGGGTGGAGGACGCCTGGGAAGTGCTCAAGGCCCGCTGATCCGCGGCGGGTTGCGGTTTTCGACAACGACGGACGGCCGTCGCCCGGGGCCACCCTGCCGGCGAGCCGACCGCAAGGAGACACGATGATGAATGCGTTACTTCGCAGCATGATGGTGTGGACGGCCTGCGTGGCGGCGACCTTCGGCTGGCCCGCGCAGGCCCAATCATGGCAGCCGCGGCACAGTGTGGAGTTCGTGGTGCCGGCCGGGCCGGGCGCCGCCCTGGACACCGCCGCGCGCGAGCTGCAGCGGCTGCTCGAACAGCAAAAGGTGCTGGACCAGACGCTGGTCATCTCAAACAAGCCCGGCGGCAGCGGCGCGGTGGGCCTGCAGACCCTGCGCGCCCATCCCGGCGACGCGCACTGGCTGGGCACTTTCAGCACCGGCATGATCAGCGCCCGCGTGCTGCATCCCGATGCCTTGTCATACGCCGAGATGACGCCCATCGCCCTGCTGCTGGAAGAGTCCATGCTGGTGGCGGTGCGCGCCGACTCGCCATTCAAGAACGTGCACGACCTGGTGGCGCAGCTGAAGCAGAAGCCCGACTCGCTGTCGATCGCCGTGGCCACCTCGGTGGGCAACCACATCCACCTGGCGATCGCCAAGCCGCTCAAGCAGGCCGGCGTGGACATCACCAAGCTGGTCATCGTGCCGTACAAATCGTCCGGCGAATCCATCACGGCGCTGCTGGGCGGCCACGTCGACGTGGTGTCGGCCTCGTCGCCCAATGTGCTGTCGCAGTACAAGGCCGGCACCATCCGCCTGCTGGCGGTGACCACGGCCGAGCGGCTGCCCGGCCAGCTGGCCGCGGTGCCGACCTGGAAGGAACAGGGCATCGACGCGGTCTCGACCTCGGTACAGGGCGTGCTCGGCCCGAAGGACATGACCCCGGCGCAACTGGCGTACTGGGAATCGGCGCTGGCCAAGGTGGCCGCCAGCAAGGAATGGAACGACTTCCTGCAAACCCAGCTGTGGCGGCCGCGCTTCGCGCGGCACGCAGAAATGCGGAAAGTGCTGGACGCCGAATACGCCTCCACGCGCGACCTGCTGCTGGACCTGAAGCTGGCCAAGCCGTGACGGCCGGCCGGCAACCCATCAAACAAGGAGAACCGAAGTGGGACGCGCAAACGTAGTGGCCGAAGTGACCGGCACCGTGTGGAAAATCCAGGCCGAACCGGGCGCCGCCGTCCAGCCGGACGACGTGGTCATGCTGGTCGAGTCGATGAAGATGGAGATTCCCGTGGTGGCCAACGATGCCGGCCGCATCGCGGAGATCCTGGTGCGCGAAGGCGAGATGGTCCAGGAAGGGCAGACCGTGGCGGTGGTCGCCACTTGAGGCCTGCCCGCGCCCGGCTTATCGATAGGACAGCGTCACCACATAGGCCTGCGGACGCCCCGGCGGCGCGGCGGTGACGCGCGGCAGTGGCTGGATGCTGACATGCGGCGCTTGCGGCGCCGCCGCGGGCGCCGCAGGGTGGCGACAGGCCGCGTCCGCCCTGGGGCCGGCCTGCCGCAGGCTGACCTGCGCCTGGCAACTGGCCGGCACCACAATGCTGCCCACGAAGTGGATCCTGCCGCCCGCGCCCGCCGCGATTCCCGGCATGGCCAATGCCGCCATCGCCACGCCTGCCCATAGTGCTCGCGCTTCTTTCATACCAGCCTCCTGGTTTGGACCGAATCACGCTCACGCCATCACGGCGCCTTCACTCAGGCTTACGTCATCGGACAGTCCACACTTAAGCGCCGGCGACCGGCGGGCATGTAATATTGACGCATTAATTGTTGCAATGCCAGCCTCATGACGGCCCTCATCACGCACGACGCCTATATCGACACTGCTCAAGGCAGGCTCTACACCCGGCGCTGGACGCCCGCCGCGGACCGGCCCGACGGCCCGGCGCCGATCGTGCTGTTGCACGACTCGCTGGGATGCGTGGCGCTGTGGCGCGACTTCCCCGAGCGCCTGGCGCTGGCGACCGGGCGCAGCGTCATCGCGTACGACCGCCTCGGCTTCGGGCAATCCGACCCGCATCCGGGCACGCTGGACAGCCGCTTCGTGCACCAGGAGGCCCATGACGGCTTCCGCCGGCTGCGCGAGCAGCTCGGCCTGGAGCGATTCGTCCTGTTCGGCCACAGCGTCGGCGGCGGCATGGCGATCGTCTGCGCCGCCGAATACGGCGCGGCGTGCCAGGGCCTGGTCACCGAATCGGCGCAGGCCTTCGCCGAAGAACACACGCTGGCGGGCATCCGGCAGGCCCGCCAGGACTTCGCCCAGCCGGGCCAGCTCGAGCGCCTGCAGAAGTACCACGGCGACAAGGCGGCATGGGTGCTGAGCGCCTGGGTCGACACCTGGCTGTCGCCGGAATTCGCGGCCTGGAACCTGGACGGCGACCTGCGCCGCGTGCGCTGCCCGGTATTGGCGCTGCATGGCGACCATGACGAATACGGCTCGCTGCTGCATCCGCAACGCATCGCCGGCCTGACGCAAGGCCGCCAGGCGATCCTGGAAAATTGCGGCCATGTCCCGCACCGGGAACAAACCGACAGCGTCCTGCACACCATCCGGCAATGGCTGGCCGAGGCGCCAGGCCAGCGCTGACCCGGCTGCGCCTCCGTAGCGCTACGGAGGCGCCGGCCGGCCGCGCGGTGCAATAATTGCCGCCATGTTCCGGTCCCATCTGCCGGCGGCCCTGGCCTGGCTGCTGCTCCTGATCCCCGGCGTCGTCGCCATCGGGCTCCAGGACTACGCCGCCCAGCGCGATCGCTTCGTGCAGGACACCAGCATCGTGCACCGCATGCTCAGCCAGAAGGCCGTGCAGCATGAAGCCGTGCTCGCCACGCTGGCGGCGCTTTCCCACCCGCCGGCCCCCGAGCGCCTGTTCCCCAGCCTGCAACCGGCGCTGCCGCAGCTGCAGGCGGTGGGGCATTCCGATGGCGCCCATTGGCGCGGCAGCGCCGCGCCGCCCGCCGGGCTGGCCGGGGCAATCGCCCGGGCGCGCGCCCTGGGCCGCCCTACGGCGCTGGCCGCCGGGGCAGAAGGTTACTGGCTGGTCGGTCCGTCCGGCTGGAGCATGCGGGTCGACGGCCGGCAACTGCTGGCGCCCGCCGACATACCCGGCACGCTTGGCGCGCTGAGCCTGGACCTGCCCGGCGGGCGGCTCGACCTGCTGGCGTCCGGCGCCGCCGGCCCCGGCCTGCAACTGCAGCGCGACAAGCCGCTGGGCGCGGCCAGCCAGCCCTTCGCGTTGCACAGCGCCCGACGGCTGACGCCCGGCGCCTGGCCATGGGCCGCCTGGCTGGCCTGGGCGGCCGCCAGCGCGGCCATGGTGGCCGGCTGGACGCTGTGGCGCCGTTCGCGGGCCTATGCCCGGCGCGAGCGCGAACAGGCGCGCCTGGCGGCCATCGGCCGCCTCAACACCCTGGGCGAAATGGCCGCCGGCATCGCGCACGAATTGAACCAGCCGCTCACGGCCATCCTGGCGCACGCCGGCGCGGCCCAGCGCATGCTGGACGATCCCCACGAGCAAACCGAGGTGCGCCGCGCCCTGCAATCGACCGCGGCGCAGGCGCGGCACGCGGCCGAGATACTCGGGCGCCTGCGGACGCTGGTGGCGCACGGCGCTCCGGTGCGGCGCGCGCCGCTGGACCCGGACGAGTTGGTCGCGTCGCTGCGCTTCCTGCGCGCCAAATGCATACGCGAGGGCACGGCGCCCATATGCATCTGCGCCATGCTGGCGGCCGAAATGCCCATGATTCCGCCAGACATCGCGGACGAAGTCAGCGGCTATTTCGCCGACCTGACCGCCTGGATCGCCGCCGTGCTGGAAGAAGGCTCGGCCAAGGGGCAGTTCCAGCTGAGGGACAGCGCCGCCGCGGAGGCCCGGACATTCATGTCCACCGTGCACGGCGCCATGCTGACGGCGCGCGCGTTCGGTGACCCCGCGGCCTTCCAGGCTGTCTCGCGCGCTGCGATCGCCAGGCTGGCGGCGGCCTGATCGGGACGGGCCGCTATTTTTTGCACCATCAATCGACCAACTAGTTGGTTGCCAACAGGCACCATCCCGCTTTATCGGAGCTCTCATCAAATGCCGCATCCTCTTTCCACCCTGGGGGTAATTCACACCCTTGTCAGCGCCATTCCCTTTGTGGCGGGCGTCTACAGCTTCTGGCGCCACCGAGGGATCGAGCGCGCCACCGTCTCGGGAAAGCTCTACCTGGGCGGGCTGGTGCTGGCTGTGGTGACGTCGTTCGGGCTTTCCAGTACCGGCGGATTCAACGTGGGCCACGCATTGGGCATCCTGGCGTTGCTGGCCATAGGCGGGGCCTTGGCCGCGCCGCGGCTGCCGGTGCTGGGGCGCACACAAGCGTATCTGTCCCAGTTCGGATTCTCGTTCAGCTTCTTCCTGCTGCTGGTGCCTGGCATCAACGAAACCTTGACGCGCCTGCCGGTTGCCCACCCTCTGGCCGCCGGACCGGAATCACCCATCGTGCGCGGCACGTTGGCGGCATGGCTGCTGGTCTTCGCGCTGGGTTCGGCGCTGCAGATGTGGGCCATTCGATCCCGACGCCGGCACGCCCCGCGCCGCTGACACGGCCGCGAGGGTTATTAGGAAAATCGTGGCGCACCGCCAGCCCCTTGGCCGAATCGCCGGCGGGCTGGCTGCTGCGGCTGGTTCGGCGTGCGCGCGCGGCGGTTGACGCAGCCCGCGGTACGCTATGACACCGGCGGTCCGGGCCTGCACGTATGGGCCGACGGTCCGTATCCAAAGCAATCGTTCCAGAAACACAGCGAGCATCGACATGGAAGCCAGCCAGATCATCCACACCCTGGGCATGCAACGTCATCCGGAAGGCGGGTGGTTCGTCGAAACTTTCCGCGATGCCCAGGGCCAGGCGCGCGCCCATTCCACGGCAATCTACTATTTGCTTGAAGCCGGCGACAAGTCTCACTGGCACCGCGTCCGCGATGCGGCGGAAGTCTGGCATTTCTATGCCGGCGACCCACTGCTGCTGAGCGTATCCAATGGCGAGCAAGTCGAGGACATCACGCTGGGGATCGACCTGGCCAACGGGGAACGGCCGCAGGCCGTGGTGCCCGCCGGCTTCTGGCAAGCCGCCAGGCCCTTGGGGCGTTTCACCCTGGTAGGCTGCACCGTCGCGCCCGGGTTCGACTTTGCCAGCTTCGAGATGGCCGCTGCGGGTTGGCCTCCTGGCAGCGGCCAGGCGGGCTAGGACGCGGAGCCCGCCAGCATCGTACCGGCGATATCCAGCATTGCCCGCAGCCGATCCATGTGCCGCAGGTCGTGGTGATAGCCCATCCATGTATCTCTGGTGGGGGGCTGGTCGGGCGTTTCGATACGCTGCAATCCAGGCACGGCATCACCCAGCGGCCTGGGCAGCACGGCAATACCCAGACCGCGCAGGCACAAGCCTGACCTCAAGTTTGAACCACGTCGGCCTGGCTTTCCAGCCAGCGCTGCGCATCCAGCGCCGCCATGCATCCCGTGCCCGCGCTGGTAATGGCCTGGCGATATACATGATCCTGCACATCGCCCGCGGCAAACACGCCGGCCACTGAAGTTTGCGTGGCCAGCCCCAGTGCGCCGCCCTGCGTCTGGATATACCCGTTCTCCATCGCCAATTGTCCCTGGAAGATGGCGGTGTTCGGCTTGTGGCCAATCGCAATGAACACGCCACGCGTATCCACGGCTTCCCGCTCCCCCGTCCGCACCTGGCGCAGACGCACGCCTGTCACCCCCGACGCATCGCCCAGCACCTCGTCCAGTTCGCAGGACAGTTTCAGCCGCACCACGCCGGTCGCCTGCTGCGCCATCAGCCGGTCCACCAGAATCGGTTCGGCGCGGAACTTGTCGCGCCGATGCACCAGCGTCACGCTACGGCATAATCCGGCCAGGTATAGCGCCTCTTCCACCGCCGTATTGCCACCGCCCACCACCACCACGTCCTGGTCGCGATAGAAGAATCCATCGCACATCGCGCAGCCCGACACGCCCCGCCCCATGAATGCTTGCTCGGATGGCAGGCCCAGGTACTGTGCCGCCGCGCCGGTGGCGATGATCAGCGCATCGCAGGTATAACGGGCCCCGCCATCGCCCATCAGCGAGAACGGACGCCGCGACACATCGACCTGGACGATATGGTCCAGGATGATCTCGGTATCCAGGCGTTCGGCATGCGCCTGCAAGTGCTGCATCAGTTCCGGCCCCTGGATTCCGGCCCCGTGGCCGGGCCAGTTCTCCACATCCGTGGTCGTCATCAGCTGCCCGCCCTGCGCCATGCCGGTAATCAACACCGGCCGCAGATTGGCGCGCGCCGCGTAAATAGCAGCGCTGTAGCCCGCCGGCCCGGAACCCAGAATCAACACCTTGGCATGCTTGCTCACGCCTTTCTCCGTTTTACGCTTGAGGCTGTATATGCGCGGCTTTCACAATGGCGCCGTAGCGTTCCGATTCCGACTGGCAAAATGCCGCGAAGCCTTCTTGCGAGCCGCCCAGCGGATCCGCTCCGGCCTGCAGCAGCTTTTCCCTGACGGCGGGGTCGGCCAATACCTTGTTCAACGCCTGGTTCAACTGGGCCACGATGTCCGCCGGCGTGCCTTTGGGCGCCCACACGCCATACCAGGTGGTAATTGCAAAACCCTTCAGCCCGGACTCATTCAAGGTGGGCAGCTCCGGCGCGACAGCCGAACGGTCAGTAGAAGTCACGCCCAGCGCGCGCAGCTTGCCGGAGCGCACGAAGGTAATCGACGACGGCGCGCTATCGAACATCATGTCCACCTGCCCGCCTATCAAGTCCGTCAGCGCCGGCGCACTACCCCGGTAGGGCACGTGCATGAGCCGCACGCCGGCCATCTGGCCGAACAGCTCGCCTGCCAAATGTCCCGGCGCGCCCACGCTGGATGAGGCAAAACTCAGCGGCTCCTTCGAGGTCTTGGCCTGCTGGATCAACTCCGCCAGCGATTTCGCCTTTATCTTGGGCGACACAACCAGAATCTGCGGCGTGGATGCCAGTCCCACAATGGGCACAAAATCCTTCAGCGGATCGAAAGGCAAATCCGCCTTCAAATATGGGTTGATCACGTGCCCCGAATAATTCAGCAGCAGCGTATAACCGTCCGCCGGCGCCCGCGCCACCTGGCCCGCACCGATTACGCTGCTGGCTCCCGGTTTGTTATCGATCACCACGGTCTGGCCAAGGTCTGCGGATAGTTTCTGCCCCACCACCCGCGCCACGATATCTGTCGGCCCGCCCGCCGGAAACGGCACGATCAGGGTAATCGGCTTGTTGGGATACACCGGCGCGGCCGATGCCGGCGCGGCCTGCACCGCCGTCGCCGCGCCCAGCAGCAGTCCCGCCGCTAATTGAATGGCTTTCATGTCTCGCTCCTTTGAAGGCTATGGTTATGGTGATGCGCCTGCCTGAAGGGGGCTTAGCTGCCTGCCACCACCCCTTGCTCCATCAATCGATCGATATCTCCGGGAGTCATGGCCAACAGCTCTCCCAGCACCTGCCGGGTATCCTGTCCCAGCCCCGGCGGCGCATGGCGGTACTCCACCGGCGTGCGCGACAACCGGATCGGATTCGCCACCGAAGGCACTTGGCCCTTCCGGGCCGATGCAATCGACACTTGAGCCTGCCGCTGCACCACGTGCTCGTCCGCGAACGCCTGGGCGATGGTGTTGATCGGTCCGCACGGCACGCCCGCCGCTTCCAGCTTGGCTATCCAGTCCGCCGTGTCGTGCCGCACCATGGCCGCGGCGATCGAGGCCACGAGCTCATCCCGATGCGCGATGCGCGCGGGGTTGGTCGCGAAGCGCGGATCGTCCGCCCATGCCGCCTGCCCGCAAACCTGGCAGAACCGCCGGAACTGCAGGTCATTGCCCACCGCCAGAATCAGATAGCCATCGCGGGTCCGGAAATCCTGGTACGGCACGATATTGGGATGCGCATTGCCCAAGCGGCCCGGCGCCGTGCCGCCCACCAGATAATTCATGGCCTGGTTGGCCAGGCTGGCGATCTGTACATCCAGCAGCGCCACATCCAGGTGCTGCCCCTGCCCGGTGGCCCGGCTTTCCATCACCGCGGCCAGAATGCCCGTGGCAGCGTACATTCCTGTCAGCAGATCCGTCAGCGCCACGCCCACCTTCTGCGGGCCCGCGCCCGGCTGTCCATCCGGAATGCCGGTAATGCTCATCAGCCCGCCCATGCCCTGGATCAGGAAGTCGTAGCCCGCGCGCTGCGCATAAGGCCCGTGTTGCCCGAAACCCGTGATCGAGCAATACACCAGACGCGGGTTCAAGGGCGCCAGGTCTTCGTACGACAAGCCATAACGCGCCAGACTGCCCACTTTGAAGTTCTCGACCAGTACATCGCAGCGCGTCGCCATCTGGCGCACCAGTGCCGCGCCCTCTGGCCGCGAGAAATCCACCGCGATCGACTGCTTGTTGCGGTTCGCGCTGAGAAAGTAAGCGGAATCCCGCTCGCCGCCCGACGGCGTACTGTGCCAAGGCGGCCCCCAGGCCCGGGTATCGTCCCCCGCGCCGGTACGTTCCACCTTGACCACCTCGGCCCCCAGGTCCGCCAGCGTCTGCGCGCACCAAGGGCCGGCCAGCACCCGCGAAAGATCCAGCACCCGCAATCCGGATAGCGCGCCCATGCCCCGCCCCCGCCCATGAACCTACGTCAATAAACCCGCCGGTCCAGCCAGGCCGCATACGCAGCCTGGCGGCACCGCCGCCGCAACCCGGCAATCAGTCGGGCGTTCTATGGGATTTCAGGTATTCCTGTGCCGCACCGCTTTGCAAACCCTGCCAAACTGCCTGCGCCTGCGGCAGAATCTGCGACACCCGGTGCGCCACCTCTTCCATCGTGATCGAGCTGACCGGATGCGCAATGATGATGGGCTCCAGTTCGTGCATACCCAGCGCCTGGCGCGTCAGCACCGTTTCCTTCACGAACTCGGTCGTCACGATCACCGCGGTCGGCACACCCTGCTGCTCCAACGCAATCGCGTCGCGCAAGCAACCGGAGGTGCACGAGCCGCAATCGCCTATTGCGGTCAGCACAATATCGTTCTCGGCGATGATCTGTTCGATCAGTTCTGGCGCCGCGTCCTTCGAGAAGCTGTGCTTCACGTAATAATTCACCGCGGCAAAATCGATCTCTTTGCGCAGTGCCTCGATCGAACCGCGCAACAGTTTGTTGGCATTCCATTTGGAGTTGTCCAGAACGCCCAGGCGCAAGCCATCCAGACGTTGCCGCCGCGGCGCCGTGGGCAGCGCCACGGACCGAATCGCGCCGCGTGGATCATAGACGCGGACCTGGCCATTTTCTGCTTTCATCAACATCGTGGTCTCCCGATTACAGCGTGCAAGTGCCGCTGGAACAATCCGGCCCTTCCGGCGCGGCCGCCACATCCACCGGCCGCAACACCGGCGTACTCATGTGTCCCCACCCCGGAATCACGGCCGAAAACCGCCCCGCCTCGCCGCCCATCACAAACAAATGGATGTTGTCCGGGCTGTGGATAATCGGAATGCGCGTGTCGTCCTGGCGCTTGTACCACTTGGGTAAATTGCGGTTGTAGACCTTGCCGTAGCGATGGCCGTACGCCAGATCGATAAACCGATTGCCGTGATTCATGAAGATGTAATTGCGGATATCCGCCCGGTTCCAGCCATGCTGCGCAATCGTGCGCGCGTGCTCCAGTCCCAGCGCCACCGCCATATGACCGCCCAGCACCGCCGTATTCGATGCGATCGTGCTCATGGCGGAACAGATCGTGTCCAGGATGCCTTCCGGATCATTCGACACGTGGTTGGTCGCGCTATGCGGCGCCTCGGCCGCAATGGCGAACACGGTGGAATCTTCCGGCCGATAGCCGTGTTCCACGTGATACGGCGCCAGCGGGCTCTGCGCCTCGTTCTCGGCCACGCAATATGTGTATTTGCCCGGATGCCCCAACGTGCTCTTGTCCAAGTCTCCCGGCCAGGCGCCGCCCACATTCAGCATGACCAGGCGCACCGCCCGCCCGATCGTCGCATTGGCCCGGTTGCCCGACCCAAACGCATTTGCCCCGCCGTTCATGCCCAGCGCCTGCGCCAGCGGCCCATTCACCACGATCAGCGGCGAAGCCACATGCGTGGTGGCCTGTACGCCATTCAGGTTGAACGCCGCATCCGTCAACGCCAGCATGGCCGCCCGCACCACCGGCGCGTATTCCGGCTTGCAGCCCGCCATCACCATATTGATGGCCAGCACCTCGCGCGTCAGTTCTCCCCAACGCGGCGCAACTTTGCATTCAACGAATTCCGGATCCCCGCCCAACGCCCGCACCACGGCGTCGATTTTTTCCTGCGTCGGCGGCACTACCGGCAGGCCATCGCTAAAGCCCTTTTCGTAGTAGTACTCCACCAGATCGACGCCCGCATCGACCCGATCTTCCTGCATGGCTGCGCTCATCTCTTCTGCTCCTTGAAGGGGATGAGCTGATCTTAGAGACTGCGCTTATTATTTCCAATTGGAATCTATTGACTGAGATAATTGTCGAATCGGCATAAATAGGAAATGCGGCGAGCGCCGCTTTGTTCGTCGCCATCTGTCTTGCGAGTGACCGCCATGATCCATCCCGACCAGCTCGACCTCAGCGCCAAGGAACTGCTAGCCGTCAAAACCGTGGCCGACTACGGCAGCTTCAACGCCGCCGCCATTGCACTGGAAATCTCCCAACCCGTGCTGACGCGCACCGTACAACGCGTGGAACGCCTGGTCGGCCTGACTCTGTTCAACCGCACCACCCGCAGCGTGGAAATCACCGAGGCCGGCAAAGAATTCGTCGCCTTGGCCGAACGGGTGTTGAACGATATGCAGATCTACCTGAAAGCCGTACAAGGGCGGTCTACCCAGCAGCGGGGGCAGGTCGTGATTGCGTCCGTGATGTCGGTAGCTTGCACGGTGCTGCCGTCCATCGTGGCACGCTACAAGCGCGAACATCCTGGGGTGAATATCCACGTCTACGAAGGCGTACACGGCAATGTCATTGAAAGCGTCAGGTCAGGGGTGGCGGATATCGGACTGACCTACCTGGACGATATTGCTTCTATCTTCACGCAAAAACCATTGAGCACGCAGTACTTTCATGTGGTGCTGCCCAAGGGCCATGCGCTGGAGAAGCGCAAACAGGTGTCGTGGAGCGCGGTTCAGAACGAACAGATGGTGTCGCTACCGTCCGATTCTCGTACCAGGAGGTTGATCGATGCAACAGCGGTAACGGCAGGGTTGAACCTGGCGCACACGATTACCGTGACGCAGTTCACCACGATGATGCAGTTCGTGGCAAAAGGCGTGGGGATTGCCATCGTGCCGGAGGGGACGCTGGCGGATGCATTGAGTTTGGGATTGGTCGTCCGACCGCTGGTGCAGCCCAGGGTGAGCCGTGTATTGGGGATGGTCACCCTGAAAGCCAGGGAGCAAACGCCGGTGGCCGGGGCAATGGCGGAACAAATTGAGAGGGAGTGGCGGCGATAATCGCTCCCCCGCTCCCAGGCCTTCGCCATGGACGTCCTCGATGACCCGGCCGATGCCATCGAAATCAGGAGCTTCAGGCGCGCTGATCTGCGCGCTTCGGGCCCAGGAAAAACCAGGCCATTGATATTCTGGCGCGCCCGACAGGAATCGAACCTGTATCAAGAGCTTCGGAAACTCTCATTCTATCCATTGAACTACGGGCGCGAAGAGGCGCTATTGTACCGAAGTTTTGAGTCTCTGCCGGGGCGCCCCGCGCCCGCGCTCGTGGCGCCCCGCGTGCCGGCCGGGCGGGCCGTTATATAATCCATCGTTTGCATGCGGGGATGGGTCTGATTTCTTGGCCGATGCCTTGCGCTGTAGTTATTCTTCTGTTGCCGCCATCAGGCGCCCCGGTACCCGATTTGCAGGATTTGGTTATGAGCAACGAGCAGGAACACAACGAAGAACACGCCTCGCCCATCAAGTCGCCCAAGCAACTGATCGTCACGATCGTGCTGGCCTTCCTGATCCCCATCATCATCATTCTTCTGCTGGTAAACATGGTGGCTTCGAGCACCAAGACCGGCGCCGGCTCCGACAGCCTGACCGAAGAAGCCGTGGCCCAGCGCATCGCCCCGGTGGCCGGCTTCGAGCTGGTCGACGCCAATGCGCCCAAGGTCTTCAAGACCGGCGAACAAGTCTTCCAGGCCGTCTGTACGGCCTGCCACACCGCCGGCGTGGCGGGCGCCCCCAAGCTGGGTGACAAGGCCGCCTGGGCGCCTTTCATCAAGAGCGGATTCGAATCCATGCTGGATGTCGCGCTGCATGGCAAGGGCGCCATGCCCGCCAAGGGCGGCAACCCGGCGCTGAGCGACTACGAAGTGGCCCGCGCGGTGGTCTACATGGCCAACGAGTCCGGCGGTTCGTTCGAAGAGCCGGCCGCGCCCGCCCAGGAAGGCGCCAAGCCTGAAGAAGCCAAGCAGGCGGCCGCCCCCGCCGCGACGCCGGCGCCTGCCGCGGCGGCCCCCGCCGCTGCCGCCGCGCCCAAGGCCGAGGCCGCCGCGCAAGCCAAGCCTGAAGCAGCGCCGCAGGAGCAGGCCGCCGTCAACCCGGCCGGCGAAAAACTGTACAAGAGCACCTGCTTCGCCTGTCACGGCACCGGCGTGGCCAACGCGCCCAAGTTCGGCGACAAGGCCGCCTGGGAACCGTATATCAAGACCGGCATCGACGCCATGGTGAAGGTCGCCATGACCGGCAAGGGCGCCATGCCGCCCAAGGGCAGCGCCGCCAATGCGTCCGAGGCCGATATCCGCGCCGCGGTCGAGTACATGGTGAACGCGGTCAAGTAAGCCCGCGCCGCATCTCGCCCGCAAGAAGCCCGGCCAGCGCAAGCTGTGCCGGGTTTTTTATTGTCATTGCGGCGCGCAACCGGCGCTGCCCCCGGGCAGGTCCCGCAAGCCATTCAGGACTTCGCGCTGATGCCGGCCGACCGCGCTGCCCCGGGCCGCGGCGCGGCGGGTCCAGGACGCCGCTTCGCAAGGGTCCGCCGGCACCGCATCGCCATACAAGGCCGGGCCGGCCAGCAGCACGCTGCCCAGCATTTCCTGGGCGGCCAGTTCGCCGGCTTCGCCGGCCTGGCGCAACAATGCCAGCATGGCGGCATAGTCGCGCACGGTGCGGGCTTCCAGCGCCAATTGATAGGTCTGCTCCGGGGTGACTTCGGGCGCGCCGGCGGCTTGTGTCGACGGCACGGACGGCAGGCACAGGGCGCATGCCGCCAGCCATGGCGCGAGACGGGGGCAATGGCGGGATGCTGCGCCAGGCTGGCGCGAATCATGGGTCATGGCGGTCTCCTCTCTTGTGAATAAAAGGCCGCGCGGACACCCGCCAAGGGGCTGTCAGAAAAATGGCCGCGCAACCAGCTCTGCTCCCAGCGCCAGCAGGAACAGCAAGAAACACAACCGGAACGTGCGCGGGCTGATGCGCGCCCGGATCGCCTGCCCCAGCCACATGCCGGCCAGGGCGGGCACGATGGCCAGGGCCGACAGCGCCAGTTGCTCCAGCCGGAAGGCGCCGTGGGCCATCAGGCCGCCGGCCAGCGCCACGGTGGAGATCGTGAACGACAGCCCGAGCGCCTGGACCAGCTCGTCCCGCTCCAGGCGCAGCGACTGCAGATAAGGCACGGCCGGCATCACGAACACGCCGGTGGCGCCGGTGATGGCGCCGGTGACCAGGCCGACGAGCGGCGACAGCCAGGGTTCGATGCGGGGCGGGACGGCAAACGCCGGCGCCGCCAGGGCATAACCTGCGTATACGATCAGCGCCATGCCCAGGGCCACGCCCGACCACAGCGGGTCGACCCTGACCAGCAAAGCGGCGCCGCCAACCGTGCCCGCGACGATGCCCAGCATCATGGGCCATAGGCGAATCACCAGCCGGACGGTGGCGGGCCCGGCCAGCAATTGCCAGACGTTGGTCACGAACGAGGGGATCACCAGCATGGCCGCCGCGGCGGCCGGCGACATGGCGGCGCCCAGCAGGCCCATGGCGACGGTGGGCAGGCCCATGCCGGTGACGCCCTTGACCAGGCCGGCGGCCAGGAAGGTCGCGGCGAACACCAGAAACAAGAAAGGCGAAAGTTCGTTCATGCCGGTATTGGAGCCGCGCCGCCGCCTTGGCACAATGTGGTTTTATCGTTCCTGCCTTCGGTTCGGCCGAAGGCACCAGGAGGCCCCATGCGGCTCGATCTCGCGGACCTGCGCCTGTTCCTGTGCGTGGTGGATGCCGGCAGCATCACCCAGGGCGCGGTGCGCGCCAACCTGGCGCTGGCCTCGGCCAGCGAGCGGCTGCGCAGCATCGAGGCCGATGCCGGCGTGCCGCTGCTGGAACGCCGCCATCGCGGCGTGGCCACCACGGAGGCCGGCGAGGCCCTGGCCCACCATGCGCGCATCATCCTGCGGCAGCAGGCGCTGCTGCGGGGCGAACTGCAGGACTTCGCGGCCGGTGAACGCGGCACCCTGCACCTGTACGCCAACACCGCGGCCCTGACCGAATTCCTGCCCCGCCAGCTGGCGCCGTGGCTGGCGGCCCGGCCGCGCCTGCGCATCGAACTGAAGGAGCGCACCAGCGCGGAAATCGTGCGGACCATCGCGGCGGGGCTGGCGCAGGCCGGGATCGTGTCCGATGCGGTCGAGCCGCATGGACTGCGCCTGCAGCCGGTGGCGAAGGATCACCTGGCCTTGATCGTGCCGGCCGGACACCGGCTCGCGGCGGCCGGCACGGTGGATTTCGCCGCGGTCCTGGACGAGCCGTTCGTCGGGCTGGCGCCGGGCAACGCGCTGCAAGACCATATCGACGAGCATGCGCGCGCGGCCGGCGGCGCGCTGGCGCCGCGCATTCGCATGAAGACGTTCGAGGGCTTGTGCGAGATGGTCTCGCACGGGGTCGGGGTGGGCATCGTGCCGCGCGGCATCGCCAGCCGCCACCGGCGCCGCTACCCGTACCAGGTGGTGGCGCTGGCCGACGACTGGGCGCGCCGGCAGCTATGCCTGTGCTTTCGCGCCTGGGAGGAATTGTCCGCGCCCATGCAGGGCCTGCTGGCGCACCTGGGCGCCGACCCGCGCGCGCCACAGCGGCCAGCGCGGCGCCGCGACGCGGCGGCGTGAAGCCAGGCGCCGCGCGGCCGCGCCATCGCCGGTCAGGCCGCCGGCTCGGCCAGCAGCGACAGGCCCAGTTGCACGCGCCGCTGCAGCCACAGGCTGGGGCGGTAGCGCATGTCGCCCGTGACGCGCTGCAGGTTGCGCAGGATCTCCAGGATGCGCGCGCCGCCCAGCGCGTCGCCCATGGCCAGCGGCCCGGCGGGATAGCCCAGCCCGAGCGTGACGGCGCGGTCGATGTCCGACGGCGTGGCGATGCCCTGCTGGGCGATCTCGGCGGCGACGTTGACGATGCAGGCCACGATGCGCTGCGCGACGAAGCCGGGGGAATCCTGGATGACGCTGACCGGCGTGCCGTCGCCCGCCAGCAGCGCATGGGCGGCGTCGCGCCAGCGCGCCTGCGTGGCCGGCGACAACATCAGCGTGCGCCGCTTGCCGGCCTCCAGGCGATGCAGGGTGTCCAGCCCCACCGTGCGGGCCGCATCCAGGCCCTGTTGATAGGCGCAGGTGGAGACGTCCTCGCCATACGGCGCGACCAGGATCAGGGCGTCGTCGGGCGGCTCGGCGGCGTCGACGATGCTGGCTTCCAGCGTTTCCAGCAAGGCCTGCGCGCGCGCATGGCCTTCTTCATGGGCCGGGCTGATCCAGACGCGCAGGCCGGCTTGCGCGGCCGGCACGGCGGGCTCGGCGGGTACCTGCTTCTGGCCGTCCGGATAGGCATAGAAGCCCTCGCCCGCCTTGCGGCCGATCAGCCCGCCGGCCAGCCGCACCGTGGTGATGGGTGACGGACGAAAGCGCGGCTCGTCGAAGAATTGGCGGTAGATGGATTCCATGACCGGATGCGAGACATCCAGCGCGGTGAGATCCATGAGCTCGAACGGCCCCATGCGAAAGCCGGCCTGCTCGCGCATGATCGCGTCGATCTGCGCGAACGGCGCGACGGCTTCTTGCGCCACGCGCAGGCCCTCGATGTTCATGCCGCGGCCCGCGTGGTTGACGATGAAGCCGGGCATGTCCTTGGCGCGCACGGGGGTATGCCCCATGCGGCGCGCCAGCGCGGCCAGCGCGTCGCCGGCGGCGGGATCGCTGCGCAGCCCGTCGATGACTTCCACCACCTTCATCAGCGCCACGGGGTTGAAGAAATGGAAGCCGGCCACGCGCTGCGGGCGCTTGCAGGCGGCCGCGATGGCGGTGATGGACAGCGAGGAGGTGTTGGAGGCCAGGATGCAGTCCGGGCCGACGATGTCTTCCAGCTTGGCGAACAGCTCGCGTTTGATGTCCAGGCGCTCGACGATGGCTTCGACGACCACCTGGCAGTCGGCCAGCTCGTCCAGCGACGCGGCCGGCTGCACGCGGGCCAGCGCCGCGTCCGCATCGGCGGCGCTGAGCTTGCCCTTCTGCGCCAGCTTGTCCCACAGCTGGCGCAGCGACTCGCGCGCCGCGCTCACGGCATCGGCGCTGGTGTCGTACAGGCGCACCTGCACGCCCGCCTGCGCGGCGATCTGCGCAATGCCGCGCCCCATGGCGCCGGCGCCTACGACGGCGATGGTCTGGATGTCTGTCATCGAATGTGCTCCTTCCTGTTCATGTCTGTTGGGCGATGCGCGCCGCCGCTGCCTGGTCCGCCAGCGCCCCGGGTGTCCGACACCCGTGGGCGAGCCCCGGAGGCCCAGGTGCCTGACACCCCACGGGTGTCAGAGACCGTTCCGGGGCCTTGAGACAGCCTGGCACCCGGGCTACCCGCGCGGCTGCGCCAGCGCCAGGATTTCTTCCTCCGACATTCCCAGCCGCTCGGCCAGGATCTGGCGGGTATGCTCGCCCAGCAGGGGCGGCGGACGGCGGTATTGCACCGGGCTGCCGGAAAACTTCAGCGGGCTGGCGGCCATCGGCACGGTGCCGGCGGTGGGATGCGGCAGCTCGCGCCGCATCTCGCGCGCCTGCACCTGCGGGTCCTGGTAGACCTGGTCCAGCGTGTTGATCGGGCCGGCCGGCACGCCGGCCGCTTCCAGCTCGGCCAGCCAGTGGTCGCGCTCGCCGGTGGCTATGCGTTCGGCCAGCAGCGGCACCAGCGTGTCGCGGTTCTGCACGCGCTGCGGGTTGGTGGCGAAGCGCGGGTCGTCGGCCAGCTCCGGCAGGCCGATGACACGGCAATAGTTGCGGAACTGGCTGTCGTTGCCCACGGCGACGATCAGGTGGCCGTCGCTGGCGGCGAATACCTGGTACGGCACCAGGTTCTGGTGCGCATTGCCGGCGCGCCGCGGCGCCTGGCCCGAGGTCATGTAGTTGAGGTTCTGGTTGGCCATCATGGCGACCTGGCAGTCGAGCAGCGCCATGTCGATGTGCTGGCCCAGGCCGCTGCGGCCGCGTTCGTGCAGCGCGGCCAGGATGCCCACGGTGGAATACATGCCGGTCATCAGGTCGGCCACCGCCACCCCGGCCTTCTGCGGGCCGCCGCCCGGTAGGTCGTCGCGTTCGCCGGTGATGCTCATGAGCCCGCCCATGCCCTGGATCATGAAGTCGTAGCCCGGCCGGCTGGCATAGGGGCCGGTCTGGCCGAAGCCGGTGATCGAGCAGTAGATCAGGCCCGGGTTGTCGGCCTTCAGGCTGTCGTAGTCCAGGCCGTACTTGCGCAGGCCGCCGACCTTGAAGTTCTCCACCAGGATGTCGCTCTGGCGCGCCAGCTCGCGCACCAGTTCGGCGCCGCGCGGCGAGGCGATGTCCAGCGCCACCGAATACTTGTTGCGGTTGGCGCTCAGGTAGTAGGCGGCTTCGGTGGTGTCGTTGCCGGCGGCGTCCTTCAGATACGGCGGGCCCCAGGCGCGCGTGTCGTCGCCGGCGCCCGGGCGTTCGATCTTGATGACTTCGGCGCCCAGGTCGGCCAGGTTCTGGGTGCACCAGGGGCCGGCCAGCACGCGGGTCAGGTCCAGCACGCGGATGCCGGTCAGGGGAGCGGGTCGTTGCGACATAGTGGGAATGCGATAGCGAAAGGGAACTCTGCATATTAGCCCTTGCCATGGCAAAGGCGTATTCCGTTTTCCGCACGTTCTTGTGCGCGACGCGCACAAGAACGCCGGCTACGAGAGCGCCTTGATCGTCTCGCGCGCGATCACCAGTTGCTGGATCTGCGAGGTGCCCTCGTAGATGCGGAACAGCCGCACGTCGCGATAGAACCGCTCGACCGCGTACTCGGATATGTAGCCCGCGCCGCCGTGGATCTGCACCGCCCGGTCGGCCACGCGGCCCACCATTTCGGTGGCGTAGAGCTTGCAGCAGGCGGCCTCGAGGGTGGTGTTCTCGCCGCGGTCGCGCTTGCGGGCGGCATCCAGCACCATCGAGCGGGCGGCGTACAGTTCGGCCTGGCTGTCGGCGATCATGGCCTGCACCAGCTGGAACTCGGCGATCGGCTGGCCGAACTGCTTGCGCTCGGTCGCGTAGCGCACGGCGTCGCGCACCAGGCGCTCGGCCAGGCCCACGCACAGGGCGGAAATATGCAGGCGCCCCTTGTCGAGCACGCGCATGGCGGTGCGGAAACCGTTGCCTTCCTCGCCGCCGAGCAGCGCCGTGGCCGGCACGCGGCAGTTGTCGAACACGACGTCGCAGGTCAGCGCGCCGGCCTGGCCCATTTTCTTGTCGGGCTTGCCCAGCGTCAGCCCGGGCGTGCCAGCGTCGACCAGGAAGCACGAGATGGAAGAGGCCTTGCGCTCGGGCGCGGTGCGCGCCATCACCGAGAACAGGCCGGCGACGGGGGCGTTGGTAATGAAGCGCTTGGTGCCATTGAGCACGTAGTGATCGCCGTCGCGCGTGGCGGTGGTGCGCAGCGACATCGCGTCCGAGCCGGCATCGGGCTCGGTCAGGGCGAACGAGCCGATCAGCTCGCCGCTGGCCAGCTTGGGCAGATAGTGCTGGCGCTGCGGGTCGGTGCCGGCCAGCACGATGGACTGCGAGCCGATGCCGATGTTGGTGCCGGCCAGCGAACGGAACGCCGGCGAAGTCTGGCCCAGCTCGAACACCACCCGCACCTCTTCTTCCATGTTGAGCCCCAGGCCGCCATAGTCGGGCGAGATGGACAGGCCGAACAGGCCCAGCTCGCGCATTTCGGCGACGATGTCGGGCGGGATCTCACCGGTATGGGCCAGGGCCTCTTCGGCCGGCACCAGCCGGTCGGCGACGAAGCGGCGCACCGCCTCCAGCAGCAGGTTCAGGGTTTCAGTATCGAGAGCCATGATGAAAAGCCTGTAGAACGGAATCGGAAGATGGCGGACCGCGCGCTAGGCCCGGGCGGCCAGGCCGCCGGACAGCAGATCGAAGTAGCCGGCCGCGATGGCCTCGGCGGTCTGGGGGCCGCCCGGCTGGTACCAGCGGGCCATCCAGTTCAGCATCGACAGCACGGCGCGTCCGGTGGCGGCGACGTCCAGCGCGCGGAACTCGCCGCTGGCGATGCCGCCGGCGATGATGTCGCGCAGCAGGCGCTCGTAGCCGTCGCGCAGCCGCGCCGCGTCTTCGCGTTCGGTGATGGCCATGCCGGAATAGCCCACCAGCATGGTGACGAACTGCGCGTGGTGGTCCTCGAAGTAGCGGGCATGGGCCAGCATGAAGCTGCGCAGCCGCTCGACCGCGCTGGGCGCCTGCACCACCGCCTGCGACACCGCCGCGGTCATGCCGCTCAGCACGTCGAGGATGATGGCGTCGTAGATGTCTTGCTTGGTGGTGTAGTAATGGTAGATGGCGGCCTTGGAGACGCCGATGGCGGCGGCCAGGTCGGCCACCGAGCTGCTTTCGTAGCCGCAGCGGGCGAACAGCCGGGCGGCCTCTTCCAGGATGCGCTCGCGCGGGGCCTCCAGCGTGGGCGGACGGCCGGCGCGCGGACGCTTGGCGGGAATCGGGCGATCGGGCATGGAAACGGGTCCCGGCGCGCGGCCGGCCTGCATTGACAGGCCCCGGGCGCGTGCCGTTAAATGGTAGATAATTAATTACCGGACATCCGGTAGGTAATTATAAGCACGCTTGACGACGACTTTCAACCTTGCCTGTCTGCCCAATCTCATGAACGCACGCGACGCTACCCAGTCTCCCGCCCTGGCTTCCCAGCTCTACGCGCAAATGACGCTGCCGGTCATCTGCTCGCCCATGTTCATCGTGTCCAATCCCCAGTTGGTGCTGGCGCAATGCGCCAGCGGGGTGATGGGCTCGTTCCCCGCCCTCAACGCGCGCCCCCAGGCCCTGCTGGACGAATGGCTGGCCGAGATCCAGGAAGGTCTGGCGGCCCGCCGCCAGGCCGACCCGGCGGCGGTGGTGGCGCCGTTCGCGGTGAACCAGATCATCCACAAGTCGAACGACCGCCTCGAGCAGGACCTGCAGTTGTGCGGCAAGCACCGCGTGCCCTTCATCATTACCAGCCTGCGCGCGCCTGGCGACCTGGTGGCCGGCATCCACGACTGGGGCGGCAAGGTCTTCCATGACGTGACCACCGTGCGCCACGCCGAAAAAGCCCTGGAAGCCGGCGTCGACGGCCTGATCCTGGTGTGCGCGGGCGCCGGCGGCCATGCGGGCACGCTCAGCCCGTTCGCGCTGTTGTCCGAGGTGCGGCGCTTCTACGACGGCCCGGTGATCCTGTCGGGCGCCATCACGTCGGGCGCGGGCATCCTGGCCGCGCTGGCCATGGGCGCGGACTTCGCCTACATGGGCACGCGCTTCATCGCCAGCACCGAAGCCAATGCCTCGGACGGCTACAAGCAGGCCATCGTCGAGGCCAGCGCGTCGGACATCCTCTATACGCCGTTCTTCACCGGCATCCCGGGCAACTACCTGAAGTCCAGCATCGCCGCGGCCGGGCTGGACCCCGCCAACCTGCCCCAGCCGGACGCCGGCGCGTCGAATTTCGGCTCCACCCGGGTCAAGCCCTGGAAGGACATCTGGGGCGCCGGCCAGGGCGTGGGCGGTATCGACAGCGTGCGGCCGGCCGCCGAGATCGTCGCCACCCTGCGCCAGGAATATGCCCAGGCCCAGGCCCGGCTGGCCGGCAAGGAGTTCGCATGAGCGCGCCGGACAGCCTGGTGGTCGAGCGCGATGGCGCGATCCTGTCGCTGGCCATCAATCGCCCGGAACGGCGCAATGCGCTGGACGTCGCCACCTATACGGCCCTGGCAGCCCAATTGCGCCAGGCGACCGAAGACCGCGGCCTGTCGGCGGTGATCCTGCACGGCGCCGGCGAGCACTTCACCGCCGGCAACGACCTGCGCGATTTCCAGGCCGACCGCCCCGAGGGCGACAGCGCCGGCATGACGTTCCTGCGCGCCCTGATCGCCACCGACGTGCCGGTGATCGCCGCCGTCGAAGGCTACGCGGTGGGCATCGGCGTGACGCTGCTGCAGCACTGCGACTTCGTCTACGCGGCGCGCAACGCCACCCTGCGCATCCCGTTCGTGGCGCTGGGCCTGTGCCCGGAGGGCGCCTCCAGCCTGCTGCTGCCGCGCCTGGCCGGCGCGCGCCGGGCGGCCGAGTGGCTGCTGCAGGGGCTGCCCTTCGACGCCGCGCAGGCCTGCCAGGCCGGGCTGGTCACGGCGGTCACCGAGCCGGGCCAGGCGCTGGCCGCGGCCAGCGCCACGGCCGCCGACCTGGCCGCGCAGCCGCGCGACGCGCTGCGCCTGACCAAGGCCATGCTCAAGCGCGCCGACCGCGCCGCCATCGAGGCGACGCTGGATTTCGAAGCGACCCAGTTCCGCGCCCGCCTGCAGACCCAGGAAGCCCAGGACGCATTCGCCAAATTCCTGGCGCGCAAGCGCTGACCGGCGCCGGCGGGAGGTGTCAGACACCCCATGGCGCAACCGCGGCAGGCAGATGACATCCCAAGGGGTGTCTGACACCTGCAACCTGGACATCTGCTACCTGGACCCTGCAACGCCATCTTCATGGGAGGTGTCTGACACCCCCATGGCGCAACCGCCGCAGGCAGATGACATCCCAAGGGTGTCTGACACCTGCAAGCTGGACATCTGCTACCTGGACGCCTGCAACGCCATCTTGGAAGGTGTCTGACACCCATGGCGCAACCGCCGCAGGCAGATGACATCCCAAGGGTGTCTGACACCTGCAAGCTGGACATCTGCTACCTGGACGCCTGCAACGCCATCTTGGAAGGTGTCTGACACCCATGGCGCAACCGCCGCAGGCAGATGACGCCCCGAGGGGTGTCAGACACCTGCCACAGAGACGCCTGCCATGCCAGGCCAGATCCCCGCGCCGTTCAGAACGGCGCGTCCGGCGCGAAATTGGGCGGGCGGCGCTCGCGCAGCGACTGGACGCCCTCGCGCACATCGGGGCCGGCGAAGCCCATGAATTCCAGCGCCAGGGAGGTGTCGAAGCTGGGCCCGGCCAGGCGCAGCCAGTTGTTCAGCGCGTATTTGGTCCAGCGGATCGCCGTCTGCGAGCCGTTGGCCAGCTTGCCCGCCACCTCGAAAGCCTTGGCGGTGAGTTCGGCCTCGTCCACGCACAGCGATACCAGGCCGATGCGCTCGGCCTCGGCCCCGCTGACCGCTTCGCACAGCAGCAGGTAGTACTTGGCCTTGGCCATGCCGCACAGCAGCGGCCAGACGATCGCGGCATGGTCGCCCGCCGCCACGCCCAGCCGGGTGTGGCCGTCGATGATGCGCGCATCGCGGGCGGCGATGGAAATGTCGGCCAGCAGGCCAGCCACCAGCCCCGCGCCGACAGCGGCGCCATGCATGGCCGAGACGATCGGCTTGTTGCAGTTGATCACGTTGTAGACCAGGTCGCGCGCCTCGCGCCATACGCGGGCGCGCACCTGGAAATCGTCCGCCATCTGCTGCACCAGCTCCAGGTCGCCGCCGCCCGAGAAGCCCTTGCCCTCGCCGCGGATCACCACCACGCGCGTGTCGGGGTCGGTGTCCACATCGCGCCAGATGTCGGCCAGTTCGCGGTGCATGCGGTCGTCCGCCGTCGACAGCTTGCCCGGCGCGCCGCCCTTGGCGCCCATGATGATTTCCAGGATGCCCTGGGGATGGCGGCGCAGCTTCAGGGCTTGATAGCGCGCATAGTGATCAAGGGAAGAATCGGACATTGTCTACTCCGGCAACAGGCTTGGGGTTTTTCCGGGCACTATAGTGGATACTTCTTTCCCGCACAGCCCATGGTCCGCCATGCCTGCCCCAGACCGCCCCAGCCCCATCCTCCGCCAGGACCTGCCCGCCCTGTTCGCCCCCCGCCCGGCGGACTCCCATAAAGGCACGTTCGGCACGGTCGCCGTCATCGGCGGCGGCCCTGGCATGACGGGCGCCGCCCTGCTGGCGGCCCGCGCGGCGCTCAAGACCGGCGCCGGCAAGGTCCTGGTCGGCTTCGCCCAGGAAACCGCGCCCCTGCCCTGCGACCCGCTGCAACCCGAGCTGATGCTGCGCGATGCGGCCGGCCTGCATGCCGCCGGCCTGCCGGTCGACGCCTGGGTGGCGGGCTGCGGCCTGGGCATCGGGGCCGCAGGCCTGGCCGCGCTGTCGGCCGTATTCGAGCAGCGCGGCGATGCGCCGCTGGTGCTGGATGCCGATGGCCTGAACCTGCTAGCCGCGGGTCGCTTGCCGTCCTGGGGCCCCGGCCCGGTCATTCTGACGCCGCACCCGGCGGAAGCCGCCCGCCTGCTCGGCGGCAGCGTCGCCCAGGTGCAATCCGACCGCCCCGCTGCCGCGCGCGCGCTGGCGGCGCGCCACCAAGCCTGGGTCGTCCTGAAGGGCGCCGGCACACTGGTATGCCGCCCGGACGGCCACTGCCGCCGCAATCTCACCGGCAACCCCGGCCTGGCCACTGCCGGCACGGGCGATGTGCTGGCCGGCATGCTGGGCAGCCTGGCGGCCCAGGGCATCCCGCTGGACCAGGCGGTGCCGGGCGCGGTATGGCTGCACGGCGCCGCGGCCGATGCGCTGGTGAACGCCGGCGTGGGGCCCATCGGGCTGACCGCGGGCGAGCTCGCCGACGCCGCCCGGCAGTTGCGAAATGGCCACGGATAGGGGCGGTTACAACTTATCCACAGATTCATGTTGCATTGCACTTAGGGTTATCCCTATAATGGTTTACCCCATGACGAAACGGACTGGAGAGAAACCATGAGCGAACTGACCCTGAACCAAAATGCCCGCCTGACCGACGCGCTGGAACGTGACCTGCTGCGCGGCGCGATGGAAAACCAACCGAATGCCCAACCGCTGGCCCTGCTCAAGCAGGCCGGTGCCGCGATCGCCCGTGCCGTGGTCGCCTTCGCCGACTACGTCGCCGAAGTGCACGACGCCATGAACCGCGCCCGCGCCGCCAGCGCCCGTTACGCCGGTTCGCAGTGGTAATTGCCCTCCGGCCGGAAGCCTGACCCTGTCACCAGGGCCGGGCTTTTGGGCTGTCCGCCCACAGGCCTGCCAAGGCGCCGCACCCCGAAGCGGGGCGCGGCGCCTTGTTGTTTCCGGGCCGGCGCGGCCCAGGAATGCTGCGCCGCAATAGGCAAAGCCTCGCATTGACAATGCGTAAAGCGGGTTCCGATAATCGGCCCCTTGTCACGATTGATTGCAACTCCCGGCGCCCTGCCGGCAGCGCTCAGCCGTGCTAGCCATTCGGAGTCCCCATGAAATTGCGTACCACCCTGGCCCTGCTGGCGGCCAGCGCCGGCCTGGCCGCCGCGCCCGCCGCAAGCGCCCAGTCCCTGACGATCGCGCTGTCGTCCGAGCCCACTTCCGCCGACCCGCACTATCACAAGCAGACCCAGAACGACGCGTTCGCGGCGCACGTGTACGACTCGCTGATCAACCGTAGCGCCGACATGACGCTGGTGCCGGGCCTGGCCACTTCGTGGAAGAACCTGGACGACCTGACCTGGGAACTGAAACTGCGCGAAGGGGTGAAGTTCTCCAACGGCGAGCCGTTCACCTCGCAGGACGTGCTGTTCTCGGTGTGCCGCACCCTCAACAACGAGACCAATGTCTCGCAGTCCTACATGACGGTCACCAAGCTGCTGACCGACGTGCAGACGCCCGATGCCCACACCGTCATCCTGAAGACCGCCGAGCCCTTCCCGCTGATGCCGGCCGAGCTGGCGCGGCAGTTGCCCATCATCTGGAACGGCATCGTCGAGCACGGACCGCTCAAGTTCGCGCCCAAGGAAGGCTGCGGCGTGACCGGGCCCTGGCCGACAGTGGCCGATTTCAACAGCGGCAAGGACGCCATCGGCACCGGGCCGTACACCCTGAAGTCGTACGTCAAGGGCACCGGCATCGAGCTGGAGCGCAACGAGAACTACTGGGGCAACAAGCCCCACTGGAAAACCGTCAAGTTCGTGCCGGTGCCGAATGCCGGACCGCGCCTGACCGGCCTGCTCTCGGGCGACTTCGACGTCATCGAGAACCCGGCGGCGCGCGACCTGCCGCGCCTGAAGGACAACGGCAACTTCGGCTACGTGGCCACGCCGTCGACCCGCCTGGTGTTCTTCCAGCCGGACGTGGGCCGCAACCCCAGCCCGTTCGTCAAGAGCGCGGACGGCAAGAACCCGCTGCAGGACCTGCGCGTGCGGCAGGCGATCAGCATGGCCATCGACCGCAAGACCATCAATGCGCGCATCATGGACGGCCTGGCCACGCCCGCCTACCAGTACATGCCCGACGGCATGTTCGGCGCGCTGCCCAACGCGCCCGAAATCAAGTATGACCCCGAGGGCGCCAAGAAGCTGCTGGCCGAGGCCGGCTACCCGGACGGTTTCGAACTGACTCTGTCGTCCACCAACAACCGCTACGTCAACGACGCCCAGGTGACGCAGGCGGTGGCGCAGTACCTGTCGCGCATCGGCATCAAGACCCATGTCGACGCCATGACCGCCTCGATCTACTTCCCCAAACGCGCCAAGCGCGAGTTCAGTTTCGCCATGGGCGGCTGGCCGCACGAGACGGGCGAAGCCTCGGCGCTGTTCCAGCTGTGGGTGGCGTCGCTCGACTCGGCCCGCAGCCTGGGCACCAGCAACTACGGCGGCTTCTCGAATGCCGAGTTCGACAAGGTGTACGAGCAGGCCATCGTGACGGTCGACCCGGACAAGCGCAAGCAGTTGCTGCAGCAGTCCACGCAGATCGCGCTCGACAACCTGCCGCTGATCCCGCTGCATTTCGAGAGCAGCATCTGGGCCTTCCGCAAGGGCATCACCTACGAAGGCCGGCGCGACCAGTACACCCTGGCCATGTCGGTGCATCCGAAGTAACCGCCCGGTGCAGGTGTCAGGCACCTGCACCCAAGTATGCCCAGGTGTCAGACACCTCCGTGTCGCTGCAAACTCCCTGGCAGGCTGCCCAGGTGTCAGACACCCTGTGGGTGTCTGACACCTCCATGTCGCTACAAGGTGCCTGGCACGCTGCCCCTAGTCCAGCGTCGCCTCCACGGCATCGATGCGCGCCTTCAGCAGTTCGATGAAACGCGCCACCCCCGGCGGCAGCAGCCGCCCTTCCATGGTCTGGATCTGCAGGTTGCGCGACTGCAGCTCGGCGCTGACCACCGGCCGGGCCACCAGGCCGTCCTGCGCCAGGCGCCAGGCCACCGAGATATAGCCCGCGAACATCACCGCGTCCGAGTGGCGCACGAAGCCGTGCAGCGCCGGCGAATAGTTGGCCACCAGCGCGGCCTGCAAGCCCACGTCCTCCAGCGCGCAGCCGCGGTTGAGCAGGCGCCGCGCCGTGCTCTTGTCGTCGGTCAGCGCCAGCGGGTACGCCAGGACGTCGTCCAGGTGCACGTGGCTGCGGCTGGCCAGCGGGTGGGTGGCCGCCATGACCGCGTAGACCGGCGCGCGCCAGGAATGGCGCACCGCCACGCCCTGGGCCGGCTCGACGTTGAAGGTCACCGCCACGTCGATATCGCCGCCGGCGATGCCGCGCATGGCCTCGGGCGGCGTCAGCACGTGCAGGGTGAAGCGGGTGCGCGGATACTGTTTGCGAAAATCCACCATGGCGACCGGCAGGAAGCCCTGCGCGGGCCCCTCCGACGCGCCGACCCGGATCTCGTCGTGCGGCGCGCCCTGTAGCCCGGCGATCTGCCGCAGCACCTCGTCCGACTCCATCTGGGTGCGGCGCGCGTGCGCCAGCAGCAGCCGGCCGGCCGCGCTCAGGACCATGCCGCGCGGCGCCCGCTCGAACAGGGGCGCGCCGACCTCTTCTTCGAGCCGGGCGATCTGGCGGCTGATGGCCGACACGGCCACGTGCAGTCGCCGGGAGGCGCCGCTGAGGCTGCCGGCCTGCGCCACCTCCACGAAGTATTTCAGGGCAATTCCGTGCATGCGGGTCTCGCGCCCGCCGGCGGGCGGGGCTCCATTCCTTTGCTGAAAAGGCAAATAGTTTCGCAAATATTCTAATTGTCGAGAAAGGTCGGGCACTCCTAGAATCGGGCTCACGATAAAGAATCGGTGCAGCGCCGGCCCGCGAGCGGGCGGCTTCCCCGGGGGAAAACGTGTTCTTGGCAGCCTCTGGCCCGCGGCCCACGGCGGGCGTTTCTCGCATCCGGGCGCGCGGCCCCGCGTGCCCGCCCATCATCTTCCCGCGCGGGCCGCGCCGGCTCGCCCCTTCTTCGCGGAGCATCCATGTCCACGCCTGACGCCGCAGCCACGCTGCGCCCGTTCGAACTCGCCTGTCCCGACCTGTCGGCCGAGCGCCAGGGCAATACCGACACGCCGGGCGTGTGGCATTTCGATTCCGGCGCGCCGGGCATGCGGGTAATGCTGACGGCGCTGATCCACGGCAACGAACTGTGCGGCGCCTGGGCGCTCAAGACCCTGCTGGCCAGCGGCCTGCGGCCGCGCCGCGGCACGCTGACGCTGGCATTCTGCAACCTGGCGGCCTTCGACCGCTTCGACCCGGCCAACTACCTGCCGTCGCGCTTCGTCGACGAGGACATGAACCGGGTCTGGAGCGACGACAAGCTGGCCGATGCGTCCAGCCAGGAACGGCGCCGCGCCGCCGCGCTGCGGCCCTGGGTGGCGCAGGCCGACTGGCTGATGGACTTCCATTCCATGAGCAATTCCGAAGTGCCGCTGCAATTGAGCGGCCTGCAGCCGCGCAACATCGAGCTGGCGCTGCAGCTGGGCGCCCCGGCCAACATCATCGCCGACGCCGGCCACGCGGCCGGCGTGCGCATGCGCGACTATGGCCGCTTCGGCGCCGAAGGCGACAACGGCACGCGCTCGCTGTTGATCGAGTGCGGCTTCCATGGCGCGCCGCAGGCGCGCGACGTGGCCATCGACCAGATGGCGCGCTTCCTCGCCGCCGCCGGCACGCTGGACCGCGCCGACCTGCCGCGCGACTGGTTTGCTCCCGACGCGCCGCGCCAGGAGGCGCTGCGCGTTACGCATGCGATTGCCGCCAAGAGCGCCGATGTGCGTTTTGCGCAACCGTGGCGCGGGCTGGAGAAGCTGCCGCGCGCGGGCACGCTGCTCGGCTGGAACGCGGGCGAGGCTTTCGCCACGCCCTACGACGACTGCGTATTGATCATGCCTTCCCTGGCCAATGTGCGCGCGGGCGTCACCGTGCTGCGCCTGGCCCAACCCATTGCCTGATTCCGTACCCATACCCACCGGGCCTTGCGCCCAGGAGACTCCCATGTACGCTTCTTGCATCCGCGCGGCCGCGCTGGCCGCCCTGTTCGGACTGGCGGCCGGCGCGCACGCCCAGTCGCTGACCATCGCGCTGGCCTCCGAGCCGACCGCCATGGACCCGCACTACCACCAGGCCACGCCCAACAACGCCATGGCCTCGCAGATCTTCGAGACCCTGGTGGCGCAGGATGCCAAGATGAGCCTCATCCCGGGCCTGGCCGCCTCGTGGCAGGCGCTGGACGACACGACCTGGGAATTCAAGCTGCGCGAGGGCGTGAAGTTCTCCAACGGCGAGCCGCTCACGCCGCAGGATGTGATCTTCACGTTCTGCCGCGCGATGAACAACGAGGAAGCCATCGCCGGCTCGTACGCCGCCGTGGTGCAGAAGTTCGCCGCCATCGAGACGCCCGACGCGCATACCCTGCGCATCAAGACGCTCAAGCCCTACCCGCTGCTGCCCAACGACCTGACCCGCACCGGCATCCTGTGGAGCGGCATCGTCGAGCACGGCCCCATCACCTTCGACCTGGACCGCAAGTGCGGCGTCACCGGGGCATGGCCAACCGTGGCCGATTTCAACAACGGCAAGAACACCATCGGCACCGGCCCGTACAAGCTGAAATCCTACGTCAAGGGCACCGCCATCGAACTCACGCGCAACGAAAACTACTGGGGCGACAAGCCCGAATGGCGCGACGTGCGCTTCGTGCCCGTGCCCAACGCGGGGCCGCGCCTGACCGGCTTGCTGGCCGGCGACTTCGACGTCATCGAGAGCCCTGCCGCGCGCGACGTGCAGCGCATCAAGAACACGCCGGGTTTCGGCTATGTGGTCACGCCTTCGGTGCGGGTGGTCTACTTCCAGTTCGACGTGGGCCGCGACCAGAGCCCGATGGTCAAGGCGGCCAATGGCAAGAACCCGCTGCAGGACGTACGGGTGCGGCGCGCCATGAGCATGGCGATCGACCGCAAGACCATCGTCGACCGCATCATGGACGGCATGGCCACGCCCGCCAACCAGTTCCTGCCCGACGGCATGTTCGGCACACTGCCGAACCCGCCCGTCCTGGAGTACGACCCGGAAGGCGCCAAGAAGCTGCTGGCCGAGGCTGGCTATCCGGACGGCTTCGAAATCACCGTGTCCGCCACCAATGACCGCTACATCAACGACGGGCAGATCGCCCAGGCGGTGGCGCAATACCTGTCGCGCGTGGGCATCAAGGCGCGCGTGGACGCCATGACTCGCTCGGTATACTTCCCCAAGCGCGCCAAGCGCGAGTTCAGCTTCGCAATGGGCGGCTGGTCGTCCGAAACGGGCGAGGCGTCGTCTTTCCTGCAGTATTGGGTAACCTCCTACGCCCCCGAACTGGGCATGGGCACCAGCAACTACGGCCGCTACTCGAATCCGGAGCTCGACCAGGTCTTCCGCCAGGCCGTCGCCACGGTGGACGAGGCCAAGCGCGAGAAACTGCTGCAGCAGGCGCTGACCATCACCCTGGCCGACCTGCCCAGCATTCCCCTGCATTTCGAGAGCAGCATCTGGGCGTTCCGCAAGGGGCTGACGTACGAAGGGCGCGCCGACCAGTACACTCTCGCCTCGTCGGTCAAGTCGGCCCGGTAAGGCCGGGCCCGGCCGGCCGGTTTCTGTTGCAAGACCCAAGGAACGCATAACGTGGTTCTGTTCACCCTGCGCAGGCTCATCCAGAGCTTGTTTGTGCTGTTGGCGGTATCGGTGGTGGTGTTTTTCGCGGTGTATGCCGTGGGCGACCCCATCGAACTGCTGGTCAGCCCGGAAGCGACGATGGAGGCGCGCGCCGCCACCATCGCGCGGCTCGGGCTGGACCAGCCGATCTGGCAGCAATATTTCACCTTCCTGTGGCGGGCGCTGCACGGCGACCTCGGCACCTCGTTCGTGCACGGCATTCCGGCCATCGAGCTGATCGTGCAGCGCATTCCGGCCACCTTCGAGCTGGTGGTGGTGGCCATCGGGCTGACCTGTATCATCGGCATCCCGCTCGGCCTGGTGGCCGGCCTGTACCGCGACCGCCCGCTGGGCCGCGGCATCATGGCGACCTCGGTGCTGGGCTTTTCGCTGCCCAATTTCTGGCAGGGCATGATGCTGATCCTGCTGTTCGCCGTGTGGCTCGGCTGGCTGCCTGCGTCAGGGCGCGGCGACACGGTCAGCGTGCTGGGCGTGCCGCTGTCGATCCTCACCGCGGACGGCTGGTCGCACGTGATCATGCCGGCCGTCAACCTGGCGCTGGCCAACATCGCGCTGGTGCTGCGGCTGACCGCCACCGGCGTGGCCGAGGCCCAGACGCAGGAATACGTGAAATTCGCCCGCGCCAAGGGCGTGCGCCCCGGGCGCATCGTGCGCCGACACATCCTGCGCAACATCCTGATCCCGGTGGTCACCGTGGTGGGCATGGAGTTCGGCAGCCTGATCGCCTATTCCACCATCACCGAGACCGTGTTCGCCTGGCCCGGCATGGGCAAGCTGCTGATCGACAGCGTCTACCAGCTCGACCGGCCGGTGGTGGTGGCCTACGTGATGCTCGTCACGCTGATCTTCGTCATCATCAATTTCATCGTCGATATTCTCTACGCCGCGCTCGACCCGCGCGTGCAGCTCGTCGCCCCCGCACACTGACATGGCAGACTCCGCACCCACCGGCCGCACCCGCACCATCCAGCCGCTGGCTGAGACCCCGCGGCGCGCCGCCATCCTGAAGAAGTTGCACAGCCGCCCCACCGTGACCGGCTCGGCCATCGCCCTGGCCGTGCTCATGGTGGTGGTGCTGGCCGCTCCCTATTTCGCGCCGCAGAACCCCTATGACCTGGCCAGCCTGAACCTGCTCGACGGCCGCCTGCCGCCGGGCGCCGCCTCGATGGACGGCCAGGTGTACCTGCTGGGCACCGACGACCAGGGCCGCGACATGCTCAGCGCCATCCTGTACGGGCTGCGCATCAGCCTGATGGTGGGCCTGTCCGCGGTGGCGCTGGCGACCGCCATCGGCAGCATGGCCGGCCTGCTGGCCGCCTACGCCGGCGGCCTGGTCGATACGATAGTGATGCGCGTGGTGGACTTCATCCTGGGCTTTCCCACCATCCTGGTGGCGCTGGTGCTGCTGGCCATGATGGGGCGCGGCGTCGACAAGGTGATCCTCGCGCTGGTGGTGGTGCAATGGGCCCATTACGCGCGCATCATGCGCGGCCGGGCGCTGCAGGAACGCCGCAAGGAATATGTCGAGGCGGCCGCCAACCTCGGCTTTCCCGCCTGGCGCATCATGGTCTTTCATCTGCTGCCCAACTGCCTGGGGCCGGTGATGGTGTTCGCCACCATCCAGATCGCCACCGCCATCGCGCTGGAAGCCACCCTGTCCTTCCTGGGGGTGGGCGTGCCCATCACCGAGCCTTCGCTGGGCCTGCTCATCGCCAACGGCTTCCAGTACCTGCTGTCGGGCGACTACTGGATCAGCATGTTCCCGGGCGTGGCCCTGCTGGTGCTGATCCTGACCATCAACATCGTGGGCGACCGCCTGCGCGAAGCCCTGGATCCGCGACGAGCATGAACGAAGTCCTTCTCCAGGTGCGCGGCCTGCGCACCGCCTTCCATACCGAAGCCGGCGCCTGGCCGGCGGTCGACGGCGTCGACCTGACCGTGCGGCGCGGGGAGATCCTGGGCCTGGTCGGCGAGTCGGGCTCGGGCAAGTCGGTGACCGGCTTCTCGCTGCTGGGCCTGATCGACCCGCCCGGCGAAGTGGTCGCCGGCGAGATCCTGTTCAAGGGCCGCGACCTGCGCACGCTCGACGAGGAAGGCATGCGCCGGCTGCGCGGCAACCGCATCGCCATGATCTTCCAGGATCCGCTGATGACCCTGAACCCGGTGCTGCGCATCGGCGAGCAGATGATGGAAGCCATCCTCACGCACGAGAACGTGCCGGCCGCGCAGGCGCGCGAACGCTGCCGCGAGGCCCTGGCCATGGTCGGCATCCCCGCGCCGGAAAAGCGGCTCGACAGCTACCCGCACGAATTCTCGGGCGGCATGCGCCAGCGCGTGGCGATCGCCATCGCCATGCTCAACAAGCCCGACCTGATCATCTGCGACGAGCCCACCACCGCGCTGGACGTGACCATCCAGGGCCAGATCCTGTACCGCATGCAGGAAATCTGCCGCACGCACAACACGGCGCTGATCTGGATCACCCACGACCTGGGGGTGGTCGCCGAACTGGCCGATCAGGTCGCGGTGATGTACGCCGGACGCATCGTCGAGGCTGGCCCGGTCGACCAGGTGCTGGACGCGCCGCGCCATCCGTACACCCGCGGCCTGCTGGACTCCATGCCGGCCAACAGCGCGCCCGGCACCCGCCTGCACCAGATCGATGGCATGGCGCCCAGCCTGGCCGGCCGGCCCGCCGGCTGCGCGTTCCGGCCGCGCTGCCCGAACGCCATCACGCGCTGCACAGAGCAATCTCCTTCCGCCACGTCGGAAGGCTCGCGCAGTTTCCGCTGCTACGCCCCGATCGCCCGCGAGACCACTTCCGCATGACCCCGCAAGACACCCCCGTCATCGAACTACGCAACGTCCACAAGCGTTTCGAACACCGGCCCGACCTGGCCCAGCGCATCCTGGCGCTGGCCGGCAAGCCGATCGACCGCCGCACGGTGCATGCCGTCAATGGCGTCGACCTGTCCATCCGGCGCGGCGAAGTGCTGGGGCTGGTCGGCGAATCCGGCTGCGGCAAGTCCACGCTGGGGCGCGTCGTGGCCGGGCTGCATCGCCCCACCGAAGGCGAGCTGCTGTACCAGGGCCGGGCCGCCGGCGAGCTGCGCGGCGCCGACCGGCTGGCCTATACGCTGGGCGTGCAGATGATCTTCCAGGACCCGCAGGCCTCGCTCAACCCGCGCCAGCGCCTGCGCCAGATTCTGGGCGAGGCGCTCAAGGTGCACAAGCTGGCGCCCCCCGCCGAGATCCCCGCGCGCATCGACCGCGCCCTGTCCGAAGTGGGCCTGGACCGCGAGTACCGCGACCGCTACCCGCACCAGATCTCCGGCGGCCAGCGCCAGCGCATCGGCATTGCCCGCGCGCTGATGGTGTCGCCCAAGTTCCTGGTGTGCGACGAGCCGGTGGCCGCGCTGGACGTATCGATCCAGGCGCAGGTCATCAACCTGTTCATGGACCTGCGCGAACAGCATGGCTTCACCTACCTGTTCATCAGCCACGACCTGGGCGTGGTCAAGCACATCTCGGACCGCGTGGCCATCATGTACCTGGGCAAGATCGTCGAGCGCGCGCCGGCCGCCGAGATCTTCGCGCGGGCCAACCACCCGTATACCCAGGCCCTGCTGGCCGAGGTGCCGGACGTGGGCCGGCGGCGCCGCCAGTTCACCCCCATCCAGGGCGAGATCCCCTCGCCGTTGAACCCGCCGCCGGGCTGCACGTTCCATCCGCGCTGCCCGCATGCCACCGCGCGCTGCCGCGAGCAGGCGCCCGAGCTGAAAGAAATCGCCCCCGGCCACTGGTCGGCCTGCCACCTCAACCCCTGACGCCGCCCCATGAAAGCAGACCTGTCCAACGTCGACCGCATCGCCCGCGAGCTGGGCCATGCCGGCCGCAATGCCATCACCTACGTCGACGAAGACCGCAACGCCGACCGTCCCTTCACGCTGCAGACCTACCGCCCCTACGGCTACACGCCGGACCGGCCGGTCGTCATGGTGCAGCACGGCGTGCTGCGCAACGGCGACGATTACCGCGACTTCTGGATCCCGGCGGCCGACAAGCACAAGGTGCTGATCGTCGCGCCGACGTTCTCCAACGACATCTGGCCCGGCGTCGAGAGCTACAACAACGGCCGCGTCTTCAGCCCGGGCGGCAATCCGCGCCATGTCGACGGCTGGACCTACGCGCTGGTGGGCCGGGTGTTCGCCGACCTGTGCGCCGCCGGCGTCACCGAAGTGGAACAGGCCTACCTGTTCGGCCATTCGGCCGGCGGCCAGTTCGTGCACCGGCTGATGAGCAGCCAGTCGCACGCGCCGTTCTGCGCGGTGACGGCCGGCAACCCCGGCTGGTACACCCTGCCCACGTTCGACCACAAGTTCCCCGAGGGGCTGGACGGCGTGGGCCTGACCGAAGACCATCTGGTGCGCCTGCTGGCCTATCCGATGACCATCCTGGCCGGCGACCAGGACATCGCCACCAACGACCCCAACCTGCCGTCCGAGCCGGCGGCCATGCGCCAGGGCCCCCACCGGTTCGCCCGCGCGCACCATTATTTCGAAGCCGGCCGGCGCGAAGCCGAGCGGCGCGGCGTGCCGTTCGGCTGGCAGCTGCAGGTCGTGCCCGGCATCGGCCACGACGGGCGCGCCATGTCGGCCGTCTGCGCCAGCCTCTGGTTCGAGGGCAAGATGCCCGGCGACGCAGAGCTGGCCCGGCTGGCGGGCCAGCAGGTGGCCTGATTTCCCTTTTCCGCATCGACTCCAGGAACGCAACCATGTCCTCCCTGCCTACTACCGAAGAACTCGTCGCCGGCATTCAAGCCTGGGTGCAATGCGAATCGCCATCCAACTCGCCGGCGGGCGTGACGGCCATGGCGGCGCTGGTCGAAGCGCAGGCGCGCGCGGCCGGGTTGACGGTCGAGGTCTCCCCGCTGGGGCCGGACACCGGGCCGCTGCTGTACGCCACCAACCGCGCCGCCGGCGACACGCGGCCGGGCATCCTGGTGCTGGCGCACCTGGACACGGTGCATCCCATCGGCACGCTGCAGGACAACCCCTGCCGCATCGAGGGCGACCGCCTGTACGGCCCGGGCAGTTACGACATGAAGGGCGGCATCTATTTGGCCCTGGCGGCGCTGGCCACGCTGGCCCGGCCGGACGCCACCCGGCTGCCGGTGGACTTCCTGATGGTGCCCGATGAAGAGATCGGCAGCCACGCCTCACGCGCGTCGATCGAACGCTATGCGGCCAACGCCAAGTACGGCCTGGTGTGCGAACCCGCCCGGCCCAACGGCGGCAAGTGCGTCACGGCGCGCAAGGGCACCGGCATGCTGCGCCTGGGCGTCAAGGGCCGGCCGGCGCATGCCGGCATGCAGCACGAGAAAGGCCGCAGCGCCATCCGCGAAATGGCGCACCAGGTGCTGGCGCTCGAGGCCATGACCGACTACGAGCGCGGCGTCACGGTCAGCGTCGGCACCATCGCCGGCGGCACGGTCACCAACACCGTGCCGGCCCAGTGCCGCTGCGTGGTCGACTTCCGGGTGCCCGACATGGGCGCCGCCGAAGACGTGCTGCGTCGCATGCGCAACCTGTGCGCGGTGGGGCCGGACGTGGAGCTGGATATCGACGTCGAGCTGAACCGGCCGCCGATGGTGCGCACCGAGGCGGCCGCCGCCTTGCTCGAACTGGCCCAGGGCTACGCGCGCGAGGCCGGTTTCACGCTCGAAGAAGCGCCCATGACCGGCGGCGGCAGCGACGCCAACTTCACCTCGGCCATGGGCGTGCCCACCCTCGACGGGCTGGGCGCCGACGGCGACGGCGCCCATACGCTGCACGAGTACATCCTGGTGTCCACCCTGCAGGCCCGCGCCAAGTTCTGGCAATTGCTGCTGCGCGAACTGGCGTAGCCGGACGCGGTGTCAGACACCCGCAGGGTGTCTGACACCTGAAGCATGCGCAGGCGCCAGCCCGGTGTCCGGCCAAGGTGTCAGACACCCTGTGGGTGTCTGACACCTGCCCCCGGGAACCCACCGCCGGGCTCTACTTCTTCGCGCCGACCAAGGTGTCTGACACCCCGCGGGTGTCAGACACCGGGACCGCCTGGAGCCCGCCGCCGGGCGTTACTTCTTCAGCAGCGCCTTCAACATGCCCAGGCGCTCTTTGGGGCTCATGGCCTTGGTGGCGTCGTCTTCCTCGATCCGCACATCGCCCAGGCCCATCTCCTCGATGAAACGCGACGGCTCGCGCACCACGTCCTCGCGGCCGCGGCGGCGCTTCTTGCACCAGCTCAGGTTCAGGCTGCGCTGCGCGCGCGTGATGCCGACATACATCAGCCGGCGCTCTTCCTGGATGCGCGTGGCCAGGTTCTCGGCCGCGCGCGCCGGGTCGCCTTCTTCGTCGTCCTTGCCCAGGTGCGGCAGCAGGCCTTCCTCGACGCCCACCAGGTACACGTGCGGATATTCCAGCCCCTTGGACGCATGCAGCGTCGACAGTTTCACGGCATCGGGCTCTTCTTCCTCGCCGCGCTCGAGCATGGTGATCAGCGCCACGTGCTGGACCAGATCGAACAGCGACATGCCGTCTTCCTCGGCCTTGCGCTTGAGCCAGCCGGTGAGTTCCAGCACGTTCTCCCAGCGCGTCTGCGCCGGCTTGTCTTCCAGCGTGTCGTACAGGTAGCGTTCATACTGGATCGCGCCCAGCATGTCGTCCAGGATGGCGCCGGCCGGCTCGGCCGACCCCTGGCCGTCGGTGCGGCCGCGCCCGGCGCGCCACTGGATGCGGCGGATGAATTCGGCGAAGGTGCGCAGGGAATCGAGCTGGCGCGGCTGCAGCAGGCTCTCCAGCCCCGACTCGGCCACCGCCGCCAGCAGCGAGACCTCGCGCTGCGCCGCATACTGGCCCAGCACCTGCAGCGTGGCCTGGCCGATGCCGCGCCGGGGCGTGGTGGCGGCCCGGATGAAAGCCGGGTCGTCGTCGTCATTGGCGATCAACCGCAGGTAGGCCAGGATGTCGCGCACCTCGGCCTTGTCGAAAAAGCTCTGGCCGCCCGCGATGGTGTACGGGATCTTCAGGTTGCGCAGCGCCTGCTCCAGAATGCGCGACTGGTGGTTGCCGCGATACAGGATGGCGAAGTCCTTCCACTGCGCCTGCCGCTCGAAACGCGCCGCCGAGATCTTCATGGCGGTCGACTGGGCCTCGTGCTCGTCGCTGTCCATGGGCGTCACGATGATCGGCTCGCCCATGCCCAGGTCCGACCACAGCTTCTTCTCGAACAGCTTGGGGTTCTTCTCGATGACCGTATTGGCCGCCGCCAGGATGCGCTGCACCGAGCGGTAGTTCTGTTCCAGCTTGATCAGCTTGAGCTGCGGGTAGTCGGTGGTGAGCTTGGCCAGGTTCTCGATAGTGGCGCCGCGCCAGGCGTAGATCGCCTGGTCGTCGTCGCCCACCGCCGTGAACATGGCGCGGTCGCCGCACAACAATTGCACCAGGCGATACTGGCACACATTGGTGTCCTGGTATTCGTCCACCAGCAGGTAGCGCACGCGGTTCTGCCAGCGGGTGCGCACCTCTTCGTTGCTTTCCAGCAATTGGGCGGGAATGCGGATCAGGTCGTCGAAATCGACCGCCTGGTAGGCCGCCAGCGTGGCGCTGTAGTTGCGGTAGACATTGGCCGCCTCGACCTCGCCCGGCGTAGCGGCAATGCGTGCGGCATCGTCGGGGCCCAGCAGCGCGTTCTTCCACAGCGAGATGATCGACTGCACGGCGCGCAGCCGTCCGCGGTCGGTGGTGGCCAGCAGTTCCTGGATGATCGCCATGGCGTCGTCGGCGTCCAGGATGGAGAACTGCGGCTTCAGCCCGGCGTGGCGCGCCTCTTCGCGCAGCAGGCGCACGCCCAGCGAATGGAAGGTGCTGATGGTCAGCCCCTTGGCCAGCTTGCGGTCGACCAGCGTCTTGACGCGCTCGTCCATTTCGCGCGCGGCCTTGTTGGTGAAGGTCAGCGCCACCACGTTGCGGCCCATGTAGCCGCATTCGCGCAGCAGATAGGCGATCTTCTGCGTGATCACGCGGGTCTTGCCGCTGCCCGCGCCGGCCAGCACCAGGCAAGGGCCGTCCAGGTACAGCACCGCCTCTTTCTGGGCAGGGTTCAGGCCGTGGCCGATCGGTGCGCTGTCGGACATGTGTGTAGACAAGACGAGGGTCAGATTTCGAGGGGGTCCACTTCGAGCTGCCAGCGCACGCGCGCCTCGGCGGCCAGGTCCGGCAAATACGCCGACCACGCCGCCAGGAAGCCCTGCAGCGCCGGGCGGCTGGTGCTTTCGAGCAGCAATTGCGCGCGCTCGATATTGGCGACGCGCACCACCCGCAACGGCACCGGATCGTACAGCGTGAGCGCGGTCGCGCCCGGGAAGCCGCCGCCGTCGGCCAGCGCGCGCGCCTGCTGCAGGAACGCCAGCGCCTGGGCCAGCTCGCGCGCCTCGGCGGTCAAGAGCGCCTGGTACGCGAAAGGCGGCAGGCCGGTGGTCTCGCGCTCTTCGAGCGCATGGCGCGCGAAGCCGGCGTAGTCGTGGCGCAGCAGCGCCTGGTAAACCGGCTGCTCGGGGTAGCCCGTCTGGATCAGCACCTCGCCGCCGCCGCCATGGCGGCCGGCGCGGCCCGCCACCTGCATGAGCTGCGCGAACAGGCGCTCCGGCGCGCGGAAATCATGGGCGAACAGCATGGAATCGGCGTTGAGCACGCCCACCAGGCCGAGCCGCGCGAAATCGTGGCCCTTGGCCACCATCTGCGTGCCCACCAGGATGTCCACTTCGCCCGCGTGCACCGCGGCGAACAGCGCCTGCGCGCTGCCCTTGCGCCGGGTGCTGTCGGCATCGATGCGCGAAATGCGCGCCTCGGGAAACAGTTCGGCCAGGTGTTCTTCCACCCGCTGCGTGCCGCGCCCCATCGGCTGCAGGTCCTGGTCGCCGCACTCCGGGCAGGCGCGCGGCACAGGCGCCTGATAGCCGCAATGATGGCAGTGCAGGCGGTGACCGTGCCCGGTGGTCCGGTGCAGCACCGTGAACGCCGTGCAGCGCGGGCAATGGCTGACCCATGCGCACGACGCGCAATGCAGCACCGGCGCATAGCCGCGGCGGTTCAGGAACACCAGCGACTGCTCGCCGCGCTCGAGCCGCTGGCCGATGGCCTCGACCAGTTGCGGCGACAGCCCCTGGCGCATGGCCAGGCGGCGGGTATCCACCAGCCGCACGGCCGGCAGGTTGCTGGCGCGGGCGCGCCCCGGCAACGACAGGCGCAGGTAGTGCCCGCGCCCGGCGTGATGCCAGCTTTCCAGCGAAGGCGTGGCCGAGCCGAGCAGCACGGGGATGCCAAGGTCGCGCGCCCGCCAAACGGCCAGGTCGCGCGCGGAATAGCGCAGGCCTTCCTGCTGCTTGTACGACGCGTCGTGTTCCTCGTCCACCACGATCAGGCCCAGTTCGGACATGGGCGCAAAGATCGCCATGCGGGTGCCCAGCAGCATGCGGGCCTGGCCGCGTTGCGCGCGGGCCCAGGCCTGCAGGCGCTCGCCGTCGGACAACCCGCTGTGCAGCACCGCCAGCCCGCCGGGGCCCAGCACCGATTCGAGGCGCGCCCGCAAAGCGCCCTCCAGCTGCGGCGTCAGGTTGATCTCGGGCACCAGCAGCAATACCTGGCGACCCGCGGCCAGCACCTGCTGCGCCACGTGCAGGTAGACCTCGGTCTTGCCGCTGCCCGTCACGCCGTGCAGCAGCACGGGTTTGAAGCCCTCGAGCGCCGCCACGGCGTCGACGGCAGCACGCTGGTCCGGGTTCAGCTCGGGCGCCTGGTCGGGCACCGCCGGCGCCGCGGGCGCCTTGGGCTTGCGCGCATCCAGCCGGGCCACCGGGCCCTGCCCCGATCGCTTGCCCTGGTAGGCGGAGGGCTTGCGCAGCGGCGGCGGCATGGCGGGCAGCATCACTTCGCCCAGCGGCCGCTGGTAGTACTCGGCGGCAAAGCGGGTCAGCCGCAGCCAGTCTGCCGGCAGCGGCGGCAGGTCTTCCAGCACCTGTTCGATGTCGCGCACCTGCGCCGCCCCGATCGACGGCTCGGCGGGGTTGTCCAGCACCACGCCCACCAGCTTGCGGCGCCCGAACGGCACGATGACGCGCGCGCCCACCGGCAGCGGGGCCGGACTGCGGTAGTCGAACGGACCCGGCAGCGGCACATCGAGCGCCACGCGCACCCAGGCCGCGGCGCCCGAACCGGCAGCGGCGGACGCGTCAGACATGGGGGTGGGTGCAGAAAAACATGGGGCGAGGCAGTCGATAGTTAAAGTGAATTCTGGAATTTGCCGCTAAGAGATTGTCGCGCCTGACCGAAATATCCGGGTCGCTGCAGCCTGTGGATAACTTTGGGGAAAAACACCCAACAACCTTGCCTGCTGTCAAGGAAAATCCCCGTGGAGTTTAATAAGAAATCCCAAACGACCTGGTTTTCCTATTTATATTCAACAACTTATAAACTTTTTCCAGAAAAATTGAGAACTATTCGGGGTAATCCCGAGTTGCTTCGCTGCTGTGCACAAGTGCATCTGGACAACGCGCATCGGCCGCGCATGGCGGCGAAGCGTTCACTTACTATGCGTGCAGCGGGCGGCTATAGGCATGCACTTCGTCGACCAGCTCGGAGACGGCTTCCGGCGGGGTGTACTGGGAAATGCCATGCCCCAGGTTGAATACATGCCCGCCCTTGCCGACCGGACCGAATGCGTCCAGGGTACGGCGCGCCTCGGCGCGAATGGCCGCGGCGCCGCCGAACAAGGTCATCGGGTCGAGGTTGCCTTGCAGGGCCACGGCATCGCCGGTACGCGCCCGGGCCTGGCCCAGGTCGACCGTCCAGTCCAGGCCCACCGCATCGCAGCCACAGCGCGCGATGTCCTCCAGCCATTGGCTGCCGCCTTTGGTGAACACGATGACGGGCACGCGGCGGCCCTGGTGCTCGCGCGTCAGCCCGGCCACCACCTTGCGGGTATAGGCCAGCGAGAACTGCTGGAACAGGCCGTCGGCCAGCACGCCTCCCCAGCTGTCGAACAGCATGACGGCCTGGGCGCCGGCGGCGACCTGCGCGTTCAGGTATTGCAGCGTGGCTTGCGCATTGATCTCGAGGATGCGATGCAGCAGGTCGGGCCGCGCATAGAGCATGGTCTTGATCAGGCGGTAGTCGTCGCTGCCGCGGCCTTCCACCATGTAGCACGCGATGGTCCAGGGGCTGCCGGCGAACCCGATGAGCGGCACCTTGCCGTCGAGTTCGCGGCGGATGGTGGCGACCGCGTCGAACACGTAGCGCAGCGATTCCATGTCGGGCACCGCCAGCCGGGCCACGTCGTCTTCGGTGCGCAGCGGGCGGGCGAAACGCGGCCCTTCGCCGGGAGCGAAGTCCAGCCCCAGGCCCATGGCATGCGGCACGGTGAGAATGTCGGAAAACAGGATGGCCGCGTCGAGGTCATAGCGCGCCAGCGGCTGCAGCGTGACTTCGGCCGCGTAGTCGGGGTTCTGGGCCAGCCCCATGAACGACCCGGCCCGCGCGCGCGTGGCGTTGTACTCGGGCAGATAGCGCCCGGCCTGGCGCATCAGCCAGATGGGGGTATACGGCACGGGTTCGCGCAACAGGGCGCGCAGGAATACATCGTTTTTCAAGGGGGCAGCGGACACGACTATCCTTCGCAATCGGAAGCCGTGATTTTACCCTTCGGTGCGGCCCGCGACGCCGACGCCGCGCAAGCGTACGGGGGTATCGCCGGGCCGCGCCCCGGCCAGGCGCATCGGCGCTATGACCCGAGGCCGGATTCGGCGCTGTTTCGATAGGGCGCGGCGTCGATGCGGTGCTTGCGCATCAGGGCCCAAAACGCCCGCCGGTGCTTGCTGGCGGCGCGCGCCGCCTGGGCCACGTTGCCGGCATGGCGGGCCAGCGCACGCCGCAGGTACTCGCGCTCGAAGCCTTCGACCACCCGCGCCTTGGCCTGGCGGAAGGGCTCGTCCACATGCGCGGCTTCGCGGCCGTGCAATGCAGCCAGGGCGCGTTCGAGCCGGGCGCGCGACAGCGGCCGCCGCCGGCCGGCCCGCGCGCCGTAGGCGGCTGCGGGTTCCTGCATGGCGCAGGGCGTGGCGGGCGAGGCGTCGGGCGGCAGGACCGGCACGGCGCTGTGGCCGGACGCCCGGCACAGGCGCACCAGGCGCGCGCGCAGTTCGTCCGGACAGGCCGGCGCGCGGATGAAGTCGGCGGCGCCCAGCGCGAGGAGGTCGAGGATGGCGGGCGCGGTGATGTCGAACACCAGCGCGATGAGCGGCGTGCGCGGCCCGGAGCCGGCATTGGCCAGCGCGGTGCGGATCCAGGAGAGCGAGGCGGGCGCCACCGGCAGCAGGCAGCCGTCGAAACGCCGCAAGGCCAGCCTGGCGCGCCCCAGCAGCTGCGCGTCGGGCGCGCCGGGCGCCAAGGTGGAGAGCTCCTGGGCGTGCAGCCGCAGCCGGCCAGCCTGCCCGCCGTGCTGCGCGACCCATTCCCTGACCCAGCTTTCGTGGCCCGGTGTCATCAGCACCGCGCAGTCGAGAGTTTCCCGCAAGATAGCCTCCTTCGTTACATATGCAAAAAAGGCAAGCGTACGCTGCAGGGTTGAAAAGCGATATTCGCAATCCCCACACTGCGGGTTATACGTATAAGGACGGGGGCGCGCCGCGCGGGCAGACCTGGAAAAGCAAAGGCGGCCTCTCGGCCGCCTTGCGTAATGATGCGTCGCCAACCCCGCAGGGGCCGGCGCCGGTGCTGCTTCAGTGCGTGTTGCGGGTCTGGCGCAGTTTGCGGGCCGCCACGGCCTGGGCCGCCAGCATGGCCAGCTCGGCTTCGACGACCGCGATGTCGGCCTTGTCCTTGGCGTTGCGCAGGGCTTCTTCGGCTTTCTCGCGCGCGGCCACGGCACGGGCCTCGTCCAGGTCGGCGGCGCGGATGGCCGTGTCGGCCAGCACCGTCACCATGCCCGGCTGCACTTCCAGGATGCCCCCGGCGACGAAGATGTTTTCCTCGCCTCCATCGGCACGGACGATCTTGACCGTCCCGGGGCGTATGCGCGAAATCAGCGGGGTGTGGCCGGGCAGGATGCCCAGCTCGCCCGCTTCGCCAGGCAGCGCCACGAACTTCGCCTCGCCGGCGAAGATCGCTTCCTCTGCGCTGACGACATCCACATGCAGGGTAGCCATATGAGATCCTTATTGCAGTTTCTTGGCCTTCTCGAAGGCCTCGTCGATGGTGCCGACCATGTAGAAGGCCTGCTCGGGCAGCGCATCGCACTCGCCGTTGACGATCATCTTGAAACCGCGGATGGTCTCGGCCAGCGGCACGTACTTGCCGGGCGAACCCGTGAACACTTCGGCCACGTGGAACGGCTGCGACAGGAAGCGCTGGATCTTGCGCGCGCGGGCCACGGCCTGCTTGTCCTCGGGCGACAGTTCGTCCATGCCCAGAATGGCGATGATGTCGCGCAGTTCCTTGTAGCGCTGCAGCGTCTGCTGCACGCCACGGGCCACGGCGTAGTGCTCTTCGCCCACCACCTGCGGGTCGAGCTGGCGGCTGGAGGAATCGAGCGGGTCCACGGCCGGGTAGATACCCAGGGCGGCGATGTCACGCGACAGCACCACGGTGGAGTCCAGGTGCTGGAAGGTGGTGGCGGGCGAGGGGTCGGTCAAGTCGTCGGCGGGCACGTACACGGCCTGGATCGACGTGATGGAACCGGTCTTGGTCGAGGTGATGCGCTCTTGCAGCACGCCCATTTCCTCGGCCAGCGTCGGCTGGTAGCCCACCGCCGACGGCATGCGGCCCAGCAGCGCGGACACTTCGGTGCCGGCCAGGGTGTAGCGGTAGATGTTGTCGACGAAGAACAGGATGTCGCGGCCTTCGTCGCGGAACTTCTCGGCCATGGTCAGGCCGGTCAGGGCCACGCGCAGACGGTTGCCCGGGGGCTCGTTCATCTGGCCGAACACCATCGCGACCTTGTCCAGCACCTTCGACTCTTCCATTTCGTGGTAGAAGTCGTTGCCTTCACGGGTGCGCTCGCCCACGCCGGCGAACACCGACAGGCCGCTGTGCTGCTTGGCGATGTTGTTGATCAGTTCCATCATGTTGACGGTCTTGCCCACGCCGGCGCCGCCGAACAGGCCGACCTTGCCGCCCTTGGCGAACGGGCAGACCAGGTCGATAACCTTGATGCCGGTTTCCAGCAGTTCCACCGACGGCGACAGTTCGTCGAAACGGGGAGCGGTCTGGTGGATGGCGCGCTTTTCGTCGGCTTCGATGGGGCCGGCTTCGTCGATGGGACGACCCAGCACGTCCATGATGCGGCCCAGCGTGCCGTGGCCCACGGGCACCGAGATCGGCGCGCCGGTGCCCACGACTTTCATGCCGCGGCGCAGGCCGTCGCTGGAGCCCAGCGCGATGGTGCGCACCACGCCGTCGCCCAGCTGCTGCTGCACTTCCAGCGTCAGGCCCTTTTCGGCGAACTGCGACGTTTCGTCGGCCAGGGTGAGCGCTTCGTAGATCTTGGGCATTTGATCGCGGGGGAACTGAATATCCACCACGGCGCCGATGCACTGAACGATGGTTCCGTTGCTCATGTCGATTCCTTGCTTGATAGCTTTTTGACGGGATGCAGGCCGATCAGACGGCGGCCGCGCCCCCTACGATTTCCGAAATTTCCTTGGTGATCGCCGCCTGGCGGGTCTTGTTGTAGACCAGCTGCAGGTCGCCGATGACCTTCTTGGCGTTGTCCGACGCCGCCTTCATGGCGACCATCCGGGCCGACTGCTCCGAGGCCATGTTCTCGGCCACGGCCTGGTACAGCAGGCCCTCGACGTAACGCTGCAGCAAGTCGTCGATCACGCTCTTGGCATCGGGCTCGTAGATGTAGTCCCAGCTGTAGTTCGACTGCACCTCGGCCGTCTTGGCCAGGGTTTCCGCGCCCGACTGGAAGGGATCGTCCAGGCCGCTGGCCAGCGGCAGCAGGCGCAGGAACACCGGTTCTTGCTTCATGGTGTTGACGAAGCGGGTGGCGGCCACGTACAGCGCGTCGATCTCGCCGTTCAGGTAGGCGTCGAGCTGGACCTTGATGGCGCCCAGCAGGCGGTCGAGGTCGGGCTTGTCGCCGAGCTGCACTTCGTGCGACACCAGGTTCGCGCCGACGCGAGTCAGGAGGCCCAGGCCCTTGTTGCCGAACGCCGTTGCCTGGACCCGGATACCGCGCTGGTCGAACTCTTTCAGCTTGGCCAGCGTCACGCGGCTGATGTTGGTGTTCAGGCCGCCGCACAGACCCTTGTCGGTGGTGACCAGCACCACGCCCACCGCCTTGATCTCGCGTTCGACCAGGTACGGATGGCTGTACTCGGGGTTGGCCTGCATCAGGTGCGCGGCGATCTCGCGCACCTTGGTGGCGTACGGACGACCCGCGCGCATCCGGTCCTGCGCCTTGCGCATTTTGGATGCAGCGACCATTTCCATCGCCTTGGTGATCTTGCGCGTGTTCTGCACGCTCTTGATCTTGGTTCGGATTTCCTTGATTCCGGGCATTGCGCTTTCCTGTTGTAACGGCTTGGCGGGATCCGGCCGGGGCTCGCCCCGCCCTACCGTAGGGCGGGCGCGAGGCCCGCCGCTACGCCAGACATTGCCTTAAAAAGCACCGTGCTTCTTGAAATCCTGGATGGCGGCAGCCAGTTCGGCCTCGTCGTCCTTGGACAGTTCCTTGGTGTCCTCGATGCGCTGGATCAGGCCGGCATGCTTGGCCTTGAGTTGATCCTTCAGCGACTTTTCGAAGGCCAGGACCTGCGCCACGTCCACGTCGTCCAGGTAGCCGTTGTTCACCGCGTACAGCGTGACGGCCAGTTCCCACACCTGCAGCGGCTGGTATTGCGGCTGCTTGAGCAGTTCCACCACGCGCTTGCCGCGCTCGAGCTGGCGACGGGTCGCGTCGTCGAGGTCGGAGGCGAACTGCGCGAAGGCGGCCAGTTCACGGTACTGCGCCAGGTCGGTACGAATACCGCCGGACAGCTTCTTGATGACCTTGGTCTGGGCGGCGCCGCCCACGCGCGACACCGAGATACCGGCGTTGATGGCGGGACGCACGCCAGCGTTGAACAGGTCGGTTTCCAGGAAGATCTGGCCGTCGGTGATGGAGATCACGTTGGTCGGCACGAAGGCCGACACGTCGCCCGCCTGGGTTTCGATGATCGGCAGCGCGGTCAGCGAGCCGGTCTTGCCCTTGACGGCGCCGTTGGTGAACTTCTCGACGTATTCCTCGTTGACGCGCGCGGCGCGCTCCAGCAGGCGCGAGTGCAGGTAGAACACGTCGCCCGGGTAGGCTTCGCGGCCCGGCGGGCGGCGCAGCAGCAGCGACACCTGGCGGTAGGCCCAGGCTTGCTTGGTGAGGTCGTCGTAGATGATCAGGGCGTCTTCGCCGCGGTCGCGGAAGTACTCGCCCATGGTGCAGCCAGCGTAGGCGGCCAGGTACTGCATGGCGGCCGAGTCCGAGGCCGAGGCGGCCACGACGATGGTGTAGTCCATGGCGCCGTGCTCTTCGAGCTTGCGCACCACGTTGTTGATGGTGGACGCCTTCTGGCCGATGGCGACGTACACGCAGGTGACGCCCTTGCCCTTCTGGCTGATGATGGTGTCGACCGCGACGGCGGTCTTGCCGGTCTGGCGGTCGCCGATGATCAGCTCGCGCTGACCGCGGCCGATCGGCACCATCGAGTCGATGGCCTTGATGCCGGTCTGCAGCGGCTGCGACACCGAGCGGCGGGCGATCACGCCGGGGGCCACTTTCTCGATGATGTCGGTTTCCTTGGTGTCGATCGGGCCCTTGCCGTCGATGGGCGCGCCCAGCGTGTTGACCACGCGGCCCTTCAGTTCGGGGCCGACCGGCACTTCGAGGATGCGGCCGGTGGTCTTGACCTGGTCGCCTTCGGACACGCCGGTGTAGTCGCCCAGAATCACGGCGCCGACGGAATCGCGTTCGAGGTTGAGCGCCACGCCGAAGACGTTGTTGGGGAACTCGAGCATTTCGCCCTGCATCACGTCGGACAGGCCATGGATGCGGGTAATACCGTCGGTCACGGACACCACGGTGCCCTGGGTACGAATGTCAGCCGAAGCGCCCAGGCCCTCGATGCGGCTCTTGAGCAGTTCGCTGATCTCGGAGGGATTGAGTTGCATATTGACTCCTGGAATCCTGTTTGTCTGGCCTGCCGTCTGCGCGTCAGGCGGCCAGGGTATCCCGCAAGCGGGCCAATTGGGCTTGTACGGAAGTATCGAGCACCTGGTCGCCGACCGCCACGCGCACGCCGCCGATCAGCGATTCGTCGACGGTGACACTGGGGTTGAGCTTGAGGCCGAATTTGGTTTCGAGCGCGTCGACCAGTTCCTTGACCTGGGCTTCGCTGAGCTCGAACGCGCTGGTGATTTCCGCCTGCGCCGTGCCTTCGTGACGATTCTTCAGCGCGACGAACTGCTTGGCGATGATCGGCAGCAGCAGCAGGCGGTCGTTGGCCACCAGCAGCTCGACGAAATTACGGACCGCCTGGGGCAGTTCCGACTTGGTCAGGCCGATGAACAGCTGGGCGCGCTGCGCGTCGTCCAGGCGCGGATCGGACATCGCTTCGCGCACCTCGGGGTGGGCGGCCACCTGGGCCAGTTCGCCGATCAGGTCGGCCCAGGCCGGCAAGCCGGCCTTGTCGTCGCGCGCCGCGCTGAAAAGCGCCTCGGCGTAGGGCCTGGCGACAGTGGAAAGTTCAGCCATGGCGTTCCCGGATTAAAGCTGCGCCTTGAGCTGGTTGAGCAGCTCGGCATGGGCGCGGGCGTCGACCTCGCGCTTGAGGATCTGTTCGGCACCCTTGACCGCCAGCGCGGCGACGTCGTCGCGCAGCGCATCGCGAGCGCGCTGGACTTCCTGCGCGGCATCCTGGGCCGCCTGGGCGACGATGCGGGCGCGCTCGGCTTCGGCTTCGCGGCGAGCCTGCTCGATCAGCGAGGCGGCCTGCTTTTCGGCCTCGATGATGCGGGCATGGGTTTCGGATTTGGCAGAAGCCTCGATCAGACTGACGCGCGCTTGGGCTTGGGCCAGGTCGGCCTTGCCCTTCTCGGCGGCGGCCAGGCCGTCGGCGATTTTTTGGCGGCGCTCGTCCATCGCCTTCGTCAGGGGGGGCCACACGAATTTCATCGTGAACCAGCCCAGAACGAAGAACACGAGCATCTGGAAAAAGATCGTCGCGTTCAGATTCACGGTCGTTCCTTTAACACCTTGCGGCTCCGGCCGCACCAATGGCGTCGCGGAGCTCTCGATACTTTGCCGACCGGCAGCGGAGCGATTCCGCTGCCGCCGGCGTCAGGCCCGCCTTCATGCCGGCGGGCGTTGCCATGAACCGCCGGGCTCAGCCCACGAACGGGTTGGCGAAGGCGAACAGCATGGCGATACCCACGCCGATCAGGAACGCCGCGTCGATCAGGCCAGCCAGCAGGAACATCTTGGTTTGCAGCGCATTCATCAGTTCGGGCTGACGAGCCGAAGCTTCCAGGTACTTGCCGCCCATCAGTGCGATACCGATGCAAGCGCCGATGGCGCCCAGACCGATGATAAGACCGCAAGCGAGAGCAACGAAAGCGACGTTGGTCATGACAACTCCTTGGTTAGAAATCTGAAGTCAAATTGTAAGAAGACAGGTACTGCTTGGTATGCAAGAAAATCTTGCGCCCCGGCGTGGGCAAGCGCCCGCGCCAGGAAAACGGGGTCAATGCCCTTCGTGAGCCTGGCCGATGTACACCAGCGTCAGCATCATGAAGATGAAAGCCTGCAACAGCACGATCAGGATGTGGAAGATGGCCCACACCGATCCCGCCAGCACATGGCCGATACCCAGGCCCACGCTGGCAGCGTTCAGGCCCGTCCAGGCGCCGCCCAGCAGGGCGATGAGCATGAACACGAGTTCGCCGGCGAACATGTTGCCGAACAACCGCATGCCGAGCGACACCGACTTGGCGGCGTATTCGATCAGGTTGAGCAGCAGGTTGGCGGGCGCCAGCAGCAGCGCGCCGATGCCATGGGCATGGAAGGGCGCGGTGAAGAGTTCTTTGACGAAGCCGCCCGGGTGCTTGATCTTGATGCCGTAGTAGAACATCAGCAGCAGCACGCCCAGCGACATGCCCATGGGCACGTTCAGGTCGGCGGTGGGGAGGATGCGGTGGTAGTAGAGCGGGTCGCCGTGGTGTGCGCCCAGGCCGGTCCAGCGCCACACCGAGGGCATCAGGTCGACGGGGATCAGGTCGAGCGCGTTCATCAGGACGATCCAGAGGAACACGGTGAGGGCCAGCGGGGCCACGAACAGGCGGCTCTTGGCGTTGGTGACGATACCCTTGGCCTGCTCGTCGACCATGTCGACGATCATTTCGACGAAGGCCTGGAAGCGGCCCGGCACGCCGGCCGTGGCGCGACGCGCGGCCAGCCAGAGGAATACGATGACGACCAGGCCGGTAAGGGCGGACCAGAAGATCGAGTCGTAGTTGATGACATCGAACTGGGCGATGACGGACTGCTTCTCGCCGATGTTGTTCAGATGCACCAGGTGGTGCTGGATATACGCGGACTGAGGCGATACGTCGCTGGCAGCAGCCATTTGGAACCCTACCCTCTTTGCTGTGGGGCCGGACCTTGCGGGCCGGCCGTTGCATGATTTCTAAGCAGCTATGACAACTTGCGGAACATCAACAGCAGGAGATAGCCCTTGAGCGTGAAGATCAGGCCCAGCAGCACCGCCGGCCACACCAGCCAGCCTTGCGCCACACGCGACAGCAGCCACAACAGCAGCGCCGTCATGAGCAGCTTGACCATCTCGCCGAGGAAAAAAGTAACGGGACTGGCTCGACCCGATTTGAGTACGTTGATGAGCAGACGCAATGCAAACAGCGCATTGGGTATGAAATACGCTCCCGCCCCCGCCAACGCCGACAAACCCGCCGCCGCCCCCGCAATGATCCCTGCAATTGCCGCCGCCGCAAGGCCCATGGCACCCTGCGCCGCCAATGCCCACAAGAGCCCCCGGCAAGCCTGGGCATCGAGTGCCGCGCGATCGGCATCGGTAAGCACCGGATTTTGTTCCACCAGGCTTTGCATCAGGCTTCCCCGCTCTTGCGGACACGACATGCGTGGTAGGTCACCACGTGTTTTTATCCCGCAAGCGTCAAACCCGTAGAGTATAGCGTGATTCGTTTTGCGCCGGCAAATGAAGAAAGCGGCGCCGGGTGACTCCGGCGCCGCTTGGCGGGCGAAGGGGCGGGCTGCCCCCGGGGGGATCAGTCTTCCCGCACGGGCGGCGGCGCCCAGTTGCCGTCCAGCGCGATGTCGCGCGGCCAGTACAACCGCATGTTCAGCATGAAGTTGCCCCGGTCGGGCGCGGGCAGCCAGTTCGCCGCCTTGCGCGGCCCCGGATCGTCGCGCTGGATGTAGATGTCCAGCGAGCCGTCGGCGTTGTACTGCAGCGGATCCGTGCTGCGCAGCGCATAGCGGCCGATGCGGTTGGGCGCCAGGTTGTGGTCGGCGTTGTAGAGGATCAGCGACCACGCGGCATTGGCCGGCGGCAGCTGGCCTTTGTCGAAGTGCAGCACGTACTCTTCGTCGCTGCGCAGCAGCTCGCCATCGTCGTCGATGGTGGTGACGGGATACAGCGCATCGTGCGGCGTGGTGGCGCCCAGCCCGGCGTAGGCGACGGCGGCGCGCCGCGTGTAGTCGGTGCCGTAGGTGCCGATGCCGGTCAATACGGTATTCCAGCCGTTCATGGACGTGCCCAGGCGCGGCACCGCGTCGGCGATGCGGCGGCCCGCGACGGGCAGCGCGTCGGCCAGGGCCTGCTGCACCGCCGGGTCGAGCCGGCTGTACGAGAACGGCTGCGGACCGACCAGGCCGATGCGGCGCAGCCGCGACAGCATGGCATAGTCGTTGGCATGCGGTGGGTTGGCGCGCAGCAGCTCGGCGAACACCGTGAAGAAGGTTGCCGGGTCCATGGCCGCGACCTGCTGGCCCGGCGACCCCTGGGCGCTCCAGGTAACGGTCGACACCGGCGCCGGCAGCGTCGACGGCGCGCCGATGGGGGTATAGCCGGGGCTGGACGGGCTTTGCGGCCAGGTCGCCGGCTTGGCCGCGCCGCGGCGCGGCGGCGTGGCGAGGGTCGGCGCGGACGGCGCCACCGCCATCGGCGAAGCCGTCATGCCGGCCTGGAACTGGTTCACGGCGGCATACTCGGCCTGCCCGCCGGTCTGGATGCGGGCGATCAGCCACCCCATCGAGGTCGGGCTGCGCACCACTTCGACGCCGAACGGCGCCGTGCCCTGCCAATGGGGGCCGACGATGGCGAAGGTCTGCTCGCCATTGCCGGTGGTGCGGGTCCCGCGCGAGGCGTATTCGTCGGTCCACATGTCCAGCAGCGACATCGCGTAGTAGCGCCCGCCCGAGTCGGGCACGCGGATGATCAGCGGCTGGCGCGAAACGTCGTACCAGAGGCTGGAATACAGCATGTCGGTGCTGGGCCAGGCCACATCGGTGGCGCCCGGGTCGGGGAAGACCGTGCGATGGCCGAACTGGTTCATGGGCGCCTTGCCCGCCAGCGAGGTCTGGACCTGGGTCGAGGCCCGGCGGGTGGCTTCCATGAGCACCATGGGATAGGCGTACAGGTAAGCATCCACCGCGATGTCCTGCAATTCTTCTGCAGACAGGGCGGATTGCGACGCCGCCACCGGGGTTTCCGATACCAGCCGCATCGAGGGCTGCGGGTACTGCGCCAGGGATGCGCAGGCAAAGCCGGCGCCGAGCGCGGCGACCAGGGCCGCGCGGGGCCAGCGGCGCATAGAGTGGGAATGGTCAGGCATGGGGGCTCCTTGTTCGTTGTTGGCAAACGAGCCGACCCTCCCGCCAGGGAGCGGGAGGACCTTTTCAGGCATCACGCCGTTTCAGGATAGGCGCGGAAGCTGCAACAAGGTGCAATTCAAGAGTTACAACCGGCAACCAGTTACCTGGCTGCCGCCCCATGCCGCCGCGCTGCCTTCGGCGGCGCGCTGGAGGAAGTGTTACTTGTGGCGGAAATTGGGCGGACGCTTTTCCACGAAGGCGGCCATGCCTTCTTTCTGGTCTTCGGTGGAAAACAGCGAATGGAACACTCGGCGCTCGAACAGCAGGCCTTCGTTGAGGGAGGACTCGAAGGCCCGGTTGACGCATTCCTTGGCCATCATGACCGAGGGCAGCGACATGGAAGCAATGACGGTGGCGGCCTCAAGCGCCTCGTCGAGCAGCTTGTCGGCCGGCACCACGCGCGACACCAGGCCGGCGCGCTCGGCCTCTTCGGCCCCCATCATGCGGGCCGTCAGGGCCAGGTCCATGGCCTTGGCCTTGCCGACCGCGCGCGGCAGGCGCTGCGTGCCGCCCGCGCCGGGAATGACGCCCAGCTTGATCTCGGGCTGGCCGAACTTGGCGGTGTCGGCGGCGATGATGATGTCGCACATCATGGCCAGCTCGCAGCCGCCGCCCAGCGCATAGCCGCCGACCGCGGCGATGACGGGCTTGCGGATGCGCTTGAGGGTTTCCCAGTTGCGGGTGATGTATTCGCTGCCGTAGACATCCATGTACGACCAGTCTTTCATGGCGCCGATGTCGGCGCCGGCTGCAAAGGCTTTTTCGCTGCCGGTGATGACCACCGCGCCGATGCCCTCGTCGGCCTCGAATGCCAGCAGCGCGGCCCCCAGCTCGTTCATCAACTGGTCGTTGAGCGCGTTGAGCGCCTTGGGACGGTTCAGGGTCAGCAGCCCGACGCGGCCACGGGTTTCGACCAGCACAAACGACTCGCTCATGGATGTCTCCTGGAGAAAAAAGCGTAGGAAAGTAAGATAGCGCAATGAACACACCCGTAATTTACCGCCTGGAACCGCGCGACCCCGCCGGACACCGCTATCACGTCACCTTGACCGTACCGGAACCCGATCCGGCCGGGCAACGGCTGGCCTTGCCGGCCTGGATCCCGGGCAGCTACCTGATCCGCGATTTTTCGCGCCAGATCGAAACCCTGGGCGCCCGCGCCGGGGGCCGGCCGGTCGCGGTGACCAAGCGCGACAACCACACCTGGCAGGCCGCGCCGTGCGACGGGCCGCTGCAGGTGGAATACACGGTCTATGCCTGGGACTTGTCGGTGCGCGGCGCGCACCTGGACGAAACCCACGGCTTCTTCAATGGCACCAGCGTATTCCTGCGCGTGCTGGGCCAGGAACAGGCGCCCTGCCTGCTGGACCTGGCGCCGCCGCGCGGCATCGCCGGCTGGAAGGTGTACACCAGCCTGCCCGAGGCCCGCGGCCACGCGGGCGCGGCCCGCCGCCACGGCTTCGGCCTGTACCGGGCGCCCGACTACGACGCGCTGATCGACCACCCGGTCGAGATGGGCACGCCGCAGGTGGTCCGGTTCACGGCGCACGGCGCCGAACACGAGATGGTGTTCACCGGCGTGGCACCCAACCTGGACCTGGCGCGCATCGCGGCGGACGCGCGCCGCATCTGCGAGGCGCAGATCGCGTTCTTCGAGCCGCGCACCCGGCGCGCGCCCTTCCTGGACAGCAGCGACCGCTACGTGTTCATGACCATGGTGGTGGGCGACGGCCACGGCGGCCTGGAACACCGCGCCAGCACCGCGCTCATGGCGTCGCGCAAGGACCTGCCGGTGCTCGGCCAGCAGGGCCAGGGCGAGGGCTACCGCGGCTTCCTGGGGCTGGTCAGCCACGAGTATTTCCACACCTGGAACGTCAAGCGCATCAAGCCCGCCGCGTTCGTGCCGTACGACCTGCAGCAGCCCGACCTGACCCGCCTGCTGTGGGTGTTCGAGGGCTTCACCTCGTACTACGACGACCTGATGCTGCTGCGTTCGGGCGTGATCAGCCAGGCCGATTACCTGCGCCTGCTGGGCAAGACCATCACCGGCGTGGCGCGCGCGCCCGGGCGGCGCAAGCAGTCGGTGGCCGAGAGCTCGTTCGACGCCTGGACCCGCTATTACAAGCAGGACGAGAACTCCCCCAATGCGCTGGTGAGCTACTACACCAAAGGCGCGCTGGTGGCGCTGGGGCTGGACCTGACCATCCGCCGCGACAGCGGCGGCGCGCGCTCGCTGGACGACGTCATGCGGCTGTTGTGGCAGCGCTATGGCCGGGATTTCTACCGGGGCAAGCCGCAAGGGCTGCCCGAAGACGCGCTGCCCGAGCTGGTGCGCGAGGCCACCGGCGTGGATGTGCGGCGGTTCGTGGCGCGCCACGCCTACGGCACCGCCGACGTGCCGCTGGCGGAGCTGCTGGCGCCGCACGGCATCGCGCTGCAATGGAAGGCGCCGGTCAATATTCCGTCGCTGGACGTGCGCACGCGCAAACAGGGCGACGGGCTGGCGCTGGCCACCGTGTTCGAGGGCGGCGCCGCCCATCGCGGCGGGCTGTCGGCCGGCGATGTACTGGTGGCGGTGGATGGCCTGCGCGTGGACGCGCCGGCCGGGCTGGACTTGCTGCTGGCCCAGTACCGTCCGGGCGACCGCGTCACCGTGCATGTGTTCCGCCGCGACGAGCTGCGCGCCTTCACCGTGCGCCTGGCGCCGCCGGCGGCGCTGGACTGCGTGCTGGCGGCAGCCTAGCCTGCCGAATGCCGCGGCGGGCGCCGGGCGCGGCAATAGGTGTCTGACACCCCGCGGAGGCGTCCCGTGCAGTGGCGGCCGTCTCATGGGGTGTCAGACACCTGGATACGATGGAGTGTCAGACACCTGGATACGATGGGGTGCCAGACGCCGGGATATACCCCGGGATATGCCTGGATGGCCTGGATGCCGGCTGGCCGGCCCGGCTAGCCGGCGCCGTGCTCGCCGCGGCGCTGGATGGTCTTGGCGGCCACCACGCCGTCGGCCAGCGAGGTCACCACGCAGGGGTGCATGCGGTGCGCCACTTCGCCGATCGCGTAGACATCGGCGGTACTGGTTTCGGCCGTGGCGGCATCGGTGCGGATGTAGCCGCGCGCGTCGCGCTGCAGGCCCAGGGCCTCGGCAAAGGCGGCCTGCGGTTCCCAGCCGTAGAACACCAGGATCAAGTCGTAGGCGCGGCCGTCGACGGTGCGGGCGGCCGGATCGACCTGGTAGGGGCCGACCCGCACCCCGTCCTGGCCGGCGCGCGCCACCCATTGCTGCTGGGCCCGCACACTGCGGGCATACAAATGCACGGCGCGGGCGCCGCGGTTGCGCACATAGACGAAATTCTCGAACGCATTGTCGCCCCCGCCCAGCACGGCCACCGACAGACCGGCGTAGTCTTGCGCCATGATGGAGGAGCCCGGGCCGACAAACACGCCGGGCCACGCCGCCCCCGGCGGATGGCCCGGCAGGCCGCGCGCGCGCACGCCCGAAGCGACCACCAGGGCCCGGCCGCGCACGGTTTCCACGGCGCCGCCCTCCCGGCCGAGCTCGACCTCGAAGCCGCCGTCGGCCCGGCGAGCCCGCAGCGCGGGCGTGTCCAGGCGGGTCGGCACGCCGGCCGCCTGCACGCTGGCGGCGATATTGGCGGCCACCTGCTGGCCGGTGACGCCGGGCAGCACGGCGATCCAGTCGTCGGCGAAGGGGTTGTCGGCCGCCAGCCCGCCCAGGCGGCTACTGGCCTCGACCAGCAGCGGCGCCAGGCCCAGGCGGGCCAGCCAGATGGCGCACGAAGCCCCGGCCGGGCCGCCGCCCACGATTACCGCGTCGTATTGCTGCCGCATGTCTGTTGTGTTCCGTGTGTCGCATTGTGGCGCGCCGCAAGGCGCAGGCGCATCGGCGGAATTGTAGCCAGGGCCCCCGCCCGCCTTACAATTCCGGTTCCCTCCTCCAGGCTTCCATCATGCCCACACGCCGCATCATCCTTTCCGGACTGGCGCTCGATGCCCGCATCGGCATTCTCGAACACGAACGCCGGGCCACGCAGCCCCTGCACATCGACGCCGAGTTCGACGTGGACATCACCCGCAGCGTGGACGACCACGACATCCACAGCGTGCTGGACTACCGCCGGCTGCGCGAGGCCATCGTCGAGGAATGCACCCAGGCGCACGTGAACCTGATCGAGACGCTGACCGAACAGGTCGCGGCCCGCCTGCTGCGCGACTTCGCCGAAATCCGCTCGCTGCGGCTGCGCATCAGCAAGCCGATGGCGTTCTCCGACTGCGCCGCGGTCGGCGTGGAGATCCAGATCAACCGCTAGCACCGCCCGTTCATCATGCAAGACCTCATCGATACCCCGGCCGCCGCCCATCGCACGCCGGCCCAGGAAAAGATCCGCCACGAGGGCAACAAGCTGGCCAAGCGCCTGGCGCGCGAAACCACGCGCGCCATCGCCGACTTCAACATGATCGAGGCCGGCGACCGCGTCATGGTGTGCCTGTCCGGCGGCAAGGATTCCTACGCGCTGCTCGACATCCTGCTGGCGCTGCGCAAGCGGGCGCCCTTTTCGTTCGACATCGTGGCGGTCAACCTCGACCAGAAGCAGCCGGGCTTCCCGCCCGAAGTGCTGCCGAACTACCTGACGTCGCTGGGGGTGCCGTTCCACATCGAGACACAGGACACCTATTCGATCGTGACGCGGGTGATCCCCGAGGGCAAGACCATGTGCTCGCTGTGTTCGCGGCTGCGGCGCGGCATCCTGTACCGCGTGGCGAGCGAGCTGGGCGCCACCAAGATCGCGCTGGGCCACCACCGCGACGACATCCTGGCCACCTTCTTCCTGAACCTGTTCTACGGCGGCAAGGCCAAGGCCATGCCGCCCAAGCTGGTTTCCGACGACGGCCGCCACACGGTGATCCGGCCGCTGGCCTATGTCCCGGAAAGCGACCTGGTGGCCTATGCCAAGTTCAAGCAGTTCCCGATCATCCCGTGCAACCTGTGCGGCTCGCAGGAAAACCTGAAGCGCCAGGAAGTGGCGCGCATGATCCAGGAATGGGATCGCCGGCATCCCGGACGGTCGTGGAATGTGTTCAATGCGCTGTCGCGCATCGTGCCGTCGCACCTGATGGACCGCGACCTGTTCGACTTCGTGGGACTGAAGCCCACGGGCGTGGCCGATGCCAATGGCGACACCGCGTTCGACCCGGTGGACCCGGCGGATCCGCAAGGCGAAATGGATGGCGGATGCGGGGACGGGCCGGCGGACGGCGCGGCGGGGATGGCGGAACAGAAGGTGGTGTTCGCGCGGTTGTAAGGCGGGGCGTCTTGGATGGTGTCAGACACGCGAGGTGTCTGACACCTGGCAGTGAAGCGCGGCGTCTTGCATAGTGTCAGACACGCTAGGTGTCTGACACCTGGCCGTGAAGGCGCGGGTGTTGCATGGTGTCAGACACCCGCAGGGTGTCTGACACCTGCTGCACGGCCGGGATGCGGCTACGGGTTCAGCACGCGCACCGGCTGGCCGGCCATCCAGCCGCTGACGGCCTGCAGGGCGTTGCGGTAGAAAGCGGTGAAGTTCTCGGGGCTGACGTAGCCCAGGTGCGGCGTCAGTACGACATTGTCCAACGCCCGCAGCGTGTCGGTGGGCGGCAGCGGTTCTTCGGGGAACACATCCAGGCCGGCGCCCGCCAGGCGTCCCTTGCGCAGGGCGTCGAGCAGGGCGTCCTGGTCGACCAGCCCGGCGCGCGAAGTGTTCACCAGGAAAGCCGTGGGCTTCATGGCGGCCAGCGCCGCCGCGTCCACCACCTGGCGGGTGCGTTCGCTGAGAATCAGGTGCACGCTGACGACGTCGGCATTGGCGAACAGCTCGTGCTTGGCCGCATAGGCCACGCCGGCCTGCGCGGCGCGCTCGGGCGTGAGGTTGGGGCTCCAGGCCAGGACCTCCATGCCGAATGCCTTGCCCACCTGCGCCACCGCCGTGCCCAGCTTGCCCAGGCCCACCACGCCCAGGCATTTGCCGGCCAGCGGCCGCGGCATGCCGGTTTGCCACAGGCCGCGGCGCATGTTGGCGTCTTCGACCGTCAAGTTCTTGAACAGCGCCAGGATGTGCGCCCAGGCCAGTTCGGCGGTGGCGGTGTTGGCATCGGCGCTGCCCGGCGCGCCGCACACCACGATGCCGCGGCGCGAGCAGGCGTCCATGTCGATGGCCAGGTTGCGCATGCCGGTGGTGACCAGCAGCCGCAGGTTCGGCAGGGACTCGATCAGGTGCGCCGGGAACGGCGTGCGCTCGCGCATGGCCACGATGACCTCGAAGGGCTGCAGCGCGCGCGCCCGCTCGGCTTCGGGCAGGTAGTCGCGGAACGTCTGCACCCGGGCGCGCGGGCCCAGGGTGGTCCAGTCGGCGTAGCGCTCGGCCACGCCGTGGTAATCGTCCAGCAGGGCAACCCTGATCGTGTCGGTGTTCACGGGCGGTCTCCGGTCATTGGCCCAGGCGGGCCTGGATCATCTCGAGCGGCGCGGCGCCGTTCAGCCGGCTGCCGTCCTGGAAGAAAATGGCGGGCGTGCCGCGCACCATCAGCTTCTGGCCCAGCGCCAGCACTTGCTGGACGGGGGTCTCGCATTCGGCGGTGGCGGGCGTCTTGCCGTCCAGCATCCAGTCCTGCCAGGCCTGGGCCGGGTTCGCCGCGCACCAGATGTCGCGCGACTTGGTGTGCGAATCGGGCGCCAGGATCGGGTACAGGAAGGTATAGATGGTGAGGTTGTCGACCCCGCGCAGCGTCTTGTGCAATTGCTTGCAATAGCCGCAGTTGGGGTCCTCGAAGATCGCGATCTTGCGCGAGCCGTCGCCGCGCACCTGCTTGACGGCCAGGTCCAGCGGCAATTCGTCGAAGGACACCGAGCCGAGCTTTTCCTGCCGCTCGCGGGTCACGTCGCGACGGGTCATGGCGTCGATGAGCGGGCCTTCCATGACCCAGGTGACTTTCTCGTCGGTGTAGATCAGGTCGCTGCCGATCTGGACTTCGAACAGGCCATAGGGCGTGCGCCGCACCGCGGTCACGCTGAGTTCGGTGAAGCGCTGCTCGAACCGCTCCTTCACGGCCTGCGCGGCGGGATCGGCCGCCGCGCCGCTGGACACGGACCTGGCCGCCGGCGCCTGGCCGCCGGCCGGCGCCTGCGCCCATGCGCCGCAGGCCCAGGCCAGGCTGGCGGCGCACAGCGGGCCGGTCAGCAGCGCGGAAATACGGAAACTCATTGGTGCTCCTTGGGGGCCTCAGTTGCGCGAGGCCCCGTCTATCAGTTGGCGCTTCAGGAAAGGCGAAGCGTCGACCCATTGCATGCCCGCGTTGCGCAGCCATGCCAGCGGCGCGGCGCGCGCGCCGAACAGGCGGTGCAGCCCATCGGTGGCCAGGCGCATGGCGAATACCGATTCGGCGCGCGCCCGCTGGTAGCGGCGCAGCACGCGTGCGTCGCCGGCCGGACGATACGATTCGCGGCCGGCCACCACGCGGGCCAGGGCCTCGACATCGCCCAGGCCCAGGTTGAGGCCCTGGCCGGCCAGCGGATGCACGCGGTGCGCCGCATCGCCGGCCAGCGCAATGCCCCGGCCGGTCATGCGGGCCTGCTCCAGCGCCAGCGGGAAACCCTGCAGCTTGCCGCGCATGCGCAGCCGGCCCAGGCGGCCGTGCGCGGCGTGGGCCAGCATCTGTTCGAGCCGCGCCGCCTGCTCGTCGGGCGCGAGCGCCTGCAGGGCCTTGGCGTGCGCATTGTGCATGGACCAGACCATCGACACCTGCGGCCCGGCGGAGGTGTCCGGCAGCGGCAGCAAGGCCAGCACGCCGTCGTCGCGGAACCACTGGAACGCGGTGCCATGGTGGGGGCGCTCGGCATCCAGGTGCGCCACCAGCCCGGTGTCGTCGTACGGCGTCGAAGCATGCGGAATGCCCGCCGCCGTGCGCAGCGGCGAGGCGGCGCCGTCGGCGCCGACGAACAGCTCGGCCTGCAGCCATTCGCCGGAACTGGTCTCGACCGCGCCGTCGCGCCAGCCGACGCAGCGTTCGGTCAGCCAGGGAATGCCGAACATGCGCACCGCCTGCACCAGCACCCGCTCGATCTCGCCCGACTCGACGATCCAGGCGAGCTGGGCCTGGGCCGCCTGCCAGGCGTTGAGGTCGACCCGGCCATCGGCGTCGCCGTGGATTTCCATCGCCTGCACCGGCATGATGCGCGCCGCGGGCATGGCGTCCCAGACGCCCAGTTCGGCCAGGAAGCGCTGGCTGGCCGGAGAAATGGCGTAGACCCGCGGATGATAGGCGTCCGGGTCGGCCGCCGGCACCGTGACCGCCGGCGCCAGCAAGGCCACCCGCTGGCCGCGGCGGGCCAGCGCCAGCGCGCTGGCCAGGCCGACGATGCCCGCGCCGCAGACGACGATCTGGTGCTTCATCGCGCGCTGGGCTCCCCGGCCTGCTTGGGCCACAACAGCCACATCTGGCCGCGCTGCTTCATGCGCCCGGCCTGCGCGCCGGCCTCTTCGCCGAAGCCCCAGTAGAAGTCGGCGCGCGCCGCGCCCTTGATGGCCGTGCCGGTGTCCTGGGCGAACACCAGGCGCTGCAGCGGCCGCTCGGAGGCGGGCCAGGTGGTGGACAGGTAGACCGGCGCCCCCAGCGGCACGAAGCCGGCATCGACCGCAATGGAGCGCTGCGGGGCCAGCGGGATGCCGTAGGCGCCCTTGGGGCCGAGTTCGGGATCGACCACGGCTTCTTCGCGGAAGAACACCACGGCCGGATTGGCGTTGAGCATTTCCTGCACGCGTCCCGGATTGCGCTGCGCCCAGGCGCGGATGTTCTGCATCGACGCCTGGTCGGCGCGCAGCTCGCCCTGGGCGATCAGCCAGCGCCCGATCGACGCGTAGGGCTGGCCGTTGTGATCGGCGTAGGCGACGCGGATGGTAGTGCCGGCATCGGGGCCGTCGGCCAGCAGGACCCGGCCCGAGCCCTGCACTTGCAGGAAGAAGTTGTCGACCGGATCGTCCACCCAGGCGATGACCGGCGGCCGCTTGCTGGAGGAATCGATGGCGGCGCGGGTGTCGTACGGCACGACGCGCTTGCCCACCAGCTTGCCGCGCACGCGCTTGCCGGCCAGTTCCGGGTACACCGCGCCGAGGTCGATGGTGAGCAGGTCGTCGGGCACCGCGTAGAGCGGCCACTGGTACGGGCCGCCCTGACGCCGCGAGCCGCGCACCAGCGGCTCGTAATAGCCGGTGACGGTATTGGTGGCGGGCCGGTTGTCCGCCCCGTTGACGCGCCACGGCTGCAGGTGGGCCTGCAGGAAGCGCCGCACGCCGGCGGCGTCGGAGGGCGCCTGGGCCGGATCGGCGGCGGCCGCGCAGACCGGCTGCCAGGCGCGCGGCGTGGCGCGGGCCGGCGCGGCCAGATTGCCCGTGGTCGGCCGCATCAGACCCTTGCAGTTGCGCAGGAACAGCGGCCACAACTGGGAGAGATCGTCGCTGCTCCAGCCCGGCAGCTCGGCCCAGGCGGCGCGCTGGTAGCGGCCGGCCAGGCTGCGCGGCGGCGTGTCGGGCAAGGCCGACAGCGGCGGCACCACCAGGGGCCCGCTGACCGACGGCGTGGCCGGCGCGCCGGCCGGGCCGGGTTCTTGGGGGATTTCCGACAGGGCGCACGCCGCCAGCAGCGGCGGCAGGCACAACAAACTGAGAAGACGCTTCATGGGCAACGGGAAGGAATCGGTGGCTCGTCAGGGCCGTCAATGCAGGGTGCGGGGCATCGCCAGCAGGAACTCGGCGATCGGCACCTCGAAGGGAATGCCGTTCTCGCCTACGCAGTGGTAAGTGCCGCGCATGGTGCCGACCGGCGTCTTGAGCGGACAGCCGCTGGTGTATTCGAAGGTTTCGCCCGGCGCCAGCAGGGGCTGCTGGCCCACCACCCCCAGGCCGCGCACTTCCTGGACGCGCTGGTTGCCATCGGTGATGATCCAGTGGCGGCTGATGACCTGGGCGGGGTGCTCGCCGGTATTGGTGATGCGCACGGTATAGGCGAACACGTACTGCTGTTCGGCGGGATCGGACTGCTCCGGCACGAAGCGCGGAGCCACGGAGACGGTCAGGTCGTACGGTTTCACGGGCCTTTCCCGGTGGGGCACGAAGGCGGTTGAGCGGCGCCGCGCGGCCATTCGGGCGCCGCAGGGCGGCATCCAGGGCGCGGCAAACTACAATAATGGCACATTATGCCCGCGGAAACCCCGATCATCATGCCTTGCCCGTCCCCGGCCGCCACGCGCATCGCCCCCAGCATCCTGTCCGCCGACTTCGCCCGCCTGGGCGAGGAAGTCCGCAACGTCGTCGCCGCCGGCGCCGACTGGATCCACTTCGACGTCATGGACAACCACTATGTGCCCAACCTGACCATCGGGCCCATGGTGTGCGCCGCCATCCGGCCGCACGTCGAGGTGCCCATCGACGTGCACCTGATGGTCGAGCCCGTGGACGAGCTGGTCCCCCAGTTCGCCAAGGCGGGCGCCAATATCATCACGTTCCACCCCGAGGCTTCGCGCCACGTGCACCGCACGCTGTCGCTGATCCGCGACCATGGCTGCCAGGCCGGGCTGGTCTTCAACCCGGCCAGTTCGCTGGAGGCCATGGACCACGTCATGGACCTGCTGGACGTGGTGCTGCTGATGTCGGTCAACCCGGGCTTCGGGGGCCAGAGCTTCATTCCCGCCACCCTGCACAAATTGCGCGATGCCCGCGCGCGCATCGACCGCTGGATGCAGGCGGGCGGCCAGCCCATCCTGCTGGAGGTGGACGGCGGGGTCAAGGTCGACAACATCGCCCGGATCCGCGCGGCCGGCGCCGATACCTTCGTGGCCGGCTCGGCCATTTTCGGCCAGCCCGACTACGCGGCGGTCATCCAGGCCTTGCGTGGCGAAATCGCCAAGGCCGGCGCCCAGGCCTGTTGACCCCCGAGACCCGCCATGACGACTTTCCAAGCCGTGCTGCTGGACCTGGACGGCACCCTGCTCGACTCCGTCCCCGACCTCGCGCACGCCGCCAATGCGATGCGCATCGAACTGGGCATGCCGGCGCTGCGCGAAGACGTGATCGCCACGTTCGTGGGCAAGGGCGTCGACAACCTGGTGCGCCGGGCGCTGGCCGGCTCGCTGCAGGCCGCCGACCCTGAACCGGCCGAGTTCGCGCGCGCACGCGACTCTTTTTATCGCCACTATCACCTGGTCAACGGCGACAAGGCCGCCGTGTTCGATGGCGTGATAGAGGGCCTGAAGGCCATGCGCGACCAGGGCCTGAAACTGGCCGTGGTGACCAACAAGCCCACCGAATTCACCCTGCCGCTGCTGCAGCGCACCGGGCTGGCCGGCTTTTTCCAGGCAGTGGTTTGCGGCGATACCTGCGCCCGCCGCAAGCCCGATCCCGACCAGATGCTGCATGCCTGCGAGCGCCTGGGCGTCGCCCCCGCCCAGGCGGTAGCCATCGGCGACTCCATCAACGACGCCCAGGCGGGGCGGGCGGCCGGCATGCACGTGCTGGCCGTGCCGTATGGTTACAACGAAGGCCAGGACGTGCACGGGCTCGATGTCGATGGTATAGTTGCCAGCATTGCCGAAGCCGCCCAGTGGATCGCCCTCTGGAACGCCGACCGCAAGCAACCATTTACCGCACCCGTCAAATGAACGCTCGCCCCTCGAACCAAATGCGCAACGCCTCGTGGCGTTGGTGGCGTTTGCCTTCCGGGTGGCGATGATTCCCTTCCCGGCCCTGGACGCACCTGCCGCCTAGCGCCGAAGCTGTACCGAACAGCGCCAAAGCCCGGACCAACGACTGGACCGGGCTTTTTCGTTGTGGCGTGCCCGGTCCGTAGACCCGAAACCCTACGAGACCCCACATGACCGAGATCGAATTCAACGCACTGGCCGCTCAGGGATACAACCGCATTCCCCTGGTGGCCGAGACCTATGCCGACCTGGACACGCCGCTGGCGATCTACCTGAAGCTGGCCCACAGCGGCCCGCAGGGCGGCCGCATGAGTTGCCTGATGGAATCGGTGGTGGGCGGCGAGCGCTTCGGCCGCTATTCCTTCATCGGCCTGCCGGCGCGCACGGTGATCCGCGCCAGCGGCACCACCACGGAAGTGCTGCACGACGGCCAGGTCGCCGAGACGCACGAAGGCGACCCGCTGGCCTTCATCGAGCAATACCAGAACCGTTTCAAGGTCGCCCTGCGGCCCGGCATGCCGCGCTTCTGCGGCGGCCTGGCGGGCTATTTCGGCTACGACACGGTGCGCCACATCGAGCCGCGCCTGGGACCGGCGCGCAAGCCCTTCCCGGCCGGCATGGACGGCGGCACGCCCGACATTATGCTGATGCACGTGGACGAGCTGGTCATCGTCGACAACCTGGCCGGCCGCACCTACCTGATGGTCTACGCCGACCCGACCAAGCCCGAGGCCTATACCCGCGCGCAGCGCCGCCTGCTGGAGCTGCGCAGCCGCCTGCGCCGGCCGGTGGAAATCCCGTACAGCCACGCCAGCATGCAGACCGAGGAGCGGCGCGACTTCGCCAAGGCCGATTACCTGGCGGCCGTGCGCCGCGCCAAGGAGTACATCGCCGCCGGCGACCTGATGCAGGTGCAGGTGGGCCAGGTCATCGCCAAGCCATTCCGCGACGCGCCGCTGTCGCTGTACCGCGCGCTGCGCTCGCTGAACCCCTCGCCCTACATGTACTTCTGGAATTTCGGCGACTTCCAGGTGGTGGGCTCGTCGCCCGAGATCCTGGTGCGCCAGGAACAGATCAATGACAACGGCGCGGCCAAGTCGCAGGTCACCATCCGTCCCCTGGCCGGTACCCGCAAACGCGGCGCCACGCCCGAACAGGACCTGGCGCTGGCCGACGAGCTGCGCGCCGATCCGAAGGAGATCGCCGAACACGTGATGCTGATCGACCTGGCGCGCAACGATGTGGGCCGCGTGGCCGAAGTGGGCTCGGTCAAGGTGACCGACACCATGACCATCGAGCGCTATTCGCACGTGATGCACCTGGTCTCGAACGTGGCCGGCAATCTCAATCCCGGCATGAGCAGCATGGACGTGCTGCGCGCCGCTTTCCCGGCCGGCACGCTGACCGGCGCGCCCAAGGTGCGCGCCATGGAGATCATCGACGAACTCGAGCCGGTGCGGCGCGGCATCTACGGCGGCGCGGCAGGCTACCTGAGCTATGGCGGCGAAATGGACGTGGCCATCGCCATACGCACTGGCGTGATCAAGAACGGCATGCTGTACGTGCAGGCCGCCGCGGGCATCGTGGCCGACTCGGACCCGGAACTGGAATGGGCCGAAACCGAGGCCAAGGCGCGGGCGGTGCTGCGCGCCGCCGAACAGGTGCAGCATGGCCTGGACGACCCGATCTGAACCACGTGCCGCTTGATCCCAACCCGTGCGCTGAACCGCGCGAACGCGTAACCGACTCCGCAGGTGCCTCATGCTATTGATGCTCGACAACTACGATTCCTTTACCTACAACCTGGTGCAATACTTCGGCGAGCTGGGCGAAGACGTGCGGGTGGTCCGCAACGACCAGACCAGCGTCGATGAAATCGCCCGCATGGCGCCCGAGCGCATCTGCGTGTCGCCCGGCCCCTGCTCGCCGGCCGAGGCGGGCATCTCGGTGGCGCTGATCCAGCGCTTCGCCGGGCAGGTGCCCATCCTGGGCGTGTGCCTGGGCCACCAGGCCATCGGCGCGGCCTACGGCGGCGATATCGTGCGCGCCCAGCAGATCATGCACGGCAAGACCGTGCAGATCGCCCACCGCGGCACCGACATCTTCGCCGGCCTGCCCTCGCCCTACACCGCGATCCGCTACAACTCGCTGACGATCGCGCCGGACACCCTGCCCGACTGCCTGGAAGTGACCGCCACGGCGCCCGATGGCGACATCATGGGCATCCGTCACAAGACCTTGCCGCTGTACGGAGTACAGTTCCATCCCGAATCCGTGCTGAGCGAGCATGGCCACGACCTGCTGCGCAATTTCCTGAATATCCGATAAGAGGGGAGATCCACCATGACCATCACCGCCACCGAAGCGCTGACCCGCTGCATCGAGCACCGCGAGATCTTCCACGACGAAATGCTGCACCTGATGCGCATGCTGATGCGCGGCGAGATGTCGCCGCAGATCGCCAGCGCGCTGATCATGGGCTTGCGCGTCAAGAAGGAGACCGTCGGCGAGATCACCGCCGCCGCGCAGGTCATGCGCGAATTCGCCACGCCGGTCGTCACGCCCAACCCGCGGGACCTGCTCGACATGTGCGGCACCGGCGGCGACGGCAGCCATACATTCAACATCTCGACCACCGCCATGTTCGTGGCCGCCGCCGCCGGCGTGCCGATCGCCAAGCATGGCGGACGCAGCGCCTCGTCGTCGTCGGGCAGCGCCGACGTGCTGGAGGCGCTGGGCGCCAACCTGGCGCTTGATCCCGACCAGGTGGCCGAGTGCATCCAGGCCACCGGCATCGGCTTCATGTTCGCCCCCGCCCACCACAGCGCCATGAAGAACGTGGCGGCGATCCGCAAAGAGCTGGGCGTGCGCACCATTTTCAACATCCTGGGGCCGCTCACCAACCCCGCCGGCGCGGCCAACCAGCTGATGGGCGTGTTCCACCCCGACCTGGTGGGCATCCAGGTACGCGTCTTGCAGCGCCTGGGCTCGCGCCACGTGCTGATCGTGCACGGCCGGGACGGCATGGACGAGGCTTCCCTGGGGGGCGCCACCATGGTGGGGGAACTGAAAGACGGCGAAATCCGCGAATACGAGATCCATCCTGAAGACTACGGGCTCTCGATGGTGTCTAATCGAGGCATCAAGGTGGCCAACCGCGAGGAATCGCGTGAACTCGTCATGCAGGCGCTGGACAATGTCGAGGGGGTGGCCCGCGACATCGTCGCCCTGAATGCGGGCCTGGCCATCTACGCTGGCAACAAGGCCGACAGCGTCGAGCAGGCCCTGGCGCTGGCCTTTGAAACGATTGCTAACGGCTCGGCCCGCGCCAAGCTGGAAGAGTTCTGCGCATACACCCGGAAATTCCTGAAATGAACGACATCCTCGCGAAGATTCTCGCCGTCAAGGCCGAGGAGATCGCCACCGCCCGCCAGATGCGCAGCGAAGCCGAACTGCTGCGCGAGGCGCAGGCCCGGCAAGACGTGCGCGGCTTCGCCCAGGCGATCGAAGACAAGATTTCCCAGGGTAAAGCCGGCGTCATCGCCGAGATCAAAAAGGCTTCGCCCTCCAAGGGCGTGCTGCGGGAAGACTTCGCCCCCGCCGCCATCGCCGCCACCTACGCGGTGCATGGGGCCGCCTGCCTGTCGGTCCTGACCGACGTGCAGTTCTTCCAGGGGTCGCACGACAACCTGCGGCGCGCGCGCGCGGCCTGCCCGCTGCCCGTGCTGCGCAAGGACTTCGTCATCGATCCCTACCAGGTCATCTCGGCGCGCGCCATGGGCGCCGATTGCGTGCTGCTGATCGTGGCCGCGCTGGCGCCCGCGCAGCTGCGCGACCTGGAAACCCTGGCCATGGAGCTGGGCATGGACGTGCTGGTCGAGGTGCACGACGCCAAGGAGCTGGACGTGGCGCTGAGCCTGAAGACCCCCCTGCTCGGCATCAACAATCGCAATCTGCGCACGTTCGAGACGCGCCTGCAGAACACCCTGGACCTGCTGCCCCACATCCCCGCCGGCAGGCGCGTGGTCACCGAAAGCGGCATCCTGGCGCCCGAGGACGTCAAGCTGATGCGCGACCACGACGTCCACGCGTTCCTGGTGGGCGAGGCCTTCATGCGCGCCCCCGACCCGGGGGTCGAGCTGGCGCGGCTGATGGGCTGAGGGCGCGCCGGTCCTTTCCGGAGAAATGCCATGAAACCGATACTGGCCCTGTTCACGCTGGCAATGGCGCTGGCCGGCTGCGCCGGCGGCGGCCACCAGCCCGGCCCGCCGCATCCCGGCGCCGTCAACCCCTACAGCAACGGCGGCTTCCATGACGCCGGGCCCAACTACCCCGACACCGGACGCTAGGGCTATTTCCCGCCCGACACCTCGATGAACGAGCCGGTGGTGTAGCCGGCCTCGTCCGAGAAGAACCACATGACGGCGCCCGCCACTTCCTGGACGGTGCCGCCACGCTGCAGCGGGATCGAGCTCGCCAGCCGATCGACCCGCCCGGGCTCGCCGCCGCTGGCGTGCATGTCGGTATAGATGGTGCTCGGGCGCACCGCATTCACGCGGATGCCGTCGCCGGCCACTTCCTTCGACAAACCGATGGTCAGCGTGTCGAGCGCGCCCTTGGAGGCCGCGTAGTCGACATACTCGCCGGGCGAGCCCAGCCGCGCGGCCACCGACGACACATTGACGATGGCGCCGCCGCGCCCGCCGTGGCGCGGCGCCATGCGGCGCACGGCCTCGCGGCAGCACACCAGCGCGCCGACCACGTTGGTCTGCAGGATGCGCGCCACGCGCGCGGCATCCATGTCTTCCACCCGCATCTGGGTTTCCAGCACCCCGGCGTTGTTGACCAGCGCATCGACGCGCCCGAGTTCGCGGTCGACCGTCTGGAACAACTGCACGATCTGCGCCTCGTCGGCCACGTCGGCGCCGACCGCGATGGCGCGGCCGCCGTCGGCCTCGATGGCGCGCACCACCTCATCGGCCGCGTCGCGGCGATTGCGATAGTTGACGCAGACCGCATAGCCGCGGCGCGCGGCCAGCAGGGCAACGGCCGCGCCGATGCCGCGGCTGGCGCCGGTGACGATCATGACTTTGTCGGATTGGGGCATGCGCAGCTCCTTGGTGATTGATCAGGCTTGCGCCGCGGGGCCGCGCGCGGCCCACTCCAGCGCGTCTTCGAGGCGGTCGTTGCCCCAGAACATCTCGTTGCCCACCATCAGGCTGGGCGCGCCGAAGATGCCCAGTTCGCGGGCGCGGTCGACTTGCCTGCGCAAGGCTTCCTTGGTCGATTCCTGGCGGGCCTGCGCGATCAGCGCCGGGCCGTCCAGCCCCAGGCCGGCCAGCAGGCCGGCCACCACGTCTTCGTCCTGGATATCGCGGTCGTCGACGAAATTGGCGCGGAATGCCGCCAGGCAGAAGTCGCGCCCCCAGGGCTGGTCCTGGCCCAGCAACGCCACGCGGGCCGACAGCACGCTCATGCGCGGGAATTGGCTGGGACGCCGGTAGGCGATGCCGTACTTGTCGGCCAGGCGGGCAATGTCGCGCATCATGTAGGCGCCCTTGCCCGGGAACAGGCGGAATGGCGTGTCGTTCCAGCCCTGCGCCTGGAAAATCGGCCCCAGCAGGAACGGCCGCAGCACGACGGACACGCCGGCCTGGCGCGCCAGCGGCTCGACCCGCTCGATGGCCAGGTAGCTATAGGGACTGGCGAAATCAAACCACATTTCGCAGGACGAGACGGACGGCGCATTCATTCGGCGGGCTCCAGGATGAGGGCGACCCGCGCGTCGGGCAGGCCGCTCAAGACGATATCGCGATTGCCGCGCACCTGCACGGCCTGGCCGGCGCCCAGGACGTGATCCTCGCGGCAGCGGTACTGCGAGACCCACAGCGTGCCGGACTCGCACAGGATACGCATGCCCGGCGCCGGCCTCAAGCGCACGGCGGCGCGCCCGGGCAGCGCCAATGACATTCCTGGAATGCAATACAGGCGGATCGCGGCGTCGGTCATGGCGGCTCCCGGACGGGCGCGGCAGGCGGGCTGCGGCGCTGAGAATCGGTCAATCTGTACCTAATTGGACGCCGTGCAGGTACTATTGCTCAAGCGATTTCCACGCCGCATTCACATGCGCCACAGGAATGTCACTTCCCTTATCCAAACTGCCGCCCCTGGATCTCGTGCGCGGCTTCGTGGCGGTAGGCCGGCGCATGAGCATCACCGCCGCGGCGGCCGACCTGCACCTGACACAGTCGGCGGTCAGCCGGCAAATACGCGCCCTGGAAACGCACCTGGGCGTGACGCTGCTCGAACGCGGCTTCCGCTCGGTCGCGTTCACATCGGAAGGCGCGCGGCTGTTCCGCCTGGCCGACCCCTGGCTGACCCAACTGGGCGAGCTGGCCGGCCAGTGGCGGGCGCCGGATCGCCGCACTCCGGTCACGATCACCACCACCATCGGCGTGGCCTCGCTGTGGCTGCTGCCGCGCCTGGGCGATTTCCAGGCCGCCCATCCCGCCATCGACGTGCGCGTGGCGGCCGACAACCGGGTCCTGGACATCGAGCGCGACGAGGTGGACATCGCCATCCGCTACAGCCCGCGCGAGGCCGCGCCCGAAGGCGCGCTCTGGCTGTTCGGCGAAGCGGTGGCGCCGGTCGCCCATCCGTCGCTGGGCATCGCCCGGCTCGATGCCGCCAGCCTGGCCGGCCAGGTCTTGCTGGAATTCGACGATCCGACGCGTCCATGGCTGCAGTGGTCCGACTGGCTGGCGGCGCACCGGCTGAACCGCGTCCAGCCGCGCGGCATGCTGCGCTTCAACCAATATGACCAGGTCGTGCACGCCGCCCTGGCGGGCCACGGCGTGGCCCTCGGCCGGCTCGCGCTGATCCAGCCGCTGCTGGCGGACGAACGCCTGATGGCGGTGGGCGACACCTGGCCCGACGCAGCGCGCCACGCTTACTGGATGATCCGGGCCGTCCGGCCGCGTTCGGCGGAGGTGGATACGGTGGCGCGCTGGCTGGCCAGCCAGGCGCGGGCCACGGCGCACGCGCCAGCCTGAATCGCGCTATCCTCGACGCACTCCCCGCCCTACATGGAAACCGCATCATGTCTTTTCCGGCCCGTCTTTCGCCGCGCCGCGCGCTGGGCGCGCTGAGCCTGTCCGCCGCCCTGCTGGGCGCCTGTGCCGCGCCGGCGCTGGCCACCGCCCCGCAGCAGACCGCGCAGGCTCCCGGGTTCTACCGCATGGCGCTGGGCGACCTGATCGTCACCGCCCTGTACGACGGCTACGTCGACCTGGATCCCGCCATTTTGAGCGGCGCGTCCGCGCAGGACATCCAGAGCCTGCTGGCCGCCATGTTCGTGGCCACCGAGCCGGGCATGCAAACCGCGGTGAACGCCTACGTCATCCAGAACGGCAAGCAGGTCGTGCTGGTGGACACCGGCGCCGGGCCGTGCATGGGCGCCACGGCCGGCGGGCTGGCCGGCAACCTGCGCGCCGCCGGCTTCGAGCCCCCCCAGGTGGATGCGGTCCTGCTGACCCACTTGCATCCGGACCACGCCTGCGGGCTGCTGACGGCCGAAGGCACGCCGCTGTTTCCCAATGCCGATGTGTACGCCTCGCGCGCCGAAGCCGACTTCTGGCTCAGCACGACCGTGGCCGCGCAGGCGCCGGCCGATGTCCAGCCGTTTTTCAAGATGTCGCGCGACGCCGCGGCCCCGTACCAGGCCGCCGGCAAGTTCCTGACCTACCAGCCGGAAGATAACCTGCTGCCCGGCGTACGCGTGGTATCGACCCCGGGCCATACGCCGGGCCATGTTTCGTACTTGTTCAGCTCCGGCAGGCAGAGCCTGCTGGTGTGGGGCGATATCGTACACAACCACGCGGTGCAGTTCGCGCGTCCAGAGATCGCCATCGAGTTCGACGTGGACAGCGTCCAGGCCGTGGCGACGCGCAAGAAGATATTCGCCGAGGCGGCGCGCGACCGGCTCTGGGTGGCGGGCGCGCACCTGCCGTTCCCCGGGCTGGGCCACGTGCGCGCCGACGGCAAGGGCTACGCCTGGGTGCCGGCGGAGTACGCGCCGCTGCGCGCGCGGCCGGCCAAGCCGTAGCACGGCCGGCCGCGCGCAGGCTGCTGCTTACGAGTCGTCGCGCCCCACGCAGCGGTAAGCCAGCGCGGCCAGGATCGCGCCGACGATGGGCGCCACCCAGAACAGCCAGAGCTGCTCGATGGCCCAGCCGCCCACGAACAGCGCCGGGCCGGTCGAACGCGCCGGGTTTACCGAGGTGTTGGTGACCGGGATGCTGATCAGGTGGATCAGGGTCAGCGCCAGCCCGATCGGGATGGGCGCGAAACCGGCCGGGGCGCGCTTGTCAGTGGCGCCCAGGATGACGAACAGGAAGCCGAAAGTCAGGACCACTTCGCACACCAGGGCGGCAACCAGCGAGTACTGGCCGGGCGAATGCTCGCCGTAGCCATTGGCCGCGAAACCGCTGGCGACCAGGTCGAAGCCAGGCTTGCCGCTGGCGATCCAGGCCAGCACCGCGGCCGCGAGCACGGCGCCGATCACTTGCGCCACGATATAAGGCACGATCTCGCGCCCTGGAAAACGTCCTCCCACCGCCAGCCCCACCGTGACGGCCGGATTGAAATGGCCGCCAGAGATGTGCCCGACCGCATAGGCCATGGTCAACACCGTCAAGCCGAACGCCAGCGCGACGCCGGCGAAACCGATGCCCAGCTCGGGGAACCCGGCAGCCAGCACCGCACTGCCGCAACCGCCGAGGACGAGCCAGAAGGTGCCGATGAGCTCGGCCGTGCACCGCTTGGGTAAAGAAGACATGATGCAATTCTCCAGGTTGTAAACGCAGGTGAGGGTAGCGCAATCACATCAACCGCAAAGTGAAGCTTTGCAAAGAGCGAATCGCTGCGCGCAGCGATTACCATGAGGTTTTCCACTCGCCTTCCGCGCCATGCAAGAAACTGCCAGCCACCAACTGTCGATGACCATCCTGATGACGCCGGACATGGCGAACTTCGCGGGCAACGTCCACGGCGGGACTATTCTGAAGTACTTGGACCAAGTTGCCTATGCCTGCGCGAGCCGCTATGCCGGCCAGTACGTCGTCACCCTGTCGGTAGACCAGGTGGTTTTCCGGCAACCCATCCACGTCGGCGAGCTGGTCACCTTCCTGGCGTCGGTGAACTACACCGGCCGCACCTCCATGGAAATCGGCATCAAGGTCGTGACCGAGGACATCCGCCGGCAGGTCGTGCGGCACGCCAACAGCTGCTATTTCACGATGGTGGCGGTGGACGACCAGGGCCAGCCCACGCCCGTGCCGCCGCTGGCGCTGCGCACGCTCGAAGAGAAGCAGCGCCACGAAGCCGCGCGGCAGCGGCGCGAGCTGCGCCAGGCCATGGAGAAACGCCACGAGGAAATCAAGCAGGGGGTGCAGGATCCCAACGCGGCCGGGTGACAGCGCGTTTTGTTGCCCATGTGCAACGAATCGACCCGAAAATGCCCTGGGATTTTCCCTAGTTTGTGTATTCAGGCCTGTGTGCGTGTTGTGCGCCAGCGCGCCGCTCCGCCGCCGGCCAGGCGCGGTTCGTCTATCTATATAGAGGAGCGGACATGGCGGCGGCGCCCGGGCGTCCGCCAGGGGTGAAAACCCTGCGCAAAATTTGATCAACGTCCATCTGGCGGTCGTTTTTTCACGGTATTGCGCGGTCCGAATTTGTCGATCAACTTGATCAAAAGCGGGCCGATCAGGCGCAATTGTTCGAGATGGACGGCAGACAGCGCCTGCAGCTTGGCCTCTCCGGCGGCCGTCAGGGACACCCGCACCCGGCGCGCATCGTCGGGGTCGACGGTGCGCTCGACCATGCCCATGCGCACCAGCCGGCTGACGAGCTCGACGGCGCTGTGGTGTTTGATGCAGAGTCTTTCGGCCAGCTCGCCCACGGTGAGAGCCGGGTTTCCGCTGCCTTTGATGGTGAGCAAAGCCTGGTGCTGTTGCGGCGACAGGCCTTGCGCGTGGGCCTCGGCTTCGCTGAATACGGTGAAGCGCCGCAGGGCGTAGCGGAATTCGGCCAGGGTGGCGAAATCGGCCGGTTGCAATTCCTGCTTGTCGATATCGGCCCCCCGGATAGTTAGAGGATTCACCAACAGAATTCTAAACTACATCGTGATACGATCAATTCGACTTGGACTACGCGTGCTGGCGGTGCGCTGAGTGTCCGGACGCTTGCAGAACCCTGATATGGCTCGCGCCGCCGTGCCATATTTTTTTTTATACGTTTCATGTCCAAGCCTCTTGCGTCCCCCGGCACTGCGTCTCCGCCTTTCAGGCCCCCGGGGCCCGGCACGGCACAATACGGAGACCTTCTATGCAGCTACGGAACAAACAGGATTTCTGGTCGGGGGTGATGTTCACTCTCCTCGGCCTGGGATTTGCGTTTGGGGCCACCCAATACAACATGGGCACATCAGCCCGCATGGGCCCCGGCTATTTCCCCTTCTGGCTGGGCATCGTCCTGGCCATACTGGGCGCGACAGTCGCCCTGGGTGCGCTTTCCCCCAAAGCCACCGAAACCAAAGTAGACAAGTTCGACTTCAAGATCCTGTTCATCATCATCGGTTCCGTGGTCATGTTCGGGCTGCTGCTGCGGCCGCTGGGTCTGTATGTTTCGTTGTTCCTGCTGGTCGTGGTCAGCAGTATCGCCAGCCATGAGTTCAGCTGGCGCGTCGCGCTGCTCAATGCGATCTTCCTCGTGTTGTTCTGCTGGCTGGCGTTCATCAAGGGCCTGGGATTGATCTTCCCGTTGTGGCCGTCGTTTCTGGGCCTGAACTAAAACACTGGGGGAAGACACCATCATGGAATTGCTGGAACACCTGTCGCTAGGCTTCTCGGTGGCGTTCACGCCGGAGAACCTGCTCTACGCCCTGCTGGGCTGCATCCTGGGCACGCTGGTGGGCGTGCTGCCAGGCCTCGGGCCCGTGCCCACCATCGCCATGCTGCTGCCGATCACCTACGTGCTGCCGCCGGTGGCCGGGCTGATCATGCTGGCCGGCATCTACTACGGCACGCAGTACGGCGGCTCGACCACCGCCATCCTGGTCAACCTGCCAGGCGAGACATCCGCGGTGGTGACCGTGCTCGACGGTCACCAGATGGCGCGCAACGGGCGCGCCGGCGCCGCGCTGTCGCTGGCGGCGGTCGGCTCGTTCTTCGCGGGCAGCGTCACCACCATGCTGATCGCCGCCTTCGCGCCCCCGCTGGCCGAAGTGGCGTTCAAGTTCGGCCCCGCCGAGTACTTCTCGCTGATGACCCTGGGCCTGGTGGGCGCCGTGGTGCTGGCCTCGGGCTCGCTGCCCAAGGCCATCTGCATGATCCTGCTGGGCCTGCTGCTGGGCATGGTGGGCACCGACGTGAACTCCGGCGTGGCGCGCTACGACTTCGGCATCCCCGAGCTGCAGGACGGCATCGACTTCGCCATCGTGGCCATGGGCGTGTTCGGCTTCGCCGAGATCCTGTCCAACCTCGAACAGAAGGAAAACCGCGTCGAACTGCAGGACAAGATCGGTTCGCTGTACCCCAACCGCCAGGAAATCCGCGAAGCGGCCCCCGCCATCGTGCGCGGCACCGCGCTGGGTTCGATGCTGGGCATCCTGCCGGGCGGCGGCTCGGTGCTGTCCGCCTTTGCGTCCTACACCCTGGAAAAGAAGCTGTCGAAAGAACCGGAGCGCTTCGGCAAGGGCCACCCGGCCGGCCTGGCGGGCCCGGAATCGGCCAACAACTCCGGCGCGCAGGCGTCGTTCATCCCGCTGCTGACCCTGGGCATCCCGGGCAACGCCGTGATGGCGCTGATGGTCGGCGCGATGACCATCCACAACATCCAGCCCGGCCCGCAGGTCATGACCAGCCACCCGGACCTGTTCTGGGGCCTGATCGCCTCGATGTGGATCGGCAACCTGATGCTGGTGGTGCTGAACCTGCCGCTGATCGGCCTGTGGGTCAAGCTGCTGCGGGTGCCCTACCGCATCCTGTTCCCGGCCATCCTGGTGTTCTGCACCATCGGGGTCTATTCGCTGAACTACAACACCTTCGACATCTACACCACCGCCGTCTTCGGCGTGGTGGGCTACTTCTGGGCCAAGCTGAAGTGCGAAGGCGCCCCGCTGCTGCTGGGTCTGGTGCTCGGCCCGATGATGGAGGAGAACTTCCGGCGCGCCCTGCTGCTGTCGCGCGGCGATTTCTTCACCTTCGTCGAGCGGCCCCTGTCGGCCTCGCTGCTGGCCGCCGCGGCCATCCTGGTGGTGCTGGTGGCCCTGCCGTCGATCCGCAAGAAGCGCCAGGAAACCTTCGTCGAAGAAGACTGACCTTCCCGCGCAGGTGCCGGACCCGCCCGGCATCTGCGACGGCATGGCCAGCGCCAGGCACCCAGCGCCTGGCGCTTTTTTTTGCCTGGATCCAGCCGGGGCATCGCCGGCGCCAGACATCGGCGGTGGCTGGCGCCTATTTGCGTGGGAGCCATGCTCGGTTCGCCGCAGGTGTCAGACACCCCGGGTGTCTGACACCTTGTTAGCTGAATGCCAAGCGCAACCATGCCTCCGCAGGTGTCAGACACCCCAGGTGTCTGACACCTTGTTAGCTGGATGCCAGCCACAACCAGACTTGGCTGGCTTTGAGCAGCGTCAATATAGTTGCGCACACAACCAATTAATCCTATAGTTGCGCACACAACCATTTCAAGGAGACTGGCATGGCAGCAACCGCTCCCTTGCCCCGCCACGTGCCGGTGTTGATCGCGGGCGGCGGCCCGGTCGGGCTGACGCTGGCCGCCCTGCTGGCCGAATACGGCATCGAATCGCTCACCGTCGAAGCCGACGACGGCTACTGCACCGGCAGCCGCGCCATCTGCATATCGCGCCGGTCGCTGGAGATCCTGTCGTGGATCGGCGCCGACCGCCCGCTGCTGGACAAAGGCCTGGCCTGGAGCGGCGGACGCAGCTACTACCGCAACGACGAAGTGCTGCATTTCGAAATGCCGGGCGACGCCACGCAACGCTACGCGCCGATGGTGAACATCCAGCAGTTCTATGTCGAGGAATACGCCCACCGAGCCCTGCAGCGCGGCGGCGCGCCGGCCCGGGTGGCGTGGTCGAGCCGGGTGACGCAGGTGCGGCCCGACGCGACCGGGGCCTCGGTGCACATCGACGACGCCGCGGGCTCGCATGTCGTGCGCGCCGACTGGGTGGTGGCCTGCGACGGCGGCCGCAGCACCGTGCGCGAACAGCTGGGCCTGGCGCTGCGGGGCATGCAATACGAAGGCCGGTACGTGATCGTCGATATCGAACAGGCCTCGGACCGCCCCACCGAGCGGCTGGCCTGGTTCGACCCGCCCTCCAACCCCGGCTCCACCTTGCTGATGCACCGCCAGCCCGACAACGTCTGGCGCATCGACTACCAGATCCGCGACGACGAAGACGCCGAAGCCGCGGTGCGCCCCGAGAACGTCCTGCCGCGGGTGCAGAGCCACCTGGACATGATCGGCGAGACGGCGCCGTGGAAGCCACTGTGGATCTCGATGTACAACGCGAAGTGCCTGACGCTGGACAGCTACCGGCACGGCCGCGTGCTGTTCGCCGGCGACGCCGGCCACCTGGTGCCCATCTTCGGCGTGCGCGGATTGAACTCCGGCCTGGACGACGCCGCCAACCTCGCCTGGAAACTGGCCTGGGTGCTGCGCGGCCACGCCGCCGAGACACTGCTGGACAGCTACAGCCACGAACGCGTCCACGCCACGCGCCAGAACCTGGCCTATGGCGCCAAGAGCACGGAATTCATGGCGCCGCCCGATTTCGGCTTCCGCCTGCTGCGGGAAGCCACACTGCGCCTGTCGCTGGCCGACGCCACGGTGCGCTCGCTGATCAACCCCCGCCAGTCCGCGCCCATCTCGTACGAAGGCTCGCCCCTGAATAGCGCCGATGGCGCACCGCAGGCCGGGCCCCAGGCCGCGCCCGGCGAACCGGCGCCGGAAGCGCGGCTGCGGCGCGACGGCACCCCCTGCCACCTGACCGAATGGTTCGGCCAGGCTTTCACCGTGCTGGCGTTCGACTGCGAGCCGGCCGCCCTGGCGCCGCTGCTCGAGCTGACCCGGCGGCCGGTGGCGCCCCTGCGCATCGTCCACATCGGCCGCGCGCCGCAAGCCGCGCTGCACGACGCCGACGGCCAGGCATACCAGCGCTACGGCGCGCAGCCCGGCATGCTGTACGCCATACGTCCGGACGGCTATGTGCTCGGCCGCTGGGCGCAATGCGACGCGGCCGCCGTGCGGCGCGCGCTTTCGCCTTATCATCCCGTTTCGCAGGAGGCCCGCCGTGACTGATCCCGACCTCGACCAAGCCTATACGCAACTGGCGCAGGCGCTGACCCGGGTCGGCGAAGCCCAGGCGCCGCTGTTCCTGTCCGCCCTTTGCCTGTCGCTGATCAGCCGGCAGGCGGAGGCGGCGCCCGTGCTGGCCCTGATCGAGCAGGCCGAGCGCGCGGTGCGCGCCTGAACGCCGCGCCGTCTGTTTATTTGCACGATCATTACCAAGACGCATCACCACAACAGGAGACACTCCATGAAGCGCTACCTCAAGGCCGCGGCCGCCGTGCTGCTGGCCGCCTGCGGACTGCCGGCCCACGGCGCCGACGCCTACCCCGCCCGCCCGATCGAATGGGTCGTCCCCTACCCGGCCGGCGGCGGCACCGACATCGTGGCCCGCACCCTGGCCGAGAAAATGACGCCGGCCCTGGGCCAGACCCTGATCATCGCCAACAAACCCGGCGCGGCCACCGCGATCGGGGCGGACTACGTGGCGCGGGCCAAGCCGGACGGCTACACCATGCTGTCGGGCGATACCGCCACCCTGGCCGCCAACCCGTTTCTGTATCCCACCCTGTCTTACGACCCCGCCACCGACTTCGAGCCGGTCGGCCTGATGGCGCGCTTCGCCATGATCCTGGTCGTGAATCCCGCGGTGCCGGCCAAGACGCTGGATGAACTGCAGGCCTGGATCAAATCGCAATCCGGCGGCGTCGACTACGCCACGCCGGGCTCGGGCAGCCCGCATCACCTGGCCACCGAGCTGTTCCGTCTGCGCACCGGCCTGGACCTGGTGCACGTGCCCTATCGCGGCGCGGCGCCGGCCGTGCAGGACGTCATCGGCGGGCAGGTGCCGATGATGTTCGTGGACTCCGCCACGGGCCAGCAATACATCGCGGCGGGGCGCCTGCGGGCCATCGCGGTGGCCAGCGCCAAGCGGCTGGAGTCGCTGCCCGGCACGCCCACGCTGATTGAGCTGGGCCTGCAGGATTTCGAGGCCTATGCCTGGCAGGGGCTGCTGGTTCCCAAGGGCACTTCCGGCACCATCGTCGAACGCCTGAACACGGCGCTGCGCGGCGCCCTGGACGCTCCCGAAGTGCGCGAGAAATTCAAGGCCATGGGCCTCGAGGCGATTCCCAGCACGCCGCGGGAAATGGCCGACTATGCCCAGGCCGAACGCGAGAAGTGGGGCAAGGTCATCCGCGACAGCAAGATCACCGTCAACTGATTCGAAGGCGGGCCCGGCCCGCCGCGCCAGCGCATGCCCACCGACACCCGACCCGACGCCATCCCCGCGCTCGAGCGCTTCCTGACCTACCGCCTGCACGTGGTCAACAAAGTGTCGGACCGCGACACCAACCGCGCGTACCTGGATGCCTGCGGGCTGCCGCTGGGCGAGGCACGCTGCCTGGCCGCCATTGGCCGCTTCGCGCCGCTGTCGGTCAACGACCTGGCGCGCGCCGCCAACCTCAACAAGGGCCAGGCCAGCCGCTCGGCCCAGGCCCTGGTGGAACGCGGGCTGGTCCGCAAGGAAACGCGCGAGAGCGATGCGCGCGGCGTGCTGCTCACGCCGACGGCCGAGGGCCAGGCGCGCTACGAGAAGATCGTGGCGCTGATCGCGCGCCGCAACGACGAAATCTTCGGCTGCCTGGACGCGGCGGAGCGGGCCCAACTGGGCGCCATGCTCGACCGCATTATCGCGCACATCCGGCCGTAAGGCGGCTGCCGACGGCCCGTCCCACGGGCGGCGAGGCTCCCGGCGCGGACGCTGCCGCCGCGCCTTGCGGGCGCGGCTGTTCATCGATTTCCTGGCCAGCCGCATACCCGCCCTGCCGGGCTTCGCGACGGCATAGGCGCGCTCAGCGCGGCGGCAGCGCGCCAGAGGGGTCGACCGGCTGGCCGCGATGGCGCAGCTCGAAGTACAGCGCGGTGCCGCTGCGGTCGGTGCCGCCCATTTCGGCGATCTGCTGGCCTTGCGAGACCTTCTGCCCTTCTTTCACCAGCATCTTGCTGTTGTGGGCATAGATGCTGAGGAAATCGCCCGAGTGCTGCACGATCACCAGATTGCCGTAGCCGCGCAGGCGATTGCCGGCGTACACGACGCTGCCCGGCGCGGCCGCGACCACCGGCGTGCCGGCCTTGTTGACGATGGTGATGCCCTTGGACGAACTGCCGTTATAGCGCTGCGTGACCGTGCCCGCGGCCGGCCATACCAGCTTGAGGTTGCGCAGCGCCGCCGCGGAGGCGGCCGGCGTGGGCGCCGGACGGGGGCTGGGGGTGGGCGTGGCGGCGGGGGCCGGCGCGGCGCCGCCCTTGGCGCTGACGCGCAGCAGCTGGCCCTTGCTGATGCGGTTGGGGTTGGACAGGTTGTTCAGCCGCATCAGCTCCGATACGCTGGTGTTGTGCTGGCGCGCGATCTTCGTGAGCGTATCGCCGGACTGCACCCGGTAATAGCCGGGCCCGACCTTGGTGGAACTGCACGCGGCCAGCAGCATGAGCAGGCTGGCGCACAGCACGGCGCCGGCGCGGCGCGAGGTGGACACGGCCCAGGCGCGGCGCGGCGCCGCGGGCGGAATGGGTAAGGTCGGAATGGCGGGCACTGACAGCGTATCGATAGGGGCTTACGGAAAAAAGGAGTACTTCTCCGCCCAGAAGGGTAACAAGAAACGCTGTAACAGGCTTGTGCATTTGAATCAGGCTCTACACTGACAGATGCCTGCGCACGTCCTCGCCGCCCATCTCCGCGTGGGCACCCCGGGCCACCACTTCGCCGCGCGACAGCACCACGAAATGGTCGGCCAGCTCGTGCGCGAAGTCGAAATATTGTTCGCACAGCAGGATGCCGATGTCCCCGCGCGCGCGCAGCAGCCGGATCACCCGCCCGATATCCTTGATGATGGAAGGCTGGATGCCCTCGGTGGGTTCGTCGAGGATGATCAGGCGCGGCTCGGCCACCAGCGCGCGGGCAATGGCCAACTGCTGCTGCTGGCCGCCGGACAAGTCGCCGCCGCGGCGCCCCAGCATGGCCTTGAGCACCGGAAACAACTCGAACACTTCCTCCTTGACGCGGCGCGCCCGCGCGGCGGGGAAGCGCGCCATGCCCATGATGATGTTCTCTTCCACCGTGAGCCGAGCGAAGATGTCGCGGCCCTGCGGCACGTAGGCGATGCCCAGCGCCGCGCGCCGATGCGGCGGCAGGCGCGAAATGTCCTGTCCTTCGAACATCACCTTGCCGCCGGCCACGGGCAGTACGCCCATCAGGCACTTCAGCAGCGTGGTCTTGCCCACGCCATTGCGCCCCAGCAGCCCGAGGCATTCGCCCCGCCGCAGCGACAGCGACACGCCGCGCAGGGTATGGCTGCCGCCATAGTATTGGTCGATGGCTTGCACTTCCAGCATCTCAGCGCCCCAGATAGACTTCGACGACCCGCGGATCCGCCTGCACCTGGGCCATCGTGCCCTCGGCCAGCACCGCGCCCTCGTGCAGCACCGTCACCTTGCCGCCATCGGCGATGCGCGCCACGAAATCCATGTCGTGTTCGACCACCATCAGCGAATGGCGGCCGCGCAATTCGTTCAGCAGCTCGCCGGTGCGCTCGGTCTCGGCGTCGGTCATGCCGGCTACCGGCTCATCCAGCAGCAACAACTGCGGCTCCTGCATGAGCAGCATGCCGATCTCCAGCCACTGCTTCTGGCCGTGCGACAGCAGCCCCGCCGCGCGCCATGCCGCCTCGGTGAGCCGGATCAGCGCCAGGACTTCGGCGATGCGGTCGGCCTGCTCGCCGGTCAGGCGGGCGAACAAAGTCGGGCGCACGCGCTTGTCGGTCTTCATGGCCATTTCCAGGTTCTCGAACACCGTATGCTGCTCGAACACCGTGGGCCGCTGGAACTTGCGGCCGATGCCGGCGCGCGCGATCTGCGCCTCGTTCAGCGTGGCAAGGTCGATGTTCTGGCCGAAAAACGCGGTGCCGGCGCTGGGCCGGGTCTTGCCCGTGATGACATCCATCATGGTGGTCTTGCCCGCGCCGTTGGGACCGATGATGCAGCGCAGCTCGCCCACGCCGATATCCAGCGTCAGGTCGTTCAGCGCCTTGAAGCCGTCGAAACTGACCGTGATGCCATCCAGGTACAGAATGGCGCCATGGGTGGTGTCCACGCCCTGCGGCTTGATCCGGCCGTACGAGGCCTCGCCGCCCGGGCCGCCGTCGCCGGCGGCTGCCGGCCGGTTGAATTCGATGCTCATGCTGTGTGCTCCTGCCGGCGCGCCGCCCAGCGCCGCACCAGGCCGACGATGCCCTGCGGCAGCAGCAGCGTCACCAGCACGAAGATCAGGCCCAGGGCATACAGCCAGAACTCCGGAAACACGCTGGTGAACCAGGTCTTCAGGCCGTTGACCGCGCCGGCGCCGATGATGGGACCGATCAGGGTGCCGCGCCCGCCCGTGGCGACCCAGATCACCATCTCGATGGAATTCTCGGTGGACATTTCGCCAGGGTTGATGATGCCGACCTGCGGCACGTACAGCGCGCCCGCCACGCCGCACATCACGGCCGAAAGGGTCCAGACGAACAGCTTGAAGCCGAGCGGCTCGTAGCCGATGAAGCGCACCCGGCTCTCGGCGTCGCGCACCGCCGTGAGCACGCGGCCCAGCTTGGACTGCGTGACCGCGCGCGCCAGCACCAAGGCCCCGAACAGCGCGGCCAGCGTGATCCAGTACAGCGCCGCGCGCGTGGTCGGGGCGGTGATGTCGAACCCCAGAATGCGCTTGAAATCGGTAAAGCCATTGTTGCCGCCAAAGCCGGTGTCGTTGCGGAAGAACAGCAGCATGGCCGCGAAAGTGAGGGCCTGCGTGATGATGGAGAAATACACGCCCTTGATGCGCGAACGGAACGCAAAGTACCCGAACACGAACGCCAGGCCGCCCGGCACCAGCACCACCAGCAGCATGGCGTACCAGAAGTGGTCGGTGAACGCCCAGTACCAGGGATACTCCTGCCAGTTCAGGAACACCATGAAGTCGGGCACGTCGCTCTGGTGGACGCCGTCGCGCCCGATGGCGCGCATCAGGTACATGCCGTGCGCGTAGCCGCCCAGGGCGAAGAACAGGCCGTGGCCGAGCGAAAGGATGCCGGCATAGCCCCACACCAGGTCCAGCGCCAGCGCGGCCAGGGCATAACACATGAACTTGCCCAGCAGCGCCACCGCATAGGCCGACACATGCAGCGCATGCCCGGGCGGGAATGCCAGGTTCAGCCACGGCAACAGCGCCAGCAGCGCGACCGCCACGGCCAGCGCGGCCCAGGCGCGCGGGCCGAACAGCGGACGGCGCGCCAGCGCCGGGTCGAGGGTGGCGGCATTCATTCGACGCTCCTGCCGCGCGGCGCGAACAGGCCTTGCGGCCGCTTCTGCACGAACAACACGATCAGCACCAGGATGGCGATCTTGGCCATGACGGCTCCGGAATGAGGCTCGAGAAACTTGGTAATGGCGCCCAGCCCCAATGCCGCCACCACGGTGCCGGCCAACTGCCCCACGCCGCCCAGCACGACTACCATGAACGAATCGACGATGTACGCGCGCCCCAGGTCGGGGCCGACGTTGCCCAGCTGCGACAAGGCCACGCCGGCCAGCCCGGCGATGCCCGAGCCCAGCCCGAAGGCCAGCATGTCGACCCGGCCGGTGGGCACGCCCACGCAATCGGCCATGCGGCGATTCTGCGTGATGGCCCGCACGAACAGGCCCAGCCGCGTATGGTTCAGCAACAGCCACACGAACGCCACCACCAGCACGGCGAACACGATGATGGCGAGGCGGTTGTAGGAAAGCACCAGGCTGCCCAGCACCGTGATGCCGCCGCTCATCCATGACGGGTTGGCGACTTCGACATTCTGCGCGCCGAACATGGTGCGCACCGCCTGCATGAGCATCAGGCTGATGCCCCAGGTGGCCAGCAGCGTCTCCAGCGGCCGTCCGTACAGCCAGCGGATCACCGTGCGCTCCAGCGCCATGCCCACCAGTCCGGTGACCGTGAAAGCCACCGGCAGGGCGGCGATCACGTAGGCATCCAGCCATTGCGGAAACCAGAGCCGGAACAAGGCCTGCACCGCATAGGCGACGTAGGCGCCGATCATCAGCAGTTCGCCGTGGGCCATGTTGATCACGCCCATCAGGCCGAAGGTGATTGCCAGGCCCAGCGCGGCCAGCAGCAGCACGCTGCCCAGACTGATGCCGTAGAACAAGTTGCCCGCCCATTCCACCAGCGACAGGTGCCGCTCGATGCGATGCAAGGCGGCGGCCGCGGCGGCGCGCACGTCGGCATCGGGTTCGGCGTAGTGCCCCGCGGCATCCTGCTGCAGCAACGCCGCCAGCACCGGCCGGAACGCCGCGTTGCCGCTCTCGCCCAGGGTCTCGGCGGCATGGCGGCGCACCGCCGGCGCCGGGCTTTGCAACTGCAGCGTCGCGGCGGCGATCTCCAGCGCCGCCCTGACCCGGGCATCCGGTTCGGACGCCAGGGCTTTCTCCAGCATGGGCAGCGCGGCCGGGTCGGCGCCGCGCTGCAGGCGCTGCGCGGCCGCGAGCCGCTGGGCCGGATCGGGCGCGTGCAAGCGCGCGGTGGCCAGCGCGGCCGCGATGGCGCGGCGCAGGCGATTGTTGACCGATATCGCGTCCGCCGACGCCGGCATGTCGACAGGCTGGCCCGTCGCGGCATCGACCGCGCCCGCGCCGGTATCCATCACCAGCCTGCCGTCCGGCGCGGCATGCAGCCGGTCGCTGGCGAGCGCCTCCAGCACAGCCGCCGCCTGCGGCGCCGGCTGCGCGCCCAGGCGCGCGATGGCGGCCAGCCGGGCGTCGGTGTCATCGCCCGCCAATGGCGCCAGCAGCGCCGGATCCAGGCCGCCCGACACGGCGGCCGGCGTCCAGGCCCCCGCCAGCCAGGCCATGGCCAGGCGTAGCAGGAGCCGCACCACAAACGCGCTGCGCATCATCGCTTCTCCGCGCCTACAGGCCCTGCTTGCCTTCATTGCCGGGAATGTACGGACTCCACGGCTGGGCGCGGATCGGCCCCTTGCTCTTCCACACCACGTTGAACTGGCCGTCCGCCTTGATCTCGCCGATGTAGACCGGCTTGTGCAAGTGGTGGTTGGTCTGGTCCATTTGCACGGTGAAGCCGTCCGGCGCCTCGAAGGTCTGGCCGCCCATGGCGCCGATCACGGAATCGACCTCGGTTGTGCCGGCCTTCTCGACCGCCTGCTTCCACATGTGGATGCCGATATAGGTGGCTTCCATCGGGTCATTGGTGACTGCCGTGCCGGCATTGGGCAGATTGCGCGCCTTGGCATAGGCGCGCCACTTGTCGATGAAGGCCGCGTTGACGGGATTCTTGATCGACTGGAAGTAGTTCCAGGCGGCCAGGTGGCCGACCAGCGGCTTGGTATCGACGCCGCGCAGCTCTTCCTCGCCGACCGAGAACGCCACGACCGGCACGTCGGTGGCTTTCAGGCCGGCATTGCCCAGCTCCTTGTAGAAGGGCACGTTGGAGTCGCCGTTGATGGTCGAGACCACGGCGGTGCGGCCGCCCGTGGCGAACCGCTTGATGTCGGCGACGATGGTCTGGTAGTCCGAATGGCCGAACGGCGTGTAGACCTCCTGGATGTCCTCGTCCTTCACGCCCTTCGAGTGAAGGAAGGCGCGCAGGATCTTGTTGGTCGTGCGCGGATAGACATAGTCGGTGCCCAGCAGCACGAAGCGCTTGGCGCCGCCGCCGTCCTCGCTCATCAGGTATTCCACCGCGGGAATGGCCTGCTGGTTGGGAGCCGCGCCGGTATAGAACACGTTCTTCTCCAGCTCCTCGCCTTCGTACTGCACGGGATAGAACAGCAGGCCGTTGAGTTCCTTGAATACCGGCAGCACCGACTTGCGCGACACCGAGGTCCAGCAGCCGAACACCACCGACACTTTGTCCTGCGCGAGCAGCTGGCGGGCCTTCTCGGCGAACAGCGGCCAGTTCGAGGCCGGGTCCACCACTACGGGCTCGAGCTGCTTGCCCAGGACGCCGCCCTGCGCGTTGATCTCCTCGATCGCCATCAGGGCCACGTCCTTGAGCGAGGTCTCGGAAATCGCCATGGTGCCCGACAACGAATGCAGGATGCCGACCTTGATGGTGTCGGCGGCCATCGCTGCCGGCGCCCAGCCCGCCAACGCCAACAGGCTGGCGGCGGTCAACTGCTTCAGTACGAGTCTGCGCTTCATCGCTTGGATCCTTTTCTGGAATGGGCCGGCAGCGCCGGCGTGATCTGCCTGTGCATCGAAACCATGCCCGCATCGCGAACGCCGCGACCACGCGTGCATCAGGGCAAAAGCAATTCGTATGCCAACTCGCCTGCGAAGCTTGGCCGGACACAGGGCGGCCGCGATGGCGCAGGCATGCGCGGGGCACACCGTTCGGCCAAAGCCTTTCGATGCAGCGGGCCGGCGCGGCCCCGATGTTGGTGCAGAGGCACGGCATCAGTGCATGCATGCCCGACTTCGGTGCGTGGACGCGCGGCCCGGGCACGTGCCCGCGATGCGGCGGGCCTCCGGCGTGGCCTGGGGCGTCGCGCGCAAACCCGCATGGATACTGGCTCTGCCGGCAAGGGGCCGAAGTTGGCATATCGATTGCTTTGGTTGGAACGACTTGTATACAAGCGAGGATCCCAGGCATGAATGCCCACAATGTCATCGAAGCAACGCGCGGATGGACCCTGGCCGACTGGCAGGCGGCTTATCGCGAGCATGGCGCGCAGCCGGCCGAATTGCTGGGCCGGCTGGTCGCCGGCCTGCAAGCGGACGACCCTGCCTGGATCTGCCGCGCCGACGCAGCATGCCTGCAGGAACAACTCGACACGCTGGCGCGCCAACTGGCGCAGGCGGACGGCGACCTGGCCCGCCTGCCGTTATATGGCGTGCCATTCGCCATCAAGGACAACATCGACGCCGCCGGCTGGCCCACCACGGCCGCCTGCCCCGCCTTCGCATACACGGCGGCGCAAGACGCCGACGTCGTGCGGCGCCTGCGCGCGGCGGGCGCCATCCTGATCGGCAAGACCAACCTGGACCAGTTCGCCACCGGCCTGGTGGGCACGCGTTCGCCGCACGGCGCCGTGCCCAACACCTTCGATCCCGCGTATATCAGCGGCGGCTCCAGCTCGGGCTCGGCCAGCGTCGTGGCGCGCGGGCTGGCCGCCTTCGCGCTGGGCACCGATACCGCCGGATCCGGCCGCGTGCCGGCCGGCTTCAACAACATCGTCGGGCTCAAGCCGAGCCGTGGCTGGCTCAGCACGCGCGGCGTCGTGCCGGCTTGCCGCACCCTGGACTGCGTGTCGATCTTCGCGCTGACGGTCGGCGATGCCGACACCGTGGCCATGCTGGCGGGCGGCTATGACGCACACGACCCATACTCGCGCCCCGCGCCGGCCATGCCCGCCCAGCTGGCCCGCCAGCCGCGCCTGGCCATTCCCGCCGAGCCCGAGTTCCACGGCGACGCGCAGGCGCAGGCGGCCTATGAGCGCTCCCTGGACGCGTTGCGCACGCTGGGGGCAACGCTGCACCCCATCGACTTCGCGCCGTTCCGCCAGCTGGCCGACCTGCTGTACCAGGGGCCATGGATCGCCGAGCGCTACGCGGCGGTACGCGCCCTGCACGAGCGGGCGCCCGATGCAATCGAGCCGGTCGTGCGCGGCATCGTCGAGCAGGCGGCCCGCTACAGTGCCGTCGACGCCTTCGAGGCCGAGTACCGCCGCGCCGCGCTGGCGCGCGTCATCCAGCAGACGCTGGCCGGCTACGACGCCATGGTCGTGCCCACCTCGCCGTCCATCTACACCATCGCGCAACTGCGCGAAGAGCCGGTCGCGCTGAATACCCGGCTGGGGGTCTACACCAACTTCGCCAACCTGGCCGACTTGTCCGCGCTGGCGTTGCCCGCTGGCATGCGCGCCGACGGGCTGCCCTGCGGCATCACCTTGATCGGCCCGGCCTGGCATGATCGCGCGCTGGCCGAGTTCGGACGCCGCTGGGAAGCCGCGCAGGGCGGCACCCTGGGCGCCACCGGCCGGGCCCGGCCGACCACGCTCGCGCCACGGTCCGCCGCGCCGACCCAGGGGGTGCGGGTCGCCGTCGTGGGAGCGCATCTGCGCGGCATGCCGCTAAACCATCAACTGACCTCGCGCGGGGCGCGCTTCCTCGAAGCCACTCACAGCGCCCCGGCGTACCGCTTGTATGCGCTGGCCGACAGCACGCCGCCCAAGCCCGGCCTGGCGCGGGCCGCCGCGGGCGCTTCCATCGCCGTGGAGATCTGGGAGCTCTCGCATGCCGCGTTCGGCGAATTCGTGGCCGAGATCCCGCCGCCGCTGGGAATCGGCACGCTCGAACTCGCCGACGGGCGCCAGGTGAAGGGTTTCATTTGCGAGCCGTACGGCATCGCGGGCGCGCGCGACATCACCGAGTTCGGCGGCTGGCGCGCCTACCTGCGCCATCAGCAAGATTCCGTGGCCCACCAAGGGGAATAACCATAATGTTCCATACCGTACTCATCGCCAACCGCGGCGAAATCGCCGTGCGCGCCATTCGCACGCTCAAGCGCCTGGGCATCAGGAGCGTGGCCGTGCATTCCGACGCCGACCGCAACGCGGCGCACGTGCGCCAGGCCGACGCCGCGTTCGCGCTGGGCGGCGACAAAGCCGCGGACAGCTACCTGCGCATCGACCGCATCCTGGAAGCCGCCCGGTCCACCGGCGCGCAGGCCGTCTTCCCGGGCTATGGCTTTCTATCCGAAAGCGCCGAGTTCGCCGAGGCGTGCGAAGCGGCCGGCATCGCGTTCGTCGGGCCCACGCCGCGGCAATTGCGTGAGTTCGGCCTGAAGCACCGGGCACGCGAGCTGGCAACCGCGGCTGGCGTGCCCATGGCGCCCGGCAGCGGCCTGCTGGCCGATGCCGACGACGCCCTGGCGCAGGCTGAACGCATTGGCTATCCCGTCATGCTCAAGAGCACCGCGGGCGGCGGCGGCATCGGCCTGTCGCGCTGCAACGACCCCGCGCAACTGGTCGCCGCCTACGCGGCCGTGCGGCACCAGGGCCAGACTTTCTTCCGCGACAGCGGCGCGTTCCTGGAACGCTATGTCGACCAGGCGCGCCACGTGGAAGTGCAGATCTTCGGCGACGGCCAGGGCCGGGTGATCGCGCTGGGAGAACGCGATTGCTCCATCCAGCGCCGCAACCAGAAGATCATCGAGGAAACGCCGGCGCCGGGCCTGCCCGAGGCCACCCGGGAGGCCTTGCTGCGCGCCGCGGTCATGCTGGGCGAATCCGTGCAGTATCGCTCGGCGGGCACGGTGGAGTTCATCTACGACCAGACGCGCGACGCCTTCTACTTCCTGGAAGTCAACACGCGCCTGCAGGTCGAGCATCCCGTCACCGAGGCCGTCACCGGCCTCGACCTGATCGAGTGCATGCTGCGCGTGGCGGCGGGCGATGCGCTGGACTGGGCAGCGTTGCAACGTCCGCCGCGGGGCGCCGCCATCGAAGTGCGCCTCTACGCGGAAGACCCGGCGCGCGGCTTCCAGCCCTCGCCCGGCGTGCTGACCGGCGTGCAGTTCCCCGACGACGCGCGCGTGGATGGCTGGGTCGAGACCGGCACCGACGTGCCGCCCTACTACGATCCCATGCTGGCCAAACTGATCGTGCATGGGAACGACCGCGGCGACGCCATGCGCAAGCTGCGCGATGCGCTGGCCCGCACGCAGCTGCATGGCATCGCCACCAACCTGGAGTTCCTGCGTCAGGTCGCGGCCGAGCCGCGCTTCCAGGCCGGCGAGCTGTCTACGCGCTTCCTGGAGCGCTTCGATTTCCGCCCCGCGGCGCTCGAAGTGCTGGAGGCGGGTACCTACACCAGCGTCCAGGACTACCCCGGACGCGTCGGCTATTGGCGCATCGGCGTGCCGCCGTCCGGCCCCATGGATGACTACGCATTCCGGCTGGCCAACCGCATTGTCGGCAACGCGCCCGAAGCCGCGGGCCTGGAATGCACATTGGTGGGACCGAGCCTGAAGTTCCATCACGACGCGGTGGTGGCCCTGACGGGTGCGCGCATGGAAGCCCTGCTGGATGGCCAGCCGATGCCCATGTGGGAGCCGGTCGCGGTGCGCCGCGGCCAGGTGCTGGCCATGGGGCGCGCGGTCACGGGCTGCCGCAGCTATCTGGCGGTGCGCAACGGCCTGGACGTGCCCTGCTACCTGGGCAGCCGCTCGACTTTCGCCCTGGGCCAGTTCGGCGGCCATGCGGGACGCTGCCTGCGGGCCGGCGACATGCTGCCGGTGGCGCAGCCCGGCCTGCCCGCCAGCCTGACTCCGGCGCCCGCGACGGCGCCCGCCGCGGCCGATCCGGCCCTGGTCCCCGAGTATCCCGGCCACTGGCAGATCGGCGTGCTGATCGGCCCGCATGGCGCGCCCGACTTCTTCACCGCCGAGTCGATTGAACAGTTCTTCGCCGCCGACTGGGAAGTGCACTACAACTCGAACCGCCTCGGCGTGCGCCTGCTGGGCCCCAAGCCTGCGTGGACGCGGCAGGATGGCGGCGAGGCCGGCCTGCATCCGTCCAACATCCACGACTGCGAATATGCCATCGGCAGCATCAATTTCACCGGCGACAGTCCGGTCATCCTGACGCGCGACGGTCCCAGCCTGGGCGGGTTCGTCTGCCCGGTAACCATCGCCAAGGCGGAACTCTGGAAGGTCGGCCAGGTGCGCCCCGGCGACCGCATCCGCTTCACACCGCTGACCGCGGACCAGGCGCTGGCCCTGCAGGCGCGGCAGGAAACCGCCATCGCAACGCTGCGCGCCGACGGCTTGCCCGCGCTCACGGCGCCGCCCCCGGCGCCGGGCGGACTGTCGCCCATCGTGGCCCGCCTGCCCGCAACCGCCGCGCGGCCCCTCGTGACATACCGGCAGGCGGGCGACAGCTACCTGCTGCTGGAGTACGGCGAGAACGTCCTGGACCTGGCGTTGCGCATGCGGGTGCATCTGCTGATGCAGGCACTGGCGGCGGCGCCGATCGCCGGCGTGCTGGAGTGCTCGCCAGGCGTGCGCTCGCTGCAGATCCAGTACGACAGCCGCGCCATCAGCCAGGATGCACTGGTTTCGCGCCTGCTGGGCATCGAGGAAACCCTGCCCGACGTGGCCACCCTGAAAGTTCCCACCCGGGTGGTGTACCTGCCCATGGCTTTCGAGGACAGCGCCACGCTGGGCGCCGTGCAGCGCTACCAGGAAACCGTGCGGGCCGATGCGCCCTGGCTGCCGAACAACGTGGATTTCATCCAGCGCATCAACGGGCTGGCATCGCGCGAGGACGTGCGCCGCATCGTCTTCGATGCCAGCTACCTGGTGCTGGGCCTGGGCGACGTGTACCTGGGCGCGCCTTGCGCCGTACCCATCGACCCGCGCCACCGCCTGCTGACATCGAAGTACAACCCGGCGCGCACCTATACTGCCGAAGGCACGGTGGGCATCGGCGGCGTGTACATGTGCATCTACGGCATGGATTCGCCCGGCGGCTACCAACTGGTCGGGCGCACGCTGCCGATCTGGAACAAGTTCCTGAAGAACCCGGTGTTCCGGGACGGCCAGCCATGGCTGCTGCGCTTCTTCGACCAGGTCCGCTTCTATCCGGTGTCCGAGGCCGAGCTGTCGGTCCTGCGGGAAGACTTCCGCGAAGGACGGGCCACGCTGCGCATCGAAGAGGAAGATTTCGATTTCGCCGCGTACCGCCGCTTCCTGGCCCAGCACGCGGCCGACATCGACGCGTTCAAGGCGACGCAGCAAGCCGCCTTCGAGGCCGAGGTCGCCCTGTGGCAGGCCGAAGCGGCGACCGTAGCCGAGCCGCAGGCGCCGCAGGAAGCGGCGCCTGAGCTGTCGGCGACCGAGCGCGCGGTATGCGCCGACCTGTGCGGCAACGTCTGGAAGATCCCGGTCGGCGTCGGACAGCGCGTCGAAGCCGGCGACACGCTCGTCATCGTCGAGGCAATGAAGATGGAGCTGTCCATCAAGGCGCCGTTTGGCGGCACGGTCACCGCCATACGTTGCATCCCGGGCAAGCCCGTCAACAGCGGCGACATGCTGCTGGTCATCGACGCCGAGACCGATTGCGCGGTCGCCTGACATGCGCCTGAACCTGGCCACCCTGCCCGACCAGCCGCCCGCCGCCCCGGGCGCCACGCTGGCCGGGCAGGCCTACGCGCTGATCAAGCGCGACCTGTTCGAGTTCCGCATGCTGCCCGGCGACGATTTCACCGAAAGCGAACTGGTGGCGCGGCTGGGCGTGAGCCGCACGCCGGTGCGGCAGGCCTTGTACCGGCTGGAGCGCGAGGGCTTCGTGCTGCTGCGCCAGCGCAGCGGCTGGCGCGTGCGCCCGTTCGATTTCGAGCGGTTCGAAGCGCTCTACGATGTGCGCATCGTGCTGGAACAGGCCGCGGTCGCGCGTCTGTGCGCCCTGCACGACATGGACGCCGCCGGGGCCCTGTCGGCGCTCAAACGCGCCTGGCTCGTGACGCCTGCCGAGCGGCTGCGCGACGGCCGGGAAGTGGCGGAGCTGGACGAAGGCTTCCATTGCGCATTGGTCGCGGCGGCCGGCAATCCGGAGATGGCGCAGATTCATCGCGACGTGACCGAGAAGATCCGCATCATCCGCCAGCTCGATTTCACCAAGGGCTATCGCGTGGATGCCACCTACGTGGAGCACGGCGCCATCCTGCGCGCCGTCCTGGCGCGCCGCGCCGACGAGGCCGCGCGGATGCTGAAGGCGCACATCGAGATCAGCAAGGCGGAAGTGCGCAAGATCACCCTGCACCGCCTGCAGGCGGCCCGCCAGGCGCACGGCTAGACCGGCGCGCCGCGTTCCCGGCAGTTATTTTTTGCGGCGCAACGCGCCGGCATTCAGCTGCACGCAAGGTTGCGCGAGCGCCGGCGTTCAGCCCGGCTTCAGCAAATACCGGAAAACCCTCACTCGCGGGAACAAAATCGGCGCGCCTTGTTCATATCTCGCAGCAGGGCGCTGGCATGCGCGTGGCCTTGCGCCAGCGCAGCCGCCTTGCCACCTGTTCTGTCGCCGCCCGCATGCGCCGCACCGTACGGCGTGCGGCCGCATGCGCCCGGCATTTCGAGGAGACCGACAACACCATGCGAAAAGCGCTCTCTTTCCTGGCCTTCGCAGCGGCCATGCTTCTTTCGACGCCCCTGCTCGCGCAGGACGGCAGCAACATCAAGGGCTTGTACCTGCTGACCGATTATCCGGCAGTCACCGCGCAGCCGGGCACCACCTCCACCTTGCGATTACAGTTGCGCAACTACGGCCTGCCGCCCGAACGGCTGGACCTGAAAGTCGAGGGCGTGCCCGAGGGCTGGAGCGCCACGCTGCTGGGCGGCGGGCAGCCGGTGGCGGCGGCCATGCCCGCCACCGACGACAGCACCTCGCTGCAACTGCAGCTGAAAGTGCCGGCCGACGCGGGCACACAGCCGCGCACGCTGAACGTGGTGGCCGAAGGCGGCGGCCAGCGCATCATCCTGCCGGTGCACATCATGCTGGCCAAGCAACTGCCCACCAAGCTCAGCCTGGATACGAAACTGCCGGCCATCCGCGGCGGCGCGCAGTCTTCCTTCGACTACTCGCTGACGGTCAAGAACGACAGCGGCAAGGACCTGACCGTCAGCTTCGCCGCCAAGGCCCCGCAGTACTTCGACACCAGCTTCACCGAAGGCTATGGCAGCCAGCAGATCAGCTCGCTGCCGATCAAGGCCGGCGAATCCAAGGACATCAAGCTGACCGTCCGCCCGCCCGGCAACACCGAGCCCGGCAGCTATCCGGTGCAGGTCGTCGCCAGCGCGGACGGCATCGAGGCCGCCAGCCAGCTGCAGCTGGAAATCATCGGCCAGCCGCGCCTGCGCCTGGCCGGCCGGGACGGCCTGATGAGTGGCAAGGCCGAGGCCGGCAAGCTGTCGTCGATCCCGGTGGTAGTGCGCAACGACGGCGGCGCCGCCGCCGACAACGTCGCGCTGTCGGGCAGCGGCCCATCGGGCTGGACAGTCGAATTCGAGCCCAAGCGCATCGAGCACCTGGCGCCGGGCCAGCAGGCCGAAGTGCAGGCCCGCATCACGCCTTCCGAACGCTCGCTGGCGGGCGACTACATGACGCACCTCACCGCCACGGCCGCCGGCCAGTCGGCCAGCGGCGACTTCCGCATCACTGTTTCCACGTCCAGCCTGTGGGGTATCGCGGGCGCCATCATCCTGGCGATCGCGGTGCTGATCCTGGTGGGCGCCGTCGCGAGGTTCGGACGCCGATGAACGACACTCTCATAGAAGCGCAAGGCCTGACCAAGCGCTATGGCGGCACGCTGGCCGTCGACGACATCTCGTTCCAGGTCGGGCGCGGCGAGATCTTCGGGCTGCTGGGCCCGAACGGCGCAGGCAAGACGACCACCATCCTGATGCTGCTCGGGCTTACCGACACCAGCGCGGGCACCGTGCGCGTCATGGGCCGCGACCCGCAGCGCGATCCCCTCGGCGTCAAGCGCCAGCTCGGCTACCTGCCGGACGCCGTCGGCTTCTACGACTACCTGTCGGCGCGCGACAACCTGGCCTACACGGCGCGCCTGCTGGGGCTGGACGCCGGCGAGCGGGCCAGCCGGATCGACCGCGCGCTGGCGCGCATGCGCCTGTCGGAGGTGAGCGAGCGGCGCGTGGCGACGTATTCGCGCGGCATGCGGCAACGGCTCGGCCTGGCCGAGATCGTCATGAAAGACGCGCGGGTGGCCATCCTGGACGAGCCGACATCGGGCCTGGACCCGCAATCCACCGAGGAATTCCTCGACCTGATCCGCAGCCTGAAAGAGGACGGCGTCACGGTGCTGCTTTCCTCTCATCTGCTGGACCACATGCAGCGGATCTGCGACCGCGTGGCGCTGTTCCGGCGCGGCCGCATCGCGCTGATGGGCAGCGTGCCGGAACTGGCCCGCCAGGTGCTGGGCACGGGCTTCGCGGTGGACGTGCAGGCGCAGGGCCCCGACTTGTCCGCGCAGCTCGGACAGGTCCGGGGCGTGCACTCGGTGCGAACGCTCGGGCCCGGCCACTACCGCCTGCTGGCCGAGGACGACGTGCGGGCCGAGGCGGCGCGCGCCGTGGTGCAGGCCGGCGGCGACCTGCACCGCCTGTCGGTGGACTTGCCCAGCCTGGACGCCATCTACAACCGCTTCTTCCAGGATGCCGACACCAAGGAGGCCGATCATGCGCAAACGTGAAGGTTCGCCCTGGCAGGGCCTGGGCGCGGTCACGCTCAAGGAGTTCGCCGATCACCTGTCCAGCGCACGCATGCGGGTGCTGGAATGGCTGATCGTGCTGACCGCCGCGGCGGCGCTGTACGGCGCCCTGCAGCAGATCCGCGACACCACGGCGGAAGACCCGTTCGTGTTCTTGCGGGTCTTCACCACGGCGCAGGCGCCGATGCCGTCGTTCGCCTCGCTGCTGGGCTTCCTGATCCCGCTGATCGCCATCGGCCTGGGCTTCGATGCCATCAACGGCGAGTACTCGCGCCGCACCATGAGCCGGCTGCTGTCCCAGCCGATCTACCGCGACGCCCTGCTGCTGGGCAAGTTCCTGGCCGGCATGGCGACACTGGCGATCAGCCTGCTGTGCCTGTGGCTGATCGTCATCGGCGTCGGGCTGCTGGCCCTGGGAGTGCCTCCCAGCGGCCAGGAAGTGGCGCGCTCGCTGCTGTTCCTGGCGATGGCCCTGGCATACGCGGGGGTCTGGCTGGCGCTGTCGATGCTGTTCTCAGTGCTGTTCCGCTCGGCCGCCACCTCGGCGCTGGTGTCGCTGGGCCTGTGGCTGTTCCTGGCGCTGCTGTGGCCGTTGCTGGCCTCGGCGCTGGCCAATGCCATCGCGCCGCCGGACCTGGCGTCGCAACTGCTGGGCCAGCCCAGCCTGGCCACGCTGGAATGGCAGCAGGCGCTGCAACGGCTGTCGCCCGCGCAGCTGTTCAACGAGTCCATCATCGCCGTCCTCAGCCCCATGACCCGGGCCATCGGCCCGGTCTTCCTGGACCAGCTCGAGGGCGCGGTCATGGGCATGCCGCTGGCGCTGGCGCAGAGCCTGCAGATCGTCTGGGCGCAGGCGGTCGGCCTGGTTGCCGGCGTGATCCTGCTGTTCGCGCTGACGTACGTGGTGTTCCAGCGGCAGGAGGTGCGGGCCTAGCGGGTGCGCGCCCGGCGGGCATCCCGGCTCGCGGGCCGGATGCCTGCGCGCGCGCCAGGGGTATACGGCTTCCCGTGTGCGCCTGTGTGGCAGAATTCCTGCGCTATCCGCCACCCGCCAGGTGCTCCATGGCTACATCGCCCAGCGCTTTCCCCTATGACTATGCCCGGGTCGAGCAGGTCGTCGCCGGGCACGTGCCCACCTGGCGCTCGATGGGTTTCGCCGGCGTGGTCGCCATTGCGCGGGGCGGCCTGGCGCCGGCCCTGATCGCCAGCGCGGCGCTCGACCTGCCCCTGTATGCGCTCTCGTACGACCGGCGGGCGCGGCGCGTCTCCTGGTTCACCGCCCAGACGCCGCCACACGGCGCGCGCGTGCTGGTGGTCGAGGACATCGCCGGGCGCGGCACCACGCTGTCGGACAGCCTCGAGTTCCTGGCCGCGCGCGGCCACGCCTTCAGCGTCTTCACCCTGGCCTACGATGCCGAGTCGCGCGTGCGGCCGGATTTCGGGGTCGAGATCCCGCCCGGCTTCCGCGCCTGGTTTCCCTGGGAGCGCGAGTCCATCACCACCGCCTACGACGCCACCGGCAATCTGCCCGACCTGCCGGCGCACGCCTATGCCTCATGGGCGATCGACCTGGACGGCATCCTGCTGCCCGACCTGCCCGCCGATGCCTATGCGGTCGACCTGGCCGACACGCTGGCGCGGCGCGACCGGTTGACGCCCAGCGCGATCCTGCCGGGCCGCGACCTGAGCCGGCTGACCATCATCACCGGGCGGCCGGAGCAAGACCGCGCCCGCACGCAGGACTGGCTGCATCGCCACGGCTTCCTCGGCCCGCTGGTAATGCGCGACGCCGGTCGCCACAGCGCGGCGCAGACGGCCGAGCACAAGGCGCTGGCCATCGTCGCCGGGCGGCACACGCACTTCATCGAAAGCGACATGGGCCAGGCCCTGGAAATCGCGCGGCGCGTCCAGGTGGCGCGCGTCTATTGGTGGAACGGCGTCACCGCCCTGGCGGTCTACGCCAGCCAGGTCGCGGACCTGATCTGAAACGCCGCGCAGTGCGCGCGGGCGCCCGGTATCCCGTGCGAGTGCCGGCCCAGAGGCTCCCGCCTCAGCTGTCTCCCTGCGTCAGGTGTCCGACACCCCACGCAATGCCCGCTGCATGGGAAGGCCATCTCATGGGGTGTCGGACACCTTGCACGGGCGCCGTGCGTCTATCGGTGAAACAGAGCCACCGCCCTGGCGGCCTATCCGCGTCACGTATCCCCCTGCGTCAGGTGTCTGACACCCCACGCAATGCCCGCTGCATGGAAAGGCCATCTCATGGGGTGTCAGACACCTTGCACGGGCGCCGCGCGTCTATCGGTGAAACGGAGCCACCGCCCTGGCGGCCTATCCGCGTCACGTATCTCCCTGCGTCAGGTGTCTGACACCCCATGCAATGCCCGCTGCATGGGAAGGCCGTCTCATGGGGTGTCAGACACCCTGCACGGGCGCCGTGCGTCTATCAGTGAAACAGAGCCACCGCCCTGGCGGCCTATCGGCGTCACGTATCTCCCTGCGTCAGGTGTCTGACACCCCACGCAATGCCCGCTGCATGGAAAGGCCATCTCATGGGGTGTCAGACACCTTGCGGCATGGTGTGTCTGCCCCCCCTCGCCGGGTTCATCGTCTACCGGGGCGGCGCGGCCATCTCCGCGATCAGCTGTCCCACCGCGCTCCAGTCATCTTCGGCGTGGCCGGTATTGCACAAGGCTTCCAGCCACTGCAGCGTGGTCGATGCGACCGGCAGGCAGGCGCCGGCGTCGCGCGCGGCATCCAGGGCCAGGCGCAGGTCTTTGCGCATCAGGCCGGCGCGAAAACCCGGCTTGAAGTCGCGCTGCAGGATGCGCACGGCGTTCTTCTCCAGCACGGCGCTGCGCGCGGCGCCGCCCAGCAGCGCCTCGCGCACGACCGCCGGGTCGACGCCGCTGCTGCGCGCCAGCGCGAACGCTTCCGCCACGCCCAGCATGACGGCGCTGACGGCGACCTGGTTGCAGGCTTTGGCGACTTGTCCCGCGCCGTTGTCGCCGACGCGCAGCACGCGCGACGCAATCGCTTGCAGATAGGGCAGGCACGCCGCGAACGCGGCTTCCGAAGCGCCCACCATGCAGCTCAGCGTGCCCTGCTCGGCCGCCTGCTGGCCGCCGCTGACGGGCGCATCCAGCAGCGCCACCTGGCGTTCGGCCAGGCGCCGGGCGTGCTCGCGCGTGGCGGATGCCGAGATGGTGCTGGTGTCGATCACGAACGCGCCGGCCGGCAGGCTGGCGGCCAGGCCCTGCGGGCCGAACAGCACAGACTCGACGGCCGCCGTATCCGACAGGCACAGCATCACCACGCGCGCCATGCCGCCCAGCTCGGCCGGCGTGACCGCCCGGCGCGCGCCCGCCGCCGCCAACGGCGTTTCGGCTGCGCGGCTGCGGTTGTGCACGACCACGTCATGCCCGGCGCGCAGCAGCGAGGCGGCCATGCCCCGTCCCATCACGCCCAGTCCGATGAATCCGATGGTGTCGCGCGTCGCGCTCGATGTCATGCCGAGTTCCTCTGAATACGTCGTGAATGCAGCAGCGCGCGGGGCGGGCCCCGCTCCGCGCGGGCCTGCCTACTTGTGCGCGGTGCGGGTAGCGGCCAGCGAATCGCCGATCAGCGCATAGCTCTCGTCGATTTCCTTCTGGAAAGCGGGGCCGTCGGCGTAATCGGTAGTGAGTCCGCTGCGCGCGGTGTACGCCTTCCATGACGGGCTTTGCAGCGCGTCGTGGAATACGCGGTTCAGGTAGCGGTACACCGGCTCGGGCAGCCCGGCCGGCGCCAGCAGCCCCTTCATGTTGTCCAGCGCGATGGGATAGCCCAGCTCGGTCATGGTGGGCGTGTCCGGCAGCGACGCCACGCGCGACCGCGAGAAGACGGCGATCGGCCGGATCTTGCCGGCGTCGATCAGCCCCCGCACTTCTTCCGGCGCGCCGAACGCCATGTCGACCTCGCCCGCCGCCAGGGCCGTCAACGACGCGGCGGCCCCCTTGTAGGGTACATGCAGGAAGCGCAGGCCGCTATTGGCCTCGAACGCCAGCATGGTCGAATGGAACAGGCTGCCGTTGCCGGTCGAGCCATAGCTCAGCGCCTCCGGCTTGCCCTGCGCGGCGGCGATCAAGGCCTTCATGTCGGGGTAAGGCGACTTGACGTTCACGGCCAGCACGGACGGCAGGCGGGCGGCCTTCAGCACCGGCGTGAAATCGCGGCGCGGATCGTACGGAATCTTCTGGTGATTGCCGACCGAGGTCGTTTCGCTGCCGCCGCCCACGAACAGCTTGTAGCCGTCGGGATCGGCCTCGGCGATCTCCTGTGCGGCCAGCGCGCCGGCCGCGCCCGGCTTGTTGATCACCACCACCGGCACCGGCACGGTGTCCTTGACCGCTTCCGACAGCTGGCGCGCGATCTGGTCGGCCGAGCCGCCCGGCGCGAAGCCGACCAGGATCTCGATGGGCCGGGTGGGCGTCCAATCCTGCGCGACCGCGGGGCCGGCCGACGCGGCGGCCAGCAGGGCGCCGGCCAGCCATTTGCGGGCTGTGCTCATGGGGTCTCCTCCGCTTCCGGGGAAGCGCTCTTGTCGTTATCGATCCAGGCACTCTAGCAACAACGAACATGAGAAGAAAGTGATAAATTTCCCTCGACTTTCATCGCTTTTCTGCATAGAACATCCACACGGGACGGCAGATCCCGTAGGGCGGGGGACATGACTTTCAAGCAACTCGAAGCGTTCTACGCGGCGGCCCTGTCGTCGAGCTTCGCGGCCGCGGCCGCGCATATCCACCTGTCGCAGTCGTCGCTGTCCAAGCGCATCACCGAACTCGAGGCCGACCTGGGCAAGACGCTGTTCGACCGCAGCGGCCACCGGTCGGTGCTGACCCGCGAGGGCGAAGCGCTGCTGCCGCTGGCGCGCGAGATCCTCAGCGCCGCCCACCGGGCGCGCGCCGCGGTGGGCACCGATGACGGCCTGCAGGGCGTGTGCCGCTTCGGCATGGGCGAGCTCGCGGCGATGAGCTGGCTGCCCAAATTCGTGGCGCGCTGCCGCAGCGACTACCCGCACCTGCGGCTGGAGCCGCACGTCGATGTCGGCCAGAACCTCGAACGCCGGGTCGAGGCCGGCGAGCTCGATTTCGCGGTGGTGGCGGGATGGTCGTCGCGCCCCTCCATCGCCTCGCACACCATTGCCGAAGTCCGCTACACCTGGGCCGGCGCCTCGGCGCAACTCGACGGGCTGCGGGTGCTCACGCCCGCCAGCCTGCAGGACATGACGGTCATCACCATGCCGCCTGGCGCGGGCTCGACCCGCATCTTCGAAGCCTGGCTGCAGGAAAACAATCTCAGCGTGTCGCGCCAGCTGACCTGCAACAACATGGGCGCCATCGCCGGCATGGTGGCGGCCGGCGTGGGCGTGGGCTTCTTTCCCGAAGGGTGGCTGCGCACGCTGTACGACAAGCACGCGATCCGGGCCATCGAGAGCGACCCGCCGCTGCGGCGGCTGCATTACTCGTTCCAGTGCCGCCGCGACGACATCCGTCCGCTGGTGGCAGCAATGCGCGAGCGCGTCATGGCGGAAGTGGATTTCGCCGCTCCGCATCCCTTGTGGTGAAGCCGCGCTACAGCAGGCAGGGCGGGCGGTCGAAATCGGCCGCCTGCGCGGCCAGCGCGCGCAGTTGGCGCACCATGGGGCGCGTATCGTCGCGGCGCCATTGAAAGGTATATGCGAGCGGCCGCAACGGCGGCAGCTCCGGCAGCGCCGCCAGGTGGCCCCGCTGGATCAGCGCGGCGGCCCAGGCCCGCGGCAGGAAACCCACGCCCAGCCCTTCCTTCAGCATGCCGGCCACCGCGCCCAGGTTCTCGCAGGTCATGCGCCGCCCCACCGACACCTGGTGCTCGGTCAGCCATTCGTCCAGTATGCGCACCGTGCCGGCGCTGTTGGGCAAGGTAATGAGCGTGCGTTCCGCCACTTGCTGGGCGTGGCGCGGCGGGGTGTCACCGTACAGCGTCGGCGCCGCCACCCAGACGAACTGCACCTGCCCCAGGCCGTGCGAGGCGATCGCGGTGCGCGTCGAGGGTCCGGCGATGATGGCGAAATCCAGTTCGCCGTTTTCCAGCCGGGTCTCCAGGACCTGCCCCATGCTGGCATGGGGTTCGACCACCAGGTTGGGATGCGCGCCCTGGATCAACGCGATCAAGCGCGGCATCCAGGTCAGCGAGGTGAGCTCGCCCACGCCGAAGCGGCAGCGCCCCGACAGGGCGCGCGCATCGTTGGCGCGGCGCATGAAATGCTCGGCGCTGTGCAGGACGTCGCGCGCGTGGATCAGCAGGCGATCGCCCAACGGGGTCAGGACGGCGCTGCGGCTGTCGCGGTTGAACAGCGCGGCGCCGATCGCCGCCTCCAGTTCGCCGATGCGCTTGGACAGCGAAGATACCGAGATATTGAGCCGGCTGGCCGCCACGGCGAAGTTCTTGCAGGTGGCCGCCCAATAGAAGGCTTCGAGCTGCTTGAGCGTCATAGTTGAAAAAAAGCGAACTAATTTCGCCAAATAAAGTCGCTTTATTCTAATCGTGCCGGCCGATATAGTCCCGCCATCCGCCCGTCGTCCGGGCCTGCTTGCCATACGGGAACCTCCATGTCCACGCCTGCCACGCTCAACCCGCTGGACGCGCCGCCCGCCTCGGCCTATGTGCCGCCGCGGCACCTGCGGCGCTTCCTGTCGCTGCACGATTTCGAGACCGCGGCGCGCCGCCGCCTGCCGCGTCCGATCTACGGCTATGTGGCCGGCTCGGTGGAGGACCGCCACTCCGAGCAGGACAACCGCGACGCCTTCGGCCGCTATGGGTTCCGCACCCGCGTGCTGGTGGACGTGTCGGCGCGCCGGCAGGACATCGAATTGTTCGGCCGGCGCTACGCCTCGCCGGTGGGCATCGCGCCCATGGGCATCGCCGCGCTGACCGCCTATCGCGGCGATATCGTGCTGGCGCGCGCCGCGCGGGCCGCCAACGTGCCCTGCATCATGAGCGGCTCGTCGCTGATCCGGCTCGAAGAAGTCATGGACGCCGCGCCCGGCACCTGGTTCCAGGCCTACCTGCCGGGCAACGACTCGCAGATCGGCGCGCTGATCGACCGGGTCGCGGCGGCCGGCGTGGAGACGCTGGTGCTGACCGTGGACACCCCGGTGCAGGCCAACCGCGAGAACAATGTGCGCACCGGCTTCAGTACCCCGCTCAAGCCCAGCCTGGCGCTGGCCTACCAGGGCATCACGCATCCGCGCTGGCTGCTCGGCACTTTCATGCGCACGCTGGCGCGCCACGGCATGCCGCACTTCGAGAACAATTACGCCACGCGCGGGGCGCCCATCCTGTCCAAGCGCGTGCTGCGCGACTTCTCCGACCGCGGGCACCTGAACTGGACCCACGTCGCGCAGATCCGCCGCCGCTGGCAAGGGCCGATGGTGGTCAAGGGCATCCTCGGCGCGGGCGACGCGCGGCGCGCGCGCGAGCTGGGCATGGACGGCATCATCGTGTCCAACCACGGCGGCCGCCAGCTCGACGGCGCCGTCGCTCCGCTGCGCGTGCTGCCCGAGATCATGGAGCAGGCCGGCGGCATGACGGTGATGCTGGACAGCGGCGTGCGGCGCGGCACCGACGCCATGAAGGCCATGGCGCTGGGCGCGCGCGCCGTCTTCGTCGGGCGGCCGTTCAACTATGCCGCCTCGGTGGCCGGCGAGGCCGGCGTGCGCCATGCCCTGCAGTTGATGCGCGACGAGATCGCGCGCAACATGGGCATGCTGGGAATCACGCGGCTGGACGAACTCGACGGCTCGTTCCTGGTGCCGCTCGACTGAACAGGGCGCGCGCCGCTAGCCGACGGCCCTCTGTTCCAGTACCCAATCGGAAATCCGGCGGGCGATGGCGTCGCTGTTGTCGTCCATCATCAGCATGTGGGAATTGCCCGCCACGCCCATTTCGGCCAGCCGCCACGACTCTACCGCGGCGCCGTGGCGCGCCAGGAGGCCGGCGTAGTCGCGGCCGGCCGCCGCCAGGCGCGTCCACAGCGGCGTGGCGTCCAGATAATCGCCATAGACGAACAGGAACGGCTTGCCGGCCACGGCAGGCGTCTCGACCGATTCGGTGAAGCCGGACGGCTCGATGGCGATCAGGCCGCGCACCAGGGCGGGCCGCTGCTGCAGGGCGCGAAACGCCACCTCGCCGCCATGGCTGTGCGCCACCAGCAGGCATGGCCCGACCCGGTCCAGCACCGCGCACAAGCCGCGCAGGGCGGCGTCGTTGTTGCCCAGCCAGCGGGGCACGGCGTGCTGGATGAAGGCGTCGAAGGCCGGGATCGGGAAGCGCTGGCCATCGAAACCGCGCCGCTCGGCGAAGCCGTCCGCCGCGCCGAAGCGGAACAGGGTCCAGCTTTCTTCGGCGCTGCGGATGATGGGCCGTTCGGGCCAGACGCTGTCGAACGGCGCCCAGCCGGCGCGCCCGCGCTCGACGTTGTCCACCACGTATACGGCGTGGCCGAGCGCCAGGAAATGCTGCAGCCAGCCCGGCCGCCCATCCGGCGTGGTTTCCCACATCGCCCCGCTCATGCCGCCGCCATGCAGCAACACCAGCGGCAGGGGCTGGCGGCGCCGCGCCGGGATGAAATACTGCACATACGCCTGCTCGAAATGGTAGTGGCCGTTGGGGTCGTAAGGCAGCGATGCCGTGCGGGTGAACGCCACCGTGCGGGTCGGCTCGCCGGCGACGCGCACCGGCCGGCCGCCGGCGAAGAAACTGCCGAAGTCGGTCAGCTCCACGGACGGCGTCATGGCCGGGCCTGCGCGCATTGGCTTTCCGACAGCGGCCAGGCCAGGGCCTGGCCGGGTATGGTGCGCACCACGGTGTAGTAGTCCCAGGGTTGCCGCGACTGGTCCGGCGCCTTGACCTGCGCCAGCAGCATATCGCGCACCACCAGGCCGTCGGCGCGAATGCGGGCATTGAGGCTGAAGGCGTCGTCGATGGGCAGTTCCTTCATCTTGTCCATGACCGCCTTGCTGTCGGTCGTGCCGGCCGCCTGCACCGCCTTCAGATAATGCCGCACCGACCCGTAGACGCCGGCCTGCAGGAAGGTGGGCGGATGCCCGACGCGCTCGGCGAAAGTCTTGCTGAACGCGCGCGCGCCGTCGTTCATGTCCCAGTAGGACGGCACGGTCAGGTAGGTGGACTGCGCGGCGGCCAGGCCCAGGCTGTGGACGTCGGTCAAGAGCAGCAGCATGGCGGCCAGCTTCTGCCCGCCCTGCCCCAGGCCGAATTCGGCCGCCTGCTTGATCGCCATGATCGTGTCGCCGCCGGCATTGGCCACCGCCACGATCTGCGCCCGCGATGCCTGCGCCTGCAAGAGGAATGAGGCGAAATCCGAGGCATTGAGCGGATGGAACACCGTGCCCGCGACCTCGCCGCCGTTAGCCTTGACGACGGCCGCCGTGTCGGCGGCCAGCTGCTTGCCGAACGCATAGTCGGACGCCAGGATGAACCAGCGCCGGTTGCCTTCGCTCACCACCGCGTCGGCCGTGCCGCGCGACAGCGCATAGGTGGTGTAGGTCCATTGCACGCCGTAGGGCGAACACTGCGCCTGGGTCAGCGCCGTGGTGCCGGGGCTCGAGAATATCACCAGCTTCTTCTTCTCGCGCGCGATGGCCTGCACGGCCAGCGCCACCGAGGAATTGGGCACGTCGACGATCACGTCGACGCCGTCGGCGTCGTACCACTGGCGCGCCATGCTGGCGCCGATATCGGGCTTGTGCTGGTGGTCGCCGGTCACCAGGGTCACGGGCTTGCCCAGCACCTGGCCGCCCATTTCTTCGATGGCCATGCGCGCGGCCTCGATCGAGCCTTTGCCGGTGGCGTCGGAGGTGACGCCGGCCATATCGGTGAGCACGCCGATTTTCACGCCTTCGGCGTCGTTGGCATGGCCGGCCGCGCTCGCGGCAAGCGCCAGGCACGCCAGCCAGGCCGCCGCGCGGCGGCCTGCTGTTCTTCTATTCATGATTGTCTCCCCGCCGCGGCGCGACGGCGGGGCCCCGCTACCCGGCGCCGTCAACGGTAGCCAGATTCGCCGGACGACGCAATGGGTCCGGGCGGGACGGCGCTACGGGCCGGGCACCCGGCCCTGCGCCGCCGGCTCCTCCAGCGGGGCAGGCGCGACGCCCTGGCCGATCGAGGCCCCGGCCTGCGCGCCGCCCGCGCTGACCGGTATCCGGTTGCTGGCCGGCGCACCGGTCTGGCGGGCCAGCCGCACCGTCAGCACGCCGTCTTGCAGGTTCGCCCTGGTCTGTTGCGGATCGGGCGCAAAAGGCAAGGTAATGCGCCGCTGGAATCGGCCGTAGGCACGCTCCGATACGTGCACGTCGCCGTCCTTGCGCTGGCCGCCGCCGGTGCGCTTCTCGCCGCTGATCGTGAGCGTGTCGCCCGCCAGGCGCACCTCCACGTCGGCGGCCTGGACGCCAGGCAGCTCGACCGACACGCACAGCTCGTCGCCTTCTTCGCACATTTCCAGCCGTGGCATGGCGCCCATGCCGGCCCCGGCCGGCAGCTCGCCCGCGCCGAACACGTTGTCGAACAGGCGGTCCATTTCGTAGTGCAGTTCCATCAACGGATTGCCGGGCCGGTTCCAGCCCAGCGGTGCCAGGTATCGCATAGCCATTGCGGTGCTCCCGAGTTCGTGCCCATGGGACAGGTCGCGCCCGCAACCGCCGTACCCGGAAAAGGCACCCACCCCAGGCACACAAGCCATGCCGGCCGGGCCCCCGCGAGGCAAAAAATACGCCGCCAGGTAGAACTTGCGCCATAGGGCGGCGCGGCGCCGCCGGCCGGCGCGGGCATGCCGCTTGCAGTAGCGAGGCATTTCCCTGCCGGCCGCCGTGCCTGTTGCCACATGACCGTCCTCGCGTCCCCCGTCACGTCCCCGTCCGCCGCCTGGTGGAAGAACGCCGCGGTGTACCAGGTCTACCCTCGCTCGTTCGCCGACACCAACGGAGATGGCGTGGGCGACCTGCGCGGCATCTGCAACCATCTGGACTACATCCGCGACCTCGGCGCCGACGCCATCTGGGTCTCGCCCGTTTTCAGCTCGCCCATGGCCGATGCCGGTTACGACATCAGCGACTACTGCGACATCGCCCCCTTGTTCGGCACGCTGGACGATGCCGACCGGCTGATTCGCGAAGCGCACGAGCGGGACCTGCGCATTCTGTTCGATTTCGTGCCGAATCACACGTCCGACCAGCATCCATGGTTCGTCGAGTCGCGCGCCTCGCGCGACAATCCGCGGCGCGACTGGTATATCTGGCGCGATGAACCGAACGACTGGCGCGCGGCGCTGGGCGCGGGCAGCGCCTGGACCTGGGACGAGGCCACCCGCCAATACTATCTGCACCTGTTCCTGCCCCAGCAGCCCGACCTGAACTGGCGCAACCCCGAGGTCGTGCAAGCCATGCACGGCGTGCTGCGCTTCTGGCTGGAACGCGGCGTCGACGGTTTCCGCATCGACGTCGCCCACTGCACCGGCAAGGATCCCAACTTCGCCGACCACCCGCGCTGTCTGGCCGGCGAACCCCTGGCGAGCTTCAACGACGACCCCTACAGCCATGAAGTGCTGCGCGGCATCCGCCGCGTGGTGGACAGCTATCCGGGCGAACGCGTGCTGGTCGGGGAGGTAAACATCCGTTCGACCGCCAGCGTGGTGCAGTACTACGGCGCCGGCGACGAACTGCACATGTCGTTCAATTTCCCGCCGCTGGACGCGCCCTGGGACCCGGTCGTGTTCCGCACCTGCATCCGCGAAGTCGACAGCCTGATGCAGCCGGCCAATGCCTGGCCCACCTGGGTGCTGTCCAACCACGACAACGCGCGCCATCGCACCCGCTACGGCGGCTCGATGCGGCGCGCGCGCGCCGCCGCCATGCTGCTGCTGACGCTGCGCGGCACGCCGTTCATTTTCCAGGGCGAGGAACTGGGCCTGGAAGACGCGCTCATCGCGCCCGACCGCCAGGTCGATCCGGGCGGACGGGACGGCTGCCGCGCGCCGCTGCCCTGGCTGCGCGACGCGCCGCACGGCTGGAACGGCGCGCCGCCGTGGCTGCCGTTTGCGCCCGATCCGGCGGCGCTGTCGGTGCAGGCCCAGCAAGCCGACCCCGAGTCGATGCTGCAGTGGTACCGCCAGTTGCTGCGAGCCCGGCGGGCCAGCGAGGCGTTGCGGCTGGGAAGCTGGGAAGAACTGCCCTCGCCCGCCGAGGTGCTGGCCTACCGGCGGCGCGAAGGCCGGGACGAACGGGTCGTCTGCATCAACTTCGCCGACCGGCCGCTGACGATCGAGCTGCCTGGCGCCTGGCGCATCGAACTGGCCACCCAGCCGGGCCGCCTGGGGCAGGATTTCGACGGCGTGATCCACGAAGAACAGGGGCTGCTGCTCGCCCCGGCAGGGAGCTGACCATGCAAGACTGGTTCCGCAACGCGATCATCTACCAGGCCGACGCCACGCACTTCCAGGACAGCGACGGCGACGGCATGGGCGACCTGGCCGGCGTCACCCAGCGCCTGCCGTACCTGCGCGGCATGGGTTTCACCTGCCTGTGGCTGACGCCGTTCTATGCCTCGCCGTTTCGCGACGGCGGCTACGATATCGCCGACCACATGACGGTCGATCCGCGCCTGGGGACGCTGGCCGACATGGTCGCCCTGCTGGAAGCCGCCGACGACCTTGGCATCCGCATCATGGTGGACCTGGTCGCGCAGCACACCTCGGACCAGCACCCCTGGTTCCAGGCGGCGCGGCGCGACCGGAACTCGCGCTACCGCGACTACTATGTGTGGGCGGACGAGCCCGAGCCCACCGAAGTCAAGCCGATCTTCCCCACCGTGGAGGATAGCGTCTGGACCTGGGACGAGACCGCCGGCCAATACTACCGGCACGTGTTCTATCGGCACGAGCCCGACCTGAACCTGGCCAACCCGGAGGTGCGCGAGGAAATCTACCGCATCATGTCGTTCTGGCTGCGGCTGGGCGTGGCCGGCTTCCGGGTGGACGCGGCCGCGCACATGATCGAGCGCGCCAAAGCGGCCGACCCGCGCGACGACGGCTACTGGCTGTTGAACGACATGCGCGCGTATGTGCAGGCGCGCCGCCCCGATGCCGTGCTGTTCGGCGAGGTGGACGTGCCGCCGGACCAGTACCCGCCGTACTTCGGCCAGGGCCATCGCCTGACCCTGGTGTCCAGCTTCTGGCTCAACAATTATCTTTACCTGGCCCTGGCGCGCGGCGCGGCGGAGCCGCTGCAGCGCGCCCTGCGCATGCAGCCGCGCGCGCCGGCCAACGCGCAGTACGCCGTATGGGTGCGCAACCATGACGAACTGGACCTGGAGCGCCTGACGGACCAGGAGCGCGCCGAAGTGCTGCGGCGCTTCGCGCCCGACGAAAACATGCGCATCTACAACCGCGGCATCCGGCGCCGCCTGCCGCCCATGCTGGACGGCGATACGAGCTGGATCGCATTGACGCATGCCCTCGTCATGTCCCTGCCGGGAGTGCCGATCGTGCGCTACGGCGACGAGATCGGCATGGGCGACGACCTGTCGCTGTCGGAACGGCACGCGGTGCGCACGGTGATGCAGTGGTCGGACGAGACCAACGCGGGGTTCTCCAGCGCCGATCCCGCGGCCCTGCAAGTGCCGCTGATACGCGACGGCCCCTACCGCTACCAGGAGATCAACGTGTACCGGCAGTCCCTCGACGAATCGTCGCTGCTGGCGCGCATCGGCAAGATGACGAGGGCTCGCCTGGGCCTGCGCGCCATGGGCAGCGGGCGCTTCCGCGTGCTGGATACCGGTTGCCCTTCGGTGCTGGCGGTCGAGCACCTGAGCCCGGCGCGCGACGAGACGATCGTCACCCTGGCCAACCTGGCGCCCGAGGCGGTCCACATTACCTTGCCGGACGTGCCGATCGAATGCATGGTCGACATCCTGTGCGACGGCCGGTACGAGCGCCAGGACCCGCGCCCCCATCGCCTGTCCCTGCACGGCCACGGCTACCGCTGGCTGCGGCGGCGGCAGCGCGACGGCGGCTGATCGAAGCGAGGAACCATCATGAAAGACATCGGAAAGCGCCTGTGGGTCATCGCGGAAGGCTACATCCCGCCCACCAGCACGGGCAGCTCGCGGCAACTGTCCAGCCACGAGACGGCCTGCATGCTGAATGCCGGCGACCGCGACGCGCAGGTCGAGATCACGCTCTACTTCGCCGACCGCGAACCCGTGGGGCCATACCGCGTAACGGTGCCGGCGCGCCGCACGCTGCACCTGCGCTTCAACGACCTGAACACGCCGCAGCCCGTGCCCGCGGACACGGACTTCGCCAGCGTCATCCAGTCCGACCAGCCGATCGTCGTGCAGCACACGCGGCTTGATTCGCGCCAGGCCGAACTGGCCTTGATGACCACCACCGCCTATGCGGCCGATTGACGCGCGGCGCGCAGGAGCACTGCCATGGGACGCATCGGCTTCCATGCCTCGCACGAGCAATTCCCCCCCGCCGCGCTGCTGGAGTACGCGCGCGCGGCGGAGGCGGCCGGCTACGCCGCGCTGAGCTGCTCGGACCACTTCCACCCATGGAGCGCGCGCCAGGGCCAGGCCGGCCATGCATGGTGCTGGCTGGGCGCGGCGCTGGCCGCCACCGCCCTGCCGGCCGGCGTGGTGACCTGTCCATTCGGGCGCTACCATCCGGCCGTGATCGCCCAGGCCTGCGCCACGCTGGCCGCCATGTTTCCCGGCCGCTTCTGGCTGGCGGCCGGCAGCGGCGAAGCCCTCAACGAGCACATCACCGGGCGGCCCTGGCCACCCAAGCCGGCGCGTCATCGCATGCTGCATGAATCCGTGGCGGTGATGCGCGCATTGTGGCGCGGCGAAGAGGTCAGCCACGATGGCGCGATATGTGTCGACCGCGCGCGCCTGTACACGCTGCCGCCGCAGCCGCCGCCGGTGTTCGCGGCCGCCCTCACGCCGGAAACGGCGCGCTGGGCGGGCGCCTGGGCCGACGGGCTGATCATGGTGTCCGGCCCGCCCGACCGGATGCGCGCCATCATCGACTCGTTCCGCGAAACGGCCGGCGCCGCCAGGCCGGTGTATGTCCAGGCCAAGGTCGCCTATGCGGACCCGCGCCAGGACGACAGGGCCGCGCGCGCCATGGCGTTCGAGCAATGGCGCACCAATCTGTTCGACAGCGCCACCGCCGCCGATCTGCCCACGCCAGCCGACTTCGATGCCCGGGCGGCCGCCGTCCGGCCGGAGGACCTGGACCAGGCGGTGCGCATCTCGGCCGACCTGGGCCGCCATGCGGCCTGGCTGGCGCAGGATTTCGAGCTGGGCGCCGACTTCGTGTTCATCCACAACGTGGGCGTCAACCAGCGCGAAGCGCTGGAAGCGTTCGCGGCGCGCGTGTTGCCGCAAGTCGCGCAGGCCTGAACGGCTAGGCGGGCAAGGTTGGCAGCTTGGTGGTGACGCCGGGCTTGGCGCTGCTGCGCAGGTCGGCCAGGAAACGGTCCTTCCAGGCGGCCAGGTCATGCAGGCGCAGCCCTTGCATCAGGCGCTCGTAGCGGGCGATGCGCTCGGCCAGCGGCATGTGCAGGGCGCGGTCGAGGGAATCCGCCATGCCTTCCGTATCGTACGGGTTGACGATCAGCGCGCCTTCTTCCATTTCGCAGGCCGCGCCGGCGAACTGCGACAGCACCAGCACGCCGGGATCATCGGGCGGCTGCGCCGCGATGTATTCCTTCGCCACCAGGTTCATGCCATCGCGCAGGGGCGTGACCAGCCCCACCTGCGCGGCGCGCAGCAAGGGCATCAGGGTGGCGCGCTCGTAGGCGCGGTTGATGTAGCGCAGCGGCGCCCAGCCCAGCTCGCCCCATTTGCCGTTGATGCGGCCGGCGGCGCGGTCCAGCTCGCGGCGGATCTCGCGGTAGCCCTGCACGTCGGAACGCGACGGCGGCGCGAGCTGCACGAACGACACCCGGCCGCGATGGGCGGGCGCGCTTTCCAGCAACTGCTCGAAGGCGGCGAAGCGCTCCAGCAGCCCCTTGCTGTAGTCCAGCCGGTCCACGCTGATGACCAGCTTGCGGTGCTCCAGCCCGGACTTCAGCGCGGCGACCTGGCGCGAGCGTTTCGCGCGGGCCATGGCGGCCACGCCGTCCACGTCGATGCCGATCGGGTAAGTGCCGATGCGCACCCGGCGGTCCGCGACGTGCACGCCGGATGCCTCGCGCTCCGCGCCCAGGTGCTGGACGCAGTAATCGCTGAACGCGCGCGCGTCGGACGCGGTCTGGAAACCGACCACATCGTATGCGCACATGGCCTGGGCCAAAGCGTGATGGGGCGGAATGGCCTTGAACACCTCGGCGGTCGGGAAGGGAATGTGCAGGAAGAAGCCGATGCGGTTGCGTATGCCCTGCTCGCGGCAGAATCCGCCCAGCGCCAGCAGGTGGTAATCGTGCACCCAGATGACATCGTCCGGGCGCAGCAGCGGCGCCAGGCGGCGCACGAAGGCGCGGTTGACCTGCAGATAGCCGTCGTAGTCGGCGCGCCGGTAGCGGCTCAGGTCGGCCCGGTAATGAAAAACCGGCCACAGCACCGCGTTGGAGAAACCCCGGTAGTAGCGATCGTAGTCGCGCGCCGCCAGCGGAAAAGTGGCGTAGGTGATGTTGTCCTGCGTGACGGTGGACAGCGCCTGGTCCGCGTCGGCGTCCGCCGCGGTCTCGCCGTTCCAGCCCAGCCAGATGCCACCCGAATCGCGCAGCGCATCGTACACGCCCACGGCCAGGCCGCCGGGGGACTTCGTCCCGCTGGGCAAGGCCACACGATTCGACACTACGATCAATCGGCCCATGGTTGCTCCTTGGAAATCGCGGGTCCGCTCTCCGGGGCCGGCGCCGCCAGGCGTTCGAGCCAGCGCGCGAGCGCGCGCGGATCATCCAGGCGCCAGGGGGCCGCGCTGGGTCCGGCGCCGATCTTGATGCCGAAGCCGCCGGCCTGGCGGGCCGCGATGAAGGCCGCTTCGTCGGTCAGGTCATCGCCCACCGCCACCGGCGTGCGTCCCGCATAGGGCGCGCCCTGCATGAACCGGCGCAACGCCTGGCCTTTGTCGACGCCGCGCGGCCGCAACTCGAACACCATCTTGCCCGGCTGCACATCGAAATCGAGCGGATGCCGGCCGGCGACCTCGCGCACGGCCGCTTCGACGCGTCCGCCGTACTCGGGCGCGCCGCGAAAATGCACCGCCACGCCGTGGCCCTTGGCTTCGATCCAGACGCCGGGCCAATGCTCGACCTGCGCCTGCAGCGCCGCCTGCACGGCCGGCAGGCCCGGCGGCGGGGGCGCCTGCGTGACGCGGCCATCGCGGCCCCGCCATTCCGCGCCATGGCCGGCGGCGTAAGGCAGCGCCAATGGCTGCAGCAGCCGGTCCAGGTCGACGCCGGGACGGCCGGACAGGATGGCCAACGCGCCGTCCAGGGCCTGGTCCAGCCGCGCCAGGATATCCAGGGTGGCGTGCGGAATCGCCACCAGGCCCGGGTCGGGCCGGATCTCCGCCAGGGTGCCGTCCAGGTCCAGGAACAGCGCAACGCGCCCGGGCTGCGGCACCGGCGGGACCTGCGCGCCGTCGGATGGCATGGCGCCCGATGCGGAGGAAGGGTCCGTGACGCTCTGCATGGACATATCGCGTGGGCGCGCCGACAGGCCGCCCGGCCGGCGCATGGTATTCAGTATTTCAAAATACGTCAGATTCTCCGCTTCGTGCAATGGCATATCGACTACTCGACTGGTTGCGCCGCCGCAGCACCGCCATTCTCAACCGGGACCCGCAAACCGGGCCATTCGGCGACGCTTGCCGCTGGCAGTCGCGCCGGCACGCAAGCGGCGTGCCCGCCCTGTCTATTCGCCAGCGCCGCCGGCGGCGGGTCTATGGCCTGTTGCTCGAACAAGGTGGCATGGCAGCCCTTGCGGCCCGCCGCCCGCGCCACCGTCAGGAAGCCGCGGCGCCCAGCGCCGCGGCGAGTACGCCGGCCAGCCCGCGGCCGGCGCTGCCGTCCTGATCGAGGCGCGGGTTGTAGATGGTGACCTCGATCCCGGCCGCCTTGCCGCTCGCCAGGGCGATCCGCAGCACGGCCTCCAGTTCGTCCCATGCCAGCCCGCCCGGCACGCGGAAATCGACCGCCGGCATGATGGCATCGTCGAGACAATCGGCGTCGAGATGGATGAAGAAGCCGTCCAGTTCCTCCCGGGCCAGGTGGTCGACGGCAGCCCGCGCGGCGGCCTCGATGCCCATCGCCCGCACGGCGGGCAGGTCAATTGCCTTGAGCTCCCGGGGCAGCGGCTGGCTGCCGTACTCCTCCTGGTCCTTATGATCGCGATACGCGAACGCGACCGCGTCTGTGGGACGGACCAACGGGCCGCGCCCTTCCATGTCGGTCAGCTGCGCCGGGCCGTGGCCGGTGACCAGGGCAAGGTCCATGGAGGCGCCTTCGCCATTGGGTTCCGCCGCGGGCTGGAAGAAATCGGCATTGCCGTCGATGAAGAGCAGGCCGTAGCGGCCCCGCCGCCGAAACGCCAGCATCGAGCCCAGCACGATCGTGCAATCGCCGCCGAGCACGACCGGAAACTCGCCTGCATCAAGCACCGCCTCGACTGCGTCGGCAAGCCTGGGCGACCACGCCGCAATTGCCGCGGCATTCAGGACGCCGGTCGCGGGATCCGGCACAGGGTCCTTGGGAGGCACCGCCAGCCGCTCGGCGCGGCGCGCGTGTATGCGCTCCGCCAGGCCGAGCTTCAAGAGCTGGCCGGGCAGGCGCTCCACACCGCCGCTCGCCAGGCCCAGCGTAGACGGGGCTTCGAGAATTGCGTAGGAAAGAGTCGGCATGCGCGCCTCCGTCAGCGGCTATTGCGCGGAACAGGCCCCTGCCTCGACCTGGAGGCCTCCCGGATCTCGGACGATGGCCCATAGCTGGCATGGTAGTTCGTCTCTGCCGAAACAGGGTGAATCATCTTCACTGGATGGCGGCGAACAATTCCCATGCGCGCCGCACGACCGCCGGCTGCGCCTTGCGGCGCGCCACCATGGCCAGCGGCAGCGCCGGCAGCTCCGCGCCGGCCAGCTCCGCATAGCGCACACCCCGGTACGCGACGCGCCGGATCGAAGCCGGCAGCAGCGTGGCGCCGAGGCCGGCCGACACCAACGCCAGCATGGTCAGTGCGCGCGCGGCCTCCTGGACCACGCGGACTTCGACGCCGGCCCGCGCGAACGCATCCGTGATGCGGGCATGCAGCACCGGCCCCTGTGTGGCCGGGAACAGCACCAGCCCCAACGCGGCGATGTCGGCCAGCGTCACGACGCCCTGGCCCCCGTCATCCGGCAATGCGGCCAAAAGCGGCTCCGCCGGAAACTCCGCCACCGCGAACGCGCCGTCGGCCCCAAGGGGCGGATGGGCGAAGCCGATGTCGATGGCTCCGCGCGCCAGAGCGTCGAGTTGTTCGTTGGTGGACAACTCGACCAGCCGCGGCTGGATTTCCGGATACGACCGCCGCAGCTGCGCCATCAGGCGCGGCAATCTTTCGTAGAGCGCGGCCGACACAAAGCCGATGCGGAGCACGCCGGCCGTGCCGGCGTCGGCCGCCCTGGCCAGCTGCCGCGCCGAATCGGCGTGCGCCACCGCCGCGCGCGCCTCGTCCAGGAACGCCGCGCCGGCCCGGGTCAGCGCCAGGCGCCGGTGGCCGCGCTCGAACAGGCGTACGCCCAGATCCTTCTCCAGCCGCGCGATGGACTGGCTGAGCGGCGGCTGGGCCATGCCCAGCCGTTCGGCGGCGCGGCCCATATGCAGTTCGTCGGCAACCGCGAGGAAATGACGCAAATGGCGAAGTTCCATATCGCGACGATATCAACAAACCACAGCTTCCGCATCGTTCCGCAGCGGCTGCGCTGCTACCTTCTCGCCGTCACGACTTTGCTACGGAGAAAGACATGCGCCTGGCTCGCTTCCTGTTGTCCATCCTGCTCGGCTATGCCGGCGTGGTCTGCCCGCCCGCGGCGGCCGCGCCGCTGCGGGCCGACTTCACCGTCGAAAGCGACGATGGCATGCGCCTGTTCGTGCGCGCCTTGCGCGACACCGCGGCCGACGCCGACCATGGCCCGCTGCTGCTGGTCAACGGCGGACGCTCGGGCGTCCTGGCGAGCTGGGACGTCGACGCCCCCGGCACGTCCACCGCCGAGGCCTTCGCCCGGGCCGGCCACCAGGTATACCTGATGGACGTGCGCGGCTTCGGCCGCTCCAGCTTCCCCCGGGAAATGGCCGGCGGCCGCCACGACGCGCCGGTCGCTGTGCGCTCCAACGAGGCCGTGCGCGACATCGCCGCGGTGGTGGAGGAAATACGCCGGCGCCATCCCGGCGACATGCGGCTGGCGGCCATGGGCTGGGCCACCGGCTCACAATGGCTGGGGCACTATGCATCGCTGTACCCGGACCGCATCAGCCATCTGGTGTACTACAACGGCGCGTACGGCGGCCCGGCCGGCGGCTGGCCGCTGCAGCAGGAGTTCGGCGATCCCCTCCAGCCCGCCGAGCTTGACTATGCGCGCCACGGCGCCTATCGCCTGGCCACGGCCCACCACCTGGCCGGGCGCTGGCGCGACGAAGGCATCGACGCGCGTTTCCTCGCGCGCTACGTCGCCCTGTCCATGGAAGGCGACGAAAGCGCGGCAACCCGTAATCCCGCCAGTTTCCGCTTCCCCTCCGGTCCGACCGCCGACACGCTGAAAATGGTCAACGGCCGGCAGATCTTCGATGCATCGTTCATCCGCTCGCGTGTGCTGATCCTGCGCTCCGGCGAGGACTTCTGGTCCCGCCCCGCCGATGCGCAGACCCTGTTGGCGCACCTGGCCAACGCCGCCTCGGCCGAGCTGGTGGTGATTCCCGGCGCCTCGCATTATGTCCATCTGCAGCCCACGCCGGACCGGCAGAAATTCGTCGACGCCGTGCTGGCGTTCACGACGGGGGATGCGCAGCCATGACCGGCCGGACACACCGCCTCCCGAAGCTCTAACATAGCGACATGCCGCGCCTGCTCTTGCCGCCGACGCGGCGGCCGCCATGCGCTATGAACTGACCGACCTACGCCTCTTCCTTGCCATCGCCGAAGCCCGCAATCTATCGGGCGGCGCCGAAGCCATGCACCTGACCGCCTCGTCGGCCAGCTACCGGCTCAAGAACCTCGAGCTGGCGATGGGCGTGCCGCTATTCAAGCGCGAGGCGCGCGGCATGGAATTGACCGCCGAGGGCGAGTTCGTCCTCAAGCACGTGCGCGGCCTGCTGGCCAGCGTGGAGCGCATGCACGGCGAGGTCAGCGGCTTCGCCAGCGGCCTGAAGGGCAGCGTCAAGCTGTTCGCCAACAGCAGTTCGCTCAACGGCTTCATCGTGCCCAGCCTCAGCCGCTTCCTGTCGGCCAGGCCGAACGTCAACATCCTGCTCGAAGAGCGCCCCAGCAATACCATCGAAGCCGCGATCGCGGGGCATGAAGCCGACATCGGCATCTTCGCCGGGCATGCCGAATCCGAGGGTGTCAATGCGACGCGCTTCGCGGTCGACGAGTTGATCATCGCCGTCCCGCCGGGCCACCCCATCGTGGAAAGTTCGCCGGTGCGCTTTCCCGCGGCGCTGGATCTCGACTTCGTCTGCATGAGCCGCGCCAGCAGCAACTACATCTTCTTGCGCGACATGGCGAAGCTGGCTGGCAAGACGCCGACGATCCGCATCCACGTGCACACATTCGACGCGGTGCTGTCCATGGTGCAGGCCGGCGTCGGCGTGGCACTGGTGCCGCGCAGCGTCGCAGCGCAGGCGCTGCAAGAGCAGCGCATCGCGGCGGTGGCGCTGCGCGAACCCTGGGCCCGGCGCGAGTTGACGCTGGTCACGCAGGCCGGCACGCCGCCGCCCTTCGTCGAACAGGTGGCCGGATACTTGCTCGACGATCCCGCAGTCGCGGCCACCCGCGGCGCGCCATAGGGCCGCGGGCCCACCGGGCGGCATTCAGCTTTTCTGCTGGCGCTTGCGTTCCAGGAACTCGTTCATGAACTTCTGGGGCTCGCCCGTATTGAAGGCGGCGCCGAACTCACTGACGCTATCCTCGATCGCCTCGTCGACGGGCACGGTCTCCCAGCGCCGCAGCAAAGCCTTCTGTTGCCGCACCACGGCCGGCCCCAGCGCGGCGAACGACTCGGCCAGGTTGCGCACCGTCTCGTCCAGGCGGTCCATGGGCACGGCCTGGTTCACCAGGCCCCATTCGCGTGCCCGCGCGGCATCGATAAGCTCGCCGGTCAGCAGCAGCCAGGCGCTGTTGGCGGCGCCGATCAGACGCGGCATCAACGCCGCGTGTATCACCGACGGAATGCCGACCTTGACCTCCGGCATGCCGAACTGCGCCGAATCGGCACAGATCCGCAGGTCGCACGCCAGCGCGAACTCCAGCCCGCCTCCCAGGCACCAGCCCGGAATGCGCGCGATGACCGGCGCCGGGAAATGGCGCACGGCATCGCAGAGATCGCGCAAATTGGCAATAAAGCGCCGCGCCTTCTGTTCGTCGAGGCCGGCCATCTCGGCAATGTCCGCCCCCGCCACGAACGCGCGGTCGCTGGCGCCGCGCAGCACCAACACGCGCACCGACGCATCCTTGGCCAAGCGTGCCAGGGCCACCCGCAAACCATCGATCACAGGCGTGCTCAGGATATTGAGCACGCCGGCGTCCTCGATGGTCAGCGTGGCGATGCCCGACGACTCGACGCATACGCTGGCATGGTCGACGGTAAAGGTCTGCGCTTGCATGAGAGCTCCTGTCATTACATTTTCTTGAACTGGATGGCGTCCACCACGGTTTTCCAGTGCGCATAGGACTGCTCGATCAAGGCGCCGAACGCTTGCCTCGACATGGGGCTGGGCGTGGCGCCCTGCCGTTCGATCGCCTCGATAGTAGCCGGGTCGGCCAACGCCTGCCGCACCGCCTCGTTCAGCTTGTCCAGCACCGGCGCGGGCGTGCCGGCCGGGGCGGCTAGGCCGAACCAGGACGGGTTGTTCATGGCTGGCAGCCCTGCTTCGGCATAGGTAGGCACATCGGGCAGCACCTTCAACCGCTGCTTCGCCGCCACCGCCAGCGGACGGATGCGCTGGCCCTGGATAAGAGGATACGAGGATGGGATGTTGTCAAACACCACCTGTACCTGTCCGGACACCAGGTCGTTCAACGCAGGGCCGAGGCCGCGGTACGGGACGTGCAGCATGCTCGCACCGGCAGTCTGCATGAACAGCTCGCCATTCATGTGGCTGAGACCGCCGTTGCCGGACGAGCCGAACGCATACTTGCCAGGCTCGGCTTTCAGCAGCTTCAGAAACGTCGCAATGTCACGCGCCGGCAAGGCGGGATTGACCACCAGCACATTGGGCACATCGGCCAGGTTGCTGATGGGCGCGAAGTCCTTGACCGGGTCGTACGGCGGCTTGGCATACACATTGGGATTCACCGCATGGGAACTCTCGACGGCCATGACCAGGGTGTAGCCATCGGCGGGTTGCTTGGCGGCATAGGCCGAGCCGATGTTGCCGCCGGCGCCCGGCCGGTTCTCGATGATGACGGACTGGCCCAGCACCCTCCCGAGTTGATTGCCCATCACCCGCGCGATGATGTCCGTGGTGCCGCCCACGGCGTACGGGACCACCAGGCGGATCGGCCGGTCGGGATAATCGGCGCTGGCCGCGACCGGTAAGGCCAGACACGACAGCACGGCGGCCAGTCGGAAAATGGGGAATTTCATATTGGTCTCCTCCTGAGTCGATCAATTCGTATCGCGGCCCGCCAGTACGGCGTGCGTGTGCTCGCCCAACAGGGGCGGGGCGGCGCCCAGCGCCTCGCGAGGCGTCCCGGCCAGCAGCGGATTGCGCACCAGGCGTAGCTCGCCCAGCACCGGATGCCGCACCGTCTGCACCAGGCCACGGTGGCGCACCTGCGGATGGGCGAAAACCTCTTCCAGCGTGTGGATCGGCCCCCACGGGACGCCGGCCGCGTCGAAGGCATCGGTCCAGCGGCGCCACTCCGCGCCGCCCAGCGCGTCGGCGATCAGGGGCCGCAGGCTGTCCATGTTGACCAGCCGCGCGCTGTTGGTGGCATAGCGGTCGTCGAGCGACCATTCGGGATGGGCCACGACCTCGCAGAAGCGGGCAAACTGGCCGTCATTGCCTATCGCCAGGATCAAGTGGCCATCTGCGCAAGCGAACACCTCGTACGGCGCGCAGTTGGGATGCGCGTTTCCGGTGCGGTGCGGCGATACGCCCGAGACAAGGTAGTTCGCGCCCTGGTTGGCATTGAGCGCCACCGCGACATCAAGCAGGCAGATGTCGAGCGGCATGCCGCGTCCGGTCCGGTCGCGCTGGTGCAGCGCCGCCAGCACGGCCGAGGTGGCATACATGCCCGTCATCAGGTCGACCACGGCGACGCCCGTGCGCAGCGGCCCGGCGCCCGGCATGCCGTCGGGTTGCCCGGTATAGCTCATCAGGCCGCCCATGCCCTGGAATACATAGTCATAGCCGGGCTTGGCCGCCATCGGGCCGGTCTGCCCATAGCCGGTAATGGACAGGTAGATCAGGCGCGGATTGATCTCCGAGAGCGCGGCATAATCCAGCCCGTACTTGCGCAGTCCGCCCGCCTTGTAGTTTTCGACCAGGATATCGGCGTCCGCCGCCAGCTCACGCACGCGCTCCGCGCCGGCCGCCGATGAGAAATCCAGCGCCACCGACTGCTTGCCCCGGTTGCAAGCCATAAAATAGGCCGACATGGAAGCCGCGCCATCGGCCGCGCGCAGGTCGGGCGGCCCCCAGCCGCGCGTATCGTCGCCGCGTTCGGGATGTTCGATCTTGATGACTTGCGCGCCCAGGTCCGCGAGGTTCTGCGTACACCATGGGCCGGCAAGAATGCGCGACAGGTCAAGCACCTTGATACCGCGCAGCGCCTCGTGAAGCATGGGGATTTCCAGCGTTTCTGCAATCGCCGGAATTATGTCAACGCCCCTCGGCAGCGAGAAGTCGAATGTTTCGAACGCTGCATTCGGCGGGATTCAAGCTCAGCGCGCCATGCAGCGCTTCCATCGGTCATGCACCCGGTTGGCGAACCATGCCGTGGTCAGGTTGCGGGTGATCTTGGGGCTTTCCAGCTTGATGCCCGGCAACACTGCGCGCGGCACCGGCTTGCCGGCGTCCCGGTCGGCCAGCTCGAACACACGCCGGTACAGTTCGGTGTCTGTGAAGTCCGGGCCGTCGCCCTTTTGCAGCGCCGGGCGGATCCGCGCTTCGTTCACATCCAGTTGCCGCCGGATGGCGCGCACGGCCTTCTCGGTACGACTGGGGTCGATCGAGCCGCGGATCAGCAGGTCGCCGTCCAGCGCCAGCGGAATGCCGGACAACCGGCTGACCGCTGCCTGGAACGCGGCATTGCGGCTGGCATACCAGCCGGCGTTGAAGTCGGCGAAACGGTAGATCACCGAATCGTAGTCCGCCGGGTAGCCGAGCAGGTGGGCGATGCCGAAATACATGCCGCCGCGGCGGGTGAACACTTCGCGGCGGATCGAGCCGTCGACCACATACGGGTAGTCGGCGGCGTGCGATTCGGCGAAGGCGATGCTGACCTGCATCGGCCCGCCGGTGCGTACCGGGTTCAGGCCGCTGAACAGCTGGCGACCCATGGGCACCATGCCGATGAAATCCTCGAATATCTCGCTCAACTGCCGCTCGGTGCGCGCCGCGTCGAGCCGCTGGTCGTAGGTCTTGCCAGTGGGAGATTCCAGGTTCAACGCGGCATTGACCAGGAAGTCGGGCAAATGCAGCGCCCGCGTACGGCTGGCGATCTCGCGTCGCGCGATGTCGGCCAGGCCAGGCACGACCGGATCGGCGCGGAACGACGATTCCTGTTCGGTGACAGCCACGGCCGCGCACAGGTTGGCGCGGCTGGCGTCCAGGCCCTGGGCCGTGAACGCCACGGCAATATCGCGAGCCCAGCCGTCGCGATCCGCGACCTGCGCCGGCAACAGGCGCGCCAGGTCGGCGCGGATCTCGCTGGCGCTGCGCGGCGGCGGCGCTTCGGGCGCCCGCGTGGCGCAGCCGGCCAACAGCGCCAGCAGGCCGGCTGCCGCCAGGCTGGCGTAGCCCGGCTGGCGCCGCCGCGGCACAGCGGCCCCCGGCGACCTGGCAATGAGGTCCGGCTTGCCTTGCATGCGGCGCATGCCAACCGCGCCCGCCGCGCTCATTGTCCCGCCGCCTCGAAGGCCGCCGCCATCTGCAGCAGCTCCGCATCGCGGCGGAAGCCGCCCACCAGTTGCATGCCGATGGGCAGGCCGTCGCTGCCTTGCCCGCACGGCATGCTGACCGCCGGGTGGCCGGTCATGTTGAACACCATGGTCCATGGGTACCAATGCTCGCGCAGGCCTTCCAGGCGGCGGCCGTCGATCTCGATGGGCTGGAACAGGTCCTGGTCGATCGGCAGCGCCGTGCGGGTCAGCGTCGGCATGGCCAGCAAATCGCCGCGCTCGAACATGCCCTGCACCTTGTGGAACAGCGCGGAGCGTTCGAACATGGCGCGCTGGTAGTCCACGCTGCTGAACGCGGCCGCCGACTCCACCTGGCGCCGGAACGTGTCGCTGAACAGTTCCGGCCGCTCGGCCACCATCTCGGCGAAACGGGTGCGCCATACGGTATGGTTGACGGCGCGCCAGATCGGCTCGACGTTGAAGCCTTCGCCATCGAACGGCTCGAGTTCCGCGCCCAGCGCGCGCAGGCGCCGCAGGCCGGCCTCGAACGCGCGCTGCACATCGGCCGCGACCGGCCGTCCCGGCGGCGCCGCGCAGTACAGCACGCGCTTGCCCTTCAGGTCGGCGGGCGGGCGCGCCGCGGCGACGAAGTCGGGCTTGACCACGCCGATCGACCAGGGGTCGACCGGGTCTTCGCCGGCCATCACTTGCAGCATCAGTCCGGTGTCTTCCACGGTGCGCGTCGTCGGCGTCACGTAGGTCTGGTTGCCGTACACGTCCAGGGCCTGGCTATGCGGGATGACGCCATTGCTTTGCTTGAAGCCGACCACGCCGTTGCATGCCGCCGGAATGCGGGTCGAGCCGCCGCCGTCGCTGGCGACCGCCAGCGGCGCGATCAGCGCGGCCGTCGCCACGGCCGCGCCGCCGCTGGACCCGCCGCTGGTGCGCTCGGCGCTCCAGGCGTTGCGCGTCTGGCCGAACAGCGGGCTGCGCGTCAGCGACTGGCAGCCAAACTCGGGCGTGGTGGTCTTGCCGATCAGGATGGCGCCGGCGGCGCGCAGCCGCGCCACGCAGACCGCGTCGCGCGCCGGCACGTTGTCCTGGTAGGCCAGCGTGCCGAAGGTCGTGCGCACCCCGGCCGTATTGACCAGGTCTTTCACCGTGAAGGGTACGCCGTGCAGCGGACCCAGCCGGCCGCCCGCCGCCACCGCCTGCTCGGCCTGGCGCGCCTCGTCGAGGGCCCGCTCGCCGCACAGCGTGATGAAGCAATTGAGTTCCGGCTGCAGGCGCTCGGCCCGCTCCAGCGCGGTACGCACCACCTCGACCGGCGACAACTGCTTCTGCCGGATCAGGCCGGCCAGCTGCGCGGCCGTCAATGAGCTGATCGAATCATCCATCATGCGTGCTCCTGCGTCATTCCATCTCGATGCCCGAAGCCGAGACAGTGGGTTCCCATTGCTTGCGCTCCTGGACGATGCGCCGCGCCGTTTCGGCGGCCGTCGCGGGCGCCACCACCAGCCCGGCATCCAGCAGGCGCCGGCGCAATTCCGGGCTCTCGGATGCCTTCAGGAAAGCCGACTCCAGCGCCGCCACGACATTGGCAGGGGTCTGGGCCGGCACGAAAATGCCGTACCAGCTGGTGGCCGCGCGGTATTCCGGGAAACCCTGCTCGTCGATGGTCGGCACCTCCGGCAGCGCCTCGAGCCGCTTGGCGCCGCTGATCCCGAGGAACTTGATTTTCTTGCTCTGGTATAGCGGCATCATGCTGGCCACTGCATCCCAGCCCACCGACACCTGCCCGCTGGCCACGTCCACCAGCATCGGCGCCGCGCCCCGGTACGCCACCGGTTCAATCTGCAGCCCCTGGCTCTTGTTCAGCGCCAATGCCCCCAGGTGCCCGGAGCTACCCAGGGACGCCACGCCCAGCGTGGTCGGCTTGCCCTGCTGCCGGGCCCATTTCACGTAGTCGGCCATACTGTCGTACGGCGCCGCAGCGCCCGCCACTACCGCCGTGGGGATCTCCACCAGCAAGGCCACCGGCCGCAGGTCTTTGTCGGCGTCGTAGTTCAGGTTCTTGTACGTGAGCGGGAAGATAGTGAACAGCGGCGAGCCGCCCAGGTACATCGTCAGCCCATCGGGCGCGGCAGCCTTGACCGCGTTCAACGCAATGCGGCCCGACGCGCCGGGCCGGTTGTCCACCAAGACTTTTTCGAACCCCTGGCTGCGCAATGCTTCGGCATAGATGCGCGCCGTCGTGTCGGCGGCGCCGCCCGGCGCGAAGCCGACCGTGATGGTGGGCACGCCGGGCAAGGGCGCGCGGGATTGCGCGTGCGCGGGCACTGTCGCGACGGCGCAGGCCAGGCCTGCGCAGGCGAGCGTGATGCGCAGGAAGGCATCGTGAAACATGGAATTTCCCTCTAGTTGCGGCGCGCGTGATCGTGCGCCCCTTCCGGATATTACGCCGTCGTTCCCGGCGCTTACGCCGTTCACCATTCGCGCGCACGCGCACGCGTTTCTAAACCAGGATTATTGACCACGACCTGAAACCCTACTGTTATGGTCAGGCATCCGTACCCATTTTCATGAGAAGCGCATAATCATCGGGTCTTCCCTAATGGAAGAGGCCAACTATTCATAGTTGACGCTGTCTCGCGTTAGTCGTTCGTGTTTTACAGATGCATGTTCACAGTTGCCGGGACAGCATGAAGCAAACCACGGAGAGTCACATGACAGAAGAGACGCGGCCGCGACGACGATTCCTGCAGCAGGCATTGGCGCTGGTGCCGGCCACGACGCTGGCGGGCGGGGTGGCGGCGACGCAGACGGCCTGTAGCAACGATGCGGGCCGCGCCGCCGGCGCGGCCCAGGGCTACACCCCCACTTACTTCACCCAGGAAGAGTGGGCGTTCATCAACGCCGCCGTCGACCACCTGATCCCTGCCGATGAGTACGGCCCCGGCGCCATCGAGGCCGGCGTGCCCGAGTTCATCGACCGGCAGATGGAAACCCCGTATGGCCACGGCAAGCTCTGGTACATGCAGGGCCCGTTCCACCCCGACGCGGCGCCCGAACTGGGATACCAGCTCAACCAGACGCCGCGCGACGCCTACCGGCACGGCATCGCCGCCTGCGACGCCTGGTGCAAGCAGGCCCACGGCAAGACGTACGCGGAACTGGACAAGCCGGTGCAGGAACAAGTCCTCAAGGACATGCAGGCCGGCAAGCTCGAGTTCGACACAGTGCCGTCCGCGATGTTCTTCAGCTTCCTGCTCGCCAATACCAAGGAAGGCTTCCTCGCCGACCCGATGTATGGCGGCAACAAGAACATGGTCGGCTGGAAGATGGTGGGCTTTCCGGGTGCGCGCGGCGACTTCATGGACTGGACCGACCAGCCCAACGTCAAGTACCCCTACGGGCCGGTGTCGATCTCGGGCGAGAAGGGGTAAGCCATGGCCATCAAGAAAGACAAAGTCGATGCCGTGCTGGTCGGATTCGGCTGGACCGGGGCCATCATGGGCCAGGAACTGACCGAGGCGGGCCTGCACGTGCTGGCGCTGGAGCGCGGCGCCATGCAGGACACGCCGAAGGATGCCGAGTACCCCAAAGTGCTGGACGAACTGGCGTATTCGGTGCGCGGCAAGCTGTTCCAGGACCTGTCCAAGGAAACCGTCACCATCCGCCACGGCCTGAACGACGTGGCCGTGCCCTACCGCCAGAATGGTTCGTTCCTGCTGGGCAACGGCGTGGGCGGCGCGGGCTTTCACTGGAACGGCATGCACTACCGCATCCTGCCCGAAGAGCTCGAGCTGCGCACGCGCTATGAAACGCGCTACGGCAAGGACTTCATCCCGGAAGGCATGACCATCCAGGACTTCGGCGTCACCTATGACGAGCTCGAGCCTCATTTCACGCAGTTCGAATATGTATGCGGCACGTCCGGCAAGGCCGGCAACCTGAACGGCCAGATCGTCGAGGGCGGCAACCCGCACGAGGGCCATCGCAGCAAGGAATACCCGCTGCCGCCGCTGGCCACCACCTATAGCGCGCAGCTGTTCGAGAAGGCCGCCAAGGAGGTGGGCTTCAACCCGTTTCCGGCGCCCGCCTCCAACGCGTCCGGCCCCTACACCAACCCCTACGGCGTGCGGCTGGGCCCCTGTAACTTCTGCGGCTTCTGCGAGAACTACGGCTGCTACATGTACTCGAAGGCATCGCCGCAGACCACCATCCTGCCGGTGCTGCTGAAAAAACCGAACTTCGAGCTGCGCACGCATTCGCACGTCATCAAGGTCAACCTGGACGCCTCCGGCACGCGGGCCGTGGGCGTGACCTACATCGACGCGCAGGGCCGCGAGGTCGAACAGCCTGCCGACCTGGTCATCCTGTCGGCCTACCAGATGCACAACGTGCGGCTGCTGCTGCTGTCGGGCATCGGCAAGCCGTACGACCCGGTCACCAATGAAGGGACAGTGGGCAAGAACTACGCCTACCAGATGAACGGCGGCATCAACGTGCTGCTGCCCAAGGGCACGCAGCTCAACCCGTTCATGGGCACCGGCGCCGGCGGCGTCAGCATGGACGACCTCAACGGCGACCAGTTCGACCACGGCCCGCTCGGCTTCATCGGCGGGGCCAGCATCCGTCACGTGCGCACCGGCGGCCGCCCGATCAAGCAGGCCGCCACGCCTCCCGGCACGCCCACCTGGGGCACCGCCTGGAAGGCCGCGGTGCAGGACGCCTACCAGCGCTACATGACCATCGGCATCTCCGGGTCGGTGATGTCGTACCGCGACGCGTACTTGTCGCTGGACCCGACCTACAAGGACACCTACGGCCAGCCGCTGCTGCGCATGACGTTCGACTGGCACGACAACGAGTTCGACATGCTGGGCTACATGGGCAAGCGCATGGAAGAAGTCGCCAAGGCGATGAACCCGGAAAAGTATTTCGTGGGCGTGCGCAAGAAGGGCGCGCACTACGACACCCGCATCTACCAGAGCACCCACAACACGGGCGGCGCCATCATGGGCTCGAACCCGCGAGAAAGCGTGGTGAACAAGTACCTGCAAAGCTGGGACGTCCCCAACGTGTTCGTCATGGGCGCCTGCGCCTTCCCGCAGAACATGGGCTACAACCCCACCGGCCTGGTGGGCGCGCTGGCCTACTGGTCCGCGCAGGCGATCCGCGAGCAGTACCTGAAGAACCCCGGCCCGCTGGTCCAGGCTTGAGGAGGCGCGCGACATGACCAAGTACACCATCGTTGCCGCCGCCCTGGCCCTGCTGGCCAGCCCCGCCTCGGCCGCCGAAGGCGGCGCGGGCCAGCCGGACGCCCAGCTCATCAAGCAGGGGGAATATCTGTCGCGCGCCGGCGACTGCATCGCCTGCCACACCGCCCCGGACGGCAAGCCGTTCGCCGGCGGCCTGGGGCTGGACTCGCCGCTGGGCATGATCTATTCCACCAACATCACGCCGGACAAGGAAACCGGCATCGGCGAATACACGCTCGAGGACTTCGACCGCGCGGTGCGCCATGGCGTGGCCAAGGACGGCCACTCGCTGTACCCCGCCATGCCCTATACCGCCTACGCCAAGGTCACGCCGGATGACATCAAGGCCCTGTACGCCTATTTCATGCACGGCGTCGAGCCGGTGAAGCAGGCCAACAAGGACACCGACATCATCTGGCCGTTGTCGATGCGCTGGCCCCTGGGCGTATGGCGCTGGATGTTCGCCCCCGACGTCGTCGCTGGCGCCCCGGCCGACGCCGCCCCGGCCGGCCAGGCCGCGGATGCCGAGGTGCTGCGCGGCAAATACCTGGTCGAGGGTCTGGGTCACTGCAGCACCTGCCATACGCCGCGCGGCTTCGCCTTGCAGGAGAAGGCGCTGACGGACGCCGACGGCACCGCCTTCCTGTCGGGCGGCGTGGTCGAAGGCTGGCTGGCCAAGAACCTGCGCGGCGACACGGTCGACGGCCTGGGCAGCTGGAGCAAGGAGGATATCGTCGCCTTCCTGAAGACCGGCGTGAACGGCCATTCGGCCACCTTCGGCGGCATGTCGCAAGTCGTGGCGGACAGCACCCAGCACCTGACGGACGCCGACCTGAACGCAATCGCCGCGTATCTGAAGACGCTCTCGCCGGTCAACCCGGATGCCACCCAGCCCATGGCCTACGACGAGTCCGCCGCACAGGCGCTGCGCACGGGCAAGGACCAGAGCGAAGGCGCCATCGCCTTCCTCAATAACTGCGCCGCCTGCCATCGCAGCACCGGCAAGGGCTATGCGCAGACCTTCCCGCAACTGGCGCTGAGCTCGACGGTGAATTCGGCGGACCCGACCTCGCTGATTCACATCGTACTCAAGGGCGCGCAGCTGCCGGGCACGGCGCACGCGCCCACCCGGTACGCGATGCCGGGCTTCGACTGGCGCCTGACCGACCAGGAAGTGGCATCGGTGGTCAGCTTCGTGCGGTCCAGCTGGGGCAACCAGGCATCGGCGGTCAGCGCCGCCGATGTGGCGAAAGTGCGCGAGGAGGTAGGGGCCGCGCCCCAGCCCGCGCGCTGACGCCGCCCGGCGCAGGCAGTCAGGCATCCTCTTTCGCCTGCCTGCCTCAGGTGTCAGACACCCCTTGGGGTGTCTGACACCTCTCCTTCCCACGGGGTATCTGACGCCTCCAGCGGCCGCTGCCCGCCCGGGCATGTCGCTTGCTCATCGAGTATCGGTTCCCGCCCGCTCGCCGATATCTTGAAAAACTCCGCGTCATCGCAGCGCCGCCGCGCTCCCTTTGCTTTCTTCGCCCACCTGCTGAAACGCCGGCCGACCGACGGCCCGCTGGGCCGCGACATCATCCGCCTGCCGGTGCAAACAGTCGCGGCGGTGCTGCTGGCCTATGCCTGCATGAAGTGGCTGGACCTGCCCGCCATTGCCTGGGGCGCCTTCTCGGCCCTGTTCGTCGTGCGGGCCAGCGTCGAGGGCACCGTCGGGGAAGGCACGGCCCGCATCCTGGGGGCCTTCATCGGCGTGGCGATCGGCGTCTCGCTGGTAGTGCTGTCCCAGGTCGCCGGGCTGGCGGCCTGGTGGAGCATCGTGATCGGGGTCGGCCTTGCCGCCTACATTTCCATGCGTTGGCCGACCCTGAGCTACAGCCTGGTCACCGTCACTATCCTGACGGTCACGCCGGACGGCGACATCCTGGCTGGCGCCATGCAGAAGACCGTCGCCATCGTGATCGGCTCGGCCTCCGGCATCCTGGCCGCCGCGGCGGTCCTGCCGCTGTCGGCGCGGCGCGGTGTGCGCACCAGCCTGGCCGCCTCCATCGAGGCCTTCGGCGACCTGCTGGTGCAATGGGCCACGGCGCTGAACGATGGCAACCGGCGCCCTCGGCTGCATGGCCGGACAGCCATGGAAGAAGCGCGCCAGCGCGCGCGCGATATGTCATCGCAAGCCCGGACCTTCCCCATGGACCTGCTGTACCGGCATGGCGCCGCCTACCGGCTGCATGACGGCATAGACCGCCTGTGGCGCACGGTCTCGCTGATGGAGCGCGCCAGCGACGTGCCGCTCACCGACAATATCTGCCGGCGCCTGGGGCCGGCGCTGGACAAGGTCGCCGCGGCGGCCAGGAAGCAGGTCGACGGCCTGGCGCAGGCCGTGCGCCAGGACAGCCGGGCGGCGGCGCCGCGGCGCCCCGGCTCGCCGCTGCGGCGGCTGGACCAGATCATCGAGGACGCCATGCGCGATGGCGGCTTCGACCCGACGGAAAGGGAATCCGTCGAAGTCATCCGCTGGGCCTGGCATGAAGTGGCGCGCGAACTGGACGCGCTGGCCGACCAGCTGGACGACAGTGCCGCGCGCCCTGCCCGGTCGCGCCGGTAGGAGAACCGGCGCGGCCGGGCGCTACTCGCGGTTGGCGGCGAAATGCTCGCGCGTCAGCTTCACCACCAGCGGCGACAACAGCACCAGCGCGATCAGGTTGGGCACCGCCATCAGCCCGTTCAGCGTATCGGCCAGCAGCCAGGCGAAGTCGAGGTGCGCAATGGCGCCGAACGGCACGGCAATTACCCAGATGATCCGGAACGGCAGGATGGCGCGCACCCCCACGAGGAATTCCCAGCAGCGTTCGCTGAGGTAGCTCCAGCCCAGGATGGTGGTGAAGGCGAAGATTGCCAGCGCCACCGCGATGACGTACTGGCCAATGCCGGGCAGCGCCGAGTCGAACGCGGCGGCCGACAGCACTGCGCCGCTGTCGCCGCTGGTCCACAGGCCCGAGCACACGATGACCAGGCCCGTCATCGTGCAGATGACGATGGTGTCGATGAAGGTGCCGATCATGCCGATCATGCCCGAACGCACCGGGCTGTTGCTGGTGCCGGCGGCCTGCACGATGCCGGCCGTGCCCAGCCCGGCTTCGTTCGAGAAAATGCCGCGCGCCACGCCGTAGCGCATGGCCGCCATCACGGCCGCCCCGGCGAAGCCGCCCGTGGCCGCGACCGGCGTGAAGGCGTGCGTGAAGATCAGCCCCAGCGCGGCCGGGATGGCTTCGGCCATGACGATCAGCGCGATCACCGAGGCCACGATATAGGCCACGCACATGAACGGCACCAGCGCCTCGGCCACCGCGCCGATGCGGCGGATGCCGCCCAGCACCACCAGCCCGATCAGCACCATGGTGACCACGCCGGTGGCCCAGTCGGGCACGCCGAACGAGGCCCCCAGGGCGTCGGCCATGCTGTTGACCTGCACCATGTTGCCGATGCCGAAGCCAGCCAGGCCGCCGAACAGCGCGAACAATGCGCCCAGCCAGGCCCATTTCGGGCCCAGGCCGTTGCGGATGGCATACATCGGCCCGCCGGTGAACTCGCCGCGCGGGTCTTTCTCGCGGAAATGCACTGCCAGCAGCACTTCGCTGTACTTGGTGGCCATGCCCACCAGGGCCGTCGCCCACATCCAGAACAGCGCCCCGGGGCCGCCCAGGAAAATGGCGGTGGCCACCCCGGCGATATTGCCGGTGCCCACCGTGGCGGCCAGGCTGGTCATCAGGGCCTGGAACGGGCTGATCTCGCCGGTGGAGTCGTCGCCCTTGGCGCGGCTGCGCCACGCCAGGCGGAAGCCCGCCGCGATCTTGGTCAGCGGCATGAAGCCCAGGCGCAGCATGAGGAACAGGCCGGTGCCGAGGATCAGCACCAGCATCAGCGGCCCCCACACCAGGCCGTTGACGCTGTTCACGATTGAATCGAGAGTTTCCATGCGTGTCTCCGCTTAGAATAAGCCTCGATTGTGCACGAACTCGGCCGCCGGCTCACTCCCCCTGTACCGTTACTACCACGGTACGGGCGCCGCCATGGTTGCGGTGTTCGCACAGGTAGATGCCCTGCCACGTGCCCAGGCACGGGCGGCCGTCGCTGACGGGAATACTCAGGCTCGCCCCCAGGATGCTCGACTTCAGGTGGGCGGGCAGGTCGTCGCTGCCTTCGTAGGTATGCTGGTAGTACGGCTCGCCTTCCGGCACCGCGTGGTTGAAATAGCGCTCGAAGTCGGCGCGCACGGTGGGGTCGGCGTTCTCGTTGAGCGTCAGCGAGGCCGAGGTGTGCTGGATGAACAGGTGCATCAGGCCCACCTTGACCCGGCCAAGCTCGGGCAGCTGGCCGAGGATTTCATCCGTGACCAGGTGAAAGCCGCGCCTGCGGGCGGCCAGCGTCAGCGATTTCTGGATCCACATGGCGCCTCAGCCGTCCGAGGCGGCGGTGCGCGCGGCGCGCACCGCGAACACCGCATTGGCCTTGAGCATGGTCTGCCCTTCCACTTGCAGCAGGCAGGTGGCGTAGATCAGGCGCCGGCCCTGCTTGTCGATCTGCACGTGCGCCTCGAGCCAGTCGCCCGGCTTGACCGGATTCAGGTACTCCACCGACATCTGCACCGTCACCACCGACACATTGGCCCGCCGCGCGATGTTGAAACCCAGGGCGCTGTCCGCCAGCGTGGCCAGCAGGCCGCCGTGGGCGATATCGTGCATGTTGGTGTGCGGGGTGCCCAGGCGGATGGCCAGCACGCCGTCGGCGTCGCGGCGGTAGAACGCGCCCAGCTCGGCCAGGTGGGTCATGAAGGGGCTGCTGGGCTGCCAGGGTACGAAGCCGGCGGGGACGGGATTTGCCATGATGGAAGGTGCGGGACGAGAAATGCAAGCATAACTCGCCAGCGCCCGGCCCATATTTTTATCCCGATTTTGTATTTGTCGCGTGCGGCGGCGCGGCCCATGATGGCGGCCACGATTGTCCTTCGCCATCGACCGCTCCATGCCGCCACACCTGTTCCACCCCGCCCGGCGCAAGGCCCTGGCCGCCATTGCCGCCACTGGCCTGGCCGCCGGCCTGCCGCGTCCGGCGCGCAGCGCGCAGCGCGCCCGCCTGCGCATCGGCTACCAGAAATCCTCGACACTGCTCGCCATCGTCAAGGCGCAGGGGCACCTGCAGGCCCGACTGGCCGACCAGGGGGTGGCGATATCCTGGCATGAGTTCGCGAACGGCCAGCCGCTGCTGGAAGCGCTCAACGTGGGCGCCATCGACCTGAGCGCCGACGTCGCCGACACGGTGCCGCTGTTCGCGCAGGCGGCGGGCGCCGCCCTGACCTATTACGCCAGGGAAACACCCGCGCCCGCCGCGCAGGCCATTCTGGTCAAGGAAGATTCGCCGATCCGCGCGCTGTCCGACCTGAAGGGCCGCAAGGTGGGTTTTGCGCGGGCGGCCGGCGCGCATTTCCTGGTCATTGCGGCCCTGCAGCGCAGCGGGCTGGCGCTGGCCGATATCCAGCAAGCCTTCCTGGCGCCCGCGGACGGCCGCGCCGCATTCGGCAACGGCTCGATCGACGCCTGGGCGATCTGGGATCCTTTCTATGCCGCCACGCAGCAGCACGAGCGCGTGCGCGTCCTGGCCGACGGCCGCGACGGCCTGGCCGACTACGCGCGCTATTACTTGGCCGCCACCTCCTATGCCGAGGCGCATCCGGCAATCGTGGAGCAGGTATACGCGGCCCTGCAAGCCGCCGGGCGCTGGGCCAAGCAACATCCGGACGCGGCGGCCGCCTTGCTGGCGCCGTTGTGGGGCTTGGACGCGCGGATCGTCGCAGCGGCCAATGACCGGCGCAGTTACGACGTGCGGCCGGTCACCGGGCAGAACCTCGACAGCCAGCAGCAGATTGCCGACGTGTTTCTCGCCAACAAGCTGCTGCCGCGCCGCATTGTCGTGCGCGACGCGCGGCTGTGGCAGCCGGCCCGGGCATGACACCCGGGACTATTGCATGGCCTTGTCCGGTGACGAGCCGGCGCGCCAGACACGCCGCCAATCAGGGGGTGCGCACCTGGTCGACGTCGAACTCGACCGAATTGCGATCGCGGTCCAGTTCGCCGATCAGCTCCACGGTGACCTTGTCATCGATCTGCCGGCCCGCCGGAAAATCGTCGTTGTCGATCTCGACACGGATACGGCCCGTGCCATCGTCGAAGGTGTAGTGATCGCCGCCATCGTGCGAGACTATCCGGCCGCGCAAGACGGCATTCTGGTCGTCCTTGCCGTTGGCCATCAGGTCCTTCACGCTCATGGGCGCAATCGTGCTCGGGCCGGCATATCCCTGCTGCTGCGCCGCCGTGTCGGAACGGGGGCCGGTGTAGCCCTGTGCCTGGACGCCGGCGACGGCCAGCGCGCCCGCCAGCGCCGCAGTGGCCAGAAGAATGCGAGGGCCATTCGAGCGGGTAAAAAGGTTCTTCATGGTAGTGGCTCCTTGCGCCGATGGCGCGGTTGGTGTTGAACACATAGCCATTGGACCAGCCGAAGATGAAGCGAACCTGAGGTCGCGGCGGGCCGGCCGGGCCTCAGCGCGCCCGCGTGCGCGGCAACCCGAGCGTCACGCCAAGGCCGACGCCTTCGATGCCGGGGCCGAAGCGCAGGGTCGCGCCGTGCAGTTCCGCCACGCGCGCCACGATGGACAAGCCCAGGCCGCTGCCCTGTTCGCCCGTGCCCAGCACACGGAAGAAGCGCTGGGTCAGCCGCTCCAGATCCGCATCGGCCACCCCATGGCCATCGTCGCGCACCGCAAGCTCGACCGTCCCGCCATCCGTCGTCGCCGACAACCATACCCGGCCTTCTGCGCGGCCGTAGCGGATGGCATTGTCCAGCAGATTTCGCAGCGCGCTGAACAGCCAGTCCCGGTGGCCGTAGACCGTGGCGGCACGGCAGTCGACGGACAGCGTGACGCGTCGCCGCGCCGCGGCGGCCGCGCATGCCTTCACCACGTCCTCGAACAGGATTCGCACATCAACATCGCCCATGGCGACGGCGTCGGCGGACTGCGGGTCCAGTCGCGCCAGCTGCAGCAGGTTCTCGACCATGGCGGTGCTGCGCGCCACATCGTCGCGCAGGCGTTGCAACCCGGCGGTCAGCGCCGGCGAGCCGTCGGCCGCGTGGCTGCGCTGCATGACCTGGATGCGCGATGCCAGCGCCGCCAGCGGCGTGCGCAGCTCATGCGCGGCGTCGGCAGTGAAGCGGCGCTCGCCCTCCAGCGCGCGCGACAGCCGCTCCAGCAAGCGGTTCAGCGCCCCGACCACCGAGCGGACCTCGATTGCCCGGCCGTCATCCGGCACCGGCGACAGGTCGGCCGGAGACTTCGCTTCGATGCCGCGCGCCATGCGCTCCAGCGGAGCCAGCAGCCGCCGGATCACCCACCAGTTGATCAACCCGAGCAGGCCCCACAGCACTACCAGCGGCCAGGCCAGCGATTCCAGCACATCGCGGATCAGCTCGATGCGCTCGTCCCATTCCTGCCCGACCTGGACCGAGAAACCCAGGGTTTCGTGACGGCGCACATAGACACGCCAGCGTTCGCCGTCCACGCGCACGTCGTAGAAGCGCTCATCGGGACGGTCCGGATCGACGAAGGGCCGTTCGGGCGCGTCCTCGCCACGCCGGACCACGTCGCCCCGCGGCGAAACGATCTGGTAATCGAGACGCAGCGTCGGATCGGCGTCGTCGCGGTCGCGCGAGGCGAGCACCCCGCTGGACGCGCCTTCGCCAAAGGCCAGCACAATGCGTGCGCCTTCGTCGAGGGTATCGTCGAACGCCTCGCTCACCTCTTTCCAGGCGATTGCCAGCACGATAACCGTACTGACCAGGCCCACCAGGACGCTGGAGCCCACCGTCGTCGCGATGAGCCGCCGACGCAGCGAGTAGCCGCGCGGCTTGCCGGGGTTTCGACGCAACTTCATGTCAGTCGGCCAGCCGGTAGCCCTGGCGCCGGATGGTCTTGATGGAGCCCGAGCCGAGCTTGCGCCGCAGGTTATAGATATGCACTTCGATGGCGTTGCTGTCCACCTCGTCGCCCCAGCCGTAGAGGGCCTCCTCGAGCTGGGCGCGCGACACCACATGGCCCGGCCGCCGGATCAGCGCATGCAGCACGGCGAACTCGCGCGCCGTCAGGGCGATGGCTGCGCCGTTCAGGCTCACCTGCTTGCCGGCTTCGTCCAGCACCAGGCCGCCGTGGCTCAACGCCACGCTGGGACGGCCGTCGTGGCGCCGGATCGCCGCGCGGATCCGCGCCGACAGCTCTTCGAGATCGAATGGCTTGACCAGATAGTCGTCGGCGCCGAGGTCCAGCCCTTCGATCCGGTCGCGCACCGCGTCGCGCGCCGTGATGAGGATGACCGGCACCGTCGCGCGGCGGGCGCGCAGGCGGCGCAGCAAGGCGTCGCCGGTCAGGCCCGGCAGGCCCCGGTCGATCAGCAGGCACTGGTAGTCGTGGGTGGCCAGCGCCGTCTCGGCCAGGTCGCCGCGCGTCACGCGGTCGACGACATAGCCGTCGAGCTCCAGCCAGGACTCGATCGACTCACCCAGGGATACGTCGTCTTCGGCCAATAGAATGCGCATCCAGTGACTATACGCCACAGGATGAAGGGAATCTTAAGGCGACGTGCCGGCGCGACAATGCACGCGCCCGCTAGCGCACGGCCGGCAACGGGCCGCCGCTAGCGACCGGAGGCGCTCAGCGCGCGCAACTGCGCGCGCAGTTGCCGCACTTCCCGGCTCAGGTCCAGGATCAGCGCCGCCGCGTCCAGGCCGGCGCCGAAATCGCGCTCGAGCCGGCGCGCCTCCAGCGCGCGCTGCAGGTCGGCACTGTAGAAGCACCAATCGGCCGGCTGCGGACCCGAAGCCTCGACGATGCCGACTTCAACCAGCCGGGCCACCCATTCCACTTCGGCGCCGCAGGCGCGCGCCAGGTCGTCGGCGCTCAGGGGCTGCGCCGTGCCCACGACGGTACCGGTGGCGGCGATCACTACCGTTTTCATGTTCAGGCCTCCATGTGGCGTCGCGGATTGAAGGGCAGGTCCTGCTGCATCTTGCGGTAGGCGGCGCGCGCGGCCTCGGTATCGGCCGGCGGCAGCGCCAATTCGAGCACAAGATAAAGGTCCCCGGGCGGATCGCCGGGGATGCCCCGGCCGCGCAGGCGCAGCTTGCGGCCGTTGGCGGAACCCGCGGGCACGGAGACCTCTACCATGCCGCCGGGCGTGGGCGCGTTGACGCTGGCGCCCAGGGCCGCCTCCCAGGGCGCCACCGGCAGCGTCATGTACAGGTCGCGCCCCTCCGCGCGGTAGCGCGGATGCGGCTTGAAGCGAACCTCCAGATACAGGTCGCCGCTGTCGCCGCCGCCATAGCCGGGCATGCCCTGCCCGACCAGCCGGATGTACTGCCCCTCGCGCACGCCCGCCGGGATGCGCACGCTGAGCGTGCGCGACTGCATTTGCGGACGCCCCTGGTCGTCCATGTGCATGGATCGCAGGGTGACGTCGCGCGTGGCGCCCTTGAGCGCATCTTCCAGGTCGATCTCGATGGCGGCGTGATGGTCTTCGCCACGGGCGCGGAACTCCTGCCCGGCGGCGCGGCGCGCGCGGCCCCCGAACAACGAAGAAAAGAACTCGCTGAACTGCGCTTCTTCGCCAGGGGAAGCGGCGCGGCGGAACTCGAAGCCTTCGTCCCAGCCGGGCGGCGGCTGGAACCCCCCGCCGGGCGAAACGCCGGCGGCGAGATTATCGTAGGCCTGGCGTTTTTCCTTGTCGCGCAGGACATCGTAGGCTTCGTTGATGTCGCGCATGCGCGATTCGGCATCGCTTTCCTTGCTGACATCGGGATGGTATTTGCGAGCCAGCTTGCGGTAAGCGCGGCGGATGTCGTCCTCCGAGGCGTCGCGCTCGACGCCCAGCGCGCTGTAGTAGTCCTTGAACTCCATAATCGCCCGCTCATCGTAGGGTTGCGGCAACCATCGGCGCACCGAAGCCGCCAGGATAAATATAGGATAGGGTCCTATCCCCGATTTATCAATGCGCCGCAGCATCCGGCGTGCCTGGGGCTGGGCTACGCCGCGATGCGGTGCTGCACAGGGGTATGATGAATAAAATAATCAACCTGCCGGGCCAGGCGGCAAGTAGCGCCCTTCCCCCACAAGAACGACTCAAGAGACGCAATGACCCGCGCTGCACCCGCTTGGCTGATGCCTGTCGTGGCTATCTTCACCCTGCAGACCACATCGTCATTCCTGAGTCGGCTCATTCCCATCGTCGCCCCGGCCATGTCCGCCGAATTCGGCTGGAGCGGCAGTTCCATCGGCTACCTGACGGCCAGCAACTCCCTGGGCGGGCTCGCCATCCTGGTGGCGGGCTCCGCCCTGCTCAAGCAGATAGGCGGCATGCGCACGCTGCAGCTCACGCTGTTCCTGGGCGCCATCTGCATGGCGCTGCTGTTGTACCCGAGCGTCGGCATCGCCCTGGCAGCATGCTTCATCATGGGCCTGAGCAATGGCGCCGCCAACCCGGCCGGCAGCGAAGTACTGCAACGCTTCTCGCCGCCGGGCAAGCGCAACCTGATGTTCTCGATCAAGCAGGCCGGGGTTCCCGTAGGCGGCGTCGTGGCGGGGCTGCTGGTGCCCGTGGTGGTGGCGCTGGCCGGCTGGCGCATGGCGCTGCTGGTCTGCGCGCTGGTCGTGCTGCTGCCCACCCTGCTTACCTGGCGACTGAGCGCGGGCCTCGATGAAACGCCCGCGAAAAAGCGCCGCGCCCTGCACATGCCGACGCTGCAATCGCTGCGCACGCTCAGCGTGCCGCTGGCGGCCCTGGGGCACAACCGCGGCCTGCTCAAGATGTCCGTCGTGGGCAGCCTGTTCGCGGTTTCGCAAAGCTGCTGGTTCACGTTCACCGTCATCTACCTGATAGACGGGCTGGGCTTCTCCCTGGGACTGGCCGGCGCGGTGTTCGCCGTGATGCAGGCCGGCGGCGTGATCGGCCGCATCGCGCTGGGCTGGTTGTCCGATTACCTGCGCTCGGCCACCGCCACCTTGTCGATCGCGGCAATCTTCTCTGCGGCGACGACCGCGCTGCTGGGGTTGACCAGCCCGCAATGGCCGCTCTGGGCCGTCATCCTGCTGGCGTTTGTCGCGGGCTGCTCGGCAGCCAGCTGGAACGGCGTGCAGATCGCGGAAGTGGCGCGGCGCTCGCCCTCGCACCTCATCGCCGAAACGGCGGCCGGCTCCAGCATACTGGTCAACCTGACCAACATGGTCGCGCCCACGGCCTTCGCGGCATTTGTCGCGGCTGGCGGCGGATACACCTATGCCTTCATCTGCGCGGGGGCCTGCTCGCTGCTGGTGCTGGCATGCCTGCCGCGGGACCGACAGGACGGCGCGGCCGCGTAGCACTGTCCGGGTCGCTGAGCAGGCGCGCGGATCCGCGACGCGGCGCTGCCCCGCTACCGGGGGCTCGCATCATCGGCGTTTGCACCGTGGTGGCGTCGATACACAGCCGGCGACACGCCCACATGCCGCACGAAAGCGCGGCGCAGCGTATCGACACTGGCGAAGCCGCAGCGCGCCGCCACCTGCTTGGGCGTCATGGCCCCCGACTCGAGCCATTCGCGCGCGGCGCCGACGCGCATGGCCTCCACCCATGCCGCTGGCGTCACGCCCACCTCGGCATGAAACAGGCGCGCAAAATGGCGCGGGCTCAACCCCGCGTGTCCGGCCAGCGCCTCCACTGATAAGTCGCGTTCCGGGTGCGCCGCCGCCCAGCGCTGCACATCCTGCAGCGCCGACCGTCCGACCGGCCCGGCCTGCCCCTTGCGGCTGAACTGCAGTTGCCCGCCGGGGCGCTTGAAATACATCACCAATTGCGAGGCGACGTCGGCCGCCAGCTCGCGTCCCAGGTCTTCTTCCACCAGCGACAGGGCCAAGTCCAGCCCGGCCGTCACGCCGGCCGCGGTTCGCACCTTGCCGTCGCGCACCTGCAGCGCGTCTTCTTCGACCGTGATGCGCGGATAGGCCTGGCGCAACTCGCGGGCGGCGTTCCAGTGGGTGGTCACCCGGCGGCCGTCCAGCAGGCCGGCGGCGGCCAGGGCGAAGGCCCCGGTGCAGACGGAGCCGTAGCGCCTGGCCCCCCGGGCGGTGGCGCGAATCCATTGCAGCGTGGCGCTGCCGAAAACGGTGCGGGCGGCGTTCGGCGTGCCGGCGACCAGCAGGGTGTTCACCCGGGCCAGCGGCTGCGCGACCGTCGAGTCCGGCAGCAGGCACAGCCCGGATGAGCTGCGGACCGGCCCGGGCTCGCAGGCCACCACATGCAGCGAATAGAACGCCCGCCCCAGCTCAGTATTGGCCTGCGCGAACACATCCAGAGGGCCCGATACGTCGAGCATCTGCACCCCCGGCAAGGCCAACACGGCAATGGTTCTGGTCATGGCTGAGAATCGCGCGATTTGGCAGAAAATCACGTAATACGTTTATTGAAGACATTCTAGCGCAACCGGAAAATAGCCATAGGTTTTCCGACAGGGCCAATGCCATGAACTTCTCCATCGACGGTATCCAGATCCCCGACAGCCAGTTGGCGCGCGAAATCACCGAGCTGGTGCGCGACACCGAATCGCCCCTGCTGTTCCATCATTCCAGCCGCGTCTACTATTTCGGCGCACTGGCCGGCAAGCGGCGCGGCCTGAAGTTCGACCCCGAACTGCTGTATTGCGGCTGCATGTTTCACGACATGGGCCTCACGCACCAGCACAGCAGCGGCTGCTGCCGCTTTGAAGTGGACGGCGCCAACGCGGCGCGCGATTTTCTGCAAAGCCGTGGAATTTCCCAGCAGGACATCGACCTGGTCTGGACTGCGATCGCGTTGCACACCACCCCGGGCATCCCGGAATTCATGCACCCGGTCGTGGCGCTGGTCACCGCGGGCGTGGAAATGGATGTGCTGGGCCTGAGCTATGACGAATACAGCGATGCCCAGCGCCAGGCCGTGGTGGCCGCGCATCCGCGCGAGCCGCGATTCAAGGAGGACATCATCCAGGCCTTCTATGACGGCATCAAACACAAGCCGCATACGACCTTTGGCAACGTGAAGGCCGACGTCATTGCCGACAAGGAGCCGGGTTTCGTTCCCGCCAACTTCTGCAGCGTGATCCGCAACTCGGGCTGGGCCGGCTGAACTCGGCGCGCCAGGCCCGGCATCGGCCGGGACGACGCCGTGCCTGGGCGGGAAATGCTGGGCTACTCCGCCCCGCTGACCCTCCGGCGCTAACCCGCCAGTTTGTCGGCAGCATCCTGGAGGCCGTTGAGGATGGAGTCGGCCACGTGCATGGGGAATCCAGCCGGCAGTAGCGCGCGGACGGTCTTCACGACCCCGGGCGTGCGCGCCACCAGGTCGTCGAGGACATGCGCCACTCCCTGACCGTTGTGATCCACTACGCCATGCTCGGTGCCCACGGCGATCCAGTGCCGACGCAGGATGTCGCGCATGGCCCAGTGGGGGTTTTTCGAACGCACGGCCATGGCCATCTTGGCGTCGTACGGAGACAGCTGATTCGCACCCTTGCCGATGATGGGGTAAGCCGACAGCACGTCGTACAGCGGGGTGAGTTCGTAGGTGCCACCCTGGCGCAGGAAAATGCTGAAGTTCTTCGCGTGGCCATCCGTGGCACGCAGCATCCAGAAGAGGACCTGGGCCTGGAAGAACGTGCGGCGGTCGCGGTCAGGAGCGCGCGACGTGCCCAACAGCTTCATGATTTGGCGCACACCCGGGCCGCCGTCGGACTCGTACTTCAAATGCGGCGGAGTTGCCGTCGCCTGGCACATGTCTTCCTGCGGCAGCCGGATGAGCCAGCGCTTGCCCTCGGGGTTCTCCCACCACATCCGGTCGAAGCGCTCGACCGCCAGCACCTTCATGTCCTCGAACATCAGGGGCTCGGTGCGCGCCACAGGCATTTGGTAGGCGCGCAGGACTTCGGAACACAGCCACTCGTTTTCGACCGAATCGCTCATGTCGAACGTCATGTTTGCGACCAGGCCCAGTGGCAGCTTGAAGATGTGAGTGGTCGGTGTTGCGCCATGCGGCCGGCACCACCGCCCGTCGTACCAGAGCAAGGCCGACTTTTCCTGTGCACCGGCAATGGAGATGCGGAAGTCTTCATCCTCGGCGGCGTCCCGGCCGAGAGGGCCTGGCGCAAGGGTGTTGCGAAGCAGCTGGGCAATCTCGGCGTCGGTCATCGGAACCGCGTTCACCTCTTGAACGCCGTCCGGCGCCTCGGGGCCCGGCACCACCTGCAGCGCGCCGACGCAGTCCCGACCGACTTCAGCCAGCAGGGCGAACGCGTTGGTCGAGCCGGCCTGGTACCGACGTGCGATGCGCTCGCGGATTTCTTTGCTGTCCGGCAGCAGGTTTTCGAAGTAGGTGCGCACGGCTTCGCCACGGTGCGGCGGATTGCCCGGGGTGAAGGGGAGGGACAGCGACAGCGGGCGCCCCTGGTCGGAAGCCACCCAGGCGTCGGCATACTGCAGGACTTCTCCGGCATGCGGTTGCATACTCCAGGTGCCGACGAATTCGCCGTTCATCCAGAGATTCAGAGTGCGGGTGTGTGAGCGTCGACCCATGCGCTCACCAGTTGGGACCAGCCGACGCCTTGGGCGACAGCGATTCGCTGCTGGTCTTGCGCAGCACGAGTTCGACACCCAGGATGCTCAGAAGCTCCAGCAGGCGGTCGGCGCTAACCTTGTCTGCATGGCGCTCAAGATTAGACAAGGCCTGCTGGCTGATGCCCAGGCGCATAGCCGTATCCGCTTGGGTCAGGCCCGACTGCCTGCGAAAACCCTGAAGCAGTGCTGGCAGTTGCTCCGCCGTGCGGACGGTGAAGTCGGACATACAAGCCTCACGTTGTTTTTTCGATTTACAAATTCTACTTAGTAAATTTAAAATACTCAACGTAAGTTGTAAAACCACACTACAACGCCGAAATTGTATTTACGATTTACAATTTATAAGTTGTAAAACGTCCCGCCCATGCTACGCGCGCCGGGTGCCAGGCGGAAGTTGCCCGAGCCCCGGTCTCAATACACCGGAACGCAAAGAAGGGCCGCTTTGGCGGCCCTTCTCCATTTTCGAAGTTGAAGCAGTGAGCTGGGAGACAAAAATCGCGAAAAGACAACCTTAGCGCCAAGACCGACTTTATTCCGCGCGACCGGCTTTGTTTCCCGTTTTCAAGCCTTGCGGGAATCCGCTCTCGCTTACTCCACCGTCACGCTCTTCGCCAGGTTGCGCGGCTTGTCCACGTCCGTGCCACGGGCGCACGCGGTGTGGTACGACAGCAGCTGCAGCGGCACCGTGTGCAGGATCGGCGACAAGGCGCCGTAGTGCTCGGGCATGCGGATCACGTGCATGCCGTCGCTGCTGGTGATGCGGCTGTCGCCGTCGGCGAACACATACAGTTCGCCGCCGCGGGCGCGCACTTCCTGCATGTTCGACTTCAGCTTTTCCAGCAGGGCGTCGTTGGGCGCGATGGTGACCACCGGCATTTGCTCGGTGACGAGCGCCAGCGGCCCGTGCTTGAGCTCGCCGGCCGGATAGGCCTCGGCGTGGATGTAGCTGATCTCCTTCAGCTTCAGCGCGCCTTCCAGGGCGATGGGATAGTGCATGCCGCGCCCCAGGAACAAGGCATTTTCCTTGCTGGCGAAACGATCCGCCCAGGCCATGATCTGCGGCTCCAGCGCCAGCACCGAGCCGATGGCCGCGGGCAGGTGGCGCAGGTCCTTCAGGTGCTGGGCTTCCTGCTCGGCGCTGAGGTGGCCGCGCGTCTGGGCCAGCGCCAGCGTCAACAGGAACAGCGCCGTCAGCTGGGTGGTGAAGGCCTTGGTCGAGGCAACGCCGATCTCGACGCCGGCGCGGGTGATGTACGACAGCTTGCACTCGCGCACCATGGCGCTGGTGGCCACGTTGCAGATGGTCAGCGTGTGTTCCATGCCGAGCGAACGCGCGTGCTTGAGCGCGGCCAGGGTGTCGGCGGTCTCGCCCGATTGCGAGATGGTGACCACCAGGCTGCGCGGGTTCGGCACGCTGTCGCGGTAGCGGTATTCGCTGGCGATCTCGACCGCGACGGGGATCTTGGCGATGGATTCGATCCAGTACTTGGCGGTCAGGCCGGCGTAGTAGCTGGTGCCGCACGCCAGGATCAGCAGCGAGTCGATGTCCTTGAAGATCTTGTAGGCTTCGTCGCCGAACAGCTCGGGCGTCACGGACTCGATGTCCTGCAAGGTATCGCCGACCGCGCGCGGCTGCTCGAAGATTTCCTTCTGCATGTAGTGGCGGTACGGGCCCAGCTCGGCCGCGCCGGTATGCACCTGCACGGTGTTGACCTTGCGCTCGACCGGCTTGCCTTCCATGTCGGTGATCCACACGCGCGACAGCTGCAGGTCGACCACGTCGCCGTCTTCCAGGTAGATGATCTGGTCGGTGGTGCCGGCCAGGGCCAGGGCGTCGGAAGCGAGGAAGTTCTCGTTCTGGCCCACGCCCACCACCAGGGGCGAGCCCTGGCGCGCGCCCACCACGCGGTGCGGCTCGTCGCGGCAGAACACGGCGATGGCGTAGGCGCCATGCAGGCGGCGCACCGCCTGTTGCACGGCCTCGAACAGGTCGCCGTTGTACAGGTGGTTGACCAGGTGCGCGATGACTTCGGTGTCGGTCTGGCTTTCGAAGACATAGCCGGCGGCCTGCAGCTCGGCGCGCAGCTCGTCGTGGTTCTCGATGATGCCGTTGTGCACCAGCGCGATGCGCGGCTCGTCCTTGCCCAGGTGCGAGAAATGCGGGTGGGCGTTATGGGTGGCCGGCACGCCGTGGGTGGCCCAGCGGGTGTGGGCGATGCCGGTGAAACCGGCCAGCTTGTCCTGGGCGATCTGGTCGGCCAGCTCGGACACACGCTGCGTGCTGCGCGTGCGGCGCAGGTGGCCGTCGATGTACAGCGCCACGCCGCACGAGTCGTAGCCGCGGTATTCCAGCCGCTTCAGGCCTTCGACCAGGATCGGGGTGATGTCGCGCTGGGCGACGGCGCCAACAATGCCGCACATAGGGGAATCTCCGTGAATTTGCGTATCGGCGCATTGTGCGCTTCCCCGGCTGAAATTTGATTTCTTTCTTTTGGCTTATATGAAAGCTGATTTTCTTACAGAAAAGTGATTAAATATTATTTCGTATCTTCCTGCTCAGTGAAATATAAATGCAAGAAACGCCTGCCAGCCCTGTCGAACTGGACGATCTGGACCGCCGCATCCTGGACCAGCTGCAACGCGACTGCGCGCTGACCAACCAGGAACTGGCCGCGCGCGTGCATGCGTCGCCGCCGACTTGCCTGCGGCGGGTGCGCCGTTTGGTGGAAACGGGGGTGGTCGATCGGCAAGTGGCGATCCTGGCGCCGGAGAAACTCGGCAGCACGCTGACCGCCATCGTCGAGGTCACGCTGGATGTGCAGGCGGCCGAGAGCCTGGACGCCTTCGAGCGCAGCCTAGTGGACGAGCCGGCCGTGCTGCAGTGCTACCGCGTGTCGCCCGGGCCGGATTTCGTGGTGGTGGCGCAGGTGCGCGACATGCCGGCCTACCATGCGCTGGTGCACCGGGCCTTCACGGCACAGGCGAATGTACGCAATGTGCGGACATTCTTCTCGGTGCACCGGTCCAAGTTCGAGACGCGGATCGACGTATCGGCGGAGTAGGCGCCGCAAGGCGCTCGCGCCGCAGGTGTTCGTCGCGGGTGTCAGACACCCCCCGAGACAACGGCTGCCATGCAACGGGCATCGCAAGGGGTGTCTGACACCTCCCCCACAGGCGCCTGACAGTCTGCCCTGTGGCGCCCACCGGTGCAGGCCTATCCCCGCCGCGCCAGCAACTGCTCGAACTGCGCCAGGTAGCGGCGGCCCATTTCGGTGACGTCGTGCTCGGTGCGCACGTAATCGTAGGCGCGCTGCGTGCAGTCGGCGCGGAACGCGGCGTCGTCCAGGCAGCGCGCCATGCCCTGGGCCAGGGCATGCGCGTCGCCGGTGGGGCACAGCACGCCGCGGCCGTCGGCCACGCTTTCCTTCAAGCCGCCGGCGTCGGTCGACACCACCGGCACGCGCTGCAGGAAGGCGTCCAGCACGCTGCTGCCCAGGGCCTCTTCCTGGGAGCTCATGACGAAGACGTCGAAGATGCTGTAGAAATCCTCGACGCCCTTGCGGAAGCCGGCGAACAGGTAGACGTCCTGCAAGCCCAGCCGCTGGACCTCGGCGCGCGATTCGGCCTCGCGGTCGCCGCCGGCGCCGAAGTGCACGAAAACGAAGTCATCGCGCGTGCGGGCCAGCTCGCCGACCGCCCGGATCAGCGTCAAGGGATCCTTGTCGCGGATCAGCGCGGCCGATGTGGCCAGCACTTTGCGGCCGCGCAGGCCCAGCTCGTCGGCCAGGCGGTCGACGTTGGCGCGGTCGATGACGTGCGGCTCGACCGCGCTGCGGATGATGACGGGCTGCAGCCCGAGCCGGCGCGGCTCGGCCGCCGCCATCTCGCTGATGGCGACGAAGCAGTCGACGCGGCGCCATTTGGCGCCGGTCTTCCATTCCTCGTTGGGCTCGACCACGAACGACGTGCGCCGCGAAAACGCCACCGGACGGCGATGCAGGGCCTTGGTCAGCACGGCCCAGGTGACGGTGTTGGCGGTCTGCGCATGGATGATGTCGTAGCCGCGCCCGGCGCGCGCCAGGAAGGCCAGCTGGGCCGGCACGTTGCGCACGCCATGGGCGATGAAGCCCTCTTCGCCGGCGCGCGCTTGCAGCGGGCCGCCGGCGCGGCACAGCAGCTCGACCTCGTGCCCCGCCGCGCGGAACGCGCGCATGCAGTAGAGCGTCTGGCGCTCGCCGCCGCGCCAGCCTTTCTCGAAGTTGAGCTGCAGGATCCTCATGACCGCCCGATGCCCTGGTACTCGAAGCCCTGGGCACGCATGTCGGCGGGCGAATACAGGTTGCGGCCGTCGATCACCAGCGGCGCCTTGAGCAGGGCGCGCACGCGCTCCAGGTCGGGAGCACGGAACACCTTCCACTCGGTGGCGATGAGCAGGCCGTCCGCGCCGTCCAGCGCCTGGTACATGTCGTCGGCGAACTCGACCGCCGCATTGCCGGCCAGCAGCTGGCGCGCGTGCGGCATGGCGATGGGATCGTAGGCGCGCACGCGCGCGCCGCGCCGGGTCAGTTCGGCGATGGCGGTCAGGCTGGGCGCCTCGCGCATGTCGTCGGTATTGGGCTTGAAGGCCAGGCCCCACAAGGCGAACCTGCGGCCGGACAAGTCCTCGCCGTAGCGCGCCACCACTTTTTGCGACAGGCGCAGCTTCTGCGCGTCGTTGGCCGCCTCGGCGGCCGCGACCACGCGCATCGGCAGGCCGTGTTCCGCGGCGGTGCGCGCCAGCGCCTGCACATCCTTGGGGAAACACGAGCCGCCGTAGCCCACGCCGGGGTACAGGAAGTGATAGCCGATGCGCGGATCGGCGCCGATGCCGCGCCGCACCTGCTCGATGTCGGCGCCCAAGGCCTCGGCCAGGTTGGCCATCTCGTTCATGAACGAGATGCGGGTGGCCAGCATGGCGTTGGCGGCGTACTTGGTGAGCTCGGCCGAGCGCACGTCCATGACCATCAGGCGCTCGTGGGTGCGCTGGAAGGGCGCGTAGATGCGCCGCATCACATCGACGGCGTAATCGTCGTCGGCGCCCACGATGATGCGGTCGGGGCTCATGAAGTCCTTGATGGCCGCGCCTTCTTTCAGGAATTCGGGATTGGAGGCCACGCTGAAAGGAACGTCCACGCCGCGCCCGGCCAGCACCTCGGCGATGGCCTGCCTGACTTTGTCGGCAGTGCCGACAGGCACGGTGGATTTGTCGACCACGACCTTGCGGGTCGTCATGTGGTGCGCGATATTGCGGGCCGCGGCCAGTACGTGCTGCAGGTCGGCCGAACCGTCTTCGCCGGGCGGCGTGCCCACGGCGATGAACTGCACGTCGCCGAAAGCCACGCTGGCGGCGACATCGGTGGTGAATCGCAGGCGGCCGGCCTGGGCATTGCGCTTGACGAGCTCTTCCAGGCCGGGTTCGTAGATGGGAATGCCGCCCTGCTGCAAGGTCTGGATCTTGGCCGCGTCGACATCCAGGCACATGACCTCGTTGCCCATGTCGGCCAGGCAGGCGCCCGAAACCAGTCCAACGTAGCCCGTGCCGATTACCGTGATTTTCATGCGCAATGCCTATAGGGGTCCGTTGGGCAAATTATAGAGGGCCGCCGCGCCGGGGCCGGCGCGCGTTCCCCTACGAGGTCTTCAGCTTGTTGACCCGTACCGCGTTCACGCCGACCGCCAGCGCGGCGCACACGGTGGCCAGCAGCAGCGCGACCGTCGGCCCGCGCGCCCCGCCGACGGCGAAGGCGATGGCCACCAGCGCGGTGCCGAAGCTCTGGCCGAACACCCGCGTGGTGGCTTGCAGCCCCCCGGCGGCGCCGCTGCGCTGGCGCGGCGCGGAGGACAGCATGGCGCGGTTGTTGGGCGTCTGGAAAAAACCGAAGCCCATGCCGACCACGAACATCGCGGCCATGATCCAGGGATTGCTGGCGCTCAGCGGCAGCAGGGCCAGCGCGGCCAGGCCGGCGACCATGACCGCCGCGCCGACGCCGCTGAGCGTGGCGGCCGAATAGCGGTCCGACATGCGGCCGGCCAGCGGCGCCACGATGGCCGTGCCCACCGGCCAGGCACCCATCAGCATGCCGACCTCCAGGTAGGGACGGCCCAGCACCTGCTGGAAGTAGAACGGCAAGGACACGTACGAAGCCATCTGTGCCGCGAAGGTGCATGCCGAGGCGGCCACCGCGAAAGCCAGCGGCCGGATGCGCAGCAGGTCCACCGGCACCAGCGGGGCCGGCTGGTTGCCGGCGCGCCGCACCAGCAGCCAGCCGGCCACCGTGGCGAAGACGATCATGGCCACGCCCTGCCAGGCGCTCTGCCCCAGGGTGTCGACCCCCGAAATGAACACGCCCAGGGTCAGCATGCACAGCAGGGCGCTCAGCCAGTCCAGCCGCACATTGTTGCGGGGCACTTCGGGCAGGTGCCGCAGGCCCAGCATCACCCCGGCGCAGACGGGCAGGTTGATGGCGAAGATCCAGCGCCAGTGCGCAACCTCGAGGATGATCGAGCCCAGGGTGGGCCCCAGCACCGACATGACCGCCACCGTGGTGGCGTTCAGGCTGATGCCGCGGCCCAGCATGCGCAGCGGGTAGATATTGCGCACCAGCCCGCCGAACATGCACATCAGCGAGGCCGCGCCGACGCCCTGCACCACGCGCGCCAGCGTCAGCTGCCATAGCGCGGTGGACAGGGCGCCGCACAGCGAGGCGGTCGCGAACAGGCCCAGGCCGATGGTGAACATGCGCCGAAAGCCGATGCGCTCGGCCAGTGCCGACAGGGGCAGCAGCAGCACCACGACCGCCAGGTTGTAGGCGTTGACGATCCACACCGCCTGGGATGGCTGCGCGTTCAGGTCCGTGGCGATGGTGGGCAACGCCACGTTGGCGATGGTGGTGTCCAGCACCGACATGCTGATGCCGGTGAGGACGGTGGCGGCGGCCCAATAGCGCCGGGGAGCGGGCAGGCCGTCGGGCAGGGCCGGACGGCCTGGAGAAGCCGAGACGGGTCGCTCGGCGCTCACGATTTTTTCTGGGGGCGCTGCCAGCCGTCCACGGTGGTCTGCCGGCTGCGCGAGACCGTAAGCTGCCCGGCCGGCGCGTCGCGCGTCAGAGTGGTGCCCGCCCCCAGCGTCGCACCCTTGCCCACGCGCACCGGCGCGACCAATTGCGTGTCCGAGCCGATGAAGGCGTCGTCCTCGATGATCGTGCGATGCTTGTTGGCGCCATCGTAGTTGCAGGTGATGGTGCCGGCGCCCACGTTCACCCGGGCGCCGATGTCGGCATCGCCGATATACGCCAGGTGGTTGGCCTTGCTGTCGGCGTCGAGCACGCTGTTCTTGATTTCCACGAAGTTGCCGACATGGCTGCGGTCGCCCAGGCGCGCGCCCGGCCGCAACCGGGCGTAGGGGCCGATGCGGGCATCGCGCCCGATGGCGGCCTGCTGCACGTGGCTGAAGGCGTCGATCTGCGTGCCCGCCCCCACGGCAACGTCGCGCAGCACGCAATGCGGGCCGACGCGCACGCCGTCGGCCAGCTCCACCGTGCCTTCGAAGACGCAGCCCACGTCGATGAACACGTCGCGGCCGCAAACCAGCGTGCCGCGCACGTCGAAGCGTTCCGGATCGGCCAGCGTCACGCCGGCTTCGAGCAGGCGGCGCGCCTGCTCGCGCTGCCAGCGCCGTTCCAGTTCGGCCTGCTGCACGCGGCTGTTGACGCCCAGCGTTTCCCAGCCGGCGGCCGGCTGGGCGGCGCCCACGGACACGCCGTCCGCCACCGCCAGGCCGACCACGTCGGTCAGGTAGTACTCGCCCTGCGCATTGTTGTTGTCGATGCGGCCGAGCCAGTCTTTCAGCTTGGCGGTCGGCGCGACCAGGATGCCGGTATTGACTTCGCGGATGGCGCGCTCGGCTTCGCTGGCGTCCTTGTGCTCGACGATGCGCACCACGTGGCCCTGGTCGTCGCGCACGATGCGGCCATAGCCGGTGGCGTCGTCCAGGATTTCGGTCAGCACGGCCATGCCCTGGCCGCGCGCCTCGAGCAGACGGCGCAGCGTGTCGGCCTGCACCAGCGGCACATCGCCGTACAGCACCAGCGTCACGTCGTCCTTGCCGTCTTCCTGCAGCAGCGGCACGGCCTGCTGTACCGCGTGGCCGGTGCCGTGCTGGGGCTGCTGCAAGGCGAAGCTCAGGTCGGCGCGGCCTTCGTAGGCGCCGCGCACACGGTCGGCGCCGTGACCCACCACCACGACGATGCGGCCCGGCTCGAGCTGGCTGGCGCTATCCAGCACGTGTTCCAGCATGGGCTTGCCGGCCAGCGAATGCAGCACTTTGGGAAGATCGGACTGCATGCGTTTGCCCAGTCCGGCGGCGAGAATGACGACATTTAGCATAGAGATTCGGAAATGGCGTGAAGCGGCAGGCGGCTGCCTGCCGCATGATGATTGAAGCGGAAGATTATGACTTGCGTGGTGCCGGCGCGCGCTTGGCGGCGGCCTTGCGGGGCGCCCGCTTGCGCGGCGCCGCGGCGTCGCCATCGGGCCGGGCCGGGCCGCCGGCGGGCGGGTCCGCCGGGGCGGCGGGCGGCACGGCCGCCGATTCGGGCAAGGTGGCGGCGGTGGCCGCGGCGATCTGGTTGAATTGCTGCTGCAGCAGGTTCCACCATGCCTGCGAGGCGGACTGCGCCGCCTGGTTCACCTGCTCGGCCGTCGTGGCCGGGCCGGATTCGGGCTGGGGCGCATCGGCGGGCTTCTGCTGGCCGGCCGGCGGCTGCGCGGCGGGCGCCGGCTTCAAGCCCAGCGCCACTTCCAGCGGCGAGGCGTCGCCGCCCGCGGCGGCGGGGTTCACGAACGAGCGCAGCGTCGCGATGGTGGCGCGCTGCACTTCCAGCCCCTGGATCGTGCTGCTGAGCATCGACAAGTTCATGCGCAGCCAGCTTTCGATGGTGCGCAGGTCGGCAATGCGGCGCTCGAGGTCTTCCAGGTTCATGGGCGGCGTCATCGGCAGGCTTTGCGCCAGGCCGCCCGGACCGGCCAGCCCGCTCCAGGCCTTGCGCATCATTTCCATGCTGGCCAGCAGGGGATTGCCGGAAAGATCACCGCCCTGCCCCAGGCCGGGCAGGACGAACGGGTTGCTAGTGGGTTCGGACATTCAGTCTCCAGAAACGCGCTGCGATGCCTAGCGCGGCAGCACCTGGCCGTTCTCGACCCGCACGTGGTCGCCGGACGCGTAGGCGAACGGCTGCGCGCTGCGGAAGGTGCGGGCGCTGCCGTCGTTCATGCGCACGGTCATCTCGTAGTGCGTCACGGTCTGTTGCTGCCTGATATTACGCTCGATTTCGCGGCCTGCCAAAGCGCCGCCCACGGCGCCCAGGACGGTCAGCGCGTCCTTGCCGCTGCCGCCGCCGAACTGGTGGCCGACCACGCCGCCCACCACGCCGCCGGCGACCGTGCCCACCAGGTTATGCCCGTTGTTCTGCACCGGCACCTGGATGGGACGGATGGTTTCGACCACCCCGCAGGTGGCGCAGGCGGCCGGCTTGGCGGGCGCCTTGGGCGCGCTCGCGACCTTGGCGGGCGCCGGCCGGACAACGGCGGGCGGAGCGCTGTCGGCCGGCGCCTGGGCCGCGCCGTCCTGGGATTGCTGGGCCTGCTGGGCTTCCTGGGCCGCCTGCACCTGGGCTTCGTGCAGCGGGGCCTGGCCGGGGGATTCGGCCCAGGGCGTGGGCAGCCAGCCTACCAGGGCCGCGACCGCCACCGCGCACAGGACGATGACCGACACGGCCGCGGCGACCACCAGCGGGTGCAGGCCGCGGCGCGGCGACGCGCCGGGGGATGCGGGACTGTTCATGATGGCTCTCCATCGACAATACGGCCCGTTGTATAGCATCCGGCAGCCGTATCGGCGTGTTGCGATAGTGACCCTTTGCAAGGCCGGCCCGGCCGATCGGCCCGCATTCTGGGACAATGGCCGTATGGACAAGCCGATTCCCCTGCCCGAGCTCGAACAGGCCATCAATTATTGGCGCAGCCGCCTGCCGTCGCAAGGCGATGAATCAAGGCTGTGCGCCGAGGCCTCGGCGCTGGCCACGCCCTATGCGCTGATGATCATCGGTCATCGGCGGGAAATCGACCCGCGCGAACTGAGCCCCGCCGCGCTGGCGGCCTACCTGGGCTGGCGCGCCGCGCACGGCGCCGCCTGAGCCTCGGCCTGCTTACGAATCCAGCAGCGCCTTGATGTCGTGCGCCAGGGCGTCCGCGCCCAGCGTGTTGTTGGCCAGCACCCGCGATTCGCCCCGGCCGTCGAACAGGTAGAACGCGGCGGTGTGGTCCATGGTGTAGTTCTTGCCGTCCTCGGTGGGCACCTTGGCGTAGTACGCCTTGAAGGAGGCGGCGGCCTGCTTGATCTGGTCGGGCGTGCCCGTCAGTCCCAGGAAGCGCGGATCGAACGTGGTTACATATTGCTTGAGGATGTCAGGCGTATCCCGTTCCGGATCGACGGTGACCATGAGCACCTGCACGCGCTCGGCGTCCGCGCCGAGCTTCTGCATGACCTGCGACAGCTCGGCCAGCGAGGTCGGGCAGACGTCGGGGCACTGGGTGAAGCCGAAGAACACCACGGTGACCTTGCCGGAGAAGTCCTGCAGGGTGCGGGCCTGGCCGTTGTGGTCGGTCAGCGCCAGCTTCTTGCCGAGCTGGGTGCCGCTGATGTCGTTGCCCTTGAACGCGGGGGCCGACGGGCCGCAGCCGGCCAGCACGCCCGCCAACGCGACGGCCGCCGCGCCACGCAATACGCTGCGGCGGTGGGTGGAAAACACGGACATGAAGCAGGGTCTCCGAGATCAGGCCAGCAGGCCGGCCCAGTGGTCCACCAGCAAGGCGGCGAACAGCAGCGCCAGGTACAGGATGGAAAAGCGGAACAGGCGCCGCGCCAGCGCATCGCTGTATTCGCGGTACAGGCGCCATGCATAGGACACGAACATGCCGCCCAGCGCCAGCGCGCACACCAGGTAGAGCAGGCCGCTCATGCGGATGACGTACGGCAGCGTAGTGGTGGCCACCAGCGCCAGGCTGTACAGCAGGATGTGCAGGCGGGTGAACTGCTGGCCATGCGTGACCGGCAGCATGGGCAGCCCGGCCTTGGCGTAGTCGTGGTTGCGGTACAGGGCCAGCGCCCAGAAGTGCGGCGGCGTCCAGATGAAGATGATCAGCACCAGCACCCAGGCTTCGGCCGGCACGGCGTCGGCCACCGCGGCCCAGCCCAGGGCGGGCGGCATGGCGCCCGACAGCCCGCCGATGACGATGTTCTGCGGCGTGCGCGGCTTGAGGATGACGGTATAGATGATGGCGTAGCCCACGAAGGTGGCGAAGGTGAGCCACATGGTGAGCGGGTTGACCAGGTGGTACAGCACCGCCATGCCCGCCCCGCCCAGCAGCCCCGACAGCGTGATGACTTGCGCGGCCGAGATCGTGCCGCGGGCGGTGGCGCGCCGCGCGGTGCGCAGCATGCGCGCGTCGATTTCCTGTTCGATCAGGCAATTGATGGCGAACGCCGCGGCGGCCAGCAGCCAGATGCCCAGCGTGCCGAACACCACGCGGCCGGGATCGGGCAGGCCGGGCACGGCCAGGAACATGCCGATGATGGCGCAGAACACGGCCAGCTGCGTCACGCGCGGCTTGGTCAGCACGAGATACTGGCGCAGCAGTCCGGATTGGGGGGCGGCAAGACTGGTCATGGGGCTATTTTAAACGCGAGCGGGCTCAGGCGGCCGGCGCCGGGCCGCGCCCGGCGGTGGACAGGCGCACCAGCATCACCACGCAGGCCAGGGTCAGGCCGGCCGCGCCGCCGTTGTGCAGCACGGCGATCAGCAGGGGCCACTGGAAGAAGATGGTGGTCAGGCCGGTGAACAGCTGGGCCGCCAGCAGCGCCAGCACCAGGGTAGCCGGCCCGCGCAGGCCGGGCTCGGCGCGCAGGCGCCAGGCCAGCACGCCCAGGTAGGCCAGCACCACGAAGGCGAAATTGCGATGCACCCAGTGGATCGCGGTCAGGGCGTTCTGCGAGATCATTTCCCCGGACGGCAGCTCGCCCAGCCCGCGGATGACCGAGAAGCCGCTGCGGAAATCCATGTCGGGCAGCCACTGGCCGTGGCAGGTCGGGAAATCCAGGCAGGCCAGGGCCGCATAGTTGGTGCTGACCCACCCGCCCAGGGTGATCTGCACCAGCAGCAACAGCAAGCCGCCCACCAGCCAGGGCCGCCAGCGCGCCGCCTGCGCCGCCAGGGGCAGGTGCGGGCGTTCACGGGCCGACAGCCAGGTCATCAGCGCCAGCACCGACAGCCCGAAGACCAGGTGCGCGGTCACCACGGCGGGCATCAGCTTGTGGGTGACGGTCCAGGCGCCGAAGGCGCCCTGCACGCATACCGCGACCAGCGTGACCACCGCCAGCGCGGGCGAACGGCCCAGCTCGCGCCGGTAGCGCCAGGCCATGTAGACAATGGCGATGATCAGCATGCCCAGGAAGGCGCCGACGTAGCGGTGGATCATCTCGATCCAGGCCTTGGACAGGGTGACCGGGCCGAACGGCATGGCTTGCGAAGCCTGGTGGATGTCGCTCATGGCGCCCAGGGGCGTCACACTGCCGTAGCAGCCGGGCCAGTCGGGGCAGCCCAGCCCGGAATCGGTCAGGCGCACGAAAGCGCCGAACATGATCAGGTCGAGCGTCAGGAACCAGGTGAAGAAGACCAGCTTGCGGTAGCGTTGCTTGATGCGTTCCATGGTGCGGGCCTAGCCGATGCGCGAGTTGTAGACCAGTTTGCTGATGTCCTTGCGCACCTTGACGCCGTCGGCGTTGGCGGGGAACTGCATCATCAGGTTGCCCAGCGGGTCGATGATCCAGATCGGATCGAGCAGGCTGGGCTGGCCGGCCGCCGTATCGCGTGCCAACAGGAAGCGCGCCAGCTGGTCGGGGCGGGCCCGCACCATCACCGTGCCTTCATAGGCTTCCAGCACCTTGGCCGGCACTTCGCCGTCGTCCGTGATGAACCAGACGCGCGCCAGGCGCTCGACGTTCTTGCCCTGGCTGGCATGCGAGTTGCGCGTGATGAACAGCTTGCGCGCGCAGGCTTCCGGGCAGGCGGCCTCGCCGACGCTCACCAGCAGCCACTTGCCCTTCAGGCTCTCCAGGTCGAAGGGCTGGCCGTCCAGCGTGGTGAGCTGCAGCTCGGCGGCGGGCGGCATGGGGCGCTGCGGGTCGAGCAGCGTGCCGTAGTTGCTGGACTCGTCCGGCCACCACTGCGGGTTGCTGTAAAGGACGAAGGCCACCACGATGGGCGCCAGCGTGCACAGGAACACCAGCACCAGCGGCGTCAGCGAGCGCTTTCTGGCGGGGGTGGAAGCGGGAGGGGTTTCGCGAGCCACGAGCTTGTTCTTCCTGGGAATCGTGTTGTGGATATGGATCAATGGGCGGCGCAGCGGCGCCGGCGCAGCGCGCGCCAGGCCACTGCCAGCCAGGCGATCGCCGCGATGGCGGCGAACGAAAACCACTGCAGGGCATAGCCCTGGTTCTGGTTGTAGTCCACCGAGGGCTGCGGCCAGTCGCGCACCAGGGCATCGCCGCCGCCGGATTGCATCAGCACGGCGGGCAGCAGGGCCAGCCCGGTGGCCTGCGCATAGGCCGGCAATTCGAGGTTCTGCACCTGGGGCACGGCGCCGCCAGCCACCGGCAGTGTAGCGGGCAACTGGCCGCGCGACGAGTCGCCCGGCGACCAGAGTTCGAACAGGCGCGGCACGCGCGCGGCCAGCTCGCCCACTACCGTGTCGGTGCCGGCCGGCACGGCCGGCGGGGTTGGCGGCGGCGCGCCCGGCGCGCCGCGCGGCAGCCAGCCGCGCAGCACCAGCACGGCGCTGCGGCCGGGCGGATCCAGCAGCAGGGGGGTGGCCAGCCAGTAGCCGGGCCGCCCTTCCTGGTTGCGGTTGTCCAGCAGTACGCTGTATTGATCCAGCCATTGCCCGCTGGCTTGCGCCGGCCGCCACGGGGTGAGCTCGGCGGCTGGGGTGGACGGGGTCAACGCCAGCGGCGGCTGGGCCCGGCCCGCCTCGATGGCCGCCCGCACGGCGCGCCGTTCGTCGGCGCGGCGCAATTGCCAGGCGCCCAGCGAGGCCAGTACGGCGGCGGCCACGCCCAGCAGGAGCAATGCCGCGAAAGTGCGCCGAACCGAGTGAGCCATGTCTGCAATAATTCCGTTTTAACCGGAGGCCAAAATGCGCGTACTCGTCGCCCTGGCTTTCATCGGCATTCTGGCCAGCCTGGCATCCGCCCTGGTCTACCTGATGAGGGACAAGGGCACTACCAACCGGACGGTCAATGCGTTGACCGTGCGTATCGGGCTATCGGTAGCCCTGTTCCTGTTCGTTCTGCTGGCCCACCACCTGGGCTGGATAGAAAGTACAGGCATTAGATAGGAACCGGCCGGGCCGGTTCCGCTGCCGCTGGACGCACCTGCCGGCATGCGATGCCCCTCGCGGAGGTATTCAGGGCGCCGCCCTGTCCGCAGCGGGGATGGGCCCGGGCAGGCGACAGTCCTCGATGACTGCCGCCTGCCCGGCTATTCCTAGAACCAGTAGACGAACAGGTACAGGCCGAGCCAGACGACGTCGACGAAGTGCCAGTACCAGGCCGCGCCTTCGAAGCCGAAGTGATGGTCGGCGGTGAAGTGGCCCTTCATCAGGCGGATCAGGATCACGGTCAGCATGGTGGCGCCCATGATGACGTGGAAGCCGTGGAAGCCGGTCAGCATGTAGAACAGCGAACCGTACACGCCCGAGTTGAACTTCAGGTTCAGTTCGGTGATGGCGTGGTGGTATTCGTAGGCCTGACAGGCCACGAAGATGAAGCCCAGCAGCACCGTGGCGAACAGCCAGAAGATGGTCTTGCCGCGGTGATTCTCGCGCAGCGCGTGGTGGGCGATGGTCAGCGTCACGCCGGACGACAGCAGCAGCGCGGTGTTGATGGTGGGCAGCCAGAACGGGCCGACCGTCTGGAAGTGCTCGACCACGCCGGCCGGGCCGAAGTTGGGCCACACGGCCTGGAAGTCGGGCCACAGCAGCAGTTTGTGGTCCAGGTCGCCCAGCCACGGCGTGGTGATGGTGCGCACGTACCAGAGCGCGCCGAAGAAGCCGGCGAAGAACATGACCTCGGAAAAGATGAACCAGCTCATGCCCCAGCGGTACGAGAGGTCGATGCGCTTGCTGTTCAGGCCGCTTTCCGATTCCTGGATGGCATCGCCGAACCAGAAGTACAGGACCGCGATCAGGCCGAGCACGCCCACCAGCACCAGCCACTTGCCCCAGCTGACGTCGTTCACCCAGGCTGCCGCGCCAAGACCCATGGCCAACAGGGCCACGGCGGTGCGCACGGGATGGCCCGAGTCCGCCGGCACGTAGTAATACGGTGCCTCTTTACCTTGAACCGAGTGGCTTGCACTCATGGTCTTCTCCCTGGTACTGATTTGTTGAAATGCGTTGCTTACGTCAGGCTGGCCACCGCCCAGCGCACGATGGCGACCAGCACCAAGACGAATATGACGCCTGCCAGCAGGCCCGCCACGATCAGGTGCACGGGGTTGAGCTTGCCGGCGTCTTCCTGGTAGCCCGCCCCCTTGCGCACGCCGAACATGCCCCACAGCACCGCTTTGAGGGTCTGCAGGAAGTTCAGCTTGCGCTGCGAGGCTTCGCGGATGTCCTGTGTCATGTCGCCCTACTTGACGGCCGTGCCGGTCAGGATGGCCGAGCCGCGGAAGAACGTCCACGCGAAGAGGGCAAGGACGATCGCCAGCAGGACCAACCCGACAATTTTGTTGCGACGGCGTTGCTCAGGTGTCATGACAGCTTACTTCACTTCCTCACTTCACTTCCGGCGGGGTCGTGAAGGTGTGGAACGGGGCCGGCGAGGGCACGGTCCATTCCAGGCCTTCCGCGCCTTCCCAGGGCTTGGCCGCGGCCACTTCGCCCTTGCCGCGGTAGCAGCGCAGGATGGCCCACAGGAACAGCAACTGCGACAGGCCGAACCAGAAGGCGCCGATGGTGGCCACCTGGTGGAAGGTGGTGAACTGCGCGGCGTAGTCGGCATAGCGGCGCGGCATGCCCGCCAGGCCCAGGAAGTGCATGGGGAAGAACGTGACGTTGAACGAGATCAGCGTCGACCAGAAGTGCAGCTTGCCCAGCTTTTCGCTGTACATGCGGCCGGTCCACTTGGGCACCCAGTAGTAGGCGCCGGCGAACAGGGCGAACAGCGAGCCCGCCACCAGCACGTAGTGGAAGTGCGCCACCACGTAATAAGTGTCGTGCACCTGGATGTCGATCGGGGCCACCGACAGGATCAGGCCGGTGAAGCCGCCCATGGTGAACACGAAGATGAAGCCCACCGCGAACAGCATCGGGGTTTCGAACGTCATGGAGCCGCGCCACATGGTGGCGATCCAGTTGAACACCTTCACCCCGGTGGGGATGGAGATGAGCATGGTGGCGTACATGAAATACAGCTGGCCGGTGACGGGCATGCCGGTGGTGAACATGTGGTGCGCCCACACGATGAACGACAGCACCGCGATGGCCGACGTGGCGTACACCATCGAGGCGTAGCCGAACAGCTTCTTGCGGGCGAACGCGGGGACGATGGCCGACACGATGCCGAAGGCCGGCAGGATCATGATGTAGACCTCGGGGTGCCCGAAGAACCAGAACACGTGCTGGTACAGCACCGGGTCGCCGCCGGCGGCGGCGTTGAAGAAGCCGGTGCCGAAGTGGCGGTCGGTCAGCACCATGGTGATGGCAGCGGCCAGCACCGGCATCACGGCGATCAGCAGGAACGCGGTGATCAGCCAGGTCCAGCAGAACATCGGCATCTTCATCAGCGTCATGCCGGGCGCGCGCATGTTCAGGATGGTGACGATGACGTTGATGGCGCCCATGATGGACGAGGCGCCCATGATGTGCACGGCGAAGATGGCCAGGTCCATGCCGGGGCCCATCTGGGCCGACAGCGGCGCGTACAGCGTCCAGCCGGCGGCGGTGGCGCCGCCCGGCACGAAGAACGAGACGGTCAGCATGATGGCGGCCACGGGCAGCAGCCAGAAGCTGAAGTTGTTCATGCGGGCGAAAGCCATGTCGGAGGCGCCGATCTGCATCGGGATCATCCAGTTGGCGAAGCCCACGAACGACGGCATGATCGCGCCGAACACCATGATCAGGCCGTGCATGGTGGTGAACTGGTTGAACAGTTCGGGCTGGAAGAACTGCAGGCCGGGCTCGAACAGCTCGGTGCGCAGCAGCAGGGCCAGCGTGCCGCCTTCGAGCAGCATGACGAACGAGAAGATGAGGTACATCGTCCCGATGTCTTTGTGGTTGGTGGCAAATAGCCAGCGACGCCAGCCGGTCGGCGTGGCGTGGTGGTCATCGTGATCGTGACCGTGGCTGTGGCCAGGCGACACGTGGTCTACAGTGACGCTGCTCATGATGGACTCCTTCCTGCTGTATGCCGGCCTCTGTCCAGGAGGCCGGCAGGTGTCTCTACGTAACGGGTTCTACTGACAGGATACGCGGGGCGCGCTCAGCGCGCGGCCACGACATCCTTGGGCTGTACCACGGGATCCTGTCCCTTGCCCGCATTGCTCCATGCGTTGCGCGTATACGAGATGACCGCGGCGATCTCGACGTCGTTCAGCTGGCCGCCGAACGCGGCCATCGCGGTGCCGGGCCGGCCGTGCAGCACGGTCTGGATCTGCGCATCCTTGGGACCCAGCACGGTCTTGTCGCCGTCCAACGCCGGGAACGAGCCCGGCACGCCCTTGCCGTTGGCCTGGTGACAGGCCACACAGTTGGCGGCGTAGACTTTCTCGCCACGGGCGACCAGCTCTTCCTTGGTCCATTCCTTGTTGGGATCGTCAGCCGAGGCGGCCATTTTCTTTTTCTGGTCCTCGACCCACTTGTCGTAGTCTTCCTGCGACTTGACCTCGACCACGATGGGCATGAAGGCGTGGTCCTTGCCGCACAGCTCGGCGCACTGGCCGCGGTAGATGCCGGTCTTCTCGGCGCGGAACCAGGTGTCGCGCAGGAAGCCCGGGATGGCGTCCTGCTTGACGCCGAAGTCCGGCACCATCCAGGAGTGGATGACGTCGGCGGCGGTCAGCACGATGCGCACCTTCTTGTCGACCGGCACCACCAGGTGGTTGTCGACTTCCATCAGGTAGAACTCACCCTTGGGCTCGCGGCCTTCGATCTGGGCGCGCGGCGTGGACAGGGTGGACAGGAACTTGACGCCGGCGGCGGGGCCGTCGACGTATTCGTAGCCCCACTTCCACTGGTAGCCGGTGACCTTGACGGTCAGGTCGGCGCTGGAAGTGTCTTTCATGGCGACCACGGTCTTGGTGGCCGGCAGCGCCATCGCGATGACGATGATGAAGGGGATGACCGTCCAGGCGACTTCCACGCCCAGGTGCTCATGGAAGGTGGCGGCCTTGTGCCCGCGCGACTTCCGGTGCGCCCAGATGGAATAGAACATGACGCCGAAGACGCCGATGAAGATCACGCCACAGATGATCAGCAGCAGCCAGTGCAACCACATGACGTCTTGCGCGATCTGGGTCACGCCTTCGTGCAGGTTGAGCTGGTTGACTTTCGGGCCGCCGGGCATGTCTTGTACCTGCGCGTTGGCGACACTGCCCATCAGCAGTGCACAAGCGCCCAGTATCCCTCTCCACTTCTTCATGCTTACCTCGAAACACGGCGCGGGCGTTTCCACGCCCGCTTGGCGGCGAGAGCGGAATACACGCAATTATTAGACGGCAGGTGCGAAGCCGGGCTAGCACTGCCCGGTCTACCCCACTCGAATCACAAAGAAACCGCAGAATTATAGCGGACGCGCAACCCAATGTAATTTAGCCTCTTGACATTGAGCCCCGCTGCCCCCACTTGACGGCTCTGCGATGGGCCTGCACTACAATCGCCGCCATGCCGAACCCCTCACGCCACGACGATCCGGCGCGCCTGGCCGCGCTGTATGCGCAACTCGCCGAGCGCGTGCAGGAACATCCGCCCGAACTGGCGCTGCCGCTGTACGTGGCCGACCGCTGCTGCGGCTGGGCCACCCAGGCCGCCTGCGACGCCCTGCGCGGCGTGGCGCAGATCGAACTGCGCCCGGACGCGCTGCGCATCGGCAGCGGGCTGCAGGCCGGGGAACCCCTCGACGCCCTGCTGGCCGAGGTGGCGCGGACGCTGCGCGAGGCCGATTGCCTGCGCGGCTGGCGCGACGAACTGCTGGACATCCTGGCCGCGGACGAGTGCCTCGGCGCCATCGAGCGCGCCGCCATGCGCCCGCTCGGGCTGCTGACGCGCGCGGTGCACCTGAACGCCTGGACGCCCGACGGCCGGCTGTGGATCGCCCGCCGCGCGCTCAGCAAGGCCACCGACCCCGGCATGTGGGACACCCTGGTGGGCGGCCTGGCGGGCAGCCGCGAAGACCTGCAGCAGGCGCTGCTGCGCGAATGCGCCGAAGAAGCCGGGCTGGAGCCGGCCCAGCTCGCCGCCCGCTCGCCCCTGCGCACCATCCTGCGCATGCACCGCCGGCTGCCCGAGGGCTACCAGGTCGAGGACCTGCTCACCAGCACCTGCGTGCTGCCGGCCGGCACACAGCCGGCCAACCGCGACGGCGAAGTCATGGAGATCGCCCAGGTGGACGTAGGCGAGGCGGTGCAGCGCATCGCCAACGGCGAATTCACGGTGGAAGCCGCGCTGGTGATCCTGGAAGACATCACGCAGCGCCGCGCCCGCGGGGAAATCCCCGCGCGCTAACCCGGCCGGTCAATGCGAATGGCGCGGATCGCCCCGCGTCTCGACCACCCGCAAGTACAGCGTGGCGGGCTCCAGGCAACCGCCGGTGGACAGCTGGCCCACCATCTGCCGGTAGATCTCCTGCCAGGGCGTCTGTGACGGCGGGATGGGCACCGGCCGGGCATCCGCCTTGCGCCGCTCCAGCTCGCCGGCGTCGACCAGCAGCGTGACCGAGCGCTGGTTCAGGTCCACCCGCAGGCGATCGCCGGTCTCCAGCAGCGACAGGCCGCCGCCGACCGCCGCCTCCGGCGACATGTTGAGGATCGACGGACTGGCCGAAGTGCCGCTCTGGCGTCCGTCGCCCAGGCACGGCAGCGATTCGACGCCGCGCTTGAGCAGGTGGGCCGGCGGCCGCATGTTGACCACCTCGGCGCTGCCGGGGTAGCCCACCGTGCCGCAGCCGCGGATCACCAGGATGCAGTGCTCGTCGATGTTCAGCGCCGGATCCTCGATGCGGGCGTGGTAGTCCTCCGGGCCGTCGAACACGATGGCGCGCGCCTCGAAGGCATTCTCGTCGCCCGGGGTGTCCAGGTAGGCGCGGCGGAAATCCTCCCCCACCACCGACATTTTCATGATGGCGCTGTCGAAGAAGTTGCCCGACAGCACGATGAAGCCGGCGCGGTGCCGCAGCGGCGCGTCGCAGGTGCGGATCACGTCGCGGTCGCGGGTCTTGCCGGCGGCGGCGATGGCGCCGATGGTCTGCCCCGACACGGTGCGGCAATCGCCATGCAGGCGGCCGGCGGCCTGCAGTTCGTGCAGCACGGCGGGCACGCCGCCGGCGCGGTGGAACCCTTCGCCCAGGTGTTCGCCGGCCGGCACGCAATTGACCAGCAGCGGCACGTCCTCGCCCAGGCGCTGCCAGTCGTCCAGCGACAGGTCGATGCCGGCGTGGCGCGCCATGGCGATCAGGTGCGGCGGGCAATTGCTGGACGCCCCCAGCGCCGAGGCCACCACAATGGCGTTCTCGAACGCCTCGCGGGTCAGGATGTGCGAGGGCCGCAGGTCCTCCCGCACCATGTCGCAAATGCGCATGCCGGTGGCATAGGCCATCTGGCCGCGCTCGCGATAGGGCGCGGGAATGCTGGCGCAGCCCGGCAGCGACATGCCCAGGGCCTCGGCCAGCGAGTTCATCGACAGCGCCGTGCCCATGGTGTTGCAGTGCCCCACCGAGGGCGACGAGGCCGTGGCCAGCGTCATGAAGCCCTCGTAATCGATCTCGCCGGCGGCCATCAGGTTGCGCGCATGCCAGATCACCGTGCCCGAGCCGACCCGCTTGCCGTCGTGCCAGCCGTCGAGCATCGGGCCCCCGGACAACACGATGGCCGGGATGTCCACCGTGGCGGCGGCCATCAGGCAGGCCGGCGTGGTCTTGTCGCAGCCGGTGGTAAGCACCACGCCGTCCAGCGGATAGCCGTGCAGCACCTCGACCAGGCCCAGGTAGGCCAGGTTGCGGTCCAGCGCGGCGGTGGGCCGGCGCCCCTGTTCGGCCAGCGGGTGCACGGGGAATTCCATGGGAATGCCGCCGGCATCGCGAATGCCCGCCTTCACGCGCTCGGCCAGCTGCAAATGGTGGCGATTGCAGGGCGCCAGGTCATTGCCCGTCTGGGCAATGCCGATGATGGGACGGCCCGACTGCAGCTCGGCGCGCGTCAGGCCGTAATTCAGGTAGCGCTCGACATAAATGGCGGTCATGTCGGCGTTGGAGGGGTCGTCGAACCATTTCTGGCTGCGCAGCTTGCGGGGCGTCTGGGACATGGCGAATCACTACGATGCAACAGTGGGACGATGGCGCCGGGTCCGCCCGGACCCGGCGCGGGGCAGCACGGCTCAGCCGCGCGCCTTCTGGATTTCGTCTTGCAGTTCCTTGACCAGCTCGGGGCCCAGTTCCTGGGTGTACTTGTCCACCACCGGCTGCACCTTCTGGCGCATGCGGGCGATTTCCTCGTCCGAGACGACATTGATCTTCATGCCGTGCGACTTCAGGGTGTCCATGGCCTTCTGGGAATCGGCGCGGCTGTCCTTGCGCTCGAAATCGCGGGACGCCACGGCGGCCTGGCGGATCAGCTTCTGCTCGTCCGGCGACAGCGTGTCCCACCATTTCTTGGACGCCAGCAACACCCACGGCGTATAGACGTGGCGCGTCATGGTCAGGTAAGGCTGCACTTCATAGAATTTACTGCTCTGGATGGTCGTGATGGGGTTTTCCTGGCCATCGACGGTGCGCGTCTCCAGGGCGGTGAACAGTTCCGAAAACGGCATCGGCACCGCGTTGGCTCCCAGCGCATTGAATACGCCCAGCGCCACCTGGTTCTGCATCACGCGCAGCTTGATGCCCTCCAGGTCCTCGGCCTTGACGACCGGGCGCTTGGAATTGGTCAGGTTGCGAAAGCCGTTCTCCCAGTACACCAGGCCGACCAGGCCCCTGGCCTCCAGCTTCTTCAGCAGCCGCTCGCCCAGCGGGCCGTCCAGGACGGCGTCGGCTTCCTGGTCGGTGTTGAACAGGAACGGCAGGTCGAATACGCCGAATTCCTTCACCATGGTGGCCAGCGGCGCGGTCGAGCCCACCATCATTTCCTGCACGCCGCCCACCAGGGCGTTTTGCATCTGCTCGTCCGAACCGAGGCTGGCCGAACCGAATGTCTTCATTTTCATCTTGCCGCCGCTGAGCTTCTCCAGCTCTTCGGCCAGGTGGCGCGCCGCGCGGCCTTGCACGCTGTCTTCGTTCAGGCCGTAGCCGAAGCGGATCAGGCGCGGCTTGATGTCCTGCGCGGCCGCCACGCCGGCGCAGGCGCACGACACGGCGGCCGTGATCGCCAACAGGGTTCTCTTCCAGGTCTTGCTCATGATGTTCCTCCTTGGTTGCTGGGACGTGCGCGGGCTTGGTTGCCGTGGCAGCGAAATCCAGGACTCTTTTTGAGTGGACGGGTCCTAGTAAAGCCAGCGCGCGGGTACGGTGATCAGTTCCGGGAAGATCACCAGAATGACGAGCAGGGCGGTGTAGGCGGCCACGTAGCGCCACACCCCCCGGCAAATGGTTTCCATGTTGATGCGCGCCACGCCGCACACCACGTTGAGCACCGTGCCCACGGGCGGGGTCAGCAGGCCCACGCAGCCCACCATGACGAACATGACGCCGAAATAGATCGGGTCGATGCCCGCCTTGGTAACCACCGGCATCAGCACCGGCGCCAGGATCAGGATGGTGGGCGTCAGGTCCATGACGGTGCCGATCAGCGTCAGCAGCAACAGCAGCGCGAACATCAGCAGCCTGGGCTGGTCGAGCACCGGCTCGAGCAGCGCGATCAGGTCCTGCGGCATATCGGCCAGGGTGATCATGTACGAGGACACCATGGCGGCGGCCACCAGGAACATCACCACCGCCGTGGTGCGCGCGGCGCTGGCAAACAGCGGCCCCAGGTCGCGCCAGGTGATCTCGCGATACACGAACAGGCTGACCAGCAAGGCATAGACGGCGGCCACCACGGCCGCCTCGGTGGGCGTGAAGATGCCGCCGCGCAGGCCGCCGATGATGATGACCGGCAGCATCAGGGCCCAGATGGCCTGCCGCAGCGCGCGCAGGCGCGTCCGCCATGGCTGGCGCGGCGCCGGCGCCAGCGCGCCCTGCCGGCGCGCCACCCAGGTCCACACGGCGATCAACGTCAGCCCCATCAGCAAGCCGGGCGCGATGCCGGCGAAGAACAGCTTGGTGATGGACACATTGGTGGCCACGCCAAAGATGATGAACGAGATCGAGGGCGGGATGATGGGCGCCACGATGCCGCCGGCGGCGATCAGCCCCGAAGCCTGGTCGGCGCTGTAGCCTTGCTCGCGCAGCATGGGAATGAGCAGCGTGCCGAGGGCGGCGGCGTCGGCCACCGCCGAGCCCGACAAGGCCGCCAGCAGCACGCTGGCGAAGATCGCCACGTAGCCCAGTCCGCCGCGAATGTGGCCGACGAACATGCTGGCCAGGTTGACGATGCGGCGCGAGATGCCGCCGGCGTTCATCAATTCGCCGGCCAGCATGAACAGCGGCACGGCCATCAGCGTAAAGCTGTTGGCGCCGGACAGCATGTTCTGCGCCAGGATCTGCGGATCGAAGAAATTCAGTTGGAACATCAGGGCGACCGCGCTGAGCAACAAGGCAAAGGCGATCGGCAGGCCCAGGGCGATGAGCCCCAGCAATACCACCAGGAACAGGGTCAGGGTCATGGCTAGGAGCGCGGAGAAAGCGGGGTCGCGGGGCTCAGACGAGCGGATCTTCGGGGCTGGCGTCCAGCGGCGGCGCGCCGCCGGCCAGCACCCGCGCCAGGTCGACCAGGGTCAGCAGGCCCATGGCGACGGCGGCATACAGCACCGCGGCGTCGAACACGGCCATGGGCAGCCCGGTGACCGGCAGGCGCGTATCCAGCCCGATGACCGTCTGCCTCCAGCTGCCTTCGGCCATCAGCCACAGCACCCATAGCGTGAGCAACTGGCAGGCGATATGGCTGGCCTTGCGCGCGCCGGGCCCGAAACGCGCCACCAGCATGGTCACCCCGATGTGCTGGTGATCGCGCAGCGCCAGCACCGAGCCCAGGAAAATCAGCCACACAAAAGCCAGCCGCGACATTTCGTCGGACATATTGATGCCGGAATTGAATACGTAGCGCAGCGTGACATTGCCGAACAGCAGCACCACCATGACGACCAGGCAGGCCACCATGAGCCAGGTCTGGAGGCGCCGGCAGCCGTCGGCGGCGCGGTCCAGCCAGTTCCGGGGGCCCCGGGGCGGACGCGGGGAAGCAGCCTGCATGCTTGTCTCCGATTGATCTTTTTCGAATGTTGTGCGATGTTAGCGCTAACATTCGGCTGCTGTAAACCCCTTGCGGCAGACTACGCATTTTTCCGGAAACAAATCGGACATGTCGGCACGCAAGCCCCGCAGCACCCGCGACGGCCGGGTCACCATGCAACAGGTAGCCCGGCGCGCCGGCGTCAGCGCCATCACCGTATCCCGCGCCCTGCGCCTGCCCCAGAAGGTGGCCCCCGCGCTGCGCGAGCGCATCCTGCGCATCTGCCAGGAACTCGGCTACGTGCCGAACCACGCCGCCAGCGCGCTGGCCTCGGCCCGGTCGCGCAACATCGTGGCGCTGATCCCCTCGCTGAGCAACGTGGTGTTCGTCGACATCATCGCCGGCATCAAGGAAACCCTCGACGCGCACGACTACCACCTGCTGGTCGGCCTGACCGGCTACTCCCTCGACGCCGAGGAAACCTTGCTGCGCACCTACCTGCAGCATTCGCCCGACGGCCTGATCCTCACCGGCATCGACCACACGCCCGGCGTCTGGCAGCTATTGGCCAGCGTCGGCGTGCCCACCGTCCACACCATCGAAACGCTGGACCCGGCCGCCACCGACCTCAGCGTGGGGTTCTCGCAATTCGACTCCGGCCAGGCCGCCTGCCGCCACCTGGCCGAGCGCGGCTACCGCCGCATCGGCATCATCGGGGCGCAGCTCGACCCGCGGTCGCTGCGCCGCTGCGAAGGCGGCCGCCACGCGCTGCGCGAGGCCGGGCTGTACGACCCGGCGCTCGAAATCATGACGCCCCAGAAATCGTCCATCGCCCTCGGCGCGGAACTGCTCGATCAAATGGTCGACCGGCACCCCGATTGCGACGGCCTGTTCTTCTGCAATGACGACCTGGCCCAGGGCGCGGTCTTCCAATGCGCCCGGCGCGGCATCGCGGTGCCGGCCCGCATGGGGCTGGTGGGGTTCCACGACTTTCCCGGCACCGCCTGGACCACCCCGCCGTTGTCGACCATCGCCACGCCGCGCTACCAGATCGGCGCCACGGCGGCCGGCTTGCTGCTGCAACAACTGGCCGGCAATCCGCCAGACCAGCGCCATGTCGACCTCGGTTTCACGCTGGTGCGGCGCGAGACGACCTGAAGCCCGCGCCGGACGCCGGCCTCATGCATCGGCCGGGGCCGGCGGCGCCGCGGGCGGCGCTGCGGGCGGCGCCGGCGGCGTGGTGGTGCCGGTCTGCGAAAACTGCTTCCACACCTCGATGGCGCGCAGCCGCTGCTTCGCCACCACCTGGATGCGGTCGCGCAGGTCCGGATCGCGCGCCAACAGCGCTTCGAAGTCGCGCAGCGACAGCATCAGCAGCTTGCTGTAGCCCAGCGAATGCACGTCGGGGTTGATCTGCTGCTCGCCCAGCAGCGCCAGCTCGCCAAAGAACTCGCCGCTGCCTAGTTCGACCGTCGTGCCATCGGGCAGGTGCACCGCCACCGCGCCGGAGGCGACAAAACACATTTCCAGGCCATGGCGCCCCCGCGTCAGGATCGGCTGGTCGGGCAGCGCCAGGCGCGGCTTGAGCAGCTTGCTGATGGCGCGCAGCGAATCGGGGCTCAGGCCTTCGAACAGCGGCACCCGGGTAATCAGCTCGGCGGCGCCGAGCTCCATGTCCAGCGGCGGGTGCTTGTCGATGTGGCGCCAGCGGCTTTTCAACTGCGCCATCAGGTCGGCATAGACCTCGCCGCTGATCAGGAACTGCTCCAGCATGTCGCGGTAGCGCATGCGTTCCAGCTCGCGCGCGGTGCGGCCCAGGTAGCTCTCCTGCAGCCACAGCGCATAGGACGGATACTGCAGGTTCAGCGCCTGCAAGGCGTGATCGATCAGGTCCAGGCGGCGCTGGTGCGCGGTCACGATGCGCTGGGCCGCGGCGTCGCCCAGCAACGGCGCGATCTGGTCGCGCGCGAACGCGATCAGCCGCTGCGCCACCGAGCGCTTGGTCATCAGGTTGGCGAAACGCTGCCCCAGCTCGCGCGCCAGCCAGCCCTGGAACCCGAACATGTAGTGCATGCGCAAGGCCAGCCGGAAAGCGGTGGAATACCGCACGTCGGCCTCGACGCCGCGCTCGAAGCCCTCCAGCCCGCCGGTGCGCACGGCGTCCTCGAGCCGCTCGGAACGCGCCAGCAGCGACTCCGCCATGCGCCAGTCGACGATCTGCGCCTTGAGAATGTCGAAGAACATTTCCTGCTCGCGCTGTGCGACGATGGCCAGGCCCACCGCAACCCGCTGCTCGTCGGTCATCTGGCTGACCTGGCCATCGTGCACGCTGGCCAGGCTGGCATCGAACACCGCGTGGATGCGCTCGCTCGCCTCCGGGCTGATGTGGTCCGTCTTCGCGACCTCGTCGGCCTTGCCTTGCAAGTCTTCCAGCGCCACCACCAGCGCCTGGTTGCGGATGGTGCGCTCCACCGGCGACAACTGGTTCAAGCCCAGCATGCGGATCAACGGCCGCAGGGTGATGCCGTTGATGAACAGCGTGGCCAGCACGAAGCCAGTGGTCACCACCGCGATGAACTGCCGCGCCGCCTCCGGCACCGCCGCCTGCTCGGTCACGGCCAGCGCCAGGGCCAGCGAGACGGCGCCGCGCAGGCCGCCCCACAGCATCACGGTCTTGTAGGGCGTGCTGACCTTGGTGCCCAGCGGCGTCAGCCCCAAAAGCGGCAGCAGGCCGAACACCACGATGGCGCGCGCCACCAGCGTCACCACGAACACCACGGCCACCAGCAGCAGTTCCTCCAGGTCGGCGGCCGCCATCAGCTTCGGGATCAGCATCGCGGCGAACAGGAAGATCAGAGAATTGGCCCAGAAGCCGAACTGCTCCCACGAACTGGCCAGGTGCTCGAACGTGACCGGCGACATGCGGGTGCGGCCGGTCGAGCCGACCACCAGGCCGGCCACCACCGTGGCCACCACGCCCGACACAGCCAGGTAGTGTTCGGAAATGAAGAAAGACAGGTACGCCAGGGTCAGCGTCAGCGTGATCTCCGCGGTGGGAAAGCCGCGCAGCCAGGCGAACAGGAAGCAGGCACCGCGGCCCATCGCATAGCCGGCGATGCCGCCGCCCACGAAATGGAAAACGAAGTCGTTGAAGATGCCGCCCACCGACAGCGTCCCGCGGCCGCCCAGTACCGCCAACAGCACCGAATACAGGGCGATCGACGCGGCGTCGTTGAACAGGCTCTCGCCCTCGACCAGCGTGGTCAGGCGCTTGGGCGCTCCCACTTCCCGGAAAATGCCCACCACCGCGACCGGGTCCGTGGTGGCCACGATGGCGCCCAACAGCAGGCAGGCCACCAGGCCGTGCGACGATACGGCGTTGACGGCAAAACCCACCACCACCGTACATACCACCACCGCCACGATGGCCATCATCAGGATCGGCCCGATGTCGTCCATCAGCCGGCGCACATTCATGGCCAGGGCCGTCTCGAACAGCAGCACCGGCAGGAACACCATCAGGAACGTCTCGGACGAGATCTCGAAGTGCTCGATGGTGTCGAACAAATCGCCCAGCACCGGCGGCGCCCAGCCATGCAAGTGCAGGCCGATGCCGAGCAGGCAACCGACAATCGCCAGCAACACCGAATAAGGCAACTTCAAGCGGCCGGCCAGCGGCGGCATGAAGCACACCAGCGTCAGCAAACCAGCCAGGCCGAACACAACAAAACCAATATCCATGAACCGGGCATTCCGGAGACGCATCGCGCGGAGCAACAAGAATAGCTTCTTTTGCCGCCGGGCCGCCCCAAGGCAAAAGGCCCCCATGGGGGGCAGCAAGCCGCAGGCGCAGCGTGGGGGCCTTCCCTACCGCCGGGCCGCCCCAAGGCAAAAGGCCCCCAAGGGGGCAGCAAGCCGCAGGCGCAGCGTGGGGGCCCTCCCTACCCCCGGGCCGCCCCAAGGCAAAAGAGCCCCATCCATGTTTCGTTACGCGTCACGGCTGGCCAGGCCGTTTTTTTCGGTAAGGTTACGGGGTTCGTTCGATATCCGCAGGAGCCGCCCGTGCCGGCAAAGACTTCCAGCGCCGGCCGCGCCGACGCACCGATCCTGGTGGTGCAACTCACCGACACGCATCTGATGGCCGATCCGGCAGGCGTGCTGTGCCACGTCAACACCGACGCGAGCCTGCGCGCGGTGCTGGACCTGGTGCGCGCCAATGGCCATCGCCCCGACCTGCTGCTGGCCACCGGCGACCTGTCGCACGACGGCTCGCCGGCCGCGTACCGCCGCCTGCGCGAACTGCTCGAGCAGACCGACTGGCCGGTGCGCTGCCTGCCTGGCAATCACGACGATCCACAGGCCCTGCGCGACGCCCTGGGACAATGGACCCAGCCGGTCACCGACATCGGCGGCTGGCGCATCGTGCTGCTGGACTCCACCGTGCCGGGCTCCGACGCGGGCCACATCGACGAAGCCCAGTTCGACATACTGGAGCGCGCCGCCGCCCTGGCGGGCGACCGCCACGTGCTGGTGGCCTTGCACCACAACCCGTTGCAGATGGACAGCGCCTGGCAGGACACCATGATGGTCGACAATGCCCAGGCATTGTTCCGGCGCCTGGCGGAACTGCCCCGCACGCGGGTGCTGCTATGGGGCCATGTGCACCAGGCCTTCGACCGCCGGCGCCACCACATGCGCATGCTGGCCACGCCGTCCACCTGCTTCCAGTTCGCCATCCGCGACGGCCGGCACGAGCTCGACGCGGCCCCGCCGGGTTATCGCTGGCTGAAGCTGTATCGCGACGGCTCGCTGGCGACCGGGGTACGGCGCCTGGATACGGCCATCTGGCGCGAAGCGCTGGCCGCGTAGCGAAAGTAGGGCGGAATGAGGGGCGCCGCGTTGGCGACGCAAAAAAAAACGGGGCACCGATATGCTAGGTGCCCCATAAGCATCCGTTTCATAGGGGAGGGGAAAGAGGAGAAGCCGAAACGGATGACAAGACTGCATGCCGGGAACCGGTATATGCGGTCTACATGAAGTTAGGCGCCGGGACGCGGATTAAGTTTCCGCTCCGATGGGGTTGGGCCGCGTCGATTTTGAATCAAAATGTATCAACGAGCCGGCTGGCCGGCGGCGCGTCAGGCCGCGGCCAGCGCGCCGCGCATCTTCTTGAGGGCGGCGGCTTCGATCTGGCGGATGCGTTCGGCCGACACGCCGAATTCCTGTGCCAGTTCCTGCAGCGTGATGCCGCCGTCATCCTGCAGCCAGCGGGCTTCGATGATGCGCCGCGAGCGCGGATCCAGCGCTTCCAGCGCGTGGGCCAGGCCAGCGCCCTGCAGTTCGTCGTGCGCCCGGCGGTCGAGCACGCGAGTGGGCTCCTGGCGGCAATCGTCGGACAGGTACGCGATAGGAGCGAACGGCTCTTCGTCATCGTCCTGCTTTTCCAGCGACAGGTCGCGGCCGGACAGGCGCACTTCCATTTCGCTGACGTCCTCGCGGCGCACGTTCAGTTCCTGGGCGATGCGATCGACCTGTTCGGGGTCGAGCGTGTGGCCGTCGGGACGCATGCTGCGCAGGTTGAAGAACAGCTTGCGCTGGGCCTTGGTGGTGGCCACCTTGACCATGCGCCAGTTGCGGATGATGAATTCGTGGATCTCGGCCTTGATCCAGTGCACGGCGAACGACACCAGGCGCACGCCGCGCTCCGGGTCGAAACGCTTGACGGCCTTCATGAGGCCGACATTGCCTTCCTGGATAAGGTCGGCGTGCGGCAGGCCGTAGCCCAGGTATTGGCGCGCCACCGAAACAACCAGCCGCAGGTGCGACAACACCAGTTCGCGGGCGGCGTCGAGGTCGTCGCGGTCGCGCAGGCGGCGGGCCAGCTCGGTTTCGCGCTCGGCGGTGAGCACCGGCAGGCGGTTCACCGCCGAAATATAGGCTTCGATGGTGCCGAGCGAGCCTGGATTGGCAATGGCCAACGCCAGGGCGTTGCCGGACAGGGCCAACGAGCTGCTGGGTTGTTTCATGGTTGCGGTCTCCAGGGTAGGGGTGGACGACTGTATCAGATTGATGTTAGCACTCTCGGCATGCGAGTGCTAATTCGACTGCTGCACTGCCGCAGAGTTCCCGGGCAAGCCCGCGATTATGCGTCCCTATTTACCTCTCGCGCGCCCGCTACCTTGTGGTGTCCGGCAAGGCGCGTGCCGGCCGGCCCGCCCCGCGGCACGCCGCTTGCCGGACAGCCCTCACGGGCGGCAAGCCAGCCCTTTGACGCGAGGACTCCATATGAACGCATTCGCCAAAGCCACGCACGCGCAGGCCCGCGGAGACGACATCGTCTTCGAACTCGAGACGGGCGGTGTCACGCGGCAGTTCGAGATCTCCGGGGATGCGCTGCGGCGCTATTTCGGCGCCGCCGATGGCACGGGCGCCGAATTGCTGCGCGCGTTCGAGAACGGACAGGAAAAAATCCAGGCGCTTGCAAAAAAAGCGCAATGGGTACCGTCGGACGGCGTGATCAAGCTGGGCGCCGGGGATTTCGACGACGACTGAGCGGCCAGCCTACCATCCCAGTTCCCGCAGCCGCTGTTCAGTGGCCTCGCCCTCGGGACGTATCACCACCGCGCCGCGCGGATCCATATAGATCCGATAGCGGGCGCCGTCGAACATGGGCATGTAGGCGGCGCTGCCATATTGCACGTCGACGAACGGCAGCCAGTTCGGGAACACGCGCTTGAGGGCGGCCAGGTCGGGCACCGGCCAGTCGGCCAGCGAGTGCAGCGAGCGCGGCGCGGCCTGCTCGCGGGCAATGTCGCTATGGCGGCCGGACAGGCGTTCGAAGGCATACAGCGGCGGCACGCCGGCCAGCAGCGCGGGCAGCCGCCAGCGCACCACCTTGGCGTCGATCTGCCACTGGTCGCCGGCCAGCGGATACATGCGGGTGCCCAGGCCGGGCGCTTCGGCAGTCAACTGGAACTGCCCCGGCGCCTGTTCGTGGATCTGCACGCGGGCCACCGGCTCGTCGGTGGTCAGGCGCAGGAACTGCACCAGCGTCAGTGCCAGCACGGCCGATACGGCGGCCAGCGCGACCAGCAGGGCGCCGAACAGGCGCTGCACCGGGCGCAGCCGGAACACTCGCCGCCCGGACGCATCGCGCGGCCCGCCCCGGCCGAACAGCAGCGCCAGGCCCGGGACCAGCACGATGCAGGCCGCCACGGCCATCCAGACGAAGGGAGCGAAGCCGTATATCACTCGTGGGCCTCCTTGGGCATGCGCGCCGGCGCCATGCGGGCGGCGCGCTCCGGCGCAGGACTACGTGTTGTATTGGTCCGCGTGGAAGCGGATGTGATCCTGCATGAACGTGGAAATGAAGTAGTAGCCGTGATCGTAGCCTTCGTGACGGCGCAGCGTCAGGGGCTGGCCGGCCTGCCGGCAGGCCTGCTCGAAGGCTTCCGGGTACAGCTGCTCGGCCAGGAAACCGTCGGCCAGCCCCTGGTCCACCAGGATGCCGGCGGGGAATGGCCGCTGCGCGCGGGCCATGAGCTCGCTGGCGTCATGGGCCTTCCAGGCCTCGGGGTCGGCCCCCAGGTAGCCGCTGAACGCCTTGCGGCCCCATGGGCAGCGCGTCGGCGCCGCGATCGGCGCAAAGGCCGACACCGAACGGAACCGCCCGGGATGGCGCAGCGCCAGCACCAGCGCGCCGTGCCCGCCCATCGAATGGCCGAATATGCCGGTGCGCTGCGGATCGCCGGGCAGCTCGCCGGTGGCGATGTCGTAGAGCTCGCCCGCAACGTAGCTTTCCATGCGATAGTGGGCGCGCCACGGCTCGGCGGTCGCATCCAGGTAGAAACCGGCGCCGGTGCCGAAGTCCCAGTCGTCGTCCTCGCCGGCAATGCCGGCGCCGCGCGGGCTGGTGTCGGGCGCCACCAGCATCAGACCATGCTCGGCGGCCAGGCGCTGGGCGCCGCCCTTGATCATGAAGGTCTCTTCCGTGCAGGTCAGGCCGGCCAGGTAGAACAAGACCGGCACGCGGCCCTGTTCGGCCTGCGGCGGCACGAACACGGAAAACCGCATGGGCAGGCCGATCTCGGCCGATGCGTGGCGGTAAAAGCGCTGCCAGCCGCCGAAGCAGCGATGTTGCGAGATCAGTTCCAGGTCTGCCATGGCCGGTGCTTTCCTGTTGGCGATTGAAGACGGCGGCGCGTCAGTACAGCACCACGGAACGGATCGACTCGCCGCGCTTCATCAGGTCGAAGCCCTCGTTGATCCGCTCCAGCGGCAGGGTATGGGTGATCAGGTCGTCGATGTTGATCTTGCCGTCCATGTACCAGTCGACGATCTTGGGCACGTCGGTGCGGCCGCGCGCGCCGCCGAACGCCGAGCCCTTCCACTCGCGGCCGGTCACCAGCTGGAACGGCCGGGTGCTGATCTCGGCCCCGGCCTCGGCCACGCCGATGATCACGGACTGGCCCCAGCCCTTGTGGCAGCACTCCAGCGCCTGGCGCATGACCTGCGTATTGCCGATGCACTCGAAGGAATAGTCGGCGCCGCCGTCCGTCAGCTGGACGATGTGGTCGACCACGTTCTCGACTTCCTTCGGGTTGACGAAGTGCGTCATGCCGAACTTGCGGGCCATGGCTTCGCGCTCCGGGTTCAGGTCCACGCCGATGATCTTGTCGGCGCCCACCATCTTGGCGCCCTGGATCACGTTCAGGCCGATGCCGCCCAGGCCGAACACCACCACATTGGCGCCGGCCTCGACCTTGGCGGTGAACACCACCGCGCCCACGCCGGTGGTGACGCCGCAGCCGATGTAGCAGATCTTGTCGAACGGCGCGTCCTCGCGCACCTTGGCGACGGCGATCTCCGGCACGACGATGTAGTTCGAGAAGGTGGAGGTGCCCATGTAGTGGAACAGCGGCTTGCCGTCCAGCGAAAAGCGCGAGGTGGCGTCCGGCATCAGGCCCTTGCCCTGCGTCGTGCGGATGGCCTGGCACAGATTGGTCTTGCGCGAGAGGCAGAATTTGCACTGGCGGCATTCCGGCGTGTAGAGCGGAATGACGTGGTCGTCCTTTTTAAGGGACGCAACTCCGGGGCCCACGTCGACCACGATCCCGGCGCCTTCGTGGCCCAGGATGGCGGGAAACAGGCCTTCCGGGTCGGCGCCGGAGAGGGTGTAGTAATCCGTGTGGCAAATGCCGGTAGCCTTGACCTCGATCAGGACTTCGCCGGCGCGCGGACCTTCGAGGTCCACTTCTTCCACGGTCAGCGGCGCACCCGCTTTCCAGGCGATGGCGGCTTTGGTCTTCATGCTGGGCTCTCCTTGAGGTGTTTCTACGGCTATTGCGTTTGCAGCCCCGATGTTAACCTGCATGAGCGACCGGCCCGTGAAGGCCGCGGCGGGCGCATCGGCAGTCCAGCGGGCGGCCATTTGCGCACCCGCAACGCTTGACCCTCGACGGTTATGGCACTATTTATATATAGTTGATCGACCCCAACGTTCTTTTGGCTGCGCACGCCTCCCTACTATGGCCCGTCTGCCCCGTTTGTATGCCCCCGGGCTGCCCCAACTGGTGCAGGCCAATTTTGTCCAGCCGCTGGCCGCGCCCTCGCAGCCGGCGCCGCAGGACATCCTGAACCAGCTGGCAGCGTGGCTGGGCGATTCCGCCCAGCGGCACCGTGTCGCGGTGCACGGCTGGGTGCTGGCCAACGACCGCATCCTGCTGCTGGCCACGCCGGCCGACGAAGAAGGCCTGCCCCGCCTGATGCAGACCCTGGGCCGCAACTTGGCGGCCCGCCTGCGCGGCGGGCGCGTGTTCGCCGGCCGCTACCGCTCGGCGCTGCTCGAGCCCGGCGTATGGGTGCTGCCGGCGCTGGTCTGGCTCGAAACCTACCCCGTGCGCAGCGGCGGCGCCCATGACCCCGATTCCTGGCCCTGGTCGTCCGCCGGCAGCCATACCGGCAACACTTCGCCAGCCACGCCGCCCTCGCCGTGGCAATCCGACCACGCCGATTACTGGGCCTGCGGCAATACGCCGTTCGACCGCCAGGCCAATTACCGCCGCCGCCTGCAGGAAGGGCTGTCGCGCGAGCAAAGCCAGCGCATCGACCAGGCCGTGTCCGGCCAGTGGGCGCTGGGCGGCCCGGCCTTCATCGCCAGCCTGGCCCACACCGCCAGCCGGCGGGTCGCCCCGGGGCAGCGTGGCCGTCCCCGCAAGAAGCCGGTCGAGCCCGTCACCGCCGCCGCGCCCGCCGACGGCAACGGCGCCTCCGAAACCTGAATCTCCCGCCACACCAGGCCGCGCCGATCCCGTCGCCCGCGCGCCATCCCGCCTGCCGCGCATCCTTTCGATTCGCGATTTCGCCACAAAAATATAGGGACGCATAATAGCTTTTCGCGGCCATAGGCCACGCGACGCAGGTTTGCGCACGCTTCATGGCAATTCATCTGGTTGTTTTATAAGCACTTTTAATGCGTCACCATATATGTGCACCATTTTGGTGAAATAAATAATATAGGGACACACCCTGTTTGTTTGTATTGCAGCGCTTGCCGTGCCGCAGTATCGTCCTTCCCTTGCACTGCAACATCCCGACGCAGGCCACTGCGGAGCGCGCTATGTCACCTACTTCCCTCGATGCTTCCTGTCGCCCCGCCGCGACGCCCATCGATGCCAGCCGCATCGGTCTGCCGGCGCCGCAGGGCCTTTACAACCCCCAGCATGAACATGACGCCTGTGGCGTCGGATTCGTGGCCCATATCAAGGGCCGCAAGAGCCACGCCATCATCCAGCAGGGCCTGAAGATCCTGGAAAACCTGGACCACCGCGGCGCGGTGGGGGCCGACAAGCTCATGGGCGACGGCGCCGGCATCCTGATCCAGATCCCCGACGCGCTGTACCGCGACGAGATGAGCCAGCAAGGGGTGACGCTGCCGCCGCCGGGCGAGTACGGCGTGGCGATGGTGTTCCTGCCCAAGGAAACCGCCTCGCGCCTGGCCTGCGAACAGGAACTCGAACGCGCCGTGCGCGCCGAGGGCCAGATCGTGCTGGGCTGGCGCGACGTGCCGGTGGATGTCGACATGCCCATGTCGCCCACCGTGCGCTCGGTCGAGCCGGTCATCCGCCAGTTGTTCATCGGCCGCGGCGCCGACGTCATGGTGCCCGACGCGCTGGAGCGCAAGCTGTACGTCATCCGCAAGACGGCCAGCCACGCCATCCAGGCCATGCGCCTGGCGCACGGCAAGGAATATTTCGTGCCGTCGGCCTCGGTGCGCACCGTGGTCTACAAGGGCCTGCTGCTGGCCGACCAGGTCGGCCGCTACTATCGCGACCTGGCCGACCCGCGCACCGTGTCGGCCCTGGCCCTGGTGCACCAGCGCTTCTCGACCAACACCTTCCCCGCCTGGCCGCTGGCCCACCCGTACCGGATGATCGCGCACAACGGCGAGATCAACACCGTGAAGGGCAACTTCAACTGGCTGCGCGCGCGCGAAGGCATGATGCAGTCGGCCGTGCTGGGCGACGACCTGAAGAAGCTGTACCCGATCGTCTACGAAGGCCAGTCCGATACCGCCACCTTCGACAACTGCCTCGAACTGCTGGTGAACTCGGGCTATTCGCTGGCCCACGCCATGATGATGATGATCCCGGAAGCCTGGGAACAGCACACGCAGATGGACGAGAGCCGCCGCGCGTTCTATGAATACCACGCGGCCATGATGGAGCCGTGGGACGGCCCGGCCGCCGTGGCCTTCACCGACGGGCGCCAGATCGGCGCCACGCTGGACCGCAACGGCCTGCGCCCGGCGCGCTACCTGATCACCGACGACGACATGGTCATCATGGCGTCCGAGGCCGGCACGCTGTCCATTCCCGAGAACCGCATCGTCAAGAAGTGGCGCCTGCAGCCGGGCAAGATGTTCCTGATCGACCTGGAACAGGGCCGCATCATCGACGACGCCGAGATCAAGCTGCAGCTGTCCAACAGCCGCCCGTACCGTCAATGGATCGAGCGCCTGCAGATCAAGCTCGAATCGCTGCCCGCGCCGCGCCAGGCCGTGCCGGCCACGCAGTCGTCCGTGTCGCTGCTCGACCGCCAGCAGGCCTTCGGCTGGACCCAGGAAGACTACAAGTTCATCCTGGAGCCGATGGCCACCACCGGCGAGGAGATCGTCGGCTCGATGGGCAACGACGCGCCGCTGGCGGTGCTGTCGAACCGCGCCAAGCCCTTCTACAACTACTTCCGCCAACTGTTCGCGCAGGTGACCAACCCGCCGATCGACCCGATCCGCGAACAGCTGGTGATGTCGCTGGTGTCGTTCATCGGCCCCAAGCCCAACCTGCTGGACATCAACAACGTCAACCCGCCGCTGCGCCTGGAAGTGTCGCAGCCGGTGCTGGATTTCGCCGCCATGGCGCAGATCCGCGACATCGAGCAGGTCACCGGCAAGAAGTTCCGCAGCTACGAACTGGACATCACCTACCCGGCGGCCTGGGGCTCGGAAGGCATCGAGGCCCGCGTGGCCGCGCTGTGCGCGCGCGCCGTCGACGCGGTGCAGAGCGGCTACAACATCCTGATCGTGTCCGATCGCCTGGTCGACAGCGAGCGCGTGGCGATCCCCGCGCTGCTGGCCACGTCGGCGGTGCACCAGCACCTGATCCGCGCCGGCCTGCGCACCAATACCGGCCTGGTGGTAGAAACCGGCTCGGCGCGCGAGGTGCACCATTTCGCGCTGCTGGGCGGCTACGGCGCCGAGGCCATCCATCCCTACCTGGCGCTGGAATCGCTGGGCCGCATGGCCGACCCCGACAAGGCGGTCAAGAACTACATCAAGGCCATCGGCAAGGGCCTGAACAAGGTCATGTCCAAGATGGGCATCTCGACCTACATGTCGTACACCGGCGCGCAGATCTTCGAGGCCGTGGGCCTGCAGCGCGCCCTGGTCGACAAGTACTTCACCGGCACGGCGTCCAACATCGAGGGCATCGGCATTTTCCAGGTGGCCGAGGAAGCGCTGCGCCAGCATCGCGCCGCGTTCGGCAACGACCCGGTGCTGGCCAACGACCTGGACGCGGGCGGCGAGTATGCCTACCGCGTGCGCGGCGAAGAGCACATGTGGACGCCCGATTCCATCGCCAAGCTGCAGCATGCGTCGCGCGCCAACAACTACCGCACGTACAAGGAGTACGCGCAGATCATCAACGACCAGAGCCGCCGCCACATGACGCTGCGCGGCCTGTTCGAGTTCCGCTTCGACCCGTCGCGCGCCATCCCGCTGGAAGAAGTCGAGCCGGCCAAGGAAATCGTCAAGCGCTTCGCCACCGGCGCCATGTCGCTCGGCTCCATCTCGACCGAGGCCCACACCGTGCTCGCCGTGGCCATGAACCGCATCGGCGGCAAATCGAACACGGGCGAGGGCGGCGAGGACGAGCTGCGCTACCGCGCCGAGATGCGCAACGGCAAGAGCGGCATCAAGAAGGGCGACACGCTGGCCTCGGTGCTGGGCAGCGAACGCATCGAAGCCGACGTGCCGCTGCAGGCGGGCGATTCGCTGCGCTCGCGCATCAAGCAGGTGGCCTCCGGCCGGTTCGGCGTCACGGCCGAATACCTGGCCAGCGCCGACCAGATCCAGATCAAGATGGCGCAGGGCGCCAAGCCCGGCGAGGGCGGCCAGCTGCCCGGCCACAAGGTGTCTGAATACATCGCCAAGCTGCGCTATTCGGTGCCGGGCGTGGGCCTGATCTCGCCCCCGCCGCACCACGACATCTATTCCATCGAGGACCTGGCGCAGCTCATCCACGATCTCAAGAACGTCAACAGCAAGGCCTCCATCTCGGTCAAGCTGGTATCGGAAGTGGGCGTGGGCACGGTGGCGGCCGGCGTGGCCAAGGCCAAGGCCGACCACGTCGTGATCGCCGGCCACGACGGCGGCACCGGCGCCTCGCCCGTGTCGTCCATCAAGCATGTCGGCACGCCCTGGGAACTGGGCCTGGCCGAGACGCAGCAGACCCTGGTGCTGAACCACCTGCGCAGCCGCATCCGCGTGCAGGCCGACGGCCAGATGAAGACCGGCCGCGACGTGGTCATCGGCGCGCTGCTGGGCGCCGACGAATTCGGCTTCGCCACGGCGCCGCTGGTGGTCGAAGGCTGCATCATGATGCGCAAGTGCCACCTGAACACCTGCCCGGTGGGCGTAGCCACGCAAGATCCGGTGCTGCGCCGCAAGTTCCAGGGCAAGCCCGAGCACGTGGTGAACTTCTTCTTCTTCATCGCCGAAGAAGTGCGCGAAATCATGGCCCAGCTGGGCATCCGCAAGTTCGACGACCTGATCGGCCGCGCCGACCTGCTGGACATGCGCGCCGGCATCGACCACTGGAAGGCCCAGGGCCTGGACTTCGGCCGCGTCTTCTACCAGCCGCAGGTCGATACCGAGAAGCGCCAGACCGAGGCGCAGGACCACGGCCTGGCCGGCGCGCTCGACCACCTGCTCATCGAACGCAGCAAGCCCGCGCTGGAGCGCGGCGAAAAGGTGTCGTTCATCACACCGGTGCGCAACCGCAACCGCACCGTGGGCGCCATGCTGTCCGGCGCGCTGGCCGCGCGCTACGGGCATGACGGGCTGCCGGACGACACCATCCACATCCAGTGCAACGGCACGGCCGGGCAGAGCTTCGGCGCCTTCCTGGCGCACGGCATCACCCTGGACCTGGTGGGCGAAGCCAACGACTACGTCGGCAAGGGCCTGTCGGGCGGGCGCATCATCGTGCGTTCCCCCAACGATTTCCGCGGCTTCGGCCCCGACCACATCATCGTCGGCAACACCGTGCTGTACGGCGCCCTGGCCGGCGAGGCTTTCTTCAACGGCGTGGGCGGCGAACGCTTCGCCGTGCGCAACTCGGGCGCGGCCGCGGTAGTGGAAGGCACCGGCGACCACGGCTGCGAATACATGACGGGCGGCACGGTCGTGGTGCTGGGCAGCACCGGCCGCAATTTCGCCGCCGGCATGTCGGGCGGCGTCGCCTACGTGTGGGACCCGGACCGCAGCTTCAAGCACCGCTGCAACATGGCCATGGTGGAACTCGAAGCCATCGTGCCGCATGCCGAGCAACACGCGCAGAACAGCCGCGAAGGCTGGCACAGCGCGCAGCGCGGCGGCGAACGCGAAACCGACGAGACCATCCTGCGCCGGCTGATCGAAGACCACTTCCGCTACACCGGCAGTTTCCGCGCCCGCGAGATCCTGGGCGACTGGGAGGCCTCGCGCGGCAAGTTCATCAAGGTCATGCCGACGGAATACCGCCGTGCGCTGGGCGAAATGTGGCGTGCAGCCAACCCTGAACAACTGGCTGCCTGAGGATTCGAAATGGGAAAGATCACTGGCTTTATGGAATTTCAGCGGCTGCAGGAAGCCACTGAAGCGCCGCAGAAGCGCCTGAAGAACTGGCGCGAATTCGTGCTGCACCTGTCCGACGAGCAATCCAAGCAGCAGGCCGCCCGCTGCATGGATTGCGGCATCCCGTTCTGCAACAACGGGTGCCCGGTCAACAACATCATCCCCGACTGGAACGACCTGGTGTACCGCCAGGAATGGCGCCGCGCGCTCGACGTGCTGCACTCCACCAACAACTTCCCGGAATTCACCGGCCGCATCTGCCCGGCGCCGTGCGAAGCCGCCTGTACGCTCAACATCAACAGCGACGCGGTGGGCATCAAGTCGATCGAGCACGCCATCATCGACAAGGGCTGGGCGGAAGGCTGGGTCGTGCCGCAAGTGCCGGCCCGCAAGACCGGCAAGAAGGTGGCGGTGGTCGGTTCGGGCCCGGCCGGCCTGGCGTGCGCCCAGCAACTAGCGCGCGCCGGCCATTCAGTGACTGTCTTCGAAAAGAGCGATCGCATCGGCGGCCTGCTGCGCTATGGCATTCCCGATTTCAAGCTCGAGAAGTCGCAGATCGACCGCCGCATCGCCCAGATGGAAGCCGAAGGCGTCGAGTTCGCGCCCTCCACCTATGTGGGCAACCCGGCCGACCCGGTGGCCGACGGCCTGACCGTGCGCACCCCGGAATCGCTGCTGGCCGAATTCGATGCCGTGGCCATGACCGGCGGCTCCGAGACGCCGCGCGACCTGCCCGTGCCCGGCCGCGAGCTCGACGGCGTCTACTTCGCCATGGACTTCCTGCGCCAGCAGAACAAGGCCGTGGCGGGCGACCGCCTGATCGGCCAGACGCTGGCCAAGGGCAAGCACGTCGTGGTGATCGGCGGCGGCGACACCGGTTCGGACTGCGTCGGCACCAGCAACCGCCACGGCGCGGCCTCGGTCACGCAGTTCGAATTGATGCCCCGGCCGCCCGAGGCGGAAGACAAGCCGCTGGTCTGGCCCTACTGGCCGCTCAAGCTGCGCACTTCGTCGTCGCACGAAGAGGGCTGCGAACGCGACTGGGCCGTCACCACCAAGGCCTTGAAGGGCGGCAGCGGCAAGGTCGAGAAGCTGGTGGCCGCGCGCGTCGAATGGTTCAAGGACGAGGCCACCGGCCAGATGAAGATGCGCGAGGTCGAGGGCTCGGAATTCGAGATCCAGGCCGACCTGGTGCTGCTGGCGATGGGCTTCGTGTCGCCGGTGCAGAACGTGCTGGATGCCTTCGGCGTGGATCGTGACGCGCGCGGCAACGTGCGCGCCAATACCGACGATTACCGCACCAGCGTGGACAAGGTGTTCGCCGCCGGCGATATGCGCCGCGGGCAATCGCTGGTGGTGTGGGCCATCCGCGAGGGCCGCCAGTGCGCCCGCGCGGTCGACGAATACCTGATGGGGGCCAGCGAACTGCCGCGCTGAGCCCGCACGCCGGTCTTGGCTGTAGACGCCAGGTTTCTTGCGAAACCTGGCGTTTTACTGTGCGCCGCTGTCGTCACAATGTTGCACGGTCTATACCCGAATCATAAATAACCCTACTGCTGACATGGATCAAAACGGTTACCCGGCCGGCCTGCGATCCTCTCGCCTCCCTGTTCTCTAGGAGCGTTCCATGTCAGTGATCCGTACCGTCGCCGCCGCCACGCTGTGCGCCGCCAGCCTGGCCGGCCCCGCCCATGCCCACGAAGCGGGCGACTGGCTGTTCAAGCTGGGCGTCACGCAGGTCAAGCCCAAGTCGGACAACGGCAGCGTGCTGGGCGGCAGCGTGGACCTGGACGTCAGCAGCAACGTCCGCCCCAGTTTCAGCGTGACATACATGGCCACCCGGCACGTCGGCATCGAGCTGCTCGGCGCCTGGCCCTTCCAGCACGATATCCGGGGCAGCGGCGGCCTGGGCAAGATCGGCTCCACCAAGCACCTGCCTCCCACCCTGAGCCTGCAGTGGCATTTCCTGCCCGACAGCACGGTGCAGCCTTATGTCGGCGTGGGCGTCAACTACACCCATTTCTTCGACACGCAGGCGCGCGGCCCGCTCAGCGGGTCCGACCTGGACCTGGGCGACTCCTGGGGCCTGGCCGGCCAGCTGGGCGTGGACGTGAAGCTCAGCGACAACTGGTTCATGAACGCCGACCTGCGCTATATCGACATCTCCTCCAAGGTGAAGCTGGACGGCCAGCGCATCGGCACGGCGCGCATCGACCCGTGGGTGGCCACCGTAGGGGTGGGCTACCGGTTCTGAGGCACGGCCGCGCCGGCCTGCGGCCGGGTCTGCGCCAGCAGTTCCGCGCGCAGCGCATCCAGCGCGGGCGACTGATGCCCGCGGCGCCATGCCAGCATGGTGCGCGCCTCGACGAATGGCGGCGGCAGGGCGCTGACCCGCACCGTCCCTTCGGCCCGCAGCACGCCCAGCACCGAACGCGGCACGATGGCCACCCCCGCGCCCGCCGCCACGCAAGCCACGATCGCATGGTACGAGGCGAAATCCATCACCCGGCCAGGGGCGATGCCTTCCCGGGCCAGCCAGGCCTCCAGGATGCGCCGGTATGAGCAGCCCGCGCTGAATGCGATCAGCGTCGCGCCGCGCAAGGCGCGCGCGCTATCCAGCGGCGGGCCGGTCAGCGGCGATATCACCGCCAGCGTCTCGGTAAAGGCCGGCATGGCCTGCAGGCCATCGTCGGCATACGGCTCGGCCACGAACGCCGCCTCGATATCGCCGGCCAGCACTTGGTTGACCAGCGCCGCGCTGGTGCCCGACACCAATTCCATGCTGACTTGCGGCCAGGCGGCGTGATAGGCGGCCACGATGGGCGGCAAGCGCGCGGCGGCCGTGCTCTCCATGGTGCCCAGCCGCAGGGTGCCGCGCGGCGCGCCTTCCTGCAGCGCCGCGCGCGCTTCATCGGACAGGCGCAGCAGGCGGTCGGCGTAATCCAGCAGCAGGCGCCCCTGGGCGGACAGCACCAGCCGGCGGTTGTGCCGCTGGAACAGCGTGGTACCCAGCGCCGCTTCCAGCTGGCGCAGGCGGGTGGACACATTGGATTGCACGCGGTTCAGGTGCGCAGCCGCCCGCGCCACCCCGCCGCGCTCGGCCACCGCCTTGAATATCTGCAGGGCATCGAGGTCCAAATTTCTCATTTCAAGAACTCATGTTCTTAATAATTCACTATTAAAGATAATAATACGCGCCTAGACTGCCGTCATGTCAGTCTCGATCGCTTCCCGCACCCCCGCCCCGGTTCTCCTGGCCTGGCCGGGCCTGGCCGCCCTGGCCGTGGCCATGGGCATCGGCCGCTTCGCCTTCACGCCGATCTGGCCTCTGATGGCGCAGGAGGCCGGCCTGGGGCTGGCGCAGGGCGGCTGGCTGGCCTCGGCCAACTACGCCGGCTATCTGGCCGGGGCGCTGGCCGCGGTGGTATTTCCGGTGCGGCGGGTGCGCGCCGGCCTGCTGGGCAGCCTGGCGGCAGTCGTCCTGCTGACGCTGGGCATGGCCGTGCTGGACGGCATGGCGGCGTGGCTGGCGCTGCGACTGGCGGCCGGCTATGCCAGCGCCTGGGCCTTCATTTGCGTGGCGGCATGGCGCCCGGTGCCGCCCGGCGCCCCCGCCGAGGCCGCCATCCTCAGCTGGACCTACGCCGGCGTGGGCGTCGGCATCGCCGCCAGCGGCCTGGCCTGCCTGGCCCTGATGCAGGCGGGCGCGGGGGCGGACTTGAACTGGCTGGCGCTGGGCGCGCTGGCAGGGGCGACCGCGCTAGCGGCGGCGCTGGCATTGCGGCGCCGGCCCGCGCCCGCGGCCGCGCGCGCTGCGGCGCGCAGGCCGGCCGCCCCGGCTGGCGAACGGCGCGACATCCGCTGGCTGACCCTGCACTACGGGCTGTTCGGCATGGGCTATATCGTGCCGGCGACCTTCCTGCCCGCCATGGCGCAGGCGCGGGTCGCCGACCCCGCCGTATTCGGCTGGGTATGGCCGTGCTTCGGGGCCGCGGCCGCGGCGTCCTGCCTGATCGCGCCGCGCCTGGCGCGCGGCGGCGACGAACGGCGCATCTGGCGGGCCGCCCAGCTGCTCATGGCGGCCGGCATGGCGACCCCGGCGCTGCGCGATTCGCTCGGCGCGATCGCCCTGGCGGCATTGCTGGTGGGCGGCACGTTCGTGGTGATCACCCAGGCGGGCATGCAGGCCGCACGGCGCAGCGCCGGCGCCAGCGCGGCCCGCGCGGCGGCAGCCATGACGGCGGCCTTCGCGGTGGGCCAGATCCTCGGGCCGCTGGCGGCCGCCTGGGCGGGCCGGCTCGGCGTCGACCTGGCGATGGTGCTGGGCGCCAGCGCCGCGCTGCTGGCGCTGGCCGCGCTGGCCATTCCGCAGCGGGCATAATGGCAGGTTCCGCGCTATATCGAAAAGAGGAGTCCGCGCATGAAACCGCTACGCCCCCTGCTGGCTGGCCTGCTGGCCGCCACTGTCCTGGCCGGCGCCCCCGCCCACGCCCAGGATGCCGGCAACTGGCCCAACAAGCCGATCACGCTGATCGTGCCCTACGCCCCCGGCGGCTTCGCCGATACCCGCGTGCGCCTGCTGGCGCGCAAGCTGGCCGACTCGCTCAAGCAGAGCGTGGTGGTCGAGAACAAGGCCGGCGCCGGCGGCGTGATCGGCACCAGCCTGATCGCCAAGGCCGCCCCCGACGGCTACACCATCGGCACGGGCAACCTGGCGCCGATGGCGGTCAACCCCACCCTGATGCCCGACATCCCCTATGACGCGGCCAAGGACCTGGCGCCCGTCATCCTGATCGAGAACAGCCCGCTGGTCCTGAGCGTCAACAATTCCCTGCCGGTCAAGAACCTGCAGGAACTGATCGCCCTGGCCAAGAAAGAGCCCGGGAAACTGACTTTCGGCTCGTCCGGGGTGGGCGGCGCCCACCACCTGTCGGGCGAAATGTTCCGCGAGCAGGCCGGCATCGATATCGTGCACGTGCCGTACAAGGGCGGCAGCCTGGCGGCCACCGACCTGATGGGCGGCCATATTTCCATGATGTTCGAGATGGGCTATTCGGCCCTGCCGGCCATACGCGGCAACAAGATCCACCCCATTGCCGTGACCTCGGCCAAGCGGCTGGACGTGCTGCCCGAAGTACCCACCCTGGCCGAAGCGGGCCTGCCCGGCTTCGAGTCGTACAACTGGCAAGGCATCGTGGCCCCGGCCGGCACCCCCGCGCCCATCATCGCCAGGCTCAACAGCGAATTCAACCGCATCCTGCAGGACCCGGAAGTGCAGAAAGCCATTGCCGACACCGGCAGCCAGGCCGGCGGCGGCACGCCCGAGGAATTCGGCGCCTTCATCGCCAGCGAGACCGCGAAATGGGCCGAAGTGATCAAAAAAGGCAACATCACGCTGCAATAGCGCAGTAAATGCGCCGCCGGGCAGGCTGGCCGCTACACGCTACAATGGCCGTCGCCACGGGGGCCAGCCTCTTGCCGGCCCCCTCAACTCCCCGCTGCCTATGCCCGTTCAAACTCGCAACAGCCCGGACTACGCCCTGTCCCTGGACAGGGTTTCGCTAGGCTATGGCGATTTCACGGTGTTGCAGGACATCACCATGGAAGTCCGACCCGGGCAGGTCGTGGCCGTCATGGGCGGCTCCGGTTCGGGCAAGACCACCCTGTTGCGGGCCGCGACCGGCCAGCTGCAAGCCCTGCGGGGCCAGGTGCGGGCATTCGGCACCGACCTCGCCCAGGTCGACGGCGACGGCCTGCAGGCGCTGCGCAAGCGCATGGGCGTGCTGTTCCAGCAAGGCGCGCTGTTCACCGACCTGAACGTCTTCGAGAACGTCGCGTTCCCGCTGCGCGAGCACACGCGCCAGCCGGAGGCGGAACTCACCGCGCGCGTGCTCGACACCCTCGATGCGGTCGGCCTGCGGGCCGCCGCGCACCTGCGCGTGGCGGAAATCTCCGGCGGCATGGCGCGCCGCGTGGCGCTGGCCCGCGCCGTGGTGCTGGAGCCCGAACTCATCCTCTACGACGAGCCGTTCGCCGGGCTGGACCCCATCTCGATGGGCATCACCGCGCGCCTGATCCGCGACCTGGCCGACCGGCTGCATTGCGCATCGGTGCTCATCACCCACGATGTGCAGGAATCGTTCGCCATCGCCGACCAGGTATATCTGGTCGGCCAGGGCCGCCTGGTGGCCGCGGGCACGCCGCAGACGCTGTCGGAATCGCAAGATCCCTACGTGCGGCAATTCCTGCGCGGCGAACCGGACGGGCCGGTGGCCTTCCAGTACCCCGACACCCCGGCCTTCCAGGCCTGGCTGGCGCGGCAACAAGGACGCAAATCATGAGCGGGCCGACCCAGGCTCTCGCCGCATTGGGCCGCTGGGTGCGGACCCAGGTCAGCGGCGTGGGCTTCTTCACCCGGTTCCTGGGCGCGCTGCTGGCGCGCAGCGGCATCGCCGTGTCGCGTCCGGGGCTGGTATCGCAGCAAGTACACTTCATCGGCAACTATTCCCTGTTGATCATCGCCGTATCCGGCATGTTCGTCGGCTTCGTGCTGGGCCTGCAGGGCTATTACACGCTCAACCGCTACGGCTCCGAAGAGGCCCTCGGCCTGCTGGTGGCGCTGTCGCTGGTGCGCGAGCTCGGCCCGGTCGTCACGGCGCTGCTGTTCGCCGGCCGCGCCGGCACGTCGCTGACGGCCGAAATCGGCCTCATGAAGGCCGGCGAACAGCTCGCCGCCATGGAGGTCATGGCGGTCGACCCCATGCGGCGGGTGCTGGTGCCGCGCTTTTGGGGCGGCATCATCGCCATGCCGGTACTGGCCGCGGTGTTCTCCATGGTCGGCATCCTGGGCGGCTGGATCGTCGGCGTGCTGCTCATCGGCGTGGACGCCGGCGCGTTCTGGTCGCAGATGCAAAGCGGCGTGGACGTCTGGGACGATGTGGCCAACGGCGTGCTCAAGAGCCTGGTGTTCGGCGTCACCGTGACCCTGGTGGCGCTCTATGAAGGCTGGCAAGCCCGCCCCACGCCCGAAGGGGTGGCCCGCGCCACGACGCGCACCGTCGTCGTGGGCTCGCTGGCCGTGCTGGGCCTGGACTTCCTCCTGACCGCCCTGATGTTTGGCAATTGATACGGATTCATCATGTCACGCGAAAAAACCGATTTCTGGGTAGGGCTGTTCGTGTTGCTGGGCGCCGCCGCGCTGGTGTTCCTGGCCTTGCGGGCCGGCAACCTCAGCAGCTTCTCGTTCGCGCCCACCTACACCCTGACGGCCAATTTCGACAACATCGGCGGCCTCAAGGCGCGCGCGCCGGTCAAGAGCGCCGGCGTGGTGGTGGGCCGGGTCAGCAAGATCAGTTTCGACGACAAGGTCTTCCAGGCGGTCGTCACGCTCGACCTGGAAGAGGGCTACCAGTTCCCCAAGGACTCCTCGGCATCCATCCTCACCTCCGGCCTGCTGGGCGAGCAGTATGTGGGCCTGTCCGCCGGCAGCGAAGAAGAGAACTTTGCCGACGGCGGCAAAATCCGCTATACCCAGAGCGCGGTCGTGCTGGAACAGCTCATCAGCCAGTTCCTGTACGGCACCGCGGAAAAACAGGGCAGCACGCCGGGGAATTGACGGCGCGCCGCCCGGGCTCGGGGATAATTCCCCGCGCCGTCCCGAGCGCCATCCGCGGCATCCAGTGAACCACCTGAACCTTACGACCCCGGGGCCGACCCCACCATGAAGACGCCTACCTACGTTCGACTCGCCTCCGCCCTGGCCGTGTGTGCCGTGACCGCGGGCTGCGCCGCGCCCGGCAACCCCGATCCGCGCGACCCCTGGGAAGGTTTCAACCGCGGCGTCTACAAGTTCAACGACACCGTCGACCGCGCCCTGTTCAAGCCGGTGGCCCAGGCCTACACCTACGTCACGCCGCAGCCGGTGCGCAGCTGCGTGCACAACATGTTCAGCAACGTGGGCGACCTCTGGTCGGCCACCAACAGTTTCCTGCAGGGCCGCGGCCACGATTTCGTCAACACCCTGGGACGCTTCCTGTTCAACACGACCATGGGGGTGGGCGGCTGCTTCGACGTCGCCTCGGCCAACGGCGCGCGCCGGATTCCCAACGACTTCGGCACCACCCTGGGCGTGTGGGGCTTCGGCCAGGGCCCCTACCTGGTGCTGCCGCTCCTGGGCGCCAGCTCGGTGCGCGACGGCGTCGGCCTGATCGGCGACTGGCAGGGCGGCATGATCACCTATTCCAACCCGGGCGCCATCGAAAACACCCGCTGGCGCAACTCGCTGTGGGGCCTCGACATCGTCGACACCCGCGCCAGCCTGCTCGACACCACCGACATGGTCGACCGCGTCGCGCTCGATCCCTACAGCTTCGTCCGCGACGCCTACCTGCAGCGACGGGCGGCCATGGTGCGCGGCACGGCGGCCGACGAAGACAGCCTGCCCGACTACAGCGACGACGACGGCGACGCATCCGCGCCCGCCCCGGTCCAGCCGGCCGCGCCCGCCTCCAGCCAGTAAGGGCGCGGCCTCATTCAGCAAGGAGTTCTCATGCGGTTTCCTGTCTATTCCGTGTTGCAGCGCCTGGTCCTCGCCGCGGCGCTCGGCCTGATGGCCGCCGCCGGCGCCCAGGCCAAGCCCGATCCCAACGGCGCGCCGGACAAGTTCGTGCTGGACGCCGCCAACGAGGCGCTGGCCGCCATCAAGGCCGACGGCCAATTGCGCGCCGGCGACCTGAGCCGCATCAACCAGGCGGTCGACACCTACATCCTGCCGTACGTCAATTTCCGCAAGACCACCCAGCTGGCGGCCGGCCGCTACTGGCGCCAGGCCACGCCGGAGCAGCGCGACGCGCTGGCCGAGGCCTTCCGCGGCACCCTGATCCGCACCTACAGCGGCGCGCTGACCAGCGTGAACCAGAACACCACCATCAAGCTGCTGCCGTTCCGCGGCGACCCCAACGCCGACGACGTGGTGGTGCGCAGCCTGATCACCCAGGCCAACGGCCAGCCGGTGCAGGTCGATTACCGGCTCGAAAAAGACCCCGCACAAGGCTGGCGCATCTACGACATGAACGTCGAGGGCATCTGGCTGATCCAGAACTACCGCAACCAGTTCGCCCAGCAGATCAACCAATCGGGCATCGACGGCCTGATCCAGGCGCTCAACCAGCGCAACCAGTAAGCCAGCAGGCGGCGCGCCCCCGGCCACCGGGAGGCGCGCCGCCTTTTATAATGGGCGATTCGCTCTTTCCCGGGCCCTCGCCGCTACCATGTCCGCCGTCAGCCTAGAACACGTTTCCAAGATCTACCCGCCGCGCCTGCCCGGCTGGAAGAAGCTGCTCGGACACTCCGCCGGACCAGGCTTCCAGGCCCTGAACGACGTCAGCCTGACCATCGAGCCAGGCGAATTCTTCGGGCTGCTGGGCCCCAACGGCGCGGGCAAGACCACCCTGATTTCCATCCTGGCCGGCCTGGCGCGCGCCTCCAGCGGCCGCGCCAGCGTCTGCGGCTACGATGTGACCACCGACTACAAGGCCGCCCGGCGCGCCCTGGGCGTGGTGCCGCAGGAACTGGTCTACGACCCCTTCTTCACCGTGCGCGAGACCCTGCGCATCCAGTCCGGCTATTTCGGCCTGCGCAAGAACGACGACTGGATCGACGAGATCCTGTTCAACCTCGGGCTGGCCGACAAGGCCAATTCCAATATGCGCGCCCTGTCGGGCGGCATGAAGCGGCGCGTGCTGGTGGCCCAGGCGCTGGTGCACCGCCCGCCCGTCATCGTGCTCGACGAGCCCACCGCGGGCGTGGACGTCGACCTGCGCCGCACGCTGTGGGAATTCATCTCGCGCCTGAACAAGGCTGGCCACACCATCATGCTGACCACGCACTACCTGGAAGAAGCCGAAGCCCTGTGCGGCCGCATCGCCATGCTCAAGGGCGGCCGCATCGTCGCGCTGGACACCACCCAGGCGCTGCTGGCGCGGGTGGGCGGGGTCGACCTCGAAGACGCCTTCGTGCGCATCATGCACCGCGACGACACGCCCGTGGCCGACCTGGAACCCGAAGAGGTCTCGTCGTGACGCCCCCCCTGACTTCCACCTCCCAACCGCTGGTGCAGCCCCGCCTGGACGCCGGCTCGGGCTTTCCCACGCTGTTGCGCAAGGAACTGCTGCGCTTCTGGAAAGTCGCCTTCCAGACCATTGCCGCGCCGGTGGTCACCGCGCTGCTGTACCTGCTGGTGTTCGCCCAGGTGCTGGAAGGCCGCGTCATGGTGTACGGCACCGTGCCGTACACCGCGTTCCTGATTCCCGGGTTGATGATGATGAGCATGCTGCAAAATGCCTTCGCCAACCCGTCATCCTCGCTGATCCAGAGCCGCATCACCGGCAACCTGGTGTTCGTGCTGCTGCCGCCGCTGTCGCACCGCGAGATCTTCTCCGCCTACCTGCTGGCGGCCGTGGCGCGCGGCCTGGCGGTGGGCGCCTGTGTGTGGCTGGTGGCCATCTGCTTCACGCCGCTGCCGCCGGCCCACCCGCTTTGGATCATCGTCTTCGCCATCCTGGCCTGCGGCATCATGGGGGCGCTGGGCCTGATCGCGGGCCTGTGGTCGGAGAAATTCGACCAGCTGGCGGTATTCCAGAATTTCCTGATCATGCCGGCCACATTCCTGTCCGGCGTGTTCTATTCCATTCATACGCTGCCGCCGTTCTGGCAGGCCGTATCGCACTGGAACCCCATCTTCTACACTATCGACGGCTTTCGCTACGGCTTTTTCTCCGTGTCGGATGTCTCGCCGTGGCGCAGCCTGGCGGTAGTGGCCGGGGTATTCGTCGTCCTGGCGATCACCACGATGCGCTTGCTGGCCAGCGGCTACAAACTCAGGAATTGAAGTCCATGCTACCCACCCCCGAGCAGGTCCGCCAATATATCGCCGATGGCCTGCCGTGCGAGCACCTCGACGTACAGGGCGACGGCTCGCACTTCGACGCCCTCATCGTCAGCCGGGCCTTCGAGGGCAAGCGTCCGGTCGCCCGCCACCAGCTGGTCTACGCGGCGCTGGGCGAACGCATGAAGGCCGAAATCCACGCGCTTTCCATGCGCACGCTCACTCCCGACGAATACACCAAGGCGGGCAACTGATGGACAAGCTACGCATTACCGGCGGCCCGCAACTGCGCGGCGAAGTCGCCATTTCCGGCGCCAAGAACGCGGCCCTGCCGATCCTCTGCGCCGGCCTGCTCACGGCCGACGCCATCTCGGTGGCCAATGTGCCGGACCTCAACGACACCTCCACCATGCTGCGCCTGCTCGGCCGCATGGGCGTGAAGGCCGAGCGCGGCGCCGACGGCGTCGTCACCGTGCAAGCCGACCGCGTCGACAACCTCGAGGCGCCGTACGAACTGGTCAAGACCATGCGCGCCTCGATCCTGGTGCTCGGGCCGCTATTGGCGCGCTTCGGCGAGGCGCGCGTGAGCCTGCCCGGCGGCTGCACCATCGGCCAGCGCCCGGTCGACCAGCACATCAAGGGCCTGGCCGCGCTCGGGGCGGACGTCAGCATCGAGCACGGCTTCGTGGTGGCCCGCGCCAAGCGCCTGAAGGGCGCGTCGATCCGCACCGACATGGTGACGGTCACCGGCACCGAGAACCTGCTGATGGCGGCCGCGCTGGCCGAAGGCCGGACTGTGCTCGAGAACGCCGCGCGCGAACCCGAGGTCATCGACCTGGCGGAACTGCTCATCAAGATGGGCGCCCGCATCCAGGGCCACGGCACCGACCGTATCGTGATCGACGGGGTCGACCGCCTGCACGGCGCCGAGCACCGCGTCATTCCCGATCGCATCGAAGCCGGCACGTTCCTGTGCGCCGTGGGCGCGGCCGGCGGCGACATCATGCTGCGCGACGCCGCGCCCGGGACCATGGGCGCCACGCTCGACAAGCTCCTCGAAGCCGGCCTGACCATCGAAACCGGCCCCGACTGGATCCGCGCCGCCATGCAGGGCCGGCCGCGCGCGGTCGGCGTGCGCACCCACGAATACCCGGGCTTCGCCACCGACATGCAGGCCCAGCTCATGGCGCTGGACACCGTCGCCGAGGGCACTGCCGTCATCGTCGAGAACATCTTCGAAAACCGCTACATGCACGTGCAGGAACTGCGCCGCATGGGCGCCGACATCGACATCGACGGCCACACCGCCGTGGTGCGCGGCGTGGCGCGCCTGTCCGGCGCCGCGGTCATGGCGACCGACCTGCGCGCCTCGGCCAGCCTGGTGATCGCCGGCCTGGCCGCCGAGGGCCAGACCCAGGTGGACCGCATCTACCACCTCGATCGCGGCTACGACAAAATGGAAGTCAAGCTGCGCTCGCTGGGCGCCGACATCCAGCGCCTGACCGGCAAGGAAGCCTCATGACCGCCGCGCCCATCACCCTGGCGCTGTCCAAGGGCCGCATCTTCGAAGAAACCCTGCCGCTGCTGGCCGAGGCCGGCATCCACGTGGCCGAGAACCCGGAAAGCTCGCGCAAGCTGATCCTGCCCACCAGCGATCCGGCGCTGCGGCTCATCATCGTGCGCGCCTCCGACGTGCCCACCTACGTGCAGTACGGCGCCGCCGACCTGGGCATCGCCGGCAAGGACGTCCTGATCGAACACGCCGCCCAGCAGCCGGGCGGCCTGTACCAGCCGATCGACCTCGACATCGCCAAATGCCGGCTGTGCGTGGCGGTGCGCAACGGCTTCGACTACCAGGCGGCGGTGCACCAGGGCGCCCGCCTGCGGGTCGCCACCAAGTACGTGCAATCGGCGCGCGAACACTTCGCCGCCAAGGGTGTCTACGTCGACATCATCAAGCTGTATGGCTCCATGGAACTGGCCCCGCTGGTCGGGCTGGCCGACTGCATCGTCGACCTGGTTTCCTCCGGCGGCACGCTGCGCGCCAATGACCTGGTCGCCGTCGAAGACATCATGGCCATCTCCTCGCGCCTGATCGTCAACCAGGCCTCGCTCAAGACCCGCGGCGCGCGCCTGCAACCGCTGCTCGACGCCTTCGAACGGGCCGCCCGCCGGGGAGCCGGCCAGGCCTGACGCCCTGCGGGCCGCCCGCGCCCGCTACACTACGTTTTTGCCCACGGCGGCGGCACCCGCATCAGCGCCGCCGCGGGCCTGTTTTCTTGCATCACCAGACGCCATGGCCCTGATCAATCGCCTTGATTCCCGCCAACCGGGATTCTCCTCCGCGCTGTCCCGGCTGCTGGCCTTCGAGGCCGCCGAGGACGAGTCCATCGACCGCGCCGCCGCCGGCATCCTGGCCGACGTGCGCAGCCGGGGCGATGCCGCCCTGCTGGAATACACCCAGCGGTTCGACCGCGTGGCGGCCACCTCCGCCCAGGCGCTGGAAATTCCCAAGGCCGACTGGCAGGCCGCGCTGGCGGCGCTGCCCACGGCGCAGCGCAACGCGCTCGAGACCGCGGCCGACCGGGTGCGCGCCTATCACGAGCACCAGCGCGGCGAAACCTGGACCTACACCGACGCCGAAGGCAACCTGCTGGGCCAGCAGATCACCCCGCTGGACCGCGTCGGCCTGTACGTGCCCGGCGGCAAGGCGGCCTATCCCTCGTCGGTGCTGATGAACGCCATCCCGGCCAAGGTCGCCGGCGTGCCCGAGCTGATCATGGTGACGCCCACGCCGGATGGCACGCGCAACCCCATCGTGCTGGCCGCCGCCGCCATCGCCGGGGTGGACCGCGCCTTCGCCATCGGCGGCGCGCAGGCGGTCGGCGCGCTGGCCTACGGCACCGCCACCGTGCCGGCCGTCGACAAGATCGTCGGCCCCGGCAACGCCTACGTGGCGGCCGCCAAGCGTCGCGTGTTCGGCACCGTGGGCATCGACATGATCGCCGGCCCCAGCGAGATCCTCGTCATCTGCGACGGCAAGACGCCGGCCGACTGGATCGCCATGGACCTGTTCTCGCAGGCCGAACACGACGAACTGGCCCAGTCCATCCTGCTGTGCCCCGACGCCGCCTTCATCGACGAAGTCGAGGCCGCCATCGCCCGCCTGCTGCCCACCATGCCGCGCGCCGACATCCTGCGCGTCAGCCTGGCCAACCGCGGCGCCCTGATCCTGGTGCGCGACCTCGACGAGGCCTGCGCCATCGCCAACGAGATCGCGCCCGAGCACCTCGAGATCTCCACCGAGCAGCCCGAGCACTGGACGGCCCGCATCCGCCATGCCGGCGCCATTTTCATGGGCCGCTTCAGTTCCGAATCCCTGGGCGATTACTGCGCCGGGCCCAACCACGTGCTGCCCACCTCGCGTACCGCGCGCTTTTCCTCGCCGCTGGGGGTGTACGACTTCCAGAAGCGTTCGAGCCTGATCCAGGTGTCGCGGCAGGGCGCCCAGACGCTCGGCCGCATCGCCGCCGAACTGGCGCTGGGCGAGGGCCTGCCGGCCCACGCGGCCAGCGCGCAATACCGGCTGGACAACCCGTGAGCGCCGCCCGGCCGCCCGAACGCGGGCCAGCGGCGGCCGAGGCCGTGGCCGGCCGCATCGCCGGCACGGTGCGCGCCGACATCCGCGCGCTGGCCGCCTACGCGGTGGCGCCGGCGGCCGACGGCATCAAGCTCGACGCCATGGAATGCCCGTACGAGCTGCCCGAAACGGTGCGCGAAGACATCGCCCGCGCCGTGCGCGACGCGGCCCTCAATCGCTACCCGCCGGGCGGCACTGGCGCGCTCGACCAGGATGTCCGGCAAGCCTTCGGCATCCCCGCCGAGGCCGGCCTGCTGTTCGGCAACGGGTCCGACGAACTGATCCACCTGATCGTCCAGGCCTGTTGCGAGCCCGGCGATGCCGTCATGTCGCCGTGGCCGTCGTTCGTGTACTTCGACATGGCGGCGCGCTTCGACCATGCCCGCTTCGTGGGCGTGCCGCTCACCGACAGCCTGGAACTGGACCTGCCCGCCATGCTGCGGGCCATCGCGCAGCATCGCCCCAAGGTTGTCTTCCTGGCCTTGCCCAACAACCCCACCGGCGGCCTGTGGCCCGACCAGGCGGTGCAGGCCATCATCGACGCCGCGCCCGGGCTGGTGGTGCTGGACGAGGCCTACCAGCCGTTCGCCGGCCAGACCTGGATGCCGCGCCTGCCGGCGCTGCCCAACGTGGCGGTGCTGCGCACCGTGTCCAAAATCGGCCTGGCCGGCCTGCGCTTCGGCTACCTGGCCGGCCATCCCGACTGGATCGCCCAGTTCGACAAGGTGCGCCCGCCCTACAACCTGAACGTGCTGACCCAGGCGGCCCTGCGCGCGGTCCTGCGCCACAAGCCGGTGCTGGACGCCCAGGCCGCGCGGCTGCGCGCCGACCGCGCACCGCTGGCGGCCGCCCTGGCGGCCCTGCCCGGGGTCAGCGTCTTTCCCAGCGCCGGCAATTTCGTGCTTGCGCGCTTTTCCGGCCAGCCGGACGGCAACGCCGTGCATCTTGCCCTGAAAACGCGCAAAATACTGGTCAAGAACTTTTCCGGCGCCCACCCGCTGCTGGCCGGCTGCCTGCGTATCTCGGTCGGCACGCCGGCCGAGAACGCCGCGCTGCTGGCCGCCCTGCAAGACATTCTCCGTTCCCACTAGGCTCGCCCCCACCGTTTATGCGTACCGCCGAAATCACCCGCAACACCAACGAAACGCGCATCCGCGTGGCCGTCAACCTGGACGGCACCGGCGCGCAGACCATCGACACCGGCGTGCCGTTCCTGGACCACATGCTCGACCAGATCGCCCGGCACGGCCTGATCGACCTCGACATCAAGGCCGAAGGCGACCTGCACATCGACGCCCACCACACGGTCGAAGACGTCGGCATCACCCTCGGCATGGCCGTCGCCAAGGCGGTCGGCGGCAAGGCCGGGCTGCGCCGCTACGGGCATGCCTACGTGCCGCTGGACGAGGCCCTGTCGCGCGTGGTCGTCGATTTCTCCGGCCGCCCGGGCCTGGAATATCACATCCCGTTCACCCGCGCGCGCATCGGCGACTTCGACGTCGACCTGGCCCGCGAGTTCTTCCAGGGCTTCGTCAACCACGCCCTGGTCACGCTGCACATCGACAACCTGCGCGGCGTCAACGCCCACCATCAGTGCGAGACGGTCTTCAAGGCCTTCGGCCGCGCGCTGCGCATGGCCCTGGAACACGATCCGCGCATGGGCGACGTGGTGCCGTCCACCAAGGGCGTGCTGTAACCGACCCGCCAGGCAGACCTCAGTGACCTCCATCGCCATCGTCGATTACGGAATGGGCAACTTCCATTCCGTCGCGCGTGCGCTGCGCTATGCCGCGCCCGACGCCGATATCCGCATCTGCAACCGCGCCGCCGACATCGACGCGGCCGATCGCGTCGTCTTCCCCGGCCAGGGCGCCATGGCCGACTGCATGCGCACCCTGAACGAATCCGGCCTGCGCGAAGCCGTCGAGCGCGCGGCGCGCGGCAAGCCGCTCTTGGGCGTGTGCGTCGGCGAACAAATGCTCTTCGAACGCAGCGAAGAAGGCGACACCTCCTGCCTGGGCCTGTTTCCCGGCACCGTGCGCCGCTTCGCCGGCGACGCCTTCGCCGACGCCGCGGCCGCCGCCGATGGCGCCGAACGCCTCAAGGTGCCGCACATGGGCTGGAACCAAGTCCGCCAGACGCGCTCTCATGCTTTGTGGGCGGGCATTCCGGACCATACCCACTTCTATTTCGTGCACAGCTACTATGCCGCGCCGGCCGACCCCGGCCTCACGGTGGGCGAGACCGACTACGGCGTTACATTTACCTGCGCCGTGGCAGCGGCTAACATTTTCGCGGTGCAGTTCCACCCCGAGAAAAGCGCCGCGCACGGTTTGCGCCTGTACCGCAATTTTGTAGACTGGAACCCATAGCCGCCCCGTACGAGCCTCGGCCGGCCTTTCTTCAACCGATTTTTCAACGCTCGCTATCCACCATGCTGCTGATCCCCGCCATCGATCTCAAAGACGGGCGCTGCGTACGCCTGCGCCAGGGAGACCTCGACGAGGCAACGGTATTCTCCGAAGACCCCGCCGCCATGGCCACGCACTGGCTCGACCTCGGCGCGCGGCGCCTGCACCTGGTCGACCTCAACGGCGCCGTTGCGGGCAAGCCCAAGAACGACGCGCCCATCAAGGCCATCCTGGATGCCGTCGGCGACGACATCCCGGTGCAGATCGGCGGCGGCATCCGCGACCTCGACACCATCGAGTCCTATCTCGACGCCGGCATTTCGTATGTGATCATCGGCACGGCCGCCGTGAAGAACCCCGGCTTCCTGCAGGACGCCTGCGGCGCCTTCCCCGGCAACATCATCGTCGGCCTGGATGCGCGCGAGGGCAAGATCGCCACCGACGGCTGGAGCAAGCTCACCCGCCACGATGTCCTCGACCTGGCCAAGAAGTTCGAGGACTACGGCTGCGAGGCCATCATCTACACCGACATCAGCCGCGACGGCATGATGTCGGGCGTGAATGTCGACGCCACCGTGCGCCTGGCGCAGCACGTGCGCATCCCGGTCTTCGCCTCCGGCGGCATCGCCGGCATCCAGGACATCGAGGCGCTGTGCGCGGTCGAGGAAGAGGGCGTCGAAGGCGCCATCCTGGGCCGCAGCATCTACGAAGGCGCGCTCGATTTCAAGGCCGCGCAGGCCCGCGCCGACGAACTCAGCCAATGAACGCCATCACTTCGCAACCCGCCGCCGGCGCGCTGACCCGCCGCATCATCCCCTGCCTGGATGTCACCGCGGGGCGGGTGGTCAAGGGCGTCAATTTCGTCAACCTGACCGACGCGGGCGACCCGGTCGAGATCGCCCGCCGCTACGACGAGCAGGGCGCCGACGAGCTCACCTTCCTCGACATCACCGCCACCAGCGACGACCGCGACCTGATCCTGCCCATCATCGAGCAGGTGGCCTCGCAGGTGTTCATCCCGCTGACCGTGGGCGGCGGCGTGCGCCAGGTGTCCGACGTGCAGCGCCTGCTCAACGCCGGCGCCGACAAGATCAGCATCAACAGCGCGGCCGTGGCCAACCCCGAGCTGGTGCGCGCGGCGGCCGACTACCACGGTTCGCAGTGCATCGTGGTGGCCATCGACGCGCGCCGCGTGTCGGCCGCCGGCGAACCAGCCCGCTGGGAAGTCTTCACCCATGGCGGACGCAAGCCGACCGGCCTGGACGCCGTGGCGTGGGCGCGCCGCATGGCGGCCTACGGCGCCGGCGAGATCCTGCTCACCAGCATGGACCGCGACGGCACCAAGTCCGGCTTCGATCTCGAACTCACCCGCGCCGTGTCCGACGCCGTGCCGGTCCCCGTCATCGCCTCGGGCGGGGTGGGCAGCCTGCAGCACCTGGCCGACGGCGTCACCACCGGGCGCGCCAGCGCCGTGCTGGCCGCCAGCATCTTCCATTTCGGCCAGCACACGGTGCGCGAATGCAAACAATTCATGGCCGATCAAGGCATCGCCGTGAGACTGGGCTAGACTGCATCCCATGAATACCGATCCCGCCTGGATGGCCGACGTCGTCTTCGACGACAACGGCCTGATTCCCGCCATCGCCCAGGACGCCGAAAACGGCCAGATCCTCATGGTGGCCTGGATGAACCGCGCCGCGCTGGCCGAAACCGCCGCCACCGGGCGCGCGGTCTACTGGTCGCGCTCGCGCCAGCGCCTGTGGCGCAAGGGCGAGGAATCCGGGCATACGCAGGCCGTGCACGAATTGCGCCTGGACTGCGACGGCGACGTGGTCCTGCTCAAGGTCCACCAGCACGGCGGCATCGCCTGCCATACCGGCCGCGCGAGCTGCTTCTTCCGCCGCCTGGAAGATGCCTCCGGCGAGGCTTCCTGGGTCACCGTCGACCCCGTCCTGAAAGACCCGGAACACATCTACAAATGACCGCCCCCGCCGCCGGCGCCGACACCCTGGCGCGCATCGCCGATACCCTCGCCACGCGCCGCCCCGACCAGGGCGGCGATCCGCAGACGTCCTACGTGGCGAAGCTGCTGGCCAAGGGGCCGGACGCATTCCTGAAGAAAATCGGCGAAGAAGCCACCGAACTGGTCATGGCCGCCAAGGACGGCGCGCCCGATCGCATCATCAGCGAAACCGCCGATCTATGGTTTCACTGCCTGGTCACTTTGACTCACTACAATCTGCGGCCCGAAGACGTGCTGGCCGAACTGGCACGCCGGGAAGGGCTGTCGGGCCTTGAAGAAAAAGCGCGGCGGCCCGCCCACTGAGCACGGAACCTGAGATGAGCGACAACTGTATCTTCTGCAAGATCGCCCGCGGCGAAATTCCTTCCAAGAAGGTCCACGAAGACGACGAATTCGTGGCCTTTCACGATATCAATCCGGCGGCCCCGGTGCACCTGCTGCTCATTCCGCGCCGGCACGTCGTGTCCCTGCAGGACATCGGCGCCGACGATGCCGGCTGGTTGGGTAGAATGGTGACTCTGGCGTCCCGCCTGGCAGCCGAGAACGGCTGCCGTCCGGGGCCCGAAGGCGGGTTCCGCCTGATGGCGAACTCGGGCGCCGAAGGCGGCCAGGAAGTCCCGCACCTGCATTTCCACATTCTCGGCGGTCAGCGTCCCTGGAAAGGGCGCATGGCTCCCAACGCATAATCACGGAGAACCGTCATGGGTAGCTTCAGCATCTGGCATTGGTTGATCGTCCTGGTCATCATTGCTCTCGTATTCGGCACCAAGAAACTGCGCAACATCGGCAGCGACCTCGGCGGCGCGGTCAAGGGCTTCAAGGAAGGCATGAAGGATGCCAATTCCGACAAGCCCGCCGACCAGGTCACCCAGCAGAAGGTCGCGGACGACACCATCGACGTCCAGGCCAAAGAAAAGACCAACTCCTGATCCCCGCCACCAGCCTCTCCCGGAGCAATGCCGCCCAGGCATTGCTCCTGTCCATCTGATTGAGCGAGCAGACGCCGCATGTTTGATGTCAGTTTCACCGAGCTGATGATAATCGGCGTCATCGCGCTGATCGTCATCGGCCCCGAACGGTTGCCGAAAGTGGCGCGCACCGTCGGCCACCTGCTCGGCCGCGCGCAGCGCTATGTCAATGACGTCAAGAGCGACATCCAGCGCGAGATCGAACTCGACGAGCTGCGCAAGTTCAAGAGCGAAATGGACGAGGCGGCCAGCAGCATGACCTCGTCGCTGCGCGAGACCGAAAATTCCCTGCGCACCGGCCTGAACGACACCGCGCGCGAAGCCACGCAGGCCGTATCCGGCGCCCAGCCGGCGGCTGCCCCGCCACCTTCGGCCGAACCGGCGCCGGCCGCCGTCCCCGCGCCGTCCGGCGAGCCGGCGCCCGCCGCGCCGGCCGAGCCGCCGCCCCCCACCAAGCAAAACACCGGTACCGCACCGTGACCCAGGACGCCAAGCAAGACACGCTGGACCAGGAACAGCCGCAAGAAACCTTCATCTCGCACCTGGTCGAACTGCGCAGCCGCCTCATGAAGGCGGCGCTCGCCGTGATCGGCGTGTTCGTCGTGCTGTTCATCTATCCGGGCGCCTCCGTCATCTACGACGTGCTGGCCCAGCCCATGCTGGCCTCGCTGCCCGAAGGCACGCGCATGATCGCCACCGGCGTCATCACGCCCTTCATGGTGCCCGTCAAGGTCACCCTGATGGCCGCCTTCGTCGTCGCGCTGCCCGTCGTGCTGTACCAGGCCTGGGCCTTCGTGGCGCCCGGCCTGTACCGGCACGAAAAACGCCTGGCGCTGCCGCTGATCGTCTCCAGCACGCTGCTCTTCATCCTGGGTATGGCGTTCTGCTACTTTTTCGTGTTCCGCACGGTCTTCCATTTCATCGCCACGTTCGCGCCGCAGTCGATCACGCCGGCGCCGGACATCGAGGCCTATCTCAGCTTCGTGATGACCATGTTCATGGCCTTCGGCATTACCTTCGAAGTGCCGGTGGCGGTGGTGCTGCTGGTCAAGACCGGCATCGTCGAACTCGACAAGCTGCGCAACGCGCGCGGCTACGTGGTGGTCGGCGCCTTCGTGATCGCGGCGGTGGTCACGCCGCCCGACGTCGTCAGCCAGTTCATGCTGGCGGTGCCCCTGTGCCTGCTGTATGAAGTCGGCCTGATCTGCGCACGCATGGTCACGCCCGGCAGGAAAGACGAAGACGCCGAAGACGCGGCGGGCAGCCTGACCGAACACCGCTGACCCCGTCCCTCTACCCGGGCGCCGCCCGGCCTATGTCGTCGCCGCACATAAAGCGGACGCTTTTACTCTTGTCCGCCCGCGCCCGGCAACCGTAAATTGCCGGCATGACGCTCGCACACCGTTTGCGCGCCCAGATGCGATGGCGCGGCATCAAAAGCCAGAATCAATTGGCACGTATCTCAGGCGTGCCCCAGTCGTCCATCCACCGCATACTGGCCCGGGGTGACGCGTACTCACCCGCCCGCAGCACGCTGCAGCGCCTCGCCCTGGCACTGAACACCTCGGTGCCCTGGCTCACGGACGGCGTCGAACCCCTGGCGCGGCCATCCGGGGCGCAGGCCCGGCAACCGCCGCCGGCGGCCGAGCCCGACGGCTACGCCGCCGAACTGCAAGCCCTGATGGACCGCCTGCCCACCGACGCCCGCAAGAAAATCGTGGCCATCGCGCGGCTGATCGCCGATGGCCCGCGCGCGCCGGCCGCCGCGAAGGCCGACGCCGAGCCGCCCGCCGGCGCCTGAGCGCCTTCGCCACTAGCGCGGCCGCGCGGGCCGCGTGCCCACGACCACCGTGACATCGCGCGCCTTGCCGCCGCGCAGGATGCCCAAGGTGGCCTTCTCGCCGGGCGGCAGCGCCGCGATCAACCGCAGCATCGACACCGTATCCTGCACCGGCGCATCATTCACCGTCAGCACGATGTCGCCAACGCGCAGCCCCGACTTGCCCGCCGGCCCGCCGCGCATGACGCCCGCGATGACCACGCCGCGGGTGTCCGGCGCCAGGCCGAAGGCGCGCGCCAGGTCGGGCGTGACATCCTGGGGCTCGATGCCCAGCCAGCCGCGCCGCACCGAGCCGGTCTTGATGATGTCCTCCATGACCTTGCGCGCGGCATCGATCGGAATGGCGAACCCGATGCCCAGCGAGCCGCCCGATTCGGAATAGATGGCGGTGTTGATGCCGATCAGGTTGCCCTGGGCGTCGATCAGCGCCCCGCCGGAATTGCCGGGGTTGATCGCCGCGTCGGTCTGGATGAAGTTCTCGTAGGTGTTGATGCCCAGCCCGTTGCGTCCCAGCGCCGATACGATGCCCTGGGTAGTCGTTTGCCCGACGCCGAACGGGTTGCCGATGGCCAGCACCACGTCGCCCACGCGCAGGCTGCGATCGGCGGCGAACGCGGCGACGGGCAGGGGCCGGATGCCGGGGTCCAGCTTCAGCACCGCCAGGTCGGTCTCGGGATCGGCGCCCACCACCTTGGCGCTGCCGCTGCGGCCGTCGGCCAGCGCGACTTCGATGGCGTCGGCCGCCTCCACGACGTGATAGTTGGTGAGCACGTAGCCTTCGCCGCTGACGATCACGCCCGAGCCCAGGCTGGTGGACGCCTGGCGGCGGCTCAGGCCCGGCACCTCGCCGAACAGCTGCCGCAGCACCGGATCATCGGGCAGCGGCACGACCGGCACATTGACGTGCTTGGTCGTGAACACATTGACCACTGCCGGCGCGGCCTTGGTCACCGCCGCCGCATAGCTGGAATCCGCCGGCGCCGTCGGCGGCAGGGCGGGCGCGCCGGCCGGGGCGGGCGCCGACAGGCGCAGCCAGTCGGGCCGCAAGGTGGTCACGACGAATAAAATGGCCAGACATACCGTGACGGCCTGAGCGAATATCAGCCAGTAGCGACGCATGATCCTGACAAGGTAGGGCAATGAAAACTGTCGACACCCGCGAAGTGGCAGCCTGGCTGGACACCACGCTGCAAGCGGCGCGCTTCAAAGATTACTGTCCCAACGGCCTGCAAGTGGAAGGCCGGCCGCAGATAGGCCACATTATCACCGGCGTCACCGCTTCCGAGGCGCTGCTGCGCGCGGCCATCGAACGCGGCGCGGATGCGGTGCTGGTCCATCACGGCTGGTTCTGGAAGAACGAGGACCCGCGCGTGCGCGGGCCGCGCCGCACGCGGCTGGCCCTGGCGCTGGCGCACGAACTGAACCTGTTCGCCTACCACCTGCCGCTGGACGCGCACCCGCAATGGGGCAACAACGCGCAACTGGCGCAAGTGCTGGGCCTGGCGCCGCAGTACCTGGCCGACGGCGCGCCCGCGGCCTGCGGGCCGGACAACCTCATCTGGCTGGGCACGGCGCCCGGCCTGGCCACGCTGGGCGCGCTGGCCCAGCGGGTGCGCGAGCGCCTGCAGCGCGAGCCGCTGGTGGTGGGCGAGCCGGATCGCCCGCTGGGCCGCGTGGCCTGGTGCACGGGCGCCGCCCAGGGAATGCTCGCCGACGCCGTGGAAGCGGGCGTCGACGCCTACATCACCGGCGAGGCGTCCGAGCCCACCGTGCACCTGGCCCGCGAGACCGGCGTCGGGTTCATCGGCGCCGGCCACCATGCCACCGAGCGCTATGGCGTGCAGGCGCTGGGCGACGCGCTGGCGCGCCAGTTCGGCATCCGGGTCGAATTCGTCGACATCGACAACCCGGTGTAGGCCGGCCACCCGCGCCGCGCTTATTTCTTCAGCAGGTCGCGGATTTCCCGCAGCACCACCAGGTCTTCGGCGGGCGCTTCGGGAGCCGGGGCCTCTTCTTCCTTGCGGCGCGCCGCGTTGATCGCCTTGACGATGATGAACACCACCAGCGCCAGCAGCAGGAAGTTGATCAGGATGGTGAGGAAGTTGCCCCACGCCAGCACGATGGCGCCGGCCTTGGTGAGGTCGGCGTAGGTCATGGGGCCGGTGTAGCCTTCCGGCGCCGAGAGCACCAGGAACTTGTTGGAAAAGTCGACCGAGCCGCCCAGGATGAAGTTGACCAGCGGCATGATCAGGTCCTTGACCACCGAATCGACGATCTTGCCGAATGCCGCGCCAATGATTACCCCAACCGCCAGGTCGATCGCATTGCCCTTGACGGCGAAATCGCGAAATTCCTTGAGAAAACCCGATGCTTTGCTCATGAATGCTCCTTACGTCGTTCGCCCGTCAGTGGGCAGGCGCTATAATACGCGGTTGCTATGTTGTTACATATTTCGGCATAACGGATGCTGCAAGCCTGATGCTACAGGCACTGCGGGCGCATCAACAAGGATAGGAAGATGAGTCAGGATACGCTGGTGCATGACGATGACGGTGCGGTTGATCCCAACCTCCCACCAGATCCTTCGCGCCGTTTCTGGGTAACGACCGCCTGTGCGGTGGGCGGAGTCGCCGGCGTGGCAACCGCCGTCCCGTTCGTCAGCACCTTCGCCCCTTCTGAAAAAGCCCGCGCCGCCGGCGCGCCCGTCGAAGTCGACGTGGCCACCCTGGCCCCGGGCCAGATGCGCACCGTCGAATGGCGCGGCAAGCCGGTCTGGATCATCCGCCGCACCGAGGAACAGCTCGCCGGCCTGAAGACCCAGGACGCGTTCGTCGCCGACCCCAACTCCGAGCGCCCGGGCTTCACGCCCGAATACGCCCAGAACGAATACCGGTCGCGCAAGCCCGACCTGTTCGTCTGCGTCGGCATCTGCACCCACCTCGGCTGCTCGCCCACCGCCCACTTCGAGACCGGCGGCGGCGGCGGCCTGCCCGCCAACTGGGAAGGCGGCTTCCTGTGCCCCTGCCACGGCTCCACCTTCGACATGGCCGGCCGCGTGTACAAGAACAAGCCCGCGCCCGACAACCTCGAAGTCCCGCCGTACCAATACCTGAGCGACACCCGCATCATCGTCGGGGTTGACGAAGATAACAAGGCCTGACGCGAGCAGCGCAGCCTCCTACCCCGACCTTAGCAAAATACGCCCCGTATAGAAGGAGCCATTGATGGCTGGCGAAAAAACCGTCGAGACAACAGGCCTGCTGGGCTGGCTGGACCGGCGCTTCCCGGTGACTTCCACCTGGAAAGCGCACCTGTCCGAGTATTACGCGCCCAAGAACTTCAACTTCTGGTACTTCTTCGGATCCCTGGCGCTGCTGGTGCTGGTGCTCCAGATCGTCACCGGCATCTTCCTGGTGATGCACTACAAGCCCGACGCCGAACGCGCGTTCCAGTCGGTCGAATACATCATGCGCGAGGTGCCGTGGGGCTGGCTGGTGCGCTACATGCACTCCACCGGCGCCTCGATGTTCTTCGTGGTGGTCTACCTGCACATGCTGCGCGGGCTGTTCTACGGCTCGTACCGCAAGCCGCGCGAACTGGTCTGGATCTTCGGCGTGGCCATCTTCCTGTGCCTGATGGCCGAAGCGTTCTTCGGCTACCTGCTGCCCTGGGGCCAGATGTCCTACTGGGGCGCCCAGGTGATCGTGAACCTGTTCTCGGCCATCCCGTTCATCGGCCCCGAGCTGTCCATCTGGATCCGCGGCGACTACGTCGTCTCCGACGCCACCCTGAACCGCTTCTTCTCGTTCCACGTCATCGCCATCCCGCTGGTGCTGATCGGCCTGGTGGCCGCCCACCTGGTGGCGCTGCACGAAGTCGGCTCCAACAACCCCGACGGCGTCGAGATCAAGCAGGGCCCGAAGGACAAGCACGGCCGCCCGAAGGACGGCATCCCGTTCCACCCGTTCTACACCGTCCACGACATCATGGGCGTGGCGGGCTTCCTGATCGTCTTCGCGGCCATCGTGTTCTTCGCGCCTGAAATGGGCGGCTACTTCCTGGAATACAACAACTTCATTCCGGCCGATCCGCTCAAGACCCCGCCGCACATCGCGCCGGTCTGGTACTTCACGCCGTTCTACTCCATGCTGCGCGCCACCACCAACGAATTCACGTGGGTGCTGGCCGGGGCCGCCGTGCTGGGCGCCGTCGCGCTGCTGGTCAAGAGCAACCTGAAGGGCTTCATGCGCATCGCCGTGCCCGGCCTGCTGATCGTCATCGCCGTCCTGCTGCGCGTCATCGACGCCAAGTTCTGGGGCGTGGTGGCCATGGGCGGCGCCGTCGTCATCCTGTTCTTCCTGCCGTGGCTCGACCACTCGCCCGTCAAGTCCATCCGCTACCGTCCGGGCTGGCACAAGGTCCTGTACGGCATTTTCATCGTCAACTTCCTGGTGTTGGGTTTCCTGGGTACGCAGCCGCCCAGCGACGCGTACAACCTGACCTCGCAGATCGGCACGCTGATCTACCTGGGCTTCTTCTTCCTGATGCCCGTCTGGAGCCGCCTCGGCACGTTCAAGCCGGTTCCCGACCGCGTCACGTTCCATGCCCACTGAGCCACGAACCCATAACGGAATGACCATGATCAAGAAGCTGATTGGTGCCGTAGCGTTGATGCTCACGTGTACCGCCACGTACGCCGCCGAGAGCGGCTACCCGCTGGAAACCGCGCCCAACCGCGTCAACGACGTCGCGGCGCTGCAGAACGGCGCCAAGCTGTTCGTCAACTACTGCCTGAACTGCCATAGCGCGTCCTCGATGCGCTACAACAAGCTGCAGGACATCGGCCTGACCGACGACCAGATCAAGGAAAACCTGCTTTTCACGGGCGAGAAAGTCGGCGACCTCATGACCGTCGCCATGAAGCCCGAGGACGCCAAGAAATGGTTCGGCACCACGCCGCCGGACCTCTCCGTCATCGCGCGCGCGAAGTCGATCAACGCCGGCCCGTCGGGCGCCGACTACATCTACACCTACATGCGCACGTTCTACCGCAACACCGCGCGCGCCACCGGCTGGGACAACCTGGTGTTCCCCAACGTCGGCATGCCGCACGCCCTGTGGGAACTGCAGGGGCCGCGCGAGCTCACCACGGTGGCCATGCACGAGGTCACGGGCCAGGACGGCGCCAAGAGCTGGGAACGCGTCACCACCACCTACGACGCCCAGGGCTATTCCACCGTCAAGACCGAACCGGTGGCCGATTTCCACGGCCATGCCTCGGTCGACGCCAAGTTCAAGGCGCTGGATCCCGCCAAGGCCGCCGCGTACGACAACGACGTGGCCGACCTGACCGCGTTCCTGGCCTGGATGGCCGAACCCGGCCAGCTCTTCCGCAAGCAACTGGGCGTATGGGTGCTGCTGTTCCTGGGCTTGTTCCTGGTGGTAGCCTGGCGCCTGAACGCTTCCTACTGGAAACACGTGCGCTGATTATCAATGCCCCGCCAGGTTGCCGGCCCGGCTCCGCGCCGGCCGGCAACGCAATCCCGATAGGGCGGCACACCTATCCCACCCTGGCAATCGGGGCCAGCGCCTGCTAGATTAGCAGCGCTGGCCTTTCGCTTTTCATACAAGGACTTACCGCCATGATGGTGCTCTATTCCGGAACCACGTGCCCTTTCTCGCAACGCTGCCGCTTCGTGCTGTTCGAGAAGGGAATGGATTTCGAGATCCGCGACATCGACCTGTACAACAAGCCCGAAGACATTTCGGTCATGAACCCGTACGGGCAGGTGCCCATCCTCGTCGAGCGCGACCTGGTGTTGTACGAGTCGAACATCATCAACGAGTACATCGACGAGCGCTTCCCGCACCCGCAACTGATGCCGGCCGATCCCGTCATGCGCGCGCGCACCCGCCTGTTCCTGTACAACTTCGAGAAAGAGCTGTTCGTCCACGTTTCCACGCTGGAAGACCGCAGCGCCAAGCCCGACGAGAAGAAGCTGGTCAACGCCCGCCAGAACATCCGTGACCGGCTGGCCCAACTGGCCCCGCTGCTGCTCAAGAACAAATACATGTTGGGCGACGAGTTCTCGATGCTGGACGTGGCCGTCGCGCCGCTGCTGTGGCGCCTGGACCACTACGGCATCGAACTGCCGAAGAACGCCGCGCCGCTGCAAAAATACGCGGAACGCATCTTCTCGCGTCCGGCCTACATCGAAGCGCTGACGCCGTCCGAAAAAGTCATGCGTCGCTGAGCGCCAAGGGTTGTCCAATATGGGTGAAACTTCCACCAAGCCTTATCTGCTGCGCGCGCTGCACGAATGGTGCACCGACAACGGCTATACGCCGTACATCACCGTGCAGGTCGACGAGCACACCATGGTGCCGGCGGCCCACGTGCGCGACGGCCAGATCACGCTGAACGTGGGCACGCTGGCCACCAACAAGCTGGTGCTGGGCAATGAATTCATCGAATTCCAGGCCCGCTTCAGCGGCGTCACCGAGAACGTGTCGGTGCCGATCGGGGCGGTCAGCGCCATCTACGCCCGCGAGACAGGCGCCGGCATGGGTTTCGAAGTCCAGCCCTATGAGCCTCCCGTCCGCGACGACAGCGCCGCCCCGGCGGCCGAGGCCGTCCCCGGCCAGTCCGAATCCGCGCCCGCGGAACCGGCCGAAGGGGGCGACGAACCCAAGCGCCCGCACCTGACCATCGTCAAGTAGGCCGCTCGCTGGGCCGTGGCGCCCGGATTTACTACAATGCAGTCCCTTTGCCCGCCGCCTCCGCGCAGCGGCGCACCCGCCGGTGTAGCTCAGTTGGTAGAGCAGCTCACTTGTAATGAGAAGGTCGAGGGTTCGATTCCTTTCACCGGCACCATCGCTATTCCCTTCTAGCCCCCCTGAAACCCGCTACGACGACGCCCGCGTAGCGGGTTTTTTGTCGTGGGCGGAATGCCGGCGCGTTATTTACATTAAGCCACTAAAACAACATTTCCAATTATGTCCATTCAGCCGACATAATGAAAGAAGTGGATATTCATACGAATAAAAACGCAGCTTTCGATTTTATTTTCAAACCTGACATCGCAAAAAACAAAAGGTTTGAAAATTGACTTTTCTTGATCGTAGAAAACGTAGCTTTTTGTTATCCCTTCGATATTCTGTCGCCGAGCTCATTATCAGTTGTGTTGTTCGGCATTATTCGGAAAGGAGAAGGGCATTAACTGCTGGGCTCATTGCAATTCATTCGAATAATTGCCGGCGACACGAAACAAACTGCCATAAGGCACTTGCCCGGATCTCCGTTTTTTTATTTTCAGGAAACTCTTCATGAACTCCAGCGTGACTTCTATTTTCAAACGGACCGCCCTGGGCCTGGCCCTGGCGGGGGTCTTGCCGGTGGCCGCGCAGGCCGCGACCGGCACGGTCAAATTCGAAGGCGAAATCATCCAGTCGACCTGCGACGTGACCAGCGCCACCAAGGACCAGACCGTGGTCATCGGCACGTACCCGACTTCGCTGTTCAAGAACGTCGGCGATGTGTCGTCGTCCAAGGCCTTCACCATCGGCCTGGAGAACTGCGACCCGGGCGCCTACACCATCCGCTTCGACGGCCAGGCTCCCGCCGGCCATCCCGAGCTGCTGGCCGTGAGCGTGGCCACCGGCGTGGGGATCGAAATCCTGGATAACACCGACAAGGTGTTCCCGCTGAACCAGGACATCACCGATCCGGCCATCGTCAATGTCGGCACCGACGGCACCGCGACGGTCAACCTGAAGGCTCGCTACAAGTCCTTCGAGCAGACCGTGGGCGCCGGCGAAGCCAACGCCACCTCGACCTTCTCGATCGAGTATCGCTGATCGGCAAGGCGGGGCGCCGGCCGGAGCGGTATCCGGCCGGCGTCCGGCAACGAAGCAACGCGGCGGGCGGAGCGATTCCCGCACCGGTCGCCGCGCATAGCCAGCTTTATCGCAGAGCACTGTCATGATTTTCTTCCAAGCATTCGACCGCTGCGCGGCATGGGCCAGGCGCCTGGCCTGCGCGGCGACGCTCGGCCTGGCCTTGCACGGCGCCGCGCAGGCAGCCGTCCACGTACAGGCCACGCGCGTGGTCTACCACGGACAGGCCGCCTCGGCATCAGTGGCGATCTCGAACAAGAGCACGCTGCCCTACATGGTGCAGACCTGGCTGGATACGGGCGACGCCACGGTCATGCCGGAAAACCTGCCGATGGCGATCACGCCGCCGCTGATGCGGCTGGCGCCCGGCGAAGAAGCCCTGGTGCGCACCATCTATGCCGGCCAGGGCCTGCCTGGCGACCGAGAATCCCTGTTCTGGATCAACATCCAGGAAATCCCGCCGCGCTCGGAGGCCGCCAATGCGCTGCAAGTGGCGATCCGCACCCGCATCAAGCTGTTCTACCGGCCGGCCGGCCTGAAGACGACCCTGGATGAGGCCGCGCGCGCCCTGCAATGGCGTATCGACGGCCAGACGCTGAAGATCAGCAACGCCAGCCCGTTGCATGTCACCTTCGCGCACATCCAGGACCGGCCCGCCGGCGGCACCGGCCAGGGCATCGATGTAGACATGATCGCGCCCGGCCAGACGCTGTCCGTGCCGCTCCGGCAGCTGAACCTCGCCTCGCGCGGCACACTGCGCTTCGGCTACATCAACGACTACGGCGGCGTTTCCGACGTTGCCGATGTGCCCTTGCAGCACTGACGACCCGCACGCCGCTCACCATGCCTATCTTGCTTTGCAGAATCCGCGCCGCGGCGCGGAGGGGCCTCGTCGTCCCTCGCCTGGCGCCCCTGGCCGCCGTTGTCTGCGCGCTGGGCGCAGGCCAGCCCGCCGCCGCCCAAGAGGAATTCAACCTGGACTTCCTGCGCGGCGACGCGCGCCAGGCCGACGTATCCGCGCTGACCAGCCCGGGCGGCATCCTGCCGGGCACGTACCCGTTCACGGTCTACCTGAACGGCACGGAAACCGCGCGCGAAGACATCGTTTTCGTCAAGTCCGCCGCGGCCCGCGTCCAACCTTGCCTGAACCGGACACAACTGGCCAACTGGGGCGTGCTGCTGCCGGAAACGGCCACCGAGGCCGCCACGCCGGCGGCCTGCGCCAACATCGCCGCGCTGATTCCGGACGCGCACGTCGCCTATAACGGCAATCAGCAGCGCCTGGACCTGAGCGTGCCGCAGCGCTACCTGGTGGCGGTGCCGCGCGGCTTCATCCAGCCGTCGCTGCGCGACCAGGGCATCAATGCCGCGTTCGTGAACTACAACCTGAACGGCACGCACAACCACCAGAAAGGCTACGGCAACTCGGACTACTTTTTCGCCTCGTTCAACAGCGGCATCAACCTGGGCACCTGGCGCCTGCGCCACAATGCCACGGTCAACCACGAAAGCGGCGGCGACACGCAGTGGCGCACGCAAAGCGTGTGGGCGGAGCGCGACCTCCAATCGATACGCAGCCGCGTCACGCTGGGCGACACCTACACGGCCAACGGCGTGTTCGACAGCGTGCAGTTCCGCGGCGCCCAGCTCGCCAGCGACGACGAAATGCTGCCGTACAGCCAGCGCAGCTACGCGCCAGTGGTGCGCGGCGTGGCCGCCAGCAATGCGCGAGTCGAGATCCGCCAGGACGGCAGCCTGATCTACGCGGTCAATGTGGCGCCGGGCCCGTTCCAGATCAGCGACATCGTGCCCAACCGCATGAGCGGCGACCTGGAAGTGTCGGTGATCGAGGCCGATGGCTCGGTGCAGCGCTACAGCCAGGCATTCTCGGCGGTGGAAACCATGCTGCGCCCGGGCCTGTGGCGCTATGAAATCAACGCCGGCGAACTGCGCAACGGCTACACGGATTATCGGCCGGCCTTCGTGCAGGCCACGCTGGCGCGCGGCCTGGAATCGAACACGACCCCGTACGGCGGCCTGCTGCTGGCGGAGAACTACAGCGCGGCCGCGCTCGGCGTGGCGCAAAGCCTGGGCAGCTTCGGGTCGGTGTCGTTCGACGTCACGGCGGCCCGCACCAAGCTTGCCAACGGCGACACCAAGACCGGGCAGAGCTACCGCTTCCTGTATTCCAAGTCGCTCAATGAGCTCGGCACCGAGTTCCGCCTGGTGGGCCACCGCTATTCGACTTCGGGCTACTACGACTTCAATGACGCGGCGGCGGAGCGCGATCAATGGCGCAACGGCTACTACGAGGCCAACTACTGGGACCCGCGCGAGACCTTCGACGGCACGCCGAACTGGTCCTCGTCGCGCGAGCGCCACGTGCAGTCCAATCGTTATTACAACAAGCGCAGCCGGCTGGAAGTCGCCGTCAACCAGCGCCTGTCGAACGATCACTCGCTGTACGCCAGCTACAACAACCAGACGTACTGGGGTTCGAATGACAAGGAGCGCAACATCCAGGTCGGCGTGAACGGCCGCGTGAAGTTCATGACGTACGGTCTGTTCGTGCGCGATACGCGCAGCCAGTACGGCTACAACGACCGCATGGTCGGCCTGACGCTGTCGTTCCCGCTGGGCCGGCCGGAGACGTCGCGCATCAGCTCCAATTCTTCCTATACCCACTCGCGCCAGTCCGGCAGCAGCTACCAGACCGGCGTCAGCGGCACCGCGCTGGACGACAACCGCCTGGGCTACGGCGTGAGCGCCGGCCATTCGGACGGCGCCGGCACCACCGGCACGGCCAACGTGGACTACCTGGGCAGCAAGGGCGCGCTCAGCGCCGGCGTGATGAGCTCGGAGCGATACAGCCAGTTCAACTGGGGCGTGCGAGGCGGCGCGATCGTGCACGGCGGTGGCCTGACCCTGAGCCAGCCGCTGCAGCGCACCAGCGTGCTGGTGCATGCGCCGGACGGCGCTGGCATCGGCGTCGAGAACCAGTCGGGCGTGCGCGTCGATGACAACGGCTATGCCGTCATTTCGGGCATGAGTCCGTACCGCTTCAACCGCGTGGCGCTGCGCACCGACGACCTGGGCAGCGACATCGACGCCAGCAAGGCGGCGGTGAACGTGGTGCCGACGCGCGGGGCGATCGCCCGGGTCGACTTCGACACGCGGCGCGGCAGCAGCCTGATGATCCGCACCACGCGGCCCGACGGCAAGCCGCTGCCGCTGGGCGCCAACGTGTTCAACAGCGACGGGCTCAATCGCGGCGTGGCCGGCCCGCAAGGCCAGGTCTTCGTCAGCGGCGTCCGGCCGGGCGACGTGCTGGCGGTGCAGTGGGGCGACGCCCCGGGCGAGCGCTGCCTGCTGAACCTGGATGACCTGCCGCCTGCCGAGCTCGAGCCGTCCGAGGCGGGCTACCGGCACGTCGCAATGCAATGCCGTCCCGACGGGCGGCCACAAGGAAGCTAGCCATGTTTCATCCGCACTGGACCAAACTCATCGTCTTGCTGGCGGCCTTGCTGGGGGTGCCCCAGGCGGCCCTGGCGCTGTCGTGCAAGGATGCGCAGACCGAGGCGATACGCCGCACCATCACGCTGAACGAGGACATCTACGTGTCGACCGGCGACATCACCGCGGGCCGGCTGCTGTGGCGCTCGGAGAACTTCACGGTGAGCTTCCGCTGCGTGGATACCGACAATTTCCCGCAAGGCGAGAACGCCTACCTGTACTGGGACCCGGCCCAGACGCTGTCGCAGATCCATCCCTCCATTGAAGTCGGCGTGACCTACCAGTCGGTCAACCACGAGCTGGACTACGGCGGGCGGGTCATTGTCGGCCCCGGCACCGCGCCGCCCGCCAACAGCACCAACTGCAGGCTGTACTGGAACACCTCGCGGGCGTCCCGCTGCGCCACCTCGCAAGTGGTGACGGTCACGTTTTCGGTGTTGATCAGGGCCACCGGCGCGGCGCCACCGGCCAACGGGCAGATCAACAACACCGGCACCTACGACCTGTTCCAGGTGGATGGCGTGGGCGGCCTGAACAGCCGTCCCAACTCCAACTACCGCGCCGCGATCTCGGGCCTGGGACGCATCCACTTCATCGCCTGCAACCCGGACATCAAGGTAATTGCCAACCAGGGCAACTCGGTGAATTTCGGGCGCATCCCGGCCAACCGCGCGCAAGTCGGCGCGATCGAGAAATCCGTGCCGTTCACGGTGGAGATCAACATGACCGGCCCGAACGCCGGCAACCAGTGCAGCAACCGGTCGCTGGTGGGCAGCTTCAGCACCAGCCATCCGGTCGTCAACGGCACGACCATCCTGCCGCGCAGCGACAGCGGCTTCGGCATCGTGCTGGCGGACGCGGAGCAGCCGACGCGCGAGCTGGCCATGAACACGGTGGTGCCGCTCGGCGTCATCAACAGCAATGTGGTGCAGCACGGCTTCATCGCTTCGTTGAAGTGGCTGAGCCCGACGCCGCGCATCGGCCCCTTCCAGGCCACCGCCACTATCGACGTATCGTTCCGCTGAAATCCGCGGGCCCTACCTGGCCGGCGTCGCCCCGGCCGGGGCCGGCGCCCGGCCCGCGCCGCGGCGGGCAAACACCAGGACGTTGCCCAGCATCACCAGCGCCAGCCCGGCCACGGCGGGCAATGTCCAGCGATAGCCCTCCGCCACTGCCGAAATGGCCAGCGCCACCACGGGAAACAGCACCGTGCAGTAGGCGGCGCGCGACGGGCCCAGCCGGCCCACCAGGGTCAGGTACGCGGTGAACCCGACGATCGAGCCGATGAACACCAGGTACAGCAAGGCGCCCACGTAGGCCGGCGCCGGATCGAAGGCGAACGGCTGGCCGCTGAGCAGGCATCCGGCCAGCAGCACCAGTGAACCGTACAGCATGCTGTAGGCATTGCCGGTCAGCGGGCCGATGCCGGCGCGCTGTTGCGCCGACGACAGCATGTTGCCGGTCGAGAAGCACAGCGTGCCCAGCAGGGCCAGCCCCAGGCCCAGCAAGGTCTCGTGGCTGGCCTGCTGGCCGGCCAATTCGGGCCAGAACAGCAGGGCCAGGCCGCACAGGCCGAACGCGCCGCCCACCATGATGCGCGGCGCAATGGGGGTGCCGAACCACAACCGGGCATTGAGCGCATTCCAGATGGTCGCGGCCGAGAACACCACCGACACCAGGCCGCTGGAAATCCACTGGGTGGCGCTGTAGAAGCACAGGAAGTTCAGGCAGAACAGGCACACGCCCTGTCCCAGGCACAGCAGATGGCCGCGGCGGTCCAGCCGCTGCAGGCGCCGCAGGGCGGCCAGGCCGGCCAGCATCAGCAGCGCGGCGAGGGCAAAGCGGTAGAAGATCGATACGGGGATGGCGACCACCCCCAGCTGCAGCTTGATGGCGATCCAGGTGGACCCCCATACCAGCACGGTCAACAAATACAGGAACAGATTCACGATGGCGGGCCGGAACAATGGCGTGGAGCGCCCAGTCTAGGATGCCGGGGCGGGCGGCGATTGCCGTTTCTTGCGGTTTTTGCCGCCAGGCGCCGGGCGCCGGCGCGCAGGCGGCGGCGCCTTGGCGTACGATGGCCGTGTCATGGCCAAGATCGCATCGGCACCGTCCGATTTCGCCCTGTTCCACACCCTGCGGGACGCGCACGTCCGGCTGGACCGTGCCGCCTCGCTGGGCGCCGGCCTGGCGGTGGCGCAATGGGACCGCGACCAGCGCGCCGGCCGCGCGCTGATGGACTACGACACTCCCGGCCACCATACGCTGTCGCTGTACCTGCAGGGCGGCGAAACCTGCTTCCGGCTGGAACAGCGCGACCGCCACGGCGGCGCGGGCAAGTTCTGCGTGCTGCCGGCGCGCCACCATTCGCGCTGGAGCATGAACGAGGAAGTGCGTTTCCTGCACCTGTACATCGCGCCGGAACGCCTGGCGCGCGAAGCGGTCATGCGCCTGGACCGCGAACCGCGCGAACTGGAGCTGCGCGACCGCACCTATATCCAGGACCCGTCCCTGGCCGCCGTGTGCCGGGGCCTGCTGGCCACCGACTGGGACGCGCCGGCGGCGCGGCTGGCGGCCAGCAGCGCCGCCGAGGCCATCCTGCACCACCTGCTGGCCGAGAACACCGGCCGGCCGCGCCGCCCGGCGGCGCTGGGCGGCCTGGCGCCGGCGGTGCGGCGCCGCGTGCGCGACTATATCGACGCGCACCTGGCCGACGCCCTGACGCTGGACACGCTGGCGGGGGTGGCGGCCCTGTCCACCTACCATTTTGCGCGCATGTTCCGCACCTCGTTCGGCGAGCCGCCCCATACCTGGGTGCTGGGACGCCGCCTGGCGCACGCCCGGACGCTGCTGGCCGCCACGCCGGACGACCTGGCCAGCGTGGCCCAGGCCTGCGGCTTCGGCAATGCCAGCCACCTGAGCCGGGCGTTCCTGCAGGCCACCGGCGTGACTCCCGGCCAATATCGCGCGGCGATGCGCGGGCGCCGGTAGGCGCGGCGCGCCCGCGGCACAACCCCCGCCAGGGGTCTACAATGGGCTATTGCCCATGACTGACCGGGGACGCAACCCGTATCCCGACCGACCATGCCGATTGCCAATCCGACCTACGAAAAGGCCTACTCCGACCAGCGCTTCTGGCGCAAGGCGACGCGCCACGCGTCCGCGGCGGGCCGGCAGGCCCTGGAGAAAGCCCTCTGGCTGTACTACGCCGTAAAAAGCCCGGACACGCCCAAGTGGGCGCGCCGGGTCATCTATGGCGCGCTGGGCTATTTCGTCCTGCCGCTGGATACCATCCCCGACCTGGCGCCGCTGGTGGGCTACACCGACGACCTCGGCGTCATGACGGCCGCGCTGGCCACCGTGGCGTTCTATATCAACGACGACGTCAAGCAGCAGGCCAGCCGCAAGCTGGCCGACTGGTTCGGCGCGACCGCGCCTTCCGCCCCGCCCCGCGCCGGGTGAATGGCCATTCCCGCCACCGGCGCATGCCGCCTTCCGCCGGCCCGCGGCCGGCGCGCCTGCCCGGGGCCGCGCTGACATGACGCGGCCGGCCGCCGACTCTCTCCCCCCCGCCGCATCCGACGGCTGGCAGGCGCACTGGCTGGCCGAGACCATCCGGCTGCGCGAAGAACATTGGGGCCCGCTCGAAGACGCCGATGCGGTGCGCCAGGCGCGCGGCGGGCCCGACGCGCTGGAAGCGCGCATCCTGCTGCGCGCCGCGCTGCTCGGCCGGCGCGAAGGGCTCGACAGCCTGGTGGCCCGCTGGCGCCAGGGCGCCGTGCTGAGCCTCGCCGCGCTGCTGCTGGTTGCGCTGGCGGCCGGCATCGCCTCGGCGGCCGGCGCGCTCGGCGACGGCGGCCGCCCGGTCAATGTGTTGTGGGCGGTGGGCGCGCTGCTGGGCCTGCATGTCGTCACCTTCTTGCTGTGGCTGGCTTCGTTCCTGCTGCGCCCCGGCGGCGCCACCGGGCTGGGCCGGCTGTGGCTGTGGGCGACCCGCAAGCTGGCGCGCGGCCCCGACGCCGCCCTGGTGCCCCAGGCACTGATGAACCTGCTGGCGCGGGCCGGCGCGCTGCGCTGGCTGTTCGGCACGATCAGCCACCTGCTCTGGCTGGTGGGCCTGGGCGCGGCGCTGGCCACGCTGGTCGTCATGCTGTCGACCGCCAGCTACCGCTTCGTCTGGGCCACCACTTTGCTGCAACCCGACACATTCGTCGCGCTCACGCGGGTGCTGGGCTGGCTGCCGGCGCAGCTCGGCTTCGCCGCCCCGGCCGATGCGGTGGTGCGCGCCAGCGACAACAGCCAGGTGCTGCCGGCGGCCGCGCAGGCGCAATGGTCGGTGTGGCTGATCGGCGTGGTGGCCGTCTACGGTGTGCTGCCGCGCCTGCTGGCCGGGCTGCTGTGCCTGGCGCAGGCTGGGCGGGCACGCCGGCGGCTGCGCATCGACACGGCCCTGCCGGGCTACGCGGCGCTGCGCGACCGGCTGCAGCCGCCGGCGCAATCGACCGGCATCGACCGGCCCGCCGATCCGCTGCATCAGCCCCAGGTCGGCCCGGCGCAACTGGCCAACCTGGGCGACCAGCCCGTGCTGGTGGGCCTGGAACTGCCGTCCGATCGCGCCTGGCCCCCCATGGATCTGCCGGCCGGCGTACAAGACGCGGGCAACCTCGATACGCGCGAGCAGCGCAATCGGCTGCTCGATGCGCTGGCCCAGGCCGGCGCGCGACGCCTGCTGATCGCCTGCGACGCGCGCCAGACGCCCGATCGCGGCACGCTGGCGCTCATCGCCGCGCTGGCCGGCAAGGCTGGCCGGACGCGCGTCTGGCTGTCCGCCGGCCAGGCCGAGAACGGCGCGGCCCCCGCGCGCCTGGACGCCTGGCGCGAGCGCCTGGCAGCCGCCGGCATGGCGCCGGCCGACATTCTGCGCGATGCCGACCAGCCGCTGCGCTGGCTGGAGACCGGCGATGACTGAATCCATGTTGAAAGTGGCGGTGGTCGGCCACACCAACACCGGCAAGACCTCGTTGCTGCGCACGCTGACGCGCGACAGCGCATTCGGCCAGGTGGCCGACAGCCCCGGCACCACCCGCCACGTCGAAGGCGCGCGCCTGCGGCTGGACGGCCGGCCGGTGCTCGAATGGTTCGACACGCCCGGCATGGAAGACAGCATCGCCCTGCTGGAATATCTGGAACGCCTGGATGCCCCGGGCGAGCGCCTGGACGGGCCGGCGCGCATCCGGCGCTTCCTGGACTCGCCCGAAGCGCACCGCCGCTACGAACAAGAAGCGCGCGTGCTGGCCAAGATGCTCGATTGCGATGCGGCGCTGTACGTCATCGACGCGCGCGATCCGGTCCTGAGCAAGCATCGCGACGAACTGGCCTTGCTGGCCGCCTGCGGCCGTCCGCTGCTGCCGATACTGAATTTCGTCAACGCGCCGACGCACCGCGCGGCCGAATGGCGCGACGCGATGGCGCGGCTGGGGCTGCATGCCGCCCTGGAATTCGACACCGTGGCCCCGCCGCTCGACGGCGAGCGGCAGCTGTACGCCAAGCTGGCCGTGCTGCTGGATCGCCACGCCGCCATGCTGACACGCTTGTCTGACGATCTGGTCCGCCAACGGCGCGAACGCGTCCAGGCGGCCTGGCAATTGGCGGCGGAATTGCTGGTCGACGTGGCCGCGCTGCGCCTGGCCAGCCCGCCCGACGACGACGCCCTGCAGGCCCACGCCGGCAAGCTGCGCGACCAGGTGCGCCGCCGCGAGCAAGCCTGCGTGGACGCGCTGCTGGCCCTGTACAACTTCCGCCGCAGCGACTATGCCGAAGACGAGCTGCCGCTGGACGGCACGCGCTGGGGCATGGACCTGTTCCACCCGCAGGCGCTGAAAGACATGGGCATCCACCTGGGCACCGGCATGGCGGCGGGCGCCATGGCGGGCGCGGCGGTCGACTTGTTCAGCGCGGGCCTGAGCCTGGGCACCGGCATGCTGATCGGCGCAGCGGCCGGCGGGCTGTGGCAAGGCGTGGAACGCTTCGGCGGACGCGTCCTGGGCAAACTGCGCGGCTACCGCGAAATCAGCGTGGACGACGCCGTGCTGCGCCTGCTGGCGCTGCGGCAACGGCAATTGATCCATGCCCTGGAACACCGCGGCCACGCCGCGCGCGACCCGCTGCGCCTGGACCGCCCGGCCGACCAGGCGTGGCGCACGGGCCGCCTGCCCGACGCCCTGAAAGAAGCCCGCAGCCGGCCGGAATGGTCGGCGCTGGCCAAGGGACATGAAGACGATGCGCGGCGCAAGCTGGTAGTCGCGGAATTGGCGCGGGAATTGGCCGCCGAGGAATGACGGGGGGAAGAAGACTTCTCGACCCGCGGTCTTCTGAGCGTGCGCGTGTCAGACACCCCCCTGTGCACTGTCTCGCCTGGCAAGCTCACATGCATGGGGTGCCTGACACCTGGGTGAGGGAGGGCCGCAGGGCCCGGACGAGGTGAGCGACGCGGTGTCGGCCGCGGAGGGGGCCGACTGGCCCCGTGAAGCCCGCCCCGCTGCCCCGCCCCGCCACGACGGCCAGCAGAACGCTCCCCCGCAAACGCCAGACACCCCAGCATTCCCAACGCGACGCAACCAAGTACTAACCCCAAGTCAAAACGATTGACGCTTAAATCATTGCCTCTATAAGATTCGACTACATTGGCGCCGGCGACCCCGCGCCAGAAAACAGAATCACCAGAGGTCAGGTCTATCGTGAACCCGAAGCCCTATGCAGTGATCGCCGCCGCCTTCCCGCACGCCGCGCGTGCGTCCGCCAAGCGCCATCCGCAAGACCTCGCGTCGTCCTAAGCAGCACGCCGTGCCCCCGGCCTGAACCGAACTGGGGCGGGGGCCCTGTCACTTCTGTGCGCCACCCGCGCACCACACGGAGCAAAAGGGCTATGCGTATCACTCCCTTCATCAAGAAATCAGCGCTGGCGCTGGCCATCTGCACCGCCGCGCTGGCGGGCACCGCGCACGCCAAGACGCTGCGCTGGGCCTACCAGGGCGACGCCACCTCCATGGACCCGATGGCGCTGAACGAAACGTTCACGCTGGGCTTCCAGGGCAACATCTACGAAACCCTGGCCGGCTATGACGGCGACATGAAGCTGACCCCGCTGCTGGCCGAAAGCTGGGAAAACACCGAACCCACCAAGTGGGTCTTCAAACTGCGCAAGGACGTCAAGTTCCACGACGGCTCGCCGTTCACGGCCGATGACGTGATCTTCTCGTGGAAGCGCAGCCTGACGCCCGGCTCGGACATGAAGGGCTATGGCGCCAAGGCGTCCGACGTGAAGAAGATCGACGACCACACCATCGAGGTCACCACGCCGACGCCCAACCCGATCCTGCCGCGCGAGTGGACCTTCCTCTACATCATGAGCAAGTCGTGGTCCGAGAAGAACAAGACCACGGAAGCCACCAACGTCAAAGGCGACAACCAGGGCAACTACGCCAACCTGCACGCCAACGGCACCGGCCCGTTCATGCTGGTGGAGCGCCAGCCCGACGTGAAGACGGTGCTCAAGCGCTTCGACGGCTATTGGGACAAGAACATCAAGACCAACGTCACGGAAGTGATCTTCCAGCCGATCACCCAGGAAGCCACCCGCGTGGCGGCGTTGATCTCCGGCGAAATGGACATCGTGCAGCCGGTGCCGGTGCAGGACTGGCAGCGCCTGGAAGACGCGCCGGGCGTCAAGCCTTTGACCGAACCCGAGGCGCGCGCCATCTTCATCGGCATGGACCAGGATCGCGACGAACTGCTGTTCTCCAACGTGAAGGGCAAGAACCCCTTCAAGGACGCGCGCGTGCGCCAGGCCGTGGTGCTGGCGGTGGACATCGAGGCCATCAACAAGAAGATCATGCGCGGCGCGGCCAAGCCGCTGGGCTCGCTGGTGGCCACCTCGGTCAACGGCTACGACGATTCGTTCGGCACGCCCTACAAGCCCGATCCGGACAAGGCCAAGAAGCTGCTGGCCGAGGCCGGCTATCCGGACGGCTTCACGGTCACGCTGGACTGCCCCAACGACCGCTACGTCAATGACGAAAAGGTCTGCCAGGCAGTGGCCGGCATGCTGGCGCGCGTGGGCATCAAGATCAATCTGCTGGCGCAGACCAAGTCCAAGTATTTCGGCAAGATCCTGCTGCAGGCCGGCAACCAGACCAGCATGTACATGCTCGGCTGGACCCCCAGCTCGACCGACGCGCACAACGTGCTGCTCAACCTGGCGGCGTGCCGCGACAGCAAGACGGCCGCCGGCCAGTTCAACCTGGGCGGCTACTGCAACCCCAAGGTCGACGAGCTGACCGCCAAGATCGGCGTGGAAACCGACCAGGCCAAGCGCAACGCGATGATCAAGGAAGCCTTCGACATCGTGCGCAACGATTACGGCTACCTGCCGCTGCACCAGCAGCCCATGTCGTGGGGCATCAAGGACGGCCTGCAAGTGATCCAGCGCGCCGACGACGTGCTGGACCTGCGCCACGTCGTCATGCCGTGAAGCGGGGCCGCCTTTGAAGCGCTGCGCGCGTTCCGCCTCCTACAGGTGTCTGGCACCCAAAGGGTGTCAGACAACTGCCACCTATCCCGTCCATGCCCGGGCAGCGCCGGGTCCGGCATGAACGACTGACCCATTCCCACCCGGCCGGCGTCACGGCCGGCCTTCCAACAGGACGCTGATTCATGCTTGGTTTCATCGGGCGACGCCTGCTGCAGTCGCTGCTGGTCATGCTGACCGTCGCGTTGATCGCGTTCGCCATGTTCCGCTATGTCGGCGACCCGATCGTCAGCATGGTCGGCCAGGATACTACCGAGGCCCAGCGCGCCGAACTGCGCGAGCGCCTGGGGCTGAATGACCCGTTCATCGTGCAGTACGCGCGCTTCGTGCGCGACGCGGCGCAGGGCGACTTCGGCATGTCGTACCGGCATCGCCGCCCGGTCAGCGACCTGATCGAAGAACGCCTGCCCGCCACGCTGGAGCTGTCGTTCATTTCGGCGCTGATGGCGCTGGCGTTCGGCATCCCCATGGGCATCTACACGGCGCTGCGGCGCCATGGCGCGCTGTCGCGCGCCTTCATGGCCCTGTCGCTGGCCGGCATCTCGCTGCCGACCTTCCTGATCGGCATCCTGCTGATCCTGGTGTTCAGCGTGCAGCTGCGCTGGCTGCCCAGCTTCGGCCGGGGCGAGGTCATCGCCATCGGCGGCTGGACCACCGGGCTGCTCACGCCGTCCGGGCTGGCCGCCCTGATACTGCCCGCCATCACGCTGGCGCTGTTCCAGATGACGCTGATCATGCGGCTGGTGCGCGCCGAGATGCTGGAGGTGCTGCGCGCCGACTTCATCAAGTTCGCACGGGCCCGCGGGCTGCCGGAACGGCTCATCAATTTCCGCCACGCCTTGAAGAACACACTGGTACCGGTGATCACCATCACCGGCCTGCAGCTCGGCTCCATCATCGCCTTCGCCATCATCACCGAGACGGTGTTCCAGTGGCCCGGCATGGGCCTGCTGTTCATCCAGGCCATCAGCATGGTCGACATCCCCGTCATGGCGGCCTACCTGGTGCTGATCGCCTTTTTCTTCGTGGTCATCAACCTGATCGTCGATCTGCTGTACGTGGCCGTCGACCCGCGCCTGCGCGTGCAGAGCAAGTAGTAAAGGAAGCCGGATGATTGCTCGCATAGCCCCGTTTTTCTCGCGCGCCGCGGACAGCGACCTGTGGCACAGCTTCAAGAGTTCGCCCAGCGCGGTGATCTCGGCCGTGGTCACGCTGGCGATCCTGGCCGGCGCGCTGTTCGCGCCGGTGATCGCGCCGCACAACCCGTTCGACCTGGCGTCGCTGAACATCATGGACGCCAACACCCCGCCGGCCTGGAACCCGGACGGCAACGCCGCCTTCCTGCTGGGCACCGACGACCAGGGCCGGGACATCCTGTCCGCCATTCTGTACGGTTCGCGCGTGTCGCTGTTCGTCGGCTTCGCCTCGGTGGTGTTCTCGATGGTGCTGGGCGTATCGCTCGGGCTGATCAGCGGCTACGTGGGCGGGCGCGTCGACAGCGTCATCATGCGCATCGCCGACGTGCAGCTGTCGTTTCCCGCCATCCTGATCGCGCTGCTGATCGACGGCGTGGCGCGCGGCCTGCTGCCGCGCCACCTGCACGACCAGCTGGCGCTGTATGTGCTGATCTTCGCCATCGGCATATCGGGCTGGGTGCAGTACGCGCGCACGGTGCGCGGCTCGACCATGGTCGAGCGCAACAAGGAATACGTGCAGGCCGCCAAGCTGATCGGCATCGGCCCGTTGACCATCCTGCGCCGCCACATCCTGCCCAACGTGATGGGCCCGGTGCTGGTGATCGCCACCATCCACCTGGCGATCGCCATCATCACCGAGGCCACCCTGTCGTTCCTCGGCGTGGGGGTGCCGCCCACCGCGCCGTCACTGGGCACGCTGATCCGCATCGGCAACAGCTACCTGTTCTCCGGCATGTGGTGGATCTCCATTTTCCCGGGCATTGCGCTGGTCGCCCTGGTGCTGTCGGTGAACCTGCTGGGCGACTGGCTGCGCGACGCGCTCAACCCCAAGCTGCGCTGAGGACGCCATGGCACTGCTCGACATCGACAAGATGCGCATCGAATTCGCCAGCCGGCGCGGCACGCTGGTGGCCGTCGACGGCGTATCGCTGACGCTCGACCGCGGCGAGATCCTGGGCGTGGTGGGCGAATCCGGCGCCGGCAAGTCCACCATCGGCAACGCGGTGATCGGCCTGCTGGAGTTCCCCGGCCGCCTGGCCGGCGGCGAAGTCCACCTGGATGGCCGCCGCATCGATGCCCTGCCCGAGGCGGACAAGCGCAAGGTGCGCGGGCGCCGCATCGGCATGATCTTCCAGGATCCGCTTACCTCGCTGGACCCGCTGCAGACCGTGGAAAGCCAGCTGGTGGAGACCATGCTGGTGCACCTGGACCTCACCCCGGCGCAGGCGCAGCAGCGCGCCGTGGACCTGCTGCGGCAGGTCGGCATCGATTCGCCGGAGCTGCGCGTCAAGCAGTATCCGCACCAGTTTTCCGGCGGCATGCGCCAGCGCGTGGTGATCGCGCTGGCCCTGTGCTGCGAGCCCGAGATCATCATCGCCGACGAGCCGACCACGGCGCTGGACGTATCGATCCAGGCGCAGATCCTCGACCTGCTGCGCAAGCTGTGCAAGGAAAAGCAGGTGGGCATGATCATCATCACGCACGACATGGGCGTGATCGCCGATGTGACCGACCGCGTGGCGGTGCTGTACCGCGGCAAGCTGGTGGAGCAGGGGCCCACCGCCAAGATCCTGGGCGACCCCGACCATCCCTACACGCGCAGCCTGATCTCCGCGGTGCCGCGGCCCGACGTGAAACTGCGGCGCTTTCCGCTGGTGACGTACATCGAGGACGTCAAGACGCCCACCAAGCCGCTCGACATCGGGACGCACTGGCTGGGACAGCGCCGCGACTTCGGGCAGGACGCGGGCGGCCCGCTGGTGCAGACCCAGGACCTCAGCATGCGCTTCATCCTGAAGAACGCCTTCCTGGCGCGCAACCGGCGCACCCTGGACGCGGTCAAGGGCGTCAGCCTGGCGATCGGGCAAGGCGAAGTGTTCGGCCTGGTGGGCGAATCCGGCTCGGGCAAATCCACCGTGGCCCGGCTGATTTCCGGGCTGTACACGCCCAGCGGCGGCGCGGTGACGTTCAACGGCACCAACCTCACCGCGCTGAAGGACGAAAAGCGGATGAATGCCTTCCGGCGCCAGATCCAGATGGTGTTCCAGGATCCGTATTCGTCGCTGAACCCGCGCATGCGCGTGCTGGACATCGTGGCCGAGCCGATCCGATTCCACCGGCTGGCCGACGGCGAAGCGCAGACGCGCCAGGTGGTGTCCGACCTGCTGGATATCGTCGGGCTGGGCGCCGCGGCGGCGCGCCGCTATCCGCACGAGTTTTCCGGCGGCCAGCGCCAGCGCATCTGCATCGCGCGGGCGCTGGCCACCCGGCCGCGCTTCCTGATCTGCGACGAGCCCACTTCGGCGCTGGACGTGTCGATCCAGGCCCAGATCCTCAACCTGCTCAAGGACCTGCAGGAACAGCTGGGCCTGACGATGCTCTTCATCAGCCACGACCTGCCGGTCATCCGCCAGATGTGCGACCGGGTCGGCGTCATGCGATACGGCGAGCTGCTCGAAGTGGCCGATACCGAAACCCTGTTCAACGCCCCGCAGCACGACTACACCAGGCACCTGCTGGGCCTGATGCCGAAGCTGCAGGCGATGTCCCGCGAAGGATTGGAGGTGGAATCATGAGCGAGCCCGACCCCTTGCTGTTCACGGGCGGCAATGTGTTCGACGGGCGCGGCGCGCTGCTGCCCGGCCATGCGGTGCTGGTGGAAGGCGGGCGGGTCGCCCGGGTCGCGCCGGCGGGCCAGTTCGAAGGCTACGCCGGCCGCCGCGTGGATACTGCCGGCATGACGCTGATGCCGGGCCTGGCGGACTGCCACGTGCACCTGGTGTTCACCGGCGGCGCCGACCCGCATGCGCAGATGAGCCGCCAGGGTCCGGCCCAGATCACCCTTACCGCGCTCGAGAACGCGCAGGCGGCGCTGCGCGGCGGCATCACCGCGGTGCGCGACTGCGGCGGCAAGGACTATCTGGAATTCGGCGTGCGCGACGCCATCGCGCGCGGCACCTTCCCAGGCCCCACCATCAAGGCGGCCGGCCGCATGATCTGCATGACGGGGGGCCACGGCAACCGCACCGGCCGCGTGGCCGACGGCTGCGACGAGGTGGTCAAGGCCGTGCGCGAGCAGGTGCATGCCGGCTGCGACCTGGTGAAGATCATGGCCACCGGCGGCGTCATGACCCCGGGCGTGAACCCGATGGACGCGCACTACAGCTTCGACGAGATGCGCGCCGGCGTGCACGAGGCCAAGCGTTTCAGCAAGAGCACCGCGAGCCACGCGCAGGGCACCGAAGGCATCCTGAACGCCGTGCGCGCCGGCATCGACTCGATCGAGCACGGCATCTTCATGGACGAACAGTGCCTGCGCGAGATGCTGGAAAGCCAGACCTACCTGGTGCCCACCATCGCCGCGCTGCGCAACATCCTGGACAACGCCGAGCGCGGCATTCCGTCATACGTCGTGGACAAGGCGCGCGCGGTGGAGCAGCGCCACCGGGAATCGTTCCAGATGTATTACCGCGCCGGCGGACGCATCGCCATGGGCACGGACGCGGGCACGCCGTTCAACCGCCATGGCCGCAATGCCGAGGAGCTGGCCTACATGGTGGAGTTCGGCATGACGCCGAGCGACGCGCTGGTGGCCGGCACCTCGCGGGCGCACGACCTGATGGGGCTGGCCGACCGAGGATTCGTCGCCGCGGGGGCCGTGGCCGACCTGCTGCTGGTGCGCGGCAACCCCACGCAAGACATCGGCCGGGCCGCCGACGCGCAGCACCACGTTGCCGTGTTCAAGCAGGGCGTGCTGGTGGCCGGCGCGCTGGGGTGAAGCGGCTGGCGGACCGTGGCAATTGTTGCGGCTGAGCCTGCCGCCGCGCCCCGGCTACCAGCGGCCGGACGCGCCGCCGCCGCCGCTGCGGCCGCCACCGCCGCCAAAACCGCCGCCGCCGCCGAAGCCGCCGCCACGGCCGCCGCCAAAGCCTCCCCCGAAGCCGCCGCCGCCACCCCGGCCGCCACGGCGCGCCGAGTTCAACAAGCGGCGCTTGATGCCCAGCATGCCCAGCAGCCCGCTGATGGCGAAGCCGCCGACGCCCCCCAGCAGGGCCGCCCACCAGGTGCCGAACACGATCCACGACGTTGCCGCGGCGGCCAGGCCGGCCACGATGGCCGGCAGCCCCAGCATGAACGCCCCCAGCATGAGGAAGAACGGCCAGTTCTCTTCCTGGCCGCCGCCATCGGCCTGCGGCGCGGGCGCCGGCAAGGGCTCGCCGTCGATCAGTTTCTCGATGGCGGCGACGCCGGCCTCGATGCCGCCGCCGAAGTCGCCCGCCTGCAGGTGCGGCACGATCTGCTCGCGGATGATGCGGCCCGCCATTGCATCGGGAATGGCGCCTTCCAGGCCGTAGCCCACTTCGATGCGCAGGGCGCGGTCGTCCTTGGCCACCACCAGCAGCACGCCGTCATCGGTATTCTTGCGTCCGAGCTTCCATTGGTCGAATACACGGGTGGCGTATTGTTCGATGGTGTCGGGCGCCGTGGTGGGCACCATCAGGACCGCCACCTGGGCGCCCTTGCGCTGCTCCAGCGCCGCCAGCCGCTGCTCCAGGGCCTGGCGGCGCGCCGCGTCGAGCGTGCCGGTCGTATCGGTGACGCGCGCCTGCAAGGCCGGCACGGCGGCCGGGGGAGCCGGCTGGGCGCCTGCCGGCGCGCCCGCCAGCAGGCCGAGCGCCAGCAACAGCAGGCCGGCCAGCCACATGCGCACCCCGCGCCGCGGGACCGCCTGCCGGCTACTGGGCCGGCTTGGGAGCACTTGCATCATTGCTGAAACGAATTTCCGGCGGCCGGGAAATGGCCGCCTCGTCGGCGACGCCGAAATTGGCTTTCGGGGCATAGCCGAAGATCTTGGCGGTGATCACGCCCGGGAACTGGCGCACCAGCACGTTGTATGCCTGGACCGACTGCACGTAGCGGCCGCGCGCCACCGAAATACGGTTCTCGGTGCCTTCGAGCTGCACCTGCAGGTCGCGGAACAGGCCATCGGCCTTGAGCTGCGGGTAGTTCTCGGACACCGCGATCAGGCGCGACAGGGCGGACGTGAGCTGGCCCTGAGCCTCCTGGAAGCGCTGCACGGCGGCCGGGTCTTCGAGCTGGTCGGCGGTGATCTGCACGCTGCCGACCTTGCTGCGCGCCTCGGTGACTTGCGTCAGCACATCGCGCTCGTGCGTCATGTAGGCGTCCACCGCCTTGACCAGCTGGGGCACCAGGTCGGCGCGCCGCTGGTATTGGTTCAAGACTTCCGACCAGGCCGCCTTGACCTGTTCGTCGGCGGCCTGGATGCTGTTGTAGCCGCAGCCCGACAGCAGCGCGGTAACCATGGCGATCAAAGAAAGGCCCAGCCAGCGGGATATGTTCATGGTGTCGTGATTCCTGTCCTGGAACATGGCGCCCGTCGCCGCGCCCCCTTGGCACGGTGCGGGAGTGCCGCCATTACAGCAGGTCGGGGCGGGTTTGCCCAGGCGGCGATGTAACGCGCTCTATCTATTGTTACGCGATACGGCACCGCTCAATCCTGTACGCATGCGCTACAATGCGGGCAGTGTGTCTAGCCAATCGGCACACGTTCGCTGGCGCACCGCCGCCACGCCAGGCCCGGTTTCGGGCCATTCCTTTTCTCCTCACTCGTACGCCTGGATTGGAGTCTCTCAACTTGAGCGACAGGCTGCCGCTGGAGTTGTTTTGACTGCCACTGTTTCTTTCGCCGACCTCGGTCTGGCCGATCCCCTTTTGCGCGCCATCGCCGATACCGGCTATACCGCGCCCACCCCCATCCAGGCCCAGGCCATCCCGCAGGTCCTCAAGGGCGGCGACCTGCTCGCCGCCGCCCAGACCGGCACCGGCAAGACAGCCGGCTTCACCCTGCCCATCCTGCACCTGCTGATGCAGAACAAGCCCGCGCTGAAGAAGCCGGGCCGCCCGCGCTGCCTGATCCTCACCCCCACCCGCGAGCTCACCGCCCAGGTGGCCGAGTCGGTGCAAACCTACGGCAAGCACACGCCCCTGACGTCGATGGTGATGTTCGGCGGCGTCAACATCAACCCGCAGATCAGCGCCCTGAAGAAGCCGCTGGACATCCTGGTGGCCACGCCCGGCCGCCTGCTGGATCACTGCGGCCAGAAAACCGTCGACCTGTCCGGCGTCGAGATCCTGGTGCTGGACGAAGCCGACCGCATGCTCGACATGGGCTTCATCCGCGATATCCGCAAGGTTCTGGCCCTGCTGCCCAAGCAGCGCCAGAACCTGCTGTTCTCGGCCACCTTCTCGGACGAGATCCGCAGCCTGGCGCGCGGCGTGCTGAACAATCCCGGCGAAGTCTCGGTCACCCCGCGCAATACCGCCACCGAGCTGGTCACGCAGACCGTGCACCTGGTCGAGCAGCACCACAAGCGCGACCTCATCAGCCACATCATCCGCGAAAGCGGCTGGCACCAGGTGCTGGTGTTCACCCGCACCAAGCACGGCGCCAACCGCCTGGCCGAAAAGCTGGTGAAGGACGGCCTGAGCGCCGCCGCCATCCATGGCAACAAGAGCCAGGCGGCGCGCACGCGCGCCCTGTCGGGCTTCAAGGACGGCGATGTCGCCGTGCTGGTGGCCACCGACATCGCCGCGCGCGGCCTGGACATCGACCAGTTGCCGCAAGTGGTGAACTTCGAGCTGCCCAACGTGCCGGAAGACTACGTCCACCGCATCGGCCGCACCGGCCGCGCCGGCGCCACCGGGGCGGCCGTGTCGCTGGTCGACAGCAGCGAGATCAAGCTGCTCAAGGGCATCGAGCGCCTGATCGGCAAGACCATCGAGCGCAAGCCGGTGGTGGGCTGGACCCCGCCGGCCGGCAGCAGCGCCGCCGCCTACGAGCGCCAGGAGCGCGACGAGGACAGCCGCCAGCCGCGCCGCCACGGCGCGCCGCGCGGCAACGGCGGCGAACGCCAGGGCCGCCCCGGCCAGGCGCCGCGCCAGGGCGCCGCGGCCCGGCCCGCCGGCCAGGGGCGTCCGGCCGGCCAGCGCCAGGCCCAGCCGGCGCGCGGCGACCGCCCGGCCGGCGGCCATCGCGCCGACAACCGCGCGCAACCGCAGGCGCCGCGCGGCGCCGACGGCGCCAACCGCGGCTCGGGCCGTCCCGCCGGCGCCCCCCGCGCAGCGCTGCTGGGCAAGTAATATTCGTATCCCGTTCCACGCACCGGCGGCGCGCCGCCCCTGACCGACATGACCCTCTCGACCTGGCTGACCTTCTTCGTGGCCTCCTGGGCCATTTCCTTCTCGCCGGGGGCGGGCGCCATCTCGGCCATGACCTCGGGCCTGAAGTACGGCTTCGCGCGCGGCTACTGGAACACGGCCGGGCTGATCCTGGGCATCCTGGCCCAATTCGTGATCGTGGCGGTGGGCCTGGGCGCGGTGCTGGCCACCTCCGAGATCGCCTTCGCGGTGGTGAAGTACCTGGGCGTCGCCTACCTGGTGTACCTGGGGGTGCGCCAGATCCGCACCGATGCCGCCCCGGTCGCGGTGGATGCGGGCAACCCCGCGCACTTCTCGGTGCGCGAACTGGTCGTGCGCGGCATCCTGGTGAACCTCATGAACCCCAAGGGCACGGTGTTCCTGCTGGCGGTGGTGCCGCAGTTCGTGAACCCCGCGCACGCGCTCACGCCGCAGTACGCCGCGCTGGCGGGCACCCTGGTCTTCACGGACCTGGTGGCGATGGGCGTGTATACGCTGCTGGCCGCCAAAGTGCTGCGACTCCTGCGCGACGCGCGCCACATCCGCTGGATGAACCGCATGTTCGGCTCGCTGTTCATCCTGGCGGGCGTTTTCCTGGCCACCTTCCGCCGGCAGGCGTAAGGGCACCCGGCGCCGGCGCGCCGCGAGGGCGCCGGTAAAATCGCATCAACCATGAATATTTCACAAGAAGTCGCCCGGCGACGCACGTTCGCCATCATTTCCCACCCCGACGCCGGCAAGACCACGCTTACCGAGAAGCTGCTGCTGTTCGCGGGCGCCATCCAGATCGCCGGCAGCGTCAAGGCGCGCAAGGCGTCGCGCCACGCCTCGTCCGACTGGATGGAAATCGAGAAGCAACGCGGCATCTCGGTCGCCTCGTCGGTGATGCAGATGGAGTACCGCGACTGCGTCATCAACCTGCTCGACACGCCGGGCCACCAGGACTTCTCCGAAGACACCTACCGCGTGCTGACGGCCGTGGACGCGGCGCTGATGGTCATCGACGCGGCCAACGGCGTCGAGCCGCAGACTATCCGCCTGCTGCAGGTGTGCCGCGCGCGCAACACCCCCATCATCACGTTCATCAACAAGATGGACCGCGAGGTGCGCGAGCCGCTCGACCTGCTGTCCGAGATCGAAGGCCACCTGGGCATGGACGCGGTGCCGTTCTCGTGGCCGGTGGGCATGGGCAAGGCCTTCGGCGGCGTATTCGACATCCGGCGCAACCGCATGCGGGTGTTCCGCCCCGGACAGGAGCGCCGCTCGGACGACGACGACATCATCGACGGCCTGGACAACCCCGAAATCGCCCGGCGCTTCGGTTCGGCTTTCGAACAGGCCAACAGCGAGATCGAGCTCATCCAGGAAGCCGCGCCGGCGTTCGACCGCGATGCCTTCCTGGCCGGCAAGCAGACGCCGGTGTTCTTCGGTTCGGCCATCAACAACTTCGGCGTGCAGGAAGTGCTGGACGCCCTGGTCGAACAGGCGCCGCCTCCGGGCCCGCGCCAGGCGCTGGAGCGCCTGGTCGAGCCGCAGGAGCCCAAGTTCACCGGCGTGGTGTTCAAGGTGCAGGCCAACATGGATCCGGCCCACCGCGACCGCGTGGCGTTCGTGCGCGTGAGCTCGGGCCGTTTCGAGCGCGGCATGCGCCTGAAGGTGGCGCGCACCAACAAGGAAATGCGACCCAACAACGTCGTGTCGTTCCTGTCGCAGCGCCGCGAGCTGCTCGACGAGGCCTACGCCGGCGACGTCATCGGCATCCCCAACCACGGCGTGCTGCAGCTGGGCGATGTGCTCACCGAGGGCGAAAGCCTGCGCTTCACCGGCCTGCCGTTCTTCGCGCCCGAACTCTTCCAGGCGGTGGAAGTCAAAGATCCTTTGCGCACCAAGCAGTTGCGCGTCGGCCTGACGCAGCTGGGCGAAGAGGGCGCCATCCAGGTGTTCCGCCCCGAGGCGGCCGGCGGCACGCTGCTGCTGGGCGCGGTGGGCCAGCTCCAGTTCGAGGTCGTGGCGCACCGCCTGAAGACCGAATACGGAGTCGAGGCCCGCATGTTGCCGTCGCGCTACACCATGGCGCGCTGGATCACCTCCGAGAACCCGCGCGCGCTGCGCAAGTTCATGGATGCCAATGCTGCGCACATCGCCTATGATGTGGTTGATGCGGCGGCTTTTTTGATTGGTTCGCCCGCGCAGTTGCGCGTGGCCGAAGACCTGTATCCGGATGTGAAATTCCACGCCATGCGCGAGCACGGCGGCCAGGTCTTCGGAAGCCACGCGTAGGCTGGGCGGGGCCGCCCAAAGATGAGGGTAGCAATGTCTTGGCGTGTATTGTTCGCAACGCTTCTGTTGGCGCTCGGCGCGGCAGCGTGGGGCGGAATTCAACTGGGCGACTGGCTGGTGGCGCACGCGCCGAAAGCCTCGGCCGCGCCGGGCCAGGAAAGCCTGGTGCCCCAGGAGCCCGTGCTGGACGCCAATGGCAAGCCCTACGTGGCGCAGCCGCCGCAGCCGCGCGTCGACGGCACGCTGGGCGTGCCCGACAAGCCCGGCGGCCAGGCCTGGACGGTGCCCACGGTGTCGCTGTTCGAGACCACCACCGACCCGTCCGTGCGCATCTCGCGCGACAACATCACCATGGACGAAGCGCGCGACCTGGCGGCGGCCTCGCAAGTGCCGTTGCCGTCGGGGCCGTCCGACGTCACCACGCTCGACCTGCAGGCCCTGCCGCCCACCACAACCGCCGTGCCGCCGCCCGGCCAGCAGGCCTACACGGTCAACCCGCCCGTCGCCGTGGCCCAGGCGCCCGCGCCCCCGGCCAACAACAATAGCGGCTGGCGCGACGCCCTGCGCCGCGAACTGGCGCGCTGCGCCGACACGGGTTTCTTCCAGCGCCCCACGTGCTCCTGGAACGCCCGCAACAAGTATTGCGAGCCCAATCGCGCCTGGGGCACCATCGCGGAATGCCCGCGCCGCCCCGACTGACCGCAGCCGTTCCGTCCCATTAGTTCTGCCCGGCCCGGCGACCCGGTTGACGGCGCCGCCGGCAGGTTGCTAGTATGCTAGTAAATTAGCTTCCAAGATCGCCATGGCCAATGATGAAGTCAAGCAATTCAACGTGTACTTGCCGGTCGGGCTGATCCGGCAGGTCAAGCACCACGCGATCGAAGCGGAGCTATCGCTGTCCGCGCTCGTCGCCGACGCGCTGCGCGCCTATCTCGCTGCGCAGCAGGGCGAGCGGCCATCACCTGCAGAGGAGAAATGACATGCAAACCGAAGGCATCGAAGCCGTTTTCCTGACGACCCACAACTGGGGCAAGTCCGCCAAGTTCTTCCAGGCCCTGGGCTTCAGCCTGGAGTTCGAGACCGACCACCATTCCGGGCAACTGCGCAACGGCAATGGCCCCTATCTGTTCATTGCCGAAGTGCCGGCCGATCAGCCGCCCGAGGCGCATCTCGTGCTGAAAGCGCCGGATGACCAGGCCCGCCCGGACCCCATCGTCGAGGTCGTCACGCCCTTCGAAGACACCCATTGGGGCACCCGCGAGATGACCGTGCGCGACCCGGACGGCCGCATCTGGCGCGTGCAGGCGCCGCGATCCGGCACGGAGTGACGGCCATGGGCAGCGGTCCCCAAGAAGACGGCGCGCCCGACAGCACGGCGGCGCGCGTGGCGCTGTGGCGCGCCCTGCACCGCGAGATCGACCCGCCGCCGCACATCCTGGAAGACCGCGTCGGGCTGGCGCTGCTGGCGCCGGGCGACGACTGGCGCAACCGCGGCGACATGGACCCGCGGTTCACCCGTCCGTTCCGCGCCTCCATCGTGGCGCGCGCCCGTTTCATCGAAGACCTGGTGGCGGAGCAGGCCGCCCGCGGGCTCGACCAGTACGTCATTCTCGGCGCCGGCCTGGACAGCTTCGCGCAGCGCAGGCCGGAAATCGCCTCCCGGCTCAAGATATTCGAGATCGACCGCCCGGGCCCGCAGGCATGGAAACGCCGGCGCCTGCAAGAGCTGGGGTACGGCCTGCCCGGCTGGCTGCGCTTCGTGCCGGTCGACTTCGAAGCGGGGCAGACCTGGTGGGACGCCCTGGCGGGCGCCGGCTTCGATCGCGGCAAGCCGGCAGTCGTCGCGTCCACCGGCGTCAGCATGTATCTCACCCAGGAAGCCAACGCGGCCACCCTGCGCCACGTCGCGGCCTTTGCGCCGGGTTCGATATTCGCCATGACGTTCCTGCTGCCGCTGGAACTGGCGGGTCCGGAAGTGCGGCCGGGCCTCGAAATGGCCTGCCAGGGAGCGCGCGCCAGCGGCACGCCGTTCCTCAGTTTCTTCGCGCCGCCCGCCATCCTCGCGCTGGCGCGCGCAGCCGGCTTCGGCACCGCGCGGCATGTGCCCGCGGCCGAACTGGCCGCGCGCTATTTCCAGGGCCGCGCCGACGGCCTGCGCCCGCCCGACAACGCGGAAGAGCTGCTGGTAGCGCAGGTATGATCCGCCACGCGGGGGGGGGCCGGCCGGAACCGGCCACCCCCGCCCATGGCGGCCGCGCGGCGACGCGCGTCACGTACCGATGATGCCGCCGTCTTCTTTCCAGATCACCACGGTCGCCGGACGCGGCCGGCTGGCCTGCGCGCCGTCGGGCCAGGTAGAGGCCTGCAGCGGGTCGGCCTGGGCCGACGCCACGCCGGGACCTTCGCCGGGGTGCTGGATGTTGATGAACAGGAACTTCTGGTCCGGCGTCCAGGTGATGCCGGTCACTTCGCAGCCCACCGGACCGGTCATGAAGCGGCGGATCTCGCGCGTCGCCGGGTTGGCCACCAGCATCTGGTTGTGGCCCTGGCCCGCGTACTCGTCGGCATTGGAGTAGTTGCCGTCGGTCTCGATCCACAGCAGGCCGCGCGGGTCGAACGCCAGGCCGTCGGGGCTGTTGAAGGTGTTGTCCACCGTGACATTGTCCGAGCCGCTGCGCGGATCGGTCTTGTCGTACAGCGTCGGGTTACCGGCCAGCACGAAGATGTCCCATTCGAAGCTGAGGGCCGTGGGATTGCCATCCTGCTCGCGCCAGCGCACGATCTGGCCGTAGATATTGTCCACGCGCGGGTTGGCCTCGTCGGCGTCCGGGTGGTTGGGGCCGCCGGGATAGCGCGCCTTGCCGCTGCCGCGGCTGCTGTTGTTGGTCATGGTCACGTACACCTCGCGCGTGGCGGGATGCACGGCCACCCATTCGGGGCGGTCCATGGGCGTGGCGCCGACCGCATCGGCGGCCTGGCGGGTCTTGACCAGCAATTCGCCCATATCCTGGTTGAACAGGTCGCCCAGCGTGCCGCCGGCCAGCGCCGGCGTGTCCAGCTTGAGAGGCACCCATTCGCCGGTGCCCATGGCGTCGCCCTCGGTGTCGCCGGCCAGGAAGCGCGCCACGTACAACGTGCCGCGGTCCAGCAGCAGGCGGTTCAGCGCCGGCGTGGCCGGATCGTACTTGCCGTCGGACACGAACTTGTACACGTACTCGCTGACCTGGTCGTCGCCCATGTACACCACCACGCGGCCGTCGTCGGCCAGCGACATGGCGGCATTCTCATGCTTGAAGCGGCCCAGGGCGGTCAGTTTCTTGGGAGTGGAGTTGGGGTCGAACGGGTCGATCTCCACCACCCAGCCGAAACGGTTGTATTCGTTCGGCTCTTCGGACCAGTCGAACCGCGTGTCGTGCGTGTCCCAGCGATACGAGCTGCTCGACGTCTTGCCGCTGCCCTTGTAGCGCTCCATGTGAGCCTGGAATTCCGCATCCGGGTAGTCGACGGTGGCCGCGTCCTTCGTGCCGACGCCGAAGTAGTCGGTGAAGTTCTCTTCACAAGTCAGGTAGGTGTTCCACAACGTGTAGCCGTTGCCGCAGTTGCCGAAGGTGCCGAACACGCGCGTGCCGGTGGCGTCGGCGTTGGTGCGCGTCAGGCGGCTGCCGGCGGCCGGCCCGACCAGCTGCATGGCGGTGGTACCGTTGATGCTGCGGTTGAACGGCGAATCCAGCACGGGCTCCCACTGGTTGCCATTGCGGCGCATGTGGATCACCGACACGCCCTGCGCATGTTGCGACTTGCGCACCCAGTCGAGCGTCCATTCGGCATTGCCGGGCTCCACGCCCAGCGGGAAGAAGTAGTGCGGCGTGATGTATTCGTGATTGGTCACCATCAGGCCTTCGTCGCTGCTGCCCGACGTGCTGTTGGTGCCGTCGATCGGGAAAAAGTGCATCCCGTCGTGGTTGTAGCCGATCTGCAGGGCCTGCTCGTCGCCGGTGTTGCCGGCGTCGGCGCGGAACGCGGGAGAATTGGCGTGCAGCTTGTCGCCCCAGCGGTTGATGACCGCCCAGGCATAGCCTTCCGGCACGGTCACGGTGTCGGCGACGCTGATGGGCACCGCCTTGAACCCCATGTTCACCGGTTGCGGCGGCGGGTTGCCGCCATTCCCGGGGCCGGCGTCGTCGTCATCATCATCGCTGCCGCTGCCACAGGCCGTCAGGCTGGTGCCCATGAAGCCCACCGCGCCCGCGCCCAGGCCGGCTTTCAGAAAACCGCGGCGCGACAAGGCGCGCCGCACGATGTCGTTGAAATGGGCTGTCGCCGTCGGGTTCGACGGGATATCGTCGTGGTCAGTCATGGTTTTTTCCTGTTCGCGAATAGTGGACGACCCCTCTGGCAAGCGGGGGCTGGCCGAAATGTTGGCGAAGCCAGGTTGCGTGGCAATGACAACCACGTGTCACGCACCATGAAAAAAGGCCCGCGCAAGCGGGCCCAGGACAGGTCGAACCGGAATCGCGCCGCCGCGTGCGGCGGCGGCGGGTTCAGCTTTCGACTTCCATCTGGCTTTGCAGGTAATTCTGCAGGCCGACCTTGTCGATCAGCTCGATCTGGGTCTCGAGGTAGTCGATGTGTTCTTCGGTGTCGTCCAGGATGTCCTGGAACAGGTCGCGCGAGACGTAGTCGCGCACCGACTCGCAGTGCGCGATGGCCTCTTTCACGGTGGCCTGCGCGCCCTGTTCGAGTTTCAGGTCACAGGCGAGGATCTCCGGCACGTCTTCGCCGATGAGCAGCTTGTGCAGGTCCTGCAGGTTGGGCAGGCCGTCGAGCATCAGGATGCGTTCGATCAGGCGATCGGCATGCTTCATCTCGCCGATCGATTCCTCGTACTCGTGCTTGCCCAGTTTCTTCAGGCCCCAATGCCCCAGGATGCGGGCATGCAGGAAATACTGGTTGATGGCCGTCAGTTCGTTGGTCAGTTGTTTGTTCAGGAACTGGATGACGGTTTTGTCGCCTTTCATGATGAACTCCTTGCGATCCGGTGCGCGGCGCGCGCGAATATGCGCACGCGATATGGCGCATGCAACGATCGCAGGCTAACACCGGCCCGGGGGCCGCGGCTAGAGCGGCGGCACATTTGATGAATGGCTTTGCGAGCATGATCGCAAAGCGACAATCAAATGAGAATGAGTTTGCGTGTTGGATTGGCCGCATGCGGCGGTACGCGCCGCAAGGCCCGCCGGCCGATGCGCGGCCCAAAAACCGCCGCGCCATGGCACGTGACGACCGCCATGGCGGCCGCGCCTGGCGCAATTCCGCGTCGGCCCGCAACCATCGCCACCGTTGGCGAACTGCAACGCAGCATTACGATCCGCGCGTCGCCAGCCAGATCCCCAGCGCGATCGGCACAATGCCCAGCAGGTCCTGCCAGGACACGGCCTCGCCCAGCAGCGCCCAGCCGAACAGCAGCCCGAGCGGCGGCATCAGGAAGTGCAGGGCGCTGGCCGAGGTAGCGCTGGCCCGCCCCAGGATGAGGAACCACAGGTAATAGCCGCCGATGGACACGGCGACCACCATGTAGGCCATGCTGCCCAGCAGGCTGGCCGTCAGCCGCGCGTCGGCCAGGCTTTCCTGCCACAGCGCGAACGGCAGCAGCACTACCGCGCCGGCAACGGCCTGCACGCCGGTGGACATCCACAGCCCGCTGGCCGGACGCAGGCGCTTGTACAGCAGGGTGCCGGCCACCAGCGCCAGCAGGGCCCCCGCCACCAGCCAGGTGCCATGCGCGTCCTCGGGCATGCCGCCCGACAGGCGCGAACGCAGCACGATGGCGACGCCGGCCAGCCCCAGGCACAGGCCGGCCAGGCGCCGGCCGGTCAGCCGTTCGCCCAGCACCGGGCCGGCCAGCACGCCGATCAATAGCGGGTTGGTGCTGATCAGCACGGCGGTGAAGGCCGACGACACCGTGGTCATGCCCGACCAGCTCAACCCCAGGTAAAGCGCGTTGTTGAGCGCGCCCAGCACGACCAGGCCCGCCAGCTCGCGCCAACCCGGCATGCGCCACTGGCCGGCGGCGCGCGCCACGGCCAGCATGATGATGCCGGCCACCAGGAAACGCACGGCCAGCAGGGTGAGCGGGGGACAGTCCTGCACGGCGATCTTGGCCGCCGCAAATGCCGAGCTCCATAGCAGGCAGAACACCGCGATGGGCCCCCAGGTTGCCAGGACGGAAACAGGCGCCGGCCCGCTCCATGCCGCCGGATCGCCCGCACTGGCCGTACACGTTTTCATCGATGCATTCCCATTTCGCGTGCAAATGGCCGGTCCGTCCGGCCTTCCAGGACATTCTGCGCGGCGGCCTATCCATTGACAAATTCTTTATTCGGATCAAAAGTATTTGAAAATCAAATGGAAAGGACGGATGTATGGATCTGGACCTGTTGCACAGCTTTGTCTCGGTCGTGGACGCCGGAGGCTTCACCCGCGCCGGCGAGCGCGTGCACCGCACGCAGTCCACCGTCAGCCAGCAGATCCGCAAGCTTGAGGACGCCCTCGGCTGCGCCCTGTTCGTGCGCGAGGGCCGCCGGGTGCAGCTCACCGAAGACGGCGAGCGCCTGCTGGGCTATGCGCGCCGCATGCTGGCGCTGTCCTCGGAAATTCGCGAAACCGTCAGCGGCCGGCAGCGCATCGAGGTGGTGCGGCTGGGCATCCCGGACGAGTTCGCGGTCGACCGGCTGACCGAGGTGGTCGCCAGCTTCGCCCGTAGCCACCCGGAGGTGCGCCTGTCGGTGCGCTGCGACCTCAGCGCCGCCCTGGCGCGAGCCCTGGCGCGGGGCGAGCTGGACGTGGCCTTGCTCAAGCGCGAGCCCGGCGCCGGCCCCAGCATGGCGGCCTGGCCCGAACACCTGCACTGGATCGGGCCGCACGATGCCGAGCCCGAAGCGGCGGACCCGATTCCCCTGGTGCTGTTCCCGCAGGGCTGCCTGTACCGCAATCGCGCCATCCACGCCCTTGAAAGCGCCGGGCGGCGCTGGCGCGTGGCGTACGAAAGCCCCAACCTGGCCGGCCTGCAGGCCGCGCTGGCGGGCGGCATCGGCATCGCTCTGCTGGAACGCCGCTGCATCACGGCGGCCCACCGCGTGCTGGACAGCCTGTTGCCGCGCGCCGCCCCGACCGAGCTGGCGCTCTACGCGGGCAGCACGGCCTCGGCCGCGGCGCGCGAATTGGCCCGCACGGTGGAAGAATTCTGTGGCAGGGAAGTAGGACCGGCGCGCTGAGCGCGCGCCGCATGACCCGCGGGCTCAGGCCGCGGCGACCAGGGGAATGGGAAAGCTGTTGGCGGCGGGCGCGTCGGCCTCGACCACGGTTGCGCCCGGGTTGACCGCCATGGCCACCGATTGAACGTTGCAAACGCTGGAACAGCGCCCGCCCGGCAGGTATTCCTCGGCCGTGGCAGCGCAGCAGCCGCAGCACGTGGCCACGCCCAGCTCGAACTGCAGGTCGGAAAGCGTCGTAGCGCCGGCGTCCACGGAGGCGCGGACCTGGCGTTCGGTGACGGCATTACATACGCAAATGTACATGAGAATAATTATCGTGAGTTATTCTCATAAATGCAAGCGGGCGCACCAGCCCTTCCAGCAACCTAACTGCTTGAAAATCAGGGACAAATTACCGCGCCGGCTCAGCGCGCCGCGTGCGCCTTGCGCAGGCTGGCGGGCGCGATCCGCAGAGCTTCGCGGTACTTCGCCACCGTACGGCGCGCGATCACGATGCCCTGGTCGGCCAGCCGCTGCGTGATCTGGTTGTCCGACAGCGGCTTGCGGCGATCCTCGTCGGCCACAAGCTGGCGGATGAAAGCCTGCACCGCCGTGGCTGACGCCACCTCGCCGGCGTCGGTGGCCACGCCGGTGCCGAAGAAGCGCTTGAGTTCCAGGGTGCCGAACGGCGTCAGCATGTACTTCTGGGTGGTCGCGCGCGAGATGGTCGATTCGTGCAGGCCCAGCTCGCCGGCCACGTCTTTCAGGATAAGCGGCCGCATGGCCCCCGGCCCTTCGCTGAAAAAGGCCGACTGGCGCGCCACGATGACCTGCGCCACGCGCAGGATGGTGTCGAACCGCTGCTCGACGTTGCGGATCATCCAGCGCGCCTGCTGCAGCTGCGCGTGCAGCCCGGCGTGGCTGGACTCGCGCTGGTTGCCCAGCAGTTGCGCGTACAGCCCGTTGACCTGCAGGCGCGGCACGGCCGCGCCGTTCAGTACCGCCTGCCAGCCCTGCCGCGTCTTGCGCACAATGACGTCCGGCACGGCGTAGTCGGCGGCCGGCACCGTCCAGGCCCGGCCCGGGCGGGGGTCCAGGCGGCGGATCAGGGCGTGGGCGGCCCGCGCGGTTGCCTCGTCGCAGCGCAGGGCCTCGCGCAGCCGCGCCAGGTTGCCGGCCGCCAGCAGCGGCAGGTGGTCGGCGCACAGCCGCCGCGCACAGGCCAGCACGGCCGGATCGGCCGCTTCGCGCAGGCGCGACAAGTCGGGGTTGCGCAATTGCAACACCAGGCACTCCGCCATGTCGCGCGCGCCGATGCCCGGCGGATCGAACGATTGCAGCAGGGTCAGGGCGGCGCGCAGCTCGTCCAGGTCGGCCTCGGCCTCGGGCGGCAGCCACTGCAGGATCTCCTCCAGCGGCGAACCCAGGTAGCCGTTTTCGTCGAGCTCGTCGATCAGCAACCCGACCAGCGCGGCGTCGCGCCGCCCGGCCCGGGTCAGCCCCAGCTGGGCCAGCAGGTGCTCGCGCAGCGTCTCGCTGCGCGCCGTATCCGGGCCATCGGCGCGGTCGTCGGGATAGACGCCGCCGGCGCCAGGCATTTCGTCGGCGCGCGTCTCGGCCTCGCGCGCGGGCTCGTCGTCCAGCGTGGTTTCGCGTTCGGGGTGGGCGTCCGTGTCGGCGCGCTCCTCGCTGCGCTCGAGCATGGGATTGTCGGCCAGGGCCTGGTCGATTTCCGCCTGCAGGTCCAGCGTGGAAAGCTGCAGCAACCGGATCGATTGCTGCAGTTGGGGGGTCAACGCGAGATGTTGACCGGTTCGAAGTTCTAACGCGGGCCTGGTCATAGGTACAATATTTTGCATGATGAATCCCGCCTCGCCCGAACGTGTCCGCCAAGATTGCCGTCTGATCGGCCAGACGCTGCTGAAACTGGCGCTGCCTCGCCTGCTGATCCGGGCGGTGGTTCTGATCGTCGCCGCCATCATCTGGCTGCTGGTCGCATCCTGGCTGCTCGACTTCGGGCGCGGCCTGTCATTCGACAGCCTGCAGGCCCTGGGCCAGCAGACCAGCGACTTCCTGGCGCGCATCAACCCCTATGTCTGGTGGGGCGTGGTGGTCATCTGGACCCTCATCGTATTCTTCATCGTGCGCGCCTGGGTGACTTCCGACGTGGCGTCCACCCGCGCCCGGCCGGTGCCGCCGTCCGAACTGGCGCAACTGCGCTCGCAATTGTCGGACGACGTCACGGCAGTGCTGCGCTGGGTCTGGGGCAGCCGCGACGAACCCTTCACCCTGGGCGACCTGCGCCTGGCGCTGGCCGAATTGCGCCACAGCCGCATCGGCAAGATGGAGCTGGTGCGGCAGCAGGGCGACATCCTGGACGGCCACCCGCCCGCCCAGCGCGCCCCGGAAGCCGCCCCCACCCGGCCCGCCATGCCGCCCGCCGGCGCGGCCCAGCCCGACATCCGCCCCGATGTCCGTCCGGCCGGGACGCGCATCGAGCCCAATTTGTAAGGCGCCGGGCGCCTCTTTGGCCCTGGCCGTTGCGCTTGGGGCCAAAATGTGTTTGACTTACGTCTTATGGCCGATATCCGATTCCCCCTCGCGATTGCCTCCGGACGCCTCAGCGCGCCGGGCGCCGGCCTGCGCGCGTCCCTCTCCCTCATCGCGCTATCGCTATACCTACCGATCGGTTGCCGGGCCTAGCGCCCTGTGGTAGCTCGGCAGCCACGCTCGCCACAAGCCTGTTCCCTGTTCATCGCTTGACCCCAGCCGGCCCATCCATGGCCCGCTGACGGCCCCGGACCATTATCCCGGCCTGCGAACAGGGCTCACCGGAACCAAAACCGGAGTTCCTCCCGCCACCCGCCGGGAATATTGATCGAGGTGTACTGATGCTTGCCAACCCCGCCACCAAATACGTACCGTTCGCGCCGTTCGCCCGCGACTTTTCCGAACGCACCTGGCCGAGCCGCCGCATTACGCAGCCGCCCATCTGGATGAGCACCGACCTGCGCGACGGCAACCAGTCGCTGATCGAGCCGATGAGCGTCGAGCGCAAGCTGCGTTTCTTCGAGCAGTTGGTCAAGATCGGTTTCAAGGAAATCGAGGTCGGCTTCCCCTCCGCGTCGCAGACGGATTTCGACTTCGTGCGCAAGCTGGTGGACGAGAAGCGCATTCCCGACGACGTCACCATCATCGTGCTGACCCAATCGCGCGAGGACCTGATCAGCCGCACCGTCGAAGCCGCGGCCGGCGCCCGGCAGGCCATGGTGCACCTGTACAACGCGTGTGCGCCGGCGTTCCGCAAGGTCGTCTTCAACATGAGCAAGGACGAGATCAAGCAGATCGCGGTCACGGGCACGCAGTGGGTCAAGCAATACATGGCCCGGCATCCCGAGACCGACTGGCGCTATGAATACTCGCCCGAAGTCTTCAGCACCACCGAGCCCGAGTTCGCCCTGGAAGTCTCCAACGCCGTGGCCGACGTGTGGCAGCCCACGCCGCAGAAGAAGATGGTGCTGAACCTGCCGGCCACCATCGAGGCCACCACCCCCAACCTGTACGCCGACCAGATCGAATGGATGCACAAGAACCTGGCGCGCCGCGACAGCATCGTGCTGAGCGTGCACCCGCACAATGACCGCGGCACCGCCGTGGCGGCCGCCGAATTCGCCGTCATGGCGGGCGCCGACCGCATCGAAGGCTGCCTGTTCGGCAGCGGCGAGCGCACCGGCAACGTCGACCTGGTGACGCTGGCGCTGAACTTGTACACGCAAGGCGTGCACCCGGGCCTGGATTTCTCCGACATCGACGAAGTGCGCCGCTGCGCCGAGTACTGCAACCAGTTGCCGGTGCATCCGCGCCACCCGTATGCCGGCGACCTGGTGTTCACCGCGTTCTCGGGCTCGCACCAGGACGCCATCAAGAAGGGCTTTGCGCAGCAGAAGCCCGACGCCGTATGGGAAGTGCCGTACCTGCCGATCGACCCGGCCGACCTGGGCCGCAGCTACGATGCGGTCATCCGCGTCAACAGCCAATCGGGCAAGGGCGGGGTGTCGTACCTGCTCGAACAGGAACACGGCCTGGTGCTGCCGCGCCGCCTGCAGATCGAATTCAGCCGCGCCATCCAGCGCGTCACCGACGAAACCGGGCGCGAAGTCACGGCGGACGACGTGCACACCATTTTCAATCGTGAATACCTGGAGCAGCACACGCCCTGGAAACTGGTGCGCCACCGCATCGACGGCGACCCGAGCGCCGGGCAGGGCAAACAGTTCAGCATCCAGGTCGAGCTCGACTACAACGGCGAGCGCCGCGTGGTGACGGGCACCGGCGACGGCGCCATCTCGGCCTTCGTGGCGGCGCTGGACGTGCCCGTGCGCATCATGGACTACCACGAACACGCCATCGGCACCGGCACCGACACGCGCGCCGCCAGCTATGTCGAATTGCGCGTCGGCGATTCCGCCACGGGCTTCGGCGTGGGTATCGACAGCGACATCGTCACCGCCTCGTTCCGGGCCGTGCTCAGCGCCGTGAACCGGCACCTGGCCAACGGCGCCAATGTCCAGTCCGAAAGCGAAACCGCCCAGGCCGCGTGATCCGCGTCCCCGGCTCGCAGGCCCGCCTACCGGCGGGCCTTTTTATTTGGGCCGGCCGCCGGGCGGCGCGCGCGGCCCGGGCCTGCGCGAGGACTCAGCCGGGCCCGTCCGGACGCAGCACGTTCAACACCCAGCGCGCAATGGCCAGCGTGCGGTGGTCGTCACCGGCGCGGCCCACGGCTTGCAGGCCCACCGGCAGGCCTTGCGGGCCGGTATGGAAGGGCAGGTGCACGCAGGGCAGGCCGAACAAGGTCCAGACCCGGCAGAATAGCGGGTCGCCCGTGCCCTGGTCGAAGAAGGGCGCTTCGCCGCTGGCGCTGGGCGCCAGCAGGATGTCGTACTGTTCGAACCATTGCGCCACGCGCGCGCGGCCTTGCGCGGCACGCTCCAGGTTGGCGGCATGCTGCTCGGCGCCGATGGACGCGCCGGCCTCCAGCAGCGCCCGCAGCGAGCCGCTCAGCTGGGCCGCATGGCGGCTGTGCTCGAAAACCAGGGCCTGGGCCGCCTCGAAGCTCATGATGTCGGCATGCACCTGCACCAGGGCGCAGAGATCGGCCGGCAGTTCCAGTTCGCGCACCTGGGCGCCGGCGCGCGACAGCGCGCTGGCGGCTTCGCTGAAGGCGGCGCGCGTCTCGGCCTCGGTGTGGCGCCACTGGAGCGTGCGGTACATGCCGATGCGCGGCTTGTGGTCGTAGTCCAGCTCGCGCAGGCGCGGCTCGCGCATCAGCACCGAAGCGAACAACGCCACGTCGTCGACCGTGCGCGCCAGGCCGCCCACGGTGTCGAGCGAGTCGGCCAGGCTTTTCATGCCAGCGCGGGCGATGCGTCCGAAACTGGGTTTGTAGCCCACCACGCCGCAATAGGCGGCGGGCCGGATGATGGACCCGGCGGTCTGGGTGCCCAGCGCGAACGGCACCATGTCGTCGGCCACGGCGGCGGCCGAGCCGCTGGAAGAACCGCCCGGCGTGTAGGCCGGGTTGCGCGGATTGCGGGTGGGCCCCGGCTGGTACGACGCGAACTCGGTGGTCACGGTCTTGCCGGCGACGATGGCGCCGGCGGCGCGACAGACGGCTACGGCGGCCGCGTCCAGGGGCGGCCGGTGGTGCTCGTAGATGGCCGAACCGTAGCGGGTCGGCAGGTCGCAGGTGGCGAAGATGTCCTTCACGCCGAACGGCAGCCCGTGCAGCACGCCGCGCACCGCGGCGCGGTCCTGCTCGCGCGCCTGGGCCAGGGCCTGCGCCTTGTCGAGCGCGACCCAGGCCCGCACGGCGTCGTCGCGCTGCTCGATGCGCGCAAAGCACGCGCGCATCAGTTGTTCGGCGCTGAGCTCGCGACGCGCCAGCATTTGCGCGGCGCGGGTAGCGCTCAAGCGGTTCAGTTCAACAGCCATTGTTTCTTTTCCCCTGTAGCAGCATCGTCTTTATATAGTGCACCGCAATGACGACGATGGCATTGCCGCCTGCTTGCGGCACCGCAACACCTGTTCTGGTTGGCGCGGCGATGAAATGACGATACCGTATCTTCTGAAATCTGGGTGTCATGCTTTACCCCTAGAATGAAAACGTTTTCAAGGGTGACCCGTCATGACCACGAAGCCGCCGCACCGTCCGTCGATACTCGAGATCGCCCGCAAGGCCGGCGTGTCGCCGGCCACCGTGTCGCGCGCCTTCAACCAGCCCGGGCTGCTGCGCGCCGAGACGCTGGCGCGCATCGAGTCGGTCGCCCAGCGCAGCGGTTTCCGGCCCAATCGCGTGGGCCGCAGCCTGCGCGCCGGCCGCACGCGCACCATCGGCCTGCTGCTTCCGACCCTGTCCAACCCGGTCTTCGCCGACTGCTTCGAAGGCGCCGAGGAATATGCGCGCGCCGCCGGCTACAGCGTGATGATGGGCATCACCGGCTATGACCCATCAGTCGAATCCGCCTCGGTACAGGCGCTGATCGACCACCAGATCGACGGCCTCATCCTCACGGTGGGCAACCCGGCGCGCAACGCCACCTTGCGCGCCCTGGACGCGGCCGGCATGCCGCACATCCTGGCGTACAACGAGTCCGGCGCGCATCCGTTCGTCTCGGTCGACAACAAGGCGGCCGCCCACGAAATGGTGGCGCGCCTGGCGGCCCTGGGCCACCGGCGCATCGCCTTCGTCAGCGGCCCGCTGCCGGCCTCCGACCGCGCGCGGCGGCGCCTGCAGGGCGCGCGCGCCTGCGCCCAGGCGCTGGGCCTGCAGCCCGTGGAGCACGTGCCCATGCCGGCCCATACCGAGTCCAGCGCGCCATTGCTGCGCGCCATGCTGGCGCGCGCCGACGCTCCTACCGCATTGTTCTGTTCCAACGACCTGCTGGCCGTCTCGGTCATCGCCCAGATGGCCGGGCTGGGCGTCCGCGTGCCGGACGACCTGGCCGTCTGCGGGTTCGACGGCATCGGCATCGGCGCCCTCATGGTGCCGCCGCTGAGCACCGTGGAACAGCCCAGCCGCCAGATCGGCGCGACCGCCTGCGAGCTGCTGCTGGCCCGCCTGCGCGGCGATGCGCCGGCGTCGGTGCGGCTGCCGCATCGCATCATCGACGGCGGCACCGCGGCCGCCCTCATTTCCCCCGTGCCCTCTACAAGGAAACGCTCATCATGAAACCGCTCATCTCGCTGGCGCTGCGCGCCGCGGCGCTGGGCCTGGCCCTGGCCGCAACGGCCGCCCAGGCGCAGAACGCCATCTGCTACAACTGTCCGCCCGAATGGGCCGACTGGGGCACGCAACTCAAGGCCATCAAGCAGGCCACCGGCATCACGGTGCCGGCCGACAACAAGAACTCGGGCCAGTCGCTGGCCTCGATCGCCGCCGAGAAGAACAACCCGGTCGCCGACGTGGTGTACTACGGCGTCACCTTCGGCATCCAGGCCGCGCAGGATGGCCTGGTGCAGGCCTACAAGCCGCAGCACTGGGACAAGATTCCGGCCGGCATGAAAGACCCGGACGGCAAGTGGTTCGCCATCCACTCGGGCGCGCTGGGCCTGATGGTCAACGTCGACGCGCTGGGCGGCAAGCCGGTGCCGCGCTCGTGGGCCGACCTGCTCAAACCGGAATACCGCGGCATGGTGGGCTACCTGGACCCCGCCTCCGCGTTCGTGGGATACGTGGGCGCGGTGGCGATCAACCGCGCCATGGGCGGCACGCTGGAGGACTTCGGACCGGCGCTGGACTGGTTCAAGAAAATGTCCGCCAACCGTCCCATCGTGCCGAAGCAGACGGCCTACGCGCGGGTCCTGTCGGGTGAAATCCCCATCCTGATCGACTACGACTTCAACGCCTACCGCGCCAAGTACAAGGATGGCGGCAATATCGAATTCGTGATCCCCGCCGAAGGCACCATTGCCGTTCCCTACGTGATGAGCCTGGTGGCCAATGCCCCGCACGCCGACAACGGCAAGCAGGTGCTGGACTTCACCCTGTCGGACCAGGGCCAGGCCATCTGGGCCAACGCCTTCCTGCGCCCGGTGCGGCCCGAGGCCATGTCGGCCGACGCGCAGCAGAAGTTCCTGCCCGAGTCCGAGTATGCCCGCGTCGGCACGGTGGACTACGTGAAAATGGCGGCCGGCCAGCGCGCGTTCGCGCAGCGCTATGCGCAAGAGGTGAACTGATGCGCCGCCGCCCCGCCTTCGCCCGCGGGGCGCGCTGACATGGCGCGCCGCGGATGGATCTGGTTCGCCGCGCCCGCGGCGACGCTGTTCCTGGCCTTCTGGCTGCTGCCGATGGCGGGGCTGGCGCTGGTCGGCGCGCAAGGCAGGGATGGACAGTCGGCCTACCTGACGGTGCTGAGCCGCTCGCAGTACTGGGTCAGCCTCTTCAATACGGTGGCGTTGTCGCTGGCCGCGACGCTGGCGACCCTGCTGGCGGCGCTGCCGGTGGGCCGTTTCCTGGCCTGGCATCGCCATTTCCGCGGACGCCGCCTGTTGATGTCGCTGTTGATGTTCCCGCTGGCGTTCCCCGGCGTGGTGGTGGGCTTCCTCATCATCCTGCTGGCGGGGCGCCAGGGCCTCATCGGCACGCTCACCGAATGGCTGGCCGGCGACCGGCTGGTGTTCGCCTACGGCATGGGCGGGCTGTTCCTGGGCTATTTGTACTTCTCGTTGCCGCGCTGCATCGGCGTGATCGCGGCGGCGGCCGAGCAGATCGACGCCAGCCTGCTGGAAGCGGCGCGCACGCTGGGCGCCAGCCCCTGGCGGCGCTTCGTGGATATCGAGCTGCCCGCGCTCGCGCCGGCGCTGATCGGCGCCGGCGCCATGAGCTTCGCCACCAGCATGGGCGCATTCGGCACCGCCTTCACCCTGGCTACCCAGATCGACGTGCTGCCCATCACCATCTACAACGAATTCACCAACTACGCCAATATCCCGGTGGCCGCGGCGCTGTCGATCGTCCTCGGCCTGGCGACCTGGGCCGTGCTGTACGTGGCGCACAGCCTGGCCGGCGCGCGCCTCGGCGCGGCGGGATAGAAGGTCACCAGACATGAACGCCTCCAAGACCGATACCCGCCTGGGCCTGGCCGTCACGCTGGCGGTGGCGGCTTTCCTGATCGGCCCGGTCGTGCTGTCCGTGCTGGCCGGCCTGACCAAGAACTACTTCGTGGGCCTGTCCAGCGGCCTGACGCTGCGCTGGGTGGCCGAAGTATGGTCGCTCTATGCCGAGACGATCTGGCGCTCGTTCGCCGTGGCCCTGCTCACGCTGGCGATCTGCACGCTGGTCGGGGTGCCGGCGGCCTGGGTGCTGACCTTGCACCGCGGCCGGCTGGCGCGCGCACTCGAAGAATTGCTGACCCTGCCGGTGGCCGTGCCGGGCCTGGCCTCGGCGCTGGCGCTGATCGTCTCCTGGGGCACCGTATCCGGGCTGCGCGGCAGCATCTGGTTCATCGTGATCGGCCACGTGCTGTTCACCTTGCCGTTCATGGTGCGCGCCGCGCGCGCCAGCATGCGCGGCGCCGACCTGGCCACGCTGGACGAGGCCGCCGCCACACTGGGCGCCTCGCGCGCGCAGCGCTTCCTGCAGATCGTGGTGCCGAACGCCGCGCCCGGCATCGTGACCGGCGCGCTCACCGTGCTGACCCTGTCCATCGGCGAATTCAACCTGACCTGGCTGCTGCACACTCCCCTGACCAAGACCCTGCCGGTCGGGCTGGCCGACAGCTATGCCTCGATGCGGCTGGAGATCGCCTCGGCCTATACGCTGGTGTTCCTGCTGATGCTGGTGCCGCTGCTGGTCGGCCTGCAGTGGCTGGCCGCCCGCGGCGACCGTCCCGGCCGCGCGCATTAACCGGATTTCCTCATGACCGATCCCGTTGCCATCACCCTGAGCCGCTGCGCCAAGACCTGGCCCGACGGCACCCGCGCCCTGCAACCCATCGACCTGCGCGTGCAGGGCGGCGAGACCCTGGCGCTGCTGGGGCCCTCGGGCTGCGGCAAGACCACGCTGCTGCGGCTGATCTGCGGCCTGGAACAGGTCGACGCCGGCGCGTCGATCCGCTTCGGCGACGATGAAGTCTCGACGCTGCCGCCCGAGGCGCGCGGCGTGGGCGTGGTGTTCCAGAGCTATGCGCTGTTTCCCAACATGTCGGTGGCGCAGAACGTGGCCTACGGCCTGCGCGTACGCGACGTCGGCGCCGCCGAGCGCGACCGCCGCGCCCGCGAGCTGCTGGCGCTGGTGCGGCTGGACGGCTTCGCCGACCGGCGCGTCGACCAGTTGTCCGGCGGCCAGCGCCAGCGCGTCGCCCTGGCGCGCGCATTGGCCATCGAGCCGCGCGTGCTGCTGCTGGATGAGCCGCTGACCGCCCTGGACGCCAAGCTGCGCGAGCACTTGCGCGTCGAGCTGGCGCAGATGCTGCGCCAGTTGCGGGTCACCACGGTCATCGTCACGCACGACCAGGACGAGGCCATGATGCTGGGCGACCGCATCGCCGTCATGTCGGCCGGGCGCCTGGAACAGGTCGGCACGGCGGAAGAACTCTACCGCCGGCCCGCCAGCGATTTCGTGGCGGAGTTCCTGGGCACGCTGTGCCGCGTGCGCGCGGCGTGGTCCGGGGGCATACTGGTGGCGGGCGGCGAAGCCCTGGCCTTCCGGCCGCACGAAGCCCGGCTGGCCGCGCCGCGCCCTGGCGCGCTGCCGGCGCGCGTGCTGGCGCGCTTCTTCCTGGGAAGCTCGGTGCGCTACGAAATCGGCCTGGACGACGGCCAGCGCTTCCCGGTGGTCGCGCCCGCCCACAGCAGCCATGCCGCCGGCGAAACGGTCAGCGTCGCGCTGGCAAGCGCCGGGCCGGGCGCGGCCTGAAGCGCGGCGTTCCCTTCTTGTTCACGGATATTCCTCATCATGCTCTTCGCACAGATCAGTGACCTGCACATCCGCATGCCGGGCCAGAAAGCCTATCGCGTGGTCGAGACCGACCGCTACCTGCCGCCGGCCATCGAGGCGCTCAACCGGCTGGACCCGGCCCCCGCGCTGGTGATCGTCAGCGGCGACCTGACCGACTTCGGCCGGCCGCAAGAGTATGCGCACCTGAAACGCATGCTCGACGGCCTGCGGGCGCCGTACTACATCATGCCGGGCAACCACGATGCGCGCGACGAACTGGCCGCCGCATTCCCGCAGCACCGCTATCTGGGCGACATGGCGGACTTCGTGCAATACGCCATCGAGGACCATCCCGTGCGGCTGCTGATGCTGGACACGGTGGTGCCGATGCAGAGCCACGGCGCGCTGTGCGAACGGCGCCTGGACTGGCTGCGCCGCCGCCTGGCCGAGCAGCCGGGGCGGCCGACCGCAATCGCCATGCACCATCCGCCTTTTGCCACCGGCATCGCGCACATGGACGCCATCGGCCTGCTCGAAGGCGCGGACGCGCTGGAGCAGATCGTCGCGGCGCACCCGAATGTCGAACGGATCCTGTGCGGCCATTTGCACCGCACCATCTTCCGGCGTTTCGGCGGCACCGTGGCCTCGACCTGCCCCAGCCCGGCGCACCAGGTGGCCCTGGACCTGCGGCCCGACGGGCCGTCGGCCTTCGTGATGGAGCCGCCCGGCTTTCACCTGCACGAATGGCGCGACGGCGCGCTGGTGACCCACCACGCTTATATAGGTAGTTACCCGGGGCCTTATCCCTTCCACGAAGGCGGCGCGCTGATCGACGAGTGAAGCCGCCGCTGAAACGGCCGCGTCATGTTTGCACTGCAGAATGAAAAGGATTTCATTTGCCGCCAGAATGAGGGCCATCCATGACCGGCGCAGGCGCCCCGGCGGCGCCTGACCCCCCATAGGTTGCGTACCCGCACATGTCCACGCTCATCCTGGAACACCTGACCAAGCAGTACGGCGACGCGGCGGCCATCGACGATGTCGGCTTCACGGCGCCGGCCGGCAGCTTCACAGTGCTGCTGGGCCCGTCGGGCTGCGGCAAGTCCACCACGCTGCGCATGATCGCCGGGCTGGACACGCCCACCTCGGGCCGCATCCGCATCGGCGAACGCGACGTCACTCACCTGCCGCCGGCGCAGCGCCGCATCTCGATGGTGTTCCAGTCGTACGCGCTGTTCCCGCACCTGTCGGTGCGCGAGAACATCCTGTTCGGGCTGAAGGTGCGCAAGGAGCCCGCCGCCGACCACCCGCGGCGGCTGCAGCGCGTGGCCGACCTGCTGGGCCTGGCGCCGTTGCTGGACCGCAAGCCCTCGCAGTTGTCGGGCGGCCAGCAGCAGCGGGTGGCGCTGGGCCGCGCGGTCATTTCGGAAGCGCCGGTGTGCCTGATGGACGAGCCGCTGTCGAACCTGGACGCCCAGTTGCGCCACGAGATGCGGCGCGAGATCCGCGCGCTGCAACAGGCCCTGGGCATCACCATGGTGTACGTCACGCACGACCAGACCGAAGCCATGAGCATGGCCGACCAGGTCGTGCTGCTGCGCAACGGCCGCATCGAGCAGCTCGACACGCCCGACGGCCTGTACGCCCGGCCGGCCACGGAATTCGCGGCGCGCTTCATCGGCACGCCGCCCATGAACCTCGTCGACCTGGCGCGGCAAGGCGATGCGACGCTGATCGCCGGCACCGAGGGGCCGCCGGTGGAGCACGCGCCGGCCGGCGCCGCGCGGCTCGGCGTGCGTCCCGAGCACATACGCATCGATGCCGCCGGCCGGCCCGCCGTGGTGGAAAGCGTCGAATACTTCGGCGCCGACTCCATCGTGGTGTGCCGCATCGGCGGCAACAGCGGCGTGGCCGTGCGCGTGGCGGGCCACCTGCGCGCCGCGGCCGGCGACGCCGTGGGCCTGTCCTGGCAGCCCGGCCACCAGCACTTCTTCGCCGCCGACACGGCGGTCATCCCCACCCCCGGACGCCCCGGCGCCGGCCCCCTCTAGGAAAACCATCATGCGACGCACCGCCCTCAAAGCCCTGGCGGCCGGCCTGACCGGCGCCTTTCTCGCGCTGCCGCTGTACGCGCAGACCAAGCCCGTGGAAGTCGAGTTCTATTACCCGGTGGCGGTCGGCGGCCCGATCACCAAGATCGTCGACGACATGGTCGCCGCTTTCGAAAAGGAAAATCCCGGCATCGACATCAAGCCTATCTATGCGGGCTCGTACCAAGATTCGATCGCCAAGGCGCTTACCGCGCTCAAGGGCGGCAACCCGCCGCAGCTCGCCGTGCTGCTGTCCACCGACATGTTCACGCTGATCGACGAAGACGCCATCGTGCCGATCGACCAGCTCGCCGCCTCCGATGCCGACAAGCAATGGCTGGGCGGCTTCTACGACGCCTTCATGCAGAACAGCCGCACCGGCGGCCACGTCTGGGGCGTGCCGTTCCAGCGCTCGACCATCGTGATGTACTACAACAAGGATCTGTTCAAGCAGGCCGGCCTGGATCCCGAGCGGGCGCCGGCCACCTGGGACGAACTGGTCGAGTTCGGCAAGAAGCTCACCAAGAAGGACGCGGCCGGCAACGTGACGCAATGGGGCATCGAGATCCCGTCGGGCGGCGCGTTCGCCTATTGGCTGTTCCAGGCATTGACGACGCCCAACGACGCCATCCTCATGAACGAGGAAGGCAACGAGGTCTACCTGGACAAGCCGGCCGTGGTCGAGGCCGCGCAATTCTGGAACGACCTGTCGGCCAAGCACGGCGTGATGCCGCGCGGCACGATCGACTGGGGCACCACGCCGAAGGACTTCCTGGAGAAGAAGGCCGCCATCGTCTGGACCACCACCGGCAACCTGACCAACATCCGCAAGAATGCCGATTTCCCGTTCGGCGTGGCCATGATGCCCAAGGCCAAGCGCGGCGGCAGCCCGACCGGCGGCGGCAACTTCTACATCTTCAAGAGCGGCACGCCCGAACAGCAGGCCGCGGCGCTCAAGTTCGCGCAATGGGCCACCACGCCCGAGCGCGCGGCCGACTGGAGCATCGCCACCGGTTATGTCGCGGTCACGCCGGCCGCCTGGCAGACCGACAAGATGAAGCAGTACGCCGCCGAAGTGCCGGCCGCCACCGTCGCGCGCGACCAGCTGGAAGTCAGCGTGGCCGAGTTCTCCACCCACGACAACCAGCGCGTGACCAAGACGCTGAACGACGCCTTGCAGGCCATGCTGACCGGCGCCAAGACCCCGCAGCAGGCGCTGTCCGACGCGCAGCGCGAAGCCGACCGCGTGCTGCGCGCGTATCGCTAAGGGCGGGCGGCGATGAACCGGTCCCTGCAGGCGGTGTATGGCTGGCTGCTGCTGCTGCCGGCCCTGGCGCTGCTGGCCGCGTTCACCCATTACCCGGCGCTGGCCACGTTGTGGCACAGCTTCTTCTCCACCCCGCGCGGCAACCGTCCGGCGCGCTTCGTGGGGCTGGAGAACTACCTGCTGATGCGCGACGACCCGGTGTTCTGGCAATCGCTGTGGAACAACCTGTGGTTCGCCCTGGGCACCATTCCGACGTCGATCGCCATTGCGCTGGCGATGGCGTTGTGGGTCAACCGCAATCTGGCCGGGCGCGGTTTCCTGCGCATGGCGTACTTCACGCCCACCGTGCTGCCGATGGTGGCGGTGGCCAATATCTGGCTGTTCTTCTACACGCCGCAGTACGGCCTGATCGCCCAGGTCATGCAGTGGTTCGGCCTGCCCGGCCCCAACTGGCTGGGCAGCCGCGATACGGCCCTGCCGGCGCTGATGGCGGTCACCATCTGGAAAGAGGCCGGGTTCTTCATGATCTTCTACCTGGCGGCGCTGCAGACCATCTCGCCGTCGCTGCGGGAAGCCGCGCTGCTGGAAGGGGCGTCGCGCTGGCAGTACTTCCGCCGGGTGCTGTGGCCGCTGCTGATGCCGACCACGCTGTTCGTGCTGGTCAATGCGCTCATCAACGCCTTCCGGCTGGTCGACCACGTGGTGGTGATGACGCGCGGCGGGCCCGATAACGCCAGCACGCTGCTGCTGTTCTACATCTACCAGGTCGGCTTCAGCTTCTGGGACACCTCCTACGCCGCCACGCTGACGGTCGTGCTGCTGGCGATACTGGCCATCACGGCGCTGATCAAGTTCCGCTGGCTCGACCGCAGGACGCACTACCAATGACGCGCAAGCTCGATACCCTGGGCGCCTGGCTGCTGGGCCTGCTGTGGATCCTGCCGCTGGCCTATGCGGTGTGGGCGGCTTTCCATCCGCCCGCGTACGCCACCCGCTTCGACCTGCTGGCGCCGCTGACGCTCGAGAACTTCAGCCGCGCCTGGCACGCGGCGCCGTTCCCGCGGTATTTCCTCAACACCTTCCTGCTGGTGACCATGGTGCTGGCGGCGCAGCTGGTGCTGTCCACGCTGGCCGGCTATGCCTTCGCGCGCTTCGAGTTCCGCGGCCGAGACCTGGTGTTCATGCTGGTGCTGCTGCAGTTGATGATCATGCCGGATGTGCTGCTGGTCGAGAACTACCGCTCGATGAGCCTGCTGGGCGTGCGCGACACGGTGTTCGCGGTGGGCCTGCCTTACTTCGCGTCGGCCTTCGGCATCTTCCTGCTGAGGCAGACCTTCAAGACCGTGCCGCGCGAACTGGAAGAGGCCGCGCGCGTCGAGGGCGCCGGCCCGCTGCAGGTGCTGATGAAGGTGTACGTCCCCCTGGCCAAGCCCATTTACGTGGCGTATGGCCTGGTTTCGGTCAGCCACCACTGGAACAACTTCCTGTGGCCGCTGATCATCACCAATTCGGTGGAATCGCGCCCGCTGACGGTGGGGCTGCAGGTATTCGCGGCGACCGACCAGGGGATCGACTGGTCGGTCATCACCGCCGCCACGCTGCTGTCGGCGGCGCCGCTGCTGGTCGCGTTCCTGCTGTTCCAGCGCCAGTTCGTGCAGTCTTTCATGCGCGCCGGCATACGGTAGGTAGGGCGGCCGCCGGGCCGCCCCTTTATGGGGGACACATATACGCCGCCCTCAATACCCCACCGACAGCCCCGGCAGGTCGACGATGATGCGCGGCTTGTCCAGGGCCAGGGCGGCGTGCTCGGCGAATTCGCGGCTTTCCTTGGCGTCGGTGGACAGGGTGTCGTAGCCGAGCGCGTCGGCCACGCCCATGATCTTGTCCAGCAGCAGCACCTTGCCGCTGGGCCGCAGGGGCTCGCAGCCGAGGGTGTCCCAGGCCGCCTCGAACCAGTCGCGCGCCGTTTTCGCGGCTTGCGGGGAAGGGTCGACATCGACGGACAGATCGACCGTCCGGCGGGCATCGAAGATGACAGTGACGTCGCTGCGCATGGGAAGGCTCCGGAAATGTGCGGAAACGCGGTGCCGGCAGTATGCCGCGAAAGCGGCGCCGCAGACTGTCGGACCTGCGACATTGCCGCCGGCGGGGTCCTACCAGCCCTTGGAGGCTTCCCAGGTGACGTCGGCGCCTTCGGCCAGCGAGCGGCGCATCATGTCGAGCAGGGGAAAGGCCCGCTGGTGCAGCTCCACGGTCTGGGCCATGGGATGCACGGGCGGCTTGTCCGGGTCGTCGGCCTCGTCGGTCTCGCCCGCATGGGCGCGCTCGTCCGCCGCGATGGCGCCCTCGATGCCGGCGATGGCCGCCTGGAGCTGGTCGCGCGTGAACACGCCGCGTTCCGGGACCTCGTCGCCGAACGACTTGCCCGCCGCGCGCAACAGCGGGGCGGCGTTCTGCGACAGCATCAGCACTTCGGCGGCTACCTTGGAATGAAACTTGATGAGCATATTGCGGACTCCCACAATGGACACTTCCATACACTACCGCAATGCGCCGGTCCGCGCCAATTGCGTGATACCAGCATGGCGCCCGCCCCCAGGCACCTGGCGGCAAGCCGCCCGCGCGCAGGGGAAATCACGCCAAATCACGCTATGATCTAGGATATTCCCGTGAGTACCGTGGTTTTCGACGGCCTGATCCCCGCCAGCCTGCCGCCGCCGGTCCTCAGAACCTTCTGCTGATTCCTCCATGCTCCCCGAGCAACATCAACAACTCGTTTCCCTGATCCAGGCCGCCGTGGCGCGCTGCCTGCCCGACGCCCAGGCCCAGGTGCTGCTCGAGCGCCCCAAGGTCGCCGCCCACGGCGACGTGGCCACCAACGTGGCCATGCAGCTGGCCAAGCCGGCGCGCCGCAACCCGCGCGAACTGGCCCAGGCCGTCGTCGACGCCCTCATGGCCGAAACCGCGGCCCGCGCGCTGATCGAAAGCGCCGAGATCGCCGGCCCCGGCTTCATCAATTTCCGCATCACCGCGGCGGCCCGCCAGGCCGTCATCCAGGCCGTGGCCGAGCAGGGCGAAGCCTACGGGCGCGCCGCGCCCACCGGCGAGAAGGTGCTGGTCGAATTCGTATCGGCCAATCCCACCGGGCCGCTGCACGTGGGCCATGCCCGCCAGGCGGCCCTGGGCGATGCCATCTGCCGCCTGTACGAGGCCACGGGCCGCGACGTCACCCGCGAGTTCTACTACAACGACGCCGGCAACCAGATCCACAACCTGGCCATCAGCGTGCAGGCGCGCGCCCGCGGGATCGGCCCCGATTCGCCCGACTACCCGGCCGACGGCTACAAGGGCGACTACATCCTCGACATCGCCCAGGACTTCATCGCCGGCAAGACCTTGCAGGCGGCCGACGGGGCGGCCGTCACGGCCACCGGCGACATCGACAACCTGGACGACATCCGGGTCTTCGCGGTGGCCTACCTGCGGCGCGAACAGGACCTCGACCTGCAGGCCTTCGGCCTGGCATTCGACAACTACTACCTCGAAAGCTCGCTGTACACCTCCGGCCGGGTCGAGCAGACCGTGCAGGCGCTCATCGCCAAGGGCCACACCTACGAGCAGGACGGCGCCCTGTGGCTGCGCACCACCGAGCTCGGCACCGGCGACGACAAAGACCGCGTGATGCGCAAGCGGGAAGGCGGCTATACCTATTTCGTGCCCGACGTGGCCTACCACAAGGCCAAGTGGGAACGCGGCTTCCGCCAGGCCATCAACATCCAGGGCAGCGACCACCACGGCACGGTGGCGCGCGTGCGCGCCGGCCTGCAGGCGCTGGAAGAAGGCATCCCCAAGGACTACCCCGCCTACGTGCTGCACAAGATGGTCAAGGTGATGCGCGGCGGCGAAGAGGTCAAGATCTCCAAGCGCGCCGGCAGCTACGTCACGCTGCGCGACCTGATCGACTGGGTGGGCCGCGACGCGGTGCGCTATTTCCTGATCCAGCGCCGCGCCGACACGGAATTCGTGTTCGACATCGACCTGGCGCTGTCGAAAAGCGATGAAAACCCGGTGTACTACATCCAGTACGCCCACGCCCGCATCTGCTCCATGATCGCCAACTCGGGCGCCGACGCTGCCCGCATCGCGCAGGCCGACACCGCGCTCCTGACCGCGCCCTCCGAGTTCGCGCTGATGCAGCGCCTGGCCGGCTTCCCGCAGGTGGTGGCGCTGGCCGCGCAGGAACTGTCGCCGCACCACGTCGCCTTCTGGCTGCGCGACTGCGCCTCCGACTTCCACGCCTGGTACAACGCCGAACGCGTGCTGGTCGACGACGAACCCCTCAAACTGGCCCGCCTGCGCCTGGCCGCTACGACGCGGCAGGTGCTGGCCAACGGGCTGGCGCTGCTGGGCGTATCGGCCCCGCAACGGATGTAAGCTTCGACATGACCACCAAACGCAAATCGTCCCGCCAACCGAAACAACGCGGCAGCACCATGTACGGCGCCCTGGCCGGCCTGCTGATCGGCCTGATCATCGCGGCCATCGTGGCGTTCTACGTCACCAAGGCGCCGATGCCGTTCGTCGACCGCGCCACCCGCGAACCCGACAGCGCCCAGCAACCCGACCCGCGCCAGGCGCCCGATCCCAACCTGGGCCTGTACGGGCGCGACGGCGCCGCCGGCACCCCGCCCAGCGGCCCAACCGCCACGGCGCCCGCGCCGCTGCCCGGGGTGCAGCCTTCGGCGCCGCCGCCCCAGCCCAAGAGCCAGCCCGACGAGCTCGGCGCCCTGATCGCCACGCTGCCGCCGGGCGGCGCCCAGCCCGCGGCCCCGGCGGCCTCCGCCGCGCCGCCTGCCCGCGCGCCCGCGCCGGCCACGGGCAAGTACTATCTGCAGGCCGGCGCCTACCGCGTGCTCGAAGACGCCGAGGCGCTCAAGGCGCGCATCCTGCTGCTGGGGCTGCCGGTGGCGGTGCAGCGCGCCGAGGTCAACGGCATGCAGGTGAACCGCGTGCGGGTCGGCCCGTTCGCCCGCCTGGACGACATGAACCGCGCCCGCAGCCGCCTGGGCGAGAACAAGATCGAATCGGCGGTGGTGCGCCAATGACGGCGGCCCGCAACATTGAACTTAAGCGCGCCGCCGCCGGTCTGTAACCCTAACTTCTACTCAGGAACACGCCCGATGCAGTTCACCATGATCACCCGCCTGGCCGCCGCCGCCGCGCTGGCCGCCACCACGCTCTTCGCGCCGGCCGCGCATGCCCAGGGCGCCCAGCGGTACGTCGCCGTCAGCCCGGCGCTGCCCTCGGACACCCCGGGCAAGATCGAGGTGCTGGAATTCTTCGCCTATACCTGCCCGCATTGCGCCACCATGCAGCCCATGGTCGAGCAATGGGCCAAGACGGCGCCGCCGGATGTCGCGCTCAAGCAGGTGCCGATCGCCTTCAATGCCAGCATGAAGCCGCTGCAGCAGCTGTACTACACGCTGCAGGCCCTGAACCGCGCCGACCTGCATCCCAAGGTGTTCGCCGCCATGCACGTCGAGCGCAAGCGCCTGTTCGACAAGAAGGCCATGGGCGACTGGGCGGCCGAGCAAGGCGTGGATCGCGCCAAGTTCGACGCCGTATTCGACTCCTTCAGCGTCCAGACGCAGGTGCAGCGCGCCGACCAGCTGGCCGAGGCCTACCATATCGACGGCACGCCCGCGTTCGGCGTCGGCGGCCGCTACCTGACCTCGCCGGCGCTGGCCGGCAACAGCTACGAAGGCGCCCTGCAGGAAGTCGACCAGCTCATCAAGATGGCGCGCGAGCAATAAGCCGCGCCCCCGCGCCGCCGCCTCACGCGGCGGCCGCCTGCTCCAGGGCCTGCGTCAAGTCGGCGATCAGGTCCCTGGGGTCCTCCAGCCCGATGTGCAGCCGCACCAGGGCATGCTCCCCTCCCTGCCAGTAACGGTGGCGCGCCAGCTCTCCCGGCGTGACCCACTGCACCAGGCTTTCGAAGCCGCCCCACGAGAACCCGATGCCGAACAGCCGCAACGCGTCGACGAAGCGGCGCGAAGCCGGCGCCGCCAGGCGCAGTTCGACGGCCAGCATGCCGTTCGAGCCGGTGCAATCGCGTTGCCACAGCGCGTGGCCGGCATCGCCGGGCCAGGCCGGGTGATAGATGCGCGCCACTTCGGGACGCCCGGCCAGGAATTCGCAGACCTGCATGGCATGGCGCGCATGCTGCGCCATGCGTATGGGCAGGGTGCGCACGCCGCGCAGCGCCAGCCAGGCGTCGTCGGCGCTGACCGAATAGCCCATGGCGTACTGCGTGCGATTGAGGCGCTGGGCGATTTCCGCGTCGTTGGTGACCACCGCTCCCAGCATCAGGTCCGAGTGGCCGCCCACGTACTTGGTGCCCGCCACGACCGACACATGCGCGCCGAGCTCCAGGGGCCGGTAGATATAGCCGGAACCCCAGGTGTTGTCGCAGGCCAGGACCAGCCCGCGCGCGCGGGCGAAGCGCGCCAGCGCCGGCAGATCGAGCATCTGGAACAACAGCGAGCCGGGCGATTCGACATACACCATGCGCGTATTGGGGCGCACCAGCGCCTCCAGGTCGTCGTCGGCGCTGAAATAGGTGATCTCGATGTTCATCCGCTTGAGGAGGGCGGCGTCCAGCTCGTACACCGGACCATAGACGCAGTCGGCCACCAGCGCATGGTCGCCCGCCGACAGCAGAGCAACCATCGCCATGGTGATGGCGCCCAGGCCCGACGAGGCCAGGTAGCAGTGCGTGCCGCCCTCGAGCTGCATGAACACCTGTTCGAGCGCCGCGTGGGTATCCATGCCCATGCGGCCATAGGTGGCGGCGCGCTCGCCGGCCTTCTTGCGGCGCTGGGTCGCTTCCAGCGCATCGAGGTTCTGGAAGCGCACCGTGCTGGCCCGCATCGACGGCAGGTTGACCGGCGCCGAGCCGGTCGCGGGATTGAACGAGGCGGTGGCGGTGTGCTGCAGCAGCGTATCGATGTGCGGGGCGTTGTCTTTGGCCATGATGATGCGATGGGAAGCGGCGGGAAACTTCGATATTAGGAGATTCGCCGCTGGCGCGGAAATCGCCGGCGGGCGATTGCCAGCGCCGTCCGGCGCGCAGTACCCTTGAGACCCGCCCACTTGCCGGCCGCGCGCAGCCCGCGCGCCTCGAACCATGCTGCCCCTGGACACGCTGCTCGCCTTCTTCGGCATTGCCGTACTGCTGGCCCTCACGCCGGGGCCTGACAACCTGTTCGTCCTGATGCAGTCGGCCATGTGGGGGCGAACCGCCGGCATGCTGGTGGTGCTGGGCCTGTGCACCGGGCTGCTCGGCCACACGGCCGCCGTGGCGGCGGGGCTGGCGGCGGTGTTCGCGGCATCGCCGCACGCGTTCACCGCGCTGAAGCTGGTGGGAGCGGCCTACCTGGCCTATCTGGCCTGGCAGGCGCTGCGCGCGCCCGGCGGGCCCGCCAGCGCCGAGCGGCCTGCGCCGCTGGCGCGCGGCGCCCTGTACCGGCGCGGCATCATCATGAATCTCACCAACCCCAAGGTGCTGCTGTTCTTCTTCGCGTTCCTGCCGCAGTTCACCTCGCCGGCGCACGGCTCGGTAGGCCTGCAGACCATCGTCCTGGGCGCGGTCTTCATGGCGGCCACGCTGCTGGTGTTCGGCGCCATCGCGTTCTTCTCGGGCACCTTCGGCCAACTGCTGCAACGCTCGCCCACCGCCTCGCGCTGGCTCAACCGCCTGGCCGGGGTGGTGTTCCTGGGCCTGGCGGTACGGCTGGCCACCGCCAGCCGCTAGCAGCGGCGCGCACGCCGCCATGCGGCATGCGGCACGCGCCGGTCAGCGCGCCGTGAAGCGCACGATGCCGTCGTCGCCGGCGCGGCGCGCCACCTTGCCGTCGAAATACAGCGCATGCAGGTGCGCCAGCGCCTCGCCCATGGCGAAAGTGAGCTGGTGCAGGTCGAGCTTGCGCTTGAACAGCACCGGCACGATGTCGGCGGTGGACTGCGGCTGGGCACAGGCCTGCAGCACGTCCTGCAAGCGGTCGGCGTGATGCTGGTGCTGCTGGGCGATGCGCTGGTGCAGACCCTTGAACGGGCGGCCATGCGAAGGCAGCACCAGGGTATCGGCCGGCAGGTCGGCATAGCGGTCGAGCGAACGCAGGTAGAGCGGCAGGGGGTTGGCGTCCGGCTCGTAGTCGAACACGCTGACGTTGGTGGAAATGCGCGGCAGCACCATATCGCCGGAGATCAGCGTCGCCAGGTCCGGGCTGTACAGCGACACGTGTTCCGGGGCGTGCCCGTAGCCCACGATGACGCGCCACGGCCGGCCGCCGATGAGCACATCGTCGCCATGCAGCAGGCGGGTGTAGCGCGCCGGCATGGCGGGCACCAGGCCAGGGTAGTAGCCGGCGCGCCGGCGGATCTGCTCCTGCGCGTCGGCGTCGGTCAGCCCGTGGCGGGCGAAGTGCTCCACCGCGGCCTGGCCGTTGGGCCCGGAGCCCGACTGGCGCGACGACCACAGCGACGCCACCATGTAGTCCGTCATGCTCATCCACAGCGGCGCGTCCCAGCGCTCGCACAGCCAATGAGCCAGGCCGACGTGGTCGGGGTGCATGTGCGTGACGATGACGCGCAGCACCGGCAGGCCGTCCAGTTCGTTGGCGAACACCTGTTCCCATAGCGTCTTGACTTCGTCGCGCGCAATGCCGCAGTCGACGATGGTCCAGCCCTGGCGACCGTCGATCTCATCGCGCAGCAGCCACAAGTTGATGTGGTCCAGCGCGAAGGGCAGCGGCATGCGGATCCATTTCACGCCATCGGCCACCTCGCGGGCCGCGCCGGCCTCGGGCTGGACATCGCCCCAGGGGTACTGCAATTGATGCTCGTTGGGATTCATGGATGGTCTCGTATTGGCTTGACGATTGTTCCAAGCCATCATAATTTACGTTTACGTAAACTGCCAAACCTCGCATGCCCGCCACCTGGACGATCTCCGAACTCTCGCGCGAGTTCGACATCACGCCCCGCACCATCCGCTTCTACGAAGACCAGGGCATCGTCAGCCCTGCGCGGGATGGCCGCAACCGCGTGTACAGCGCGCGCGACCGCACGCGGCTGAAGCTGGCGCTGCGCGGCAAGCGGCTCGGGCTGCAGTTGTCGGAAATCCGCGCCCTCATCGACATGTACGATGGCCCCGGCGACAGCACGCCGCAATTGCGGCATTATCTCGACGTGCTGGCCACGCACCGCGCGGCCCTCGAACAGCAGCGTCGCGACATCGAAGACACCTTGTCGGAAATCGCCGAACAAGAGCGGCAGTGCCGCCTGCTGCTGGCCCAGAAACCCTGACACGCGCCGCGCGCCCGCCCGCGGCGCCGGAGAACCCATGTACCCGACGCTGCAGACGCTGGGCCTGTTCGCGCTGACCGCGCTGGCCGAGATACTGGGCTGCTATCTGCCGTATCTGTGGCTCAAGCAGGGGTATTCCGCCTGGCTGCTGCTGCCGGCGGCCCTGAGCCTGGCCTTGTTCGCCTGGTTGCTGACGCTGCACCCCACCGCTGCCGGCCGGGTCTACGCGGCCTACGGCGGCGTCTATGTCAGCATGGCCCTGCTGTGGCTATGGGCGGTGGACGGCGTGCGGCCGGCCCCGACCGACTGGGCCGGCGTCGGCCTGTGCCTGGCCGGCATGGCGTTGATCATGGCCGGCCCGCGCCACGGCTGAGCGGCGTCCGGCTACTGCACCCGGATATTGTTCTCGCGGATGACACGGCGATTGTTGTCGTAGTCGGCGCGCACCTGGCGGGCGAACTCGGCGCCCATGCCGGTGCCCGGCTGCATGAAATACTTGTCCAGCATTTGCCGATAGGCCGGGCTGGTCAGCGCCTTGTCCAGCGCGGTCTGCATGGCCTGCGACACATCGGCCGGCACGCCCGCCGGCGCGAACAGGGCGAAGTTGGAAAAGTAGCGGATCTCCGGCAGCTCGAGCTCGGCCATGGTCGGCACATCGGGCCAGGGGGCCAGGCGCTGCGGCGCCATCACCGCCAGCGGCGTCAGCGTGCCGGCCTCGACGTGCGGCAGCACGATGTCGGTGTTGACCACCAGCAGGTCGACCTGGCCGCCCAGGCCGTCCGAGACCGCCTGGCTGCCGCCGCGATAGGGCACCTGCAGCATGTCGATGCCCAGTTGCTTGTTCAGTGCCGCCATGCCGATGTGCGCCACCGTGCCCAGGCCCGGCACCCCGAACGTGACCTTGCCGGGATGCTTGCGGGCATGCTCGACCAGCTCGCCGAAGCTCTTGACCGGCAGCGCCTTGGTGGCCAGGATCGCCACCGGCCCCACCGCCACGCTGGCCACCGGCACCAGGTCTTGCATCGGGTCGTAGGGCGTTTCGACCAGGTTGGAAAAAATGACCACCGGGCTGGTCGAGGCAAGCAGCAAGGTGGCGCCGTCGGGGCGCGCGCGAGCCACGGCGTCGGCGCCCACGCTGCCGCCCGCGCCCGGCTTGTTCTCGATGATGGTCGCCGTGCCGTATTCCTGGCGCAGCACGTCGCCCAGCGCGCGTCCCAGCGTGTCGTTGGTGCCGCCGGCGGTGTAGGGCACCACCAGGGTCAGGGTCTTGCCGGGCCAGGCCGGCTGGGCCTGTGCGGCAGTGGCGGCGGCCATGGCCGCGCAGGCCAGGACGGGGGCGAATCTCGACAGCACGGCGGTTCTGATCATGACGGCTCCGGTAGGAAAACGCAGGAAAGCCGGGCCCGGGAAGGCCCGCGCCCGGACAGCGGCTGGCGTCAGGCCAGGTAACGCTGCACCAGGCGGATCCAGTACGACGCTCCGACGGGAATCAGGCTGTCGTTGAAGTCATAGCTGGTGTTGTGCAGCATGCACGGGCCCAGGCCGTGGCCGGCCAGGCGATGCTCGCCGTCGCCGTTGCCCAGGAAGGCATAGCAGCCCGGCTTGGCCTGCAGCATGAAGGCGAAATCTTCCGAGGCCATGGCGGGTTCGATCACGCGGGTCCGGTCGGCCCCCGCCACTTCGCGCATCACCTCCAGGCAGAAGGCGGTTTCGTCCGGGGTGTTCACCAGGGCCGGATAGCGGCGCTCGAAATAGACATCGGCCTGGCAGCCATGGGCCGCGGCGATCGGCTCGGCCAGTTCGCGCATGCGGCGCTCGATCAGGTCGACCACCGCCGTGCTGTAGGCGCGCACCGAACCGCCCAGCCAGGCGCTGCCTGGGATGATGTTGGTGACGTCATTGCCGGCCTGCAGCTGGGTGATGGATATCACGGCGGCGTCCAGCGGCCGTTTGCTGCGGGTCAGGATGGTCTGCAGCGCCTGGCCGATGGCCAGCACGGCCGGCACCGGGTCGTCGCAGTCCTGCGGGGCCGAGGCATGGCCGCCGCGGCCGGTGACAGTGATCTTGAACGCATTGGCCGCCGCCATCATGGGCCCGCTGCACACGCCGAAGCTGCCGGCCGGCATCCCGGGCCAGTTGTGCATGCCGAACACCGCCTCGCATGGGAAGCGCTCGAACAGGCCGTCCTCGATCATGGCGCGGGCGCCCGCGCCGCCGTTTTCTTCGGCCGGCTGGAAGGCGAAGTACACCGTGCCGTCAAAGCCGCCGGCCTGCTTGAGATGGCGGGCGGCGGCCAGCAGCATGGCGGTGTGGCCATCGTGGCCGCAGCCGTGCATCTTGCCGTCGTGGCGCGAACGGTGCGGGAAGCGGTTTTCCTCCTGGATCGGCAGCGCGTCCATGTCGGCGCGCAGCAAGATCGCCTTGTCGCTCGTGCCGGCCTTCAGGACGCCGACCACGCCGGTGCGGCCGATGCCGGTGTGGGTCTCGATGCCCCAGCCGCGCAGGCGTTCGGCCACCAGCCCGGCGGTACGATGTTCGTCGTAGGCCAGCTCGGGATGAGCATGAATGTCACGCCGCAGTGCGACAATCTCGTCCAGGTCGGCGAGTTCGATCACGGCAATTCCCCCTGTAGTGCGACGGGCCCGGGGGGCCCATCCTGTCAGACATGTTTCATGTGAATTCTGTCATGGTCAGACAAGTTGGCGCGCGCATTTTTGTCAGGGTAAACCCGTGTCCAATTTACGTTTACGTAAACGTAATATTGAGCTTCCGCATTGCCTGGCCCATCCCGCCCGGCGCATGATGGACCTGCCCCGCGGGCGCCGCCTGCGCCGCCCGGGTAGGTAAGCGCCCACTATCACGGAGACTGCGATGAACCTTCCCGGCTTGAATTTCAATTTAGGCGAAGACCTGGACATGCTGCGCGACGCCGTGCGCACCTTCGCCCAGGCGGAGATCGCCCCGCGCGCCGCCGAGGTCGACCGCAGCGACCAATTCCCCATGGACCTCTGGCGCAAGTTCGGCGAACTGGGCGTGCTGGGCATGACCGCCAGCGAGGAATACGGCGGCGCCAACCTGGGCTACCTGGCGCACATGGTGGCCATGGAAGAAATCTCGCGCGCCAGCGCCTCCATCGGCCTGTCGTACGGCGCGCATTCCAACCTGTGCGTCAACCAGATCCACCGCAACGGCACGGCCGAGCAGAAAGCCCGCTACCTGCCCAAGCTGATCTCCGGCGAACACGTGGGCGCGCTGGCCATGAGCGAGCCCGGCGCCGGCTCCGACGTGGTCAGCATGAAGCTGCGCGCCGACAAGAAAGGCGACCGCTACGTGCTCAACGGCACCAAGATGTGGATCACCAACGGCCCGGACGCCGACACCCTGGTGGTGTACGCCAAGACCGACCCGGCCGCCCACCAGCGCGGCATCACCGCCTTCCTGGTGGAAAAGTCCTTCAAGGGCTTTTCGGTGGCGCAGAAGCTCGACAAGCTCGGCATGCGCGGCAGCCACACCGGCGAACTGGTGTTCCAGGACTGCGAAATCCCCGAGGAAAACGTGCTGGGCCAGGTCAATGGCGGCGTGCGGGTCCTGATGAGCGGGCTGGACTACGAACGCGCGGTGCTGTCGGGCGGGCCGCTGGGCATCATGCAGGCGGTGATGGACGTGGTGGTGCCCTATATCCACGAACGCAAGCAGTTCGGCCAGGCCATCGGCGAATTCCAGCTGATCCAGGGCAAGGTGGCCGACCTGTACACCACCCTGCAGGCCAGCCGCGCCTTCTGCTACGCGGTCGGCAAGAACCTGGACCAGCTCGGCGCGGAACACGTCCGCCAGGTGCGCAAGGATTGCGCCGCGCTCATCCTGTACACCGCCGAGAAAGCCACCTGGATGGCCGGCGAGGGCGTGCAGATACTCGGCGGCAATGGCTACATCAACGAGTATCCCACCGGGCGCCTGTGGCGCGACGCCAAGCTGTACGAGATCGGCGCGGGCACCAGCGAGATCCGCCGCATGCTGATCGGGCGCGAGCTGTTCGCCGAAACCGCCTGACCCCCGGCCATGATCTACAGCGGCGACGTCCAGCGCATCGAGCAGGCTCCGGCCCCGCAGCCGCAGCCGCTGGCCGTGGCGCGCCAGATCCTGGCCGGGTTCGACCGCCACTATGCGCTGTTCCGCTACAGCGCGCAGCGTGCCAAGTCGCTGTTCGAATCGGGCGACTGGCACGGCATCCAGCAGCTGTCGCGCGAGCGCATCGAGTACTACGACATGCGCGTGCGCGAATGCGCCACCCAGTTGCGCCAGGCGCTGCGCGACTCGGCCGCGCCCGAGGGCCCGGCCAGCCTCACCGACAGCCAGACCGCCTTCTGGCAAGAGGTCAAGCAGCAGTTCGTGGGGCTGCTGTCCGGCCACCGCCAGCCGGAATGCGCCGAGACCTTCTTCAACTCGGTGTCGTGCCGCATCCTGCACCGCGACTACTTCCACAACGATTTCCTGTTCGTGCGCCCGGCGGTCGCCACCGATTATCTCGACAGCCGCATCCCCTCGTATCGTGTGTACTATCCGCTGACCGAGGGGCTGCGCAAGAGCCTGATCCGCATGGTGGCGGATTTCGGGCTGGCCTCGCCGTATGCCGACCTGCCGCGCGACGCCCGCCTGCTGGCGCGCGCCGCCGTGCGGCAGTTGCGCGCCCAGTGGCCGCGCCACCTGGGCCGCCGGCTCGCGCCGGACTGCCAGGTGCAGGTGCTCGGCTCGCTGTTCTTTCGCAACAAGGGCGCCTATATCGTCGGGCGCCTGATCAACCAGAGCACCGTGCACCCGTTCGCGGTGGCGCTCACGCGCAACGCCGCGGGCCAGGTCGAGCTCGACGCGCTGCTGCTGGGCGCCGACGACCTGAGCACGCTGTTCAGCTTCACGCGCGCGTATTTCCTGGTCGACATGGAAACCCCCGCGGCGGTGGTCAGTTTCCTGTCGAGCCTGTTGCCGCGCAAGCCCAAGGCCGAGCTCTACACCATGATCGGCCTGCAGAAGCAGGGCAAGACCCTGTTCTACCGCGATTTCCTCCACCACCTGGCCCATTCGCGCGACGCCTTCGACATCGCGCCCGGCATCAAGGGCATGGTGATGTGCGTGTTCACGCTGCCCTCGTATCCGTACGTGTTCAAGCTCATCAAGGACCGCATCGACAAGGACGGCATCGACCACGCCACGGTGCGGCGCAAGTACCAGATGGTGAAGCTGCACGACCGGGTGGGCCGCATGGCCGACACCTGGGAATACTCGCAAGTCGCGCTGCCGCGCGCCCGCTTCGCGCCCGGCCTGCTGGACGAACTGCGCGAGCGCGTGCCCAGCCTGCTCGAGGAAGACGGCGACACCGTGGTCATCCGCCACGTGTACATCGAGCGCCGCATGACGCCGCTGAACCTGTACCTGCAGCATGCGCCCGAGCCCCTGCTGGAGCAGGCCGTGCGCGAGTACGGCGACGCCATCCGCCAGCTCGCCACCGCCAATATCTTCCCCGGCGACATGCTGTACAAGAACTTCGGCGTCACCCGCCTGGGCCGCGTGGTGTTCTACGACTACGACGAAATCCAACGCATGACCGAGATGCAGTTCCGCCGCATCCCGCCCGCGCCCAACGAAGAAGCCGAAATGGCCAGCGAACCCTGGTATGCGGTCGGGCCCAACGACGTTTTCCCCGAGGAATTCGACCGCTTCCTGCTGGGCGACCCGCGCGTGCGCCGGGCCTTCCTGCGGCACCATGCCGACCTGCTGCAACCCGAGTGGTGGCAGGCCTGCCGCGCCCATGTGGCGCAGGGCCGGATCGAAGAGTTTTTCCCTTACGATAAAGACAGGCGGCTGCGCCCCGACAGCGCCCCGCAACGCGTCGCCGCGCCGTGACAGTCCCCGTCCGATTTTCAGGAGTCAATCATGTCTGATCCCATCGTCATCGTTTCCGTCGCCCGCACCCCCATGGGGGGCATGCTGGGCAGCCTGTCCGGCCTGGCCGCGCACGAACTGGGCGCGGTCGCCATCAAGGCGGCCGTCGAGCGCGCCGGCCTGCAGCCGGACCAGGTCGACGAAGTCATCATGGGCAACGTGCTGCAGGCCGGCCAGGGCCAGGCGCCGGCCCGCCAGGCCGCGCTCGGCGCGGGCCTGCCGCTGGGCGTGTCGTGCACCACCATCCATAAAGTGTGCGGCTCGGGCCTGAAGGCAGCCATGTTCGGCCACGACCTGCTGGCCGCGGGCTCGGCGCGGGTGGTGGTGGCCGGCGGCCAGGAGAGCATGAGCAACGCCCCCTACCTGCTGCTCAAGGGGCGCCAGGGCTACCGCTACGGCCACAGCACCGTCTACGACCACATGGCCCTGGACGGCCTGGAAGACGCCTACGACCGCGGCAAGGCCATGGGCGTGTTCGCCGAAGACTGCGCCGCCAAGTACAGCTTCACGCGCGAACAGCAAGACGCCTTCTCGCTGGAATCGCTGCGCCGCGCCCGCGCGGCCACTGAAGACGGCAGCTTCAAATGGGAAATCGCGCCGGTCACCGTGGCCGGCCGCAAGGGCGACACCGTGGTGGACACCGACGAGGCGCCGACCAAGGCCATGCCCGAGAAGATTCCCACCCTGAAGCCCGCCTTCAAGAAAGACGGCACCGTCACCGCGGCCAACTCGTCGTCCATTTCCGACGGCGCCGCCGCCATGGTGCTGATGCGCGCCTCGACCGCCGAGGAACTGGGCGTCAAGCCGCTGGCGCGCATCGTCGCCCACAGCCAGCATTCGCAAGAGCCCGGCTGGTTCACCACCGCGCCGGTGGGAGCGCTGAAGAACCTGTTCGCCAAGACCGGCTGGAAGGCCGAGGACGTCGACCTGTACGAGATCAACGAAGCGTTCGCCGTGGTGACCATGGCCGCCATGACCGACTTCAAGCTGCCGCACGAGAAAGTCAACGTGCATGGCGGCGCCACGGCCCTGGGCCACCCCATCGGCGCCTCGGGCGCCCGCCTGATGGCCACGCTGGTCGGCGCGCTGCGCAAGACCGGCGGCAAGCGCGGCGTGGCCACGCTGTGCATCGGCGGCGGCGAAGCCGTGGCCATGGCGGTCGAGATGATGTAACCCCCCTGGCGTGTCTGACTCCCGCAGGGTGTCAGACACCCACCGGATCTGATCCGTACCGCACTGCCCGCCCTCCCGGCAAGAACCCAATGAAGTCAGATGGTGTCTGACACCCTTCGGGAGTCAGACACGCATAGGAAGAGCTTTCATGCCCGTCATCGAATCCCGCATCAATGCGCGCTCGCAAGAGTACGCCGACAATGCCCGCGCCATGCAAGCGCAACTGGACGACCTGGCCCGCCAGTTGGCGCAGGCGGCGCTGGGCGGCAGCGAAGCGGCGCGCGCCAAGCACGTGGCGCGCGGCAAGCTGCTGCCGCGCGACCGCGTCGAGCGGCTGATCGACCCGGGCAGCCCCTTCCTGGAGCTTTCTCCGCTGGCGGCCCATGGCATGTACGACGGCGAGGCGCCGGGGGCGGGCGTCATCACCGGCATCGGGCGCATCGCCGGCACCGAATGCGTCATTGTGTGCAACGACGCGACGGTCAAGGGCGGCACCTATTACCCGATGACCGTCAAGAAGCACTTGCGCGCCCAGGAGATCGCCGCGCAGAACCGCCTGCCGTGCGTGTACCTGGTGGATTCGGGCGGGGCCAACCTGCCGCGCCAGGACGAGGTCTTTCCGGACCGCGACCATTTCGGACGCATCTTCTACAACCAGGCGGTGATGTCGGCGCAGGGCATCGCGCAGATCGCCGTGGTGATGGGGTCGTGCACCGCGGGCGGCGCCTATGTGCCCGCCATGAGCGATGAGTCCATCATCGTGCGCAACCAGGGCACCATCTTCCTGGGCGGCCCGCCGCTGGTCAAGGCCGCCACCGGCGAGGAAGTCAGCGCCGAGGACCTGGGCGGCGGCGACGTGCATACGCGCCTGTCCGGCGTGGTCGACCACCTGGCCGCCAACGACCTGCATGCCCTGCAGCTGGCGCGCAATGCCGTGGCGCGCCTGAACCGCCGCAAGCCCGCGCCGCTGGCGCTGGCGCCGGTGCGCGAACCGCGCTACGACCCGGGCGAGCTCAACGGCATCATTCCGGCCGACACGCGCAAGCCGTACGACGTGCGCGAGATCATCGCGCGCATCGTCGACGGCTCCGAGTTCGACGAATTCAAGGCCCGCTTCGGCACCACGCTGATCACCGGCTTCGCGCACATCCACGGCATGCCGGTGGGCATCGTGGCCAACAACGGCATCCTGTTCTCCGAGTCCGCCCAGAAGGGCGCGCACTTCATCGAGCTGTGCGCGCAGCGCAAGATCCCGCTGGTGTTCCTGCAGAACATCACCGGCTTCATGGTGGGCCGCAAGTACGAGAACGAAGGCATCGCGCGCCATGGCGCCAAGATGGTCACGGCGGTGGCCACCGCCAACGTGCCGAAGTTCACCGTCCTGATCGGCGGCTCGTTCGGCGCCGGCAACTACGGCATGTGCGGCCGCGCCTATTCGCCGCGCCTGCTGTTCATGTGGCCCAACGCGCGCATCTCCGTGATGGGCGGCGAGCAGGCCGCCAGCGTGCTGGCCACGGTGCGGCGCGACGGCATCCAGGCCAAGGGCGGCCAGTGGTCGGCCGAAGAAGAAGAGGCGTTCAAGGCTCCCATCCGCGCCCAGTACGAGCGCGAAGGGCACCCGTACTACGCGACCGCGCGCCTCTGGGACGACGGCATCATCGCGCCGGCCGATACGCGCCGGGTGCTGGGCCTGGCGCTTTCGGCCGCGCTCAACGCGCCCATCGAGGACACCCGCTTCGGCGTGTTCCGCATGTAGGCCCCGGCCAGGGGCCGCGCTGGCGGGCCGGCGAAGCCGGCTCCGCGCGCCCCCGACAAGGCTGCTGCAAAGCCGTAGCATCGCTGAAGTTAACGAAGAATTCGACTGGATGACGCCAATGTTCGACACCCTGCTGATCGCCAACCGCGGCGAAATCGCCTGCCGCGTCGCCGCCACCGCCCGCCGCCTGGGCATCCGCACCGTGGCGGTGTATTCCGATGCCGACGCCGGCGCGCGCCACGTCGCCGCCTGCGACGTGGCGGTGCATATCGGCGGCCCCGAGCCGCGCGCCAGCTACCTGCGCGGCGATGCCATCCTGGAGGCGGCGCGCGCTACCGGGGCGCAGGCCATCCATCCCGGCTACGGCTTCCTGTCCGAGAACGAGGCCTTTGCCCAGGCCGCCGCCGATGCCGGCATCGCCTTCGTCGGGCCGCCGGCCTCGGCCATTGCCGCCATGGGCAGCAAATCGGCCGCCAAGGCGCTCATGGAGAAAGCCGGCGTGCCGCTGGTGCCCGGCTACCATGGCGACAACCAGGATCCGCAGTTCCTCAAGTCGCAGGCCGACGCCATCGGCTACCCGGTGCTGATCAAGGCCAGCGCCGGCGGCGGCGGCAAGGGCATGCGGGTGGTCGAATCGGCCGGCGCCTTCCTCGACGCGCTGGCTTCCTGCCAGCGCGAGGCCGCCTCCAGCTTCGGCGACGACCGCGTGCTGATCGAGCGCTATCTGCAAAAGCCGCGCCACATCGAGATCCAGGTATTCGCCGACACGCACGGCAATTGCGTCTATCTGTTCGAGCGCGACTGCTCGGTGCAGCGGCGCCACCAGAAGGTCATCGAGGAAGCGCCCGCGCCCGGCATGACGCCCGAGCGCCGCCGCGCCATGGGCGAGGCGGCGGTGGCGGCGGCGCGCGCGGTCGGCTACGTGGGCGCCGGCACGGTGGAATTCATCGCCGAGCCCGACGGCCGCTTCTATTTCATGGAAATGAATACGCGCCTGCAAGTGGAGCACCCGGTCACCGAGATGATCACCGGCCACGACCTGGTGGAATGGCAGTTGCGCGTAGCCGCCGGCCAACCCTTGCCCGCCGCGCAGGAAGACCTGCGCATCGACGGCCATGCCATCGAGGCGCGCATCTACGCCGAGAACCCCGACAAGGGTTTCCTGCCTTCCATCGGCACCCTGGCCTACCTGGAACTGCCGCCGCATACGGCGTTCGCCAACGGCGACGTGCGGGTAGACGGCGGCGTGCGCATGGGCGACGCCATCACGCCCTATTACGATCCCATGATCGCCAAGCTGATCGTGCGCGGCGCCGACCGCGACCAGGCGCGCGCGCGGATGATCCAGGCGCTGGCCCATACCCACGCGGTGGGCGTGCAGACCAACGTGGCCTTCCTGACGCGGCTGATGCAGGACGCGGCCTTCGCCGCCGCCGACCTGGACACCGGCCTGATCGAGCGGCAGCGCCAGACCCTGCTGCCGCCGCCGGCGGCGGCCGACGCGGCGACGCTGGCGCTGGCCACCGCGGCCGTGCTGGTGGGACAAGGCCTGCCGCAATCGTCCGGCCAGGCGGGCCGGCCCGCCGCCGACCCCTGGGATGCGCGCGACGGCTGGCGCCTGGGCGGCCGCTACTCGCAAACCGTGCAATGGCTCGACCAGGACACGCTGCGCGAAGTCGTGGTGGCGCGCGATGACCGGACCTGGACCCTGGCCTGCGACGGCCAGCCGCAACCGTTCTCGTGGCGCGCCCAGCCGGGCGCCAACCCCAACCTGGCCTACGGCCTGCGCATCGCGCTGGGCGGCCATGAAAGCACCGGCACGGTGGTGGTGCACGGCGACAAAGCCTATGTATTCCGCGCCGGCCGCACGCAGGTGCTGGGCCTGCACGACGCGCTTGCCCACGCGCAGGACGCGCAGGGCGACCATGCCGGCGGGCTGACCGCCCCCATGCCAGGCAAGATCATCTCGATCGCCGTGCAGGCCGGCGACAGCGTATCCAAGGGCCAGCCCTTGCTGGTCATGGAAGCCATGAAAATGGAGCACACCATCTCGGCGCCGGCCGATGGCAAGGTGCAGGAGGTGTTCTACGCCGTGGGCGACCAGGTGGCGGAAGGGGCGGAACTGGTGGCGATCGGCTAGCCGGCGCCGGCCGTCAACGGCACGACCGTTCGAAGAAGGCCAGCACCTGCTCGCCCAGCCACTGCTCCGGAGTATTGAAATGCGCCATGATGGACACGTGGTTGTGATCCGGCAGGGCGACGTGCGGCGGCGCCATGCCGCGGGCCTTGCCTAGCGCCAGGGCGAATTCGAGGCCGTACAGGTCCAGCAACGGGTTCTCGTATTCGGCATTGGCCACCATCACGGGCATGCAGGCGCGGGCGGCATGCGTCAGCGGCGAACACGCCGCGTAGCGGGCCGGGTCCGGGCCGAAATACGCCGCGACTCCCGCGGCGTTGGGGTTGGCCGCCAACGTATCCGCCTGCAGCCGGGCGGATACCAGGACGGCGCAACGCGCGTCGATGGGCAGGGGGTCGTCCAGCGCATTGCACACCAGTGTGGCCACATGGGTGCCGCCGGCTGAATGGCCGATGATGCAGAGCCGGTCCGGATCGCCGCCCAGGGACCGCACATGGCGGGAGATCCATCGACATGCCGCCGAGACGTCGGCCGCGCCGCCCGGGTACGGCGCCTCGGGCGCCAACCGGTATTCGATATTGACGCCGACGCATCCCTGCCGCGCGAACCAGGTCAGTACGTTGCCGTACATCTCCGCATTGATGTTCTTCGCGCCCCTGACGAAAGCCCCGCCATGGACGAACGCCACCACAGGCGCGCGGCGTGCCCCGGGGGGACGATAGATGTCCAGCACCTGGCGCGGATGGTCGCCATAGGCCTGGTCGCGCACGACCTCGATGCCGGCTCGCGGGGCATCCGCCAGCAGGGGCAAGTAAAGTGCCTTGGTCTCGTCCCCCGCCGCGCGTATGTCTTCTTGCCATCGCGCGCCGATCTCGCGCAGGCGGCGGGTCACGAACTCAGGACGCATCGCGCTTGGCGCCGCCGGCCCAGGTGGCTGCCGGAAGAAAGGCGACGCCTTCGATTTCGACCAGCCACTCCGGCCGGGCCAGCGCCTGCACGACGACAAGCGTGGAGGCGGGGCGGGCCTCGCCGATGAAAGCCGCGCGCACGGGGCCGAACAGCGGCACGTCGGCCTGCCGGGTGAGGAACGCGCTGACCTTCACCAGATGAGCGACCTGCATTCCGGCGGATGCCAGGACTGCCGCCAGGTTCGCCCAGGCTTGCCGCGCCTGGGCTTCGAAGCCATCCGACAGCCGGCCGTCCGGCTCGATCCCCACCTGGCCGGCGATGTGCAGCCAAGTCCCCGGGCCCTCGGAAGCGAGGGCCATGCTATAGGGGCCCAGGGGCGGGGCGGCGTCGGCGGCGACAATGATGCGGTTCGGCATAACGCGCCTCGCTCACTCGATGCTGTCGTCGATCTCGGGCACGCGGGGAACCTCGACCCCATATGCGCCCACGTCTTCACGGATCTGGTTCAGGCCCTTGCGGATGATGGCCATCTCTTCGTCCGGATGCGTCGCGCCGAGGCCGTGCTCCGCCGCGAGCGCGCGGTTGCGGGCGGATCTCGCCCGCTCGTCGGCGGGGAGATTGACGACGGCATAGACGCCATTGAGCAGGCTGCCCCTGAGTTTTTTTGCCACTTTCTCGCCGATCGTGCGCTTCTCCTGGGCCGGCAGTTCGGCGAAGAAGCGGCGCATGATGATGCGTCCGAACTGGATGTGGCGGGCCTCATCGCGGAGAATGAGCCGGCACGCCTCGCGGATCGAGGCGAAGCGCGCGTTTTCATAGCGCGCCTGGAGCAGCTCGCCGGAAAGCTGTTCGAACAGTGTGTTGACCGACAGCCCCGCATAGAAACTCATGGCCTTCTCGTCGGACTCGTCGTGAAATCGCGGAATGATGTCCTTGAAATAGTCGGCCCGCGGCGTGGCCTCATAGCCGCTCAGATACTCGGCTATCCGGAAGCTGGCTTCATGATGGCGGAACTCTTCCGCGATGAAATTGGTGATGTGCTGCTTGACCTCGAAAGGCTGGTGAGAAAAGATCGCGTCGCGCAGCCGCTCGGCCCCGTATGGCGTGGCGCCGTGTTCCATCCAGGCGCGCAGGCTCCACCACTCGGCGCCGGCCGACCGCACCTCGACGGGCAGCTCGGCCTCCTTGATGTCTGAGTAATCGATATCCGTCACCGGGTCCCAGGCAAGCTCGCGCGCCTGCATGCACAGGCGCCAGACCTCGGGGTATTCGACTTCAGCCACGACCGGATACGGATTGGGAACCTGCGGGATTTCCTCAAGCAAGGACGGTTGCATCTGGTTGATCCTTAAGTGGGAACAGAGAGCGGATGCGTCGAGCAGGGCTCGCCTCTTTCTGTCCGTGGGTGAAGAAGCCATCGGAGCTGTTCATCCTAGGCCCGGGCTGCTGATACATCCAATACTATTTACATGGCTACGTGATTCGTGCTAGATATTGCCAACCCAGGCTACGCCAGTGTGGTGCCGCTATGTTCGAACTCCGGTTGGTGCGCCAGTTCGTTGTCGTCGCCGAGGAATTGAATTTCCGCCGCGCGGCCGAGCGCCTGCACATGTCGCAGCCGCCGCTGTCCACTGCGATGCAGAATCTGGAAGCGGAGATCGGCACCCCTCTGCTCGACCGCAGCAAACACCACGTCCGGCTGACGCCGGCGGGCCAGGTGTTCTACAACGACGCGATCCGGCTGCTGCAGTTTGTCGAGCAGGCGCGGGAACGCGCGCGCCGGACCGGCAACGGCCTCGAAGGAGGCTTGCGCCTGTCCTTCGTTCCCAGCGCGGCCCTCGATGTCCTGCCCGGCATCTTCAAGCGCTTCCAGGCCCATTACCCGACCGTACAACTGACGTTGACGGCGGAGACGACGCGGCGCCAACTGGAGGACCTTCGCAATGGGCACACCGACCTGGCGCTGCTGGTCGGGCCGGTCTATGACTCGCGAGGACTGGAACTGGTGGCGCTGCATCCGCAGCATTTCGTGATCGCGGTTCCGCTCGGCCATCCATTGGCCGCCCGCCGCAAAGTGCGCATGAAAGAACTGGCCGCGGAATCGTTCGTTTCGTTCCCGGCCGTCGAAGGAACCGGCTTTGCCAGCGCGCTGCTGGGAGCCTGCCAGGCAGCCGGCTTCATTCCGAGAGTCGTACAAGAAGCCTCGCAGATGCAAGCCATCTTGACCCTGGTCGCGGGCGGCCTGGGCGTCGCGCTGGTGCCGTCCGCCATGCGGCGCCTGCAAATGCGGGATGTGTGCTTCGTGGAAATTGCGGCGGCGAAGCATCCTCCCACCTACCAGCTGGTATTCGCATATGCCAGCAGGAATGACAATCCGGTCATCCACGCCTTCCTGGCCAGCGCGTTGGACGCATCCCATATGCCGGCCGGCTAGCCAGCACAACGAGGCCGGCTGCAAGATCCGCGCGACCGGCAAGACCGCGGGGCGTGATTCGTCCGGCGTATCAGCAGCCAGCCCGAACGGTATTAGACAAGCCGCTAGTAACTTGGGAGCATTTGACGCAAATCAGGATCGTCGCCCAGCGGCGGAATGCCACCCTTGAGGGATGTATCGCATGAACCAACTGCGCCGACTGATTGCGCCCGCCACTGCCTGTCTATTGCCGATGGCGGCGGCCTGTATCCTGTTCGCGGCCGGCCTGGACCAGGCCGCTGCCCAGGCCTTTCCCGCCCGCCCGGTAGCGCTGGTGGTGCCCTATCCGGCGGGCGGTTCGGCCGACATTCTCGCGCGCGCCGTCGGCCAGAAACTGGGGGAAAGGCTAGGCCAGCCGGTCGTCGTCGAAAACAAGGGCGGCGCCGGCACGGCGATCGGAGCCCGGTTCGTGGCAGAGGCGCCAGCCGACGGCTACACCCTGCTGCTGGGCACGGTCAGCTCGCACGCCATCAACCCGGCCATCAACAAGGTCGGCTACGACCCGCTCCGCGGCTTCACGCTGGTGGCTCCCGTAGCGGCGACGCCTTTCGTGCTGGTGACGCCGCCCGGCTCGCCATTCAAGACGCTCGCCGATGTGATCGATGCGGCAAAGCGCCAGCCGGAAACGTTGGACTACGCGTCGGCCGGCCCGGGCACATCCAATCACCTGGCGGGCGAAATGCTGGCCAGCGCCACCGGGATCCGGCTGGTGCATGTTCCCTACCGGGGCAGCGCACCGGCGCTGGTGGATGTCATGGCGGGCCATATCCCGCTGATGTTCGACCTGCAGACCACGTCGGTTCCCAATGTCCGCCAAGGCAAGCTGCGTGCGCTCGCGGTTACCAGCCTGCAGCGCAGCGCGTTGCTGCCCGATGTGCCGACCGTGGCCGAAAGCGGCATACCGGGCTTCGAGGTCAGCGCCTGGTTCGCCGTATTCGCGCCGGCCAATGTCCCGCCCCAGGCGCTGGCGCGCCTGCGCGCCGAGATGTCCGCCATCATGCGTTCAGAAGACCTGAGGCAGCAGTTGCGCCAGATCGGCGCCGAACCGGACCAGCGGTCTGCCGATGCATTCGCGGCGTACCTCGAAGAAGAAGTCGAGAAATATGCCGCCGTGCTGAAAGCCGCCGGCCTGGCGCCACGCTGAACGCCCGGGCGACACCCGGCCGGTCTCCGCGTCCGGAGTGGCGTCTGCCGCGGCCTGGCCATCGGCCATTGCGGCAAGGCCCTGGCCGGCGCTGTGTTACGTTTAGAACTCGAGGTGCCGGACGCATTGGCACCCCTGTTGCGCGGACCGAAGGCCGACCTGGGGGGAGTGGATGTTCGAGGACTTGAAGTCGAAGACGGCATTGATCACCGGCGCGTACAGCGGCCTGGGACGGCATTTCGCCGGCGTGCTGTCGCAAGCCGGCATGCGCGTGGCCCTGTGCGGCCGCCGCGTCGAGCTGGGCGAGCAAGTGGCCGCCGGCATCCGGCAGGCGGGCGGCGCGGCCTGCGCCGTGCCGATGGACGTCACCGATCCGGACAGCGTGCGGGCGGCCGTCGAGGCGGCCGCCGGGGAACTGGGCCCCATCGATGTGGTGGTCAACAACGCCGGCATCGCCCTCAGCGCACCCGCGCTGGAAATTTCCGAGCCGGCCTGGACCGGCCTGATCGACGTCAACCTCAACGGCGCCTGGCGGGTAGCGCAGGCGAGCGCCGCGCATTTCCGCGCCCACGCCCGGCCGGGCGTCATCATCAACATCGCGTCCATCCTGGGCCAGCGCGTGGCCTCGCACGTGGCGCCCTATGCGGCCGCCAAGGCCGGCCTGCTGCACCTGACGCGCGCCCTGGCGCTGGAATGGGCGCGCCACGACATCCGCGTCAATGCACTGGCGCCGGGCTACATCGCCACCGACCTGAACCGCGAATTCTTCGCCTCGCCGGCTGGCGAGGCCCTGATCAAGCGCGTGCCGCAGCGCCGCCTGGGCCAGCCGCGCGACCTGGACGGCCCGCTGCTGCTGCTGGCGTCGGACGCCTCGGCGTTCATGACCGGCTCGGTGATCGACGTCGATGGCGGCCACCTCGTCAGTTCGTTGTGAAGCAATCGCATATTGCCGCCCCCGCCGGGGCGGCGCTGAGCATGGAGACAGTGGATGGATTTTTCGTTGCCCCCCGAACTCGAGGACTACCGCGCGCGCGTGCGCCGCTTCGTCGATGCGGAGCTGATCCCGCTGGAGGCCGACCGGGCCAACTACGATGCCCATGAGAACATCGACGAGGCGGCCCTGCAGGCGGTGCGCGCAAAAGTGCGCGAAGCCGGGCTGTGGGCCCTGCAGATGCCGCGCGAACGCGGCGGCCAGGGGCTGCCGATGGTCGGCCTGGCCGCCTGCTACGAAGAAATGAACCGCTCCATCTTCGGGCCGGTGGCGTTCAACGCCGCGGCCCCCGACGACGGCAACATGCGCGTGCTGGCGCAGGTGGCGCGCCCCGACCAGAAGGACCGCTGGCTGCAGCCGATCATCGACGGCCGGGTGCGCTCGTCGTTCGTCATGACCGAGCCGCATCCCGGCAGCGGCTCGGATCCGTCCATGATGCGCACCACGGCCACCCGGCAGGGCGACAAGTGGATCATCAACGGCCGCAAGTGGTTCATTACCGGCGCCGGCGTGGCGCAGCACTTCATCCTGATCGCGCGCACCTCGGACGATGCGCGCAAGGGCCTGAGCGCGTTCCTGTTCGACGCCGGCCAGCCGGGCTGGCGCATCGAGCGGCGCATCCCGATCATGGGTCCGGAAGAGCACGGCGGGCATTGCGAGCTGGTGTTCGACGGCCTGGAGATTCCGGACGAGAACCGCCTGATGGAAGTCGGCGACGGCCTGAAGCTCACGCAGATCCGCCTGGGGCCGGCGCGGCTGACGCACTGCATGCGCTGGCTGGGCCTGGCGCGCCGCGCCATGGCGATCGCGGTCGACTATGTCGGGCAGCGCAGCAGCTTCGGCCAGAAGCTGGCCGAGCGCGAGGGCGTGCAGTGGCTGCTGGGCGACGCGGCCATGCAGATCGAGATCGGCCGCCTGCTGACCATGCGCGCGGCCGCCCGGCTGGACCAAGGCGATTACGCGCGCAAGGAAATCTCCATGGCCAAGATCGTGGTCTCGGAAACCTTGCACAAGGCCGTCGACACGGCGCTGCAGCTCAACGGCGCGCGCGGCTATTCGAAGGACACGCCGCTGGAGTGGATCTACCGCTATGCGCGCCAGGCGCGGCTGGTGGACGGCGCCTCGGAAGTGCACAAGATGGTGCTGGCGCGCTACCTGGTGGACGAAGGCGACGCCTACTGGCGCTGGGACGACGCCGACGCCCCGCGCAAGGCGCTGGTATGAACGCGGCCGCGCAGCCGGACTGGCTGGCCGCGCTGGCGGCGTACCTGGCGGAGCGGGGCCTGGCCGACGCCGCCAGCCTGCGCGCCCGGCCGCTGGCCGGCGGGCAGTCCAACCCCACCTTCCTGCTCGAAGACGCGACCGGGCGCCGCGTGCTGCGCAAGCAGCCGCCCGGCGCGCTGCTGCCCTCGGCCCATGCCGTGGACCGCGAATACCGCGTGATGGCCGCGCTGGCCGACACGGCGGTGCCGGTGCCGCGCATGCTGCACTATTGCGATGACCGGACCATCATCGGCACGCCGTTCTACCTGATGAGCTATGCGCAGGGGCGCGTCTTCATGGACCCGGCGCTGCCAGGCCTGGCGGCGCCCGAACGCGGCGCGGTCTATGCCGAGGCCGGCCGCGTGCTGGCCGCGCTGCATGCGGTCGTGCCGGACCGCGTCGGCCTGGCCGACTACGGCCGCGCCGGCGATTACTTCGCCCGCCAGGTGGCGCGCTGGACCAGGCAGTACCGCGACACCGCGACGGGCCGCATCGACGCCATGGACGCCCTGATCGACTGGCTGCCCCGCCACCTGCCGGCGGACGACGGCCGCGTCTGCCTGGTGCATGGCGATTACCGCATCGACAACCTGGTGTTCGATCCGGCCGCGCCGCGCGCCATCGCGCTGCTCGACTGGGAGCTGTCCACCCTGGGCCACCCGCTGGCCGACCTGGCCTACCACTGCATGTGCTGGCGCATTCCGCCCAGCCTGTGGCGCGGCATCGCCGGGCTGGACCTGCCAGCACTGGGCATTCCCGGCGAGGACGAGTTCGTGGCCGCCTACTGCCGCGCGCGCGGCATGGAGCCGCCGGCCGACTGGGACTTCTACCTGGCCTATAGCTTCTTCCGCATCGCCGCCATTCTGCAGGGTGTTTACGCGCGCGCCCAGGCCGGCAATGCCGCCGCGCACGACGCGCGCGAAATGGGCGCGCGCGTCGCGCCGCTCGCCGAACTGGGCTGGCAGGCCGCCAGCCGCGAGACGACGCGGCGCAATGCACCCGGGAGGCCATGATGACAAGCACCGCAACCGACGACGCGCTGCCGCGCAATAGCGCCAACCATCTTGCACTGACGCCGCTGGGCTTTCTGCAATGGGCCGCCGACGTCTACCCGCGGCGCCCCGCCCTGGTGCACGGCGCCCGCAGCCAGGACTGGCGCACGACCCGCGAACGCTGCGCGCGGATGGCGGCGGCGCTGCGGGCGTGGGGCGTGGGACGCGGCGACGTGGTGGCGGTGCTGGCGCCCAACGTGCCCGCGCTGTACGAGGCGCATTTCGGCGTGCCGATGGCCGGCGCGGTGCTCAACGCCCTGAATACGCGCCTGGATGCCGCCACGCTGGCGTTCATCCTGGAGCACGGCCGCGCCGCCGTGCTGTTGTACGACAGCGAGTACGCCGCGCTGGTGCGCGAGGTGCTGGCCCGGCTGGCGTCGCCGCCGCGCACGGTGCGCATCGAGGACAGCGAGTACGGCGGCCCGCATGGCGACCTGGGCGACGCCGAGTACGAGGCATGGCTGGCGGCGCAGCCGCCCGATGCGCCATGGCAATGGCCCGAGGACGAGTGGCAGGGCATTTGCCTGAACTACACCTCGGGCACTACCGGCAACCCCAAGGGCGTGGTGTATCACCATCGCGGCGCGTATCTCAACGCCACCGGCAACGTGCTGACCTGCGGCATGCCGCCGCACGCCGTGTACTTGTGGACGCTGCCGATGTTCCACTGCAACGGCTGGTGCTTCCCATGGACCCTGGCGGCGCTGGCGGGCACCAGCGTGTGCCTGCGGCGGGTCGAGCCGGCGGCGATCTTCGACGCCATCCGCCGCCACCAGGTGCAGTTCTTCTGCGCCGCGCCGGTGGTCTTGAACATGTTGATCAATGCCCCGGCCGAACAGCAGTATCGCGCCACGCACCGCGTACAGGCGCTGACCGGCGGCGCCGCGCCGCCCGCGGCCGTGATCGAGGCAATGGAGCAGTTGGGCGTCGGCGTGACCCATCTGTACGGCCTCACCGAGACCTATGGCCCCTCGATCAGCTGCGCGTGGCATGATGAATGGGACGCGCTGCCGCTGGCCGAGCGCGCCGCGCTCAAGGCGCGCATCGGCGTGCGCAAGCTCAATGTCGAGCAGGTCGAAGTCATGGACGAACAGATGCGGCCGGTGCCGCGCGACGGCGCCACCATGGGCGAAATCATGCTGCGCGGCAATACGCTCATGAAGGGCTACCTGCGCAATCCGGCCGCCACGGCGGAAGCTTTCGCGGGCGGCTGGTTCCATTCCGGCGACCTGGGCGTGGTGCACGCCGACGGCTACATCGAGATCAAGGACCGCGCCAAGGACATCATCATTTCCGGCGGCGAGAACATTTCCACGGTAGAGGTCGAGAGCGTGCTGTACCGCCATCCGGACGTGCTGGAAGCCGCCGTGGTGGCCCGGCCGGACGCGGTCTGGGGCGAGACGCCGTGCGCCTTCGTCACCCTGAAGCCCGGGACCCGCTGCACGGCCGCCGAGCTGATGGAGCATTGACGTGCGCACCTGGCCCGTTTCAAGGTGCCGCGCACGATTGTCTTCGGCGCGCTGCCGAAGACCGCCACGGGCAAGGTGCAGAAGTTCCTGTTGCGCAGCCAGGCAGCCGCCCTGGATGACGCCGGCGCGGCCGGCGGCTAGATTCGCTTGCGCGGCGGCGCCGCGGCCAATGAGGTGTTTGACGCCCCCAGATGTAGAAAGGTGTCAGACACCCTGTGGGTGTCTGACACCTGTTCAATGCCTGTAATGATAGTGTCGTGAGGCGTCTGACACCCAGAGGGTGTCTGACACGTTTCCCCTGTGCTCAGCTCTTGCGCAGGGCGCCGATCACGCCATCGAGCTGGGCCAGCATCTGCTCGATTTCCTCGGCGGTGACGTTCAGCGCCGGCATGAAGCGCAGCAGGTTGCCGCGCGGCGCGTTCAGCAGCAGGCCTTGCGGCGACAGCTTGCGCGCGGCCTCGACGATGGCGGGGCCGTCCTCGCGGTCGAGCACCAGGGCGCGCAGCAGGCCCATGCCGCGCTCGCCGCCCATGTTCCATTTGGCCGACAGCGCCAGCAGGCCTTCGGACAGCTGCTTGGCGCGCTCGCGCACCGTCTCCATGAAGCCTGGCGCGGTCAGCGTGTCGAACACCGCCACGCCCACCGCCGCCATCAGCGGGTTGCCGTTGTAGGTGCCGCCCTGGTCGCCGTGCGCGAACACGCAGACGTCCTGGCGCGCCAGCAGCGCGGCCAGCGGCACGCCGCCGCCGATACCCTTGGCCAGGGTCATGATGTCGGGCACCACGTCGAACTGCTGGTAGGCGAACAGCGAGCCGGTGCGGCCCATGCCGGTCTGGACTTCGTCGACGATCAGCAGCAGGCCGTGCTCGTCGGCCAGCTTGCGCAGGCCCTGCATGAACTCGCGCGTGGCGGGCATGACGCCGGCCTCGCCCTGCACGGGCTCGAGCATGATGGCCACGGTCTGGGCGTCGATCAGGGCCCGCACCGAATCCAGGTCATTGAGCTCGGCCTTGGGGAAGCCCTCGACCTGCGGCGCGAACATCGTGTCCCAGCCCGGCTTGCCCGAGGCCGACATGGTGGCCAGGGTGCGGCCGTGGAAGCCGTGGTTCATGGTGATGATCTTGTACGCGCCGTTGCGCTTGACGCGGCCCCACTTGCGCGCCAGCTTGATGGCGCCTTCGTTGGCCTCGGCGCCGCTGTTGGCGAAGAACACGCGGTCGAAGCACGAGGCGCCGGTCAGGCGCAGCGACAGGTCGATGGACGGCTGGTTGTAGAACGCCGGCGACGGGTTCATCAGCTTGTCGGCCTGCTCGAGCAGCGCGCGCTTCATTTCGGGCGCGCAATGGCCCAGCGTGTTGACCGCCCAGCCCTGCACGAAATCCAGGTATCGCTTGCCGGCATGGTCCTCGAGCCACGAGCCCTGGCCTCGCACGAACACCAGGTCCGGGCGGGAGGTGATCTCCATGAGGGCGTTGACGTTGAACTGGCTGAATTCCATGGCGGTTCCTACGGAATAGGGGAAAACGAGAGGGGGGTGGAAAACAAAGAATTTAGCACCGTCTGGCTACCGCCGGCGGGGCGGCGCGCCCCCGCCGGCCGGTCATCGGCTCAGGCCGCGGGCCGCGATGGCCCAGACGTCCTCGACCACGCCGTCGCGGTAGGCGACCAGGCTGTCGTGCAGGTTGAAGGTCGGATCGACGTGCGAGGGCACCAGCAGCAAGGTCTCGCCCAGGCGCACGGCCGCGTCTGGCGCCAGTTTCAGCACGCCATGCTCGTCGTTGGCCGCCGCGTAGTGCAGCCCGGCCCGGCCGGCCACCTGGGGCGGGCCGCATTCCACCGTGGTCGATTTGAGGCCGGCGTCGACGATGGCGCGGCCGGCGGCGGGCACGCTCATCACGGTGGTCAGCAGGAACAGGCTGTGGCGGAAAGCCAACGGGCCGGACCATTCGTTGGCGCCGTAGTCGCCATCCATGAACGCGTACGAGCCGGCCTGCAGTTCGGTGTACACGCCGGAAGGGGCGTCGAATTCCGCGCTGCCGGTGCCCGCGCCGGTAATGCGGTCGCAGGCAATGCCGGCCGCGCGCAGGCTGTCGGCGTACCCGGCCGCCGCCGCCGCGGCGCGGGCGGCCACCGCGGCGCGCCCGGCGCGATCGCGCACATGCTGCACCGAGCCGTGATAGGCCTGCAGGCCGGCGAACGCCACGCCGGGCAGGTCGCGGGCCTGGCGCGCCAGCGCCAGCACGGCGGCCGTGTCGGCCACTCCGCAGCGGCCCTGGCCCACGTCGACCTCGACCAGCACCTCGACCTGCGCCCCGGCCTGCGCCATGGCAGCCGAGATGGCCGCCAGGTTGGCCGGGTCGTCCACGCACACGCTGAGGCGCGCGGCGCGCGCCAGTTGGGCCAGCAGGGCCAGCTTGGCCGGTCCCACCACCTGGTTGCTGATATGCACGTCGGTGATGCCGGCCGCCACGAACGGCAGCGCCTCGCTGACCTTCTGGCAGCAGATGCCGCGCGCGCCCAGCGCCAGCTGGCGCCGCGCGATCTCCGGGCACTTGTGCGCCTTGGCGTGCGGCCGCAGGGCCACGCCATGGCGGTCGGCCCAGGCCTGCATCAGCCGCAGGTTCGCTTCGAAGGCGTCCAGGTCCAGCACCAGGCTGGGCGTGTCGACCTGCTCCAGGGCGTCGCCCGGCGCGGCCGCGGGCGGCAATGTCGGGATGGGGGCAGCGGGGATGGCGGCCATGGAATGTGCGCTTCCTTTTCGTACGAACACGACGGGCGCCAGCGCGCCCCGCCGCAAAGACATGCGCGTAGTGTATCCCCAGGCAAACCCTAGGCGTGGCGGGCGGTCCAGCGTGACAAAATCTGCGGGGATCAAAAAACAACGGCCCGCGCGCTGCGCCTGCGCCGCGCCGCCTCCCGAGGGCGGCTCGTGTCGCGCAGCGGTCCGGCGGCGCCCTACCTGGAGAAGCTTCATGTCCTTGAAAAGCTGGATCAAGACCCTGGCGATCGCCTTGGCGGTGGCCGGCGCGGCCGGGCCTGCCCATGCGCAACAGTTCTTCCGCATCGGCACCGGCGGCACGGCCGGCACCTACTATCCCGTAGGCGGCATGATCGCCAATGCCATCTCGCAGCCCGGCAAGCTGATCGCCACCGCGGTGGCCTCGAACGGCTCGGTGGCCAATATCAACGGCGTGCTGGGCGGTTCGCTGGAAGCCGGTTTCACGCAATCCGATGTGGCCTACTGGGCCTACACAGGCACCGGCACCTTCGACGGCAAGCCCAAGGCCGAGAGCCTGCGCCTGGTCGCCACCCTGTATCCCGAGAGCATCCACCTGGTGGCGCGCAAGGGCTCCGGCATCAAGTCGGTGGCCGACCTGCGCGGCAAGCGCGTGTCCATGGACGAACCCGGCTCGGGCACGCTGGTCGACGTGCGCCTGATTCTGGGCGCCTTCGGCATGACCGACAAGGACATCGAGGCCGAATACCTCAAGCCCAACCAGGCCGGCGACAAGCTGCGCGATGGCGGCCTGGATGCGTTCTTCTTCGTGGGCGGAGCGCCGGCCGGCGCCATCGCCGAACTGGCCTCCAGCGGCGCGGGCATCGAGCTGGTGCCCATCGTCGGCCCGGAGATCGACAAGCTGCGCAGCCAGCAGCAGTTCTTCACGCCCGACACCATCGCCGCCGGCCTGTACCAGGGCATCGGCGAGGTGCAGACCATCTCCGTGAACGCCCAGATGGTCACGTCCACCAAAATGTCGGAGCAGACCATCTACGACATCACCAAGGCGATGTACAGCGACGCCACCCGCAAGGTGCTGGACAACGGCCACGCCAAGGGCAAGCTGATCACCAAGGAAAACGCCGTCAAGGGCGCCGGCATTCCCTTCCATCCGGGCGCCGAGAAGTTCTACAAAGAAGCCGGTTTGCTATGACCCCCCCGAGGCGCTTGGCGCCTCCCCCCCAAGGGGCGACGCTCACTGAAGCGAGCAACGCGCCGGACAGGGATCCGGCACGCGGCTTTTGCTGACAAGGCCAAGCGATGGAAATCAACCACGAGCAGACCCAGAAACTGGCGGAGAAATTCGACTCCGAAATCCGCTTCCGGCCATTGGCCAAGACCGCCACCTGGATCGTCTCGATCCTGCTCGTGTCGCTGTCGCTGTTCCATTACTACACCGCCGGCTTCGGCCTGCTGCGCGAGGCCACGCACCGCGGCGTGCACCTGGCTTTCGTGCTCAGCCTGATCTTCCTGGTGTTCGGCTTCAGCAAGGCGCACTACCAGCGCGAGCCGCGCTCGACGCTGCTCGCGCCCGGCGGCGTGCCGCTGTACGACTGGCTCATCGCCATCGCGCTGGCGTTCAGCGTGCTGTACATCCCGTACATCTTCGAAGACCTGGCGTTCCGCGTCGGCAACCCGCTGCCCATGGACGTATTCATGGGCACGGTGCTCATCGTCGGCCTGCTGGAAGGCACGCGCCGCGCGATGGGCTGGCCGCTGCCCATCATCGCGCTGGTGTTCCTGGCCTATGCCGCCTTCGGCCCGCTCTTCCCGGGGCTGCTCAAGCACGCCGGCAACAGCTGGCCGCAGATCGTCAACCACATGTACCTGACCAGCCAGGGCATTTACGGCGTGGCGGTCGGGGTGGTGGCGACCTACGTGTTCCATTTCGTGCTGTTCGGCGTGCTGGCCAGCCGCATCGGCCTCGGCCAGCTGTTCCTGGACGTGGCCTCGACCGTCGCCGGCCGCTACGCGGGCGGGCCGGCCAAGGTGTCGGTGTTCGGCTCGGCGATGTTCGGCATGCTGTCCGGCTCGTCGGTCGCCAATGCGGTGACGGTGGGCTCGCTGACCATCCCGGCCATGATCCGCATCGGCTATCCGCGCCATTTCGCGGCGGGCGTCGAAGCGGCGTCCAGCACCGGTGGGCAGATCACGCCGCCGATCATGGGCGCGGCCGCGTTCCTGATGATCGAGTTCCTCGACATTCCCTACCAGCAGATCATCCTGGCGGGCATCTTCCCGGCCTTCCTGTACTTCTTCGGCATGTTCATGCAGGTGCATTTCGAGGCCAAGCGCGAAGGCCTGCGCGGCCTGCGCGCCGACGAGATGCCGGACCTGCGCGATTCGTTCAAGCGCCGCTGGCCCACGCTGCTGCCGCTGGCGGCGCTGATCACCGTGCTGGCCAGCGGCCGCACGCCCTACCTGGCGGCGTTCGCCGGCATCACCGGCTGCATCCTGGTGGGCCTGCTCAATCCATACCAGCGCATCAAGCTGCGCGACCTGTACGACTCGTTCGAAACCGGCGCGAAGTACGCGCTGGCGGTCGGCGCGGCGGCCGGCACGGTCGGGCTGGTGATCGGCGTGGTCACGCTGACCGGCGTGGGCTTCAAGGTGTCGTATATCGTCATCAGCGCGGCGCAGGCGATCGCCGGCGGCCTGGGCGCGTTCATCCCGGATGCCCTCGCCAATGCCCAGACCCTGACGCTGGTGGCGGCCCTGGTCATGACCGGCATCGTGTGCATCCTGATGGGCTGCGGCATCCCGACCACCGCCAATTACCTGATCATGGTGGCGGTGGCCGCCCCCACGCTGGTGCAACTGGGCGTGCAGCCGATTGCCGCGCACTTCTTCGTGTTCTATTTCGGCATCCTGGCCGATATCACCCCGCCGGTCGCGCTGGCGGCCTACGCCGCCGCCGGCATGGCGGGCAGCGACCCCTTCCGGACCGGCAACACCGCGTTCCGGCTGGGCATCACCAAGCTCATCGTGCCGTTCGTATTCGTGTTCTCGCCCTCGCTGCTGATCTCGGTGCAGGGCTTCACGTGGCATGCGTTCTTCGTGACCCTGCTGGGCTGCATGGTCGGCCTGGTCCTGTTGTCGGCGGCCTTGTCGCGCTACCTGCTGGTGCGCATGAAGACATGGGAGCGCTGGCTGTGCGTGATCGGCGCGCTGTTGACCATCATGCCCGGGCTGGCCAGCGGACTGCTGGGACTGGCGGTCTGCCTGCCGGTGTTCATCCACCAGTTGACGCAACTGCGCGCCCAGAAAACACTGCCGGCGGCATGAAAAAGGGGACGGCTTATCGGGGGTCGGACCCCCGCGCCGCGCCCAGGGAAATCCGGCGCGGCGATCCGTTGTATATCGCCAACCCCGGGCAACGAAGTTGCCCCGGATGACGATTCAGCGTACAGTTAAATGCATGTTTGCTGGTTTGCCGATATGCGGGCCGACTGTGCAAACTGGCACGACAATGCGCCATATGTTCGACATCCTCGTTTATCTGTTCGAAAACTACTACACGCCGCAAGCCTGTCCCGCGGCCGACGTTCTCGCCAAGCGCCTCGCGGCCGCCGGCTTCGAGCACGAAGACATCGACGACGCACTCGGCTGGCTCTACGGCCTGGCCGAAACCACCGAACGCTGTGTAGACCTGGCCCAGGCGCCCAGCACCGGCATCCGCATCTACACCGACGCCGAATACCAGCAGCTCGGCACCGAATCCATCGGTTTCATCGCCTTCCTCGAATCCGCCGGCGTGCTGCCCGCCCCCCTGCGCGAGATCGTCATCGACCGCGCCCTGGCGGCGCCCGAGACGCCGGTGTCGCTGGCCAAGATCAAGATCATCGCCCTGATGGTCCTGTGGAGCCAGGAAGCCGAGATCGACAACCTGGTCCTCGAGGAACTGCTGGACGACGACGGCACGCGCCGGCTCCACTGAGGCCGCCGCCCGCTATCCGAGTAGTGCGTGGTTCCTGCTAGTGTGAACAGGCCGTACGTCGGCCGCTTCGCTCCCAGCCCGAGCGGGCCCCTGCACCTGGGTTCGCTGGTGGCCGCGCTGGCCAGCTGGCTGGACGCGCGCGCCCACGGCGGCCGCTGGCTGCTGCGCATCGAAGACGTCGACACCCCCCGCACCGTGGCCGGCGCGGCCGAGGTCATCATGGCCCAGCTGCGCGCGCTGGGGCTGCACTGGGACGGCGAGATACTCTGGCAATCGCGGCGCGGCGCCGCCTATCAGCAGGCTTTCGATACCCTGGCGGCGCGCGGCCTGGTCTACGGCTGCGGCTGCACCCGGCGCGAGATCGCCGACTCCTCCCTGCGCGGCCCCGGCCCGGCGCTGGACGGCGAGCGCCCCTATCCCGGCACCTGCCGCCATGGCCTGCCGCCCGGCCGCCAGGCGCGCGCCTGGCGGTTGCGCGTGCCCGCGGGCGTCGAGCGCTTCACAGACCGCTGGCTGGGCCCGCAGGAACAGGACGTGGCCCAGGCGGTAGGCGATTTCGTGCTGCGCCGGGCCGACGGCCTGTGGGCTTACCAGCTGGCCGTGGTGGTGGACGACGCCGCGCAGGGCATCACCGACATCGTGCGGGGCGCCGACCTGCTCAGTTCCACCGCGCGCCAGCGCGTGCTGGCCCGGCTGCTGGACGCGGCGCCGCCGCGCGTCATGCACGTGCCCCTGGTGGTGGACCCGGCCACCGGCCTGAAACTGTCCAAGCAGAATGGCGCCGCGCCGCTCGACAGCGCGCAGCCGCTGGCAATGTTGGCGCGAGCCTGGCAGGCGCTGGGTTTCGAGCCGTGCGCAGCCGCTGAGCCGGCCGCCTTCCTGGCGCAGGCCACCGGGCAGTGGGCGGCCCGCTTCGGCATCGCCGGGCCGGCAGGGGCGCGCTGAGGCCGATGCCGCACGGCGGCGGGCCAGGCCCGCGGCCGGGCCGCCGCGCCGCTACAGCGGCTGCCGGTCGGCCCCCAGCATGCGCACCAGCAGGCCGGTCCCGTCGTCGCCGACCCGCACCTCGCCGTAGCGTGCCGCCGCATAGCGGTCGGCCTGGCCTTCGGGAAAGAAATACGCGTTCGTGACAATGCGCACGCCCTCGGCGCGCAGCCGATAGCGCAGGAGGATTTCATGGCTGGCATGCGGCTGCGCGGCTTCCTGGATGCGCACCACCTGCGCCACGCCCTCGCTGTCGGGCACCAGCACCACGAAGCCGTCGATCGACTGCGGCGCGTCGGAGCCGGCGCGGTCCAGGCGCTGCCGCATCACTTCGTTGCCCGCCGCGAACCGCAGCGCCATGTAGTCGCCCTGCATGAGCGAACGCGGATCGACCGGCGCCAGTTCCAGGATGGCCACCCGGCCGTGGGCAAGCAGGTTCTCGCGCTGCCAGATGGCGCCATTGACGACGCCCAGGGCCAGCACCAGCCCGCCCAGCACCACGGCGGTGCGCCAGCGCAAGGCCGGCGACGCCGGCCCCGGCGCGGCGGCGGCCGGCGGGGCCGTGCGCATCAGGCGCGGCACCAGCCACACCAGCGCCCGCAGCAGGAACAGCAGCAGCGCGGCGCCGGCCAGCCACAGGGCCTTCTCCAGCAGCGGGACTTGCAGCTGATAGTAATAGACCAGCAAGTACGCCAGCAGGCTGAAGCCGCCGAAGATGGTCAAGCGCGAGCGGTTCAGCCCGAAGCCGAGGATCATCCACGCCAGTGCGAAGGCGATGCCGGGGCTGGGCAGCCAGAACAGCGCCAGCGCGGCCAGGCCCAGGGGCACGCCCCACAGCACGCCGGGGGTCAGCAGGCGGCGCCGCGGCCACAACACCGCCATGGCGCAGGCCACCGGCAGCAGCGCCCCGGCCACCGTCAGCAGCGCCGTCACCGGGTTCAATTGCCATATCGCCGGCAGGCGGGTAATGGACGTGCCGCCCGCCAGCCACACCATGCCCTGCACCGCCAGCACGAATGCCCAGGCCAGCGGCAGCAGCGCATTGGGCCGCGTGTGCGCCAGGCGATGCCCCACGCAGAAGGCCGCGGCGGCGGTCCAGGCGCCGGCCACCGCCACCGGCAGCCAGACGAACGCGGCGCGCACCGTATCGAAATCCAGCCAGGCGCCCAGCAGGTCGTCGTACATCAGTTCCGGCACCAGCCCCAGCCAGATCAGCCCGGCCAGCGCCAGCGCGATCATCCAGGCGCTGAGGAAGCGCAGCAACGCCTCGGGCGCCAGCGCGTAGACCGCCACGCCGAGCAGCAGCACGAAAGCGCAGGCATTGAGCAGCGAATCGGACGCGGACAGGCCGAATGCCACCAGGATCTGCCCGGCAAAGCCCATGGCCGTGGCGCACTGGCGCCAGAACGGCCCGGCATCGGTGCGCAGCACGGCCACCGCCACGGCGCACAGCACCAGGCCCATCACCATCGCCCCTTGCTGGGACTGGACCGCGCCGGACAGGAACAGGAACAGCAACAGCAGCAAGGTGGCAAGCCAGGCGCTCAGGCCGAGCAGGCCTTGCACATACCAGGCCGGGCCGAACTGCGGCTCGGCGGCCGGATCGGCCAGCTCCACCACGGCGCCACTGGCGTCGCCCGGCGCCACCGCATTGCCGGCGGAGGCGCCGGCCGGTTCGGCATCGGCCAGGGGGCGGCCGGCCGGCGGCTGGGCGGCCAGGCGGCGCAGCCAGCGGGCCGCCCACACGGCCTCGGCCATGAGCAGGCCGGCCAGCGGCAGGATCGCCCACGGGCCCGGTTCCAGGTTCAGCAGCCATTCGCCCGCCAGGCGCAGCGACACGCAGATGGCGCCGGCGGCCAGCATGGCCAGGACCAGCAGGTCGCGCCGCGCCCGCTGGTAGTAATAGCCCAGCCCCAGGGAGACCACGACCCACGCCAGGCCGTTCACGGTGCCCAGGTGTTCCAGCACCGAATCGCCGAAAGTCAGGGCCAGCACCAGCACCCCGACGGCCAGGGTCGCCAGCACGCGCGGCCCGACCCGGGCGCCGGCACGCCGGCGCCAGACGGCGCATTCCCAGGCGGCCAGCATGACCAGGTTCAGCGCCGCCAGCAGCAGATTGGGCAGGCTGGGGCCGGCCAGCCACCAGAACGTGCCGCGCTCCCCTAAATAGAATATGGCCGCCACATTGAGCACTACCACCCACAGCAGCCAGACGGCCTGGCTGCCGGCGGCCAGCGCCCAGGGCAGCAACAGCAGCGCCCACCAGGCGAAAAGCTCCCAGGTGTCGGCGCCGGTCTGGTAGGTCTGGCCCAGCAAGGCCAGCAGGGCGCCCAGCAGCAGGCCGGCCAGCGCCAGCAGCGCGCCCGGCGCATGGCGGCTGGCGCCCGCCGCGCCGCGCAGGCGCCAGCCGGCCCAGGCGGCCGCGGCCACGCACAGCGCCAGCAGCACCTGGGCCCCGGCGAAACGCTGGAACTTCGACATGTCCTGCCAATTGGCGGCGACCCAGCAAATCGCCGCGCTGCCCAGCAACCACACCCCCAGCCACAGCGTGCCGCGGGCCAGGAACTGGCGCCAGGCATGCAGTTCCGATCCCGCTTGTCCTTCAGCCCCGACTTGCATGCGGCGAATCTCCCCTCGTATCATCCGCGCTACACCGGCGGGTCCACCGCCACTGGATACACATGAGCAAAACGCTGATTATTGCCGAGAAGCCCTCGGTAGCCCTGGATATATCACGCGCCCTGGGGGGCTTCGCGCGCGAGGGCGACTATTTTGAAAGCGAACGTTACGTGCTGGCCTCCAGTATCGGGCATTTGCTCGGCCTTGTCGCGCCCAACGACCCCGTCAAGGGCAAATGGAGCTTCGCGCACTTGCCGGTCATCCCGCCCGAGTTCGAGCTCGGCCCGGCCGACAAGAAATCCGCCGAGCGCCTGAAGCTGCTGGTCCGGCTGGCCAAGCGCAAGGACGTGGATTCGCTCATCAACGCCTGTGACGCCGGGCGCGAGGGCGAGCTGATCTTCCGCTACATCATCCAGTACGCCGGGGTGAAGAAGCCCATCAAGCGGCTGTGGCTGCAGTCCATGACCCAGGCCGCCATCCGCGAAGCCTTCGCCAACCTGCGGGACGACGCCCAGCTCAAGCCCCTGGAAGCCGCCGCCCGCTCGCGCGCCGAGGCCGACTGGCTGGTCGGCATCAACGGCACGCGCGCCATGACCGCCTTCAACAGCAAGGACGGCGGTTTCTTCAAGACGCCGGTGGGCCGGGTGCAAACCCCCACGCTGGCCATCGTGGCCGAGCGCGAGGAGCGCATCCGCGCCTTCGTGCCGCGCGACTACTGGGAAGTGCACGCCACCTTCGTGGCGGCCGCCGGCCTGTACCAGGGCCGCTGGATCGACCCCGACTTCAAGAAAGACGAACGCGACCCCGAGAAGCGCGAATCGCGCCTGTGGTCGCAGGCGGCCGCGCAAAGCGTGGTCGCCGCCTGCCGCGAGCAGCCGGGCAGCGTCACCGAGGAATCCAAGCCGTCGACCCAGATGTCGCCGGCCCTGTACGACCTGACCTCGCTGCAGCGCGACGCCAACGGCCGGTTCGGCTTTTCCGCCAAGACCACCCTGGCGCTGGCCCAGACCCTCTACGAACGCCACAAGGCGCTGACCTACCCGCGTACCGATTCGCGCTACCTGCCCGAGGACTACCTCGGCACCGTGCGCGACACCATGCAGGCGCTGGCCAAGGGCGGCTCCAACGCCGTCGGGCAGCTGGCCCGGCATGCCGGCACGGTGGTGGCCCAGAACTGGGTCAAGCCGAACCGGCGGATCTTCGACAACAAGAAGGTATCGGACCACTTCGCCATCATCCCCACGCTGCAGATCCCGCACGATCTCAGCGAAGCCGAGGCCAAGCTCTACGACCTGGTGCTCAAGCGCTTCCTGGCGGTGTTCTTCCCGGCCGCCGAGTACCGCGTCACGACCCGCATCACCGAAGTGCAGGGGCATCATTTCAAGACCGAAGGCAAGGTGCTGGTGGCGCCGGGCTGGCTGGCCGTATACGGCAAGGAGGCCCAGGGCGAAGACGCCAACCTGGTGCCGGTGGCCGACGGCGAGACCGTGCGCACCGAAGACGTCGAGGCCGTCGGCCTGGCCACCAAGCCGCCCGCGCGCTACAACGAAGCCACGCTGCTGTCGGCCATGGAAGGCGCCGGCAAGCTGGTCGACGACGAAGAACTGCGCGAAGCCATGTCCGAGCGCGGCCTGGGCACGCCGGCCACGCGCGCCGGCATCATCGAAGGCCTGCTGGGCGAAGGCTACCTGCGCCGCGAAGGGCGCGACCTGGTGCCCACCGCCAAGGCGCGCCAGCTCATGACCCTGCTGGCCGGGCTGGACGTCACCGAACTGACCTCGCCCGAACTCACCGGCGAATGGGAGCACAAGCTCAAGCAGATCGAGCAGGGCGGCCTGGGCCGCGATGCGTTCATGCGCGAGATCGCCCAGATGACCCAGGTCATCGTCAAGCGCGCCAAGGAATACGAACGCGACACCGTGCCGGGCGACTACGCCACCCTGCAGACGCCGTGCCCCAAGTGCGGCGGCGTGGTCAAGGAAAACTACCGCCGCTATGCCTGCACCCAGTGCGACTTCTCCATCGGCAAGCACCCGGGCGGCCGCACCTTCGAGCTGCCGGAAGTCGAGGAACTGCTGGCCAAGCGCGAAATCGGCCCGCTGCAGGGCTTCATCAGCAAGATGGGCCGGCCGTTCGCCGCCATCCTGCGCATCAGCGACGAATACAAGCTGGAATTCGACTTCGGCCAGAAAGACGACGAGGACGACGAGCCGGTGGACTTCTCCGGCCATACGCCGGTGGGCGCCTGCCCGAAATGCGCCTCGCGGGTGTTCGAGCATGGCCTGAGCTATGTGTGCGAAAAGTCGGTAGGCCCGGACAAGACCTGCGATTTCCGGTCGGGCAAGATCATCCTGCAGCAGGAGATCTCGCGCGAGCAGATGCACAAGCTGCTGGCGGACGGCCGCACCGACCTGCTCGACGGCTTCGTGTCCAGCCGCACCCATCGCAAGTTCAAGGCTTTCCTGGTGCGCCAGCCGGACGGCAAGATCGGCTTCGAGTTCGAGCCGCGCACCGGCAAGGCCGGCCGGGCCCCGGCCAAGACGGCGACCAAGACCGCGGCGGGCGCCAAGACGGCCGCCAAGACGGCCGCGAAGAAAACCGCCGCCAAGAAAACGGCGGCCAAGAAGGCGCCCGCCAAGAAGGCCGCCAAGAAAGCGGCCGGCTAGGCCCGCCGTCCAGGCCCCGGCCACCCCGCACGACCCGGGCGGCGGGGCCCGCGCGCCCCGCCGCCGGGCGCGCGGACACCGGATGACCGGGCCGCCGCCGCGGGCCGGCCGGCATTTGCGGTATCGTTATCGTCAAACGACGATTCCAATAACGTACCGAGGATGACATGCCGCCCCGTTCGCACCCTGCCTTTTCGACCCGCCGCGATTTCCTCGCCGCCGCCGGGGCCCTGGGCGCCGCCAGCCTGCTGGGGCCGCGCGCCGCGTTCGCCCAGGCCAGGCACGGCAAGGCGGTGTTCGGGCTGGGCAGCATCGACCCGTTCTTCGCCGCCGCGTACGTGGCGCTCAAGCAAGGCTACTTCGGCGAAGCGGGCCTGGACGTGGAATACCTGAACTCGCAAAGCGGACCGCGCACCATGCAGATGCTGGCCTCGGGACAGATCCTGTTCGGCGCCACCGCTGCCACCGCCGCGCCGGCCCTGACGCTGGCGGGCAAGCCCGCCAGCCTGGTGTTCGGCTTCGACCGCAAGCTGACCTACGCCAACATCATCGTGCGGCGCGACGACTACGACAGCGGCAAGATCAAGACCCTGAAGGACCTGGCCGGCAAGCGCGTGGGCGCCACCCAGCCGCAATCGAGCACCTGGCTGATGGCGCTGTACCTGATGCAGAAGGCGGGCGTGGCCGACCAGGTTGACATCCGTCCGCTGGGCGACCTGGCCACCATGCTGGGCGCGCTCAAGACCGGCTCGGTGTCGGCCACCATGGCCACCATGTCGATGATGGAACAGGCCCGCGAGGAAGGCTGGGGCGTGCCGATCTTCGACGCCACTACCGAGGCCTCGTGGCAGGAGTTCATGGGCGGCGACGTGCCCGGCATTGCCGCGCTGACGCTGCAGGAAACCATCCAGAAGCGTCCCGAGACCGTGCAGGCCTTCGTCACGGCCATGGTGCGCGCCCAGGACTTCATCAGCGCCAGCAGCGCGGCCGAACTGACCGACGCGATCTACGACGACTACCTCAGCGCCTTTCCGCGCGCCGCCATCGAGCAAACCCTGGGCGTCTACCAGCAGACGGTCTTCCTGAAGGACAACATCATCACCGAGGACGCCTACCAGCGCATGGCCGCCATCATGGGCGACGACCGCCAGTTCTCGAACGAGGAAATGCAGCGGGTCCCGTACGCGGCCTGCGTGGACATGTCGTTCGTGCGGCGCGCGCGGCAGGCCAAGTAGGGCGCCGCCATGATCGAACTGGACCGGGTCGGCAAGGCGTACCAGGCGCGCGGCGGGCTGGTGCACGCGGTGGGCGAGGTGTCGCTGACGATCGCCGCCGGCGAATTCGTGTCCATCGTGGGTCCGTCCGGCTGCGGCAAGAGCACGCTGCTGAACATGATCGCGGGCTTCCTGCCCCCCACCACGGGCAGCATCCGCGTGGCCGGCGCGCCGGTCGACGGCCAGGTGCCGCCGGCGCTCGGCTACATTTTCCAGAAAGACACGCTGCTGCCCTGGTTCAGCGTGCGCAAGAACGTGGCGCTGGGCCTGAAGTTCCAGGGCGTGCCGGCCGCGCGCATCGAGCGGCGCGTGGCCGAGCTGCTGGAACTGGGCCACCTGAGCCAGTTCGCCGATGCCTATCCGCACCAGTTGTCCGGCGGCATGCGCCGCCGCGTGGCGCTGCTGATGAGCCTGGCCGTCGAGCCGCGCATCCTGCTGCTGGACGAACCGTTCGGCGCGCTGGACACGCACACCAAGACGCACCTGCACCGCGAGCTCATCGAGATTTGGCGCAAGCTCGGGCAGACCATCGTCATGGTCACGCACGACCTGGACGAGGCCATCACGCTGTCCGACCGGGTGGTGGTGCTATCGGGGCCGCCCAGCCGCGTCCTGCTGGACGAGCGCATCGCCATCGCGCACCCGCGCGACGTCTTCACCCTGCGCGAGACCCCGCAGTTCACCGCCCATGTCCAGAGCCTGTGGGCCGTGCTGGGCCAGCAATTCCGCGCCGCCGCCTGAGGCCTGTCAACGTCGAGCCACCGCCGCATGTCCGCCGCCCCGATGACCTCCCTGCAAGACCAGATCCGCCAGGACCGCCGCGCCGGCCTGCGGCGCCGGCTGCGCGTGACCGCCTGGCAGGTATTGATCCTGGCCATCATCCTGGGCTGCTGGGAAGGCCTGACGCGCATTCCCTGGTTCGCGCAGAACACGCTGTTCGATCCCTTCTTCATCAGCCAGCCTTCGCGCGTGGCGGCACGGTTGTGGGAATGGCTGCAGCCCGGCCCGCGCTCGGTGTGGCCGCACTTGCTGCTGACCCTGCGGGCGACGCTGGTGGGCCTGATGGTCGGGGTGGGCAGCGGCTTCCTGGTCGGCATGACGCTGAGCCGCAGCCGCATGCTGGCGGACGTGTTCAACCCGTTCATCGTGGCCTTCAATTCGATGCCGCGCATCGCGTTCGTGCCGCTCATCACCATGTTCTTCGGCCTGGGGCTGGCCTCCAAGGTCGTCACGTCGTGGTTCGTGGTGTTCTTCCTGGTGTTCTTCAACACCTACAAGGGCGGGCGCAGCGTCGAACGGGAGCTGGTGGATTTCTGCCGCACGCTGGGCGGCTCGCCGCGCCAGATCCTGTGGCGCGTGCGCATTCCCACCGCCGCCGCGTGGACCTTCGCCGCACTGCCCAACGCGATCAGCTTCGCGCTGATCGGCGTGGTGCTGGCGGAATTCGTCGGCTCGACCACCGGCATGGGCTACCTGATGATCACCGCGCTGGCCACGCTCAACGCCACCGACATGTTCGCCGCCGTGACCCTGCTGTCGATCGTCGGCATTGCGCTGGTCTATTGCGTGACCTGGCTGGAGCGCCGCCTGCTGCACTGGGCGCCTGAATTCCGCGACTGAGGCCACGCCATGACTTCGCCCTCCCAATCCTATCTGCAACGCTTCTCGCTGGCCGGGCAGGTGGCGCTGGTGACCGGCTCGGCGCGCGGCCTGGGCCTGTGCATCGCGCGCGCCATGGCCGGCAGCGGCGCCCACGTGCTGATCAACGGCCGCAATGCCGGCGCGGTCCGGGCGGCCGTGGAGCAGTTGCGCGGCCAGGGCCTGGCGGCCTCGGCCCTGGCGTTCGACGTGAGCGACGACGACGCCACGGCGCGCGCCTTCGCGCAGGTGGACGCCGAGCACGGCCGCCTCGACATCCTGGTCAACAATGTCGGCGCCCGCAACCGCAAGACCCTGCAAGCCATATCGGCGGCCGAGATCCGCGCGCTCATCGAGACCGACCTGGTGGCCGGCATGCTGCTGGCCAAGCAGGCCGCCGAGCGCATGGTGCGCCAGCGCGCGGGGCGGCTCATCGCCATCACCTCGGTGGCCGGCGAACTGGCGCGGGCGGGCGATGCGGTCTACCCGGCCGCCAAGCAGGGGCTCACCGGCATGGTGCGCGCGCTGGCCGCCGAGCTGGGGCCACTGGGCATCACCAGCAACGCCATCGCCCCCGGCACCTTCGCCACCGAGACCAACGCGGAAATGGTGACCGACGCCGCGGTGCGCGAGCGCCTGGCGGCGCGCAACCCCATGGGCCGTTGGGGCGACCCGGAAGAAATCGCGGGCGCCGCGGTTTTCCTGGCCTCGCCAGCCGCCTCGTATATCAATGGGCAAGTCCTGGCCGTGGATGGCGGGCTATCCATTTTGTTCTAGAACGACGTCAGCAACGACACTGCAGAGGTTCATCGGCATGAAACAGCACTTCATCGACAACCGCGCCGTAGCCGGCGCCTCCGGCGAGTCCATCCCCGTCATCGACCCCTCGACGGGCCAGCAGTACGACAGCATCGCGCGCGGCAACGCCGCCGACATCGACCTGGCCGTCAAGGCGGCCCGGCGCGCCTACGACGAAGGCCCCTGGGGCCGCCTGACGGCGGCCGAACGCGGCCGGCTGATGCTGAAACTGTCGCTGAAGATCCTCGATCACGCCGACGAGCTCACCAGCATCGAGTCGCGCGACTGCGGCAAGCCCACCAAGCAGGCCCGCGCCGACGTGACGGCGGTGGCGCGCTACTTCGAGTTCTACGGCGGCGCGGCCGACAAGCTGCACGGCGAGACGCTGCCCTACCAGAACGGCTACACCGTGCTGACGCTGCGCGAGCCGCATGGCGTCACCGGCCACGTGGTGCCCTGGAACTATCCCTTGCAGATCTTCGGCCGCAGCGTCGGCGGCGCGCTGGCCGCCGGCAACGCCTGCGTGGTCAAGCCCGCCGAGGACGCCTGCCTGTCGCTGCTGCGCGTGGCCGAACTGGCCGCCGAGGTCGGCTTCCCGCCCGGCGCCATCAACATCGTCACGGGCTACGGCCACGAGGCCGGCGACGCCTTGACGCGCCACCCCGGCATCGACCACATTTCATTCACCGGCTCGCCGCGCATCGGCGTGCTGGTCACGCAAGTCGCGGCCGAGCGCCATGTGCCCGTCACGCTGGAGCTGGGCGGCAAGTCGCCGCAGATCGTCTTCGCCGACGCCGACCTCGATGCGCTGACGCCGGTGGCGGTCAACGCCATCGTGCAGAACGCCGGGCAGACCTGCTCGGCCGGCAGCCGCCTGCTGATCGAGCGCAGCGCCTATGACCGCGTGCTGGAACGCCTGTCGCAGGCCTTCGCGGCGCTGCGCGCCGGCCCGGCCGAGCTCGACCTGGACTGCGGCCCGCTGATCCGCAAGACCCAGCAGGAACGGGTGCAGGGCTTCCTGCAAGCGGCCGCGCAGGACGGCATCGCCACCGCCGCGCAGGGCCGGATCGCCGACGGCGCGCCGGCCGAGGGCTACTACCAGGCTCCCACGCTGCTGCGCGACGTGCCGGTCGACCACCGGCTGGCCCAGGAAGAAGTATTCGGCCCAGTGCTGGCCGCCATGCCGTTCGACGACGAAGCCGACGCGGTGCGCATCGCCAACGCCACCGAATACGGCCTGGCCGCCAGCGTCTGGACCCGCGACGGCGCCCGCCAGCTGCGCATCGCCCGCAAAGTGCGCAGCGGCCAGGTCTTCATCAACAACTACGGGGCGGGCGGAGGCATCGAACTGCCGTTCGGGGGCGTGAAGGCCAGCGGACACGGACGCGAAAAGGGGTTCGAGGCCTTGTACGGGTTCACGGTGTTGAAGACGATTTCCATCAAGCACGATTGACGTGCTGCTGGCGGGCCGCGTGCTGAGGTCCTCCGGACGTCGAGCCGGCCTGATTGCACCACGAGGCCAGCGCCCGTGGCGCACGGTGTCAGACACCCCTGGGCATAGTCGTGCTTGGCGAGACCGCCTGCACGGGGTGTCTGACACCTGAATGGAAGAAGAACACTTTGACGCGCCGCTTGCTGTCGTCCATGGTGGCGGCCGTCTCATGCAGGTGTCAGACACCCCTGGGCACGGCCGTGCGCGACGAGACGACCCGCACGGGGTGTCTGACACCTGCACGATGCGGTGGCGGCCCCCCGCCGTCAGGCCGTATCGTCCTCGTACCAGACGCCTTCGGCCAGCATCATCCGATGGTGTCCCTCGCCCGCCGGCATCATGGGGAAGCAGTTCTCCTGCGCCGCCACCACCACGTCAAGAAAATACGGCCCGTCATGCGCCAGGCATTCCGCCAGCGCCTCGTCCAGCCGCGCCGGGTCGTCGACCCGCGCCGCGCCCCAGCCGAACGCGCGGGCCAGCGCCACGAAATCCGGCAGCGACGCGTTGTAGCTGTGGCTATAGCGGCCGCCGTGGATCAGTTCCTGCCACTGCCGCACCATCCCCATGTAACCGTTGTTGCACAACACCACCTTCACCGGCGTGTCGTGCTGCATGGCGGTCGACAGTTCCTGGATGTTCATCAGCACCGACGCATCGCCGCTGACGCACACCACGGTCTTGTCCGGGTGCGCCACCTGCGCGCCGATGGCGGCGGGCACCCCGTAGCCCATGGTGCCCGCGCCGCCCGAGGTCAGCCAGCGGTTCGGCCGCTCGAAGCGCAGGTACTGCGCGGCCCACATCTGGTGCTGGCCGACGTCGGTCGAGACGATCGCGTCGCGGCCGGTCAGCGCGGCGTCCAGGCGCTGCATCAGGTGCTGCGGCAGGATGGCGTCCGCCGCCGGCGGGCAGGCCAGGCAGTCCTTGGCGCGCCATGCGTCGACGCGGCGCCACCAGTCGTCCAGCCGCGCCACCGGCAGGTCATGCGCATCCAGCGCGCCGCGCAGGGCCTCGATCAGCGGCAGGCAATCGCCCACCAGCGCCACGTCCACCCTCACGACCTTGTTGATGGAGGCCGGGTCGATGTCGATGTGGATCTTGCGCGCATGCGGGCAGAACTCGGCCAGCTTGCCGGTGATGCGGTCGTCGAAGCGCGCGCCGATGCATACCACCAGGTCGGCATGGTGCATGGCCATATTGGCTTCCAGCGTGCCGTGCATGCCCAGCATGCCGACGAATTGCTGGTCCGACGCCGGGAACGCGCCCAGGCCCATCAGGGTCAGGGTGCAGGGCGCGCCGGTATGGCGCACCAGTTCGGTGAAGGCCTGGCAGGCTTGCGGCCCGGAATTGACCAGGCCGCCGCCGCCGTAGAACACCGGCCGGCGGGCCTGGGCGATCAGCGCGGCGGCGCGGCGCAGGGCCGTCTGCGGCAGCTTCAGCGGCGCCTTGCCGGCCTGGCGGCGCGCGCGCAGCGCGGCCAGGCGCTGGCTGTCCGACGCGGCGTCGGTGTCGGCGGCGGGCGCCGGCCGCGCCAGCTGCACGTCCTTGGGAAAGTCGACCAGCACCGGCCCGGGACGCCCCTGGCGCGTCAGGTCGAAGGCGCGGCCCACCACGTCGGCCACGTCGCCGGCCGCGCGGATCTGCGTATTCCACTTCGTGACCGAACGCGAAATGCCCATCGCGTCGCATTCCTGGAAGGCGTCGGTGCCGATGGCCGATGTCGCCACCTGGCCGCTGATGCACAGCACCGGGATCGAGTCGCACATGGCGTCGAGCAGGCCCGAGGTGGTGTTGGCCATGCCGGGACCGGAGGTCACGAACACCACGCCGGGCCGGCCGGTGGTGCGGGCATAGCCCTCGGCCGCGTGCACGGCCGCCTGCTCGTGGCGCACCAGCACGTGGCGCAGGCGCGGCTCGGCGTACAGGGCGTCGTACAGGGGCAGCACCGCGCCCCCCGGATAGCCGAAGACGGTATCGACGCCGCGTTCGATCAGGGTATCGAGCAGGATCTGGGCGCCGCTGCGGTCGGCAGAGTCATCGTGGCGCAAGGCGGCGAGGGCGGAAGCATGGAGGCGGTCATTCATGCTGAATATCTTATGCCCATATGAAAAGAAGATTTCTCTTCTTTTCTACGGATTCCAGGGTTTTCCAGTAAATTCATCTTTATTTCCCTGCAATCGAGGAAAAAATGAAACTCGACAAGTTCGACCTCGCCATCCTCAAGGCGCTGCAGCAGAATGCCCGCGCCAGCCTCAACGAGATCGGCGCCGAAGTGGGCCTGTCGTCCACGCCGTGCTGGAACCGCATCAAGCGCATGGAAGCGGCCGGCGTCATCCGCGGCTACACGGTCGACATCGACCCCGCCAGCCTCGGCTTCATGGACACGGTCATCGTGCACGTCACGCTCGAGAGCCACAGCGAGGAAACCCTGTACGAGTTCGGCCGGGCGCTGGCGCAGATCCCCGAAGTGCTGGAGGCCTTCCTGGTCTCGGGCGATTACGACTATTACATCCGCATCGCCGTGCGCGACACGCGCGACTACGAACGGCTGTTGCGCGAGCGGCTCTATCGCATTCCCGGCATCCGCCACAGCAAGTCGTGCTTCGTGCTGCGCCGCCTGAAGGAAACCCAGCTGCCGCTGACGCCGCCGGCCGCCGAGTAGCCCGCGCGCGGGGCCGTCATCGCGATGTACGCTGCCATCGATATAATCCCCGCTGGCCCGCTCCCCGCTGCTTTCAATGACCACTGCTGATCCCTCCAAGCCCTGGCACGTCGTCCGCCGCTCCAAACTGCACGGCAATGGCGTCTTCGCCGCGCGCAAGATCCCGGCCGGCACGCGCATCATCGAGTACGGCGGCGAGCGCATCAGCGCCAAGGAAGCCGACCGCCGCCATCCCACCAACCCGGACGACCCCTTCCACACGTTCTTCTTTGCGCTGAGCTCCGGCCGCGTGATCGACGGCGGCGACAACGGCAACGACGCCCGCTGGATCAACCACGCCTGCGAACCCAACTGCGAGGCGCAGGAAGGCAAGCACGGCAAGCGCGTCTACATCGTGGCCCTGCGCGACATCGCGCGCGGCGAAGAACTGTTCTACGACTACGGCCTGGTGCTCGACGGCCGCATCACCAAGAAGCTCAAGGCCGCGTACCGCTGCCTGTGCGGCGCGCCCAGCTGCCGCGGCACCATGCTGGCCCTGAAGAAGAAAAGCAAGGAATAGGGCCCGGCCGCCGCCGGGCGTACAATGTGGCTTGCCGCTGACAGCGGCATAGCAGTACGTCTTCAGGGCGGGGTGGAATTCCCCACCGGCGGTAAGCCGCAATGCGGCAAGCCCGCGAGCGCCCGGTTCGCCACACGGCGGCCGGGGTCAGCAGATCTGGTGCGATGCCAGGGCCGACGGTCACAGTCCGGATGAAAGAAGATGTGCCGGCTCATTCCGCCTGCGCGGGGTGCGCGCTCCGGCCTGGGCCGGCGCGTCCCTCCGGCATGCGGCATGGCGCCTGGCTGTCGCCAGCCCTGGAACGTTTTTCGCCAACCTTATCCGCGAGAGCGTTTCAATGCCTACCGTAACACCCGCCGCACCGTTCCTCCCCCCCGACCTGTTCGCCCAGCCCTTCGAGGCCCGCCTGGCGCGCGCGCTGCACCATATGCGCCTGGGCCGGCCGGTGATCCTGATGGACGACTTCGATCGCGAGAACGAAGCCGACCTCATCGTGGCCGCCGACAAGCTCACCGTGCCCGTCATGGCCCAGCTGATCCGCGACTGCAGCGGCATCGTCTGCCTGTGCCTTACCGACGAAACGCTCGACCGCCTGCAGCTGCCGCCCATGGTCGCCCGCAACGAAAGCCGCTACAGCACCGCATTCACCGTGTCGATCGAAGCGCGCGACGGCGTTTCCACCGGCGTGTCGGCCGCCGACCGGGTCACCACCATCCGCGCCGCCATCGCCCCCGGCGCGCAGGCCGCCGATATCGTCAGCCCCGGCCACGTCTTTCCCCTGCGCGCCCAGCCCGGCGGCGTGCTGGCGCGGCGCGGCCACACCGAGGGCTCGGTCGACCTGGCCGTGCTGGCCGGCCTGCGTCCGGCGGCGGTGCTGTGCGAGCTGATGAACGCCGACGGCACCATGGCGCGCGGCGACGCGATCGCGCGCTATGCCGCCATGCATGGCCTGGCGGCGCTCACTATCGCCGAACTGGCCGACTACCGCCGGCGCCTGGCCGACGCCGAGCCGGCCGGCGAAGCGCTGGCGGCCGCCGCCGCGTAGGCGCTGCCGCAACGGGGCGCGCGGGCCCGCGAGCGCCCGGCGCGCAGCCGGCCGGCGCGCGGCTCAGCGCACGCCTTGGCACGCGCTCGCCACCGCCCGGGGATTGGCGACGAAGGGATTGCTGTTGCCCTGCACCGCGCGGATCCGCGCATCGCGCGCCCGCTCCCAGGCGTCGACCGGGTACGTGCGCGCCCAGATGCAGTACAGCCGGCGTTCCTGCCGGCTCAAGCGCAACTGGTAGGTGTGGACCATGTACAGGGTGATGCGGGCGATGCGGCCGCGCACCTGTTGCGGGGGCTGGGCCCGGCGGCCCTTGAAGTCCACCACCATGCGGCATTGACCGTACATGGCCGGGTTCTGGTCCCAGACCGTGAAGCGGAAGTTCGAGCGATCGTTGTTAAGCTCGCCCAGCTCGGGCACCAGGTTGTGCAGGTCGCCCTCGGCCTTGCGGTACACGTCGTCGCGCGCGGAGCAGTGCTTGCGGCCGCCCTGCTGCCAGCATTGCCGCTGGTGGCCGATGGCCCACGCCGGCACCACATGTTCCCATTCGATGCGCCTGGCGCGGCCGGCGTTCTTGCGCACGCGGTAACCGCAGGACTGCAGATCGGCCTGCTTGCCGCGGTAGCGGCAGCCACAATAGAACGTGGTGTCGAGGCCCTTGTACAAGTTGGGCAGCACCTTCTTGGCGTGCCGGAAATCGCGATGGCCCACCTCGCGCGTGCGCGTGACGAGCCCGGAGGCCTGGGCGGGCAGGGTTGCGGCAAGGACCAGCAGTACAGCATATACAGCGCGCTTCATGGAGCGCGATTGTATAGGCCCCCGCTCAATCGGCCCCGCGCAGCGCCCGCGCCATGTGCGCCAGGCATTGCACGGCGTCGCCCTCGACCAGCGTGGCGCTGCAAGCCAGCATCAGGTTCACCGGCAGGCCGAAATCCTCCACGGTGTAGCCTTGCGCGTCGACATGGCGCGGCGGGTCGTCCGCCTGCCCGACCGCCACGCGCCGCACCAGGGTATCGGCCTGCTCGACATAGGCCCACACGGGCTTGCCCAGCGCAATGGCATAGCCGACCTCGAACGCCGTGCCGGAATCCGGTTCGGCGCCGCGAAAAGGGTTGAGGTTCGCCATGACGGCGTCGGCGCCGCGGATCAGCGCCGTATTGGCCTCGTAGATCCACTGCGCCAGTGCCCGCGGCGGCAGGCCGGCGGGCGCCTTGTTGTCGTGCGGGTAAAGCCCCTCGAAGCCGTGCAGGCGGCACTGCAGCTTCAACCATTCGCCATGCGCCAGCGAATCAGCGCGGAACACGTCGAAGCCGGCCAGGTAAATGGTCTTCATGGGGCCTCCGGTTTCAGTACCCGACGGTGAAGCGCCGTCGACCATGGCGCGGCGATTCCAGCTCGTCGACCAGCGCGATCGCGTAGTCTTCCATCGAGATCCAGCTCTTGCCTTCCTGGTCGGCCAGCAATTCGTCCGCGCCGATGCGGAACTTGCCGGTGCGCTCGCCCGGCTCGAACAATGCGGAAGGCGACAGGAAGGTCCAGTCCAGCGCCTGCTCGCGGCGCAGCGTATCGAGGAACACCACCCCGGCGCGCGCTTCGGGCTTGTAGGCGTCCGGGAACTCGGGCGTGTCGACCAGCATCAGGCCCGGCGCGACCCGCAGGCTGCCGGCGCCGCCCACGACCAGCAGGCGCGGCACGCCGGCGCTCTTGACGGCGGCCAGCAGCGGCTTGGCATCGGCCGAGACGAACCGCGCCGCGCTGATGACGGCATCATGGCCGGCCAGCAAGGGCGCCAGCGCCGCGGGATCGGTGGCGTCGCCCTGGCGGGCGCTCAGGCCGGGCCGCTCGACCACCTCGGCGGGATTGCGGGCGATGCCCGTGACCTGGTGGCCGCGGCGCAGCAGTTCGTCGGCAATGCGCGAACCCACGCGGCCGGTGATGCCTATGAGTGCGATTTTCATGGTGTGCTCCAGTGATAGGGTGACTCCATGCTAGTCGCCGCCCCGGGCGGCGCATACCACCGCCCGCGGAATAGTCAGTTGCAGATCATGCACCAATGGCGCGGCGGGCCTGGTACACCTGCAGGTGCGCATAGGCCATGCGCAGGCACGGCGCATCCAGGCCCAGCGTGCGGGCGCGGTGCACCATGTCGCCCACGATATGGTCGGCCTCCACCGCACCGCCCTGGCTCAGGTCGCGGAACATCGACGCGGTCATGGGCGACTCGCGGTCGGTCAGCACCTTGACCGCGGCGGCGTCGGCCTCGGCCCGCACGGTGTGGCCGGAGGCGGCCGCCACCTGCTGGCACTCGCGCAGCATGTCGCGCACGATGGCCTCGCCGTCGTCGGTGGAGACGATCTGCCCCACCGCGCCCCGCATCAGGCAGGTGGCGGCGGCCAGGGTAGTCAGGAACACATACTTTTCCCAGATGTCCTGCTGGATGGCCGGGCTCAGGCGGCTGTTGAAGGCCGCATCGGCCAGCGCCGCCTCGAGCGCCACACAGCGCGCGCTGCGCGGCTCGCCGGCCCGCTCGCCGTACACGAAGGCGGCATGCTGCCCCAGATGGCGCACCTGGCCGTCGGGCCCCAGCGTGGCATTGATCTGGCATAGCCCGCCCAGCACGCGCGAAGCGCCGAACTCGGCGTCCAGGGTGTCGTACTGCAACACGCCGTTCATGATCGGCAGGATGGCCGTGTCCGGCCCCACCGCCGGGCGAATGGCCTCGATCGCGCTGGGCAGGTCGTAAGCCTTGCAGCTGAGCACCACGATGTCATAGGGGCCGTGCAGGTCCGCCGTGGTCGCCACCTGCGGCTGCACCACCGCATCGCCACGCGGGCTTTCGATGCGCAGGCCTTGCGCGCGCAGCTTCTGGGCGCGCGCCTCGCGCACCAGGAAAGTGACATCCGCGCCGGCCTGCGCCGCGCGTCCGCCGAAATAGCCGCCGGTGCCGCCGGCGCCGAGAAACAACAATCGCATCTGGGTCTCCGCTCAATGATTCTGTGCGCGCCCGCGGGGCGCGCGATTCAAAGCTATGCAAATTATGCACCCGCGCGTACTCCCGTGCGGAACAAGCTGCCTATAATTTCACTCGCGGCGCCGGCGGTACCAGCGCCCGCCGCCCCCGACTCACCTCGCGTTGCATGCAGGAGCCTTGTCCATGACATCCCGTTCTTCCCTGCCAGCCACCGGATGCATGCGGCGCACCTTGCTCCTGCTCGGGCTGGGCGCGGGCCTGGCGGCCCTGGCGGTCCCCGCCGCCGGCCACGCCCAGGCCATCACGGGCGCCGCCAGGATCAAGGTCGCCGGGGTCTATACGGTGCCGATCGGGCAGCAATGGGTGTCGCGCGTGCACAAGGCGCTGGTCGTGGCGCAGACGCGCGGCGACATCGAATACACCTATTCCGAGAACGTCGCCCACGACGACTACGAAGACGTGCTGCGCAAGTATGCCGAGCAGGGCGTGCAGCTGATCGTCGGCGAAGCCTTCCGCGCCGAGGACGCCGCCCGCAGCGTGGCCCGCGCCTATCCCGAGATCGCCTTCCTGATGGGCTCGTCCGGGCGGCCGCAGCAACCCAATTTCTCGGTGTTCGACAACTACATCCAGGAGCCCGCCTACCTGGCCGGCATGATCGCCGGCGGGCTGAGCCGCACCGGCAAGATCGGCCTGGTCGGCGGCTACCCCATCCCGGAGGTCAACCGCCTGATGCACGCGTTCATGGACGGCGCTCGCGAGATCAATCCCGCCGCGCGCTTCAGCGTCGCCTTCATCGGCTCCTGGTTCGATCCGCCCAAGGCCCGCCAGGCCGCCCTGGCCATGATCGACCAGGGCGTCGACGTGCTCTACGCCGAGCGTTTCGGCGTGGCCGAGGCGGCCCAGCAGCGCGGCAAGCTGGCCATCGGCAACGTCATCGACACGCAGCAGCAATACGCGGACACGGTGGTGACCTCGATCCTGTGGAACATGGAGCCCACCATCGATCGCGCCCTGACCATGGTCGAACGCGGCACCTTCAAGGCCGACGACTACGGCAAGTATTCGCAGATGCGCTACCAGGGGTCCATGCTGGCCCCGCTGGGCACGTTCGAACGCAAGCTCCCGGCCGCGCTGTGGGCCAAGGTGCAGGCCCGGCAGAAGAGCATCCTGGACGGCACTTTCAGCGTCAAGATCAACGACAATCAGCCCCGCTCCAGCGGGCCCTGAAAGCGGTCGATGCGCAATGGCCCGATCGGCAGGGCCGTGCGGCCCTCCAGCACCAGGTCGGCCAGGATGGCTCCCACGATGGGTCCCAGTTCGAAGCCGTGCGCCGAGAAACCGAAGGCATGGAAGGCCCCCGCGTGGCGGCTCGGGCCGATGACCGGCAGCTCGTCCGGCATGGCCGCCTCGATGCCGGCCCAGCCGCGGTTCACCACGGCGTCGCGCATGTGCGGGAACAGCTCGCACACCATGCGGGCGCCTTCGGCCAGCGCGGCGAAGTCGAGTTCGGTCCATTCCGCATCGCGATCCACCCAGGCGCGCCGGCCGCCGCCGATCAGCACCGTGCCGTTGGCGCGCTGCTTGAACGACAGCGGCCGGCCAGTGCCCAGCACGACCGGATCCAGGAAGCGCGGCATCGGCAAGGTCACCAGCATCATCGGGCTGATGGGCTGCAACGGCACCGGCTCGCCAAGCTGCGCGGCGATCCGGTCGGCCCAGGCGCCGGCGCAATTGATAAGGTGCGGCGCGGTATAGTCGCCGCCGTCGGTATGCACGCGCCACTGGGCGCCAGTCCGCTCGACCCGGTCCACCCGCACGCCTTCGATGAACCGGGCGCCGAGCGCCGCCGCCTTGCGGCGGAATACCGAGGTCGTGCGATACGGATCGGCCGCGCCGTCGCCGCGCGCGATGATTCCGCCCCGCACGGACGGCGCCAGGCGCGGGACCAGCGCGCGCAGTTCGTCGGCGGAGATCCATTCCTCGTGGACGTAGCCGTGCGCCGCCATCGTGTCCAGCCGCCGGCGCAACACGGCCACGTCGTCCTCGTGCTCGGCCACGCGGACCTGCCCGTGCTGTTCGTAGCCGCAGTCATCGTCCACCAGCTCGCCGATGCGGTACCAGAGTTCGCGCGCGGCCAGCGCCAGTGGAATCTCGGCCAGGTCGCGGCCCAGCGTGCGCACGCCGCCCGCGTTCACGCCCGAGGCGTGGCGTCCGGCGTAGTTCTTCTCCAGCACCAGCGCCGCCACGCCGCGGCGCGCCAGGTGCAAGGCGGCGGAACAGCCATGCAGCCCCGCCCCGATGATGACCACCGCCGCGCTGCCGGTCGCCATGTCACTTCTTCAGCCGCACCACGGCCTGGCGCGATGCCTCGGTCTGCGGCAGGGCGGCCAGCTCGCCCAGCGTCAGCGGCTTGGTGGGGAAGCGCAGGCGGTAATAGCCCACATCCTTGGGGTGCGCGCCCAGCTCGTCGGCGATCACCTCCGCAACCGTCAGGCCGCAGAACCGGCCCTGGCACGGCCCCATGCCGCAACGCAGGAACGACTTCATCTGGTTCGGCCCGGTGCAGCCCAGCTTGACCGTCTGGCGCACCTGCTCGGCGGTCACTTCTTCGCAGCGGCACACGATGGTGTCGCCCACCGGCCGCAACTGGGCCCGCGGCACCCGGTACAGGGCGTCGAAAAATGCCCGGCCGCGCACCGCCCGGGCCAGCCCGGCGCGCGGCGCGGCCGCCGCGCGATCCCGCTGGGCGGTATCGAGGCGGCCCAGCAAGTGGGCGGCCTGCAAGGCGGCCAGCCGGCCGCGGTGCTCGGCCGCCAGGGCGCCCGCAATGCCCGCGCCGTCGCCGGCGATGCCGACGCCGGGCACCGATGTCGCGCCCCAGATATCGATGGCCGGCTCCCAGCAATCCTGCGCCTCGTTCCAGGCGTGCTCGACGCCGATGGCGCGCGCCAGGTTGACATTCGGCACGACGCCCTGGTGCAGCAGCAGTTGATCCGCCGGCAGCTCATGCTCGCGGCCGCCGGCGGTATAGCGGACGGCCTCCAGCTTGTCGCCTCCCACCGCCCGCAGGTCGGCCACGGCCCGCGTCACCGGGACCGCCGCCCGCACCGCGCGCAGCAGTTTCCAGCCTTTGGCCAGGTAGCCCGACCCCAGGAAGCCCGCCGCATGCGGCAGCGCGCGCAGCCACTGTCCCGACGGCACGGTCTCGAGCAGGGCGTCGATCTTCGCGCCGGCATTCAAGTATTGCCAGGCCACCAGGTACAGCAGCGGCCCGCATCCGGCCAGCACGGTGCGGCCCGACGGCACCAGCCCGCCCGACTTGAGCAGGATCTGCGCCGCCCCCGCGGTCAGCACGCCCGGCAGCGTCCAGCCGGGAATGGGGAACGGGCGCTCCTGGGCGCCGGTGGCCAGCAGCAGATGCCGCGCCACCAGCATGCGCGCATCGCCCGCCACTGAGTACGCCACCTCGAAGCCGGCCTCCGGCTCGGCGGCCGTCATGCGCGAGACCGCCCAGACGGTCGCCTGCGGCTGGTAGCGCGCCCCGGAACGCAGGAACGGCTCCACCAGCGTGGCGCCATGCCAGTAATCGGGGCCGAGGATGCCCCGGTCGGTGACGGGCGTAGTGGTGACGGCGCGATAGATCTGGCCGCCGGGCGCGGCCTGCTCGTCCAGCAGGATCACATCCAGGCCGCGCGCGGCCGCTTCCGTGGCCGCGGCCAGGCCGGCCGGCCCGGCCCCGATCACCAGTACGTCGCATTGAGTCGTCTGCATCATGCCTGCACCTTGCGCGCGCCCGCCTGCCGCTCGACCGCCATGCCTTCGCGCACCTGGGTCATGCAGGCCTGGCGATTGGGCTGCCCGTCGATGGTGACCAGGCAGTCGTAGCAAATGCCCATCATGCAGAACGGCCCGCGCGGCACTTCGTTGACGACGGTATCGCGACAGGCGTCGACGCCGTGCGCGAACAGCGCCGCGGCCACGCTGTCGCCGGCCCGGCACGCCAGCTCGGCGCCGTTGAAACGGATGCGCACGGGCGCGTCGCGCAATTGGCGGTCGGCCGAATCAAGCCTCTTGAACATGAAACCTCCGGGTAGAGAAGGGCGCCATATCGTCGGCCAGCGCGCCGGCGGCGATCATGGGAGCGAGCTTCAGGGCATGCGCGGCCGCCAGGGTCACGCCGCTGTGGCAAGTCGCCACGAACGCGCCCGGACAGGCCGCGGATTGTTCGTAGATGGGAAACCCGTCTTGCGACATGACGCGCAGCGCCGCCCAGGTGCGGACCACCCGCACATCCCGCAGCGCCGGCAGGGTCCGCACGGCCCGGTCGGCCAGCGTTCCCAGGATGGGCAGCCCGACGGTGCCGTCGGCATAGCCGGCCTCCTCTTGCGAATCGCCGATCAGCCACGACCCTTCGTCCATCTGGCGCAGCGTGCTCAGCGGCGTCTGCAGGATGCGGCGGGTGCGTTCCAGGGCGATGATCTGGCCCTTCTGCGGCCGCACCGGCACCACCAGGCCGACCCGCTCGGCCAGCGCGCGGTTGCCCAGGCCGGCCGCCAGCACGAGCTTATTGGCGCGCACCAGCCCGCGCGGCGTGGCGATCTCGAAAACGCCATCGGCATGGCGGATTTCCTGCGCCGGCCGGCGCGGCAGGTAATCCACGCCGTCGCGCGCGAACGCCGTATGCAGCGCGCGCAGCAGCTTGAGCGGATTGGCGATGCCGTCCACCGCCGTCCAGGTCGCGCCCCGCACCTCGGGCCCGACGCCGGGCACCAGGTCGGCCACTTCATGCCGGTCCAGCAGTTTCCATTCGTACGACGACATGCCGGGTTGCGCCAGCAGCTCCGTCATGAAGCGCAGCCGCGCTTCGCGCTCCTCGTCGGACAGCAGCACATGCAGCCCGCCGCGCTGCTCCAGCCGCACGTCGATGCCGGTCTTGTCCAGCAGCTCGGCGGCCAGGGTCGGCCACAGCGACGCGGACGTCAGCGTCCATACGCCGTAGCGGGGCAGGCCCATGCCCTTGCTCTGCACCCATACCAGCCCGAAATTGCCCCGCGAGGCGCGATAAGCCACATCGCCCTCGTCCAGCACCGCGACCCGCGCCAACTCGCGCCGCAGGCCGTAGGCCAGCGCCGACCCGACCAGTCCGCCGCCCACCACCACGGCGTCGTAGACGCCCTGGCGCGGCTCGCTGGCCGGCATTTCCGCTCCGTTTGCCATCACCGTCCTTTTCCTACGAACAACTTCTCCAGCCCGACCGCCCGGTCCAGAATAAAGATGACCAGCACTGTCGCATAGATCAGCACCGCCGATACCGCCGTCACCAGCGGGTCGATGGTGTCCTCGATCTGCAGGAAGATGCGCACCGGCAGCGTGGTGGTGGACGGCGAGGCAATGAAAATCGACATGGTCAGCTCATCGAAGCTGGTGATGAACGCGATCACCCAGCCGCTGATCACGCCCGGCAGGATCAGCGGCAGCACGATGCGGCGGAACGCGGTCCAGTTCGAGGCGCCCAGCGACAGCGCGGCGCGCTCCAGCATCGGGTCCAGGCCGGTCGCCGAAGCCAGCACCAGCCGCAGGGCGTACGGCATGATGATGATGATGTGCGCCATGACCAGGCCGAAGTACGTGCCCACCAGGTCCACGCTGGTGAAGAACTTCAGGAAGGCCAGGCCCAGCACCACGTGCGGGATCATCAGCGGCGACATGAAGAACGCCAGCAGCGCCTCGCGTCCCCGGAAGCGGCTGCGCGCCAGTGCCAGCGCGCCGGGCACGGCCAGCAGCACCGCGACGGTGGCCGACAGCGCGCCCAGGCCGAGGCTGAACCAGAACGCGTCGATGAAGCGCGGGTTATCCAGAATGGCCTTGAACCAGCGTAGCGACAGCCCGTTGGCGGGCAGCGAGATGAAGCCTTCCGACGTGAACGCGACGGCGCACACCATGACAATCGGCGCCAGGATGAAGGCAATGAACAAGGTGTGGAACAGCAATCCCAAGGGGCCATTGCGGAAGTTCATGCGTCGTCTCCCGGTCAGCCGAAAATTGCGCCGTAGCGCCGTTCGATCATGCGGTTGGCCGCCACCAGCACCACCACGGTCGCCACCAGCAGCAGCATCGCCAGGGCCGCGCCGAGCGGCCAGTTCAAGGTATTGAGGAACTCGTCATACGCGGCGGTGGCCACGTTCTTCAGGCGCCGCCCGCCGACAATGGCCGGCGTGGCGAAGGCGCTGGCGGCCATGGCGAACACCATGATCGAGCCGGACAGGATGCCCGGCATGATCTGCGGCACGATCACGCGCCTGAGCACCGTGAACTGGCTGGCGCCGAGCGACAGGGCGGCCGCCTCGGTGGCCGGGTTGATGCGCTGCAGCGAGGCCCATACCGAAATCACCATGAAGGGCACCAGCACATGGGTCAGCGCGATGATCACGCCGGTGTTGGTGTACATCAGGTTGACCGGCGCGGACGCCAGGCCCAGCGCCATCAGCGTCTTGCTGAGCAGCCCGGTGGAGCCGAACAGCAGCGCCCAGCCCAGGGTGCGCACCACCACGGAGATCAGCAGCGGCCCCAGCACCACCATCAGGAAGATGCCTTTCCATGGGTTGGCCATGCGCGACAGCACATAGGCTTCCGCCGTGCCCAGCAGCAGCGAGGCCAGCGTGACCGCGACGGCGACGCCGAAGGTGCGCGCGTAGACCTCGTAGTAGTAGCTGTCGGTGACAATGTCGCGGTAATTGGCCAGTGAAAAAGCCTGTTCGATGCCGCCGTAGAACTCGAAATTGAAGAAGCTGATCAGGAACACCAGAAACAGCGGCACCACCAGGAAGGTGGCGTACACCACCATCGCCGGCGCGCTGAGCAGCCACGGGTTGAGGCGCGCGTTCATGGCCGCGCCTCGCCATCCACCGGGCACATGTCGCGGGCCCGCCAGCGCAGGTGCACCTGCTGTCCCTCGGCCGGCACCGGCACACCGTCGTTCTGGCGTATCACCAGCACCTCGCCCACCGATGTCTCGACCTGGCACAGCCAATGGTTGCCCTGGAAGACGCGGGCCTTCATGCGGCCCGGCAGGGCGCAGGCCGCCGGCTCGGAGAACAGGATTTTCTCGGGCCGCACGATGACCGGACCGCGCGGCATCGGCAGATCTTCCAGGACGATGGCAGCCTCGCCGACGCACGCCCGGCCGGCCTGCTCGCCGGTGCCGGGCCGCGGCGTGAACACATTGGCCTTGCCCAGGAAGCCGCCGACGAAGCCGCTGGCCGGCCCCTCGTAGGCGGAGAACGGGTCGGCCACCTGTTCGACGCGCCCCTGATTCATCACCACGATGCGGTCGGACAGCGCCAGCGCCTCGGACTGGTCGTGCGTGACCAGGATGGTGGTGGTGCCCACCGTGCGCTGGATGCTACGCAATTCCAGCTGCATCTCTTCGCGCAGCTTGGCGTCCAGGTTGGACAGCGGCTCGTCCAGTAGCAACAGGCTCGGCCGTATCACCAGCGCGCGGGCCAGCGCCACGCGCTGCTGCTGGCCCCCCGACATGCGGGCGGGATGGCGGTCGGCCAGGTGCGCCAGCCCGACCAGCTGCAGCGCCTCGGCCACCCGCGCGGCGCGCTCCTTGGCCCCCACGCGCTGCATTTCCAGGCCGAACGCCACGTTCTCGGCCGCCGTCATGTGCGGGAACAGCGCGTAGTTCTGGAACACGATGCCCAGCCCGCGCTTGTTGGCGGGCACCCTGCCCAGGTCCGCGCCGTCGAGCAGGATCGCGCCCCCCGACGGCTCGACAAAGCCCGCGATCATGTGCAGCGTGGTGGTCTTGCCGCAACCGGACGGCCCCAGCAGCGAGATGAACTCGCCGCGCTCGACCGACAGGTCGAGGCCGTCGACCGCGGTCAGGTCCCCGTAGCGCTTGGTCAGGCCTTTCAGGACGAGATATGCCATGCGTGCTCCTGCCAGCGGCTAGCCTGGATCAGCGTTCCACTTCGCGCGTCCAGCGCTTGTTCCATTCCTCGCGATGCTGGTTCACCGTGTCCCAGTCGATCACGATCAGGTCGGCCGCCCGCTGGCCGATCGGCAGCGGCACGCGCGGATCGTCCTTGATCTCGGCCTTGGTATTGACCGGGCCGTAGCCATACTCGCTGGCCAGGCGCGACTGCACTTCGGGAGAAACGAGGTATTGCACGAACTGCTGGGACAGCGGATTGGCGTCGGGCTTGGCGACCGGGCACACGGAAGACAGCAGGGCATAGGCGCCTTCCTCCGGATACACGAAGCCCACGGGGAAGCCGGTATCCGCGAACGCCTTGACGCGCCCGCTGCCCCACACGGCGATCGATGCCTGGCCGCTGGAGAACAGCTCGGTCATCTTGCCGGGTGACGGCTCGTAGACCAGCACGTTGGGGTTGATCTCCTCGATCACCGTCTTGAAGCCCGGGTCGATGTTCTTCTCGCCGCCGCCCGCCGCGCGGGCGAACTGCACCAGCGTATGCAGGCCATAGGTGTTGTTCAGCGGCGGCACCACCAGTTGCTGCTTGTATTTCGGGTCCTTGAGGTCATTCCAGGACTTGGGCGGCGCCCATTTCCGCTCGTCGAAGATCTTCTTGTTGTACATGATGCCGGTGGCCACGATGCCGATGGCCACGGCCTTGTCGTCCTTGTAGCGCGCCGTCTTGTACAGATCGTCGGCCGGCAGGCCCTGGATCGGCGCGCAGAATCCCAATGCGATCGCCTGGTACATGGGGCCGTCGTCGATGATGGCCACGTCGATCTGCTGGTTGCTTTTCTGCGCCTGCAGGCGCGCCACCGTGTTGGTCGAGTTGCCGGCCACGTAGACCAGCTCGACGCCGTGCTGCTTGGCGAAGGGCGGGAAGATGTGCTGGCGCATGATCTCTTCGAACGACCCGCCGTATCCGGCCACCACCAGCTTCTGCTGCGCCACGGCGCCGCCGCTGCATGCGACGGCCAGCACCGCCGCCGAAAACACTGCAAGACCCTTGCCCATGAGAACCCCCTTGTCAGTTAGGCGGCAGTGTCCTGCCCGCCTGTTCTCTCTGCTTCATCTGCATATGTCCGGACATGAATGTCCGGACATATAATGGAAGCCTGGTGCTACATTTGTCAATCCCGTATTGCCCCTAAGCTTTTCAGCCTGGAACCGCCTTGGCCCGATCCCTGCCGCCCGACACCGTCGAATCGCCCTCCGCCGCGCCCGGCCTGTTCAGCGCGGACATCGGCGCGCCCGCCGACGACAAGCCCGCGCCGCGCTACAAGGCCATCTACCAGGACCTGGCGCGCGCCATCCGCTCGGGCGTCTATCCGGTCATGACCCTGCTGCCCACCGAGCATGAGCTGTGCGCGCACTACGACGCCAGCCGCCATACGGTGCGCGAGGCGATCCGCATGCTCACCGAGGCCGGCATGGTGTCGCGCCGTCCCGGCGTGGGCACGCGCGTGGAGGCCGCCAAGTCGGCCACGCGCCACACCCAGCGCGTCTCCGAACTGGCCGACCTGTTCCAGTACATCAAGAACGCCACGCTGCGCGTGCTCGCCACCCGCGATATCCGGGCCTCGGCGCGGCTGGCCGAAACCCTCGGCTGCCCGCCGCGCCAGGCCTGGCTGCACATCCGCGCCATCAAGCTGCTGGGCGGCCAGCGCGCGCCGGTGGCCTACCTGGATGCCTACGTCCATCCCGACTACTCCGCCATCCAGGCCGATATCGGCAAGACGCGCGTGCCGCTGCTGCAACTGGTCGAGCAGCGCTACAGCCAGTGCATCAGCGAGGTCGGCCAGGAATTCTCGGCCACCCCGATCAGCGGGGAAATGGCCGAACTGCTCAAGGTCGCTCCGCATACACCCGGACTGGTGATCACGCGCCGCTACTACGGCGAGAACGGAGCCCTCATGCTGGCCACGGTCACCACCTTCCCGTACACCAAGATGAAGTACTCCATGTCGCTCAAGCTGGACTGGCCGCGCCCGGCTCAAGGCCGGTAGCCGTATGCCGAGGCGGCCTGCGCGCCGCTGACCTTGCCGTCGCGCACGTCCTGCTCGATGCGCGCGCGCGGCCGCTCGGCCGCCGGCCCGTAGCCGCCCCCGCCCGGCGTCTCGATGCGCACGCTTTCGCCGTCGGCCAGGGCGATGTTGGCGGTCTTGGAAAACAGTTCCTGCTCCTGCGGGGTGCCCGGGTTGCGCAGCAGGCGCGCGCGGCGTCCGTCGCCGCCGCCCGCCACGCCCGCGGCCACGCCCACCGTATGGCTGTCCGAGCGCGCCGAGAACACGATGCCGTCGGCGCGCGCGCGGATCTGCTTGGCGATCGCCAGCCCGCCGCGCGTGCGGCCGACGCCGCCCGAATCGCCGATCAGCGCGTACTCGTCCATCAGCAGCGGGTACTCGTTCTCCAGCGCCTCGACCGGCAGATTGGACGTGTTGGTCATGTGCACATGCACCCCGTCGGCGCCGTCCTGGTCCAGGCGCGCGCCGGCGCCGCCGCCCAGGGTCTCCAGGTAGACGAAATGACCGGCGCGATCGGGCCAGCGGCCCGAGAACACAATGGCCGGGCAGCAATCGTTGCTGGAGGCCATGATGCGCTCTGGCGGCAGCAGCCCGCGGAACGCGCCGAAAATGGCGCCCGCCACCTTCTGCGCCGTGATCGAACGCGCGCCCACGGCGGCGGGATGCTCCGGATTGGTGATGGTGCCGACCGGCGCGGAGATGGAAATCGGGTCGAACAGGCCGGCATTGGGCGCCAGGTCGGGGTCGAGCAGCGCCTTGACCGCGTAATAGACGCAAGCACGCAGGGTATTGAGCGGCAGGTTCATGGCGCCGCGCGCCTGCCGGCCCGAACCGTCGAAGTCGAAGTGCAGGCGCCCGCCGCCCACCGTCAGGGCCACGCGGATGGGCACCGGGTCGCCGCCCATGCCGTCGTCATCCAGGAAGCTTTCGAAGACGTAGCTGCCTTCGCGCAACTCGGCGATGCGGTTGCTCAGGCGCCGGCGCGTGTACAGGATGATGTCGTCCACCGAACGCAGCACGGCGTCCAGCCCCATTTGCCGGATCAGCCCGCCCATGGCGGCCGCGCCCCGTTCGTTGGTCGCCATCTGCACGCGCAGGTCCAGCACGCGCTCTTCGGGATCGCGCGTGTTGGCGCAGATCAGCCGCAGCAGGTCCTCGTCCACCTGGCCGGCGCGCGCGATGCGGCAGACCGGGATGCGGATGCCTTCCTCGAACACCGAGCGCAGGCCGCCGGCGATCGATCCCGGCACCGCGCCGCCCACATCGGAATGATGGGCGATGTTGGCGGCGAAGAAGCGCAGCGCGCCGTCCCAGAATACCGGCGAGACGATGTTGATGTCCGGCAGGTGGCTGCCGTTGGCCAGGTAGGGGTCGTTGCAAATGAAGACATCGCCCGGCTGGATGGCCTCGACCGGAAACGCCTGCAATATCGAGCGCATCGCGCCGTCCAGCGAGCCCAGGTGCAGCGGGATCTGCGTGCCTTGCGCCACCAGCCGGCCGGCCGCGTCGAACAGGGCCACCGAGCAGTCCTTGCGCTCCTTGATATTGGTCGAGAAGGACGCCCGCACCAGCGTGTTGTTCATGTCCTCGGTGATCGACAGCAGCCGGTTGCTGAATACCTCCATGCCGATCGGGTCGGCAATGGCGGCGCTGGCGGAATGCTCAGTCATGCAGGTCTCCTTGCAGGCGGATCAGCAGGTTGCCGTAGGCGTCGACCGCGACGCTGTGACCCGGCCCCACGACCGTGGTCGAACTCATTTCCTCGATCAAGGCCGGCCCGCGCAGGCAGGCGCCGGCCGGTAGCAGGTCGCGGTCGTACACCGGGGTGTCGCGCCAGCCATGGCGCGCGCCGAAATAGGCGCGCCGCTCGCCCAGCCGGGCATCGGCCGGCAGCTCGCCGGCCGGGCGCGGCGCCAGCGGCGCCTTGGCCACTCGCCCCACCGCCTGGAGCCGGCAATTGATGATCTGCACGCGGCGGTCGTCCACGACGTAGCCGTACTCACGCTGGTGCGCCTGGCGGAATCGTTCGATGAACAGCGCGAAGCCCTGGGCGCGGAAGTCCTCGAGCGGCACCTGCACCTCGAAATTCTGCCCCTCGTAGCGCGCGTCGATCGCATAGCGGCAGCTGCGCAGCGCGGGCGCCACGCCTTCGCCGTCCAGCCAGGCCTGGGCCTGCTGCTCCAGCTGCGCGAAAATGGCCGCGACGTGCGGCCAGCCCGGTTCGCTGGCGGGCGCGATCTCGCTGCGCACGAAGTCGAAGGAAATATCGCCCAGCAGGATGCCGCGCGCGCACATGGTGCCCGGCTCCTGCGGCACGATGACCAGCGGGATGCCGCATTCCTCCGCGACCTCGACCGCGTGCAGCGGGCCGGCGCCGCCATAGGCATACAGCGCGAACTCCGCCAGGTCGTGGCCGCGCTCGGTGGACACGGCGCGGATCGCCCGGCTCATGTTGGCCGCCGCGATCCGCAGGATGCCCTGGGCCGCCTCTTCCAGCGTCAGGTTCAGCGGCCGCGCCACGCGCGCCTCGATCACTCCGCGCGCGGCCTGGGCGTGCACTGCCATGCGGCCCTTCAACAACGCCACCGGATTCAGGCGCTGCAGGACGATCTGCGCGTCGGTGATGGTCGGCTCGGTGCCGCCGCGGCCGTAGCCCACCGGGCCCGGCACGGCGCCGGCGCTGTGCGGCCCCACCTTGAGGGCGCCGGCATCGTCCAACCAGGCGATGCTGCCGCCGCCGGCGCCAATGACATGGATGTCCACCATCGGCGTCTTGACCGGGTATCCCGCCACCTGGCGGTGCGAGGTGAACAGCGGCTGGCCGTCGCAAACCAGGGATACGTCGGTGCTGGTGCCGCCCACGTCGAAAGTCACCAGGTTCAGGCTGCCGATCGCCCGTCCCACCGCCGCCGCGCCGATCACGCCCGCGGCGGGGCCCGACAGGCAGGTGCGCACCGGGTACTGCCGCACGCTGGCGATCGACATCAGGCCGCCGTTGGAATGCACGGTGTGCGGTTCGTGGTCGATGCCCAGCTCGCGGGTGCGCTGCAGGAAGCGCTGCAGATAGCGTTCCATGCGCGGGCCCACCGCGGCGTTGAGCACCGTCGTGGACAACCGCTCGTATTCGCGGAACTCCGGCAGCACCTCCGACGACAGGCTGACGAACACTTCCGGCAACACCTGCCGCACGATTTCGGCGGCGCGCCGCTCGTGGGCGGCATTGCGGTACGAATGCAGGAAGCAGATGGTCACGGCCTCGATGCCGGCCGCGCCGAACGCCTGCGCCGCTGCGCGCACCTGCCCTTCGTCCAGCTCGCGCAGCACCGCGCCGGTATTGTCGATGCGCTCGTCGATCTCGATGCGCCACTGCCGCGGCACGGCCACCGGCGGCTTGCCCACACTGTAGTCATACAGGTGCGGGCGCGTCTGCCGGCCGATCTCCAGCACGTCGCGGAAGCCCCGGGTGGTCAGCAGGCCGACGCGGGCGCCCTTGCGCTCGATGATCAGGTTGGTCGCCACCGTGGTGCCATGGCCGATGTGCGAGACATCGCGCACGGCCACGCCGTGCGTGCGCAGCAGGTCCGCGATGCCCTGCTGGATGGCCTCCGACGGATCGTGCGGGGTGGACGGCACCTTGTGGAAGTGCACCGCCCCCGCCTGTTCGTCCACCATCGTGAAATCAGTGAACGTGCCGCCCACGTCTATGCCTATGCGATACATGTTGTCCCAGTCCCCTCATGAAGGCGGTCGCCCGCTCAGTCCAGATGAATGCCCGCCTTGTCGGCCACCTTGCACCACTTGGCGACCTCGTCCTTGATCATGGCGCTGAACGCCGGGCCGGCCACGTCGGAAACCTGCGCGCCCTGTTGCTCCAGGTATGGCTTGAGCACCGGTCCGTGCAGCACCTCGACCAGGCTTTGCGTCAGCGGCTTGCGGATCGCTTCCGGCAGCCCGGCCGGCGCCAGCATGCCGAACCACACCATGGCCTCGTAGCCCGGGTAGCCGGATTCCGCCACGGTGGGCACGTCGGGCAGCATGGGCGAGCGGGCCGGCGAAGTCACCGCCAGGGCACGGATCTTGCCGTCCTGGATATACGGATAGGAAGTCATCACGACGTCCATCATCATGCTGACCTGCCCGCCCACCAGGTCGATCAGCGCCGGACCCGAGCCCCGGTAGGGCACATGCACCATCGACACCCCGGCGGTCGACTTGAACAGCTCGGCCGCCAGGTGGTTGGAGGTGCCCTGGCCATTCGAGGCGAACGAATACGCCGACGGATCCTGCTTGAGCAGCGCGACGAACTCCTGCAGCGAGCGCGCCGGCACCGACTGGTTGACCACCAGCACATTGGGAATAGTCGCCACCACCGTGAGCGGCGTGAAATCCTTGATCGGGTCGTACGGCAGCTTCGAGTAGATGCAGGCGGCGCTGCCTTGCGTGCTGACCGAGCCCATCAGGATGGTGTAGCCGTCCGCCGGCTGGCGCGCCACGTATTCGGTGCCCACCGTGCCGCCGGCGCCGGGCCGGTTTTCCACGATCACATTGGCGCCCAGCTTGCCGCCTAGGCCCTCGGCCACTTTGCGTGCGATCAGGTCGGTGGAGCCGCCCGCCGCGAAGGGCACCACGATGCGGATCACCTTGTCGGACGGCCAGGCCGCGTGCGCCCCGTGCGCAGCCATGGCGAGCATGCCGGCCAGGGCCCATCCGCAACGGCGCAGGAATCTCCGTGCAGTCATCTTGCTTCCCCTTGTGTTGGTAGAACTTCCTGTGCGCCGGGCGCCGGGCCCGGCCGCGCGTTCACTGCAACAACGGGACCATGCTAGAGGGCGCCCGGCGGGCGCAGCAGATAGCGCGGCTTATAGTGACATCATTCACATTTATGTCGGGGAGCGGCCATGAAGCATCCGGACCTGAATCTGCTGCTGCATTTCGATGCGCTGATGACCTGTCGCAGCATGACGCGCGCGGCCGAACAACTGGGCATCACGCAGCCGGCCCTGAGCGCCGCCATGAGCCGGCTGCGGCGCCTGTTCAACGATCCGCTGCTGGTGCGCGAAGCCGGAGTCTGGCAGCCCACCGGGCGCGCCACCGAACTGCACCAGGCGTTCCACCCCATGCTGCAGGCCTGGCGGCGCGCCACGCGCGGCCACGAGTCCTTCGACCCGGCGCATTCCGAACGCACGCTGTCGCTCTATGCCACCGACTATGTGCAATACCGCCTGCTGCCGCTGGTCATTCCCAGCCTGGCCAAGGATGCGCCGCACCTGCACCTGCAGATCCAGCCGGCGCGCCCGCTGCACGGCCTGAGCATGCTGGAGACCAACCATGTGGAACTGATCGCCGGCTATTTCCCCGAGCCGTCGCCCGATCTGCGCACGCGCTTCCTGTATGAAGAGCCGGCGGTCTGCATCGTGCGCGAAGGCCATCCCTGCCTGCGCAAGCGCTGGGACCTGGACGCCTACCTGCGATACGGCCATGTCGACCTGGCGGCCCATACACGCTACTTCAGCCGCGGCATCGACCGGATCCTGCAGGGGCACAACCGCAGCCGCCACATCGCGGCCACGCTGTCGAGCTACCTGGTCTGCCCCTTCGTCATTTCAGCGTCCGACCTGATCGCCACCATGCCGGCCAGCGTGGCCCGCGCCATGGCCAGCAGCTCGCGCACCGTCATCCTGAAAGTGCCCATGGAACTGCCGACCATCGCCGTATCGCTGTACTGGCACGAGCGGCACCACGACGATCCTGGCCACGCCTGGCTGCGGCAGTACATCGCCGAGCGGGCCACGCCCGCCCGGCGCGGCGCGGCGCCTCAGGCCAGCGGCAAGTAAATGCGCGTCTTCAGCTCGGCGGCGGGCGTGGTCTTGGGATCGTTCACGTACTCTTCCCACATGGGGAAATCGAGCGTCTCCTGGCCGCTGGCCGGCAGCCATTCCGCGAACAGCCAGTGGTAGGCCGCCTCGATTTCGCTGTAGGGGCCGGTGTATTCCAGCACCGCGCAGCGCGCCGCCGGCAATGTGAACGGCTCGAACACCGGGTCCGCCGACGCGCCGTCGGGCAGCGTCAGGCCGGCGCGCGAACGCAGCCGGGCGGCCGGCACCTGGGCCGGATCGTCGTAATACACGCCGAACGAACGGGTGGCCGGGCCGACCAGGTCGCGGCTGGACGCCAGCATGAACAAACGGTCGAAGGTGGTGCCGATGTTCTGGTAGTCGCCCTCGTGGGCCAGGGTGGCCAGCGACGCGCCGGCGAATTGCTCGATGGTAGTGGGATACATGCCAAGCTCCTCAGGGTTGAAAGGCCTGGAGCGCGCATCCCGGTAGCGGCCGGGCGGCATCCCGAACACGGCGCCGAAAGCCCGGCTGAACGCGGCTTGCGACGTGTATCCGGCGCGTTGCGCCACCTGCTGCATCGGCGCTTCCCCGGCCAGCTCCACCGACGCCCGATGCATGCGCACGCGCAGCATCGTGGCGTTGACCGTCTCGCCCATCAGCGCGCGATATACGCGATGGAAGTGATAGGGCGACAGGCACGCCAGGTCGGCCAGGTGATACAGGTCCGGCGCCGCGTCGGGATGCGAGGCCAGCCATTGCAGCACCGGTTCCAGCCGGTTGGCGTAGTGGATGCGGGTCTTGGGTTTCATACGTGCTCCAGGGCTCCCACTGTAGCCATGGCCGTTTTGCAGATTTTGCGCTTTTGCGGTTTTGCGCTTTTGCGGCCTTGCACCTTCAGTGCCCAGGTGTCTGACACCCCCAAGCAATATCCTCCGCATGCCCATGGCACCCCACGGGGTGTCAGACACCTGCATCAGCTGCGTTCAAGTCGCTGCCCAGGTGTCAGACACCTGCATTCAAGTCGGGTAGGTCCCGGGCAGCAGCACGCTGCGGTCCCCCGGCGTCAGCGACTTGCGGCCGCACAGCGCCATGGTGACGTCCATTTCCCTGTACAGGATCTCCAGCACGCGGGTCACGCCGGCCTTGCCGTACGCGCCCAGGCCATAGAGGAACGCGCGGCCGATCATGGTGCCGCGCGCGCCCAGCGCCACGGCCTTCAGCACGTCCTGCCCGGAGCGGATGCCGCCATCCATCCATACTTCGATGCGCGAGCCGACCGCGTCGGCGATGGCGGGCAGGGCGGCGATCGACGACATGGCGCCGTCGAGCTGGCGGCCGCCGTGGTTGCTGACGATCAGCGCGTCGGCGCCGCTGTCGGCCGCCAGGCGCGCGTCCTCGACATCCAGGACGCCCTTCAGGATGAGCTTGCCGCCCCAGCGCTGTTTGATCCATTCGACGTCGGCCCAGCTCAGGCGCGGATCGAACTGCTCGGCCGTCCACGACGACAGCGACGACAGGTCGCTCACGCCCTTGGCGTGCCCGACAATGTTGCCGAACGTGCGCCGCGGGGTGCGCAGCATGCCCAGGCACCAGCGCGGCTTGGTGGCCAGGTTGATCAGGTTGGCCAGCGTGGGCTTGGGCGGCGCCGACAGGCCGTTGCGGATGTCCTTGTGGCGCTGGCCCAGGATCTGCAAGTCCAGCGTGAGCACCAGCGCCGAGCAGCCGGCCGCCTTGGCGCGGTCGATCAGGTTGGCCACGAATTCCCGGTCGCGCATCACGTAGAGCTGGAACCAGAATGGCTTGCCGGTGGCGCGCGCCACGTCCTCGATCGAGCAGATGCTCATGGTCGACAACGTGAACGGCACGCCGAATTCGGCCGCGGCCTGCGCCGCCACCATTTCGCCGTCGGCATGCTGCATGCCGGTCAGGCCGGTGGGCGCGATGGCCACCGGCATCACGGCCTCGGTGCCGGCCATGGTGGTGCGCAGCGAGCGGCCTTCCATGTCCACCGCCACCCGCTGGCGCAGCTTGATCGTCTGGAAATCGGCCTCGTTGGCGCGATAGGTGCCCTCGGTCCAGGCGCCTGAATCGGCGTAGTCGTAGAACATGCGGGGCACGCGCTTCTGCGCCAGGATGCGCAGGTCTTCGATGCAGGTGATCTTGGCAAGGTTCTGGTTCATGGCAGACTATTGGAAAATAGAGGGCCCCAAGGGCGTAGCAAGTATACGCGCGCGCCCCCCGTATCGAGAGGAATCGCATGCAAGACCCCCACCAGGAAACCGTCCACGTCATCGTCAAAGGGGTGGTGCAGGGCGTGGGCTACCGGCACGCCACCGTACGGCGCGCCCATATGCTGGGCGTGACCGGGTGGGTGCAGAACATGGAAGACGGCACCGTCCAGGCGCTGGTGCAGGGCACGCCCGACCAGGTCGATCACATGCTGGAGTGGCTGCGGCGCGGCCCGCCGGCCGCCACGGTGCGCGAGCTCATCGCCGAACGCCAGTTCACCGACAAGCGCTACGCGCGCTTCGAACAGTTGTAGTCCTCCCCCTTCGCCACCACGGATTTCCCCCATGCCCGACCACGCTTCGCAACTTCCCCGCACGCAACTCGTCGTCAAGCCGGACTGGACCGATCTATACGGCCACATGAACGCGGCCCGCTACGTGCGGGTGTTCGACCATATCGGCTTCCAGTTGCTGGAGCCGCTGGGCGTGGGCGAAAGCTACACGCGGGCCACGCGCTGCGGCATCTACACCGTCGACATCGCGGTCAACTATCGGCACGAACTGCTGGCCGACGACCCGCTGGAATTGCGCGTGCGCGTGCTGGACGCCGACGCCAAGCGCCTGCTGTGCCTGATGGAGCTGTTCCAGACGCGCGACCAGTACCTGGCCGCCACCATGGAGCAGTTGTCCGTCAACGTGAACCTCGACACCCGGCGCAGCCAGCCGTTCCCCGCAGAGCTGGCGCAGTCGCTGCAAGCCGCGGCGCGCGCGCACGCGGCGGTGCCGCTGCCGGAACGCCACGTGCGCCGGCTGACCCTGGCGCGCCAGGCCGCGGCCTGAAGCCGCCCTGGCTGTCGTTCACAATTTGTTTCATCTCCGGCGCCCGCGCAGTTCGCCGCGCGATGCCGGCGCGATACGGCGAACGGGCAGCCAATTCCCGGTTTCTGCGCGCTTCCTGCCACCAATATCCGCGAAATCGCGGGGATTGCCAGCCCGCCCGGCCGTTCCTACTATCCGCCGCTCTACTGTCCGGCCGGTGCCCTGATACTCGCGGTGGCTGTCATCGCGAGGCCGGCCCGGCCTGGTTCTGGAGCCGGCAATGCACGATCGCGCACCTGATTCCCGCACGGCCGACTGGCGCGCCCGCAGCTTGCGCCACGTCTGGCATCCCTGCACCCAGATGAAGCGCCAGGCCGCCATGCCCTTGCTGGCGCTGGCGCGCGGCGAAGGGCCGTGGCTGGTCGACATGGATGGCCGCCGCTACCTCGACGCCATCAGCTCGTGGTGGGTGAATCTGTTCGGCCATGCCAATGCGCGCATCAACGCCGCGCTGCACGACCAGCTGGCCCGGCTGCCGCACGCGATGCTGGCCGGCTGCACGCACGCGCCGGCCGTCGAACTGGCCGAGCGGCTGTCGGCGCTCACCGGCGGCGCGCTGGGCCATTGCTTCTACGCCTCGGACGGCGCATCGGCGGTGGAAATCGCCCTGAAGATGAGCTTCCACTCATGGCGCAACCGGGGCCACGCCGACAAGCGCGAATTCGTCTGCGTGCGCCATGGCTACCATGGCGAGACGCTGGGCGCGCTGGGCGTCACCGACGTGGCCGTGTTCCGCGACGCCTATGATCCCCTGTTGCGCCAGGCCCACGTGGTGGCTTCGCCCGACGCCCGCCAGGCGGGCCCCGGCGAAGACGCCGCCGCCGTCGCGCAACGCGCCGCCGCCGACCTGCAGGCCTTGCTCGCAGCCCGCCATCGGCACATCGCCGCGGTCATCATCGAGCCGCTGGTGCAATGCGCGGCGGGCATGGCGATGCACGATCCCGCCTACCTGCGCCAGGTGCGCGCGCTGTGCGACCGCTACCAGGTGCACCTGATCGCCGACGAGATCGCGGTCGGCTGCGGACGCACCGGTTCGTTCTTCGCGTGCGAGCAGGCCGGCATCTGGCCGGACCTGATGACGTTGTCCAAGGGCATCACCGGCGGCTACCTGCCATTGTCGCTGGTGTTGAGCACCGACGCGATCCACGACGCCTTCTACGACGACGACGTCGCGCGCGGCTTCCTGCACTCGCACTCGTACACCGGCAACCCGCTGGCCTGCCGCGCGGCGCTGGCCACGCTGGCTATTTTCGACGCGGACGACGTCCTGGCCCGCAACCGCGCCTGGGCGGCGCAATTCGATGCGGCGCTGGCGCCGCTGCGGCGCCACCGCGCGATCAGCCACTGGCGGCGCGCCGGCATGATCTGGGCGTTCGACGTGGCGGCCGATGCCGGCTTCGCGCAGCGCTATGCGGCGGCGGCGCTGGCGCGCGGACTGCTGCTGCGCCCCATCGGCGCCACGGTCTACCTGATGCCGCCCTACGTGCTGGACGAGGCAACCACCGCCTGGCTGGCGCGCGAGACGCTGGCCACGCTCGACGACGCGCTGGAGGCTCGCTGACATGCACCTGCTCGACACCCTGCAAGCCGGCCTGCGCGATCTGGAGGCCCGCCACCTGCGCCGCCGCCGGCGCACCACCGACACCCCCTGCGCGCCCCACGTGCGCGTCGACGGCCGCGACATGCTGGCCTTCTGCAGCAACGACTACCTGGGCCTGGCGGCCCACCCCGCGGTGGTCGCGGCCCTCGCCGAAGGGGCCGGGCGCTACGGCGCGGGCAGCGGCGCCTCGCACCTGATCAGCGGCCACAGCCGCGCCCATGCGCAACTGGAAGAGCGGCTGGCGGCCATGCTCGCGCCGCATATCGAACAGGCCCGGGCGCTGTACTTCTGCACCGGCTACATGGCCAACCTGGCCGTGCTGGGCGCGCTCGCCGATAAGGACGCCGAGATCTATTCCGAAGCCCTCAACCATGCCTCGCTGATCGACGGGGCGCGGCTGTCGCGTGCACGCGTCCAGGTCTACCCGCACCGCGATGCCGGCACGCTGGACAGGCTGCTGGCGGACAGCCGGGCGCCCACCCGGCTGATCGTGACCGACGGGGTATTCTCGATGGACGGCGACATTGCTCCGCTGCGTGAGCTGCTGGCGCTGGCCGAGCGCCATGGCGCCTGGCTGGTGGTGGACGATGCGCATGGCTTCGGCGTGCTGGGCGAACGCGGCCACGGCGTGCTGGAGCAACTGGGGCTGAGCTCGCCGCACCTGGTGATGATCGGCACGCTCGGCAAGGCCGCCGGCGTGGGCGGGGCCTTCGTGGCCGCGCACGCGACCGTGATCGACTGGCTGGTCAACCGCGCCCGGCCGTATATCTTCAGCACCGCCGCGGCGCCGGCGCAGGCCCATGCGCTGTTGGCCAGCCTCGACCTCATCGAAGGCGCGGAGGGCGCACGGCGCCGCGCCCACCTGCGCGCCCTGACCGGCCGCTTGCAGGCCGGCCTGCGCCTGCGGCGCTGGCGCCACGACCCCACTCCAACCGCCATCCAGCCGGTCGTGCTGGGCGACAACGCCGCGGCCCTGCGCGCGGCGGCGGCGCTGGAGCGCGCGGCATTGTGGGTGCCCGCCATCCGGCCGCCCACCGTGCCGCCCGGCACTGCGCGCCTGCGCGTGACCCTTTCGGCGGCGCACCAGCCCGCCGACGTGGACCGGCTGGTCCACACCCTGAATCGCCTGGAAGAGGACCCCGGCCATGCCTGACACGCCACGCCCGCACGACTATTTCGTCACCGGCACCGACACCGAGATAGGCAAGACGCTGGTGTCCTGCGCGCTGCTGATCGCGGCGGCGCGGCACGGCCGTCCGGCGGCCGGCTTGAAGGCCGTGGCGGCAGGCGCGCAGCCGGCCGACGGCCGCTGGCTCAACGAGGACGTAGAGCAACTGCGCCAGGCCAGCACCGTGGCGCTGCCCGGCGCGGGACACTGCCCCTACGTGCTGCGCGCCGCGGTCGCGCCGCACATCGCCGCCGCCGCCGAGGGCGTGGCGCTGGAGCCGGAGGCCATCGTGCAGGCATATCGGCGGGCCACCGCGCATGCGGACGCCATCATCGTCGAAGGGGTGGGGGGCTTCCGCGTGCCGCTGAACGACCATCGGGACACGGCCGACCTGGCGCAGCGGCTCGGCCTGCCGGTCATCCTGGTGGTGGGCATGCGGCTGGGCTGCATCAGCCATGCCCTGCTCACCGCCGAGGCGATTGCCGCGCGCGGGCTGCGCCTGGCGGGCTGGGTGGCCAACCAGATCGACCCGGCCATGCAGCAGGCGCCAGCCAACATACAGGCGCTCGAACAGCGCCTGCCGGCCCCCTTGCTGGGCACGCTGCCGTACCTGGACCGGCCCGACCCGCGCGAAGCCGCGCGGCAGCTGTGCGCCAGCCGGCTGTTTTAGAGGGAACAGACCCTGGGGCGGCTCACTCGGCCTGCAGCGCCGCGAACCGCTCGGCCAGGAAGTCGATCAGCGCCCGCACCGCCGGCAACTGGCCGCGGCGCGATGCAAAGACCGCATGCACGATCTCGCGGCGCGGCGCCCAGTCGGGCAATACCGTCACCAGCTCGCCGCGCTCGAACTGCTCGCGCAGCAGCATGGTGGGCAATTGCACGATGCCCACGCCCGCCACGGCGGCCGCGCGCAGCGCCAGCATGCCGCGCGTGACCAGGCGCGGCTGGTGGCGGATGGCCGCCTGCGCGCCATCCGGGCCGAGCAGCCTCCAGACATGTTCGCTCTGCGGCAGTCCCAGGCCCAGGCTGGGCAGGCCGCCCAGGTCGGCCGGCGCGCGCGGCGTGCCGGTCTGCCGCAATAAAGCCGGGCTGGCCACCAGGCATTGGCGGCGCTCGGCCAACACCCGCATCACCAGGTCGCTGTCGTCCAGCGGCGGCGGCCGCACCCGGATCGCCACGTCGATGCCCTCGGCCACCACGTCCACGCGCCGGTTGGTTTCCTCCAGGTGTATGTGCACCAGCGGGTACTCCACCATGAAGGCGGCCAGCATCTCGGCCACCTGCGCGTCCAGCAGCGCGACCGGGCAGGTCACCCGCACCGTGCCGCGCGGTTCGGCGCGAGTCAGGGCCACGGCCTCCTCGGCGGCGTCGGCCTCCACCAGCATGGCCTTGCAATGCGCGTAGTAGGTCTGGCCGATCTCGGTCACCGCGAACTGGCGCGTCGAGCGCAGGATCAGGCGGGTATCCAGGCGCGCTTCGAGCAGGGCGATGCGCCGGCTGAGCTTGGACTTGGGAATGCCCAGCGCGCGCCCGGCCGGCGCGAAACCGCCGTGGTCGATCACCTGCACGAAGTAGTAAAGATCGTTCAAGTCCAGCATATCGTTCACCAAATAGAACGCTGAAGGCGAATTTTACGGCCTAGGCGGCCGATTGTCGCGAATCTATAGTCTCTACATGGGCTGCACGCCGCGATGTGCAGCCGGCAAGCGGAGAACGACATGAAGCAAGTCCTCGGTATCTACAGCGCGCCCCGGCCCCACTGGGTGGGCGACGGCTTCCCGGTGCGCTCGATGTTCAGCTATGACAGCCATGGCCGCCATCTCAGCCCGTTCCTGCTGCTGGACCACGCCGGTCCGGCCCAGTTCGAGCCGGCAGCCCGGCCGCGCGGCGTCGGCCAGCATCCGCACCGCGGCTTCGAGACCGTGACCATCGTCTACCAGGGCGAAGTCGACCATCGCGACTCCACCGGCGCGGGCGGCCACATCGGCCCCGGCGACGTGCAATGGATGACGGCCGCCGGCGGGATCCTGCACGAAGAGTTCCATTCCGAGGCCTTCACCCGCCAGGGCGGCGCGCTCGAGATGGTGCAGCTGTGGGTCAACCTGCCGGCGCGCGACAAGATGTCCGAGCCTGGCTACCAGACGCTGCTGGACCGCGACATCCCGTCCGTGGACCTGCCCGGCGACGCCGGCCGGGTGCGCGTGATCGCCGGCGAATTCGCCGGCCGGCGCGGCCCCGCCCGCACCCGCACGCCGATGGACGTGTGGGACGTGCGCCTGCGCCAGCAGGGGGTGGCGACGTTCCGGGTGGCCGAAGGCCGCACCCTGGCGCTGGCCGTGCTGCACGGCACGGTGCTGGTCAACGGCAGCGACATCGCGCGCGGCGGCCAGCTGGTGCACCTGGCCCGCGACGGCAGCGACGTGCAGGTCGAGGCCAATAACGACGCCACGCTGCTGCTGCTGAGCGGCGAGCCCATCGACGAACCCATCGTCGGCTACGGCCCGTTCGTCATGAACAGCCAGGCCGAAATCCGCCAGGCCATCGACGACTTCAACCACGGCCGCTTCGGCCGGATGGCGCATTGACCCCGGGCCCCGCCGCCAGGCGGGGCCTGTTTCCCCGCCCGCTCGGGCTTCCCGCTGTGCTTTTTTCCCGGAGACTTCCATGACCAAGCCCTACGTTCGCCTCGACAAGGACAACGCCGCCGTACTGATGGTGGACCATCAAGCCGGACTGCTGTCCCTGGTCCGCGATATCGACCCCGATCGTTTCAAGAACAATGTGCTGGCCCTGGCCGACCTGGCCCAGTACTTCAAGCTGCCCACCATCCTGACCACCAGTTTCGAAGACGGCCCGAACGGCCCGCTGGTGCCGGAACTCAAGGCGCAGTTCCCCGACGCCCCCTACATCGCCCGGCCCGGCCAGATCAACGCCTGGGACAACGAAGACTTCGTCAAGGCCGTCAAGGCCACCGGCAAGAAACAGCTGATCATCGCCGGCGTCGTCACTGAAGTCTGCGTCGCCTTCCCGGCGCTGGCCGCGCTGGAAGAAGGCTTCGACGTGTTCGTCGTCACGGACGCCTCCGGCACTTTCAACGCGCTGACCCGCGATGCCGCCTGGGACCGCATGAGCGCCGCCGGCGCCCAACTGATGACCTGGTTCGGCGTGGCCTGCGAACTGCATCGCGACTGGCGCAACGACGTCGACGGCCTGGCCGCGCTGTTCTCGAACCACATCCCCGACTACCGCAACCTGATCACCAGCTATTCCACGCTGACGCAGGGCAAGTAATTCCGCACGCAGCGCGCCTGGCTCTGCCGACGCCCACCTCCTGGTGGGCGTTTTTCCAATGGCGCCGCGGCCGGTGTTACAACGGCGGGAGTCGCGCCCGCATCGCGCATGCGCGGCGCAGCCGACCGGCTTCATCCAGGAGTACTACGTGGAATTCGCCTCGCAGAAATTCGGCCCCCGGGACTTTGACGACTATTTCCGGCTCGTGGGCGACGCCAGGGTCATGGCCATGATCACGGAACGCGCCATCCCCTTGGATGAAGCCCGGCGCGACTACGACAAGCTGCTGGCGGGCAACGCCATCCACCCCGAGCTGGGACAGTTCAAGATACTCGACGCGCAAGACGGCGGCTTCGTCGGGCTGGCCAAGCTGGAAGTGGCGGCCGCCGACGCGGAAACCGCCGAATTGGGGTACATGATCCAGCCGGCATACTGGGGCCGGGGGATCGCCGGCCGGGTGGCGCGCCTGCTGGTCGCCAAGGCGCAGGCGCAGCCCGCGCTGCGCGGACTGTTCGCCATCATCGACCCGGCCAATCTGCCGTCCAGGAAAATCCTGCTCAACAACCAGTTCGTTTCGCGCGAGTTCAAGGACTTCGACGGCCTGCCGGGCGAAGTCCTCGAGCGGACCTGGTAAGCCCGCGGGTCAGGCCGGGGCGTGGCAGACCGCTTCGATATTGTGCCCGTCCGGACCGATGACGAACGCCGCATAGTAAGTCGCCTGGTACTGCGGGCGCAGGCCCGGCGCGCCATTGTCCTTGCCGCCCGCGGCCAGCGCCGCGCGGTAGAACGCGTCGACCTGCGCGCGAGTCTCGGCCGCGAAGGCCAGGTGCAGGGGCGCCGGTTTCTCGTTGGTCTGGAACAGGCACAGCGAAGCCTTGCTGCGAGGGCCGACCAGCTCGATCCCATACGCCGGCGTTCCTTCCCCGGCCACGACCACGCCGAGCGGTTCGAGCGCCTTGAGAAAGAACGCCTTGCTGGCGGCATAGTCGGTGACGCCGAATTTGACATGGTCGAACATACGCGCTCCTGGGGTATCCGGGCCGATGCGGGCTTGCGTGCCGCTGGCAGAGTATTCCACAACGGCCCAAGAAAAAGGGGCTGCGCCTGCAGCCCCTTGTCGCGGACGCGCGTGCTACGCGTCGATGTTGGACGCCGACAGCGCGTGCGTCTCGATGAACGCGCGGCGCGGCTCCACGTCGTCGCCCATCAGGGTGGTGAAGATCTCGTCGGCCGCGATGGCATCCTCGATCTTCACGCGCAGCAGGCGCCGCACGGCCGGGTCCATGGTGGTTTCCCAGAGCTGGTCGGGGTTCATCTCGCCCAGGCCCTTGTAGCGCTGCTTGGAAATGCCGCGCTCGGCCTCGCCGCGCAGCCACTGCATGGCTTCGCGGAAGTCGGACACGAACTGTTCCTTGCGCTTGTCGCCCTCGCCGCGCGCCACCACGGCGCCGGGCCCCATCAGGCCCAGGAAGGTCTTGGCCGAGCGGGCCAGGGCCGCGTAATCGGCGCCCTGCACGAAGTCGGCGTCGATGACGCTGACGCGCACGTTGCCATGGTGCATGCGGCGTACCAGCAGGCGGTGCTGCTCGTGGGCCTCGTCAAACTCGGCCACCACCTCGACGCCATTGCCCACCACCGCCTCATGCAGCGCGTCGGACAGGCGCTTGGCCGACGCGGCGGCCGTCTCGGCCGTCGCCAGGTCGATTTCCACGCCCTCGGCCATGGCCGACAGGGCATCCACATCGTACAGGCGCGACAGGCGGGCGATGACGGCATCGGCCAGCACGTACTGGCGCGCCAGTTCGGCCAGCGCCTCGCCGGTGATCGGCGCGGCGCCCTGGGCCGGCACCAGCGAGGCCTCTTTCAGGGCCAGCTGCATCATGAACTGCGCTTCTTCCTGGTCGTCCTTCAGGTAGCGCTCTTCGCGGCCCACCTTGACCTTGTACAGCGGCGGCTGGGCGATGTAGACATAGCCGCGCTCGATCAGCTCGGGCATCTGGCGGTACAGCAGGGTCAGCAGCAGCGTGCGGATGTGCGCGCCGTCCACGTCCGCGTCGGTCATGATGATCAGGCGGTGGTAGCGCAGCTTGTCGATGTTGAAGTCCGGGCCGATGCTGGTGCCCAGCGCGGTGATCAGCGTGGCGATCTGCTCGCTGGCGATCAGGCGGTCGAAGCGGGCCTTCTCCACGTTCAGCACCTTGCCGCGCAGCGGCAGGATGGCCTGGAACTTGCGGTCGCGGCCCTGCTTGGCCGAGCCGCCGGCCGAATCGCCCTCGACGATGTACAGCTCGCACAGCGCCGGATCCTTTTCCTGGCAGTCGGCCAGCTTGCCGGGCAGGCCCGCGCCTTCCAGCACGCTCTTGCGGCGCGTCATTTCGCGCGCCTTGCGGGCGGCCTCGCGGGCGCGGGCCGCCTCGACGATCTTGGCGCACAGCGCCTTGGCGTCGTTGGGATGCTCCAGCAGCCAGGTTTCCAGCGTGCGCGCCACGGCGTCCTCGACGGCGGGGCGCACTTCGCTGGACACCAGCTTGTCCTTGGTCTGGCTGCTGAACTTGGGCTCGGGCACCTTGACCGACAGCACGCAGGCCAGGCCTTCGCGCATGTCGTCGCCGGAAGTCTCGACCTTGGCCTTCTTGGCCAGCTCGTTGTCGGCGATGTACTTGTTGATGACGCGCGTCATGGCCGCGCGCAGGCCGGTCATGTGCGTGCCGCCGTCGCGCTGCGGGATGTTGTTGGTGAAGCACAGCACCGTTTCGCTGTACGTGTCGTTCCATTGCATCGCCACTTCGACGCCCACCGGCACGCCGCCGGCGCTGGACTCGGCCGTGACCGCGAAGACGTTGGGATGCAGCACGGTCTTGGCGCGGTTGATGTATTCCACGAAGCCGCGCACGCCGCCCGAGAAGGCGAAGTTCTCTTCCTTGCCCTGGCGCTGGTCGACCAGGCGGATCTTCACGCCGTTGTTCAGGAAGGACAGCTCGCGCAGGCGCTTGGACAGGATGTCGTAGTGATACTCGACGTTGGTGAAGATCAGCGGGTCGGCCAGGAAGCGCACTTCCGTGCCGCGCTTGTCAGTCGTGCCCGTGACCGCCAGCGGGGCCACGCGCTCGCCCTGGCGGAACTCCATCTGGTGCACCTGGCCGTTGCGGCGGATGGTCAGCCGCAGCCACTCGGACAGCGCGTTCACGCAGGACACGCCCACGCCGTGCAGGCCGCCGGACACCTTGTACGAGTTCTGGTCGAACTTGCCGCCGGCGTGCAGCTCGGTCATGACGATTTCCGCCGCGCTGCGGCCGAACTCGTCGTCCTTGTGGATCTCGGTGGGAATGCCGCGGCCGTTGTCGGTGACGGAAATCGAATTGTCGGTGTGGATGGTCACCACGATGTCGTCGCAGTGGCCGGCCAGCGCCTCGTCGATCGCGTTGTCGACCACCTCGAACACCATGTGGTGCAAGCCCGTGCCGTCGGAAGTGTCGCCGATGTACATGCCTGGGCGCTTGCGCACGGCCTCCAGCCCTTTGAGCATCTTGATCGAATCGGCGCCATAGCCGGTGTTCTCGGGATTGCTGTTCTGCTGATCTGACATGTCTTTATCGCTAACACTTCAAAAAACGGCCTCGCGGCCGGTCCGCGGCATGCGCCAGGCGCGCGCCGCGGCATAAACCCAGGCGCGGATCAGATCCGCATGGGCATGACGACGTACTTGAACTGGTCGTCGTCGGGCAGGGTGAGCAGCGCCGACGCATTGGCGTCGGGCATGACCGACCACTGGATGTTCTCGGCCTTGACGTTGGCCAGCACGTCGAGCAGGTAGCTGACGTTGAAGCCCACGTCGAGCGCTTCGTGGCCGTAGTCGATATCGAGCTCTTCCTGCGCCTCTTCCTGCTCGGCGTTGGAAGAAGAGATCTTCATCTGGTTCTGCGCCAGTTGCAGGCGCACGCCCTTGAACTTGTCGGTCGTCAGGATGGCGGCGCGCAGCAGACTGCCCTGCAGGGCCTCGCGGTTGACGATGAACTGGCGCGTGTAGTTGGTGGGGATCACGCGCGTGAAATCGGGGAACTTGCCTTCCACCAGCTTGGACACCAGCTCGACATCGCCGAAGCGGAAACGGATCTGGCCCGGCGCCACGTCGATGGAGACGGGCTCGTCGGAGTCTTCCAGCAGGCGCTGCATTTCCAGCACGGTCTTGCGCGGCACGATGACTTCGTGCCGTTCGGCGATGCCGTCGGCCTCGGTGGCGCAATGGGCCAGGCGATGGCCGTCGGTGGCCACGGCGCGCACGCGGCCGGCTTCGAACACCAGCAGCATGCCGTTCAGGTAATAGCGGATGTCCTGCTGCGCCATGGCGAAGTGCACCATGTTCAGCAGGTGGCGCAGGGTGCGTTGCGGCAGCGTCAGGGAGACGTCCCATTTCTCGGGCTGCGCCACGGTGGGGAACTCGCTGGCGGCCAGCGTCTGCAAGGCGAAGCGGCTCTTCGCGGACTGCACGGACAGCTTGTTGTTGGCCAGCGCCAGCTTGACCTCGCCGGTGTCCGGCAGGGCCTTGAGGATATCGAGCAGCTTGCGCGCCGCCACGGTGGTGGATTCGTTGTCCTGGCCCACGCCGAAGTCGGCATGCGTGGTGATCTGGACTTCGAGGTCGGTGGCAATGAAGGCGACCTTGTTGCCTTCCTTGCGCATGAGGATGTTCGCCAGGATGGGCAGGGTATGGCGTCTTTCGACGATTCCCGCCACGGTCGACAGCGGTTTCAGCAATGCATCGCGTGTGGTTTGTACGAGTTGCATGTTCATCCTTTTAGAGTTTGTTCCAACACGTGCAGGGTATGGTTGAGCTCCGCCTGCTTGGCGCGGGCATCGGATATCTTGCGCACCGCGTGCAGCACGGTGGTGTGGTCGCGGCCACCGAACAGATCGCCGATTTCCGGCAGGCTTTTCTGGGTAAGCTCCTTGGCCAGGTACATGGCAACCTGGCGTGGCAGGGCGATATTGGCCGGCCGCCGTTTCGAATACATGTCGGCGACCTTGATCTTGTAGAAATCGGCCACCGTCTTCTGGATGTTCTCGACCGTGATCTGGCCGTTGGACACCGACAGCAGGTCCTTCAGGGCTTCCTTGCAGACGTCCACCGAGAGCACGTCGCGGCCATGGAAGCGGGCATAGGCCAGGACCTTGCGCAGCGCGCCTTCCAGCTCGCGCACGTTGCTGCGCAGGTGCTTGGCGATGAAGAACGCCACTTCCTCGGGCATGGGCACGCCCTCGGACTCGGCCTTGCGCAGCAGGATGGCCACGCGCATCTCGAGCTCGGGCGGCTCGATGGCCACGGTGAGGCCGGAATCGAAGCGCGAGATCAACCGGCTGTCGATGCCGGCCAGTTCCTTGGGGTAGGTGTCGCTGGTGATGATGATCTGCTTGCGCTGCGCGACCATGGCCTCGAACGCATAGAAGAATTCTTCCTGCGTGCGGCTCTTGCCGGAGAAAAACTGGATATCGTCGATCAGCAGCAGGTCGAGCGAATGGTAGTAGCGCTTGAAGTCGTCGAAGGCCTTGCGCTGGTAGGCCTTGACCACGTCGGACACGTATTGGTCGGCATGCACGTAGCGCACCCGCACGCCCGTGCCGGCCGCCACCATGGCATTGCCGATGGCGTGGATGAGGTGGGTCTTGCCGAGGCCCACGCCGCCGTACAGGAATAGCGGGTTGTACGAAATGCCGGGGTTCTCGGCCACCTGCAGCGCCGCCGCCCGGGCCAGCTGGTTGGCCTTGCCGGTGACGAAGTTGTCGAAGGTCAGGTCGGTGTTCAGGCGCGAACGCTCGTACACCACGCCGGCCGCGTCGGCCTGGACCGCCGCCGCCACGGCCGCCGGGCTGGGCGCCGCGGGCGCCGGCGCCGGCGCGGACGCGGCGGGGGCGGCCGCCTGCGCCGGCGCGGACGCCGGGGCGGATGGCGCGGCGGCGGGCGCGGGCGCCGGCGACGCGGCCGGCATGCGCGGGGCCGCCCCGCTGGCCGGCAGCTCGAACGCCACCTGCACCGGCCGCTGGAACCATTCGGCCGCCAGGGCCTCTATCTGGTGAGAAAAGTTCTTGCGCACCCAATCGAGCTTGAAGCGGTTGGGCGCGGCTACGCGCAAAACTGCCTGCGTCTCGTCGAACGCAAGTGGCACCAGCGGCCGTATCCAGGCGCTGATCTGTTGAGGGGGGAGTTCCTGCTCAAGACGACTGACGCAGGTCTGCCAGAATTCTTTCATGTCGCTCTTATTCAAACCTCGATTCTACCTTGCCTGAGGGTAGGTTATCCACAGGCCGGGACTGTTACGTCCCTGGGTTCAGGGCGTAACTGTTTGACAAGGCAGAGAAAACTTGCTGAAATGATGGGCTTTTCCGAATTCTGTCTGTCAGAAGGTTCCTTTTACGTGCGGCGGGGCCACCGCCAGCCGCGAAGAGCGCCGGGGCACGCCCCGGCCGGGAACCCGTCGGGCAGGTCCCTTCTGACGTTGTTCTTTTTGTGGATCGTCCATGAAACGCACCTACCAACCTTCCGTTACCCGCCGCAAGCGTACCCACGGCTTTCGCGTGCGCATGAAAACCCGTGGCGGCCGTGCCGTGCTGAACGCCCGCCGCGCCAAGGGCCGCAAGCGCCTGGCCGTCTAAGGCCGCAACCGGTAGCTGCCGCTCTTCGCGCATCGCCCCACCGGTCGTCCATGCCGCGCGCCACGCTTCCTCCCGAGGCGCGGCTGCATCGCCCCTCCGAGTTCGCCGCCGCCCTGAAAGGGCGGCGACTGGCCCGAGGGGCTTTCTTCATTCTCAGCGCCGCGCCGCCGGCCAGCCCGCCCGCGGGCCAGGCGCGGCTGGGCATGGTCATCGCCAAGCGCTACGCCGCGCATGCCACCACGCGCAACGCCCTCAAGCGGGTCATCCGCGAATCATTCCGGCACCGCCGGCTGGACCTGCCGCCGCAAGACTACGTGGTGCGCCTGCACAGCAAGGCCGCGGCCGTCTCGCTGACCGAACTGAAGCGCCTGGCACGCGCCGAAGTGGACGCTCACTTTGCGCGAGTACGGCCATGCTGAAGGCCCTGTTCATCGCGCCGATCCGGTTCTACCGGTTTTTCCTGAGCCCCTGGCTCGGCCGGCAGTGCCGTTTCACCCCGACCTGCTCGGCCTATGCCATCCAGGCCATCGAGCAGCACGGCGCATGGCGCGGGGCGTGGCTGGCGGCCCGCCGCATCGGCCGCTGCCACCCCTGGTCGCCGGGCGGACATGATCCGGTCCCGGCGCCGCGCCCCTCCGCCGGGACCGCGTGCTGCGCGCATGACCGCCGCACTGGTCCCGATTGACGCTAAACTCGCGGGTTTGCCGTCCCGATTTCGGCCGGCCCGTATACAACCGTAGGCACCATGGATATCCGACGAACCATCCTCTGGATGATCTTCTCCTTCTCGCTGTTGCTCCTGTGGAACAACTGGCAAATCCATACCGGCAAGCCGTCGCTGTTTGGTACGCCCCCCGCGAGCGACGCCGCGCAGGCGCCGGGCCAGCAAACGGCCGCCAACGGCCAGCCCGCGCCGGCTTCCACGCCGTCGGTGCCCACCACGCCCGCCGCCCCCAGCACGGTGCCGGGCGCCACGACCCCGGCGCCGACGCGCGCCGAGCAGGTTGTGATCACGACCGACGTGCTGCGCCTGACCTTCGACACCACCGGCGCCCAACTGGTGCGGGCCGAACTGCTGAAGTACCCGACCGCCGGCCAGCCCAACAAGCCCACCGTGTTGCTCGACCGCTCGCCTGAACTGACCTACGTGGTGCAGTCGGGCCTGGTCGGGGCGCCCAACGGCCAGAGCTTCCCCACCCACCAGACGCCGTTCCGCCTGGTGTCGAGCGAGCGCGAGCTCACCGGCGACGCCCTGAAGGTGGCCTTCGAGGCCGAATCGGGCGGCCTGAAAGTCACCAAGACCTACACCCTGCATCGCGGCCGCTACGACATCGACGTCCAGCACGCGCTGACCAACACCACCGGCGAACCCCTGTCGCCCTCGCTGTACCTGCAGCTCGAGCGCGACGGCAACGATCCGGCCGACACGTCCAGCTTCTACCATACCTTCACAGGCGTGGCGGTTTACTCCGAACAAGAGAAATTCCAGAAGATCACCTTCTCGGACATCGCCAAGAACAAGGGCGACTACATCCGCCAGGCCGACAACGGCTGGCTGGCCATCGTGCAGCATTACTTCGCGACCGCGTGGATCCCGCCGCAAGGCAAGCCGCGCACCAACGAGCTGCTGCAAGTCCAGCCCAACCTGTACGCCGCGCGCAGCATCGAGGCCGTCGGCGCGGTGCAGCCGGGCGCCACCGCCCAGGTCGATTCGCACCTGTGGGTCGGCCCGCAGGACCAGAAGGCCATGGGCGCGCTGGCGCCGGGCCTGGAGCTGGTGGTCGACTACGGCTGGCTGACCATCATCGCCAAGCCGCTGTTCTCGCTGCTGACCTGGCTGCACGGCCTGCTGGGCAACTGGGGCTGGGCCATCGTCGCCCTGACGGTGATCATCAAGGCGGTGTTCTTCCCGCTGGCCGCCGCCAGCTACCGCTCGATGGCGCGCATGAAGCAGGTCGCCCCGCGCCTGCAGGCCCTGAAGGAAAAGTACGGCGACGACCGCCAGAAACTCAACCAGGCCATGATGGAGATGTACCGCACCGAGAAGATCAACCCGCTGGGCGGCTGCCTGCCCATGGTGGTGCAGATCCCGGTGTTCATCGCGCTGTACTGGGTGCTGCTGGCCAGCGTCGAGATGCGCGGCGCGCCCTGGATCCTCTGGGTGCATGACCTGTCGGTGCGCGATCCGTACTTCATCCTGCCGGCGGTGATGATGGCCACCATGTTCCTGCAGATCAAGCTCAACCCCACGCCGCCCGATCCCATCCAGGCCAAGGTCATGATGATCATGCCGCTGGTGTTCGGCGGGATGATGTTCTTCTTCCCGGCCGGCCTGGTGCTGTACTGGTGCGTGAACAACACCCTGTCCATCGCCCAGCAATGGACCATCACGCGCAACCTCGAGCGCAAGACGGCCCAGGCGGCCAGCCGCTAGCCCCGCGCGGGTATCCGGCGCCGCTGGGCGCCGGATACCCGCCTGCCATCCCGAGCCTGCTATGTAGAATTTATCGACATAGCAGGCTTGTTAGTTTTTGTTTATTGTCAAGAGTCAATAAATCAATTTCCCCTCGGTCATATCTCGCTCCTATCATTGATGCGTGCCTGCCCCGGGCCGGCACCCGATCACCGCGGCTTGCCGCCATTACGAGATGGAATCGCCATGACCGACAAGACTCTGACCACCGCCGCCGGCGCCCCGGTCGCCAACAACAACCATTCCCTTACCGCCGGGCCGCGCGGCCCCGTGCTGCTGCAGGACGTCTGGCTGATCGACAAGCTGGCGCATTTCGCCCGCGAGCGCATCCCGGAACGTGTCGTCCACGCCAAGGGCTCGGGCGCGTACGGCACGCTTACCATCACCCATGACATCACGCGCTACACGCGCGCCAGGCTGTTCTCGCAGGTAGGCAAGCAGACCCCGTTGTTCATCCGCTTTTCCACCGTGGCGGGCGAGCGCGGCGCCGCCGACGCCGAGCGCGATGTGCGCGGCTTTGCCATCAAGTTCTACACGGAAGAAGGCAACTGGGACCTGGTCGGCAACAACACGCCGGTGTTCTTCCTGCGCGACCCGCTGAAATTCCCCGACTTCATCCATACGCAGAAGCGCGACCCGCAGACCAACCTGCGCAGCGCCACGGCCGCCTGGGACTTCTGGTCGCTGAACCCGGAATCGCTGCACCAGGTCACCATCGTCATGAGCGACCGCGGCCTGCCGCAGAACTACCGCCAGCAACACGGCTTCGGCTCGCACACCTTCAGCTTCATCAATGCGCAAGGCGAACGCTTCTACGTGAAGTTCCACTTCAAGTCGCAGCAGGGCATCGCCAACTTCACGGACGCGCAGGCCGCCGAGCTGGTGGGCCACGACCGCGAGAGCGCGCAGCGCGACCTGTACGACAACATCGAGCAGGGCAATTTCCCGCGCTGGGCCATGAAGATCCAGGTCATGCCCGAGGCCGACGCCGCCACCTACCACATCAACCCGTTCGACCTGACCAAGGTCTGGCCGCACGCCGACTACCCGCTGATCGACGTCGGCACCATCGAGCTGAACCGCAACCCGGAGAACTATTTCGCGGAAGTCGAGCAGGCCGCCTTCACCCCGGCCAATGTGGTTCCCGGCATCGGCTTCTCGCCCGACAAGATGCTGCAGGGCCGCCTGTTCTCGTACGGCGACGCGCACCGCTATCGCCTGGGCGTGAACCACCACCAGGTGCCGGTCAACGCGCCGCGCTGTCCGTTCCACAGCTTCCACCGCGACGGCGCCGGGCGGGTCGATGGCAACCACGGCGGCACGGTCAACTATGAGCCCAACAGCGCCGGCGAATGGCTCGAGGCGCCCTCAGCCGCCGAACCGCCGCTGGCGCTCGACGGCCAGCCGGCCGACCGCTGGAGCCATCGTGTCGACGAGGACTACTACTCGCAACCGGGCGCGCTGTTCCGCCTGATGAACGACGACCAGAAGCAGCAGTTGTTCGGCAACATCGCCCGCCACATGGCGGGCGTGCCGGAATACATCCAGCGCCGCCAGCTGGAGCACTTCCGGCGGGCCGACCCGGACTACGCCGCCGGCGTGGCGGCCGCGCTGGGCCTGAAGTGAAGTAAGCCCGCCGCGCCGGGCCCGGGCGGGCCCGGCGCCAGTTCAGCGCTGCATGCCCCAGCGGCGCACCGTGACGCGCTCCAGCGTGTTGAACACCAGGTTCTCCACCGCCAGGCCGATGATCACCACCGCCGCCAGGCCGGCGAAGACCCGATCGGTATAGAGTTCGTTGCGGTTCTGGAAAATGAACCATCCCAGGCCGCCCCGGCCGCTCGATGCGCCGAACACCAGCTCGGCCGCGATCAGGGTGCGCCAGGCGAAGGCCCAGCCGATGCGCAGGCCCGCCACGATAGCCGGCAAGGCCGCCGGCACCAGGATGCCCAGGACATAGCGCGGGCCTTTCAGGCCGTAATTGCGGCCGGCCATGCGCAGGGTCTCCGGCACGGCCAGGAAGCCCGAATAAATATTCAGCGCCAGCGCCCACAGCACGGAGTGGATCAGCACGAACACCAGGCTGCCTTCGCCCAGGCCGAACCACAACAGGGCCAGGGGCAGCAGCGCAATAGCGGGCAGCGGGTTGAACATGGCCGTCAGCGTCGACAGCACGTCGCGGCCCAGGCGCGTGGAAACGGCCAGCGTGGTCAGCAGGAAGGCCAGCGCGATGCCGGCCGCATAACCCTTGAGCAACACCGCCAGCGACTGCGCCGCGCGCGCCGGCAGCTCGCCGTCGGCCAGGCCGCGCGCGAACGCCTGGGCGGTCTGCCAGGCGCCCGGCAACAGCAGGTCGTTGCCCGTATAGCGGGCGGCGGCCTCCCACAGCAGGGCCAGCGCCAGCAGGATGACCGTCTTGCGCAGCGCCGCGTGCTGGCGCAGCCGTTCATGCCAGGGCAGCGGCGCCTCGGCCGCCAGCCCGGGCAGGGGCGGCAAGGCGTGCTCGACCTCCGGGCGCAACACGATGCCCTGTGCGGTAGTGCTCATGGACGGTCCTCGTCGATTCAGCGATTCAGGCGGCGGCCCGCTGGGGCTCCGCGGGCACATCGAACAACAAGTCGTGGATGCGGCGGGTGGCCGCCTGGAATGCGGCCGACCCTTGCCCGCGCAGGTCGAACTGGTGTGCATTGAGCTCGGCCCGCACCCGGCCCGGATGGGGCGACAGCAGCAGGATGCGGTTGCCCAGCGCCAGCGCCTCTTCGATCGAGTGCGTCACGAACAACAGCGTGAAGCGCGCTTCCTCCCAGAGCGCCTGCAGCTCTTCCTGCATCTTGCGGCGGGTCAGGGCGTCGAGCGCCGCGAACGGCTCGTCCATCAGCAGGATGCGCGGCTGCATGGCCAGGGCCCGCGCAATCGCCACGCGCTGTTTCATGCCGCCGGACAGCGTGTGCGGATACGCGTCGGCGAAGGCCGCCAGGCCTACCTTGTCCAGATAATGCAGGGCGCGCTCGCGCGCCTCGGCGCGCGCCAGCCGGCGAGCCGCGGTCAACGGAAAAGCCACGTTCTGCAGCACTGTCTTCCACGGCGGCAGCTGGTCGAACTCCTGGAACACCACGATGCGATCGGGGCCCGGCCCCGTCACCGCGCGGCCGTCCAGCAGCACCTGGCCGGCGGCGGGCGCGACGAAGCCGGCCACCGCCTTCAGCAGCGTGGACTTGCCGCAGCCCGAAGCGCCCAGCAAGATGTACCGGTCGCCGTCGTAGACATCGAAGCTGACCTCGTGGGTGGCGCGCACGCGGCGCTGCGGCGTCTTGTATTCCAGTGTCAGGCCGCGCACCTGCAGCAGCGGATCGGCCGCCGGCATATCAGCTGCCCTGCCCGGTCGCCGGGCTGTCGAAGAAATAGTCGCGCCAGCTCGCGGCCTGGTTCTTGATCGCGCCGATCTGGTGCATGAACTTGGCCAGCACCAGCGTGTTATTGGGCTGCAGCGTGAAGGAGACGTCCGGGTTGGTAATCACCTTGACCAGGAAATCGCGCTCGAGCCTGGCGCCGGTGACGCGCAGGTACGCATCGGCGGCCTGCTGCGGGTGCGCGGTCACGAACTCGGCGGCTTCCTGCAAGGCCGCCAGGAAGGCCCCGTAGGTCCTGGGATTCTGGTCGCGGAATTTCTCCGTGGCGAACAGCACGGTGGAAGAGCTCGGGCCGCCCAGCACGTCGTAGGAGTTCAGCACGATGCGGGCCTGTGGATTCTGCGCCAGTTCCTGGTCCTGGAAGGGCGGGTTGCCGAAGTGCGCGGTGATCTCGGTGCCGCCCGAGATGATGGCCGCCGTGGCGTCCGGGTGCGGCATGGCCACCGAAATCGCGTCCAGGCGGGCGAACTGCGCATCGCCCCATTGCCTGGCGGCGGCCAGCTGCAACACCCGCGCCTGCACCGACACGCCGACCGCCGGCAGGGCAATGCGGTCTTTGTCGGTGAAGTCCGCGATGCTTTTCACCGCGGGGTTGTTGGTCACCAGGTAATACGGGAAATTGCCCAGCGAGGCGACGCCCTTGACGTTCTGGCGGCCGCGCGTGCGGTCCCAGATGGTCAACAGCGGGCCCACGCCCGCCGCGGCGATATCCACGCCGCCGGACAACAGCGCGTCGTTGACGGCCGCGCCGCCCGACAGCTTGACCCACTCGACCTCGATATCCACGCCGGCCGCCTTGCCGTGCTTCTCGATCAGCTGCTGGTCGCGCGCCACGTTCAACAGCAGGTAGACGATGCCGTATTGTTCGGCGATGCGCAGCCGGCCTTCGGCCAGCGCCGGCGTCGGCGCCAGCAGCGCCAGCACGGCGATCAGCACGGCCAGCACGGCGGCGCTGAGGTAGCGGGCCAGGCGTTGCTTGGTTGCAGGAGTTTGGCTCATGGTCAGAACGGCGTATCGCCTTCGATGGTGGTGCGGTAAAGCTTGCGGCGCAGGTGCGGCGGGCAGCCGGCCGCCAGGTGGATGAGCGAGCGGTTGTCCCAGAACACCAGGTCGTGCGCGCGCCACGCATGGCGGTAGATGTGTTCCGGGCGGATGCTGTGCGCGAACAGCTCGTCCAGGATGGCGCGGCTTTCGTCGGCGGGCATGCCCTCGATGCGGGTGGTGAAGCCTTCGCTGACGAACAGCGCCTGGCGGCGCGTTTCCGGATGGGTGCGCACCACCGGATGGACGACTTCGCGCACTTGCGCCAGTTGCTCGGCGCTGAGGTTGGGGCGCCAGTTGCCTTCCTGCTGCAGCTGGCCATACTTGGCCAGGTAGGAATGCACCGCCCGCCGGCCTTCGATGGCCCGGCGCAGATGGGCGGGCAGGGTGTCATAGGCCAGGTGCATGTCGGCGAACAGGGTGTCGCCCCCTTCGGCGGGCAGCTCCTGCGCATGCAGCAGCGAGCCCAGGCTGGGCAGCGGCTTGTACGAGATGTCCGAATGCCAGTATTTGCCCGCGTCGCCCAGGCCGATCGGCTTGCCGTCCTCGAGAATATTGGAGACGATCAGGATCTCCGGGTGGCCGGGCAGGTGGAACTGGTGCAGCACGTGGATCATCAGCCGGCCGAAGCGGCGGCTGAAATCGATATGCTGCTGCGGCGTGATGCGCTGGTCGCGGAACACCACCACGTGGTGGTCCAGGTGGGCGCGGCGCACACGGGCAAAGTCGCCCGCGCTCAGCGGCAGGCCCAGGTCGATGCCGGTGATTTCCGCGCCGATGCCGCCGGGCAACGGCCGGATATCGAAATCCTGCGGGGGCGCGCCGGCCGTTTCATCGCGGCGCAGCGCATTGCTGGCAACTGACATGGATCGCTCCGGGATTCAGAGCGATCCATTATGCAAAGGCCGCCAGGCGACTCAAACGAAGTTATCGACGTTTGCACAAAGCCTGGCGTCATATAGGTGGACGCCGCCGGCGCCTCACTTGGCTGGCAGGAACGCCTCCACCAGCTTGACCCAGTAGGTGGCGCCCACGGGCAGCAGCGCGTCGTTGAAATCGTAGTTGGGGTTGTGCAACTGGCACGGCCCCATGCCGTGATAGGTGGCGATGCGGTGATCGCCGTCGCCGTTGCCCAGGAACAGGTAGCAGCCGGGCACTTTTTCCAGGTAGAAGGAAAAATCCTCGGCGCCCATGAAGGCAGGGATATTGCAATTGACCTGCTCGTCGCCGAAGACCTCGCGCGCCACCTGGGCGGCGAAGGCGGTCTCTTTTTCCCAGTTCACCAGCGGGGGATAGGCGCGCACGAAATCCAGCTCGCCCGTGCCGCCATACACCTGCGGCAGCGTGGTGGCGATGCGGCGCATGCCGTCCTCGATCTTGTCCAGCACGTCCACGGTATAGGTGCGCACGGTGCCGCGCAGCACGGCCTCGCCGGGGATGACGTTGTAGGCGTCGCCGGCATGGATCTGGGTGATCGACAGCACGGCGGATTCGAGCGGGTCCTTGCTGCGCGAGATCAGCGTCTGCAGCGCATGCACCATGTCGGCCGCGACGATGATGGGGTCGACCGCGCCGTGCGGCTGCGCGGCGTGGCCGCCCACGCCGCGGATGGTGATGTCCCAGCGGTTGCTCGAGGCCATGGCCGGCCCGCTGCGGAAACCGAACTGGTTGACCGGCATGCCGGGCATGTTGTGCAGGCCGAACACGGCGTCGCACGGGAACTTGTCGAACAGCCCGTCTTCCATCATGGCGCGCGCGCCGGCATTGCCGCCTTCTTCGGCGGGCTGGAAGATGAAGTGCACGGTGCCGTCGAAATTGCGGTGCCGGGACAGGTATTCCGCGGCGCCCAGCAGGATGGTGGTGTGACCGTCATGCCCGCAGCCGTGCATGCGCCCCGCGACGGTCGACTTGTGCGCGAAGCGGTTGTGTTCGGGCATGGGCAGGGCGTCCATGTCGGCCCGCAGGCCGATCTTCCTGGCGCCGCTGCCGGCCTTGAGCACCCCGACCAGCCCGGTCTTGCCGAATCCCGTGTGCACCTCGATGCCGAAGCTGCGCAGCCGTTCCGCCACCAGCGCCGAGGTGCGCGTTTCCTGGAACGCCAGTTCCGGGTGGGCATGGATATCGCGCCGCAGCGCGGTCAGGTCGGCATGGGCGCGTTCGATTTCGTCTAGGGTTTTCATGGCAGTGCTCGGTATTCTGCGGAAAAGGGCCTTGTATTCGGGTTTTGTAGCATACCGCCGGGAGCGCGCCCCCGCGAAGGCGCCTTCACGCAGGTGTCAAGGCAGCGCCCGCACGGCGGTGTCAGACACCCCCTGCGCGATACTCCGCAAAGGCGCAGGCCTGTGCAGGGGGTGTCTGACACCTGGCACACCTGGGGCCACCTTGGACGCCCGCGCGCCGCTATGCAGAAGGCGCGCCGCCCATGCCCGGCTGGTCGTTCAAGTGGCAGGCGCTGGCATGCCCCGGCGCGATGTCGCGCAGCAGCGGCCGCTCGGCCGAACAGCGCGGCATGGCGTGCGGGCAGCGCGGATGAAACGCGCAGCCGGTGGGCGGCGCCAGCGGCGAGGGCAGCTCGCCCTTGATGGGCTGGTAATCGCGCCGCCCCGGCCGCAGATCGGGCAGCTCCTTCAGCAGCGCCTGGGTATACGGGTGGTTGGCGCGCGAGAACACCGCCTCGGTCGGCGCGAGCTCGACGATGCGCCCCAGGTACATGATGGCCACCCGGTCCGAAATATGGCTCACCACGCTGAGGTTGTGGCTGATGAACAGATAGGTCAGGTCCAGCTCGCGGCGCAGGTCGGCGAACAGGTTCAGCACCTGGGCCTGGATCGACACGTCAAGCGCCGCCACCGCCTCGTCGCACACGATCACCGACGGCTTGAGCGCCAGCGCGCGGGCGATCCCGATGCGCTGGCGCTGCCCGCCCGAGAACTGGTGCGGATAGCGCTGGGCATACGCCGGATCGAGCCCCACCTGGCGCATCAGGCCGGCCACGTAGTCCGCCTTGTCGCCCGGACGGATCAGGCGGTGCGCCACCGGCGCCTCGCCGATGATGTCCAGCACCCGCATGCGCGGGTTCAACGAGGCGTAGGGATCCTGGAAGATCATCTGCACGCCCAGTTCGTAGGCGCGCCGCTCGGCGGCCGGCAGCTGCGCCACCGGCCTGCCCTTGAAATGCACCTGCCCGCCGGTGGGCGGCAGGATGCCGGACACCATCCGCCCCAGCGTCGATTTGCCGCAGCCCGATTCGCCGACGATGCCGATCACCTCGCCGGCATGCACGTCCAGGTCGACCCCGGCCACGGCCTGCACCACCAGGGTCTTCAGGCCGGCGCCGAACAGGTTGGCGATACGGCCGGCCAGGTCGACCGGCTGCACGAAATGCTGCTCCACCTGGCGCAACGACAGGATCGGCGCCGCCGGCGCAGCGTCCTGCGGCGATGCCAGGGGTGGCGAAACGGGCGCGGCGGTCTGCACTAGGGTTCTCCTGCGTGCCAGCAGCGGGCCCAATGGCCGGGACGATGCTCGACCGCCTGGGGCGCCTGCGCACAGGCTTCGGTGGCGCGCGCGCAGCGCGTGCGGAAGGCGCAGCCCTGCGGCAGGTTCAACAGCGACGGCGTCATGCCCGGGATGGGGTCCAGTGGCTGGCCGCGCGTGCGCGGCGTGGGGATCGAGGCGATCAGGCCATGCGTATACGGGTGCAGCGGGCGGCCGATCACATCGGCCGTCGTCCCGGTTTCCACCACCCGGCCGGCATACATTACCGCCACCCGGTCGGCCAGCCCGGCCACCACCGCCAGGTCGTGGGTGATCCAGACCAGCCCGGTGCCGGTCTCGCGGCACAATTTCTGCATTTCGTACAGGATCTGGCCCTGGATGGTCACATCCAGCGCCGTGGTGGGCTCGTCGGCGATGATCAGCCGCGGCGCGTTCAGCAAGGCGATGGCGATGGCCACGCGCTGGCGCATGCCGCCGGACAGCTGGTGCGGATAGGCGCGCAGCCGTTCCTGCGGCGAGGGGATGCCGACCTTGGTCAGCACCTCCAGCGCGCGCGCCCGCGCCTCGGCGCGCGTGGCGCGGCGGTGCGCCAGCACGGTCTCGATCATCTGGGTGTCGACCCGCAGCACCGGGTTCAGCGTCATCATCGGATCCTGGAAGATCATCGCGATATCGCTGCCGCGCAGCGCCCGCCAGCGCAGCGGCGCGGCCTGCCGCAAGTCCTCGCCGTTGAGGCGGATCTCGCCTTCCACCACCCGGCCCGGGGCGTCGACCAGCCCCAGCAGCGAAAACCCGGTAATGCTCTTGCCCGAGCCCGACTCGCCCACCAGGCCGAGGATCTCGCCGGGCCGCAGCGACAAATCCACGCCGTCGACCGCCTTGACCACGCCGGCGCGGGTGAAGAAATGGGTCTTCAGCCCGCGCACCTCGAGCAGGGGCGGAACGGCGGCCGGGGCGGAAGCGGGTTGGTCCATGAAGCGTTCCGTCACGCCGCGTTGTGCGGGTTCAGCACATCGCGCAGGTGGTCGCCCACCAGGTTGATGGCGACAATGGCCATGGCCAGCGCGATGCCGGGAAAGAACGATATCCAGTACAGGCCGGACAGCAGGTATTCGAAGCCGTTGGAGATCAGCATGCCCAGCGACGGCTCGGTCACCGGCACGCCCACGCCCAGGAACGACAGCGTGGCTTCCAGGGCGATGGCATGCGCCAGGTCGATGGTGGCGATCACGATCAGGGGCGGCATGCAATTGGGCAGCACATGGCGGAACAGCACCCGCCCCCAGCCCAGCGACATGCAGCGGGCCGCCTCGACATACTCCTTGCCACGCTCGACCAGCGCCGCGCCGCGCGCGGCGCGCGCGAAGTAGGCCCACTGCACCACCACCAGCGCGATGATCACCTTGTCCACACCCTTGCCCAGGATGGCCAGCAGGATCAGCGCCACCAGGATGGCCGGGAACGACAACTGGATATCCACCGCGCGCATCAGGAAGGCGTCGATCCGGCCGCCGAAATACGCGGCGATCAGGCCCACCGTGGCGCCAATGGCGAAGGCCGCCAGCACCGAGATCGTGCCCACCATCAGGCTGGTGCGCATGCCGTAGAGAATGGCCGAGAACACGTCGCGCGCCTGCCCGTCGGTGCCCAGCCAGTAGGTCATGCTGCCGTCGCCGCTGACGCTGCCCGGCGGCAGCTTGGAATCGAGGATGTCCAGCGTGGCGATGTCGAACGGGTTCTGCGGCGCGATCCAGGGTGCGAACAGCGCCGCCCCCACCGTCACCAGCAGCAGCGCCACGCCCAGCAACGCCAGCTTGCTGGCGCAGAAATCCGCCAGGAAGCGGCGCAGCGGCGTCTCGACAGGCGCGGCGCGCGCCGGCGCCGGGGCGGCGGAGGTAGTGGGCGTGGTCATGCGCGGCGCTCCAGGCGGACCCGTGGATCCAGCACGGTATAAATGATGTCCACCACCAGGTTGAGCATCACCAGGAAGAACACGATCAGCATCAAGTAGGCGACCACCACCGGGCGGTCCAGGTTGATGATGGAATCGATCAGCAGCTTGCCCATGCCGGGCCACGAGAACACGGTTTCGGTCACCACCGCGAAGGCGACCACCTGGCCGAACTCCAGCCCCGCCACGGTCACGATGGGAATCAGGATGTTCTTCAGCAGGTGCACGCCCAGCACGCGCTTTTCCGGCAGCCCCTTGGCGCGCGCGAACTTGATGTAATCCATGGGCAGCGACTCGCGCGTGGCCGCGCGCGTCACCCGCACGATCATGGCGCACTTGGCCAGCGCGATGGTACAGGCGGGCAGGATCAGGCTGGCCCAGCCGTCCAGCGTCAGCACGCTGAGCGGCACGCCGAACACCGGCACGGTCGCGCCGCGGCCGCTGGCCGGCAGCCAGCCCAGCGTCACGGCGAACAGCATGATCAGCATCAGGCCCACCCAGAAGTTGGGCAGCGAGAACCCCAGCACCGAGCCCGTCATGATGGCGCGCGACCCCACCGCCCTGGGCCGCAGGCCCGCCAGGATGCCGAGCGGCACGCCGATCAGCACCGACAGCAGCATGGCCACGGTGGCCAGTTCCAGCGTGGCCGGCATGCGCTCCAGGATCAGGCGCATGGCCGGCTCGCCGGTCAGGAAGCTGTTGCCGAAGTTGCCCTGCACCGCGTGGCCGATGAACACCAGGTATTGCATCCACAGCGGCTTGTCCAGCCCCAGCGACACGCGGATCGCCTCGCGCTGCGCGTCGGTGGCCTCGGGGCTGGCCAGCATCGATACCGGGTCCCCCACCAGGTAGATGCCGGTGAACACCAGCGCCGACATCACCAGCATCACGACCAGTGTCTGCAGCAGCCTGCGGATGATGGTTGCCAGCACGTCCGCGCTACCCGTGGCCCTATTTGTTCAGCGTCGCGTATTGCACCAGGGTGGTCTGGTCGGGCCGGCCCTCGTAGCGGATGTCGTTCTTCATGGCCCATACCGACAGCTCGAAATGCAGCGGCAGCAGGGCGTAGTCGTCCATCGCCAGGTTGCTGGCCTGCTGCAGCAGCTTGGCGCGCTGGTCGTCGTCCATGGTCGAGGCGGCTTCGCGCACCAGCTTGTCCATTTCCGGATTCGAATAGCGGCCGCGGTTGGTGGTGCCTTCGCCCGCGTCCGGGTTGCGCGTCATCAGCAGCGAGGTCAGCGGGTTCGACATCTCGCCGCTGGTCGCCGACCAGCCCGCCATGTAGGCGCTGAAGCCATAGCTGTCGCGCTTCTTGAAGAACACCGACGGCGCCAGGGCCTCCACGCTGGTCTTGACGCCGATGCGCGACCACATCGACGCCACCGCCTGCGCGATCTTCGAGTCGTTCACATAGCGGCCCGAAGGCGCGCCCAGCGTGATCGCGAACCCGTCGGGATAGCCAGCCTCCTTCAGCAGCGCCTTGGCCTTGTCGGGATCGGCCTTGGGCGCCTCGGCATGTTCCTTGGACGAGCCGAACATCGGGTACGGCAGCGCATTGCCGGCCGCCTTGGCCACCCCCCCCATCACCCGCTCGACAATGGCGTCGCGATTGATGGCCAGGGACAGCGCCTCGCGCACGCGCTTGTCCTTCAGGGGGTTCTTGTCCAGGCCCGGAATGCCCGGCGTGGGCTCGGCATGCTGGTCCATGGCCACGTACATCACCCGCACCGAGGGCGTTTCCTCGACGAACAGGCCTTTGTTCTTCTTCAGGTTGGGCAGGTCGTCGGTGGGAGGATCCTCGATCATGTCCACGTCGCCCGCCAGCAGCGCGGCCACCCGGCCGGCGGCGTTCGACATGGGCCGGTAGATGACCTTGTCCCAGTCCGGCTTCTTGCCCCAGTAATGTTCGTTGCGGGCGAACACCAGCTCGGCGCCGCGCTTCCAGGACACGAACTTGTAGGGGCCGGTGCCGACCAGGCCGTCGCCGCTGTTCAGCTCGGTGGTGGTCTTGCCTTCCGGCGCGGGGCCCGAGGCCGCCTTCTTCGAGAGGATGGGCAATTGCGCCAGGTTGATCAGCAGCAGCGGCGCCGGCGCCTTGGTGGTGATGCGCAGCGTCAGCGGATCGACCGCCTCGGCCTTGGCCACCGAACCCAAGTAGAGCGTGAAGGGCGACGGGCTGTTCGGCACCTTGGGAATGCGGTCGTAGGTGAATACCACGTCTTCCGCCGTGAAGGGCGTGCCGTCCGAGAACTTGACGTTCGGGCGCAGCTTGAAGGTCCAGACGTTGCCATCCACCGTCCAGGATTCGGCCAGCGCCGGCTGCGGCTGCAGCTTCGCGTCGGCGCGCACCAGCGGGTCGAACAGGGTCTGGGAGATCTGCGTATTGGGCGTCAGCGCATGGTATTGCGGGTCCAGCGAGCTGGGCTCGGTCTTCAGCGCCACTACCAGGTCGCGCGCCGCGGCGGGCGCCAGCGCGCCCAGCGCCAAGACCGTCGATAGCGTGCCGCCAGCCAATAAACGTAACCACTGAGATGCCATGGTGCTCTCCCGAGTCTGGTTGCTGCAGGTTGGACCGCCGGCACACCTTAACCAGCAAATGCGCGGGCACGCAACAGTTATATTCCCTTATTGCCGTCCTGATTCCGTCGAGCTCATGGCCCCTTCCACGCCCGTTCCCATCGCCGCCATCGCCACCGCCCCGGGCCGCGGCGGCATCGGCGTCGTCCGCGTTTCCGGCCCCGATCTGTCGGCCCTGGCGCGCCGCCTGTTCGGCCGCGACCTGGCGCCGCGCCACGCCCACTACCTGCCGTTCACCGCCGACGACGGCGAACGGCTGGACGAAGGCATCGCGCTGTATTTCCGCGCGCCGCAGTCGTACACCGGCGAAGACGTGCTGGAACTGCAGGGCCACGGCGGCCCGGCGGTGCTGCGGCGCATCCTGGACCGCTGCCTGCAGGCCGGCGCCGACCTCGGCCTGCGCCTGGCCGAGCCCGGCGAGTTCACCCGCCGCGCCTTCCTGAACGACCGCATGGACCTGGCCCAGGCCGAAGCCGTGGCCGACTTGATTGATGCGTCATCGGTCGCCGCCGCGCGCGGCGCCATGGCGTCGCTGTCCGGCGACTTCTCCGCGCGCGTCAACGAGTTGTCCGACCGCATCGTCCACCTGCGCATGCTGGTCGAGGCCACCCTCGACTTCCCCGAGGAAGAAATCGACTTCCTGGAGAAATACCAGGCGCGACCGACCCTGCAGGCGCTGGCGGCCGACCTCGACGCGCTGATCGCCCAGGCGCGCCAGGGCGTCATCCTGCGCGAAGGCCTGCACGTGGTGCTGGCGGGCCGGCCCAACGTCGGCAAGTCCAGCCTGCTCAACGCCCTGGCCGGCGACGAAGTCGCCATCGTCACGCCCATCGCCGGCACCACCCGCGACAAGGTCGTGCAGGAAATCCACATCGACGGCGTGCCGCTGCACATCGTCGACACCGCCGGCCTGCGCGAGACCGAGGACACGGTCGAAAGCATCGGCATCGCCCGCACCTGGAAAGAAATCGAGCGCGCCGACGTGATCCTGCACCTGCAGGATGCCACCCAGCCCGGCGACGAACTCGACGCGCAGATCGTGGCGCGGCTGCCGGCGCGCACGCCGCTGCTGACGGTATTCAACAAGGTGGACCTGCTGGACCGGCCGTTCGTGGCGGAAGCCGGCCAGCTAGGCATTTCCGCGCGCGAAGGCGGGGGCCTGGACGAACTGCGCGCCCGCCTGCTGGCGCTGGCCGGCTGGAACCCCGGCGCCGAATCGCCCTGGCTGGCGCGCGAGCGGCACGTGCGCGCGCTGCAGGACGCGGCGCAGCACCTGGCGCTGGCGACCGAGCATGCGGCGCAGGACGACCGCGTGCTGGACCTCTTCGCCGAGGAACTGCGGCTGGCGCACGACAGCCTGAGCAGCATTACGGGGCGGTTCACCAGCGATGATCTGCTGGGGGAGATTTTTTCCAGCTTCTGCATCGGGAAATAGCCCGAAAGCGACAAGGGGACGGACACCCGGCGGGTGTCCGTCCCCTCATCCCAGGCGCGGGCGCCGCGAAAACTACCCCGCCCCCAGCACCTCCCGCAGCCCCCGCGCCAGGGCTTCATGGAACCGCCCGGGGTCCTGTATCTGCGGCGAATGCCCCAGGTCCGGAAAGCGCACCAGCCGCGCCCCCGGGATCGCCTTGGCGGTCGCCGGCCCCAGCGCCGCATAGTTGCCCAGCGTCGCGGCCACTTCCGGCGGCGCGGCGTCCTTGCCCGGCGCGGTGTTGTCCTGCTCGCCGATCAGCAGCAGGGTCGGCACGCGCAGTTGCCCGAACTCGTGCACCACCGGCTGGGTGTACAGCATGTCGTAGGTCAGCGCCTGGCTCCATGCCACCTGTTCGCGGCCCGGCCCCCGGTACATGCCGGCGGCCATTGCCACCCAGCGGTCGTAGGCCGGCTTCCAGGTGCCGGCGTAGTAGGTGTTCTGCTGGTATTTCTTGATGCCCTCGAAGCTGGTCTTCAGCTCGCGCGCGTACCATTCGTCCACCGTGCGATACGGCACGCCCTTGGCCTTCCAGTCTTCCAGGCCGATGGGGTTGACCATCACCAGGGCATCCACCTGGTCCGGGTACATCAGCGCGTAGCGGGTGGCCAGCATGCCGCCCATGGAATGCCCCATCACGGTGGCGCGCTCGATGCCCAGCGTCTGCAGCAGGGCGTGCGTGTTGGCCGCCAGCTGGTGGAAGCTGTACTGGTACCCGGCCGGCTTGCTGGATTTGCAGAAGCCGACCTGGTCCGGCGCGACCACGCGGTAGCCGTCGCGCGACAGGGCGCGGATCGTGCCTTCCCAGGTAGCGCCGCAGAAGTTCTTGCCGTGCAGCAGCACCACGGTGCGGCCATTGGGCTTTGCGGGCCAGATGTCCATGTAGGCCATGGACAATGCCTGGCCCTGCGATTCCAGGTTGAACTGGCCGACCTTGTAGGGGTAGTCGAAGCGTTCGAGCATGGGCCCGTAGTCGGGCACGCGGGCCTGGGCGTGGGCGCCGGCGGCCAGCAGCAGCGCCGAAGCGGCGAGAGCGAATCTGTACATGCGAACCTCTTTGTGTTTGCGAACCGAGCGGGTCTGACATCGCCCCGGCCCGATGGTTCAGGCCCCCCGTCCGCCGGCCGGGCCCGCTACCGGGAGCGGCCGCGCCCGACCATGGCGACGATGATGGCGCGTAGTTCGTGCTCGGCCTGGCGGGCCGATATCTGCCCCTGCGCCGCCGCGTTGGACAAGCCGTTGGCGGCGCCCAGCATGCCCCACAGCCCGGCGGCCGGCAGCTTGCCTCCGGGCGCGTGCGGCGCCAGCACCAGCCGGCATTTCTCGATGAAGGCAAGCTCGTACTCGCGCTTGACGGCTTCCAGTTCCGGCGACCCCGCCAGCGCCGCGATCACGCCCGGAATCTCGCGGCCCTGGCGCAGCACGCATTCCACATATGACGCGGCGATGACGCCGGCGACTTCTTCCAGCACCGGTGGGCAGGCCTGCAGCGCCGCGTCCATCAAGGCGTTCTGGCGCGCGTCGAACGCTTTGTACAGCGCCACCAGCAGGCCCATGCGGGTACCGAAGTGGTCATAGACGACCGGCTTGGTCACCCCCGAACGCTCGGCCAGCCGGCCCAGGCTCAGGGCTTCGCTGCCCTCGTCGCCGATCAGTTGCCAGGCGGTGTCCAGCAACTGCTGGTGGCGTTCGTCGCGGGAAAGCCGGCGGCGCGGCGTGGTTGCGGTCATGGGCGGGAATCATGGAAACAGGGCTTGACTGAACTATATACCGTCAGTAACCTACCAACAGTAACTTACCAAAGGTATATTAAGCCGCTCGCCAGCGGCCGTCCACGGAGCCCCTTTATGCACACTCTCATCGTCGTCTCGCATCCCAACCCGACCTCGCGCACGCATGCGGTGGCCGCCGAAATCGCCGCCGGCATCGCCGAAGCCGGCGCGCGCCACACCACCGAGCTGGCCGACCTGGCCGCGGAAGGCTTCGATCCGCGCTTCAGCGCGGGCGATATCGCCCACTACCGGGAGGGGGCGGCCACGCCGCCCGACGTGGCCGCCGAACAGGCGCGCATCGATCGCGCCGATGCGCTGGTGCTGGTGTACCCGGTGTACTGGTGGTCGATGCCCGGCCTGCTCAAGGGCTGGATCGACCGGGTCTTCGCCAGCGGCTGGGCATATGACGAACCGCCCGGCGGAGGCATCGTGAAGAAGCTGCAGCACCTGCCCGTGTACCTGGCGGCGATCGGCGGCGCGGACCTGCGCACGTATGCCCGGCACGGCTATTTCGGCGCCATGAAGACCCAGATCGACCACGGCATCTTCGACTACTGCGGCGCGCCGGTCATCCGCTCCGAACTGCTGGTGGATTCACACCAGCCCGACGCGTCGGCGCTGCTGGCGACGGCGCGCGCCCTGGGCCGGCAGGTGGCGGCGCGCGCGCCGCGCCAGGACGCGGCCCGGGCCGCCTGATGCCCCATGGCGGTGCGTCGGCGCCCCGCGGCGGCCGCCATGCACCAACCTGGCGAACCGCCGCGCCGCGCGCGAGCGCCAGGCAAGGGCCGGCGCCCGGCGCGTGCCCACGGCCGGGCGGCTCGCCACGCCCGCCCCTGCGCCTGGCATGCATGTTGCTTGATCCTGCCTGACGAACTCCGTTCGGCACACAACGCGTGCAGTCCCAGGCAACGGCGCCTTTGACCTTCCCGGTCAGGGCGCCGCTTTGCTTGCCGCAACGGGATTCTCTTCCTTCTTCCCGATACAGGCAGCCGACATGTCCTACCTAGTTCCTTCCGAATTCGTCACCAAGATGGTGGACGCGGGCGAATCGAAAATCTACATGGCCACCCGCGACGCCTTGATCCGCGCCTACATGGCCGGCGCGATTCTGGCGATCGCCGCGGTGTTCGCGGTGACCGTCAATGTGCAGACCGGCTCGCCCATCCTGGGCGCGGCGCTGTTCCCGGTGGGTTTCTGCATCCTGTACCTGATGGGCTTCGACCTGCTCACCGGCGTCTTCATGCTGACCCCGCTGGCCTGGATGGAGCGGCGGCCCGGCGTGACGTGGCGCGCCATCCTGAAGCACTGGGGCATCGTGTTCGTCGGCAACTTCCTGGGCGCGCTCACGGTGGCGCTGCTGATGGCCATCGTGTTCACCTATGGCTTTTCGATCCCGCCCGGCAAGGTCGGCGAGGTAATCTCGCACATCGGCGAGGACCGCACGCTGGGCGTGGTCGGCGCGATGATCTCCACCACGGTCAGCGGCAAGGTCATCGCCATGTGGATGCCGATCATGCTGTTCTTCTTCATGGGTTTCGAGCATTCGGTGGTCAACATGTTCCTGTTCCCGTCGGCGCTGATCATGGGCGGCAACTTCTCCATCATGGACTACCTGGTGTGGAACGAGATCCCGGTGGTGCTGGGCAACCTGGTCGGCGGCATCTCGCTGACCGGCCTGACGCTCTACACCACGCACATGAAGACCGCGCCCAGGCGCCGCTTCAACTGACCGGGCCGATGGACAGGCCCGCGCACCGTCCCGCGGCCAGCGCGCTCGCGGTCGCCGTGGGGCAGTATTCCGACCGCGGGCGCAAGGCCGTCAACCAGGACTTCTTCGGCCTGTGCGCGCCGCCGGCGCCGCTACTGGACGTCAAGGGCATTGCCATCGCGCTGGCCGACGGCATCAGCAGCAGCGACGTCAGCCACATCGCGAGCGAAACGGCGGTCGCCAGCTTCCTGGAGGACTACTACTGCACGCCCGAGACGTGGCCGGTGCGGAAGTCGGCGCAACGCGTGCTCAGCGCCGCCAACGCCTGGCTGCACGCGCAGACGCGCCAGAGCCGGCACCGCCATGATCAGGACCGCGGCTACGTGTGCGCAATGAGCGTGCTGATCCTGAAATCGACCACGGCGCACATTCTGCACGTCGGCGATGCGCGCATATTCAGGCTGCGCGGCGCGACGCTGGAGCAGCTGACCGAAGATCACCGGCTCTGGGTGTCGCGCGACAAAAGCTACCTCAGCCGCGCGCTGGGCCTGTCGCCGCACCTGGAAATCGACTATCACACTCGCCGGCTGGAGGCGGGCGACGTATTCGTCCTGGCTACCGACGGCGTCTACGAACACGTCGACGCGGCCTCGGTGGTCGAGGCCGTCAACACGCACGCCGCCGACCTGGACCGCGCGGCCGAATCGCTGGTCGACCTGGCCTATGCCTGCGGCAGCGGCGACAACCTGACCGTGCAGATCGTGCGGATCGAATCGCTGCCCGGCCCGGATACCGGCGAGATCGGCCGGCAAGCCGCCGCTTTGCCCTGCCCGCCGCTATTGCAGGCCGGCGACGAACTGGATGGCTATCGCATCGTGCAGGAACTGCACGCCAGCAGCCGCAGCCACGTCTACCGCGCCATCGACGGCGCCACCGGCGCCACGGTCGCCCTCAAGATTCCTTCGCTCGACCTGCGGCACGACCCGGCCTACCTGGAACGGCTGCTGATGGAGGAGTGGATCGCGCGGCGCATCGACAGCCGCCACGTCGTCAAGGCATGGGCCGGCGGGCGGCCGCGCCATTACCTGTACACCGTCAGCGAATACCTGGAAGGCCGCACGCTGGCGTGCTGGATGCAGGCCCACCCGGCGCCCGCGCTTGACGACGTGGCGGCGATCATCGAGCAAGTGGCCCAGGGCCTGCAGGCCTTTCACCGGCAGGAAATCCTGCACCAGGACCTGCGGCCGCAGAATATCCTGATCGACGCGGCGGGCACGGCCCGCATCATCGACTTCGGCGCCGCGCGGGTGGCCGGCATCGCCGAAATCGCCCTGGCCGGGCAGGCGCCGCCGGTGCCGGGCGCGGCGCCTTACGCGGCGCCCGAGTATTTCCTGGGCGAACCCGGCTCCCCGCGCTCGGACATCTATTCGTTGGGCGTGATCGCCTACCAGATGCTGACCGGCCGCCTGCCATACGGCGCCGAGGCGGCAAAGGCGGTCACCCGCGCCGCGCAGCGGCGGCTGCGCTACGCCTCGGCGCTGGACGAAACGCGCGCCATTCCAGCCTGGGTGGACAAGGTGCTCGCCAAGGCCGTGCACCCCGATCCCGCAGCGCGCTACCAAGAGCTATCGGAATTCACCTACGCGCTGCGCCACCCGCAGGCCAGCGCCCGCCTGGACGAACGCCCGCCCCTGCTGGAACGCCACCCGGTGGCCTTCTGGCGGGGGTTGTGCCTGGTGCTGGCGGCGCTGCTCGTCGCGCTGCTGGCGCTGCGGTAGCGCCCGGCTTACTGCCGGGGTTCGGCGGACTGGTTGTTCAGCAGCAGCGCGCGGCCGGCGAACAGGCCGCCGGTGACCTCCAACTGGAAGCGCTCGGCATCGCGGCGGCGGATCTCGTCGGCGATCTCGTCGGACGCCTCGGGCGTGGCGCCCAGGGCCAGCGTGGCCTGGCGGCCCAGCATCATGGCCGACTCGAAGGTTTCGCGGACCTGGTAATCGACGTCGGCCTTGTGCAGCGCCAGGGCATGCTCGCGGTCGAACGCGCGCGCCAGCACTTTCGAGTGCGGGCAGACCGCCTTGATGCGCTCGACCATCTGCGTGACCGTGGTGGTGCCGTTGGCGCACACCAGGATCGCCTGGGCGTGCCTGGCCCCGGCGGCATGCAGCACGTCGGTGCGCGTGCCGTCGCCGTAATAGACCTTGAAGCCGAACTCGGCGGCGCTGCGGATCATCTCCGGGTCGTTGTCGATGATGGTGATCTCGGCGCCCAGCGCCAGCATGTGCTGGCTGGCGATCTGGCCGACGCGGCCGAAGCCGATCACCAGGGCGCGGCCCACCTGGTCGTGGGGCGTCTCCAGGCCTTCGGCCGACGCGCCGGCGCGCGGCGCCCAGCGCTTGTGCGCAATCACGGCCAGCGGCGTCAGCGCCATCGACAGCACCACGATGGCGGTCATGTTGGCATTGACGGCCGGGTCGATGACGCCATTGGCCAGCGCGGCCGAAAACAGCACGAACGCGAACTCGCCGCCCTGCGCCATCAGCACGGCGCGATCCAGCGCCTCGGCCGGCGAGCTCCTGGCCAGCCGCGCCGTGCCATAGATGCACAGCCCTTTCACGATCATCATGGCCAGCACCCCGGCCACGATCAGCGGCGCGTTGCGGGCCACCACCGTCAGGTCCAGCGACATGCCCACGCTCAGGAAGAACAAGCCCAGCAACAGGCCCCGGAACGGCTCGATATCGGCCTCCAGCTGGTGCCGGAAGGTCGATTCGGACAGCAGCACCCCGGCCAGGAATGCCCCCATGGCCATCGACAGGCCACCCCATTGCATCAACAGCGCGGCGCCCAGCACTACCAGCAAGGCGGCGGCGGTCATGACTTCGCGGGCCTTGGCTCGCGCCAGCAGGCGGAACAGCGGGTTCAGCAGCCAGATGCCGGCCACCACCAGGGCGGCCACGGCGCCGATCCCGGTGACGACATCCAGCCAGCGCGCCGTCGCCGAGACCGTTTCGTGCTGGCCGCCTTGCGGGGCGATGAACGCCACGATGGCCAGCAGCGGCACGATCAGCAGGTCCTCCAGCAACAGGATGGAGACGATCTTCTGGCCGCGCGGCGTGGCGATGTCGCCGCGTTCGCCCAGCACCTGCATGACGATGGCGGTGGAGGTCAGCACGAAACCCATGGCGCTGATGAAGGACACCGCCAGCGAAAACCCGAACGCCACGCCCACGCCGGTCAGCAGCAGCCCGCACAGCAGCACCTGCAGGCTGCCCAGGCCGAAGATCTCGCCGCGCAGGTCCCACAGGTGCGATGGCCGCATTTCCAGGCCGATGATGAACAGGAACATCACCACGCCCAGCTCGGCGGTGTGCAGGATGGCCTGGGGGTCGCGGAACAGGCCCAGGCCGAACGGCCCGATCACCAGGCCGGCGGCCAGGTAGCCCAGCACCGAGCCCAGCCCCAGGCGCCGGAACAGCGGCACGGCCACCACGGCCGCGCCCAGCAACACCACGACTTTGGACAATTCGCCCGCGCCGGCTTCTACCGCCATGTTTTCCCCAGGTGTCCCGGCGACGCCGGGTTCAATCGTCGGCGACCAGCCCGTGCTCGACGGCGTACACGGCCACTTGCACCCGGCTGGTCAGGTTGAGTTTCTTCAGGATGTTCTGGACGTGGATCTTGACTGTGCTTTCGGCGATGTCGAGCTGCCGCGCGATGACCTTGTTGCTGGCGCCGTGCGCCAGGCATTGGACGATCTCGCGCTCGCGGGCGGTCAGGCGGGTGCGTTCGCCGCCTCCCGCCGCGCCGCCGTGGGCGGCCTGCTCGCGGAAGCGGTCGACCAGCTTGGCCGTCATGTTGTCGGCAATGACCGGTTCGCCGCTGGCGGCGCGGCGGATCGCCGCCGTCAGCGCGTCGGCGTCGATGTTCTTGACCAGGTAGCCGCTGGCGCCGTCGCGCAGCGCCTGGCTGAGCTCGTCGGCCTCCTCGGAAACCGTCAGGATCACCACCGCGCTGCCCGGGACGTCCTGCACCAGCAGCTGCAAGGTTTCCAGGCCCGACAGGCCCGGCATGTTGAGGTCGAGCAGGATGACGTCCGGCAGGAACTCCTTGGCGCGCTTGATCCCTTCCAGGCCGTCGGAAGCCTCGGCCACCACCTGGAAGTCGGGCTGCCGCTGCAGCAGCAGCCGCACGCCCGAGCGGAACAGGCTGTGGTCGTCGATGAGCAGAATGCGTATGGCCATGGAATACGGGAAGCTTTCAAGCCGCCCGGCGCTCGGTACGCGGCAGTACCAGCTGCACGGTGGCGCCGGCGCCCGGCCGGGACGTCAGTTTTATCACAGCGTTGAGCCGCGCGGCGCGCTCGCGCATGATGTGCAGGCCGATGTGGCATTCTCCCCGCTGGCCCACTTCCTCCGGATCGTAGCCGACGCCATCGTCGACCACCTCCATTTCGAAATCCCGGTCGTTGCGCAGCGCCACCCGCACGTGACGGGCCTGCGCATGCTTGCGCACATTCGACAACGCCTCCTGCAGGATGAACAGCACCTGCAACTGCTGCTCGGGAGCCAGCGGGCGGTCGTTGCCGTACTCGACATCCAGCTCCACCTCGATGCCGGTCTGGCGCTGGAACCGCAGCACGGCTTCCTCGATGGCGTCCGGCAATTCGCCCTGGTCCAGCTTGGTGCGGAAGTTCACCAGCAGTTCGCGCACGTCCTGGTAGCTTTCCTCGACGCCGGTGCGCAGCAGCGGCACGATTTCCCGCAGGTCGTCCTGGTCGCCGCGCTCCAGGGCGTCATCCAGCAACTGCAGTTGCAGCTTGAGGAAATTCAGGCCCTGCGCGATGCTGTCGTGCAGCCCCTGGGCCATCAGGTTGCGCTCGCGCACCACCGCCAGCTGCCGCGCCTTGGCGTCCAGGCGGCGGTTCTCGAGCGCCACGCCCAGGTGCTGCCCGAGCGTCTCGAGCAACTGGGTTTCGGCCGTGGAGACCTGCCGCGCGTTGCGGAAATGCAGCGAAAACGAGCCCAGCACCTCGTCGCGCGCCACGATGCGGAACACGGCCAGGCTCACGAAGCCCTCGTTGGCGCAATGCAGGCCGCCGGAAGCCGGCGCGACGCCCCGCAGATCGCGGATCACCTGCATCCCCTGCTGCGTGGCCACCCCGCAATAACAGCCGTCCGCCTGCATGCAGCGCTCGGCTTCGGTCAGCTCGGCCGACAGGCCTTCGGCGACCAGGATGCTGAGCCGCTCGTCGGAGGTGTCCAGGGCGCGCACGCTGCCTCCCTCGGCGCCGAACTGGCGCATGACGCGCTGCAGGAAACCCCGGCACATCGCCTCGATGCTGTTGGGCTGGTTCAGGAACGCCGCCATGTCGTACAGCGCGCCGATGTCGCGGTTCTGCGCCTCCAGCTCGGCGGTTTTCTGCCGCACCCGGTCTTCCAGGTCGCGGTAGAGGGTTTCCAGCTTGTCGGCCATCAGGTTGAACCCCCGGGCCAGCAGGCCGAATTCGTCGCGGGTCTCGACCGGCAGGCGGGTGCTGAACTCGCCGGCGGTCATGCGCTGCAAGCCGTCGCGCAACCGCAGCACCGGCGAGATGATCCATAGATACAGCAAGTAGATCATCGCCACCGTGCCCACGCTGCCGATGCCGGCCAGCACCCCCTGGGACAGGCGCAGCGAGGCGGTCTTGTCGGCGTTGTCGAGCTCGATCATGCGCACCAGCTTGTCGGCCTCGGCCACGAAGACCGGCATGGCGGCCAGGTAGGCGGTCATGTCGTCGTCCCGCTGCGCCTGCGCCGCGGCAGGCTTCAAGGTGTCGTTCCAGAGCCGCGTGACGACGCCCAGCTGGTCGCGGATGGCGGGATCGGCCGGCAGGAACAGCGGTCGCGACGGGTTGCCGCGCGCCAGCAGGGCCAGGGTGTCGTCCTGCGCCTGCACGATGGCGCCGACACGTTCGGCGCGGTCGGGCCCCGGCTGCATCAGTTCGACACTGACGCGGTTGGCCATCATGCGCAGGCTGCCGGTGTCGTTGATGGCGGCGCCAGCGCCCTCCAGGCCCCACGACAGCCACAGCGTCCAGGCCACCATGCTCAGCACCACGGCCAGGGCGAACAGCGAACTGGCGATGATGCGGGTAGGCAGGCGGTCCCGCAGGGTGGGCAGGCCGTCCGGCCCGACCGGAAATTCAGAAGCAGTCATGGCGCGATGCCAGCGAGTGGACTCCTGCAGTGTAGCTTTTTTCATGGTGCGAAAGCCGTCCGCCGCCTTGCGCCGGATAGAGGGTCAGACCATTGGCAAAAAGGCGTCGGCGCGCGGCGAATACGCCAGCAGCGCGCCCGCGTCCAGGTCGAAATACCAGCCGTGCAGGCTGATGGCGTCTTGCTCCATGCGGCGCCTGACGGGCTCGAACGCTTCGAGGTTGCGCAGCGAAATGAGTATCGACGCCTGCTCGCAGGCGCGCCGCTGCTCGGCCTCGCTGGCATGCGGCAATTGCCGCATGACACGTTCGCGGGCCGGCTCGGCGATGTGGACCCAGCGTCCGATGTAGTCCTCCGTGCCCTGGTGATCCAGGCGCTGCTCCATCAGCGCGCGGATGCCGCCGCATTGGCTGTGGCCCAGCACGATGATGCGTCCCACGCGCAACTGCTCCACGGCGAACTGAATGGCGGCCAGCACGCCCTGCTGGCCGCCGTGGTCCTCGGGCAGCGGCACCAGGTTGGCGACGTTGCGCACCGTGAAAATATCGCCGGGATCGCAGCCCAGCAGCAGCGCCGGGTCGACGCGCGAATCGCAGCAGCCGATCAGCAGGGTGCGCGGGCATTGTCCCTGGCGCAAGCCGCGGAACAACGCGGGCGAATCGTCGAAATATTGCTGATGGAAGCGCTGGAAGCCGTTGATGAAGCGTTCCAGGTCGTGGGTGTGGGTGGCGGGCTCCATGTGTGAAGCTCCTTCTAGCGTGATCGGGCCTACCCGCCGGTCTGCGCCATGAACCGGACGATGCGCTCGGGCCGCGCATTGAAATCGTGCTTTTCAGGCTTGCCGGCCACGGCGGCGACGATGGCGCTAGCCAGCTCGGCATCGCTGGCACCCCGGCGCAGCAGCGCGCCCAGCGGCACGCTGGCCTCGTCCCCGAGGCACGGGTAGAGGGTGCCGTCGGCGCCCAGGCGCACGCGGTTGCAGGCGGCGCAGAAGTGCCGTGACATCGGCGTGATGACTCCCAGCGTGGCCAGCCGGCCGTCGGCGCTCCAGTAGCGCGCCGGGCCGGCGCCCGGCGCCTGCAACAGCGGCACCAGGCCGTGGCGCGCCGCCAGGCGCGCGCCCAGCCGGGACAAGTCCATGCCGCGGGTCTGCCGGCCGGTATCGCCCACCGGCATGGGCTCGATCAGGCGCAGGATGAACTGGCGTTCGACGGCGTAGGCCAGCAAGCGCTCCAGCCCGGCGATGGACGTGCCGGCCGGCACCACGGCGTTGAGCTTGATGGGTGCGAAGCCGGCGGCGCGGGCCGCCTCCAGCCCATGCAGCACGTCGGCCAGGCAGTCGCGCCCGGTGACGCGGGCATAGGCGGCGGCATCCAGGGTGTCCAGGCTGACGTTGAGCCGCTGCACGCCGGCGGCGCGCAGCGCGGCGGCGTGACGCGCCAGCCGGGTGCCGTTGGTCGACAGCGACAGGTCCGCCAGCCCGGGCAGCGCCGCCAGCTCGCGGGCCAGGTCCGCCAGGCCGCCGCGCGTGAGCGGCTCGCCGCCGGTCAGGCGCACCTTGCGGACGCCCAGGCGGGTAAAGATGCCGACCAGGCGCGCCATCTCGGCATGGCCCAGCCACTGCGCGGGCAGGTCGAAATCCTTGAAGTCGGCGGGCAGGCAGTAGAAGCAGCGCAGGTCGCAGCGGTCGGTCACCGACACGCGCAGGTAATCGATGCGGCGCTGGAAACCATCGACGAGAGCGAAGGGCGCGTACATGGCGGCAGGCTCACTGTATCAAGGCGCCATCGGCGCCTTCGAGTTCGATGCCTTCGATACGGGCGCGCCCCACCAGCAGCCGCAGGTACTGGCGCCATGCCGTATCGCGGCTGGCCGCGCCGAGCGCCAGCGCGATGCGGCCCGCCACCTGGGGGTACGGCAAGGGGCGGCCGGGCACGTGGCGCCTGACGCGCACGATGTGCAGCCCGTGGCGCGTCTCCACCAGCCGCGGCAGGATGGTGCCGGCCGGCGCCCCGAAAACGGCGCGCTCGAATTCCGGCACGGTGTCGCCACGCCCGAGCTGGCCCAGGCTGCCGCCGACGGCGGCCGACGGGCAGTTCGACAGAGCCCGGGCCCGTTCGCCGAACCGCCCGGGCTCGGCCAGCACTTCCTGCAGGACCGCTTGCGCCCGCGCGCGCAGGCGGTCGAGGTCGACGTCGGGCGTCACCTGGAAGAGGATGTGGTCGGCCTCCACCAGCTCGCCCACCGAGAACCGGCCAGGGTGGGTGTCGTAGTGGCGGCGGCAGGCGGCTTCGTCGGGTTCGGGCGCGCCGGCCTGGGTACGGAGCAGGGCGTCGATCGCGGCATCTTCATCCTCGGCGGCCAGGCCCAGCCGCTGCGCCTCGTCCAGCAGCACGCGGCGCAGCACCAGGGCGGTCATGGCGCGCCGCTGCGGGTTGTCCGCGTCGGCATGATGAGGCAGTTCTCGTTCTAGTTCGGCATCGGTGAGCTCGACGCCATTGACGATGACAGGCATTTTTCTCTCCGTGCGGCGCCACCGGATGGGCCGGCGGCGCCGCGGTTCAACGCGGCCGCACCAGTTGCCAGGCGCGGCCCAGGTAGCCCAGCGAGGCGAAGCCGCTCCAGACATGCACCAGCCGCGTGAACGGGAAGATGACGAACAGCGTCAGTCCCATGAACAGGTGAGCCTTGAACAGCAGCGGCGCATCGGCGATGTAGCTGGCGGCATCGCCCTGGAAGGTGACGATGTGCTGGGCCCAGGTCATGAACAGCACCATCATGTGGCCGTCCATGTGGCCGGCCGAGACGGTGATGGTCGACAGGCCCAGCAGCAGCGTGGCCAGCAGCCACAGCAGCAGCAGCTTGTCGCCCGGCCGCGTCACCCGCGCGATGCGCGGATGGGTCAGGCGCCGGTACAGCAGGATGAGCAGGCCCGCCAGGCATATGGTCCCCATGACGCCGCCGGCGATCATGGCCACGGCCTGCTTGACGGTGTGCGAAACCCCTAGCGTGTCCCACACCACGACCGGCATGAGCAGCCCCACCAGGTGCCCGAAGAACAGGCCCAGGATGCCCACGTGGAACAGGATGTTGCCCAGCCGCAGCGAGCCGCGATACAGCAGCTGCGAACTGTCGCTCTTCCAGGTGTATTGCTCGCGCTCGAAGCGGGCCAGGCTGCCGAACAGGAAAATGGCGAGCGCAATGTAAGGATAGATGCCGAATAAGAACTGGTGGATGGTATTCACGGACGGTCTCCCGGGCGATTAATGGGCGCTGCGCGCGCGCGGGTGGAAGTGCACGACCTGCGTGCCGGCCGATGCGTGGGGCAGCAGCGGCTCGACGCCGTCGGCGCCTACGCCGTAGGCCTCCATGACCTCGTCCATGTCGCGTACGGGCGGCTCGGTCTGTTCGCGCGGCACGACGTCCGTCATGCCGCGCAGCACGGCGAAGATCGTCGAGTACGGGCTGCCGTGGCGCGCCAGCCTGGCGCCGATGGCGGCCAGCACGTGGATCGCCTCGTCGAGCAACTGCCGGGCCTGGCCCGGATCGATCAGCCCGAGCAATTCCAGGAACAGCGGGACGTAGTCGGGCAGTTCGGCCGCGCCGGGCTCGAAGCCGTGGCGACGGTATTCCTGCAGCAGGTCCACCATGGCCTGGCCACGGTCGCGGCTTTCGCCGTGCACGTGCTCGAACAAGTGCAGCGAATGCGACGGGTTGCGGTCGAAGGTCGCGACGTAGTTCTCCTGCAGCGCGATCAGGTCGTGGGTCTTCAGGTAGTCGGTCAGCGGCGCGAGCAGGTCCTGCGCTTCGGGGTAGGCATCCAGCCCGTCGTCGATCTCGAGCAAGGCATCGAGGAGGTCCTGCTCGGGGTAGGACAGCAACGCGGAAAGAATTCGGTAAAGGCTCATGTCGAATGCTCCATGCTCAAGTCAGGGCCGCTTTCTTGCGCGACTTGGGCATCTCGATGAATATCTCGCTGCCTTGCGGCTTCTTGCCGAACAGGGCGCCCTCGGACACCCCTCCCGAGCAGCCGTTGCCGAACGTGAACCCGCAGCTGCCCTTGTCGTTGAAACTGTCCTCGACCATCTCCTTGTGGCTGGACGGCACGACGAAGCGGTCTTCATAGTTGGCGATGGCCAGGATGCGGTACATGTCGCGCACGGTGGCCCGGTCGAGCCCGACATCGTCCAGGATGCCGTCATCGCGATCGCCGTGGACGGCTTCGGCGCGCTGGTATGCGCGCATGGCCAGCAGGCGCTCGAGCGCCTGGCGCACCGGCGTTTCATCGCCGGCCGTCAGCAGGTTGGCCAGGTACCGCATGGGGATGCGCAAGCTCGACACGTCGGGAATCACCGCCGTCTTGCCCACCGTCTTGTGCGGCATGTGGCCGGCCTCGGCGGCGGACTGGATCGGCGACAGCGGCGGGATGTACCAGACCATCGGCAGGGTGCGGTACTCGGGGTGCAGCGGGAAGGCGATCTTCCATTCGCAGGCCATCTTGTAGACCGGCGAATGGCGCGCCGCCTCGAGCCAGGATTCCGGGATGCCCTGGCGGCGCGCTGCGGCGATGACGTCGGGCGAATCCGGGTCGAGGAACAGGTCGAGCTGCGCTTGGTACAGGCCGCGTTCATCCGCCGTGGCGGCGGCGCTGTCGATGCGGTCGGCGTCGTACAGCAGCACGCCCAGGTAGCGGATGCGGCCCACGCAGGTCTCCGAGCACACGGTCGGCTGGCCTGCCTCGATGCGCGGAAAACAGAACGTGCACTTCTCGGCCTTGCCGCTCTGCCAGTTGTAGTACACCTTCTTGTAGGGGCATCCCGAGATGCACATGCGCCAGCCGCGGCATTTGTCCTGGTCGACCAGCACGATGCCGTCGTCCTCGCGCTTGTAGATCGAGCCCGACGGGCAACTGGCCACGCAGGCCGGGTTCAGGCAGTGTTCGCACAGGCGCGGCAGGTACATCATGAAGGTGTTCTCGAACGTCGAGTACATTTCCTTCTGCACGCCTTCGAACAGCGCATCACGGCTGCGCGAGCTGAACTCGCCGCCCAGGTCGTCTTCCCAGTTCGGGCCCCAGTGGATCTTCTCCATTTTCTTGCCGGTCAGCACGGACACGGGGCGCGCAGTCGGCGGCGTCTTGCTCAGCTTGGCCTGCTGCAGGTGCTCGTAGTCGTACGTGAACGGCTCGTAGTAGTCGTCGATGGCGGGCAGGTTGGGGTTGGCGAACAGGTTGGCCAGGATCTTCAGCTTGCCACCCTGGCGCGGTTCGAGCTTGCCGGCGCCGTTGCGCGTCCAGCCGCCGTTCCAGCGCGACTGGTTTTCCCATTCCTTCGGGTAGCCGATGCCCGGCTTGGTCTCGACATTGTTGAACCACGCATACTCGACGCCGTCGCGGCTGGTCCACACGTTCTTGCAGGTCACGGAGCAGGTATGGCAGCCGATGCACTTGTCCAGGTTCAGCACCATACCGACTTGGGCACGGATCTTCATTTTGCGCTTCCTTTCTCGAGCTGCGGGTGGCCCAGCGGGCCTTCCATCCAATCCACTTTGTTCATCTTGCGCACTACCACGTACTCGTCGCGGTTGCTGCCGACCGTGCCGTAGTAATTGAAGCCATAGGCCTGCTGCGCGTAGCCGCCGATCATGTGGGTGGGCTTGAGCACGGCGCGCGTCACCGAGTTGTGGATGCCGCCGCGCATGCCGCTGGTCTCGGCGCCAGGCACGTTGATGATCTTTTCCTGGGCGTGGTACATCAGGCACATGCCGACCGGCACGCGCTGGCTGACCACCACGCGCGCGGTCAGCGTGCCGTTCACGTTGAACACTTCCACCCAGTCGTTGTCCACCAGGCCGGCCTGCTTGGCCTCGACCTCGGACACCCAGACGTGCGGCCCCCCGCGGCTGAGCGTCAGCATGCGCAGGTTGTCCGAATAGGTACTGTGTATGCCCCATTTCTGGTGCGGCGTGATCCAGTTCAGCACCAGCTCGCGTTCGCCGTTCGGGTAGCGGCCCAGCATCGGCGCCACGGTGCGCGTGTCGATCGGCGGCTTGTAGGCGCAGAAGCCCTCGCCGAAATCGAGCATCCAGCGATGGTCCTGGTAGAACTGCTGGCGGCCGGTCAGCGTGCGCCACGGGATCAGTTCATGCACGTTGGTGTAGCCGGCGTTGTAGCTGACTTCTTCGCTTTCCAGGCCGGACCAGGTCGGCGCCGAGATGATCTTGCGCGGCTGCGCCTGGATGTCGCGGAAGCGGATCTTGTCGTGCTCGCGGCCCACCGCCAGGTGGGTGTGGTCGCGGCCGGTGACCTTGCCCAGCGCTTCCCACGCCTTGACCGAGACGTGGCCGTTGGTTTCCGGCGCGAAGGTCAGGATCATCTCCGCCGCGTCGATGGCCGTCTCCAGGCGCGGCCGCCCTTCGCTGATGCCGGGCTCCTCGACGCGGCGGTTGAATGCCGCCAGTTCGTGCACTTCGTGCTCGGTGTTCCAGGTGATGCCCTTGCCGCCATTGCCCAGCTTGTCCAGCAGCGGCCCGACCGAGGTGAACTTGCGATAGATGTCGTTGTAGTCGCGCTCGACCACCGTCATGGCGGGCGCGGTCTTGCCCGGCACCAGGTCGCACTCGCCCAGTTTCCAGTCCTTCGGCTCGAACGCCTGCCCCAGTTCGGCCGGGGTGTCATGCAGCAGCGGCGTCAGCACCAGGTCCTTGCGCTTGCCCAGGTAGGGCCCGCCGATCTCGCTGAACTTGCGCGCGAGCAGCTTGTAGATTTCCCAGTCGGTCTTGCTTTCCCACAGGGGCTGGACCGCTTCGGACAGCGGATGAATGAACGGATGCATGTCCGAGGTGTTCAGGTCGTCCTTTTCGTACCAAGTGGCGGTGGGCAGCACGATATCGCCGTACAGGCAGGTGGTGCTCATGCGGAAATCCAGCACGGTCAGCAGGTCGAGCTTGCCTTCGGCCGCTTCTTCGCGATAACGCACCTGCGCGGGCTTGATGGCGTCGGCCTCGTCGCCGAACACGGCGTTCTGGGTGCCCAGCAGGTACTTCAGGAAGTACTCGTGGCCCTTGCCGCTCGACCCCAGGATGTTGGACCGCCAGACGAACATGTTGCGCGGGAAATTAGCCGGATCGTCCGGGTCGTCGCAGCTCATCTGCAGTTCGCCGCGCTTCAGGCGCGCGGCCGCGTACGCGACCGGATCCTCGCCGGCCGCCTCGGCCTGCGCCGTGATGTCCAGGGGGTTGGTCTGCAGCTGGGGGGCCGACGGCAGCCAGCCCATGCGTTCGGACTTGGCGTTCAGGTCGATCATGCTCAGCCCGGCGTAGCGCGCGGCGTCCGCGGTGGGCCCCAGGATGTCGCTGACCGGCAGCTTTTCATGGCGCCACTGGCTGGTGTGCGCGTAGAAGAACGACGTGCCGTTCATGTGCCGCGGCGGACGCGACCAGTCGGTGGCGAACGCCAGCGGCGCCCAGCCGAACTGCGGGCGCAGCTTTTCCTGGCCCACGTAATGGGCCCAGCCGCCGCCGCTCTTGCCTACGCAGCCGCACATCATCAGCAGGTTGATGATGCCGCGGTAAGTCATGTCCATGTGGTACCAGTGGTTCAGCGCCGCCCCCACGATGACCATGGACTTGCCCTGGGTGTCGTGGGCGTTCTGGGCGAACTCGCGCGCAACCTGGATAACCAGGTTGCGGGGCACCGAAGTGTGTTTTTCCTGCCAGGCCGGGGTATAGGGAACATCGTCGTCGTAGGACGCGGCCACGTTGGCGCCGCCCAGCCCCCGGTCGACGCCGTAGCTGGCCATCTGCAGGTCGTACACCGTGGCCACGCAGGCCTGGCTGCCATCGGCCAGGGTGATGTACCGCACCGGCACGTTGCGCACCAGCACGCTGCCGTGCTCGCCGCCGAAGTACGGGAAACCCACGCCCACCACGGCATCATGGCCGTCGATCAGCGACAGTGTGGGGTCCACCTTGCGGCCGCTGCCGCCATCATGGGGCTCGAGGTTCCAGCGGCCCGCCTTGGCACCCCCGTCGACCGCGGCTTCGCCCCAGCGAAAGCCGATGCTGCCATTGGGCACCACCAGCTCGCCGGTCTGCGCGTCGATGAGCAATGTCTTCCAGTCGGGGTTGTTGTGCTGGCCGAGGGCGTCGTCCAGTTGCGAGGCGCGCAGGAAATGGTCGGGCACCAGGCAGCCGTCGCGCGCGGTCAACTGCACCAGCATCGGCATGTCGGTGTAGCGCTTGGCATAGTCGCGGAAGTAATCCGATGCGCCGGCGTGGTGGAATTCTTTCAGGATGACATGCCCCATGGCCAGCGCCAGCGCGGCGTCGGTTCCCTGCTTGGGCGCCAGCCAGATATCGCCGAACTTGACCATTTCGCCGAAGTCGCTGGACACCGCCACCGTCTTGGTGCCCTTGTAGCGGACTTCGGTATAGAAGTGCGCGTCGGGCGTGCGGGTCTGCGGCACATTCGAGCCCCAGACGATCAGGTACGTGGAGTTGTACCAATCGGCCGATTCCGGCACGTCGGTCTGTTCGCCCCAGATCTGCGGGCTGGCCGGGGGCAGATCGCAGTACCAGTCGTAGAAGCTCAGGCAGGCGCCGCCGAGCAGGCTCAGGTAGCGCGCGCCCGCCGCGTAGCTGACCATGGACATGGCCGGGATGGGCGAGAAGCCGATCAGGCGGTCGGGCCCGAAACGCTTGATGGTGTAGGCATTGGCCGCGGCGATGATCTCGGTGGCGGTGTCCCAGTCGGCGCGCACGAAGCCGCCCAGGCCGCGCACCGACTTGTAGCGCCTGGCCTTGACCGGGTCCTGGCTGATGGATTCCCAGGCCGCGATCGGGTCCATGGTCTTGCGCGCCTCGCGCCACATCTCCATGAGGCGGCCGCGGATCATCGGGTATTTGACGCGCTGCGCCGAATAGACGTACCAGCTGTACGAAGCGCCGCGCGGACAGCCGCGCGGCTCGTGATTGGGCAGGTCGGGCCGGGTGCGCGGGTAGTCGGTCTGCTGGGTTTCCCAGGTGATCAGGCCGTTCTTAACATAGACCTTCCACGAGCACGAACCGGTGCAGTTGACGCCGTGCGTCGAGCGCACGACCTTGTCGTGCTGCCAGCGGCTGCGATAGGCGTTTTCCCAGGTGCGGTCTTCGTTGACCACTTCACCGTGGCCGCCCGCGAAAGTGGATTTCACCCGCGACATGAATTTCAGTCGATCGAGGAAATGGCTCATTGTGTTCTCCGTGTACGCCGATGGGGCCGGCGTGTACCAGTTACTACTCTATTGAGGCTGGGCGCCCCCCACCATTCATCGCTGGTAGAGGGTCGCCACATCAAGCGGACTAGTCCTGATGAGTCGAAGTGACTAGTCACCGGCAGGCCGGATCAGCACGGCACCGGCGCGTTGCGGCGCGCGTAGTACCACCAGGTTATGCACAGGCAGCTGACGTAGAACGCAATGAAGCAATACAGCGCCGCACTCACGCTGCCCGTCATCTCGAGCGAGGTGCCGAAGCTGCGGGGAATGAAGAAACCGCCGTAGGCGCCGATGGCGCCGGAGAAGCCGAGCACCGCCGCGGACTCCTTGCCGGCGTCCATCACGGCCTGCTTTTCGGCCTGCGGGCCTTTTCCTTGCGCGGCCAGGGTGCGCTCGTGCAGGAAGATCACGGGAATCATGCGGAACGTCGAGCCGTTGCCTACGCCGGTCAAGGCGAACAGCACGATGAACATCGCCAGGAAGGCCGGGAAGTTGCCGGCGCTGCCCTGGCCGGGCACGAAGGCCAGCACGCCGAGCACGGCGCCGATCATGCCGGCGAACACCAGCAGCGTGACGCGCGCGCCGCCGATCTTGTCGGAGATCCAGCCGCCCAGCGGCCGTGTCAGCGAACCCACCAGCGGCCCCAGGAACGCGTAGGTAACCGGATTGACGCCCGGGAACAGCGCCTTGGTGAGCATGGCGAAGCCGGCCGAGAACCCGATGAACGAGCCGAACGTGCCGATGTACAGCCAGCACATCAGCCAGTTGTGCTTGCGCTTGAAAATGACGGCCTGGTCGGCGAAGGAGGCACGGGCGTCGGCGATGTCGTTCATGCCGAACCAGGCGGCCAGCGCCGACACCAGGATGATGGGCACCCAGATGAAGCCGGCGTTCTGCAGCCATATCCGGTGTTCGACGCCATCGACGACAAAGCGCTGCGGGTCGCCGCCCAGCGTGCCGAACACGCCCATGGTGATGATGACCGGCACCACGAACTGCACCAGCGACACGCCCAGGTTGCCGATGCCGGCATTCATGCCGGTGGCGAAGCCTTTTTTCTCCTTGGGGAAGAAGAAGCTGATGTTGGCCATGCTGGAACTGAAATTGCCGCCACCGAAGCCGCACAGCAGCGCCAGCGCCAGCAGGGTCGGGTAGGAGGTGGTCGGGTCGCGCAGCGCGAAGCCCATGCCGATGGCCGGAATGAGCAGGGTGGCGGTGGAGATCGCGGTCCAGCGACGGCCGCCGAACACCGGCACCAGGAACGAATAGAAGATGCGCAGCGTGGCGCCGGACAACGCCGGCAGCGCCGTCAGCCAGAACATCTGGTTCTTGGACAACAGGAAGCCGGCCTTGTCCAGGTTGACCACGACGACGCTCCACAGCATCCAGATGCAGAATGCCAGGCTGAGCGCCGGTATGGATATCCACAGGTTGCGGTTGGCGATGCGGGCGCCGGTGGTGCGCCAGAAATTCTGGTTTTCCGGTTCCCAGCGGGTCAGGACATAGCTACTGGACATGATGCTCTCGCGGGCTGATGAGCCGGACGGCGGGCCGTCCGGCAGGGATGGGAATGAATGCCGATGGCGTCGTCAGGCGGCGCGCATGGCCGGCTGGCGCATTTCGGGGCGGAAGCTGTAGTGCATCCAGATGAGCGAGACGCACACCGTGCCGTACATCAGCATGAAGGCGCTGGAGCGGATGCCGGTCAGGTCGAGCAGGGCGCCGAACAGGATGGGCAGCACGAATCCGCCGAGGCCGCCGGCCAGGCCGACGATGCCGGACACGGCGCCGATGTTGGTGTCGAATTCATCCGAGATGAACTTGAACACCGAGGCCTTGCCGATCGCCATGGCGATGCCGACCACGAACATCAGGACGGTGAACATGGTGGGGCCGAGCGCCAGCGAGAATTCGCGCGCGCCGGTATCGGTCTGGATGATGAAATGCGTCTGGGGATAACTGAGAATGAAGAAGGCGACCCAGCACACCCACATGACCCACCAGGTGGTGCGGTAGGCGCCGTATTTGTCGGATATCCAGCCGCCCACCGCCCGCAGTACGCCGCCAGGCAGCGAGAAGCAGGCTGCCAGCAGCGCGGCGATTTTCATGTCGAAACCGTACTCGCCGACGTAGTACTTGGTCATCCACAGGGCCAGCGCCACGTACCCGCCGAACACCACCGAGTAGTACTGGCAATAGCGCCACACGCGCGGGTCGCGCAGCATCGCGATCTGGGCCGACAGGCTCGCCCCGCCGCGCACGTTGTGGGCCGGGTTGGTGGCGGAGAACAGCCAGAACAGGATAGCGGTGACCAGCAGCGCGACGGCGTAGACCTTGGGCACGATGACCCAGGCGCCGCCGGCCGCGGCGATGAGCGCCGGCGCGACGAACTTGGTGAGCGCCGAACCGGAGTTGCCGGCGCCGAAGACACCCATGGCCAGGCCTTGCCGGTTGCGCGGGAACCAGCGCGCCACGTAAGGCGTGCCCACGGAGAACGAACCGCCGGTCAGGCCGACGAACAGGCCCAGCAACAGGAACTGCCAGAACTCGGTGGCATAGGCCAGCAGCCAGATGGCCGGCACGGAGACGAGCATCAGCAGGAAGAACACGATGCGGCCGCCGTAGCGGTCGGTCCAGATGCCCAGCGGCACGCGAATGAGCGACCCGCTCAAGACCGGCGTGGCGGCCAGCAGGCCGAATTCGGTTTCGGACAGCCCGAGCTGGTTCTTGATCGGAATTCCCAGCACGGCAAAGATCATCCATACCGCGAAGCAGATCGTGAAAGCGAACGTGCTCGAGATCAGGACACGGGTCGCGGCGCCCGTGGAAGACTGGTTGGCCATGATTGCTTGCTCATGTCATTGGACATGCCTGCAAGATAGGCTCGCCATGCGCGCGTGAATATTCGCCGAGAGACCTGCCGGACCACTGCAATGTGACTAGTCCTTGCGCCGCCATGCAGGGTATGCTCGCCGCAGCGACATGCCGTCAAACCCGGAGGAAACCGATCTTGAACAAGCCCCATGACGACCCGGACGCCGTGGTCCGGTTCTGGCGCGAAGCGGGTCCCGAGCGCTGGTTCCGCAAGGACACGGCCTTCGACCAGGCATTCCGCGAACGTTTCCTGGACCTGCACATGGCTGCCGCCCGGCGTGAACTCGATCACTGGGAAAGCAGCGCGCCCGGCGCGCTGGCGCTGCTGATCCTGCTGGACCAGTTTCCGCGCAACGCGTTCCGCGGCACCGGGCACATGTACGCCACCGATCCGCTGGCCCGCTACTACACGCGCCGCCTCCTGGAGGCCGGCCACGACGCGCGCATCGAAACGGGCATGCGGGTGTTCTGCTACCTGCCCCTGTCCCATTCTGAAAGCCTGGACGACCAGCGCCAGTCGGTGGCGCTGCAACGCCAGCTGGGCGAGCCTTGGCTGTACCACGCGGAAGATCACCTGCGCATCGTCGAGCGCTTTGGCCGTTTCCCGCACCGCAATGCGCTGCTGGGGCGGGACACCACGCCCGAGGAGCAGGCCTTCCTGGACGAAGGAGGGTTTGCCGGCTAGCGTGCGCGGGCGGCCTTCCATGCCGCGTAGGGCCCGGGCAGGCAGACGGCGCACGGCCGGTAGCCGGCGGCCAGCGCGGCGGCCTCGTCGGCGAAGAATACCCGGTAGCGCACATAGCCGCCGCGCGCGATGGCCAGCCGCGCGGCGCGGCAATCCAGGCGCCCATAGATGCGGGTGCCGCGGTGTCCGCCGAGCGTGCCCGGCCGCTCGCTGCAGTACTGGCGGCCGTCCGGGCCGGTCAACCGCCACCGCCCGCCGGGCGCGCCAGGTGCCGGCCCGCCAGTCATGCCGCCTCGCCCATGGCATCCGCTTCCCGGCGCAGCAGTTCGCGCTTGCGTTCGACCCCCCAGCGATACCCGGACACATCGCCGTCGCGCCGGACGATGCGGTGGCAAGGTATGGCCACCGCCAACGGATTCGCTCCGCACGCCTGGGCCACTGCCCGCACGGCCTTGGGTGCGCCGATACGGCGCGCGATATCGGTATAGCTCGCGGTCTGCCCGGGCGCGATGTCGCGCAGCGCTTGCCAGACACGCTCCTGGAAGGCGGTGCCGCGCACGTCCAGCGGCAGGTTCAGGCCCAGGGCCGGCGCCTCCACGAAACCCACCACCTGTGCGACCAGTTGCTCGAATTCGGGATCGCCGCCGCGCAGCCGGGCGCGCGGGAAGCGATCCTGCAAATCGCGCACCAGCCGATCGGGATCGTCGCCCAGCCAGATGATGCAGATGCCGCGCTGGCTGCGCGCCACGAGTATCGAGCCAAGTGAGCACTCACCCACGGCAAAGTCTATATCTGTATTGGGTCCGCCAGCCTTGTAGTCGGCTGGCCGCATGCCCAGCAGGCGCCCCGAAGCTTCATAGAAGCGGCTGTTGGAGTTGAACCCTGCGCCATAGATCGCCTCGGTCACCGTACCGGCGCCGTTCAATTCCTGGCGTAGCCGATGGGCGCGGTAGGCGTCCGCATAGGCCTTGGGCGTCAGCCCCGTTTCGGCCCTGAACAGGCGGTGAAAGTGAAAGGTGCTCAGGCCGGCCTGGCGGGCCAGGGTCTCCAGGCTGGGCGGCGTCTCGGCGCGCTCGATATGCCGGCAGGCTTGCTCCACCAGGGCCGTGCGGCGGGCGGCGGCGCTGCCGCGGTCCGCTGTCGCGCGGCGGCTGGGCCGGTAGCCGGCGGCTTCCGCCGCTTGCGGCGTATCGAAGAATTCGACGTTCTCGCGACGCGGCAGGCGGGCCGAACTGCTGGGCCGGCAATACACTCCGGTGGTGCGCACGGCATAGACGAAGCTGCCGTCGGCCCGGGCGTCGCGCGCCTGCACGGCGGCCCAGCGGGCGTCATCGGTTTCATAGGCAACGGGCGGCATGGTGGATCCAGGAGTAGGCATATCGGCACTGTAGATCAGAATTCAATCGCAAGAACCCTGGTTCTTGCGATTGAATTCCTCAAGTTGAAAGTAAGTATTCACCCTAAAGAAATATGCCGCCGTCTTCCCAACACCCGCCCTGTGGATAACCTCTAAGATGCGCCGCTGTGCACAGCGTGTGGACCCCAGTTGAACAAGCCGCCCATTTCCATCCGGGCCGAAAAGTTGTTCAACTTGCGTCCTGGCGCCAAACAGAAGTCCTGCACACCCAAAAAACGCTGCAAGCGCATGAAATAGAATCGCTTTTTTGAGTTGATGCAGTTATCCACAGGCCTTATTAATCATCATTCTTTATATAAAGAAGAAAAGAGGAGAAAAACATCTATGCCTACCAGCGCCACCATCCCGCCTGAATTCAACCCATGCGCATCCTGCTGATAGAAGACGAAGCCGAGCTGGCCCGCTGGCTGTCCCGCAGCCTCGCCCGCCATGCCGGCTTCGTGGTCGAATGGGCCGATGACGGGGTATTGGCGGAACGCCGCCTGGCAGTGGAAGAGTTCGACGCGGTCATCCTGGACCTGGGCCTGCCGGGCATGGACGGCCATACCTTGCTGTCCAAAATTCGCGCGCGCGACGACCGTACCCCGGTGTTGGTGCTGACCGCGCGCGACTCGCTGGCGGAGCGGGTGGGCACCCTGCATGAAGGCGCCGACGATTTCCTGCCGAAACCGTTCGTGCTGGAAGAACTCGAAGCCCGCTTGACCGCGCTGATCCGCCGCAGCCGCGGCCGCGAACATCCGCGCTTGTCGCTGGGCAACCTGGTGCTGGACACTTCTACACAGCGTTTCACGGTACAAGGCCAACCTTTGCAGTTATCCCCACGCGAACACGCCGTGCTGCGGGTGCTCATCCAGCGCAGCGGCGAACCGATGAACAAGCAGCAGATCCTCGACCGCATCCAGACCGACGATTCCGACGTCAACCTCGAAGCCATCGAAGTCCTGGTGCACCGCCTGCGCAAGAAGCTCACCAATACCGGTGTACAAGTCGTCACGCTGCGCGGCATCGGTTATTGCCTGGAGGCCGTGGTTGAAAAATAGGCTGCGGGCATGGCTGCGGGCGGCGCCCCACCGCACGCTCAAGTCGCTGCTGTTGTGGTGGCTGATCCCGGCCCTGGTGTTCATCATGCTGGTGGCGCTATGGCTGTCGAACCACCAGTTGCGCACCCAGGTAGACCTGGCCTATGACCGCTCGCTGTCAGGAGCGCTGCGTTCCATCGACCACAACATATCCACAGCCAGCGGTGGATTAGCCATGGAACAGCCGTACTTGATGCTGGAATTCTTCGAGTTGACGGCCAATGGCAGCGTGTACTACCGGGTCGCCACCGAGGACGGCCTGGCGGAAATCGGCAGCCCGGGGCTGCCGTTGCCGGAAAAACCGCTCATTTCCGGACAACCGCAGTTCTTCTACGCGGAATACCAGGGGCAGCAGGTACGGGTGGCGGCCCTGGCGCGGCCCATGGACCCGCCGCTGTACAACGACCACGGCGGGCGCGTCATCGTGCAAGTGGCCGAAACGCTCGAATCGCGCCAGGACTTCCTCGACCGGGCGCTGCTGCGCGCGCTCGAGCGCGACATCGTGGTCATCCTGATCGTCATCGTGGTGGTGGTCTGGAGCGTGTTCATGGTGGTCCGTCCCCTGGAACGATTGCGCCAGGATGTGGAAAACCGCTCTACAGACGATTTAAGCCCCGTGAGCGCATCGGACATCCCGGGTGAGGTCGTACCCCTGGTCGACGCGATTAACCTCCACATGGCCCGTTTTGCGGCCCAGGCGAGGCTGCAGCGGCAGTTCCTGGACGACGCATCGCATCAACTGCGCACGCCGCTGTCGGTCCTGCGCACCCAGACCGCCTATGCGCTGCGCGAAACCGACCCCGAAGAAGTCCGCGCCGTGTTGCTGGCCATGCAAGAAGGCCTGGACCGGGCCGTGCGCACCACCAACCAGATGCTGTCGCTGGCGCGCGCCAAGGACGCCACCCTGGCCGAAGGCGGGCTGGCGCCCGAGCGGGTCGACTTGGCCGAGGTCGCCCAGGGGGTCATCCGCGCCCTGTTGCCGGCGGCGCGGGCGCGCCGGCTGGACCTGGGGCTGGAGGCTTCCAGCATGCCGGTCTGCATCCAGGGGGTCGACTGGCTGTTGCGCGAGGCGCTCAGCAACCTGGTCGACAACGCCATCCGCTACACGGCGCCCGGCAGCCAGGTCACCGTGCGGGTCTATGCGGACGAACGCTATGCCCGGGTCACCGTGGAAGACAGCGGCCCGGGCATGTCGGCCGAGGACATCGCGCGCGCCAGCGTGCGGTTCCGGCGCGGCGCCGCCGGCAAGAACCGGCCCGGCGCCGGCCTGGGGCTGGCCATTGTCGGCACTATCGTCGAAATCCATGGCGGCAAGATGGTGCTCGAGAACCGCACGCCGCAGGCCGGCCTGCGGGCGGCATTGGTGTTTACCCTAGGTTCGTTCCGGAATGCTGCGGCGCGGCATGAAATTGACGGGTTCTGAAAGCTTCTGGAAAGCCTGGGTTGGTTACGGTTCTGATCCGTTGGCCCTTGGTCCGCCTGCTGCGTGCCGGGCCCGCCTACGACGACATCTAAAAAGCGATTCACGGAGACCGCAAGATGCATACTTTCCTGAAAGCCCGCCTGGCGGCGATTCTGGGCGCTTGTGCGCTGTTGGCGGGCACGGCCGTCCAGGCCGCGGACGAACCCCGCCGGCCTGAATGTATCGCCCCGGCACAGCCCGGCGGCGGTTTCGACCTGACGTGCCGCCTGGCTACCGAAGGCCTGAAACAGAGCGGGGCCCTGAAAGAACCGATGCGCATCGTCTACATGCCGGGCGGCATCGGCGCGGTGGCCTACAACAACATCGTGGCCCAGCATCCCGACGAGCCGGGCACCATCGTGGCCTTTTCGGGCGGTTCGCTGCTGAACCTGGCGCAAGGCAAGTTCGGCCGCTACAACGTCGACGACGTGCGCTGGCTGGCCGGCATCGGCACCGACTACGGCGTGGCGGTGGTGCGCGATGATTCGCCCTACAAGACGCTGAAGGACCTGATGGAAGCCTTCAAGAAGGATCCCACCAAGATCGTCCTGGGCGCCGGCGGCACCGTGGGCAGCCAGGACTGGATGAAAGCCGCGCTGACCGCGAAGGCGGCCGGCGTGGATTTCCGCAAGATGCGCTTCGTGGCCTTCGAAGGCGGCGGTGAAACCGCCACGGCGCTGCGCGGCGGACACATCCAGGCCTACATGGGCGACGCGGCCGAAGCCTTCACCATGCTGGAAGGCGGCGCGCCCATCCGCGTGCTGGCGGTGTTCAGCGACGAGCGCCTGCCCGGCAAGCTGAACTCGGTGCCCACCGCCAAGGAGCAAGGCTACGACATCGAATGGCCGATTATCCGCGGCTTCTACGTCGGTCCCAAGGTCTCGGACAAGGATTACCAATTCTGGGTCGAGGCCTTCAACAAAACCATGGAATCGCCCGAATACGCCAAGCTGCGCGAGCAACAAGGACTGTTCCCGTTCAACAAGACGGGCGCCGAGCTCGACGCCTACGTCAAGGAGCGCGTGAAGATGTACCGCGAATTGGCCGACAGCTTCGGGCTGATCAAGAAGTAAGGCATGGGGCGGCGCCGGCCGCCCCTGGTTCCATGCCGCCGCGTTTCACGCTACATGAGGCGCGCTCTGCGTCGACGGCGGCTTTGCGCTCTCTGGAAACCAGATCATGAATGATCGAACCCTGGGCATACTCGCCCTGATCCTTGCCGCCTTCATGACGTGGGCGGGCTGGGATATCGAAGCTCCCTTCGCCTATGAACCGGTGGGCCCGCGCGCCTTCCCGCTGCTGGTGGCGCTCATTATCGGCCTGTGCGGCTTGCGCCTGGCCATCAAGGGCGGCAACCCGATCGGGGTCAACTCGGCCGGGGCCAATGGCCGCATCGCGCTGATGGTGCTCTACGCCGCGATATACGCGTTCCTGTTCCAGTGGCTCGGCTTCGTCATCGCCACGGCGTTGATGACTGTCTTCGTGGGACGCCTGTTCGGCGGCTCGTGGCTCAAATGCGCCGCGGGCGGTCTGGTCATGGGCATTTTCTTCTTCCTGTTGTTCGACCACGCGCTCGATGTGGTCCTGCCCACCGGTCTGCTGGGAGACCTGCTATGAGCGGCATTCTCGATCACCTCTCCATCGGCTTCGGCGTTGCGTTCTCGCTGACCAACCTGCTGGTGGCCGCCATCGGTTCGTTCATCGGCACCATGGTCGGCGTGCTGCCGGGGCTCGGGCCGATCAATGGCGTCGCCATGCTGATTCCCATCGCATTCGCGATGAACCTGCCTCCGGAAACCGCCCTCATCCTGCTCGCCGCCGTCTACGTGGGCGCGGAATATGGCGGCCGCATCACCTCCATTCTGCTGAATGTGCCGGGCGAAGCCAGCGCGATCATGACGACGCTCGACGGCTATCCGCTGGCGCGGCAAGGCCTGGCCAACGTGGCGCTGTCGTTGTCGGCATGCTCGGCATTCTTCGGTGCCATCGTTTCCGTGACGGGCATTATCCTGCTGGCGCCGCTGCTGGCCAAATGGGCGCTCGCCTTCGGGCCGGCCGAGTATTTCGTGCTGATGGTGTTCGCCTTCTGCTGCCTGACCAGCCTGCTGGGCAAGCAGCCGATCAAGGGCGTGCTGGCGGCCATGATCGGCCTGGGGATTTCCACCGTCGGCGTCGATTCCAATTCCGGCGTGTACCGCTACACCTTCGATTCCGTGCACCTGGCGGACGGCATCGACTTCGTGGTGGTGGTCATCGCGCTGTTCGCGGTTGCCGAGATGCTGGAAATGCTCGAGAAGGTCGCCGCCGGGCACAGCGTGGAAGTCAAGTCGAGCGGCCGCAAGCTGTTCAACCTGAAAGAGCTGGCATTCACCTGGTGGAGCATCGTGCGCAGCTCGCTGGTGGGCTTCGGCGTCGGCGTGCTGCCTGGCGCGGGCGCCAGCGTGGCGGCCGCGGTGGCCTATTCGCAGGAAAAGCGCATCATCGAGAACAAGGACCCCAACGCGAAGTTCGGCAAGGGCGACATGCGCGGACTGGTGGCGCCCGAGTCGGCCGCCACCGCATCGGCCATTGGTTCATTCGTGCCGATGCTGACGCTGGGGGTGCCGGGCTCCGGCACCACGGCCGTGATGATGGGCGCGCTGACGCTATACAACATCACGCCCGGGCCGGTGCTGTTCGACACCAAGCCCGAGCTGGTGTGGGGCCTGATCGCCTCGTTGTTCATCGCCAATGTGCTGCTGTTCGTGATGAACGTCCCGATGGTGCGGGTGTTCTCCAAGGTGCTGTCCGTGCCGGGCTGGCTGATGGTGCCCGGCATTCTCAGCATCAGCTACATCGGCGTGTATGCGATCAACGCCGGCACCTTCGACCTGCTGATGGTGGTCGGCATCGGCACCATCGGCTATTTCCTGCGCAAGTTCGGCGTGCCCATGGCGCCCCTGGTGCTGGGGGTGGTGCTGGGCAACATGATGGAGCAGAACCTGCGCCGCGCCCTGTCGATCACCAATGGCGATATTTCGGTGCTGTTCGAGAGCTCGGTATCGATCGGCCTGTGGGTCGCCGCCGCCGCGGTCGTGATCGTGCCGCAATCGCTGCGCAAATTGCGCGAAGGGCGGCAAGCGCGCAAAGCCGTCGCCTGAGCGCGTGCAATAAATTAGGGCCGGAAGACTCGATCTTCCGGCCCTTTTTTCTTCCCGCGGCAACTGTTATACGCGCTGCAGCCGCTCGATCGCCGCGTCCAGGGTGTCGTCTTTCTTGGCGAAGCAGAAGCGCACCAGGTGGTGGTTGGATTGTTCGGCGTCCGGGCGCTGGTAGAACGCCGATACCGGGATGACGGTCACGCCGTGCTGCACCGTCAGCTCACGGGCGAATTCGGCTTCCGACTGCTTGGATATGGCGCTGTAATCGGCCAGCATGAAGAACGTCCCCGGGCTGGGCAGCGGCTTGAATCGCGTGCCGGCCAGGCCCGTGGCGAGCCGGTCGCGCTTGGCCTGGTAGAAGGCCGGCAAGTCGTTATACGGGGCCGGATCACGCATGTAGTCCGCCAGGGCGACCTGCATGGGCGACGAGACCGTGAACACCATGAACTGGTGCACCTTGCGCAACTCCGCGCTCAGCTGCCGCGGCGCGCAGCAGTAGCCGACCTTCCAGCCGGTGGTGTGGTAGGTCTTGCCGAAGGAGGAGATCACGAACGCGTGCTCCGCCAGCAACGGGCGCCGCGCCAGGCTGGCGTGCGGCTTGCCGTCGAACACGATGTGCTCATAGACCTCGTCGGACAGCAGCAGTACGCCGGTCTCGCGCACGATGGATTCCAGCGCATCCAGGTCGCGTTCTTCCAGGATCGCGCCGGTGGGGTTGTGCGGGAAGTTCAGCATCAGCAGCCGGGTGCGCGACGTAATGGCGTCGCGCACGCGCTGCCAGTCGATGCGGTAATACGGGTCGTCGGCGGTCGGCGCGCGCAGCGGCACCGGCACCGCCGTGCCGCCGGCCAGGCGGATGGCCGGCAGGTAGGAGTCGTAGCACGGCTCAATCACCACGACTTCGTCGCCGCTGTTGACGACGGCGAGCACCGTCGCCATCAACGCCTCGGTCGCGCCGCTGGTGACCGTGATTTCCGTTTCGGGGTCGTAGGCATGGCCGTACAAGGCATGGGTCTTGTCGGCGATGGCCTGGCGCAGGGGAGCGATGCCGGGCATGTACGGATACTGGTTGTGGCCGGCCGACATGGCGCGCGCGACCAGTTCGCACAAGCGGGGATCTGGGTCGAAATCGGGAAAGCCTTGTCCCAGGTTGATGGCCTGGTGCTCGATGGCCAGCCGGCTCATGACAGTGAAAATCGTCGTACCGACATCGGGCAGCTTGGATCGGATCATGGCAAGGAAGCAGCGTGAGAGGGGAACAGGAAACGCGTAAGTATCCCACTAACCATGGCCGGGCCGGCGGATGGTGACATGTGTGTGTCCACGCCGGGAAGATTGAAAAAATGCGACATAGGGGTAAACAACTATTTGTTTACCGCCGAAGCCATGGGTATGCTGAGTTTCGCAGTTGATTCAAGTGTTGCACAGGCCCCTTTCGCTTCGGCGTCCTTGATTCACTTGCATTCTTTTTTTCATCAGGACGCTATACAAATGGTTCAGAAGGGCAAGGTCAAGTGGTTCAACGCCGATAAGGGTTTCGGCTTCATTACGCCGGACGCCGGCGGTACCGACGTATTCGCACACTTCTCGGCTATCCAGGGTCGCGGTTATCGCAGCCTGAACGAAGGCCAGGAAGTTGAGTTTGAAGTCAAGGAAGGTCCGAAAGGACCGCAAGCGGCCGATATTCGCCCGCTCTGAGTCGGGAAATCCCGATTTCCCGCAAGCCAGGGTTTCCTGGCTGCAACGCCCCACCACAGTGATGTGCTGGGGCGTTGTCGTATGCGCCGCCGCCGCATGATCCCGCCATTGTTGCGATTGCCGCAGATGTGGGCAAGTCGTTGGGTAAGTGTGTGGATAACTTGTGGAGGAGTTCGGCCAATTGGCGGAGGTCCTGTCGCGAGGCGGTGACGTGGCGGCAGTTTTACACAGCGTGTCCTATCTCGCCCGCCAGGGCTATAGCAAATATTCTATCGATGGCCGCTCTCGGCTGGCGGGGCGGGCTGCTGTAATTTTCTCTATGTTTACGGGGGCTTATTCGTGCTGGCCGGGCGGTTTGAGATTAGTTCATGCGTTCTTAGTCAATTCGAGGCTGCACGGCCATATTGCACTGCGATGAGATCTGAAAGGTTGTTCACAAAGATATCCCCAGGCGAGTTGATGGTCGATTGACGGGTCAATTGGGGTGTTTTCCTGTGGGCATTTTTGTGGATAGCTCGTGGTGATGACAGCGCGTTTCTTTCGAGTTGGGTTAGGTTCTACCGACTGACCGGCCCCAGTTCACGTTCCAACTTAAGCTGCTCCCGCTGATGTTTCACGTGAAACGGATGTGATCCCATTTAATGTGAAGCGGCCGACCTATGCCTGGATGGGTCATGTTCCACGTGGAACAAGTTGTCGTTGATCGACAGGCGCAGTCTCGGTATTGAATCCCTGACGTACCATCCTTGATAGTACAGACGGTCCCTTGTTTGTATGTTTCACGTGGAACATGCCTGTTGAGATTTTCATGGCTGCCATTATGTCGGTGAGGGTGTTTGCGGTAGTAGCGACGTGGCCAGCATCTGCAGTAGGCCGTCCTGGCTGGGGCCGTGAGAGCGGGTCGGCCACGTCGCTCGGCTCGGGCGCGCCACCAGGCGCCTTCGGCCCCCTACGGGGGGCTTCCCTCGCTCCAACTGGCCGGCCCGCTCTCACGGCCCCAGCCAGGACTCTCAGCAGTGGCATGCGCCATATGCGACCGTCATTAGGCAGCGTGGCTAGTCCGTGGTGGTATCTGCCTACTCTCGCCATGAACGTAGTCGGTGGTCACGCTTTCGTTTAAGAGAAACTGTGAGCTCGCGCGTGTCGGTGAGGCCTGAGTGGCCAGTTGGAGGGAGGGAAGCCCCCGTAGGGGGCCGAGGGCGCCTGGTGGCGCGCCCGAGCCGAGCGACGTGGCCACTCAGGCCTCACCGACACGCGCGAGCGTCTCAAGAATCTAAAACCGACATGACCGCCATGCGCAAGGTACACCGCGATACCCAGTACGACGCTCGGAAGACCGCCGTCACATCCATATCACCGCACACACGATGCAAGGCCATGCGCCGATTGAAGCTGAACCGTCTCCCCAACCGTAGACTGACGTTTTGTTGGCCATAGGTAATCCCGCCCGGGAGACGCCGATTTTGTAGACCCACACCTGCATGAAAGCAGGACCATGGCAGCAAGCTTAAGTCGAGCTCCGACCAGCCAAACCGTGCACCGGCACGGACAAACAGCCCCTTGCTGTTCTTCGTTTCAAATCCACCCCATGTTTCACGTGAAACACCGGCCGCCTCCAAACTATAATGGCAGCCATCAGCTCTTTTTTCTGCTTTTCATCATGGATTATCCGCGCGAGTTTGACGTGATTGTCGTGGGTGGCGGCCATGCCGGTAGCGAGGCAGCCCTTGCCGCGGCTCGCATCGGCGCAAAAACCTTGCTGCTCACGCACAGTATCGAAACCCTGGGCCAAATGTCCTGCAATCCCTCCATTGGCGGGATCGGCAAAGGGCACCTGGTCAAAGAAGTCGATGCCCTGGGCGGCGCCATGGCCATCGCCACCGATGAAGCAGGAATCCAGTTTCGCATCCTCAACGGATCCAAAGGCCCCGCCGTACGCGCCACGCGCGCCCAGGCCGACCGCGTCCTCTACCGCAAAGCCATACGGTCCCGTCTCGAAAACCAGCCCAACCTCTGGATCTTCCAGCAGGCCGTCGACGACCTCATGGTCCAGGGCGACAAAGTCGTCGGGGCAGTCACACAGATAGGCCTGAAATTCCGCGCCCGCACCGTCGTGCTCACCGCCGGGACCTTCCTCAACGGACTGATCCATGTCGGGCTGCAGAACTACTCCGGCGGCCGCGCCGGCGACCCGCCCGCCATCTCGCTGGGCCAGCGCCTCAAAGAACTCAAGCTGCCGCAGGGCCGCCTCAAGACCGGCACGCCGCCTCGCATCGACGGGCGCACCATCGACTACAGCGTGCTCGAAGAGCAGCCGGGCGACCTGGACCCCATACCCGTATTTTCATTCCTGGGTACGGCCGCCATGCACCCCCGGCAATTGCCCTGCTGGATCACCCACACCAACGCGCGCACCCACGACATCATCCGCGGCGGCCTCGATCGCTCGCCCATGTACAGCGGCGTCATCGAAGGCGTGGGCCCCCGCTACTGCCCGTCCATCGAAGACAAGATCCATCGCTTTGCCGACAAAGCCTCGCACCAGGTATTCCTGGAGCCCGAAGGGCTGGACACCCACGAGGTCTATCCTAATGGCGTCTCGACCAGCCTGCCGTTCGACGTGCAATGGGAGCTGATCCATTCCTTGCCCGGCCTCGAAAATGCCCACATCCTGCGGCCGGGCTACGCCATCGAGTACGACTACTTCGACCCCCGGGCCCTGAAGACCACGCTCGAGACCAAGGCCATCGGCGGCCTGTTCTTCGCCGGCCAGATCAACGGCACCACCGGCTACGAAGAAGCCGCCGCCCAAGGCTTGCTGGCCGGCGCCAATGCCGCCCTGCAGGCGCTGCAACGCGACGCCTGGACCCCGCGCCGCGACGAAGCCTATCTGGGCGTGCTGGTCGACGACTTGGTCACGCGCGGCGTGACCGAGCCGTATCGCATGTTCACGTCCCGCGCCGAGTACCGCTTGAGCCTGCGCGAAGACAATGCCGACCTGCGCCTGACCGAAATCGGCCGCAAGCTGGGCCTGGTGGACGACGCGCGCTGGGACGCCTTCAGCCGCAAGCGCGATGCCGTGGCCGCCGAAGTCGAGCGCCTGAAATCGACCTGGGTCAATCCGCGCAGTTTTCCCGCCGAGGCGGCCGAACCGCTGCTGGGCAAGGCGATTGAACGTGAGTACTCACTATCAGACCTGTTGAAACGCCCGAACGTGTCGTATGCCGCGCTCATGGACGCCCGCAACACCGACGGCACCTTGCTGGCCGGTCCAGGCGTGCAGGACGATCCGGTGCTGGCCGAGCAGGTGGAAATCCAGGTCAAATACGCCGGCTACATCGCCCGGCAGCAGGACGAAGTGCAGAAGCACCTGGCCCACGAACAACAGCGCATACCGGCCGATATCGACTATGACGCCGTCAGCAGCCTGTCTTTCGAAGTGCGCCAGAAACTCAAGGACCACCGTCCGGAAACCATCGGACAGGCGGCGCGCATTTCCGGCGTGACGCCTGCGGCCATTTCCCTACTGCTCATTCACCTCAAGCGCCTGCACTACGGCACGCGCAAGCAAGCCGCATGAGCGCCGCGCCCGACGACGGCCTGGCCAGGCGGCTGGCGCGCGCGAGCGACCAGCTGGCTCTGCCGATCGCGGCCAGGCAGGCCGAGCAGTTGCTCGCCTACCTGGCGCAGATGCAGCGCTGGAATCGCACCTACAACCTCACCGCGATCCGCGACCCGGGGCAGATGCTGGTGCAGCACCTGTTCGACAGCCTCAGCATCGTCAACCCGCTTGCCGGCGCGCTCGATACGGCGCAAGCCAGCCTGTACGACATCGGCTCGGGCGGCGGCTTGCCCGGCGTCGTGCTGGCCATCATGCAGCCGGTCTGGCAAGTCTCGTGCATCGACGCGGTCGAGAAAAAAACCGCCTTCGTGCGGCAAATGTCGGGCGTGCTCGAGTTGCCCAATCTGCGCGCCGTGCACGCGCGCGTCGAAGATCTGCCGCCGGCCGGCTGCGACATCGTCGTGTCGCGCGCTTTCGCTTCACTCAATGATTTTGCTTCGCTGGCCGGCCGCCACGTCGGCAACGATGGTACCCTCGTCGCCATGAAAGGGAAGGTGCCGGAAGAAGAGATTGACGTCCTGCACCGGCAGGGCGAGTGGCGCGTGGAAGACATCCAGGCGCTGCACGTGCCGGAACTGGATGCGCAACGCTGCCTCATCTGGATGCGCCGCAGTCAAGGAACCCCATGAACAATACCCCGCCCAGCAAACCCGCCCGTGTTTTCTGCATTGCCAACCAGAAGGGCGGCGTCGGCAAGACCACCACCGCCATCAACCTCGCGGCGGGCCTGGCCACCCATGGCAAGCGCGTGCTGCTGGTCGACCTCGATCCCCAGGGCAACGCCACGATGGGCAGCGGCATCGACAAGAGCTCCCTGCAATCCAACCTCTACCAGGTACTGATCGGCGACGCGTCCATCAGCGAGGCCAGCGTGCGCTCGGAAGCGGGCGGCTACGACGTGCTGCCGGCCAACCGCGAGCTCTCCGGCGCCGAGATCGACCTGGTCAACATGGATGCCCGCGAGCGCCAGCTCAAGATGGCGATCGACAGCGTCGCTGGCCAGTACGATTTCATCCTGATCGATTGCCCGCCCACGCTGTCGCTCCTCACGCTCAACGGGCTGGCCGCGGCGCACGGCGTGATCATCCCGATGCAGTGCGAATACTTCGCCCTGGAAGGCTTGTCCGACCTGGTCAATACCATCAAGCGGGTACATCGCAACATCAACGGCGACCTGCGACTCATCGGCCTGCTGCGCGTGATGTTCGATCCGCGCATGACCCTGCAGCAGCAGGTGTCGGCCCAGCTCGAGTCGCATTTCGGCGACAAGGTGTTTTCGACCGTCATCCCGCGCAATGTCCGCCTGGCCGAGGCGCCCAGCTACGGCCTGCCAGGCGTGGTGTACGACCGTGCCTCGCGCGGCGCCCAGGCGTACATTTCGTTTGGCGCCGAAATGGTCGAGCGCGTCGAAGCCATGGATTGAAGCGTCGGCGCAACCTGAAAGCTAAAACAAAGGACTGATTCGACATGGCCACCAAGAAACCCAAAGGTCTCGGTCGCGGACTTGACGCCCTGCTCGGGGCGGACGGCCCGGCCATCGACACCATCGGCAAAGCCGCCGCGGCCAAGCCCGACGGCCCGCCGTCCACGCTGCCGGTCGGCAAGATGCGCGCCGGCAAATACCAGCCGCGCACCCGCATGGACGAAGGCGCGCTGAACGAGCTGGCCGATTCCATCCGCACCCAGGGCATCATGCAGCCCATCCTGGTGCGCGCCCTCAACGACGACCCCGGCCATTACGAGATCATCGCCGGCGAACGCCGCTTCCGCGCCGCCCAGCTGGCAGGGCTGAAGGAAGTCCCCGTGCTGGTGCGCGAAGTCGCCGACGAGAACGCCGCGGTGATGGCGCTGATCGAGAACATCCAGCGCGAAGACCTGAACCCGCTCGAAGAGGCCCAGGGCGTACGCCGCCTGCTCGACGAATTCGGCCTTACCCACGAACAGGCCGCCCAGGCCATCGGCCGCTCGCGTTCGGCCACCAGCAACCTGCTGCGGCTCATGAACCTCGCCAGCCCGGTGCAGACCATGCTGCTGGCCGGCGACATCGACATGGGCCATGCGCGCGCGCTGCTGGCGGTGGACGCCGCCATGCAGATCCAGCTGGCCAACCAGATCATCGCGCGGCGCCTGTCGGTGCGCGAGGCGGAAAAGCTGGTCGCCAAGACCGCCAAAGAAACGGAAAGCGCGCCGCGCAAGAAACCCAACGGCGCTTCGCGCGACGTGGCGCGCCTCGAAGAGGCGCTGTCCGACCATCTCGGCACCAAGGTCGCCCTGAAAGTCGGGGCCCGCGAAAAGGGCCAGATCGTCATCGATTTCCACGGCTGGGAGCACCTGAACTCGCTGCTCGAACGCCAGGGCCTGTCCGGGGTGCTGGATGCCTGAGCGCCTGCCGGCGATCACGCTGCTGGCCACCGGCGGTACCATCGCCGGCGCCCAGTCTGAAGACGCGGCCCATGCCTACCGCGCCGGCGCCGTGCCGGTGGGCCAGCTGCTAGCCGCCGTGCCGGGCCTGGAGCGCCTGGCGCGCATCCAGGCCGAACAGGTCGCCAACGTCGGCAGCCAGAACATGACGCATGCCGTATGGGCCGAGCTGGCGCGGCGCATCGAGGCGCTGTGCCGCGACCCGGCCGTCGACGGCATCGTGGTGACCCACGGCACCGACACGCTCGAGGAAACCGCGTATTTCCTCAGCCTGGTCATCCGCCACGACAAACCGCTGGTGCTGGTGGGCGCCATGCGGCCGGCCACCGCGCCGGGCGCCGACGGCCCGGCCAACCTGTTCCACGCCGTGGCGCTGGCCGGCAACGCGGCCGCGCGCGGCCGCGGGCCGCTGGTCGTCATGAACGAAGATATCCACTACGCCCGCGAGGTGCAGAAAGTCGCCTGCGCGGGCGTGAACGCCTTCGCGTCGCCCAATCGCGGGCGGGCCGGGGTGATGCGGGGCAGCGCGGCCAGCTTTTTCTCTCGCAACGATACGCTCCATTCCACCGCCAGCGCGTTTTCGCTGCAGGCGCTGGAGGCCGCCGGCTGGCCCCGCGTCGACGTCGTCCACGCGGGGGTGGGGCTGGATGGCGAACTGGTCGATTTTCTCGCCGCCCGCTCGCGCGGCATCGTGCTGGCCGGGGTGGGCGACGGCAATGCCACGGACCTGGCCCTGCAGGCCCTGCAGCGGGCCGCCGGGGCAGGGGTGGCGGTGGTGCGCGCCAGCCGCACCGGCAGCGGCCGGGTGGCCCGCAATGTCGAAGTGGATGACGACGCGCTGGGCTTCATCGCGGCCGGCGAGCTCAGCCCGCAGAAGGCCCGCATCCTGCTCATGCTGGGCCTGTCCCTGACCCAGGATCCGGCCGCCCTGCAGGATTTCTTCGACCGCTACTGAATCTGTGGTTCGCGAACTGGGTGATTTGACTTTCAAAATGAAAGTGTTCATAATCCCTAGTTCTCCGCTGGAGGGGTGCCCGAGTGGTTAAAGGGGGCAGACTGTAAATCTGTTGGCCTTGCGCCTACGTTGGTTCGAATCCAACCTCCTCCACCAGAGACCCATATTCCAAATCCAGGCGTATAGCCTGGATTTGCAGTGTAAGGCCCTTGGTTTTCCGTGCGTTTGCGTGCGGCGGGCGTTGCGGAATAGGGGCCGAGTGGTGAAAGGTATGCCCGCGGGTGTAGCTCAATGGTAGAGCAGAAGCCTTCCAAGCTTACGACGAGGGTTCGATTCCCTTCACCCGCTCCAGAATTTGCCCATGTGGCTCAGTGGTAGAGCACTCCCTTGGTAAGGGAGAGGTCACGCGTTCGATCCGCGTCATGGGCACCACTACTTTTTGTTCTCTTCTTAGTCAGAAGCTTCAATCCAGGTCAGGAGTCAGCCATGGCAAAAGGCAAGTTTGAACGTACCAAGCCGCACGTGAACGTGGGTACGATTGGTCACGTTGACCACGGCAAAACGACGTTGACGGCGGCGATCACGACGGTGCTGTCGACGAAGTTCGGCGGGGAAGCCCGCGGCTACGACCAGATCGACGCGGCGCCGGAAGAGAAGGCGCGTGGGATCACGATCAACACGGCGCACGTGGAATACGAGACGGAGAACCGTCACTACGCGCACGTTGACTGCCCGGGCCACGCTGACTACGTGAAGAACATGATCACGGGCGCGGCGCAGATGGACGGCGCGATCCTGGTGTGCTCGGCCGCGGACGGCCCGATGCCGCAGACGCGCGAGCACATTCTGCTGAGCCGCCAGGTTGGCGTGCCGTACATCATCGTGTTCCTGAACAAGGCGGACATGGTCGATGACGCGGAGCTGCTGGAGCTGGTGGAAATGGAAGTCCGCGAGCTGCTGTCGAAGTACGATTTTCCTGGCGACGACACGCCGATCATCAAGGGTTCGGCCAAGCTGGCGCTGGAAGGCGACAAGGGCGAGCTGGGCGAGCAGGCGATCCTGAAGCTGGCCGAGGCGCTGGACACGTACATTCCGACGCCGGAGCGCGCGGTCGACGGTGCGTTCCTGATGCCGGTGGAAGACGTGTTCTCGATCTCGGGTCGTGGCACGGTGGTCACGGGTCGGGTCGAGCGCGGCGTGATCAAGGTTGGCGAGGAAATCGAGATCGTGGGCATCAAGCCGACGGTGAAGACGACCTGCACGGGCGTGGAGATGTTCCGCAAGCTGCTGGACCAGGGCCAGGCGGGCGACAACGTGGGTATTCTGCTGCGCGGCACCAAGCGTGAAGAAGTCGAGCGTGGCCAGGTGCTGGCCAAGCCGGGTTCGATCACCCCGCACACGGAGTTCACGGCCGAGGTGTACATTCTGTCCAAGGAAGAAGGCGGCCGCCACACGCCGTTCTTCAACGGCTACCGTCCGCAGTTCTACTTCCGTACGACGGACGTGACGGGCTCGATCGAGCTGCCCAAGGACAAGGAAATGGTGCTGCCGGGCGACAACGTGTCGATGACGGTCAAGCTGCTGGCGCCGATCGCCATGGAAGAAGGCCTGCGCTTCGCCATCCGTGAAGGCGGTCGTACCGTCGGCGCCGGCGTCGTCGCCAAAATCATCGCCTAAGCCAGGCGTTTTAACATGGGGAAGCCGGCCCTTCTGGGCCCGCTTCCCATGTTTGTCGGAAAAGTAGTACTATGTATGGTTCCGCAAGTCGCCATACATACTCGCAAGAGGTTTTAGGGGTATAGCTCAATTGGCAGAGCGTCGGTCTCCAAAACCGAAGGTTGTAGGTTCGATTCCTACTGCCCCTGCCATCCTATCGGTCGCCATCGCGGCCGGAAACCATGGCCCAGTTCGTTGTCAACCCCGCTCGTCGCTCTTAAATCCGCCGGGAGATCACCGCAAGTCGCGCATTGAAGGCGGGCTCGCGTCGCAAAATGTCTAATACCAGCGTAGAAACCGTAACCAGTACTGCCGACCGGATCAAGCTTGGCCTGGCGGTGCTCGTTGTTATTGCTGGCATCGTCGGGTTTTCGGTGCTCAGCGCCCAGCCCATGGCTGCCCGCATCGGCGTGTTCGTCGGCGGCCTGGTGCTTGCCGCCCTGATCGCCTGGTCCAGCGAGCCCGGTCGCCGCACCCTGAGCTTCGCCGGCGAGTCGTTCAACGAAGCCAAGCGCGTTTCCTGGCCGACCCGCAAGGAAACGACCCAGATGACCGGGATCGTGTTCGCCTTCGTCGCGGTCATGGGCTTGCTCATGTGGGTGCTCGACAAGGGCATCGAGTGGATACTCTACGGCCTGTTGCTGGGCTGGAAATAAGGACGCCGAATGAGCAAACGTTGGTATGTCGTCCATGTGTACTCCGGCATGGAGAAAAGCGTCCACAAGGCCCTGAACGAGCGCATCGAGCGCGCGGGCCTGCAGACGTCGTTCGGCCGCATCCTGGTGCCTTCGGAAGAGGTCGTCGAAATGAAGGGCGGCCAGAAGTCCATCAGCGAGCGCCGCATTTTCCCGGGTTACGTGCTGGTCGAGATGGATCTCACCGACGAAACCTGGCACCTGGTGAAGAACACCAACCGCGTCACCGGCTTCCTGGGTGGCTCGGGCAATCGTCCCACGCCGATTTCCGAAAAGGAAGTCGAGAAGATCCTCTCCCAGATGGAAGAGGGTGTCGAGAAACCCCGCCCCAAGATCCTGTTCGAAGTGGGCGAGATGGTTCGCGTGAAGGAAGGTCCGTTTGCAGACTTCAACGGCAACGTCGAGGAAGTCAATTACGAAAAGAGCAAGGTGCGCGTGTCTGTCACCATTTTTGGCCGCGCCACGCCCGTCGAGCTCGATTTCAGCCAGGTCGAGAAGACCTGATTTTCAACCCCGGGGAGCTCGCCGCGTCTGGCGGCGGGCGATTGAACCCGCAAGGAGCAAAGCATGGCGAAGAAGATCGTCGGCTTTATCAAGCTGCAAGTGCCGGCTGGTAAGGCAAACCCCTCTCCCCCGATTGGCCCGGCGCTGGGTCAGCGTGGCCTGAACATCATGGAATTCTGCAAGGCGTTCAACGCCAAGACCCAGGGCATGGAGCCCGGTCTGCCGATTCCGGTGGTGATCACCGCCTTCGCGGACAAGAGCTTCACCTTCATCATGAAGACCCCGCCCGCGACGGTCCTCATCAAGAAGGCCGCCGGCGTGCAAAAGGGCTCGTCCAAGCCGCATACCGACAAGGTCGGCAAGCTGACTCGCGCCCAGGCCGAGGAAATTGCCAAGACCAAGGAACCCGATCTGACCGCGGCCGACCTGGAAGCCGCCGTTCGCACGATCGCTGGCAGCGCCCGCAGCATGGGCATCACGGTTGAGGGGATCTGATCATGGCAAAACTGTCCAAGCGCGCCGCCGCCATCGCCAAGAAAATCGACCGCACCAAGCTGTACCCCGTGGCCGAAGCCCTGACCCTGGTCAAGGAAACCGCCACCGCCAAGTTCGATGAGTCCATCGACGTGGCCGTGCAGCTCGGCATCGACCCCAAGAAGTCCGACCAGCTGGTCCGCGGCTCCGTGGTGCTGCCCGCCGGTACCGGCAAGGCCGTCCGTGTGGCCGTGTTCGCCCAGGGCGACAAGGCCGAGGCCGCCCGTGCGGCCGGCGCCGACATCGTCGGCCTGGAAGACCTGGCCGAGCGCATCAAGGGTGGCCAGATCGATTTCGACGTGGTCATCGCCTCGCCCGACACCATGCGTGTCGTGGGTGCCCTGGGCCAGGTCCTGGGCCCGCGTGGCCTGATGCCGAACCCCAAGGTCGGCACCGTGACCCCGGACGTCGCCACGGCGGTGAAGAACGCCAAGGCCGGCCAGGTCCAGTACCGTACCGACAAGGCGGGCATCATTCACGCCACCATCGGCCGCGCCTCGTTCGGCGTGGAACAGTTGCAAACCAACCTGGCCGCGCTGGTCGATGCCCTGCAGAAGGCTCGTCCCGCCGCCGCCAAGGGTATTTATCTGCGCAAGCTCGCCGTGTCGTCCACCATGGGCGGCGGTGCGCGCGTGGAAGTGGCATCGCTGTCGGCCAACTGATCGGCCGAGGCAAAAACGAACTTTGGGCTGCATCCGGGTCACACCGGATGTTGCTGTCAAAGACCGCTGGAGCAGGGCGCAGGCAGCCGTATCGCAGGTGCCCCGCTTAATCCCGGAGCCAACCCGGTCCGGATCCAGCGTAGACGGCGTCCCCAGGAAGATTTCTTTACCCGAAGAACTCAACCAGGCGCCGCATTCGGTTGACGCGCAAGGCCAAGGCCCCAGGCGTCTTTTGATGGAGTGTTCAAACCGTGAGTCTCAATCGTCAAGAGAAAGCGGTGGTGATCGAGGAAGTCTCGGCAGCTGTTGCCAAGGCCCAGTCGATCGTTATCGCCGAGTACCGTGGTCTGGACGTCGCCTCTGTCACCGTACTGCGCAAGACTGCGCGTGAATCGGGCGTGTACCTGCGTGTTCTGAAGAACACGCTGGCCCGTCGTGCGGTTGCCGGCACGGCTTTCGAGCCGCTGTCCGAGCAACTGACCGGTCCGCTGATCTACGGGATCAGCAACGATCCGGTTTCGGCGGCCAAGGTCCTGGCAGATTTCGCGAAGAGCAACGACAAGCTGGTCATCAAGGCGGGCTCGCTGCCCAACAACCTGTTGAACCAAGAAGGCGTGAAGGCCCTGGCCACCATGCCCTCGCGCGAAGAGTTGCTGTCGAAACTGCTGGGCACCATGCAAGCCCCCATCGCGCAATTCGTACGTACGCTCAACGAAGTTCCGACCAAGTTCGCCCGCGGCCTGGCTGCCGTGCGCGACCAGAAGGCGGCGGCGTAAGCCACCGCCCGCGGAATTCGCTGAACGACCGAGCGACACCCAACCTGGCATTTATCCAATTTTGGAGTTCTGAAAAATGGCACTTAGCAAAGCTGAAATCCTTGACGCCATCGCTGGCATGACCGTGCTCGAGCTGTCCGAGCTGATCAAGGAAATGGAAGAGAAGTTTGGCGTGTCGGCTGCCGCCGCCGCCGTGGCCGTGGCTGCTCCCGCTGCCGGTGGCGCCGCCGCCGCTGCCGAAGAGCAGACCGAGTTCACCGTTGTGCTGGCCGAAGCCGGCGCCAACAAGGTGAGCGTCATCAAGGCCGTGCGCGAACTGACCGGCCTGGGTCTGAAGGAAGCCAAGGACCTGGTCGACGGCGCGCCGAAGCCCGTCAAGGAAGGCATCGCCAAGGCTGACGCCGAAGCCGCCAAGAAGAAGCTGGAAGAAGCCGGCGCCAAGGTCGAACTCAAGTAAGACTTTGCGTCGACGCCCGGGGACAGCGCAATTTGCCGTCCCCGGGCTTTTGCGTTTCCAGGAAACCCCTACTGCCGGGGTGTCCTTTGCAGAGAGGTTTCCTGGAGTCGTATCACCTGGGGCCGTGGTTGACGGCCCATGCAACCTCGAGTCGGAGTGCTCATGCCTTACTCGTACACCGAAAAAAAGCGCATCCGCAAAAGCTTCGCCAAGCGTGAAGACGTTCAGAACGTACCCTTCCTGCTTGCCACGCAGCTTCAATCCTACCTAACTTTCCTGCAGGCGGATACTCCCCCCGCTGATCGTGCCAACGATGGTCTGCAGGCGGCGTTTTCGTCGATTTTCCCGATTGTCAGCCATAACGGGATGGCGCGCTTGGAGTTCGTCAGCTACGTGCTGGGCGAGCCGGTGTTTGATGTCAAGGAATGTCAGCAACGTGGCCTGACCTACGCGTCGCCGCTGCGCGCCAAGGTGCGCCTGGTGCTGCTCGACCGCGAAGTCAGCAAGCCGACCATCAAGGAAGTGAAAGAACAGGAAGTCTACATGGGCGAAATTCCGCTCATGACGGGCACCGGTTCGTTCGTCATCAACGGCACCGAGCGTGTCATCGTCTCGCAGCTGCACCGCTCGCCGGGCGTGTTCTTCGAGCACGACCGTGGCAAGACCCACAGCTCGGGCAAGCTGCTGTTCTCGGCCCGCGTGATTCCCTACCGCGGCTCGTGGCTCGACTTCGAATTCGACCCCAAGGACATCCTGTTCTTCCGTGTCGACCGTCGCCGCAAGATGCCCGTGACGATCCTGCTCAAGGCCATCGGCATGACGCCGGAGTCGATCCTGGCGCACTTCTTCGACTTCGATAATTTCGAGCTCAAGAACGAAGGCGGCATGATCGAGTTCGTGCCCGAGCGCTGGAAGGGCGAGATGGCGCGCTTCGACATCTCCGATCGCGATGGCAAGGTCATCGTCGAGAAGGACAAGCGCATCAACGCCAAGCACCTGCGCGACATGGCCGCCGCCGGCATCCAGCGCATCTCGGTGCCGGAAGAGTTCCTGTATGGCCGCGTGCTGGCCAAGAACATCGTCGACGCCGAGACCGGCGAAGTGGTGGCGCATGCCAACGACGAGATCACCGAAAGCGTGCTGGGCGCGCTGCGGGCGGCCAACGTGCGTGAAATCCAGACGCTGTACACCAACGACCTCGACCGTGGCCCGTACATCTCGCAGACGCTGCGCACCGACGAAACCGCCGACCAGATGGCCGCGCGCGTGGCCATCTACCGCATGATGCGCCCCGGCGAACCGCCCACCGAGGACGCGGTCGAGGCGTTGTTCCAGCGCCTGTTCTACAGCGAGGAAACCTACGACCTGTCGCGCGTGGGCCGCATGAAGGTCAACAGCCGCCTGGGCCGTGGTGAGGACATCACCGGTCCCATGACGCTGACCAACGAGGACATCCTCGAGACCATCAAGGTGCTGGTCGAGCTGCGCAACGGCCGCGGCCAGATCGACGATATCGATCACCTGGGCAACCGTCGCGTGCGCTGCGTCGGCGAACTGGCCGAGAACCAGTTCCGCGCCGGCCTGGTGCGCGTCGAACGCGCCGTCAAGGAGCGTCTGGGCCAGGCCGAGACCGAAAACCTGATGCCGCACGACCTGATCAACTCCAAGCCGATCTCGGCCGCCATCAAGGAGTTCTTCGGTTCGAGCCAGCTGTCGCAGTTCATGGACCAGACCAACCCCCTGTCGGAGATCACGCACAAGCGTCGTGTCTCCGCCCTGGGCCCGGGTGGCCTGACCCGCGAACGCGCCGGCTTCGAAGTGCGCGACGTGCATCCCACGCACTATGGCCGCGTCTGCCCGATCGAAACGCCGGAAGGCCCGAACATCGGCCTGATCAACTCCATGGCGCTGTACGCCCGCCTGAACGAGTACGGCTTCCTGGAGACGCCTTACCGCAAGATCATCGACGGCAAGGTCAGCGACCAGATCGACTACCTGTCGGCCATCGAAGAAAGCAACTACGTCATCGCCCAGGCCAACGCCGCGCTGGATGACGAAGGCCGTTTCGTCGATGACCTGGTGGCGTGCCGCGAAGCGGGCGAAACCATGCTGACGGCGCCGGCCAACGTGCACTACATGGACGTGGCCCCGTCGCAGATCGTCTCGGTGGCGGCTTCGCTGATTCCGTTCCTGGAGCACGACGACGCCAACCGCGCGCTGATGGGCGCCAACATGCAACGCCAGGCCGTGCCCTGCCTGCGTCCCGAGAAGCCGGTGGTGGGCACCGGCATCGAGCGCACCGTGGCGGTCGACTCCGGCACCACTGTGCAGGCCCTGCGCGGCGGCGTGGTCGACCATGTCGACGCCGAGCGTGTCGTGATCCGCGTCAACGACGAAGAAAACGTCGCCGGCGAAGTCGGTGTCGACATCTACAACCTGATCAAGTACACCCGTTCCAACCAGAACACCAACATCAACCAGCGTCCCATCGTCAAGCGCGGCGACAAGGTCGCCAAGGGCGATGTGCTGGCCGATGGCGCGTCCACCGACCTGGGCGAACTGGCGCTGGGGCAGAACATGCTGATCGCGTTCATGCCCTGGAACGGCTACAACTTCGAAGACTCGATCCTGATCTCGGAAAAGGTCGTGGCCGACGACCGCTACACCTCGATCCACATCGAGGAACTGACGGTGGTGGCGCGCGACACCAAGCTCGGGCCCGAGGAAATCACCCGCGACATCAGCAACCTGGCCGAAACCCAGCTGAACCGCCTGGATGATTCCGGCATCGTCTACATCGGCGCCGAAGTCACCGCCGACGACGTGCTGGTGGGCAAGGTCACGCCCAAGGGCGAGACCCAGCTGACGCCGGAAGAAAAACTGCTGCGCGCCATCTTTGGCGAAAAAGCGTCCGACGTGAAAGACACCTCGCTGCGCGTGCCCTCGGGCATGGTCGGCACCGTCATCGACGTGCAGGTGTTCACGCGCGAAGGCATCGTGCGCGACAAGCGCGCCCAGTCCATCATCGACGATGAACTGCGCCGCTATCGCCAGGACCTGAACGACCAGTTGCGCATCGTCGAGAACGACCAGTTCGATCGTATCGAGAAGATGCTGATCGGCAAGACGGTCAACGGCGGCCCGCGCAAGCTGGCCAAGGGCGCCACCATCACCAAGGCCTACCTGGCGGACCTGGACCGTTGGCAATGGTTCGACATTCGGCTGGCCGACGAGCCGCACGCCGTGGTGCTGGAGCAGGCCAAGGAATCGCTCGAGCAGAAGCGTCACCAGTTCGACCTGGCCTTCGAAGAGAAGCGCAAGAAGCTGACGCAAGGCGACGAGCTGCCCCCGGGCGTGCTCAAGATGATCAAGGTCTACCTGGCCGTCAAGCGTCGCCTGCAGCCCGGCGACAAGATGGCCGGCCGCCACGGCAACAAGGGCGTGGTCTCGCGCATTACGCCGGTCGAGGACATGCCCCACATGGCCGACGGCACGCCCGCCGACATCGTGCTGAACCCGCTGGGCGTGCCCTCGCGGATGAACGTCGGCCAGGTGCTGGAAGTGCACCTCGGCTGGGCCGCCAAGGGCGTGGGCCATCGCATCGCCGACATGCTGCGCGACGAGCGCACGGCGCAGGTGAAGAACGTGCGCGCCTACCTGGACAAGGTCTACAACACCACCGGCACCGGCGCGCAGATCGACACCCTGACCGATGACGAAGTCATGGAACTGGCGCAGAACCTCAAGAACGGCGTGCCGTTCGCGACGCCGGTGTTCGACGGCGCCACCGAGGAAGAAATCGGCAAGATGCTGGAACTGGCCTACCCCGACGAGGTGGCCCAGCGCATGCAGCTGACCGAGTCGCGCACGCAGGCATGGCTGTTCGACGGCCGCACCGGCGAGAAATTCGAGCGTCCGGTCACGGTCGGCTACATGCACTACCTGAAGCTGCATCACCTGGTCGACGACAAGATGCACGCCCGTTCCACCGGTCCGTACTCGCTCGTTACCCAGCAGCCGCTGGGCGGCAAGGCGCAGTTCGGCGGCCAGCGTTTCGGGGAAATGGAAGTGTGGGCGCTGGAAGCCTACGGCGCCGCCTACACCCTGCAGGAAATGCTGACGGTGAAGTCCGACGATATCACCGGCCGTACCAAGGTTTACGAAAACATCGTCAAGGGCGACCACGTCATCGATGCCGGCATGCCGGAATCGTTCAACGTGCTGGTCAAGGAAATCCGCTCGTTGGCCCTCGACATGGATCTGGAGCGTAACTAATGAAAGCGCTACTCGACCTCTTCAAGCAAGTCTCGCAAGACGAGCAGTTCGATGCCATCAAGATCGGCATCGCCTCGCCCGAGAAAATCCGTTCGTGGTCCTACGGCGAAGTCCGCAAGCCCGAAACCATCAACTACCGCACGTTCAAGCCCGAGCGCGACGGCCTGTTCTGCTCGAAGATCTTCGGGCCGATCAAGGACTACGAGTGCTTGTGCGGCAAGTACAAGCGCCTGAAGCATCGCGGCGTGATCTGCGAGAAGTGCGGCGTGGAAGTCACGGTGGCCAAGGTGCGCCGCGAGCGCATGGGCCACATCGAGCTGGCCAGCCCGGTCGCGCACATCTGGTTCCTGAAGAGCCTGCCCTCGCGCCTGGGCATGGTGCTGGACATGACGCTGCGCGACATTGAGCGCGTGCTCTACTTCGAGGCCTGGTGCGTCATCGAGCCCGGCATGACGCCGCTCAAGCGCGGCCAGATCATGTCCGACGACGACTTCCTGGCCAAGACCGAAGAGTACGGTGACGACTTCCGCGCCCTGATGGGCGCCGAAGCCGTGCGCGAACTGCTGCGCACCATCGACATCGACCGCGAAGTGGAAACGCTGCGCGGCGAGCTCAAGGCCACCAGCTCGGAAGCCAAGATCAAGAAGATCTCCAAGCGCCTCAAGGTGCTGGAAGGCTTCCAGAAGTCGGGCATCAAGGCCGAGTGGATGGTCATGGAAGTGCTGCCCGTGCTGCCGCCGGACCTGCGTCCGCTGGTGCCGCTCGATGGCGGCCGCTTCGCCACGTCCGACCTGAACGACCTGTACCGCCGGGTCATCAACCGCAACAACCGCCTCAAGCGCCTGCTCGAACTGAAGGCGCCGGAAATCATCCTGCGCAACGAAAAGCGCATGCTGCAAGAGGCCGTCGACTCGCTGCTGGACAACGGTCGCCGCGGCAAGGCCATGACGGGCGCCAACAAGCGCCAGCTGAAGTCGCTGGCCGACATGATCAAGGGCAAGAGCGGCCGCTTCCGCCAGAACCTGCTGGGCAAGCGCGTCGACTACTCGGGCCGTTCGGTCATCGTGGTGGGCCCGCAGCTCAAGCTGCACCAGTGCGGCCTGCCCAAGCTGATGGCGCTGGAGCTGTTCAAGCCCTTCATTTTCAATCGTCTTGAAATGATGGGCCTGGCGACCACCATCAAGGCCGCCAAGAAGCTGGTCGAAAGCCAGGAACCGGTGGTCTGGGACATTCTCGAAGAAGTCATCCGCGAACACCCGGTCATGCTGAACCGGGCGCCGACGCTGCACCGCCTGGGCATCCAGGCGTTCGAGCCGGTGCTGATCGAAGGCAAGGCGATCCAGCTGCACCCGCTGGTCTGCGCCGCCTTCAACGCCGACTTCGACGGTGACCAGATGGCCGTGCACGTGCCGCTCTCGCTGGAAGCCCAGCTGGAAGCGCGCACCCTCATGCTGGCTTCGAACAACGTGCTGTTCCCGGCCAACGGCGAGCCCTCGATCGTGCCGTCGCAGGACATCGTGCTGGGCCTGTACTACACGACCCGCGAGCGCATCAACGGCAAGGGCGAAGGCATCTTCTTCACCGACGTGGCCGAAGTGCAGCGCGCCTACGACAACGGCGAAGTCGAGCTGCAGTCGCGCATCACCGTGCGCCTGACCGAGTACGAGCGTGACGACAACGGCGAATTCCAGCCGGTGGTCCGTCGCCACGAAACGACCGTCGGCCGCGCCCTGCTGTCGGAGATCCTGCCCAAGGGCCTGCCGTTCTCGGTGCTGAACAAGGCCCTGAAGAAGAAGGAAATCTCGCGCCTGATCAACCAGTCGTTCCGTCGCTGCGGCCTGCGCGACACGGTGATCTTCGCCGACAAGCTGATGCAGTCGGGCTTCCGCCTGGCCACCCGCGGCGGCATCTCGATCGCCATGGGCGACATGCTGATCCCCAAGGCCAAGGAAGGCATCCTGGCCGAGGCCAGCCGCGAAGTGAAGGAAATCGACAAGCAGTACTCGTCGGGCCTGGTCACGTCGCAGGAACGCTACAACAACGTGGTGGACATCTGGGGCAAGGCCAGCGACAAGGTCGGCAAGGCGATGATGGAACAACTGGCCACCGAGCCGGTGGTGAACCGTCACGGTGAGGAAGTGCGCCAGGAATCGTTCAACTCGATCTACATGATGGCCGACTCGGGCGCCCGCGGTTCGGCCGCCCAGATCCGCCAGCTGGCCGGCATGCGCGGCCTGATGGCCAAGCCGGACGGCTCGATCATCGAGACGCCCATTACCGCGAACTTCCGCGAAGGCCTGAACGTACTGCAGTACTTCATCTCGACCCACGGCGCGCGTAAGGGCCTGGCCGACACCGCGCTGAAGACGGCGAACTCGGGCTACCTGACCCGCCGCCTGGTGGACGTGACGCAGGACCTGGTCATTACCGAAGAAGATTGCGGCACCTCGCAGGGCTACGCCATGAAGGCGCTGGTCGAAGGCGGCGAAGTCATCGAGCCGCTGCGCGACCGCATCCTGGGCCGCGTGGCCGCGATCGACGTGGTCGATCCCGACACGCAGGAAACCGCCATCGCCGCCGGCACGCTGCTCGACGAAGACCTGGTCGACCTGATCGACCGCATCGGCGTCGACGAAGTGAAGGTGCGCACGCCGCTGACTTGCGAAACCCGCCACGGCCTGTGCGCGCACTGCTACGGCCGCGACCTCGGCCGCGGCTCGCACGTGAACGTGGGCGAAGCGGTGGGCGTGATCGCCGCCCAGTCGATCGGCGAACCGGGTACGCAGCTGACGATGCGTACGTTCCACATCGGTGGCGCGGCGTCGCGTTCGGCCCTGGCCAGCGCGGTGGAAACCAAGTCGACCGGCAAGGTGGGCTTTGCCAGCACCATGCGCTACGTCACCAACGCCAAGGGCGAACGGGTGGCGATCTCGCGTTCCGGTGAACTGGCCATCTACGACGACAACGGCCGCGAGCGCGAACGCCACAAGATCCCGTACGGCGCGACCGTGCTGGTGGGCGACGGCGAAGCCGTCAAGGCCGGCACCCGCCTGGCCACGTGGGATCCGCTGACCCGTCCGATCGTGTCCGAATACGGCGGCGCGGTGCGCTTCGAGAACATCGAAGAAGGCGTCACCGTGGCCAAGCAGCTCGACGAGATCACGGGCCTGTCCACGCTGGTGGTCATCACGCCCAAGACCCGCAGCGGCAAGGGCGTCACCCGTCCGCAGATCAAGCTGGTCAACGAGAACGGCGAGGACGTCAAGATCGCCGGCACCGACCACTCGGTGAACATTTCGTTCCCGGTGGGCGCGCTGATCACCGTGCGCGACGGCCAGCAGGTCTCGGTCGGCGAGGTCCTGGCGCGTATTCCGCAGGAATCGCAAAAGACGCGCGATATTACCGGCGGTCTGCCGCGTGTGGCCGAGCTGTTCGAGGCGCGTTCGCCCAAGGACGCCGGCATGCTGGCCGATGTCACGGGTACCGTCTCGTTCGGCAAGGACACCAAGGGCAAGCAGCGCCTGGTCATCACCGACCTCGAGGGCGTCAGCCACGAGTTCCTGATCCCGAAGGAAAAGCAGGTGCTGGTGCACGACGGCCAGGTGGTGAACAAGGGCGAAATGATCGTCGACGGCCCGGCCGACCCGCACGACATCCTGCGCCTGCAGGGTATCGAGAAGCTGGCGACCTACATCGTCGACGAGGTCCAGGACGTCTACCGCCTGCAGGGTGTGAAGATCAACGACAAGCACATCGAGGTGATCGTTCGCCAGATGCTGCGTCGCGTCAACATCGTCGATGCGGGCGATACCGACTTCATCCCGGGCGAGCAGGTCGAGCGTTCCGAGTTGCTCAACGAGAACGACCGCGTCACCGCCGAAGGCAAGCGTCCTGCCACGTATGACAACGTGCTGCTGGGCATCACCAAGGCCTCGCTGTCGACCGACTCGTTCATTTCGGCGGCCTCGTTCCAGGAAACCACGCGTGTCCTGACCGAAGCCGCCATCATGGGCAAGCGCGACGACCTGCGCGGGCTGAAGGAGAACGTCATCGTCGGTCGCCTGATCCCCGCAGGTACCGGCCTGGCCTATCACATTGCCCGCAAGGACAAGGAGGCCCTGGAAGCCGCCGAGCGCGAAGCCGCGCGGCAACTGGCCAACCCGTTCGAAGATGCGCCGGTCACTGTCGATGTCGACACGCCGCCGCCTTCGGGCGCCGGCCAGGAAGGTCCTGCCGAGTAAGGCGCTTCGCCATCGACGGCCGGCAGGCCGGCCGTCGGGCGAAACTGAAACGGCCGCTGAATTGCTTCAGCGGCCGTTTTTTTACGTTGGCGCCAAGCCTGGCGCCATGCGGCGGGGCGGCTAGCGTCCGGCGCGCGCCTGTGCCGACTTGAACACCGGGCCCCATTGCGGGTGGCCGGCTTCGTTGGGCGCCAGCACGAACGCCGAGTCGAGCTGCAAAATGCGTACGAATGTGTCTTCGCACAATTGCGCATAGTTGCGCACGCAGTAGCTGAACGCCTGGAGCTTGTAAGCCTCGATGCGCAGCGACTTGGGCGCGGCGGCAATATCGCCGGACGTCGCGACGGTGCGGATGACGCTGCCGTACTGCCCGGCCGCATATTGCTGTTTCACTTCCGCCAGCGCATCCTGCGCGGCTTGGGACGGCGGGCCTTCGAGGCTGGAACCAAGACCGGCGCAGCCGCCGAGCGTGATCAGAAGGCAAAGCAAAGGGGGCAAGAAAGCGCGAGTCTTCATGAACGATTGAGCCTGTGCCTGTGGAAGGGAAAGTCACATCCTGTTCCCGGCGTAGCCATTGTGAAATGAACCCGGGAAGGATGCTCGGATAATATCCGTTGTATGAATCAATAGCGCATGCTGCGATGCAATAAACATGCTTCTTACTGCGAGTTCCGGTTATAAAAAGTAACTCCAGTAAACTGCACACGGCGCTTGCGCGAGAATCGAGCCCCTTCGTATCAGGCGATGGTTTCTCGCGCATTTCCATTCTGTTTCGGTCATGTTTACCTCCGCCGGCTTTTCCACCCCGCGCGGGCCCTTCGCCGGCGCCGCGCCCCTTGCCCATCGTCCGCTCAGCGCGATCGCCGCGACTGCCGCGGGCGGGGTGCCACAGGCCCGTATCCAGAGGTTGATCGCCGAACTGATCCCCACCCTCGAGGAATTGCACGGGGAAGGACGGATCTGCGGCGATATTTCGGTTCATTCCGTCGGCCTCGATGAAACCGGGCGCGCCCACTTGATGGCGTTGTCGGGCTATGCGCCGGCCGCCGAGCCCAAGGCGCCCACGCCGGGCTATGCGCCGTTCGAACTCTATACCGAGGACCCGGAGTGGCCGCGCGGGCCCTGGACCGATATCTACGCGCTCTGCGCCGTGGCGTATGCGCTGGTCACCGGCCAGCGGCCGCCCGCTGCGCCCGAGCGCCGCATCTCGGAGACGTACCGTCCCCTGGCCACGATGGACCTGGCCAAGTACGACGCGACGTTCTGCGCAGCGGTCGACGCCGGCCTGGCCATCGCGCCCGCCGATCGGCCCCGTACCGTCCAGGCCCTGGCCGAATTGCTGGCCCTGCCGGCGCCGCCGCAGGCCGCCGAACCCGCGGTGGCGCCAGCGCACGCCGCGACGCCTTCGGTCGCCCTGGATGCGCCGGGCCGCGTCCAGCGGCAGAGCTTCCGTGCGGTTGTCCGGGCCATCCTGCTGGGCGTGGCGACGCTCGGCGTGTCGGCCTACTGGTGGGGCCGGCTGACCGGCGCGCCCGAGGGCGTCATTACCCATTCGGAACCCGTGGTGGGAGCCGCTCCCGCTCCGGTCGAGCGAGTTGCGCCGCCGGTGGTCCGGGATCCGGCCGCCGTGGCGATGGCGGAGCTGCCCGCGGCCGAGTGGCAAGCCGGATATACCGAGGCGGCGCCGGGAATACCCGCCGACCCGCCGGCCTTGCCGGAGCCGGCCGCCGGAAACGCGTCGCCCGCCGGCGCCGCGCCAGCGCAGACGCCGCCGCCGGCCCGGGTGCGCGTGAGCATAAATGTGCGTCCCTGGGGCGAGATTCTCATCAACGGCGTGCCGCGCGGGGTGACTCCGCCCCTCAAGACCTTGCGGCTGGCGCCGGGCAAATACTCGGTGACGATCCGCAACAGCGCGCAGCCGCCCTACCGCACCACGCTGGAAGTCAAGGCGGGCCAACCCACCGTGATCTCGCATGTATTCCGCTAGGGCCGGCGCGGGGCGCCGGTCAGCGTGAGCAGCCGCTAGGCGCGCGCGCCGTCCTCGTAATCGGCTTCGGCCAGCGCCTTCGGCAGGCTGAACACGAAGCGTGCGCCCGACCCAGGCTGGCTGTATACGGCGACTTCCCCGCCGTGGCGTTGTGCCACGGTGCGCACGAACGCCAGGCCGAGGCCGGAGCCGACCGTGCTGGAGCGATGTGCGTCGCCGGTGCGGAAGAAGGGCTCGAACAGGCGGGCCTGGTCGTCCGGCGCAATGCCGGGGCCGGCATCCTCGATCTCGATGTCCCAGGCATCGGCGCCCGCCACGACGCGGACTTGTACCGGGCTGCCATCCGGGCTGTATTTGATGGCGTTATCCAGCAAATTGCTGATGGCACGCATGATCAGCGTCTGGTCGCCGTTGGCCAGCGCCGGCTCGGACGGCACCTGCACGCCCAGCGTGATGTTGCGCGCCTGCGCGGCGGCCCAGAACTCGTCGGCGGCCTCGCGCACCAGGTCGGCCAGGTCGAGCGTCATGTGGGCAATGTCCATCGACTCGGCGCGCGTCAGCTGGATGAAGTCGTCCACCAGCCTGAGCGTGCGTTTGGCCAGGTGCGCGATGCGCGTCAGTGCTTCCGAGGGAGGGCCATTGCCCTCGTGGTCATGCTGGTTCAACGCGACCAGGGCGAGAATCGAATTCTGCGGCGCCCGCATATCGTGCGAGATGAAGCGGAGGGTCTCGTCGCGCCGGCGCTCGGCCTGCCGTATGGCGGTGATGTCGCTCAGCGTCACCACCGTGCCGGCATAGCCGCCCGTGGCATTGCGGATCGGCGCGCAGCGCAGCAGCACGTCCTGCCCCGCCCGGTCGCGCACCTCGACGCTGATGCGCTGCGCCGCGGTATCGCCGTTGGCCTGGGTGGCGCCGTACGCGTGCAGGGCCTGGTGTACGACTTGGCGCGTTGCCTGCTCGGAAAATGCTTGCTCCAGCGCCGGTGCGACCACCTGGCCCACCCGGGGCGGGCGGATGCTCAGATGAAGGAAGTACAGCACCGCGGGACGGTTGCGGAATTGCAGCCGCCCCGCCAGGTCGATGACCAGCGTGGCATCGGGCATGCCGTCCAGTCCGTCGGCCAGAAAGCGCCGCAGGTTGCGGACGCGGCTGAGGGTCCGGTCCAGCTCGCCCACATAATGATCCAGCGACCGGCCGATGCGGCCGCCTTGCGGCCCGGCTTCGTCCAGCACCGGCGGATACTCGATCCGCAAGCGTTTCATTTCGCCGTCCATGTAGCGTAGTGCGGCTTCCTGGCTGCGCCAGCTCCACAGGGGATAGCAGACCGCGACGCCCAGCAGGGCCGCGCCAGGCGGCAGCCACAGATTGGCCCAGCGCAGGGCCGCGAGGGCCGCCGCCAGCGCCAGCGCCAGCAGGGCCACACTGCACACGACGGCCTGCCGGGGCGACAGCCTGGGCAGCGCCAGGCACAACAGCAGCACCGGGATGGCGCTGGCCAGCGCGGTATGCCAAGGCGCCGCATATTCCAGCAGCAGCCCCTCGCGGGCCGAGTGCAGCAGGTTGCCCATGATCTCCACGCCCGACATGCCGCTGGCGCTGTGCGATACCGGCGCGGGATAGATGTCCCCGATCCCGGTGGCCCAGGCTCCCACCAGAACGTACTTGCCTCGCAGCATAGCGGGCGGCACTTCGCCGCGCAGCACCGACAAATAAGACACGGCGCGCAGGTGGCCAGGCGGCCCGGAATAGGGAATCAGCGTGGTGGCCGAGTCCGGCAGGCGATTCCGCAGGGCCTCCACGCGCGCGCCCTCGCCGCCGGTCTCCAGCATGGCCAGCGCGAAATGATCCCACCGCCTGCCGGCGATGTCGCGCGTCCAGGTGGCGCGGCGCACCACACCGTCGTTGTCGAGCTCGATGTTGATATACCCCAGGCCGGCGGCCGCCTGCGCGAGCGGCTGCAGCGGCAGGCTGGCCTGGACGGGCGCCTCCAGATTGTCCAGCACCACCGGCAGGACCACCCGGCCGTGGCGGCGAATGGCCTCGGCCAGCAGCTGGTCGTCGCGGTGGCCAGGAGGGCTGGCCTCCGTGAACACGATGTCCAGGCCGACCGCGCGCGCTTCGCGCAGTCGGTCCAGCAGCGCGGCGTGCATGACGCGCGGCCAGGGCCAGCGGCCCAGCGCCTCGATGGACTGGTCATCCATGGCGACCAGCAGCACGTCCTGCGCGGCTGGGCGCCCCGTCAGTGAAATCGCGCGGTCATAGAGTATCTGGTCGAACCGGCCCAGGCCGTTGATGGCGCCCAGCAAGGCCGCGAGGGCGACCAGGAAGGCCGTCAGCAGCAAGCCGGAGCGGGGACCATGGTAGCGACGCTCAGCCATGTGGATGCGTCCGGTTGATGGGGGACGGCGCGCCTCGGCGCGGCGGCGGCTGGCGCGGCTTCATGCGGCGGGCCGCGCCGGGTTCAGTAATCGGACAGCGTGACGACTCCGCCATCGGTGAGGGTCACCGGCAGGCCCGAGTGAGTCATCAGCGCGTTGGCGCCCTCGAACGTCAGGCGCGCGTCGCGGCCTTCCAGCCCGGCGGCGTCGACGGCGCGCACCGCGACATAATAAGTGCCCGCGCCCGGCGCCGAAAAACGGATGTCCGGATTGTCGAAGCGGTCCGACGAGGTCACTTCCAGGCCGTCCGCGTCGCGCGACACCACGACTTGATACGCCACCGCGTCCGGCACGGGCGACACGGCGGCCGTCCACTGGCCGGATCCCGCACGCTGCGGCGGACCCAGCTCCGGCGCCGGCAGCAGCGGCCGGACACCGTGCAGTACGCCATCGGCGCCAATGGCGGCGCCGTATCCGGTGGATACCGCCACCGCCCGGCCCGGCGCGGCGTCGCGCGCATGGGCCTGCAGCCGCACGCTGCCCTCGAGCACTTCGCTGCGCGCGCCTTGTTGCCCCGCCTGCACACGGAAACGCGTGCCGCGCACGCCTGTGACGGCAACCGGCGTACGCACCTCGAAACGCCCCACGCCCTGGCCGTCCGGCGCGACGTGCGAATCCACCATGCCCTGCTGGACGCGCAGGATGGAATCGGTAAGGGCACTGCCTTCGAACTGGCGCAGGCGCTCCAGGTGCGTCGTGCCCGCCTCCGGCAGGGTGATCTTCGTGCCATCGGCCAACTGCAGCGTGACGAAGCCGTCCGGGGCCGTCGTGATGGTGGAGCCCTCAGCCACCGGCATCGCGACGCGCACCGGCGCGCCGTCGACCTGGGCGCTGCCGCTGACGTGCACGATCACGGTCTGCGCCGGCACTTCCGGAATCATGGAAAACGGAATGCGCAACTCCCGTCCGATCATCAGCCGATAAGGGTCCTCGACCTGGTTGAGTGTTTGCAGCCTGGCCCAGTTGGCCTCGTTACGGGTATAGAGGGTCGCCAACCCGATGAGCGTGTCGCCCTGGCGAACCCGGTAAATGAAATCATCGCCCAGGGCGCCCGCGGGTTGCGCCGAAGCGGATGCAGCGACCAGAGCGAGGTACAGCCCCATGAACATGCGCAAGAAACGCCAAGTCATGTAGAGAGTCTCCAGAGACGGAAAGCTTATGCTTTGCCTGCGGGCGCGTTGCCCGCGGTTTCATTGATGAGTTCCAGCCGATAGCCCAGCGCATATGACGAGCTCAGGCGCACGCCGTTCTCCGGGCGCAGCCGCAGCTTCTGGCGAATGTTCGACAGGTGCGTGTCGAGCGTGCGCGAGGTGGCGGGGATCTCCCGGTTCCACACGCTTTCGGCCAATACGTCGCGCGAAAGCAGGCGGCCGACGTTGCGGAAGAACAGCTGGGCCAGTTCGAATTCCTTGGGCGCCAGCGGGATGGGCTCGTCGAGCAGCGCAATGCTGCGCGCCGCGGGATCGATCCGATAAGACGCCACCGAAAACGGCGCCTGGTCCGGCAGCGCGGCCTGGCTGCGGCGCAGCAGCGCCGCGACCCGCGCCAGCAATTCGGCGGGGCGCAACGGCTTGACGATGTAGTCGTCGGCGCCGGCTTGCAGGCCTTGCACCAAGTCTGCTTCCTGGCTGCGGCTCGTCACGAAAATGACAGGCACGCGCAAGCCCTGCGTGGCGCGAAGCTGCCGCAGGACTTCGTCTCCTCCCATATCGGGCACTTGCCAATCGAGCAGGATCAGATCGAAAGACTGCGTGCGCAACGCGGCCAATAGATCCAGGCTGCGCTGGAAACTGTGGCAGGCATGACCGGCCGAAGTCAGAACCTGCTGAATATGTCGGGCCTGGTCCAGGTCGTCTTCCAGCGAGGCAATCTGCATAGGTGAATTCTTTGCAAAAAAAGGGGCATGTTTCGCCCGAGATTCAGGGTCTACGCTGCTACGAGCATAGCTATGCCGCACTGCGATGATAACTCGCTGTTGCGGATTCTTGAATCCTGCAACATTGTGAATGTCAAGCAACGCAAAGTTGACGAATTTTGACTACGTCTGCGCGCAATACAGCGTCACACTGTCTCGCAAAGATCGACTCGCCGGAGCCTCGATCACCAGCATTTTCGCGGATGAAGGCGAGATAGGGACAATGTTATGAAGCAATTGAACGTACTCATCATGGCGCCCGATGCAACAATGCGTGGGGATTCAGTCGCCGCACTCTTGCAGGCGGGCGTGAGTGCACAAGCATGCGCCACGCCGCTCGAGCTGTTCAGCCAGCTCGGGGCCGAGGACTACGATGCCGTCGTGCTGGAAATCGCCGAACTGGGCGAGATCGGCTATGCGCTGCTGTCGCGCCTGCGCGCGTCGCCGGAACTGGGCATCGTCGTCATCAGTTCGGCGGGCAACGTCGAAAGCCGCCTGCGGTGCCTGCAGAGCGGCGCCGATATCTGCCTGCCGCAGCCGGTCGACAGCCGCGAGCTGGCCTGCGTGCTGCTGGCGCTGGCGCGCCGCCTGCCGGGACTCGCGCCCGGCGCCGTGGGCGAAACCGAGGTTGCGAACGAGCAGTCCGGGCGCTGGGAGCTGCGCGACCAAAGCTGGACCCTGGTGTCCCCGTCCGGGGTGGCGCTGTCGCTGTCGGCCAACGAACGCCTGATCGTGCGCGCGCTGCTGGACGTCGTCGGCCGCGCGGTCGGCCGCGCCGAGCTCAATGAGCAACTCGACGCCGGCTCCGGCCCAAATGGGGGACGCATAAGCGGCTCGCGCAGCATCGACGTCATCATCAGCCGCCTGCGCCGCAAGGCCGAACTGGCCGGCGTCATCCTGCCCATCCGCACGGTCTACGGCAGCGGCTACCTGTTTGCCGACCAGTGACCGGCGCACCTTGCCGCGGCGCACACATGTTTTGACTTGCCTGCGGTTCTAGGTTATGCTGACGGGCTTACTGCTTTATTTGCGCATAAAGAGTGGGCCGCCTACCCTCCGGCAGCCGGTCTTTGTGCGTTTTTGTCTGCAAGACCCGCTCTTTTACGTACGGAACGTTTGAGGCGGTTTTGCGTGAACTGCCTCTCGCTGGTGTGCCGGCCTGGACGACAGGGCAACCCACCAGGGAATACGAGTACTCCAGTACTTACCAGTGGTACGTAAAAGGGATTTCAAAGGTCATGCCTACCATTAGCCAGCTCGTGCGCAAGCCGCGCGAAGTCAGCGTCATCAAGAGCAAGAGCCCCGCGCTCGAAAACTGCCCGCAACGCCGCGGCGTGTGCACCCGCGTGTACACCACCACCCCGAAGAAGCCGAACTCCGCCCTGCGTAAGGTCGCCAAGGTGCGCCTGACCAACGGCTACGAAGTCATTTCGTACATCGGCGGCGAAGGCCACAACCTGCAGGAGCACTCGGTGGTGCTGGTGCGCGGCGGCCGTGTCAAGGACTTGCCCGGTGTGCGCTACCACATCGTGCGCGGTTCGCTCGACCTCCAGGGCGTCAAGGACCGCAAGCAGGCGCGCTCGAAGTACGGCGCCAAGCGTCCGAAGAAGGCCTGATCCGTTTCATCGCAGTAACCAAGCAGTACCCCCCGGTCGCGCGCAAGCGCCGCCAGGACAGTGCAACCGCGCCAGCCCCTCGTCGGGACGGTGCGCGGCACGTAAGGGGCCGTCCCGTTGGGCGGCCATGGCCGTGTCACCTGACACGGTTCAACTGAACTGACACAAGGAAGCAACATGCCCCGTCGTCGCGAAGTACCCAAGCGCGAGATCCTGCCCGATCCCAAATTCGGCAGCGTCGAGCTCGCCAAATTCATGAACGTCGTCATGCTGGACGGCAAGAAGGCCGTCGCCGAGCGCATCGTCTATGGCGCCCTCGAGCAAGTGCAGGCCAAGACCGGCAAGGAGCCGATCGAGGTCTTCAGCCTGGCGATCAACAACATCAAGCCGATCGTCGAAGTGAAGAGCCGCCGCGTGGGCGGTGCCAACTACCAGGTGCCGGTTGAAGTGCGCCCCGTGCGCCGCCTGGCCCTGGCCATGCGCTGGCTGCGCGAAGCCGCCAAGAAGCGTGGCGAGAAATCGATGGATCTGCGCCTGGCCGGCGAGCTGATCGACGCCTCCGAAGGTCGTGGCGCCGCGATGAAGAAACGCGAAGACACGCACAAGATGGCCGAGGCCAACAAGGCCTTCAGCCATTTCCGCTGGTAATTTAAGGACACACCCACCATGGCCCGCAAAACCCCGATCGAGCGCTATCGCAACATTGGCATCTCTGCGCACATCGATGCAGGGAAAACCACCACGACCGAACGCATCCTGTTCTATACCGGCGTCAACCACAAGATTGGCGAAGTGCATGATGGCGCAGCCACCATGGACTGGATGGAGCAAGAGCAAGAGCGCGGCATCACCATCACGTCGGCTGCTACGACGGCGTTTTGGCGCGGCATGGCCGGCAACTATCCCGAACACCGCATCAACATCATCGACACCCCGGGCCACGTGGACTTCACCATCGAGGTGGAACGCTCCATGCGCGTGCTCGACGGCGCCTGCATGGTGTACTGCGCGGTGGGCGGCGTGCAGCCGCAGTCCGAAACCGTGTGGCGCCAGGCCAACAAGTACGGCGTGCCCCGCCTGGCCTTCGTCAACAAGATGGACCGCACCGGCGCCAACTTCTTCAAGGTCTATGACCAGCTGAAGACGCGCCTGCGCGCCAACCCCGTGCCCATCGTGATCCCGATCGGCGCCGAAGATTCCTTCAAGGGCGTCATCGACCTGGTCAAGATGAAAGCCATCATCTGGGACGAAGCCAGCCAGGGCACCAAGTTCGACTACGTCGACATTCCGGCCGAACTGGAAGGCGCCGCCAACGAATGGCGCGAGAAGCTGGTCGAGGCCGCCGCCGAGTCCACCGAGGAACTGATGAACAAGTACCTCGAGACCGGTTCGCTCGACGAAGCCGAGATCAACACCGCCATCCGCCAGCGCACCATCGCCGGCGAGATCCAGCCCATGCTGTGCGGCACCGCCTTCAAGAACAAGGGCGTGCAGCGCATGCTGGACGCGGTCATCGACTACCTGCCTTCGCCGATCGACATCCCGCCGGTCGCCGGCCAGGATGACGATGGCAACGAGATCTCGCGCAAGGCCGATGACGGCGAGAAGATGTCCGCGCTGGCATTCAAGCTGATGAGCGACCCGTTCGTGGGCCAGCTCACCTTCGTGCGCGTGTACTCGGGCGTCCTGAAGTCGGGCGACACGGTCTACAACCCCATCAAGGGCAAGAAGGAACGCGTCGGCCGCCTGCTGCAGATGCACGCCAACAACCGCGAGGAAATCAAGGAAGTTCTGGCGGGCGACATCGCCGCCGTGGTGGGCCTGAAGGACGTCACCACCGGTGAAACCCTGTGCGACGTCGATTCCCACATCCTGCTCGAGCGCATGGAGTTCCCCGAGCCCGTGATCTCGCAGGCCGTCGAGCCCAAGTCGAAGGCCGACCAGGAAAAGATGGGCCTGGCCCTGTCGCGCCTGGCCCAGGAAGACCCGTCGTTCCGCGTGCGCAGCGACGAAGAATCCGGCCAGACCATCATCTCGGGCATGGGCGAGTTGCACCTGGAAATCCTGGTCGACCGCATGAAGCGCGAATTCGGCGTGGAAGCCAACGTCGGCAAGCCGCAGGTGGCCTATCGCGAGACCATCCGCAAGACCTGCGAGGAAGTCGAAGGCAAGTTCGTCAAGCAGTCGGGCGGCCGCGGCCAGTACGGTCACGTGGTGCTCAAGCTCGAACCCCTCGATGCGGGCGGCGGCTATGAATTCGTCGACGCCATCAAGGGTGGCGTGGTGCCGCGCGAGTACATCCCGGCGGTCGACAAGGGTATCCAGGAAACGCTGCCTTCGGGCATCCTGGCCGGCTACCCGGTGGTGGACGTCAAGGTCACGCTGTTCTTCGGTTCGTACCACGACGTGGACTCGAACGAAAACGCGTTCAAGATGGCCGCTTCCATGGCTTTCAAGGAAGGCATGCGCAAGGCCAGCCCGGTGCTGCTCGAGCCCATGATGGCCGTCGAAGTGGAAACGCCCGAAGACTACGCCGGTACCGTGATGGGCGACCTGTCCTCGCGGCGCGGCATGGTGCAGGGCATGGAAGACATGGTCGGCGGCGGCAAGACCATCAAGGCCGAGGTTCCCCTGGCCGAGATGTTCGGTTACGCCACCAACCTGCGTTCGCTGACGCAGGGCCGTGCCACGTACACCATGGAATTCAAGCATTACTCCGAGGCTCCCAAGAACGTCGCTGACGAAGTCATCGCCGCTCGGGCCAAGTAAATAACCGTCGCCGCGCCTCCGTGACTCCGGAGGCGCGGCAAATCATCCCAGTTTCCTTGAAAGTCAAAGGATAGAGATCATGGCAAAAGGCAAGTTTGAACGTACCAAGCCGCACGTGAACGTGGGTACGATTGGTCACGTTGACCACGGCAAAACGACGTTGACGGCGGCGATCACGACGGTGCTGTCGACGAAGTTCGGCGGGGAAGCCCGCGGCTACGACCAGATCGACGCGGCGCCGGAAGAGAAGGCGCGTGGGATCACGATCAACACGGCGCACGTGGAATACGAGACGGAGAACCGTCACTACGCGCACGTTGACTGCCCGGGCCACGCTGACTACGTGAAGAACATGATCACGGGCGCGGCGCAGATGGACGGCGCGATCCTGGTGTGCTCGGCCGCGGACGGCCCGATGCCGCAGACGCGCGAGCACATTCTGCTGAGCCGCCAGGTTGGCGTGCCGTACATCATCGTGTTCCTGAACAAGGCGGACATGGTCGATGACGCGGAGCTGCTGGAGCTGGTGGAAATGGAAGTCCGCGAGCTGCTGTCGAAGTACGATTTTCCTGGCGACGACACGCCGATCATCAAGGGTTCGGCCAAGCTGGCGCTGGAAGGCGACAAGGGCGAGCTGGGCGAGCAGGCGATCCTGAAGCTGGCCGAGGCGCTGGACACGTACATTCCGACGCCGGAGCGCGCGGTCGACGGTGCGTTCCTGATGCCGGTGGAAGACGTGTTCTCGATCTCGGGTCGTGGCACGGTGGTCACGGGTCGGGTCGAGCGCGGCGTGATCAAGGTTGGCGAGGAAATCGAGATCGTGGGCATCAAGCCGACGGTGAAGACGACCTGCACGGGCGTGGAGATGTTCCGCAAGCTGCTGGACCAGGGCCAGGCGGGCGACAACGTGGGTATTCTGCTGCGCGGCACCAAGCGTGAAGAAGTCGAGCGTGGCCAGGTGCTGGCCAAGCCGGGTTCGATCACCCCGCACACGGAGTTCACGGCCGAGGTGTACATTCTGTCCAAGGAAGAAGGCGGCCGCCACACGCCGTTCTTCAACGGCTACCGTCCGCAGTTCTACTTCCGTACGACGGACGTGACGGGCTCGATCGAGCTGCCCAAGGACAAGGAAATGGTGCTGCCGGGCGACAACGTGTCGATGACGGTCAAGCTGCTGGCGCCGATCGCCATGGAAGAAGGCCTGCGCTTCGCCATCCGTGAAGGCGGTCGTACCGTCGGCGCCGGCGTCGTCGCCAAAATCATCGCCTAAG